>BNJT01000267.1_pt1 | contig 467561 bp, 491 predicted proteins | sample 8540491 | NCBI WGS metagenome assembly BNJT01 (sample SAMD00202455, study PRJDB9452) | human saliva metagenome | host: Homo sapiens
TAATCAATTTCTAGGAAAATAGATATAGAAAGGGGCTAAAAGAACTAGGGGAACAGTTGGAATTGAAAGTGATAGGTATGAAAAGTGGCGTTGAAGTTGGATGAGTTTATAAAGCGTTTGAATGAAGAAGTGGAAAGTAAATAAGTTGACGATGAATTACAAAAATAGATTTTATTTACAATTTGTATCTTTCGAATCATTGATTTGAATTTTAGATTTAATCATGTTACAATTAAAACTGAAATCAAATAGAAGAGGAAGATGCAAACGTGGGCACACTATTAGCAACAAGATTAAAAAAATAGACGAAAAAGAATTAAAAAAATGTCTCAGCGAGAACTAGCTGAAGGTATCTGTAAACAGGGGCAAATCAGTCGATTAGAGAGCGGAGAGTTTACCCCTGGAGCGGATTTTCTGCATGCCCTTGCTAAGAAGTTAAAAGTCAGTATGGATTATTTTTTTGATGAGCAGGTTGTAGAGAAAGTTGAGGAGTTATCAGAATTTAAGAAATTAGCACAGACATTTATTACAAATCGCAATTATGAGTCTTTGAAATATATATATGAATTGGAGAATGTAAAAGCTCACCGCCTATCTTTAGCAGATAAAATCTACATGGAATGGATAAAATCTCTGATAGATTTTTATTTTTACGGACAGAAAGAAGATGCGATTGTACGATTAGAGGGGGTATTATCACAGTTAAGTGTATCTGATTTGAACTATCTCCAAGTTTCAAACACCCTATTCAATTTTTATTATGATATTGGAGATTTAGGTCGTTTCAATAAAATTCGTGAAAAACTAGAGTATCAAGTAAATCAACTCAATTTGAGTGCAATCGAAGAGTTAGAACTATCTATTAAGTTTAACTACAACGTTTGTCGTTATCTATGGTTACAGAAAAATATTGAAGAAGCTATTACTAAAAATTACAGCTACTATAAAAACAATGTAAGGCTTACAAAAACGAATTATCTTTTTGGCTGATTTGTACTTATTGATGGGAAACGTAAGTGAAAAATTTCTCTTCTAAAAGTTCAGTGAAAGAATATTTTGAAACAGCTCATTTCCTTTACAAATTAGAGGAAAACATGTCAATGGCTTTGAAAGTTGAGCATTACATTGCAGATATAACAGAATAATAACTACGGTGTTCAAGTGAGCATCGTTTTTTAAACTCAATTTAGATATAAAAAAAGTATCAAATAAAAAAAAATAAAAAAATGTTATAAAAAAACACTTGACGAGCTAATTTTTGAAGTGATAAAATAAATGAAAGAAAAAAAAGGAGAGGCATATGAGAAGTTTGTTTAAGAAAATAGTTGCTGTATTAGCTATTGGCTTAATTCTGTTGGGATTTACGAGAACACCTCAAGTTCATAAGATGGCTAGAGGGATTGATCCTGGTCCTGCGAATGGAAAAGTTCTCTAACTGTTCAGACTAATCTATAATGACATTATGAGGTTTGATAAGATTTCTCCTCACCGGATAAAAAAATCTTAAATTTTTATAATAGAGGGAGAAATTAAATTGAAGTTTAAGAAGAAGAGCTTAAAGCCTAAGAAAATTCGTTTTTGTACTAGGTTACAATGGCGGTGATAAATAAGTACAAGTATGTATTTGTTTTTATTAAGAATCTAAGATTAAATCTTAGATTCTTAATTTTTTTATTAGATTTTATAATATTTATTCTAAAAAAATAATAGACAAGTATAATTTATATTATATGATATACTCATCTGATTTACTTTTAAGCTACTTAGTTGAAAACGAAAAATTGATCAGAATTCGTTAGATTTCAGTAAATCTGGATAATTATTGTATCGAGTATGGATATTTTGAAAAAAAGAAGAATTTTATGTATTTGGAGAAGAAAATGCAAATATTAATTTCTGAAGTAAATGTAACTAGTTTTGGAATTACAAGAGAAATTTTAAAGAAAATGGATTTTAATTTCTCAAAAATGGGTAGCGAAGAAGCTAAATTTTTAATTTTTCCAGAGTTACCTAGAGGAGGTGAGCTAAGTTTAACTGCTCGTCAAAGTTATGATAGCCAGTTAAGGTATTCGATGTTACCTAGAGTTGAGGACATCATGAAGAAAATTGTAAATCAACTTAGAGAACATTTAAAAATTTTAGACATTGAGCTAAGTGATTTAAGTTATTTATCAGAAGGTGATCAATTCATATTAAAGGAACTATCAAGTCATGTAAAAAAATAAATATTAAAATTACTCCAATAAAAAAAATACGTTATGTATATGAAGATATCTTTCTCAATCAATCAGCAGAGGAATTACATGAATTAGGATTAAAATATTTATCAGCAGGTGATTTATGGGCTTCTAAAAAAATATTTACTTACTTAGTAAATAAATATGATAATAGACGAGATGTTTTTCAAATTAGCTACAACTTATAATATGTTATTGGAAACAGAAAAAGCAGAATACTACTACAACCTATACAAACATGATGGAAAAGTTGACCATATTGTGGCAGCAAACTATATGCTTGCAATGCTCTATGCACGCCATCATCCTAAATACCTTCAAGATGATCAAAAAGCTATTGTATTATTGAATGAAGCGTATGATTTAATTAAAGATAAAGTGACATTAGAGAGTATTTTTAATCGAAATGGGTATGCCCTACTATTATTTAAAATGGGCAAAGTAGAGGAAACAATCATATTATTAAAACGTTGTTTAAATCAAATAAAACAATTAGATAACTCTAGTTCTTCGGTTGTTCTTCATGAAAGTGTACTTTGGTTTAATTTATATCAGTGCTATGTCACTATAGGTGACAATAGTAATTCTCGGAAAACTTTTTATATTTTGAAAAATATGGATCCGCTTTTTATTGAGTACTATCTAGAATATTCTAGAAATCTTTTAGAGACAGATGTCGAAAATTTTCTAGAATTTATAGAGAGTATGCCACATCATTCTAATAATTTTTGCTGAAAAATATTCGCTCCTAGGCTACTATTTTAGAGGTACTGCGAAATCATTAGAATATTTTTAGTAAAAGCTTTTGAATTGTCAAATAGAACGTTTTTCTTTTTGGTACGATATAACTTATGAACTAACGGAGTTTAATCTTTACAATGAAGCATACAATAATTTACCTTTATTGAATAATAAATTGTATGAGCTGAATGATGAAGACTTACTAAATTATATTTTTAATTTCGGCAGAAATTTTTTTATAATTTAGACAGGTTGGATGAATTTAAACGAACTATAGAAATTGGGTATAGAATTTTTTTCCTGATTCAGAAAGTATTAAAGAAATTATAGAGAATGCCGAATGAAAAGATATAAAAACTCTATTTATAAAGTATCCTGATTCTTTCCAGTTTTTTTAGTTTTTTTAATATTCTGTTTTTATTTATCAATGTCACTTTCTAGGAGTGTTCATTCAATTTGGTTTGATTTGAATGGAAGTTTACTGAATTATAGTATTTCATATTCAGCAATGGCTTTTTCAGGAATGTTTGCTGGAATTCTAGGCAGAAGAATTAATTATTTTAATTTAAGAAATCTGATAAGAATAGGAGTAATACTATATTCTATCGGTTTATTATTGAGATTATTTCCTAATGATTGGTTGATATCATTAATCTCTGGTCTTATCTCAGGTATTGGAGCGGCAACAATAATTCTTTTATTGCGAACATGGGCTGTCGGAATAGGAAAAGAAAAAGACAGAGTAGTTACGATTTCCTTAAAAAGATTTTCCAGCAGTTTAGGAACTTCTATTGGAGGGATATTGTCAGGCATTTTGCTATATTGCTTAATATATTTTTTTCATAGTATGGCGTATCCTATTGTTTTAGCTTCGGCAAGTATGCTATGTTTAGTAACTTTCTTTTGTATTCCTAAAATTGACAGTTTTGTTGATAAGAGTGAAAGAGCAGAAAGAATCTTAGAATCTAGTAATTACATGAAAAAGAGAATAATCTTTTTTGGTATCTTCTCAGGTTTAATTGCTAGTATATTTTCTCCTTATCTACCCGTTATTTTAAGACGTCAAGAAATATCAGAAGTTTTTATTGGGCCTGTTCTAACTATTTTAAGTCTATTAACAATTTATTTCTCTTCCATATTTTCAAGTAGAAAAGTAGATAATCATAAACAAGGATATTATACTTTATCCGAGTTGTTGATTTCGATACTTACTTTATTATTTAGTTTTCATTTAAAAATATTATTTAGTAATAACGATATTGATTATTAGAGTATTTTTTTGTAAACCTATCATCAATTACACAAGAGTTAATGGAATTATCAATTTATCCAAAGGAAAAAAATTTCATATTTCTATGGCATTTCTCAAACTTCCTATTTTTATAGGTGATACTCTGGGAGGATTTATTGGAGGTTGGCTATTTAACCAAGATATGAAATACAGTATTTATCTGTTTTTCTGTGTTATTATTATTCAACGCTGTGTTATTTAACAGATTTTACTTACGGAATAATAAAAATTCTTAAGGGGCCTCTAAAAAAAACAGAAGATTAAAATACAGTAAAAAAATCAACTAAAATAGTCCCAAAGTAAAGAAATACTTGAACCTATTTTAGCTGGTTTTCTTTTTTTTCACCTCTAATTGAGGATTATTCTATTTTAGGGTATACTCCCCCATGTTTTCAACCCTAATCGTTGGATTTGTTCGAAACGACAGATATTATACAACAAATTTGTCAAAATCACATTCGTTTTTGTACGCGCTAATCCAATTCCTCTAAAATGACTTCCTTTCATCGTATTTTTAATAACACCAAAAACATGTTCCACACGACAGCGGATACGAGAAATAGACTGATTGATACGCTTATCCAAATCAGTCAAGGTTTTATTTCGAAAAGCACTATCATCAAAGATCAGCTCCTTACTCTCACACAACTCTTCCAAGACGCGAGAATCGTGAATATTAGCAGAAGTAATCTCAAATTTCTTGATTAGTTTGATTTTTGGTCGATACTAATACTCAATGAAAATCAAAGAGCAAACTAGGAAGCTAGCCGCAGGTTGCTCAAAACACTGTTTTGAGGTTGCAGATAGAGCTGACGTGGTTTTAATTTGATTTTCGAAGAGTATAATATGATTTGTATAACCAAAGTAAGTTGGTTCTCCCTAGTCCATCCTGTATCCCTATCTTTTTGAGAAGGCTTCGCTGTATTCCAATCTGTCGGAATCTTTCCTTTTTTGATTTGTTGATTCTCTTCTCGTGTATTGCGTTGTTTAGGGGATTCTACAAATGGGGCATCTACTATCTGTCCCTGATGAGCTAATAAGCCTTTTTCTGCCAGTGTTAGATAAAATTGCTCAGATAATTCTTGTTCTTTCTCTGATTTGGTCAAGCGTTCTCTATACAACCAGATGGTTTTTGCATCATGTACTTTACATTCATCACAACCTGTGGAATGACGAAATGACAGACGATGAAAGAGTTGATATTCCATCGCATCATCTGATAAATTATGGAGATGTTGGATCAAGAGCACCTTAAATATCATGAAAAAATCATGCGGAGGGAGTCCGCCTTTTGATGGTTTCTAAAAATCTTCTCAAGAATAGGTCTAAATTGCTCCCAATCCATTGCCTTATCTAAGCCTTCCAATGGATTGCCCATTGAACTCAATTTTGATAGTGTTTGTTCATCATCTATAAAAAATTCCATCGCCTAACCTAGCTTACCTCTATCTCTAGTATCTCATGTTTTACGATTTTTTTGGGTTTTTAGAGGTGCCCTTAAATTCGTTCATTAATGTTACGAGACTGGCCGAAAATTAGTCTCTAAATAAAACCACACAGTGATTTCAGTCTTGAATCCAATCAAACTGAAAGAAGCACTATGTGGTTTTTGAATAGTGGGCTAGATTCTTGATCAATTTGGTGAGATTCATGGTAATCGCCCAATAACGAGGTATATTGAAAAATCTACAGACTAGAGAACTCACTGATAGTTACTAATCTGGAGATTTCTTATTTGCACTTTTCTTGTACAACTTTAGTCCATGGTAAATAAGCCTCTAAAACATCTTTATTTACGAGAGTCTCCTCGCCTAGCTTTCTAGTTTGTTCTTTAATTTTTATTGAGTATACCACTATTTTACGCCCTTTGGCAAGGGACTTTGTCTATGTGGAGGGATTTGGCTTCTATGTGGTGGAGCTTTTCTGTCCTATCTGAAATATGGTATAATAGCACTATCAATTTCTAGGAAAACAGATACAGAAAGGGGCTGAAAGATGTCTCATATTATTGAATTGCCAGAGGTGCTGGCAAACCAGATCGCGGCAGGAGAGGTTATCGAGCGTCCAGCTAGCGTTGTTAAGGAGCTGGTAGAAAACGCCATTGACGCTGGCTCTAGCCAGATTATCATTGAGATTGAGGAAGCTGGTCTCAAGAAAATTCAAATCACAGATAATGGTCACGGAATTGCCCACGATGAGGTGGAATTGGCCCTGCGTCGCCATGCAACTAGTAAGATAAAAAATCAGGCAGACCTTTTTCGGATTCGGACGCTTGGTTTTCGTGGTGAAGCCTTGCCTTCTATTGCGTCTGTTAGTGTCTTGACTTTGTTGACGGCGGTGGATGGTGCAAGTCACGGAACCAAGTTAGTCGCGCGTGGGGGAGAAGTTGAGGAAGTCATCCCAGCGACTAGTCCTGTGGGAACCAAGGTTTGTGTGGAGGACCTTTTCTTCAACACGCCTGCCCGTCTCAAGTATATGAAGAGCCAGCAAGCGGAGTTGTCTCATATCATTGATATTGTCAACCGTCTGGGCTTGGCCCATCCTGAGATTTCTTTTAGTTTGATCAGTGATGGTAAGGAAATGACGCGGACAGCAGGGACTGGCCAACTGCGCCAAGCTATTGCAGGGATTTACGGTTTGGCGAGTGCAAAGAAGATGATTGAAATTGAGAACTCTGACTTAGATTTCGAAATTTCAGGTTTTGTGTCCTTGCCTGAGTTAACTCGGGCTAATCGCAACTATATCAGTCTCTTCATCAATGGCCGTTATATCAAGAACTTTCTACTCAACCGTGCTATTTTGGATGGTTATGGTAGCAAGCTCATGGTAGGCCGTTTTCCACTGGCTGTCATTCACATCCATATCGACCCTTATCTAGCGGATGTCAATGTGCATCCAACCAAGCAAGAGGTGCGGATTTCCAAGGAAAAAGAACTAATGACGCTGGTTTCAGAAGCTATTTCCAAGAGTCTTAAGGAACAAACCTTGATACCTGATGCCTTGGAAAATCTTGCCAAATCGACTGTGCGCAATCGTGAGAAGGTCGAGCAGACCATTCTCCCACTCAAAGAAATACGCTCTACTATGAGAAAACTGAGCCGACAAGACCTAGTCAAGCTGAAGTAGCTGATTATCAGGTAGAATTAACTGATGAAGGACAGGATTTGACTTTATTTGCCAAAGAAACCTTGGACCAATTGACTAAGCCAGCAAAACTGCATTTTGCAGAGAGAAAGCCTGCTAACTACGACCAGCTAGATCATCCAGAGTTAGACCTTGCGAGTCTTGATAAGGCTTATGACAAGCTGGAGCGAGAAGAATCTTCAAGTTTTCCAGAGTTGGAATTTTTCGGGCAAATGCATGGAACCTATCTCTTTGCCCAAGGGAGAGATGGGCTTTACATCATAGACCAGCATGCGGCTCAGGAACGGGTTAAATATGAGGAATATCGTGAAAGCATTGGCAATGTTGACCAGAGCCAGCAGCAACTCCTAGTGCCCTATATCTTTGAATTTCCAGCGGATGATGCCCTTCGTCTCAAGGAAAGAATGTCTCTCTTAGAGGAAGTGGGCGTCTTTCTAGCAGAGTACGGGGAAAATCAATTCATCCTTCGTGAACATCCTATTTGGATGGCAGAAGAAGAGATTGAATCAGGCATCTATGAGATGTGCGACATGCTACTCTTGACCAAGGAAGTTTCTATCAAGAAATACCGAGCAGAGCTGGCTATCATGATGTCCTGCAAGCGGTCTATCAAGGCCAACCATCGTATTGACGACCATTCGGCTAGACAGCTCCTCTATCAACTTTCTCAATGTGATAATCCCTACAACTGTCCCCATGGACGTCCTGTTTTGGTGCATTTCACCAAGTCAGATATGGAAAAGATGTTCCGACGCATTCAGGAAAATCACACCAGTCTCCGTGAATTGGGGAAATATTAAAAGTACAAAAAGTCTGGGAAAAATTTTCAAAATCAGAAAAACGCATAAAATCAGGTGTTCAAAAACCTTGATTCTATGCGTTTTATCATGGAAATAGTTACTTTTTTCCGAATACTCGTCGAAAATCTCTTTAAACTACGTCAGTTTTATAAGTAAGCTCAAAGCTGTGTTTTGAATACTTGCTGTTACCTTCCTAGTTCGCTCTATGATTTTCATAGGTTTTGCCAAGTTTCTTTATTCGCCTAAAAGTAGAGTCTGTTCTATGCGTCCAATGTACGAATTAGGTTGACCATTTCAATAGCTCCTTGTGCACACTCAGAACCCTTATTTCCTGCTTTAGTGCCAGCTCGCTCTATGGCTTGTTCAATTGTATCTGTCGTTAGAACGCCAAACATAACTGGGATTTCGCTATTTAAACTGATTTGGGCAATTCCCTTAGATACTCACTACATACATAATCATAATGACTTGTACTACCTCTAATAACAGCTCCTAGGCAGATAATTGCATCATATTTTTTACTTTTTGCCATTTTTGATGCAATCAGTGGTATTTCAAAAGCTCCTGGAACCCAGGCTACCTCGATATCTTTCTCGTTTACATTCTCTCTTTTGAGATTATCCAGTGCTCCAGATAATAATTTTGAAGTTATAAATTCATTAAATCTCGCTACAACAATACCGATTTTAATATCATTCGCTACTAAATTACCTTCATAAGTGTTCATTTATTTTTCCTCCATATTTAAAATGTGACCCATTCGATTTTTCTTTGTTTCTAAATAAAAACTATCGTAAGGATTAGCTTCTATTTCGATTGGTATTCTACTGGAAATGGTAATTCCATATTTTTCTAACTGTTCAACCTTGTCGGGATTATTTGTCAGTAAATGTAGTGACTGTAGTCCCAGGTCTTTAAGCATTTGTGCTCCAATATGATATTCTCTTAAATCACCTTCAAAGCCTAAGGCAAGATTGGCATCAAGCGTATCCATTCCTTGATCTTGTAAATGATAGGCTTTTAATTTATTGATAAGTCCAATTCCTCGTCCCTCCTGTCGCAAGTAAAGTAAGACACCCGAACCATTCTCAGCAATCATTTTCATAGCTTTATCGAATTGCTGTCCACAATCGCACCGTAAAGAGCCTAAAACATCTCCTGTTAAACATTCAGAGTGGACCCGACATAATACATTGGTTCCATCCTCTATATTTCCCATAATAAGAGCAAGATGATGTTCCCCATTTAGTTTATCTATGTAGCTAATTGCTTTAAAATTACCGTATCTAGTAGGCATATTGACAGTTGAAACTCGTTCTACCAGCTTATCATATACTTTTCTATATTCTTGTAATTCTTTGATGGTGATTAGTGGGATGTTGTGTTTCTTAGAGAACTGAATTAAATCATCTGTTCTCATCATTTTGCCATCATGATTCATTATTTCACAACATAGGCCACACTCTTTTAGCCCTGCTAATTTTAATAGATCAACAGTTGCTTCTGTGTGTCCATTTCTTTCTAGAACACCACCTTTTTTTGCAATTAAAGGAAACATGTGTCCTGGTCTGCGAAAATCAGAGGGTCTTATATCTTCAGCTACACACATACGTGCGGTCAGTCCTCTTTCCTCGGCAGAAATACCTGTGGTCGTTTCTTTATAATCAATTGAAACGGTAAAAGCAGTCTTATGATTATCTGTATTGTTTTCAACCATAGGTGAAAGCATTAATTGATTAGCTAAACTTTCGCTCATAGGCATACAAATTAATCCTTTGGCATAAGTAGCCATGAAATTAACATTTTCAGTTGTAGCTGCTTGTGCAGAACAAATTAAGTCTCCTTCGTTTTCTCTATCCTTGTCGTCTATAACAAGAACAAGTCGTCCTTTCTGCAATGTTTCTAATGCTTCTTGTATTTTTCGATATTCCATTGACTGATCATCCTTTCTACTAAAATCCATTTTGATATAATAGTTCCTTAGATATTTCTGATTTTGGAGAGTTATCCATCAGTTTTTTTGCACATATTTACCTAAGATATCATTTTCAAGATTTACTGTACTCCCGACTTGTTTACTCTTAAGAATGGTTTGTTCCAAGGTATGAGGGATAACAGATACTGAAAAGTTTAGTTTGGAGACTTTAGCGACAGTCAGACTAATGCCGTCAATTGTAATAGATCCTTTTTTTCAACTATTAAATCTAAAAATTTCTTTTTTTGTGTTGATTTGATACCATACAGCATTATCATCTTTTTTTATTGACGAGATTTTTTTCCTGTACCATCAATGTGTCCTGTAACGACGTGACCTCCAAGTCGACCGTTGACAGATAAGGCTCTTTCTAGATTTACCTCACTCCCATGTTTTTAATAGGGTAAGAGCTGTTCGACTCCATGTTTCATTCATTACATCAACTGTAAAGGCTTGATGATTGAAATGAGTAATCTGTAAGACAGATACCATTTACTGCTATACTATCGCCCTAAATGGATATCCGTTAATATTTTTTTGATGCTTTTAATTGATAGTTTACAATTACGAGAGTCTTTCTGTATTCTTTCAACTTTTTCCGATTTCTTCAATTATTCCTGTGAACATGGATAAATCACTTCACTTTCTATGAGATAGTCATCTCCTATTTGAGAAAAAGCATAAGGTTTCAATCTAATAGCGTCATTTGGCAAAGAAATACCTTCACCTCCGACAGGAAACTTGGCACTGCCTCCAAAAATTTTTGGTGCAATATATATTTTCAGCTCATCAACAATTTGTTGTTCCAAAGCACTCCAATTCATTAGGCTGCCCCCCTCTAGAAGTAGGCTATCAATCTGCATGTTTCCTAGATGTTGCATTAAATCTGATAAGTCTATATGATTGCCTTTTTTCTTTATGGGAAGTATTTCACAGCCATGATTTTGATATAGCTTCATTTTATTTTTGTCTTCCGAGGAAGTGGCAATGTAAGTCTTAATATCATTTGCTGTTTTTACGATTTTAGAGGTAAGAGGAGTTCGTAAATGTGTATCGCATATGATACGGATAGGATTTTTCCCTTCCTCTAATCTACATGTCAGCAAAGGATCGTCTTGAATAACAGTATTGACTCCTACCATAATCGCACTGACCTGGTGTCGTAACTGATGAACATGCTTTCTTGCCTCTTCTCCAGTAATCCATTTGGATTGATTTGTTTTAGTGGCTATTTTTCCATCCATTGTCATTGCATATTTCATAAAAACATAGGGTACGTGATGGGTAATATACTTTCTAAAACTTTTTTATTAAGTTAAGACACTCATTTTCTAAAACTCCAACAGTAACTTGAAGATTATTTTCCTCAAGTATCTTTACTCCTTTTCCGGACACAATAGGATTACAGTCTAGGCTTCCAATGACTACTCTTGTAATACCACTATCGATTATAGCATCTATACAAGGAGGTGTTTTCCCGAAGTGACAACAGGGTTCAAGTGTTACATAAAGCGTCGCTCCGACAGGGGATTCTCTACAGTTTTTAAGAGCATTTCTCTCAGCATGTGGGCCACCAAAAAACTCATGATATCCTTGTCCGATAATGTGATTATCTTTTACAATAACTGCGCCGACCATAGGATTGGGATTGACGTAACCAGCTCCTTTTTGTGCCAGTTTTATTGCTAATTGCATATATTTTGAGTCGCTCATCTCACTACCTCCAAAAAAATATACCTTGAATAGGGGACTATTCAAGGCATACAAAAGAGAACTTATGCAATTAACAAAAATACTCTGAAATGACAGGTAATCATTTCAGAGCACGCAAAAAGCACAAATATACTTTCATCTTCTTTCATCCAGACTATACTGTCGGCTTTGGAATTTCACCAAATCATGCCTTTCGGCTCGTGGGCTATACCACCGGTAGGGAATTGCACCCTGCCCTGAAGATAGTTATTCAATTACAGATGATTATAGTACTTAATTTTGAATATGTCAACAGATAAACATAAATTATTTTTGATATACTGTATTTGTGATAATCGATTCTCGCTCCTCGGATAAAGAAAATATGATATACTAGATAAACGAAATAAGAGAAAAGGAAAACTATGTACGAATATTTAAAGGAATCATTACCAAAATCACTGCCAAATACATTGTTCTTGAAACCAATGGTATCGGTTATATCCTGCATGTGGCTAACCCCTATACCTACTCAGGTCAGGTTAATCAAGAGACTCAAATCTATGTGCACCAAGTCGTTCGTGAGGACGCCCATCTGCTTTATGGATTTCGCTCAGAAGATGAGAAAAAGCTCTTTCTCAGTTTGATTTCGGTCTCTGGGATTGGGCCTGTGTCAGCTCTTGCTATTATCGCTGCTGATGACAATGCTGGCTTGGTTCAAGCCATTGAAACCAAGAACATCACCTACTTGACCAAGTTTCCTAAAATTGGTAAGAAAACAGCCCAGCAGATGGTGCTGGACTTAGAAGGTAAGGTAGTAGTTCCAGGAGATGACCTTCCTGCCAAGGTCGCAGTGCAAGCTAGCGCTGAAAACCAAGAATTGGAAGAAGCCATGGAAGCCATGTTGGCACTGGGCTACAAGGCGACCGAGCTTAAGAAAATCAAGAAATTCTTTGAAGGAACGACAGATACAGCTGAGAACTATATCAAGTCAGCCCTTAAAATGTTGGTCAAATAGGAGCAGAGCATGACAAAACGTTGTTCTTGGGTCAAGATGACCAATCCGCTCTACATTGCCTATCATGATGAGGAGTGGGGTCAGCCCCTCCATGATGACCAAGCATTGTTTGAGTTGTTGTGCATGGAAACCTATCAGGCAGGCCTGTCTTGGGAAACGGTACTCAACAAACGCCAAGCTTTCCGAGAAGCCTTTCATGGCTATCAAATTCAAGCGGTGGCAGACATGACCGACACCGAATTGGAAGCTTTGCTGGATAATCCAGCCATCATCCGAAATAGAGCCAAGATTTTTGCTACACGCGCTAATGCCCAAGCTTTCCTACGGTTACAGGCAGAATATGGCTCTTTTGATGCCTATCTTTGGTCTTTTGTTGAGGGGAAAACAGTCGTTAATGATGTTTCCGATTACCGACAAGCCCCAGTTAAAACACCCTTATCTGAGAAATTAGCCAAAGATCTCAAAAAACGAGGCTTCAAGTTCACAGGCCCAGTCGCCGTCTTGTCTTTTCTACAAGCAGCAGGGCTAGTTGATGACCACGAGAATGATTGTGAATGGAAAAGCAGGAATTAGTGTGTACAGGTAACTAGCATATCTGAGAATATAGAAAAAGCTGAGAAATTTTTCCCAGCTTTTTATATATACTATTAGATTTGTTAGAGTGAAGTCAAAAAAGTGATTCCACCTAAAATAACACCAGCTGAATTTGGAATGATTAGTATCCAATCCTTCTTAGGTTCCTTTGTCCATCCATAAATAACCCAGATTAAGCAAGATATAGCAGCTGATAAAGGTTGAAATGGTTGAGCTTTATTTCCCTGTAAATTAGCGATAATTTGAGGTATGTAGGCAATAAATACTATAATTCCAATAAAGGCACCAATAGAACCTACGATTCGATTAATTTTTTGTTTTGTCATATACACCTCCTTCAAAAGGATATCATAGAAATTAGCGAAATGCAATAAATTCAGATACAAATTGTAACGAAAACGAATACAAAAGCACAAAAATAGAGAAACTATTTATTTTTTGTTATAGTCAAAGCGAATGATTTGCTCCTGTGCATCTACATGGGCGTGGACTCCAAAGGGGACAATTGCTCTCGGAGTTGCGTGGCCGACATTCAGATTATAGACAATTGGGATATTGCTGTCAATAATATCCAATAGTGCCTCTTTATAGTCGTCATAGAAAGTTTCATCCATAGGTTTTCCGACCAAGAGTCCACTGATGACCTCGAATATACCAGTGTCTTTTAAAGTCCGCAACATATTTTTGAAGTCTTCTGGATCAGGCTTTTCTTCGCTTGTTTCTAGCAAGAGAATTTTTCCTTCCCAGTCTGACAAGTCAGGGAAAAGTTTGTACTTTTGGCAGAGCTCCGTGCTATCTGCGTATCGAGAGTTGTTAAAGATATCGTAGAGGGATTCGAGACACCCACCGAGGATTTCCCCCTCGAACTGGGCATTTCCTTGTAACAAGTCAAAACCAGTATTTGCATGACTGACACGAGGTGTCCCCAGAGCCTTGGGACTGAAGTCAGTCCTTTCATCATACCAAACGTCACTAGGGCGGATTTCTGAGATTTTTCCTGTTTCTATCAATTCTTTAAAGTAGTGGAGACTATAGGTCAGCATTTCCTTGTCCAATTCACAAATGTCTGCTAAAAATGATTGACCATAAAAAGTTTTAACACCTAGTTTATGCAACATGAGATGGTTCATGGTTGTATCTGAGAAACCAAGAAAAATCTTTTGTTTGATAACCTTTTCTAGTTGGTCATTTTCAAAAAGATAAGGTAGTAAGCGATAGGTATCGTCTCCACCGATGGCACATAGGATCATATCAATGCTATCATCAGAAAAGGCATGAATCAAATCCTCTGCACGAGCTTCAGGATGGTTCTTGATAAAGTCTAAGCCTTTTAACGAATGGGGCAAAAAGATAGGATTGAGTCCCAAATCCTTGAGACGTTGGACACCCAAGTCCACTTCGTGTTTGACAAAGTCCTCTCCGATAATGCCACTAGATAAACTAACAATACCAATAGTAGAAATCATATCTCACCCTCCTAGAAATAGATTGATACTCTTCGAAAATCAAATTCAAACCGCGTCAGCTTCGCCTTACCGTACTCAAGTACAGCCTTCGGCTAGCTTCCTAGTTTGCTCTTTGATTTTCATTGAGTATGAGCCTATTTTATCACAAAAGGTAATAGAAAGCTATGTGGGATTTCAGAAGAATGCTTTTAAATCAGTAAAGTAGTAAAAAAGCAACCGCACCTGCAGTTGCTTTTATCATTCTCTTAATAACGTGTTGGTCCTGCACTTGCGCTGCGGATGTTCAAGCGTTTCTTGAGGTAGAAGCGAAGGGCTAGGAGAACTGCTCCGATAATAGCTAGTGGCAATGGAGCAAGTACTGGGTTAAGGTTAGCTGGTAGGAAGCTTGTTGCAAAGAAGACAAGCAACCAAAGGAACATAGATGCTAGGATAACCAGTACAGATTTCCAGAAAGGTGGACGTTGACTGCGGTCCATATCTGGTCCATAGTATTGGTAAACGAAGTAGTACATCAAGTAGAAGGCAAATCCACCAACCAGTCCAACTAATAGGAGGGTAATCAAACCGTAACCGATAGCTTGATCTGCTGAGAAGAAGGTTGTGAGGGCGCTGACGAGGGCAAAGAGGCTAGTGATGAAAAGAGTCGAGTCCATAATCATGAGTTTTGGATCATCATTTTCTTTTGGATGCTCTTTTTCATATTGCTCCTTGATAGTGAAGCTGTGCGCCCAGTGGGTCGGTGCGCCATAGAGGGAACGAGCAGTAGTGCCTTTGGCTTGCTCTTCAAGAATTTGGGGAATAACTTCCTCAAAAATAGCCTTGATTTCAGCGTCTGTTTTTCCATCTTTGATGAATTGTTGGGTAGCGATATGGATGAACTCTTGGTTTTTCTTTGTTAATTTTTGTAGATCAATCTGAGACATAGGAACTCCTCTTAGAACCATTTTTTATGAATGAGATAGAGAGTGAGCGAGACACTCATAGCAAAGGCGATAAAGACGATTAACCAGAAGGCATTTGGCTCGCCGTTTAGGGGGATTTCATTATCCTTAAAGTTCATCCCGTAGGCAGAAAGACCATGGTTGGGATGGACATGACGATGGTCACAAGGGCCAAGGTTTTCATGATGTTGTTCTGGTTGTTAGAAATGATAGAGGCAAAGGTCTCTGTCATAGAATGCAAGACGTTTCCATAAATGTCTGCCATCTCGATGGCCTGTTGGGTTTCAATCAGGGTATCTTCAAGCAGGTCTTCGTCCTCAAGGTATTTCTTGATATTGCTGGTTGAGCTGGTCAATTTCTTAATCACGCGCTCATTTGTTTTGAGGGAGGCCTTGAAATAGACGATAGTTTTTTCCAATTCCATCAGCTCAATCAATTCTTCATTACGAGTTGATTGATGCAGTTGACTTTCGATTTGTTCACTCTTACGGTCAATCGAACGAAGGGCTGTTAGGTAAAGCTCTGCATTGCGATAGAGAATCTGGAAGATAAAACGCGAACGCATGAAGGTGTAGAAATTACGCAAGCGACGGTTGATAAAGACATCGAGGACTGGTAATGGTTCCAAACACGTAGTGATAATGGTTTCCTCTGTGATGATAATACCAAGCGGGATGGTTACGTAGTAGGTGCGGTTATTTCTTTCCTCTGTGACCGGCACGTCTACGATAATCAGGGTATACTCGTCTTCAATGGTAATACGAGACATTTCTTCCGCATCGAGTGGTGCACGAAGGTCAGCAATATCGATATCGAAGGCGTTGGCGATTTCGAGAGATTCATTTGAGTCGGATTGACGAGATTGATCCAAGTACCCGGTTCAAGCGTATCGATCTCTTTAAATTCAGTTGTTGTAGAGAGAAAAACTTGTTTCATATCCCTTATCCTTTCTCATTTTTCAGATTTTTTCACACCGTACTATTATACTACAAAATCGGCCTTTTTCAAAATAAATCTAACAAAAATCCTGTTGCTATTGGATTTTTACTTTGTCTTGAAATGTTGATTTTTAAATTTGCTCCCCTTTTTGCTCCCCCTATAGTGCTTTTAGTGCAGTTTCGTAGAATGAGACTGCTTTTTTTGCGTTCTCTTTTGAGAGGTGGCTATATATATCCATGGTCATTGATAAAGTGGAATGACCTAGGCGGTACTGGAGTTCCTTGTATGGTATTCCAGAGTTAAGCAAGAGACTAGCGTGAGTGTGACGGAATCCGTGAAAGCCAATGTTAGGAACATCAGCACGCTTAAAATGTGTTTGCAATCTTCTTTTAAGTCTTGAACTGCTAGGATACTCATGAATGAAATCAGAAAATACCACGCTTTCACGTTGCCCTATCTTCCAGGCCTCTTTAGTTTGGCGTAGTTTGTACTGCTTCAGCATACTAACAGTCGCTTGATCTATATCTATATCCCGATAACTAGCCTTAGATTTTGGGCTATTAATTTCTAAATCACGATTTAGTGTTTTGGTAATATGCACAACGGCATTATCTAAATCTATATCAGACCAGCTAAGAGCTAAAGCTTCATTGATACGGCAACCAGTAGCTAGTAGAAACTTATAGAGCGTTGTCTCATAGTAGTAACGATATCTATGAGTATCTAAATTATCGAGATAAGCAAGAAACTTTTTTAGTTCTTGATTTTCGAAGTGTTTTACCTTTTGGCGCTTCGCTTTCTGAGTGTTACGAGGTAAAACAACATCACGCGCAGGATTGGACGGTATAGCTTGCATGGTTACGCCATACTGTAAGATACGTTTGTTTAAAGCATGTATCTTGTCATAGTGTAGAAAAGCCCCTTTTTCCCCTTTATTGGTCTTGTCAGCAAGTTCGTTGATAATGGACTGGATAAGTGGAGTAGTGAGTTTATCGAGCTTATAAGCCCCAAAAATAGGCAATATATGATTATCAATTAACTTTCTAACATTGCCTTGAGTGTTTGGCTTAACCGTATTCTTATAACTTTCTAACCAGAGATTGGCTAATTCTTGATAGTTTTTTATGGTGCTAGCCTTTTGTCTAGTAGATCCTGCTTTTTGAAAAGCTATTTTTTCTTGATTGGCTTTCTGCTTTACCTCTTTATGTGTCCGACCTGTTACTTTGGTTTTTACTTTCTTTCCTGTTACCTGGTCAACTCCTAGATATACATTAGCACGATAGACTTTACTACCGTCTTTTTTTATAACTTCAGTTATTTTCATGATGATAAACCTTTCTAAAATACATCAGCAGGCAGGCCATTATCAAAAAGGTTTTAGATTGTGGTTTATATCATGCCAGGGCTTCACAGATTGCCCTGTATTCGATTTTAATTAGTCAGACGGTAGATTGTACCAGAATAAGAAACAAGGCTGATATGGGGCTATTTATCGGCTAGGCGCTTTAGATTGTCCAGAGCTTTTTGATTGTTTTTGTAAAGTACCTCTAACTGTTCTTTGGCGATTCTATTGAGTTCAGTTAGGCGGTTGCTTTGTGATAGCCCTTGTTTTATCATTTCAGCGTTAAGACTTTGTAAATTATTAAGAACTAATAACTGTTCAATAGTGGCATTATCTCGCTGATTGCCGTCTTTTTCTGGGAAAGCTTTCTTGTATTCTTTGGCAGTCATACCGAACAAGGCAACATTAACCAAGTCAGCTTCAGAGGAGTAAGCGTATGATATTTGAGACGGCTGGAGTGTTGGGACAATATTTTCTTTAATTGCATCAGTTTGTATTGTGTAATTGAGTTTTGAAATATAGCGGTTCACTTGCCAATCTAACTGATTTCTATAGGCCTCTTCTTGTTTAAGCCGTTGATAGTCTTGAATGATGTAGAGTTTGAACTCTGGGGAAATCCAAGCAGCAAACTCAAAGGCTATGTCTGAGTGGGCATATGTTCCACCATAGCGTCCAGCTTTTGAAGTGATACCGATGGCGTTCATTCTTTCTATCCATTGTTTAGAAGTCATTACAAGCCTACCAGGTTCATTTCTAACCGTATGGAATTCCATACGGTTAAAATTTGGGTTATTAATACTTTCCCAAGTTGCTAAAAAATCTATAGTAGCGTAACTACTAAGCCAGTTTGATATGACTATTCTAGGATCTTCGCTATTTTTATATTTAGCTATATCGGTCAAGCTGATATAATCAGTATTATTGGCTAGTAAAGTGATTTCTTTACCGTTTGCGTTGATTTTAACCATGGTAGTCCTTTCTAAAACATTGTAAGTGGTTGACATTTGTTGACATCAATAAAATTAGTAGATATGGGGCTTATATAGGCTTGAAGCACGAACGAACCACGAGAATCCACGCGCTTCAGGATTGTTGAACATTGTGGCGCGTGGGTATGGTGTAAGTCGCTTTTTAAATTCAAGAGTGATATTTAGAACAAAATTTTCATAATTTTCACTTCTTTATTTAGCTTTCTTTTTTATTTTCAAACTTTTTACGTTCTTTTTCTGCAATTTCTTCCATATCTTTGCTTTTTTGGATAATCAATCTTAGTTTTTCAGATTTAAAGTGATTTTCCTTAGTAGATAAAATAAGCTCAAACATTTCGTCACTGCTATCTACAAGTGATTTGATAGTGTGTAAAGTAGTTATCGCTTTTCCTCTATGGATTTCATCTTCATGAAGAACTTGATTTAAGTATTGTAACCTTTCTGATAGTATTTCTTTCATTGCATCATATTGTTCGCGGTATTTGAATAACGTTTCTGTTAATTCATCGATTAAATTATTTAATTGTGTATTAATCTGATCATCTTTACTATATCCTAAAAGGTATTCTACAGATATTTCTAAAACGTCAGCAAAGTCTTGAGCTTTATTAAGAGGAAACTGTCTTGTTTTATTTAAATATCTGGACATAGCAGATTTTGCTATACCAGTCCTCCGGGCCAATTCGCTAAGAGAAAGGCCTCTCTTGTCTTTTTCAGAGATTATAATATCTACAATTTCACTATTAGAACGCATTTTATAGCCCTCCTCTTTATTTTAATTTTATTATAACACCGTTCCCAAAAAAGCACAAGAATAACTGTAAAAATATTTTTTTGTCTAAATATTAAACTTTACTGTTGACAAATGAGAACGATAGCGTTATACTTATTTTGTTCCTTATTGGGAACGATTTTAAAAAAGAAAGGTGGAAACTTATGGAATTAGATTTGAGACGCATTAAAGCGGAACGTATTGCCAAAGGTTATACTCAAGATGTAGTTGCTGAGAAAATGGGATGGAAATCACGAGCGCCCTACGCAAAAAGGGAAAACGGAGTTGTCCCTTTTGGAGCTGATGAACTTGCTGATTTTGGCAATATTTTAGGATATAGTGTTAATGAATTAGGAATTTTTTTTACCAAAAATGTTCCCGAAAGAGAACAATAAATGAGTAAACAATGGAATTAGTCTATATGGACGGTAAAAAAGAGCCGTATACACTGAGCAGTATTGTGGCAGAGTGTGCAGAAGTTAAGCACAGACATTTGAAGATTTTGCTGAATAAGCACCGAGAGGACTTTGAAAGCTTTGGAAAGGTGCAATTTAAAATTTCACCTTCAGAAAGTGGGCAAAATGTACGGGACTATATTTTAAATGAACAACAAGCAACATTGCTGATCACTTACTTACGAAATACAGAACCCGTAAAAGAGTTTAAGAAGAACCTAGTCAAAGCATTCTTTGAAATGCGTGAGGAACTTTCTAAGTTTCGTATGCAGAGGGCGCTAGAAAAGCCAAAAAGAAAAACACTGCATGAAAGTATAGAAACATGGGAGTCGAAACCCAAGCACGCGCATAGCACCATGAACAACTTGCTACTGAAGGCAGTAACCGACAGGAACGCTAAGCAGTTAAGGGAAGAGCGTGGGGGCTACAATGGCATTGATAGCCTAACCAGTGACGAGCTGGAGCAGTACCAAGCATTTGAGGATATGGTAATAGCCATGATTGGCTTGAATATGAGTTATCAAGAAATCAAAGCTATGGCATTCAGAAATAAAAAAACACGCCAAAGAAGCGCGTGAGAGCAACAAAAAGGCTTACCGAGACCAATCAGCAGAGCCTTTCACACTAACACTAAAACGAATTTAACAAAGCAGGCAAGCTATTATCAAAGAGGTTTTAGTAAAGATTTATACCTAGATTATAGCATATTTAGGGCAATTTGACCATACGGAGAGAGCCAACTCTTAAAACTGGTACTTTTTCACGCTTTCATTTTGGCGACTCAGAGCGTGAGGCTAGGAATTACAAGAAAAACTGTATAAGAAACAACCATTCAAAATCTCTACGCTCTCGGTCGGCAAACTTCTGAGCGTGGGGCTGTAGGCAAGAAAAAAAGCATTAAAAAGCCATCGTGGCAAGTATAAAAAGATAGAAAAAGAGGTAAAAAACATGACAACAAAAAAAGCAACATCAAGCCAACAAGTTCTATTATCGGCTAAGAAACTAGCAGAATTAGGGAACGAATTAACCGACATCATGAATGTTTTAGAAATGAATAACCTAGCTCTTGAAGGCCTTGAGTTTGCACTACAGAAAGATACAACCATGTTCTTATGGCTTGCTAAAAAATACACTGATACAGCATACGCCCAGAATGAAAAGCTATACGATCGTCTAAATGAAATAGCCTTTTTGCTTTTGAACAATGACGACGCTAAAGAGCTGGAGGCATACCATGACTAAAGATATTAAAGAAATGGCACAAGCCGAAGACGACTTGCTGAATATGGAACAACCTAAACAAGCGGAATTTATCAAGAACTATAAGGCGATGGTATAACATGAACGAACTAGATTTAACCAACACACAGGCGCTTATCTTTTCCGTGGTACTGATTGGCTTACTGGTCTATCTAAACCACCGAGACCGCAAAAAAAGCGCCCAATTTGAGCGAGAAAACCAACAGACGATAGAAACACCTAGCGAGGATTTAAACCCTGATTATGGGCGATATATCCAGCTTGCAGGGGTAAGAGTTTACGGAGGCACTGAATGAGTCTATCAGAGAATGACAAACGAGTATTAAGACTAATCAAGGTAGGGGCTGAAAACTCCATAACAGGGGCAGAAATCAGCCTGATCACTAAGCTAGCAGAAAGAACCGTGCAAGATATTATCAGCCGTCTAATCACGCGCCATAGTGTTCCTATTGTTGGGGTTCGCCATGGGACATTTAGAGGATATTTTATCCCTGCTAACAAAGAGGAGTTACTGGACGGAGCAAAGCATTCTATAACCAAGTACAGGAAGAACAGAAACGCCTAACTGTCCTTTTAAATGCTGATTTAGAGAGCTACAAAGAAACCTTGAAGGAGGTGGGCGGATATGTTTAGCTTAAGCCGAGAAAGTGAGCAAGACCTAGCGCATGGCATTCTGGAGGTAGTGGAAAGATATCTGGAAGCGCGTGATACAGTCAAACCAAGACTAACAGGCTTAATATCAGCCCAGGAAGTCATGGATGAGTTAGATATAAAATATCTGACACTCCAAAAGTGGGAAAAAGCAGGGCTAAGACGATACCAGCCCCCACTAGAAGATACTAGGAAAATCTATTACAAAGTTACGGACATCTGGAAGTTTATGGGGGTGGAGAATGGCAAAAACTAAAATATATTTTTGGCTAAAAATTGATAAGAAATTTTTTGATAATATTTTTATCAAGAGACTAAAAACGGTACCTGGTGGGTACACTATGACGGTGATTTATATTAGGCTCATGCTAGAGAGCTTAGAAAGTGACTGTATTTTATACTATGAGGGTTACTTTGACAATCTCAAGGAAGAGTTAGCCCTAAAATTAGACGTATCGGAAGATGATATAGATATGACCATGGCATACTTTACTAAGTGTGGTCTAATACAAGTTGATGAAGATAAAAACGCAGAACTACCGCAGGCAAAAGCCTTGGTACAGCAGGAAACCAACCAAGCAGCATACATGCGAGAATATCGGAAACAGCAACGAGAACAAAAGGAAAATCTTACAATGTCATCTGACAATCTTACATTGTTAACTACATGTAAGACAGAGATAGAGATAGAGATAGAGATAGAGAAAGAAAAAGAGATAGAGATAGAAGAAGAGATAGAGAAAAAAACTTCTTCTGCTCCTACTGCTGAAATCTCTAACTATTACCAAAAGCGTATAGGGGTTATGGATGGGCAACAATATCAAATACTGACTGACTATCTCACTCTTGACGGTATGGAGCTAGAGGTTATCAAGATTGCTATAGACAAGGCTGCAGATAACGGCAAGCGATCTTTTAGCTATATCAATTCAATACTCAAGAACTGGAGACAGAATGGTATTAGAACCATGGTACAAGTCGAAGATGAACAGAGACTGTTTCAGCAAAGAAACAAGGTCAGTCTGACGATGATATTCAAGATCCGTTTATCTACTGACGGAGAGGAGAAACAATGGAATTACTGAATACAGACCAGCTCAATGAAAAAATAAAGGTCACTGATGAGCTTTGCCCAACCCATCAGATTAACCTAGTACAATTCAAAAAGCCAGATGGTTATACATCACCCTACTGCATGGAATGTACTAGGGAGAACATCAAACAGACGGAGCTAGAGGGCATAGAAAAAGCCCTAGGTCATGATCTGGACTCTTCAACCTATGATGTGCTAGCGCGTGAAAGTACGGTGTCAAATGAGCTGAGAGAGGCCTCTTTTAGCACTTTCAAAGCCGAGACAAAAGAGGAACACGAGGCCAAGGAGTTTGCTATCAAACAAGCTAAGGAGTACCTAAACGGTATGACAGGAAACACGCTAATTATGGGCAATCCAGGTACTGGAAAAAGTCATTTATGCTATTCTATGGCCAAAGCCATTAACGAGGGCTATAAGTCTAGGAATGAGCCTAAGAGTGTGCTTTTTGTCAGTATTACTGAGATTATCACGCGCATTCAGTCAGGTTGGCAGTATAGACAGAGTGATTTTACAGAGTATGACGCCTTGAAGTTGCTGACCGAGGTTGACTATCTCTTTATTGATGATCTAGGCACAGAAAGCGTTATGAATAGCCGAAAAGATGAGGCTAATAATTGGGTACAGACCTTTTTTTCAAGGTTTTTGATAAGCGGGAAACAACTATCATCAACACCAACCACAACGGCAAAGAGCTAGCTAGAATCTATAATGATAAGCTAGTCAGTCGAATTGGAAAACGATCAGAGGGGAATGTATATAACATGACAGACATCCAAGACAAGAGGATGAAACGCAATTTTTAGCCAGAGAAAAGGAGGAATCCCATGACAGAACAAATATACTTTGAACAGGCAGATCAGGAACTGGAGGAACTCAACCGTAAGCGTGACGATTTTATGGCGGATGCAACACCAGTATGTCTTGAAGATACGCCTAAACTGATTGAACTAGGTGAGAAGCTCCGAACGGAAGACACCAGCATAAACGCCTATGAGTTATACAGACACCCTGAAGCGCGTGCAAAGTTATTCGCCCAAATCGCGGAAGCCTGCTTCTTGCTGATTGCAGATAGCTCACCAGTACCAGTGCAGCCGACACAAGCACAGCGGATACATTTTTGCGAGTACTTGGAAGGACAATTCCAGAATATCATTAAGAAGTTGATTGCAGGAACTGACAAGCAAGTTCTAGAGTCTTTACTTGAAGCTTTGCAACTACCCAAAGAAAAACAAGCTCAATTTGTCCGTGATGTGGTAGTAAGTGGCTTACTCAGTGAAGAATAGTAGCAAAGGGGGATTGCCTCTTTTTGTGGTTTCACTACTACTGAACCCAATAGTTTTGGGTTTTTCCATATAGGGGGAAATAATGAAGCGGTTAGCAATAGAAACAATCACTAAACCAATGAAGCTGAGAGGAATAACTAAGGGTATAGCTGAGTTGGACGGTCAACGTTTAGAGATTGATTTGGATAATTTAATGATTGATTTTGGTGGAGAGTCATTTGAATTAGACAGAATAGCAGGAACTAAGGGAGGTAATCGATATTTCTTTCTTTGCCCTGATTGTGGGAGACGGTGCAGGTTGCTTTATAAACGGTATTTATATTTTAGTTGCGGTACTTGTCTAGATATCCACAAGCACACCCTGAACCGTAGTAAAACGGATTGCCAATACTACTGGGAGCTTGCACTAAAAGAAGCCAGAAAGGTAGAACCAGGGTGGAGTCCTAGACGTGGTGGATATATGTTTGATGGTTTCCCTGAAAGACCAAGGTATATGAAACGTGACAGGTATCGTAAGCACTATAAGAAGTTTTTGAAGTATACTAAAAAAGGAGATAGATTTTGGCTGAATGGTTTGAGATTGTAGGACGATATGAAGTAGTGTGCAATTTACAAAACAAACAAATACTACATATTAGACGGTTTGAATGTTAAAAAAAGCTAGATATATCAAGGATTTAAGTAAGTAGAGCGTTCCAAAAAAGGGTGCGGTAAGCGTTCCAAAAAAAGGGTGAGATAAGGGTGAGGTTGCATATAAAAAGTACAAGGTTAGTACAAGGTCACATACTTCAAAATAGCAAGGTTTTAGCAAGGTACAGGGCTTTTTTTCTAGTGATAGAACCCTAAGATTACCCTAAGGTATAGCTACTTTTTTAGAACCATAGAACGGTAAGGTTTTGGTGAGGTAAGAGCAAAAAATGTAAAGGTTTTGTCAAGGTTGCGTATTTAAAAGCCCCAAGGTTACCACAAGGTAGAGAGGTTTACCGAGGGTTAGAAAAGGTGAGGTTTTGGTTAGGTAGTAGCAGTAAATATGCCTGACAAATGGCAGGGTTATGTGTGTTGAACTCCGAGCGAACGCCGAGAAAGTGGCTATATTCCCCTATCATTTATCAAGCAGATAAGAGCAATAATAACCCTCCTTAACTCCCTGAGAAACGACAAGCAGATAAGTGAAGTTTTTAGCCCTCTTATTTCGGACCTACTCCTTGCAGAATGACAAGCAGATAAGGATGACAATAAGCCTTCTTAATTGCTTACAAAACGATAGGGAGTTAAGACGAATTTAAAAGCCCCTTATTTTCGTTTTTCTCCTTGTCAAACGGTAAGGAAATAAGACAGGAAATAACATCGCTTATTTTGATTTTGCTCCCTGAAAAACTGTAAGGAGATAAGGAGACTTATTAGCTTCCTTAATTTGGATTTTCTCCTTACAAAATGACAGGGAAATAAGAGCAATTTAAAAGTCTGTTATTTTGGATTTGTTGCTTACCAAATGATAAGCAGATAAGCAAAGAAATAACTTGCCTTAATTGCTTGCAGAATGACAAGGAGATAAGAGAGATAAAAACGTCCCTTAATTGCCTATCAAATGGAATGGAGAATAAGCTTGAACTAAGAGCGAACATAGAGAAAACGAAAAAAGCCAAGGCGCTCCGCCTCAGCTATAATCTCAATAATATTATATCACACAGGAGACCAAGGCATGACACCAGAGCAGGTAAAAGAAAAACTAGAGGGCGTTAAGTGGATCAATAAAGAAATAGAAGGCTTATATTTGGAGCTTGCAGCTTTAGAAAGTGGTATTATCAAAAAGCAAGAACTGAGCACTACTAGAGTACAAACAAGCAGGGTAAATACAGCAGAGAATAACCTTATAAGCGTTCTAAAACTAAAAGAGGACACTTTACAGAGAATTGAGCGACTTACTGAAGAGAGAATGGAAATATCTAGGCTGATCGATAAGCTGGCCAATCCGCTTGAGCGTTCTGTTCTCAGGCTGTTCTACTTGAATATTCTTGACGCTTGGCAAGTTGCTGAGGAAATAGGTGTATCTACAGCCTCGGTATATCGAGTAAGGCAAAGCCATAGAACACTTAGCAAATGTGGGGTAATAGGTGAGCACAAAAAAACGCCTAGAACAATCTAAGCGCTAAAGAGTAGTGGACGGTGTGCCTGTCCCGTCATCTCATACTATGAAGTTGCGTAGCGACACTATCATCTCTACCTCACTTCTCTTTAGACTAATTATACCACAAAGGAGCGAACTAATGGAGCTGGATAAGTTTAAAACGATGATGAACGTCAGAGAGCGGATGACTTACTTTCTACGTTTCCAGAGGATGGCAGGAAGTGAAAACCAAGTTACGATAGATGAAGAGGCTTGGAAACTTGTCTTACCTGATCAGTGGAATTTGAGCGGTGAGCATGAAAAAGCAATCCGTGAGGGGTTGGAGATATTCGCCCACGACATCAATAAGATAGAGAACAAGCGAGCCAGAAAATACTTTATTATCCATTATTGCTACATGAGGAAGAAAACAGTAAGTGAATGTTTAGAAATTGCTGGGACAAAATCCACTAGCTACCACCGATATAAACAGATAGCCGTCTTAAATTTTGCGAGAATCCACCAGAACGGAGAGCTAGAAGCATATAAGTAGGCGTTTGTGGTGTTTTGTTGAAAAATGTTGAGATTTAAGTGAGGGGGGATGACATGATTGAAGATTTTTTGATTGATTTGGAGAATATCCAATTAGAGGATATGGAGATAGATTTAAACATGGATATAGAGATAGATTTAAACATGGATATAGACATAGATTTTGAAATAGATGTTGACCTTGATGATTTAGATTTAACCTTACTACAAGAATTAGAAGCGTAAATGTTGGCAAATGTAGGCGTAGGCTTCATATTCGCCCCTCTTTTGCTTTGTTTTGTGCTAGACGACTAAAAACACCACGGACAAACTACAAGCCCTTAGAGAGCAAACTAGGGGCTTTTATGATATTGTGAAAACAAGTGTAAAAAATACGTGTTATACATTGACAAGTGTTTCAAACAAGTGTATAATATAATTAAAGATACGGAAAGGAGAAGCCGATGACCGAAAGAGAACTAAAAAAACTTGCTAAGAAAAAAGGTTTTATCAAAACAGCTTTTGGTAAGGGTTCGCATGAAGTCTGGAAACATCCAGACGGAAGAACGGTAACGATACCTAAACCAAAAGAAAACGACTATAGACCTGGAACACTTGGCAAGATTTTGAAAGTACTGGAAGGGGAGTAAAAAACTCCCTCCCCTATATTGGGGCGGTCATTGGTTATTATCAGATTATGAAATACACTTACTTGGCATTGTTTGAAGTGGATAAAGAAAACGGCGGTTATACAATCACGTTCCCTGATTTCAAGGAGCAGTTAGCGAGGCTGACACCTTAAACGAGGCAATTTATAACGCCCGTGAGGTACTAGAAATTTATACAATCATGTTTGAAGATGAAGGCAAAGAGTTTCCAGAACCTTCAAGTTTTAAGGCTTTGGCTAGTGAACTTGGCAGTGATGAGGATATTCTGCAAGCTATCTCAGTAGATACGGAACTGGTTAGAGAGCGCGAACGTTCTAAGGTTGTCAATAAAACTGTAACCCTCCCTAGTTGGTTGGTTGAAGTTGGTAAAGAAAATAAAATCAATTTCAGTCAGCTGCTACAAAAAGCAATCAGGGAAGAATTGCAGGTATAACATCATAAACCACGCGCTTCATGGTATAATATACCTATCAGCAACCAGCAATAAAAAAAGCACGTTTGACCGTGCTAGTTTCTTGCCTGCTGAACTCGTCAAATCTTAGCCCTTTTGTGGGGCTTTTTTTTGTTCCCCTTTTTGCGTACTTTGGGGTAGCAAGTAGTAAAAAGTAATATTAGTGATTTTTGTTAAAAAGCGCGTGATATAAGGGTTAGGAAGCCCTAAGGAAACATAAAATAAGAAGTTTTTTATTATACTACAAAATCGGCCTTTTGGGTAATAGAATCTCACTTTTTTTGGTATAATGGTAAGCAATAATGGACTAGAAAGAACAAAGATGCAAGATAAAATTGTCATTCATGGGGCGCGTGCCCATAATTTAAAAAATATTGATGTGGAGATTCCGCGAGACAAGTTGGTTGTCGTGACCGGCTTGTCAGGTTCAGGGAAATCCAGTCTGGCCTTTGACACCCTTTATGCAGAGGGACAACGTCGCTATGTGGAGAGTTTGTCAGCCTACGCTCGTCAATTCTTGGGGAATATGGAGAAGCCTGATGTAGATGCTATTGATGGTCTCAGCCCAGCTATTTCCATCGATCAGAAAACGACTAGTAAAAATCCTCGCTCGACGGTGGGAACAACGACTGAAATTAATGACTATCTGCGTCTCCTCTACGCACGTGTGGGGACGCCTTACTGTATCAACGGACACGGGGCTATCAAGGCTTCTTCTGTTGAGCAAATCGTTGATAAGGTCTTAGAATTGCCAGAACGCCAACGCTTGCAGATTTTAGCCCCTGTCATCCGCAAGAAAAAAGGACAACACAAGAGCGTCATTGAAAAGATTCAGAAAGATGGCTATGTTCGTGTCCGAGTGGATGGGGAAGTCTATGATGTGACCGAAGTGCCAGAGTTGTCTAAGAGCAAGCAACACAATATTGATGTCGTGGTTGACCGTATCGTTATCAAGGAGGGCATTCGTAGTCGTCTCTTTGATTCCATTGAGGCTGCCCTTCGTATTGCAGAAGGTTATGTCATTATCGACACTATGGACGATTCGGAGTTGCTCTTCTCTGAGCACTATGCCTGCCCGGTTTGTGGTTTTACCGTACCAGAGTTAGAGCCTCGTCTCTTCTCATTCAATGCTCCTTTTGGTTCTTGTAGTGAGTGTGACGGCTTGGGCATCAAGCTGGAGGTGGATACTGACTTGGTAGTACCAGATGCCAGCAAAACCTTACTTGAGGGAGCCTTGGCTCCTTGGAATCCTATCTCATCCAACTACTATCCAAACATGCTAGAGCAGGCTATGACAGCTTTTGGAGTGGATATGGATAAGCCCTTTGAGGGTTTGTCAGAAGAAGATAAGAACTTGATTCTCTATGGGTCTGATGGCAAGGAATTCCATTTCCACTATGAAAATGAATTTGGTGGCGTGCGCGATATCGACATTCCGTTTGAAGGAGTTGTCAATAATATCAAGCGTCGCTACCATGAAACTAACAGTGACTACACCCGCACCCAGATGCGCCTCTACATGAATGAGCTGACCTGCGGAACTTGTCACGGCTATCGTCTCAATGACCAGGCCTTATCTGTCCGTGTGGGTGGCCAGCAAGGACCACATATCGGAGAAATCTCAGACCTGTCGATCGCAGACCACTTGGAATTGGTGAGCCAGCTGACCTTATCTGAAAATGAAGCCATCATTGCTCGGCCTATTCTCAAGGAAATCAAGGATCGTTTGACCTTCCTTAATAACGTGGGTCTTAACTATCTAACCCTGTCACGTTCGGCAGGAACCCTTTCAGGTGGAGAAAGTCAGCGTATTCGCTTGGCAACTCAGATTGGTTCTAACCTATCAGGTGTCCTCTATATCCTAGATGAGCCATCGATTGGTCTTCACCAGAGGGATAATGACCGTCTGATTGCCAGTCTGAAAAAGATGCGTGATTTGGGCAATACCCTCATCGTGGTGGAACATGACGAAGATACCATGCGTGAGGCTGATTATCTGATTGACGTTGGTCCTGGTGCGGGTGTTTTTGGTGGGGAAATTGTTGCGGCAGGTACGCCTAAACAGGTGGCTCGCAACAGTAAGTCTATTACAGGCCAGTACTTGTCAGGCAAACGTGTCATTCCAGTACCAGAAGAACGCCGTGTTGGTAATGGTCGTTTTATCGAAGTGATAGGAGCGCGTGAGAATAACTTGCAAAATGTCACAGCTCGCTTTCCACTAGGAAAATTCATCGCGGTGACAGGGGTATCGGGTTCAGGGAAATCGACCCTAATCAATAGCATTCTCAAAAAAGCTATTGCCCAGAAGCTCAACCGCAATTCAGACAAGCCTGGTAAGTTTAAAACGATTACAGGGATTGAGCATGTAGACCGTTTGATTGACATTGACCAGAGTCCAATTGGACGAACGCCGAGATCCAACCCAGCTACCTATACAGGAGTTTTTGACGATATACGTGACCTTTTTGCCCAGACAAATGAGGCCAAGATTCGTGGTTACAAAAAGGGACGTTTCAGTTTCAACGTTAAGGGAGGTCGTTGTGAAGCCTGCTCAGGCGACGGGATTATCAAGATTGAGATGCACTTCTTGCCAGATGTTTATGTAGCTTGTGAGGTCTGCCACGGAACCCGCTACAACAGTGAAACCCTAGAAGTTCATTACAAGGAAAAAAATATCTCGCAAGTCTTGGATATGACTGTCAATGATGCGGTGGAATTCTTCCAACATATTCCGAAAATTCAACGTAAACTTCAGACTATTAAGGATGTGGGACTTGGTTATGTGACATTGGGGCAACCTGCTACCACCCTTTCTGGGGGAGAAGCTCAGCGTATGAAACTGGCTAGTGAACTCCACAAACGCTCGACAGGCAAGTCATTCTATATTCTGGATGAGCCAACGACAGGGTTGCATACTGAGGACATTGCTCGCTTGCTCAAGGTTTTAGCTCGCTTTGTCGATGATGGCAATACAGTTCTTGTCATTGAGCACAATCTGGATGTTATCAAGACGGCAGACCATATTATTGACTTGGGTCCTGAGGGCGGTGTCGGCGGTGGAACCATCATCGCAACAGGAACTCCAGAAGAAGTAGCGGCCAATGAAGCCAGCTACACAGGACAGTATTTGAAAGGAAAGTTACATCATGAATAAACGTGTACAAGCATTTATAGCTAAAATGCAAGAAAAAGAACTAGATGGTATCATCATTAATAACCTTAAAAACGTCTATTACCTGACTGGTTTTTGGGGTTCAAACGGAACAGTCTTTATCAGTCGTGACCGTCAGGTCTTGGTGACAGACTCTCGCTATATCATTGCAGCCAAGCAAGAAACCAGTGGTTTTGAGATTGTGGCTGACCGTGATGAATTGGCTGTCATTGCAGGCATTGTTAAGGACATGGGTTTGTCTCGAATCGGTTTTGAAGATGAGATTTCAGTTTCTTATTATCATCGTATGCAGGCAGCTTTTGCAGGTTTGGACTTGCTTCCACAAACTCAGTTTGTTGAAGGTCTTCGAATGATTAAGGATGAAGCGGAGATTGCAGCGATTCGCAAGGCTTGTTCTATCTCAGACCAAGCTTTCCATGATGCACTTGATTTTATCAAACCTGGAAAGACAGAGATTGAGATTGCCAACTTCCTTGACTTCCGCATGCGTGAGTTGGGAGCATCTGGCTTGTCTTTTGACACAATTCTAGCTAGCGGTATCAATTCTTCCAAACCCCATGCCCATCCTATGCACAAACCAGTGGAGCTGGGAGAAGCTATTACCATGGACTTCGGATGTCTTTATGACCACTATGTCAGCGATATGACACGGACTATCTATCTGGGGCATGTCAGTGACGAGCAGGCAGAGATTTACAATACAGTTTTGAAAGCCAACCAAGCCTTGATTGACCAAGCTAAGGCAGGCTTAGGCTTCCGTGACTTTGACAAAATTCCTCGCGATATTATCATTGAAGCAGGTTACGGTGACTACTTTACTCACGGTATTGGCCATGGTATCGGGCTGGATATTCATGAGGAACCATACTTTAGCCAGACTTCTACAGAAACTATTAAGGCAGGCATGGCATTGACAGATGAGCCAGGTATCTATATCGAAGGCAAATATGGCGTTCGTATTGAGGATGATATCCTGATTACAGAGTCAGGTTGTGAATTATTGACCCTCGCTCCAAAGAGTTGATAGTCATTTAGTTATTTGTCAAGAAAAAAGTACGAAAATGACGAAAAAAGTCAAAAAAATTTAAAAATAGGTCGCAAGTCGGATGTTTTTTATGGTATAATAGACTAAACTGATAGTAACATGTAGCGAAAGGGGTAGGTACATGATTAAAATTTATACAGTCTCAAGTTGTACTAGCTGTAAAAAAGCAAAAACCTGGCTCAATGCCCACCAGTTAAGTTATAAGGAACAAAACCTTGGTAAAGAAGGAATTACGCGAGAAGAATTACTGGATATTCTGACAAAAACAGATAACGGAATAGCCAGCATCGTCTCATCTAAAAATCGCTATGCCAAAGCCCTTGGAGTGGATATTGAAGATTTGAGTGTCAATGAAGTCCTCAATCTGATTATGGAAACACCGAGAATTTTAAAGAGCCCAATCCTTGTAGATGAAAAACGCCTGCAAGTTGGCTACAAGGAAGACGATATTCGTGCCTTCCTACCACGCTCTGTCCGTAATGTAGAAAATGCAGAAGCACGTTTGCGTGCAGCTCTATAAACATCAAGACTGGGAGCAACTCCCAGTCTTATTCTATTTGAATTTCAAAAAGAAAGAAGAAAGAAATGAAAAAAATAGTTCTTGTTAGCCTAGCTTTCCTTTTTGTCCTAGTTGGTTGCGGACAGAAAAAAGAAACTGGAACAGCTACAAAAACAGAAAAGGATACGCTTCAGTCGGCATTGCCAGTTATTGAAAATGCCGAGAAGAATACAGTTGTGACCAAGACTTTGGTCTTGCCAAGTCAGATGATGGTAGCCAGCAAACCCAAACCATTACTTACAAAGACAAGACTTTTTTGAGCTTAAGCATTCAACAAAAGCGTCCAGTCTCTGATGAGTTGAAAACTTATATTGACCAACACGGAGTGGACGAAACTCAAAAAGCTCTTCTCGAGGCGGAGGAGAAGGATGAATCCATCATAGAAGCTCGTAAATTGGCAGGCTTTAAGCTTGAAACCAAATTATTAAGTGCAACAGAACTTCAAACAACGACTAGTTTTGATTTTCAAGTTTTGGACGTCAAAAAGGCTTCTCAGTTGGAATATCTGAAGAATATTGGCTTGGAAAATCTTTTGAAAAATGAACCAAGCAAATATATTTCAGACAGATTGGCAAATGGTGCGACAGAACAATAGAAAATCCAAATAAATAGACTGCCTGAATTGTAGAACGTAAGGAATTATGCTATAATGGTACTATTCTAAGGAAAGAGGGTGTTAGAATGGGATTTACTGAAGAAACAGTACGTTTTAAATTGGACGATTCCAATAAAAAAGAAATTAGCGAAACTTTGACTGATGTCTATGCTTCGTTGAACGATAAGGGCTACAACCCAATTAACCAAATCGTTGGTTACGTATTGAGTGGAGACCCTGCCTACGTTCCTCGTTATAATAATGCACGAAATCAAATCCGTAAGTATGAGCGTGATGAAATCGTTGAGGAATTGGTCCGCTACTACCTTAAAGGACAAGGAGTCGATCTATAACCTATGAGAATTATGGGATTGGACGTCGGTTCAAAAACGGTAGGGGTGGCCATTAGCGATCCGCTCGGTTTTACAGCTCAAGGGCTTGAAATCATCCAAATCAATGAGGAACAAGGCCAATTTGGTTTTGACCGCGTTAAGGAGTTGGTTGATACTTATAAGGTGGAACGATTTGTAGTGGGCTTGCCTAAAAACATGAACAATACAAGCGGACCGCGCGTGGAAGCTAGTCAAGCCTACGGAGCAAAGCTAGAAGAGCTTTTTGGTTTACCAGTAGACTATCAAGATGAACGCTTGACAACAGTGGCTGCTGAGCGCATGTTGATTGAACAAGCAGATATTAGCCGTAACAAGCGTAAGAAAGTCATTGATAAATTAGCAGCTCAGCTGATTTTACAAAATTATTTAGATAGAAAATTTTAATATAAAGGAGAGGCTATGTCACACGATCATAACCACGACCACGAAGAACGTGAACTAATCACACTAGTAGATGAGCAAGGAAATGAAACCTTGTTTGAAATCCTTTTGACGATTGATGGAAAAGAAGAATTTGGTAAAAACTATGTTCTTCTAGTACCAGTTAACGCAGAAGAAGACGAAGACGGACAAGTTGAAATCCAAGCTTACTCATTCATCGAAAACGAAGATGGAACAGAAGGCGAATTGCAACCAATCCCAGAAGACTCAGAAGACGAATGGAACATGATTGAAGAAGTCTTTAACAGCTTTATGGAGGAGTAAAAATATCCGGGGGATATTTTTACCCCAGCTCCTTGAAACAAAAGAGAACTGGTAAGTCCGGGGGACGTTTTTAGCCCTGCGCTAGAAATTAGAAACGCAGGTAGTTTGGGAGACTGTATCAGCCCAACTCCCAGAAATTGGAAGAGTTGGAACATCCGGGGAGAATTTTTACCCCACATTAAAATTTATAGTGGCTAGTTATTAGCTAACCAGGTAAGAGGTCGGGACGAAAATCCTGGCCTTGTTTTTATTAGTCATCATGCTTTGATGTGGTAATTGATTGGACTTTTGTCAAGGAGATATATATGTTTGAAGTAGAAGAATGGCTTCACAGTCGGATTGGTTTGAATTTTCGATCAGGTTTGGGGCGAATGCAAGAAGCGGTGGATTTGTTGGGGAATCCCGAGAAGTCTTATCCTATTATCCACGTAACAGGAACTAATGGAAAAGGTTCTACCATTGCTTTCATGAGGGAGTTATTTATGGGGCATGGCAAAAAAGTTGCGACCTTTACCTCTCCTCATATCGTCTCCATCAATGACCGAATCTGCATTAATGGACAACCTATAGCAGACGCAGACTTTATCCGTTTAGCTGAGCAGGTCAAGGAAATGGAGAAAACGCTTCTGCAAACCCATGACCAGTTGTCTTTTTTTGAATTGCTGACCTTGATTGCTTTTCTTTATTTTAGAGAGCAAGAGGTGGATTTGGTTTTATTAGAGGTGGGAATTGGTGGCTTACTTGACACGACCAATGTGGTAACTGGAGAGATTGCTGTCATCACTTCCATCGGACTTGACCATCAGGAGACCTTGGGCGATAGTCTAGAAGCAATCGCAGAGCAGAAAGCTGGTATTTTTAAGGCTGGTAAAAAGGCAGTGGTTGCGAAATTATCTTCAGAAGCTAGGCTTGTTTGTCAGAAAAAATCAGACTCTTTGGCTGTTGACCTTTATAAGGCAGGTCAGGATTTTTCAATGCTGAATGGTGATTTTTCAGGTTCTTTACTAAATATTTCACAGCTGAAAATAGGTTTAGAAGGAGCTTATCAGCAGGAGAATGCGGCCTTGGCGTTGCAAACTTTTCTTCTCTTTATGAGAGAAGGAAAGGAATCTATTGATGAGCAGGCTGTAAGACAGGCTTTGGAGAAGACCCATTGGGCTGGTCGTTTAGAGCGTATTCGTCCTCAGATTTATTTGGATGGTGCTCATAACCTCCCTGCCTTGACTCGCTTGGTTGAGTTTATCAAAGAAAAAGAGCAGGAAGGCTATCGTCCTCAAATCCTCTTTGGAGCCTTGAAACGTAAGGATTATCAAGGGATGTTGGGGTATCTGAATGAGAATTTGCCTCAGGTGGAACTCAAGGTGACCGGCTTTGACTATCAAGGGGCTCTTGAGGAGACAGATGTAATAGGTTACGATGTGATTCCTTCTTACCGAGAATTTATTAGCAGTTTTGAAGCAAGGGCAGACGCGCAGGACTTGTTGTTCATTACAGGGTCTCTCTATTTTATATCAGAAGTACGGAGTCACCTACAGGAGCATGAGCAGATAAATTGACCTCCTTTTTTGAATTTGTTATACTAGGGGAACTGCCAGTTAGAAAGGAATACTCTTGTAAATTGGTAGAAGAAAGGAAATTCATCATGAAATTAAAAACATTCACACTTTCTCTTGCTTCTCTAGCAAGTCTTAGTCTCTTAGTAGCTTGTTCACAGAGAGTTCAACAAGTTCAACAACCAGTAGCTCAATCGCAAACTCAACAAACTCAGCAATCACAACCTGCTGTTTCATCTTCTACAGAAAATACAAACCAGGCAGCAACAAGTTCTTCACAAAATACAGTTACAGCCCAACCAACCAATATTGATGGAACTTATACTGGTCAGGACGAAGGAGACCGTATCACTTTAGTGGTAACTGGAACTACTGGTACATGGACTGAGCTCGAATCTGACGGGGATCAGAAAGTCAAACAGGTTAGCTTCGACACTGCTAATCAACGTATGATTATTGGTGATGATGCCAAGATTTATACAATCAATGGCAATCAGATGATTATTGACGATATGGATAGAGACGCTTCAGATCGTATCGTTTTATCAAAATAGACTAGAAGGAGACTGGGTTTGTCGGTCTCTTTTACTTTTACTTAGAAAATGATGATAAATACTTGCCTTCTATCGAATACCTGCGTTATACTAGTATCATACTCAATGAAAATCAAAGAGCAAACTAGGAAGCTAGCCGCAGGCTGTACTTAAGTACGGCAAGGTGAAGCTGACGTGGTTTGAATTTGATTTTCGAAGAGTATCAAATACCTGTTTTTAGCATTCAAACTATCAAGGAGGGGATATGAAATATAGGAAATTTCAATTATTGATGTCCAAGTATGGCTTTAGTCTTTTGATTATGCTACTTGAACTTTCTCTTGTTTTTGGTCTCTTTCTTTACATAGGGCGTATGGCTCCTATTCTATGGGTTATTCTCTTAATCTTTATGAGTATGGCGACTATCGTAGCTATTGTCAATCGCTCCATGGCGCCTGAAAGCAAAGTGATGTGGTTAGTGGTGACTTTTGTTCCTGTTATTGGTCCTTTGCTCTATCTGATGTTTGGTGAAAGGCGATTGTCCAAAAAAGAAATCAAGCAGTTGAACAGACTTGGTTCCATGCATTTTCGGGAAGATAACAGTAAAGCTCTTCGCCAGAAATTGAAGGAAGATGATAAGGCGGCTTACGGAGTTATCAAATCTTTGCTAAGTATGGATAGCAATGCCGATGTCTATAATCGAACAGACTCACAATTCTTTTCCTCGGGTGAAAGCATGTGGCAATATATGTTGGAAGACCTCAAGAAAGCTGAGAAATTTATCTTTCTAGAGTACTATATTGTCGAAGAAGGTCTGATGTGGAATAGCATACTAGATATACTAGAGCAAAAGGCAGCTCAGGGTGTAGAGATCAAGATGCTCTATGATGATATAGGTTGTATGGCGACTTTACCTGGCGACTATACTATTCAGCTTCGTAGTCGAGGAATTGAAGCCCATAAGTTTAACAAGGTGATTCCTCGTTTGACAGTAGCTTATAATAATCGAGACCATCGGAAAATCCTTGTCATAGATGGTCAGATAGCCTATACAGGAGGGATTAACTTAGCCGATGAGTACATCAATCATGTAGAACGATTTGGCTATTGGAAGGATAGTGGGATTCGCTTAGATGGTCCTGGTGTCAAGGCTCTAACCCGTCTCTTTTTGATGACCTGGTACATTAATCGTGGGGAAATCAGTGATTTTGATCAGTATCACTTGGAAATCAACCTCGTTCTAGCCAAGGGCTCTGTATTCCTTACGGTAGTGGACCAAAGCCCATTTTCCATACTCAGGTAGGGAAAAAAGTCTATCAAAGTTTGATTAATCAAGCCACTGATTCAGTCTATATCACAACACCCTATTTGATTATTGACTATGATTTAACAGAGAGTATTAAAAACGCGGCCATGAGAGGTGTTGATGTCCGCATCGTGACTCCTTTCATTCCGGATAAAAAATTAATCCAACTCATCACAAGAGGGGCCTATTCGGATTTGCTATCGGCAGGAGTAAGAATTTTTGAGTATAGTCCAGGATTCATCCATAGTAAACAAATCTTAGTGGATAAGGACTTTGCTGCAGTTGGGACTATCAATTTAGATTATAGAAGTTTGCTTCACCACTATGAAAATGCAGTCTTGCTATATAAAACAGAATCAATCACAGAGATTCAAAAAGATTTTCAAGAGATTTTTTCAGTATCGCAAGAAATTTTTGCTCATACGATAAAAAATAGCTGGTATCAAAAATTGATTAAGGAAATTGCCCAGTTATTCGCCCCTATCTTATAAGAAATCTAGAACTGAGGACACAAACCAGTCCTCTTTTTCTTGCCTTTTACGAATAAGAAGATGTAGGAGGGAAGATGTTAACTCAGAACGAATTAAACTATATCACGACATTTAAACAGACGCATTTACACCGATTTCGGGAAATTGAAACCTTTGTTAAACTATGCAAAAAATCACTCAAACAGCCATCGCAAGCTGACAATTCTAGGTCTTTTTGATATACTAAGACAGATAAATTGAATAGGAGAAACGACATGGCTGTATATGGCAAAATAGAAGAAGTATCCGAAATGATACAGAGTAATGAAATTGAAAATAGATTGGATAGGAACCTTGAATCTCATGTAGAAAAAGAAGAGCAGGTAGCTTTCCCGTTTTTCAGACTCATCATTGGAAGTACGATTGCGACAATTTTTTCTGTGGTGCTTCCTTTACTTTTAGATATGGTAAGTCCTTCTCAGGCGCAGGATTTGTATATAGGGTGGGCTTTACATCAGGGAGGACAGCTCTACAGTAGCTATTATGCTGGTCAAGGTCTTCTATATTACTTACTACTTTATATTACCCAAGGAGGCATTCTTTTTGCCTTGGTAGAATGGCTAGCCCTCTTAGGAGGGGGGTATTTCCTTTTTTCTGCAACTGACTATCTGACAGGACAAAGGGATCAAGCTAAGCAACTCCTAATCATATTTTATATTTTGGTATCTGGTCTTGGTTTTGGAGGAGGTTATGCTACTATTTTAGCTCTGCCATTCCTGCTTGCAGGCTTTTCTTTAGTAGCACGCTATCTGTCAAATCCTAATAATGACAAGGGATTTCTACGTCTGGGGCTTTTATTGGCCCTATCATTTTTCATAGAACCTCTTACAAGTCTTCTTTTTACTGCAGTAGTAACAATTGGTTTATTTGTTTTTAATGTTGGACATGGACGCTTTATACATGGAATTTATCAATTTTTTGCAGCAGCACTTGGCTTTTCTCTCATCTTTTACCCAGTAGGATACTATGTTCTTGCTTCAGGTGGTTTTGGAGAAGCTCTAGGAAGTCTTTTATATCCGGTTGATTCCCTTCAGATTTTTACCAATCCTCAACTGATAGATCATCTTTTATTCTATGGTTTGTTGACCTTTGGCTTAGGTGCTCTCGTTCTTATTTTTCTGGGCTTGTTCCAATCTAAAGCATCTAGATTATATGTCATCTCAGTGCCGGCTAGCTTTGTTTTCTTATTTGGACTGCTCTTGCTGATTTTTTCTCAAGAACCTCTTCACGGTTCACATTTAATTCTGATTCTTCCATTTTTGCTCCTTCTTTTGATGACTAGTATTCGTGGGGAACACTCGGGAAGGATGGCACGTCGTCGGAGAAGAGAGGAAGTTCCAACTTTATGGAAAAAATTTATGAGGGGAAATCTCTACTTACCGATTCTAGTAGTGGTTTATCTAATTGCAGTTCCTTTTGTAGCTCGTTTTGTCTTGCATCCAGCTTCTTATAGTGAACAACATCAAGTAGTGGATAGAATAAAACAAGAGACGAGTGAGGGAGACCGAATCTATATCTGGGATTCCCATGTTCAAATCTATAAAGAAAGCCAGCGTTTGGCTGGTTCCATGTTCTCATCACCTCTTCTCTACACAAATACAGAAGAAAATAAAACTAGTTTGATTAATGATTTAAAAGAAAATCAACCCAAGATGATTCTTGTGAATGACAAGGTGCCAGTCTGGTCTGAAGTAGAAACAATCTTGAAAGAAAATTACCAACAAGTAAAGACTGATTACTCAGAGTTTAAAGTCTATAAGATCAAATAACAAAATCAATATCTTGTGTATTTTTAAAAATTTTAGGATTTTTAACACAAGATATTGATTTTTCTTTTTAGAGTGGTATAATACTTTTTAGAAAGAACATTTTAGAAAAGAGCATGCATATGATTGCACTAGAAGAAAAAATTACAATTTTGCCAACTCTCTTCGTCGAGAAACGAGATGGGAGACGTGTTGTATTTGATGTGGATAAGATTGACAAGGCTCTCCACAAGGCGGCAGACAAGGTTATGGATGTGACACCCTTGGTTGAAAAACGCCTAAATGCTCTGACCGAGCGAATTGTCACAGAAATTCATAGTCGCTTTCCAAAGGGAGTTAAGATTTACGAAATTCAAAATATCGTAGAACATGAACTCCTTGAAGCCAAAGAATATGCGCTAGCTGAGGAATATATCACTTATCGGACACAGAGGGATTTTGAGCGCTCAAAAGCGACAGATATCAACTTTAGCATCCATAAACTTCTCAACAAAGACCAGGCAGTTGTCAATGAAAATGCGAACAAAGACAGTGATGTTTTTAACACCCAGCGCGATTTGACAGCAGGGATTGTTGGAAAGTCAATCGGACTGCAAATGCTTCCTAAGCACGTAGCCAATGCCCACCAAAAGGGGGATATCCACTATCATGATTTGGACTACAGCCCCTATACACCTATGACCAACTGCTGTTTGATTGATTTTAAGGGTATGTTGGAAAATGGTTTTAAGATTGGAAATGCAGAGGTAGAGAGTCCTAAGTCTATCCAGACTGCGACTGCTCAGATTTCGCAAATCATCGCCAACGTTGCTTCTAGCCAGTATGGCGGCTGTTCAGCTGATCGTATCGATGAAGTCTTGGCACCCTATGCAGAGAAGAATTACCAAACACCTCAAGGATGCGGAAGAATGGGTTTTGCCTGAAAAACGGGAAGATTACGCTTGGAAGAAAGCACAAAAAGACATCTATGATGCCATGCAATCTCTTGAGTATGAAATCAACACTCTCTTCACTTCAAATGGGCAAACACCTTTTACTTCGCTAGGTTTTGGTCTGGGAACCAATCGTTTTGAGCGTGAAATTCAAAAGGCGATTTTAAACATTCGTATCAAGGGTCTTGGTTCAGAACACCGTACGGCTATCTTTCCTAAACTTATTTTTACTCTGAAAAGAGACCTTAATTTAGAGGAAGGAACTCCCAACTACGACATCAAGCAGTTGGCTCTCGAGTGTGCAACCAAGCGAATGTACCCAGATGTTTTATCTTACGATAAGATTGTTGACTTGACAGGCTCCTTCAAGGTGCCCATGGGTTGTCGTTCGTTCCTTCAAGGATGGAAGGATGAAAATGGTGTTGAGGTCAATTCAGGCCGTATGAATCTGGGTGTTGTGACGGTTAACTTACCTCGTATCGCCCTTGAATCTGAAGGAGATATGAACAAGTTCTGGGAAATCTTCAACGAGCGTATGAATATCGCAGAAGATGCTTTGGTTTACCGTGTCGAACGGACCAAGGAAGCTACACCAGCCAATGCTCCTATCCTCTATCAGTACGGTGCTTTTGGCCATCGTCTAGGTAAAGAAGAAAGTGTTGACCAGCTCTTTAAGAATCGTCGTGCGACAGTTTCGCTGGGCTATATCGGCTTGTATGAAGTAGCGACTGTTTTCTTTGGTAATAGCTGGGAAAGTAATCCAGATGCTAAGGAATTCACGCTAGACATCATTCGCGATATGAAACGTCGTGTAGAAGAGTGGTCTGACCAATATGGCTACCATTTCTCTATCTACTCAACACCGTCTGAAAGTTTGACAGACCGTTTCTGCCGACTGGATACAGAGAAGTTTGGTTCTATTCCTGATATTACAGATAAGGAATACTACACCAATTCTTTCCACTACGATGTTCGTAAAAATCCAACACCGTTTGAAAAACTGGATTTTGAAAAAGTCTATCCAGAAGCAGGTGCGTCAGGTGGTTTCATCCATTATTGTGAGTATCCAGTCCTCCAGCAAAATCCAAAGGCCTTGGAAGCTGTGTGGGATTATGCTTATGACCGTGTGGGTTATTTGGGGACCAATACTCCAATTGACCGTTGCTACAAGTGTGACTTTGAAGGGGATTTTGAACCAACTGAGAGGGGCTTTGCTTGTCCAAACTGTGGTAATAGCGACCCTAAAACCGTAGATGTGGTCAAACGAACTTGTGGCTATCTAGGCAATCCTCAAGCCAGACCTATGGTCAATGGCCGTCACAAGGAAATCGCAGCGCGTGTCAAACATATGAATGGCTCAACGATTAAAATAGCTGGGCATCAAGTAACAAATTAGAAAGAAATGAAATGGGAAAATATCAATTAGATGATAAGAAGAGTATTATGTTGGCTAAAAAGTAATTATCGGTTTGTAGTAGAGACGTTTGTAATTGGTTTTATGGGAATTTCCATCAGTGCTCAATCGAATCAATTAAGCAAGGTGGCTAATACTATAGCAGAACAGGCAAATAGTCTTTCAAAAGAGGCGAATAATGTAGCTAGAAAAGAATATGGAATTGAGATTACAGATATAGAGACGACTCCCCCTAAGTTGCATGCTCCAGCTACAATAATGGGGTTTGAAGGGCTTACGATTGTAGATAAGACGTTAAACTATAATATAAATATTCGTGAATTAAATGGTGTTCAACAATTAAAACTGCTATCTAAGAATGGAAATGTCATTCAAAGCGGTAGTTCGAAACGTCCGTATCTTCTTTTTAAAAGAGAGGAGCTCCAAAACGGTGAAGTTAATTTATATTTTTCAGATGAAATTCGAGAGGAGGATGGAAGTAAGATTATTCATTCGGCACCTTTAGCCACATCGATTGAAGCAAAGGAGCAAATTGGTTATTATCGTTACTTTACATATTAGCGGAATATAATGAATCATTTCAATTGTATTTAGTGGCAATGAAAAACTCACATCAAGGAAAAGAATTATTTGAAAAATACAAAGTATATAATAAATTTGATATTCATGAGTTAAAATATTCGGATGATAAAGTATTTAAAGAGCTTGACCGTAAAATGGCAGATGAGTATGAAACTATTTATAATCAATACAATGAATTGAAGCATTAGAAAAGGAAAACATGGGAAAATATCAATTAGACGATAAGGGTCGCGCACAAGTGACCCGTTATCACGAGAAACACTCTAAGGGTGGAGCTGGTAAGAAAGAACGTTTGCTCAGTCTCAGAGAACAATTTTTAAACAAGAATAAGAAGAAATAAAAGTGGGAGTCAACTCTCACTTTTCTCTTAATTGGAGGTAAAAATGATACTACGCAGACCAACATTGGCAGATAAAGAAACAGTTTTAGAGATGATGGCAGAGTTTGAAAAATATCAGTCGTCTCACGACGGTGGTTTCTGGGATACAGAAAATTTTTCTTACGAGGAATGGTTGGAAAGTAATCAGAATCAGGAAATGGGGATTAATCTGCCTGAAGGATGGGTTCCTGCAATTCAGTTAGTGGTTTTTTCTGAGAAAGGTCAAGCAGTTGGATTTCTTAATCTCCGGTTGCGCCTCAGTAACTTTCTACTAGAAGAAGGTGGGCACATTGGCTACTCCATCCGTCCTTCTGAAAGAGGCAAAGGTTATGCTAAAGAAACTCTCCGTCAGGGCTTGCAAGTTGCTAAGGAAAAGAACATCAAGAAAGCTCTTGTAACCTGTAGCGTGAATAATCCTGCTAGCAGAGCAGTCATACTAGCAAATGGAGGTCTCATTGAGGATGTTCGTAATGGAGTCGAACGTTATTGGATAGAGGTAGCGAATGAATAATCCAAAACCACAAGAATGGAAAAGCGAGGAACTCAGTCAAGGTCGGATTATTGATTACAAGGCCTTTAACTTTGTGGATGGGGAAGGTGTGCGAAACTCTCTCTATGTAGCAGGTTGCATGTTTCACTGCGAGGGATGTTATAATGTTGCGACTTGGTCTTTTAATGCTGGCATTCCCTATACAGCAGCTCTAGAAGAACAGATCATGGCAGACCTTGCCCAGCCCTATGTTCAAGGATTGACCTTGCTAGGAGGGGAGCCCTTCCTTAATACTGGGATTCTTCTGCCTCTCGTTAAACGCATTCGAAAGGAATTGCCAGAAAAAGACATCTGGTCCTGGACGGGCTATACTTGGGAAGAAATGATGCTGGAGACTCCAGACAAATTGGAACTCTTATCACTGATTGACATTCTCGTCGATGGAAGGTATGATCGAACTAAGAGAAATCTTATGCTTCAGTTTCGAGGTTCGTCCAACCAACGAATTATCGATGTGCAAAAATCGCTCAAAAGTGGGCAAGTAGTGATTTGGGACAAGCTTAATGACGGAAAAGAAAGCTATGAACAGGTGAAGAGAGAGTGAAGAAAAAAGAATTAATAGAAGCATTGGTCTCAGAGATAAAAAGCGGAAAAGTCAAGACACTGGGAATATACGGTCACGGGGCTTCGGGTAAATCAACCTTTGCACAGGAATTGTACCAATCTTTAGATTCTACTACTGTGAATTTGCTAGAAACAGATCCTTATATCACCTCAGAACGCCATCTGGTAGTGCCAAAGCAAGCGACAGAGCAAAAGGTGACAGCTTGTCTACCGGTGGCACATGAATTGGCAAGTTTACAGAGAGATATCTTAGCCTTGCAGGCGGGTATGGATGTCTTGACAATTGAAGAGCCTTGGAAGGCTAGTGAGGTCTTGTCAGGAGTCAAACCAATTCTGATTGTCGAAGGGATGTCTGTGGGCTTTTTACCCAAGGAACTCTTTGACAAAACCATCTGTTTTTACACAGATGAAGAGACCGAATTAAAGCGACGCCTAGCTCGAGATACGACGGTGAGAAATCGCGATGCATCCTTTATATTGACTAGCCATCAGATGAGACGGGAGCAGTATCTACAATACTATAAAGAAGCTGAGTCTAAGGCGGATATTTTAGTGGACCGATCAGAAGATAAATTTGAGGTCAAGAGGACTTAACTTATATAGAAGAAAATCCCTAATTTTAGAAAGAAAAAATAGGAAAACAGTTTCATAGCAAAAAAACGAAAAAACAGCAACAAATCCCTTGCAATCGCAGGGGCTTTGTGTTATTCTATTATGGTGCTGTAAATTACAGCTTTAGCTTTGATGCAAGAGGTTGCGACACGCTCGGTTGCATTGCCACGCAACGCCGCGTCGGTTTTCTTGTGGAGCTAGCCTATTATCTTAAATAGACGAAAAGGAGAAAAAGATGGCAAACAAAAAAATCCGTATCCGTTTGAAAGCTTACGAACACCGTACGCTTGACACAGCGGCTGCAAAAATCGTAGAATCAGCTACTCGTACAGGTGCACAAGTTGCGGGTCCCATCCCACTTCCAACTGAACGTAGTCTCTACACAATCATTCGTGCGACTCATAAATACAAAGACTCTCGCGAACAATTTGAAATGCGTACACACAAACGTTTGATCGATATCGTTAACCCAACTCAAAAAACAGTTGATGCGTTGATGAAATTGGATCTTCCAAGTGGTGTAAACGTAGAAATCAAACTTTAATCTAAAATATAAGAGAGCAGAGGCTGGTGTTTCAATCTAATTGAACACGGGCTAAACTCGGTGTGAAAAAGATAAACTTCCTAGTGTCTGCTAGACACTGCGTCAGTTTCCTATTTTCACTTTGAGTTTGACGCCCTTTGTATCTTAGACTTGAGCATAAAAAACGCTCGTTAAAAACTTTTTGAATAAAAAATATAGAAAAGGAACTATTTTCTCATGACAAAAGGAATCTTAGGGAAAAAAGTGGGAATGACTCAAATCTTCACTGAAGCTGGCGAATTGATCCCTGTAACAGTTATTGAAGCAACTCCAAACGTTGTTCTTCAAGTTAAAACTGTTGAAACAGACGGATACAACGCTATCCAAGTTGGTTTCGATGACAAACGCGAAGTATTGAGCAACAAACCTGCTAAAGGACATGTAGCGAAAGCTAACACGGCTCCTAAGCGCTTCATTCGTGAATTCAAAAACGTTGAAGGCTTGGAAGTTGGTGCTGAAATTACAGTTGAAACATTCGCAGCTGGAGACGTTGTTGACGTAACAGGTACTTCTAAAGGTAAAGGTTTTCAAGGTGTTATCAAACGCCACGGACAATCACGTGGACCAATGGCTCACGGTTCTCGTTACCACCGTCGTCCAGGTTCTATGGGACCTGTTGCACCTAACCGCGTATTCAAAGGTAAAAACCTTGCAGGACGTATGGGTGGCGACCGCGTAACAATTCAAAACCTTGAAGTTGTACAAGTTGTTCCAGAAAAGAACGTTATCCTTATCAAAGGTAACGTACCAGGTGCTAAGAAATCTCTTATCACTATCAAATCAGCAGTTAAAGCTGGTAAATAATAAAGAAAGGGGAAATCAGTCACAATGGCAAACGTAACATTATTTGACCAAACTGGTAAAGAAGCTGGCCAAGTTGTTCTTAACGATGCAGTATTTGGTATCGAACCAAATGAATCAGTTGTGTTTGATGTAATCATCAGCCAACGCGCAAGCCTTCGTCAAGGAACACACGCTGTTAAAAACCGCTCTGCAGTATCAGGTGGTGGACGCAAACCATGGCGTCAAAAAGGAACTGGACGTGCTCGTCAAGGTTCTATCCGCTCACCACAATGGCGTGGTGGTGGTGTTGTCTTCGGACCAACTCCACGTTCATATGGCTACAAACTTCCACAAAAAGTTCGTCGCCTAGCTCTTAAATCAGTTTACTCTGAAAAAGTTGCTGAAAACAAATTTGTAGCCGTTGATTCTCTTGAATTTACAGCTCCAAAAACTGCTGAATTTGCAAAAGTTCTTGCAGCATTGAGCATCGATTCTAAAGTTCTTGTTATCCTTGAAGAAGGAAATGAATTCGCAGCTCTTTCAGCTCGTAACCTTCCAAACGTGAAAGTTGCAACTGCTACAACTGCAAGTGTTCTTGACATCGCAAATAGCGACAAACTTCTTGTCACACAAGCAGCTATCTCTAAAATCGAGGAGGTTCTTGCATAATGAATTTGTATGATGTTATCAAAAAACCTGTCATCACTGAAAGCTCAATGGCTCAACTTGAAGCAGGAAAATATGTATTTGAAGTTGACACTCGTGCACACAAACTTTTGATCAAGCAAGCTGTTGAAGCTGCTTTCGAAGGTGTTAAAGTTGCCAACGTTAACACAATCAACGTAAAACCAAAAGCTAAACGTGTTGGACGTTACACTGGTTTTACTAACAAAACTAAAAAAGCTATCATCACACTTACAGCTGATTCAAAAGCAATCGAGTTGTTTGCTGCTGAAGCTGAATAATCTAAGGAGGAAATATCGTGGGAATTCGTGTTTATAAACCAACAACAAACGGTCGCCGTAATATGACTTCTTTGGATTTCGCTGAAATCACAACAAGCACTCCTGAAAAATCATTGCTTGTTGCATTGAAGAGCAAGGCTGGTCGTAACAACAACGGTCGTATCACAGTTCGTCACCAAGGTGGTGGACACAAACGTTTCTACCGTTTGGTTGACTTCAAACGTAACAAAGACAACGTTGAAGCAGTTGTTAAAACAATCGAGTACGATCCAAACCGTTCTGCAAACATCGCTCTTGTACACTACACTGACGGTGTGAAAGCATACATCATCGCTCCAAAAGGTCTTGAAGTAGGTCAACGTATCGTTTCAGGTCCAGAAGCAGATATCAAAGTCGGAAACGCTCTTCCACTTGCTAACATCCCAGTTGGTACTTTGATCCACAACATCGAGTTGAAACCAGGTCGTGGTGGTGAATTGGTACGTGCTGCTGGAGCATCTGCTCAAGTATTGGGTTCTGAAGGTAAATACGTTCTTGTTCGTCTTCAATCAGGTGAAGTTCGTATGATTCTTGGAACTTGCCGTGCTACAGTTGGTGTTGTCGGAAACGAACAACATGGACTTGTAAACCTTGGTAAAGCAGGACGTAGCCGTTGGAAAGGTATCCGCCCAACAGTTCGTGGTTCTGTAATGAACCCTAACGATCACCCACACGGTGGTGGTGAAGGTAAAGCACCAGTTGGTCGTAAAGCACCATCTACTCCATGGGGCAAACCTGCTCTTGGTCTTAAAACTCGTAACAAGAAAGCGAAATCTGACAAACTTATCGTTCGTCGTCGCAACGAGAAATAATATTAAACTAGTTGCTTAAGCAACTAGTAAATCCGCCAGCTCGGTAGCGCTCCATGTGAGCGCAAGCCGCTGTGGTACAACATTTAAAGGAGAAAATATAAAAATGGGACGCAGTCTTAAAAAAGGACCTTTCGTCGATGAGCATTTGATGAAAAAAGTTGAAGCTCAAGCTAACGACGAAAAGAAAAAAGTTATTAAAACTTGGTCACGTCGTTCAACGATCTTCCCAAGTTTCATTGGTTACACTATCGCAGTTTATGACGGACGTAAACACGTACCTGTTTACATCCAAGAAGACATGGTAGGTCACAAACTTGGTGAATTTGCACCAACTCGTACTTACAAAGGTCACGCTGCAGACGACAAGAAAACACGTAGAAAATAAGGAGAACATAAATGGCAGAAATTACTTCAGCTAAAGCAATGGCTCGTACAGTACGTGTTTCACCTCGTAAATCACGTCTTGTTCTTGATAACATCCGTGGTAAAAGCGTAGCCGATGCAATCGCAATCTTGACATTCACTCCAAACAAAGCTGCTGAAATCATCTTGAAAGTTTTGAACTCAGCTGTAGCTAACGCTGAAAACAACTTTGGTTTGGATAAAGCTAACTTGGTAGTATCTGAAGCATTCGCAAACGAAGGACCAACTATGAAACGTTTCCGTCCACGTGCGAAAGGTTCAGCTTCACCAATCAACAAACGTACAGCTCACATCACTGTAGCTGTTGCAGAAAAATAAGGAGGTAAAATCGTGGGTCAAAAAGTACATCCAATTGGTATGCGTGTCGGCATCATCCGTGATTGGGATGCCAAATGGTATGCTGAAAAAGAATACGCGGATTACCTTCATGAAGATCTTGCAATCCGTAAATTCGTTCAAAAAGAACTTGCTGACGCAGCAGTTTCAACTATCGAAATCGAACGCGCAGTAAACAAAGTTAACGTTTCACTTCACACTGCTAAACCAGGTATGGTTATCGGTAAAGGTGGTGCTAACGTTGATGCACTTCGTGCAAAACTTAACAAATTGACTGGAAAACAAGTACACATCAACATCATCGAAATCAAACAACCTGATTTGGATGCTCACCTTGTAGGTGAAGGAATTGCTCGTCAATTAGAGCAACGTGTTGCTTTCCGTCGTGCACAAAAACAAGCAATCCAACGTGCAATGCGTGCTGGAGCTAAAGGAATCAAAACTCAAGTATCAGGTCGTTTGAACGGTGCAGATATCGCCCGTGCTGAAGGATACTCTGAAGGAACTGTTCCACTTCACACACTTCGTGCAGATATCGATTACGCTTGGGAAGAGGCAGATACTACATACGGTAAACTTGGTGTTAAAGTATGGATCTACCGTGGTGAAGTTCTTCCAGCTCGCAAAAACACTAAAGGAGGTAAATAACCAATGTTAGTACCTAAACGTGTTAAACACCGTCGTGAATTCCGTGGAAAAATGCGCGGTGAAGCAAAAGGTGGAAAAGAAGTAGCATTCGGTGAATACGGTCTTCAAGCTACAACTAGCCACTGGATCACTAACCGCCAAATCGAAGCTGCTCGTATCGCCATGACTCGTTACATGAAACGTGGTGGTAAAGTTTGGATTAAAATCTTCCCACACAAATCATACACTGCTAAAGCTATCGGTGTGCGTATGGGATCTGGTAAAGGGGCACCTGAAGGTTGGGTAGCACCAGTTAAACGTGGTAAAGTGATGTTCGAAATCGCTGGTGTATCTGAAGAGATCGCTCGCGAAGCGCTTCGTCTTGCTAGCCACAAATTGCCAGTTAAATGTAAATTCGTAAAACGTGAAGCAGAATAAGGAGAAGGCATGAAACTTAATGAAGTAAAGAATTTGTTAAAGAACTTCGTGGTCTTTCTCAAGAAGAACTCGCGAAGCGCGAAAACGAATTGAAAAAAGAATTGTTTGAACTTCGTTTCCAAGCTGCTACTGGTCAATTGGAACAAACAGCTCGCTTGAAAGAAGTTAAAAAACAAATCGCTCGTATCAAAACAGTTCAATCTGAAGCGAAATAATAGACTAGGGAAGGAGAAATTTCAATGGAACGCAATAATCGTAAAGTTCTTGTTGGACGTGTTGTATCTGACAAAATGGACAAGACAATCACAGTTGTAGTTGAAACAAAACGTAACCACCCAGTCTATGGTAAACGTATTAACTACTCTAAAAAATACAAAGCTCATGATGAAAACAATGTTGCCAAAGAAGGCGATATCGTACGTATCATGGAAACTCGCCCGCTTTCAGCTACAAAACGTTTCCGTCTTGTAGAAGTTGTTGAAGAAGCGGTCATCATCTAATCAAACCTGAAAGGAGAAAACTGAAATGATTCAAACAGAAACTCGTTTGAAAGTCGCAGACAACAGCGGTGCTCGTGAAATCTTGACTATCAAAGTTCTTGGTGGTTCAGGACGTAAATTTGCAAACATCGGTGATGTTATCGTGGCATCTGTAAAACAAGCTACTCCTGGTGGTGCGGTTAAAAAAGGTGACGTTGTTAAAGCAGTTATCGTTCGTACTAAATCAGGTGCTCGTCGTGCTGATGGTTCATACATCAAGTTTGACGAAAACGCAGCAGTTATCATCCGTGAAGACAAAACTCCTCGCGGAACACGTATCTTTGGCCCAGTTGCACGTGAATTGCGTGAAGGTGGCTTCATGAAGATCGTGTCACTTGCTCCAGAAGTACTTTAATTTTTAGAAACAAACTAGTCCCCTAGCTTCAAGCTAGGGTGCCCTTATGGGCGTAAGAAAAATCAAGGAGAAACCTAATGTTTGTAAAAAAAGGCGACAAAGTTCGCGTAATCGCTGGTAAAGATAAGGGAACAGAAGCTGTTGTCCTTACTGCCCTTCCAAAAGTAAACAAAGTTATCGTTGAAGGTGTTAACATCGTTAAGAAACACCAACGTCCAACTAACGAGCTTCCTCAAGGTGGTATCATCGAGAAAGAAGCAGCTATCCACGTATCAAACGTTCAAGTTTTGGACAAAAATGGTGTAGCTGGTCGTGTTGGTTACAAATTTGTAGACGGTAAAAAAGTTCGCTACAACAAAAAATCAGGCGAAGTGCTTGATTAATCACGAAGGAAAGGAGAAGTATAATGGCAAATCGTTTAAAAGAAAAATATCTTAATGAAGTAGTTCCTGCTTTGACAGAACAATTCAACTACTCATCAGTGATGGCTGTGCCTAAAGTAGATAAGATCGTTTTGAACATGGGTGTTGGTGAAGCTGTATCAAACGCTAAAAGCCTTGAAAAAGCTGCTGAAGAATTAGCACTTATCTCAGGTCAAAAACCACTTATCACTAAAGCTAAAAAATCAATCGCCGGCTTCCGTCTTCGTGAAGGTGTTGCGATCGGTGCAAAAGTTACCCTTCGTGGTGAACGTATGTACGAATTCTTGGATAAATTGGTTTCAGTTTCACTTCCACGTGTACGTGACTTCCACGGTGTTCCAACAAAATCATTTGATGGACGCGGAAACTACACACTTGGTGTGAAAGAACAATTGATCTTCCCAGAAATCAACTTCGATGACGTTGACAAAACTCGTGGTCTTGACATCGTTATCGTAACAACTGCTAACACTGACGAAGAGTCACGTGCATTGCTTACAGGCCTTGGAATGCCTTTTGCAAAATAATATAGGAGGTAAATCTAATGGCTAAAAAATCAATGATTGCTAAGAACAAACGTCCAGCGAAGTTCTCTACTCAAGCTTATACTCGTTGTGAAAAATGTGGTCGTCCACATTCAGTTTACCGCAAATTTAAACTTTGCCGTGTTTGCTTCCGTGAATTAGCTTACAAAGGACAAATTCCTGGTGTAACAAAAGCGTCTTGGTAATATCATGATACAAAGAGCGTAACAACCCCAGCAAAAATAGGAGATTTGGTGTAGGAGCGATGCTCCAAAACAAATCTATCTTTTTTGCCCAGGTTGTAGCTCGTGTTCAAATGGAAATTATCTAGTTTGAATGTATTAATACTTTCTGAGCCTAGCTCAATCATTAACTAGCAAGTGCAACTTGCAAACTACTAGTAAGAGGAGAAAAACAAAATGGTTATGACTGACCCAATCGCAGACTTCCTAACTCGTATTCGTAACGCTAACCAAGCTAAACACGAAGTACTTGAAGTACCTGCATCAAACATCAAAAAAGGGATTGCTGAAATCCTTAAACGCGAAGGTTTTGTAAAAAACGTTGAAATCATCGAAGATGACAAACAAGGCATCATCCGTGTATTCCTTAAATACGGACCAAACGGTGAAAAAGTTATCACTAACTTGAAACGTGTTTCTAAACCAGGACTTCGTGTCTACAAAAAACGTGAAGACCTTCCAAAAGTTCTTAACGGACTTGGAATTGCTATCCTTTCAACTTCTGAAGGTTTGCTTACTGATAAAGAAGCACGCCAAAAGAATGTTGGTGGGGAAGTTATCGCTTACGTTTGGTAATTGATGATGTGAGAGCGTTAAAAGAATGCAGTGAAAATAGGAAGTTTGTAGCAGGAGCGATGCTCCAAGACAAGCTTATCTTTTTCACCAAATTCTTAGCTCGAACTCAAATCAAGATACAAAGCTCGTTAGAGCGTGTTCAGTTCAGCTCTTGAACTAAATAAGTATCTTACCCCCGTGAAAACTGGCCGTTCTGGCCTGACAATTTAACAGGAGAAAATAAACATGTCACGTATTGGTAATAAAGTTATCGTGTTGCCTGCTGGTGTTGAACTCACTAACAATGACAACGTTGTAACTGTAAAAGGACCTAAAGGAGAACTTACTCGTGAGTTCTCAAAAGATATTGAAATCCGTGTGGAAGGTACTGAAGTAACTCTTCACCGTCCAAACGATTCAAAAGAAATGAAAACTATCCATGGAACGACTCGTGCCCTTTTGAACAACATGGTTGTTGGTGTATCAGAAGGATTCAAGAAAGAACTTGAAATGCGCGGGGTTGGTTACCGTGCACAACTTCAAGGATCTAAACTTGTTTTGGCTGTTGGTAAATCTCATCCAGACGAAGTTGAAGCTCCAGAAGGAATTACTTTTGAACTTCCAAACCCAACAACAATCGTTGTTAGCGGAATTTCAAAAGAAGTAGTTGGTCAAACAGCTGCTTACGTACGTAGCCTTCGTTCACCAGAACCATATAAAGGTAAAGGTATCCGTTACGTTGGTGAATTCGTTCGCCGTAAAGAAGGTAAAACAGGTAAATAATGTTGAGTGGTTGAGTCTCAACCACCAACCTATTTTCCAACTTTGTGCATAGCACACGATTTAAAACTAAAGAGGTGAAAACTGTGATTTCAAAACCAGATAAAAACAAACTCCGCCAAAAACGCCACCGTCGCGTTCGCGGAAAACTCTCTGGAACTGCTGATCGCCCACGTTTGAACGTATTCCGTTCTAATACAGGCATCTACGCTCAAGTGATTGATGACGTAGCGGGTGTAACGCTCGCAAGTGCTTCAACTCTTGACAAAGAAGTTTCAAAAGGAACTAAAACTGAACAAGCCGTTGCTGTCGGTAAACTCGTTGCAGAACGTGCAAACGCTAAAGGTATTTCAGAAGTGGTGTTCGACCGCGGTGGATATCTATATCACGGACGTGTGAAAGCTTTGGCTGATGCAGCTCGTGAAAACGGATTGAAATTCTAATAGGAGGACACTAGAAAATGGCATTTAAAGACAATGCAGTTGAATTAGAAGAACGCGTAGTTGCTGTCAACCGTGTTACAAAAGTTGTTAAAGGTGGACGTCGTCTTCGTTTCGCAGCTCTTGTTGTTGTTGGTGACCACAACGGTCGCGTAGGATTTGGTACTGGTAAAGCTCAAGAAGTTCCAGAAGCAATCCGTAAAGCAGTAGATGATGCTAAGAAAAACTTGATCGAAGTTCCTATGGTTGGAACAACAATCCCACACGAAGTTCTTTCAGAATTCGGTGGAGCTAAAGTATTGTTGAAACCTGCTGTAGAAGGTTCTGGAGTTGCCGCTGGTGGTGCAGTTCGTGCCGTTGTGGAATTGGCAGGTGTGGCAGATATTACATCTAAATCACTTGGTTCTAACACTCCAATCAACATTGTTCGTGCAACTGTTGAAGGTTTGAAACAATTGAAACGCGCTGAAGAAGTTGCTGCCCTTCGTGGTATTTCAGTTTCTGATTTGGCATAAGAAAGGGGATAAAATGGCTCAAATTAAAATTACTTTGACTAAGTCTCCAATCGGACGCATTCCATCACAACGTAAAACTGTTGTAGCACTTGGACTTGGCAAATTGAACAGCTCTGTTATTAAAGAAGATAACGCTGCTATCCGTGGTATGATTACTGCAGTATCTCACTTGGTAACAGTTGAAGAAGTAAACTAATGAATTTTTAGGGGATGTGCACTATACCATCCCCTAAAACTAGATATAGTCATCTATGATGACGTCGTATAGGCGAGTTGATGGGGGAGACAACCTTTTCTTCCTTATCGGCGCTAGCATTTTACAAAAGAGGAGAAAATAAAAATGAAACTTCATGAATTGAAACCTGCAGAAGGTTCTCGTAAAGTACGTAACCGCGTTGGTCGTGGTACTTCATCAGGTAACGGTAAAACATCTGGTCGTGGTCAAAAAGGTCAAAAAGCTCGTAGCGGTGGCGGAGTTCGCCTTGGTTTTGAAGGTGGACAAACTCCATTGTTCCGTCGTCTTCCAAAACGTGGATTCACTAACATCAACGCTAAAGAATACGCAATTGTGAACCTTGACCAATTGAACGTCTTTGAAGATGGTGCTGAAGTAACTCCAGTTGTTCTTATCGAAGCAGGAATTGTTAAAGCTGAAAAATCAGGTATTAAAATTCTTGGTAACGGTGAGTTGACTAAGAAATTGACTGTGAAAGCAGCTAAATTCTCTAAATCAGCTGAAGAAGCTATCACTGCTAAAGGTGGTTCAGTAGAAGTCATCTAAGAGAGGTGACCTATGTTTTTTAAATTATTAAAAGAGGCTCTCAAGGTTAAACAAGTAAGATCCAAAATATTTTTCACTATTTTCATTATTCTTGTTTTTCGTATCGGTACTAGTATCACTGTTCCAGGTGTAAACGCAAAAAGTTTGGAAGCCCTTAGTGGTTTATCATTCTTGAATATGCTTAGTCTGGTTTCAGGTAATGCTATGAAAAACTTTTCAGTTTTTGCACTTGGTGTTAGTCCGTATATTACTGCTTCAATTGTTGTTCAACTCTTGCAGATGGATATTTTACCTAAATTTGTAGAGTGGGGTAAACAAGGAGAAGTGGGGAGAAGAAAATTAAATCAAGCAACACGTTATATCGCTCTTGTACTAGCTTTTGTACAGTCGATTGGTATAACTGCCGGATTTAATACTTTATCTGGAGCTAAATTACTAACGACTGACTTGACACCACAAGTGTTTGTTATGATTGGGATTATCCTTACAGCGGGTAGTATGATTGTAACATGGCTAGGTGAACAAATTACAGATAAGGGATACGGAAACGGTGTTTCCATGATTATCTTTGCCGGGATTGTCGCTTCAATTCCAGAGATGATTCAAAGTATCTATGTGGACTATTTTGTTAATATTCCAAGTAGTCGATTGAATTCATCCATTATCTTTGTCGTTATTTTGATTATCGCTGTCTTGTTGATTGTTTACTTTACAACATATGTTCAACAAGCAGAATACAAAATTCCAATCCAATATACTAAGGTTGCACAAGGTGCTCCATCTAGCTCTTACCTTCCTTTGAAGGTAAACCCTGCCGGAGTTATCCCTGTTATCTTTGCAAGTTCAATTACTGCGGCTCCTGCGGCGATTCTTCAGTTTTTGAGTGCTACAGGACATGATTGGGCATGGGTACGTACAGCACAAGAAATGATGTCAACAACATCACCAACCGGTGTTGCAATGTATGCAGTCCTAATTATTCTCTTTACATTCTTCTATACGTTTGTACAGATTAATCCTGAAAAAGCGGCAGAGAACTTACAAAAGAGCGGTGCCTATATCCATGGAGTTCGTCCTGGTAAAGGTACAGAAGAATATATGTCTAAACTTCTTCGTCGTCTTGCAACAGTTGGTTCCCTCTTCCTTGGTGTGATTTCTATTTTACCTATCGTAGCAAAAGATGTTTTCGGACTTTCAGAAGCAGTTGCTTTTGGAGGTACTAGTCTTTTGATCATTATCTCTACAGGTATTGAAGGAATCAAACAATTAGAAGGTTACTTATTGAAACGTAAGTATGTTGGTTTCATGGATAGAACAGAATAAAATAGAAGTATTTACTTGAATAGTAAATGCTGAGGGAGTGGAGGTTTAACTCTAACATTTGTAAGAGTTTGGTCTCCCCTCTTCTATTTTGTTTTTAAATAGGGGTGAAAATATTTTTTGCTTCTATTTAAAAATAAAATAAGGAGATCAAATCATGAATCTTTTGATTATGGGCTTACCTGGTGCAGGTAAGGGAACTCAAGCAGCAAAAATCGTAGAACAATTCCATGTTGCACATATCTCAACAGGTGATATGTTCCGCGCTGCTATGGCAAATCAAACTGAAATGGGTGTTCTTGCTAAGTCATACATTGACAAGGGTGAATTGGTTCCTGACGAAGTGACAAATGGAATCGTAAAAGAACGTCTTTCACAAGATGGTATTAAAGAAACAGGATTCTTGTTGGATGGTTACCCGCGTACAATCGAACAAGCTCATGCCTTGGACAAAACATTGGCTGAACTTGGCATTGAACTAGAAGGTGTCATCAACATTGAAGTGAATCCAGATAGCCTCTTGGAACGTTTGAGTGGCCGTATCATCCACCGCGTAACTGGAGAAACTTTCCACAAGGTCTTTAACCCACCAGTTGACTATAAAGAAGAAGATTATTACCAACGTGAAGATGACAAACCTGAGACAGTAAAACGTCGTTTGGACGTTAATATTGCTCAAGGAGAACCAATCATTGCTCACTACCGTGCCAAAGGTTTGGTTCATGACATTGAAGGTAATCAAGATATCAATGATGTCTTCTCAGATATCGAAAAAGTATTGACAAATTTGAAATAAAGCGTTTTTTTGACACTTGCAAAAAAATCTGCTACAAATGTTATACTGAGATAGTCTGACTTATAATTGTTGTCTCTGTATCTAGAGGCATCGAATCGAAATTTATGGAGGTGCTTTTGCGTGGCAAAAGACGATGTGATTGAAGTTGAAGGCAAAGTAGTTGATACAATGCCGAATGCAATGTTTACGGTTGAACTTGAAAATGGACATCAGATTTTTAGCAACAGTTTCTGGTAAAATTCGTAAAAACTATATTCGTATTTTTAGCGGGAGATCGTGTTACTGTCGAAATGAGTCCATATGACTTGACACGTGGACGTATCACTTACCGCTTTAAATAATCGAAAAAAACTTGGAGGGATAAGAAATGAAAAGTAAGACCATCGGTCAAACCAATTTGCGAATACTGTAAAGTTATTCGTCGTAATGGTCGTGTTATGGTAATTTGCCCAGCAAATCCAAAACACAAACAACGTCAAGGATAAAATAGAAAGGAGAAAACATGGCTCGTATTGCTGGAGTTGACATTCCAAATGACAAACGCGTAGTAATCTCATTGACTTATGTTTATGGTATCGGACTTGCAACATCTAAGAAAATTTTGGCTGCTGCTGGAATCTCAGAAGATGTTCGTGTACGTGATCTTACATCAGATCAAGAAGATGCTATCCGTCGTGAAGTGGATGCAATCAAAGTTGAAGGTGACCTTCGTCGTGAAGTAAACTTGAACATCAAACGTTTGATGGAAATCGGTTCATACCGTGGTATCCGTCACCGTCGTGGACTTCCTGTCCGTGGACAAAACACTAAAAACAACGCTCGCACTCGTAAAGGTAAAGCTGTTGCGATCGCTGGTAAGAAAAAATAATATAGGAGGTAAAAGTCTTGGCTAAACCAACACGTAAACGTCGTGTGAAGAAGAATATCGAATCTGGTATTGCTCATATTCACGCTACATTTAATAACACTATTGTTATGATTACTGATGTGCATGGTAATGCAATTGCTTGGTCATCAGCTGGTGCTCTTGGTTTCAAAGGTTCTCGTAAATCTACACCATTCGCTGCTCAAATGGCTTCTGAAGCTGCTGCTAAATCTGCACAAGAACACGGTCTTAAATCAGTTGAAGTTACTGTAAAAGGTCCAGGTTCTGGTCGTGAGTCAGCTATTCGTGCGCTTGCTGCCGCTGGTCTTGAAGTAACAGCAATTCGTGATGTGACTCCAGTGCCACACAATGGTGCTCGTCCTCCAAAACGTCGCCGTGTATAATCATCGCATTACACTGCTTTTCGTTTAAGAGGGAGTAACTAAATGATCGAGTTTGAAAAACCAAATATAACAAAAATTGATGAAAATAAAGATTATGGCAAGTTTGTAATCGAACCACTTGAACGTGGCTACGGTACAACTCTTGGTAACTCTCTTCGTCGTGTACTTCTAGCTTCTCTACCAGGAGCAGCTGTGACATCTATCAACATTGATGGTGTGTTACATGAGTTTGACACAGTTCCAGGTGTTCGTGAAGATGTGATGCAAATCATTCTGAACATTAAAGGAATTGCAGTGAAATCGTACGTTGAAGACGAAAAAATCATCGAACTAGATGTTGAAGGTCCTGCTGAAGTAACAGCTGGTGACATTTTGACAGATAGCGATATTGAAATTGTAAATCCAGATCATTATCTCTTTACAATCGGTGAAGGTTCTTCCCTAAAAGCGACTATGACTGTTAACAGTGGTCGTGGATATGTACCTGCTGATGAAAATAAAAAAGATAATGCACCAGTTGGAACACTTGCTGTAGATTCTATTTATACACCAGTTACAAAAGTCAACTATCAAGTGGAACCTGCTCGTGTAGGTAGCAATGATGGATTTGACAAATTAACCCTTGAAATCTTGACTAATGGAACAATTATTCCAGAAGATGCTTTAGGGCTTTCAGCACGTATCTTGACAGAACATCTTGATTTGTTTACAAATCTTACTGAGATTGCTAAGTCAACTGAAGTGATGAAAGAAGCTGACACTGAATCTGACGACCGTATTTTGGATCGTACGATTGAGGAACTGGACTTGTCTGTGCGTTCATACAACTGTTTGAAACGTGCCGGTATCAATACTGTGCATGATTTAACAGAAAAATCTGAAGCAGAGATGATGAAAGTACGAAATCTTGGACGCAAGAGTTTGGAAGAAGTGAAACTCAAACTCATTGATTTAGGTCTTGGATTAAAAGATAAATAAAGGAGGAATACATGGCTTACCGTAAACTAGGACGCACTAGCTCACAACGTAAAGCAATGCTTCGCGATTTGACAACTGACCTTTTGATCAACGAATCAATCGTGACAACTGAAGCTCGTGCTAAAGAAATCCGTAAAACTGTTGAAAAAATGATTACTCTAGGTAAACGTGGTGATTTGCATGCACGTCGTCAAGCAGCTGCTTTCGTACGTAATGAAATCGCATCTGAAAACTATGATGAAGCAACTGATAAGTACACTTCTACTACAGCACTTCAAAAATTGTTCTCAGAAATCGCACCTCGTTATGCTGAACGTAACGGTGGATACACTCGTATCCTTAAAACTGAACCACGTCGTGGTGATGCAGCGCCAATGGCGATCATCGAATTAGTATAAAATCATCAATTTTGTTGAGTGTTATGATGATGGAGTCTTGTGCTCTTAGTCTAGCTCTGGTCTACCGCTAGGATTTCGGTCCTAGCGGGAACACTCATCATAAGTTGGGATAGTAGACGCTTGTTTACGAAATTGTTTTTTTCTTAAGAACAACTTCGTAAGCAGGCGTTTTTGAGTATTTTAGTTAGAATTATGCTATACTATTTAAGAAGAAATCTGTTTAATGTTCAGATTTCCTATTTTAAGAAGAATTGGAGTTTGCTTATGAAAGCGATTATAACTGTTGTTGGTAAAGATAAATCTGGAATTGTTGCAGGTGTTTCTGGTAAAATTGCAGAATTGGGTTTGAACATTGATGATATTTCTCAAACTGTCTTGGATGAATATTTCACGATGATGGCTGTCGTATCTAGTGATGAAAAACAAGATTTCACTTATCTTCGTAATGAATTTGAAGCTTTTGGGCAAACTTTGAATGTGAAAATCAATATTCAGAGTGCAGCGATTTTCGAAGCTATGTATAATATCTAGGAGGTGCACATGGATATTAGACAAGTTACTGAAACAATCGCCATGATTGAGGAGCAAAACTTCGATATCAGAACTATTACCATGGGTATCTCCCTTTTGGACTGTATCGATCCAGATATCAATCGTGCTGCGGAGAAAATTTATCAAAAGATTACGACCAAGGCAGCTAATTTAGTGACTGTTGGTGACGAAATTGCAGCTGAGTTGGGAATTCCTATCGTTAATAAGCGTGTATCGGTGACTCCTATTTCTCTGATTGGAGCAGCGACAGATGCGACGGACTATGTAGTTTTAGCAAAAGCGCTTGATAAGGCTGCGAAAGAGATTGGTGTGGACTTTATTGGTGGTTTCTCTGCCTTGGTACAAAAAGGTTATCAAAAGGGAGATGAGATTCTCATCAATTCTATTCCTCGCGCTTTGGCTGAAACGGATAAGGTTTGCTCGTCAGTTAATATTGGCTCAACCAAGTCTGGTATTAATATGACGGCTGTGGCAGATATGGGACGAGTTATTAAGGAAACGGCTAATCTATCAGATATGGGAGCGGCCAAGTTGGTTGTATTCGCTAATGCTGTTGAGGACAATCCATTTATGGCGGGTGCCTTTCATGGTGTTGGGGAGGCAGATGTTATCATCAATGTCGGAGTTTCTGGTCCTGGTGTGGTGAAACGTGCCTTGGAAAAAGTTCGTGGACAGAGCTTTGATGTAGTAGCCGAAACAGTTAAGAAAACTGCCTTTAAAATCACTCGTATCGGTCAATTGGTTGGTCAAATGGCCAGTGAGAGACTGGGTGTAGAGTTTGGTATTGTGGACTTGAGTTTGGCGCCAACTCCTGCGGTTGGAGATTCTGTAGCACGTGTCCTAGAAGAAATGGGACTAGAGACAGTTGGTACGCATGGAACGACGGCTGCCTTAGCTCTCTTGAACGACCAAGTTAAGAAGGGGGGAGTTATGGCCTGCAACCAAGTCGGTGGTTTGTCTGGTGCCTTTATCCCTGTTTCTGAGGATGAGGGAATGATTGCTGCAGTGCAAAATGGCTCTCTTAATTTAGAAAAACTAGAAGCCATGACGGCTATCTGTTCTGTTGGTTTAGATATGATTGCCATTCCAGAAGATACACCTGATGAAACTATTGCGGCCATGATTGCAGATGAAGCCGCAATTGGTGTCATTAATATGAAAACAACAGCTGTCCGTATCATTCCCAAAGGAAAAGAAGGTGACATGATTGAGTTTGGTGGTCTTCTTGGTACAGCTCCAGTTATGAAGGTCAATGGGGCTTCGTCTGTTGATTTTATCTCTCGTGGAGGACAAATCCCAGCACCAATTCATAGTTTTAAAAATTAAGAAAATAGGAGAAATTTTAAGTTCTATTTAAGGTTGGATGTGTATACTATAATCATTAAATAAAGACCTCCTAATATTATTTGAAGCAGATAACACTGATTTAGTTTGAATTTGATTTTCATCTAATATCTTTATTTAATGAACTCCTAAACTTTTTCATAATAATCTCCTGCAAAAGTCGCCTGTATGGGTGGCTTTTGTTTTATCATCCATGATATAATAGAAGCAAACGGAGGACGGAAAATGGTAAAAGTACGATTGTATTTGGTACGTCATGGCAAGACCATGTTTAACACGATTGGTCGCGCGCAAGGTTGGAGCGATACTCCTTTAACAACTGAAGGTGAACGAGGGATTCAAGAATTAGGAATCGGTTTGCGAGAATCTGGTCTACAGTTTGATCGCGCTTATTCGAGTGATTCTGGTCGCACTATTCAGACAATGGGAATTATCCTTGAAGAACTTGGCTTTCAGGGGAAAATCCCTTATCGTATGGACAAGCGTATCAGAGAATGGTGTTTTGGTAGCTTTGACGGAGCTTATGATGGTGATCTTTTCATGGGTATTATTCCTCGTATCTTTAATGTGGACCACGTTCACCAATTATCTTATGCTGAACTGGCTGAGGGTTTGGTAGAGGTCGATACAGCTGGTTGGGCTGAAGGATGGGAAAAACTCAGTGGCCGAATCAAAGAAGGCTTTGAAGCTATTGCTAAAGAAATGGAAGAACAAGGCGGGGGGAACGCTCTCGTCGTCAGCCATGGAATGACCATTGGAACCATTGTGTATCTGATTAATGGCATGCATCCGCATGGTCTCGATAATGGTAGCGTAACGATCATTGAATATGAGGACGGGCAGTTTAGCGTAGAAGTTGTCGGCGACCGTAGTTACCGAGAACTAGGATGGGAGAAGATGGAGGAAACCTCTATTTAATACTCTTCGAAAATCTCTTCAAACCGCGTCAACGTCGTCTTGCCGTAGATATGGTTACTGACTTCGTCAGTTCTATCCACAACCTCAAAACAGTGTTTTGAGCTGACTTCGTCAGTCTTATCTACAACCTCAAAGCAGTGCTTTGAGCAACCTGCGGCTAGTTTCCTAGTTTGCTCTTTGATTTTCATTGAGTATAATCAGTCTAGACTTGTTTGCTATGAACTGAGAATTTGATAAGAATATCAAGATAAGAAAAAACAGCCGAGGGTAATCCTTTCAGCTGTTTTTGATGGGGAAAACTAAAGTGTAATGCTATTGCTTTTAGAGATTTTCATAAACAAGAGCAAGGAACCTACTGTCAGAACAGTGAGGATAGTTGACAAGGCTGCGGCAACACCGTAATTTCCTCTGAGAACCTCTGTATAAATAGCTACAGTCATTGTTCTTGTTTTGACATTGTAGAGGAGGATAGAAGTAGAGAGTTCTGAAATCATTGTAACCCAAGATAGGATAGCTCCAGAAATAATACCAGATAGCATCATTGGAGTTGTAACCTTGGCAAAGGTATTGAAACGGCTACTTCCTAAGCTTTCAGCAGCTTCTTCAATACTTGGTGCTATTTGTTGCAAGCTAGCAACAGATGAGCGAATAGTATAAGGTAATCTTCTGACAGATAGAGACATAATTAAGATGAAAGCAGTCCCTGTAATCATAAGAAATCCACTTCCAAATAGACCAGTATTGAAGGAAGAAATGAAGGCAATCCCTAGAACGGTTCCTGGTACAATATAAGGGACCATACTAAGGCTGTCAATTAAGTTTGTAAATAAATTCCGTTTTCTAACGGCTAGGTAGGAGATAAATATTGCGAATAGGACAACTAGAACTAAGGCAATCAAAGGGATACGAATGGTATTGAAAATAGCAGACCCCATACGATTGAAAGCTACCTTGTAACTGTTTAGAGAATAACCTTTGACAAATACCATACCTGATGTTTTTAGGAAAGAAGTATAAATCAAGTAGACTTGAGGTAGAACAGAGAACAAGATAATTCCGTAGACTGTTGCATAAATGGCAACCATTTTTCCTTTTGTGGTTTTTTTAGGCTCAATTGGATGGAGCGAATTCATACTGAAACTGTAGCGGTTTGAAATGTATTTGGATAAGGAAAATCGCCAAGGCAATGATAATCGCCATAACTGCTAAAGCAGATGCAAAAGCAGAATTTCCTCCAACCTCGCTAATAAATTGGGTATAAATCAGGACAGGGAAAGTCCGATATCCTTCACCAATTAACATAGGTGTTCCAAAGTCTGAGAATGCTCTCATAAATACAAGCAGGGCAGCCGCTAGTAAGGTTGGAACTAGAAGAGGTAAAACAACCGTTACGATACGCTTAAATCCGAAGGACCCCATGCTTTCAGCGGCTTCAAGTAGAGAATTGTCAATACTTTTCATTGTTCCGGCAACGTATAGAAATACCAGTGGGAATAGTTGCAGTGTAAAGACAAGTACAATTCCTTTGAATCCATAAATATCGATAGCTGGAAGATGAAGGGTATTTGTCAAGAATTTAGTGATGACCCCATTTCGTCCCAGCAAGAGAATCCAGGAGTAGGCTCCCACAAAAGGAGCTGACATGGAAGCAATGATAATTAATATTTGTAGAAATTTCTTTCCCTTGAAGTCATACATAGAGAAGAGATAAGCTAATAAGGTTCCTACGACTAAGGAAGTGACAGTGGCGGTAATGGAAACCTTGAAACTGTTGACGAGTGTCTCAGAATAGTAGGCTTACTAAAGAAAGTGACAAAATTAGCTAGTGAGAATTGTCCTTCATGTATGAGTGCTTGCTTGAGCACGGTAACGATAGGATAAACGAGAAAGACAAGATAGGTAAGAAAGATGAAGAAAGAGGAGGCTGTCCAAATATTTAGTTTTTTACGTTCCATGGTTGACTCCTTTTATCAGGTTTTGGGAACCATCTGCAGAAAAAACATTTAATTTTTTAGTATTGATTCGTAGACGAATACGATCGCCTTTTTGTAGATCTTCTTCAAAAGTTGATTCTTCGCTAACTTGAATTTTTGAGGCAAATCCTGTCTCGATGAAATATTCAGTATTTAGTCCAAGATAGACGCTATCGCTAATAGTTCCTTCAATATCTCCAGATTCATCTTTGATAAACTCTTCAGGACGAATGCTTACATGAATAGCTTGCTCCTCAGCCTGATCAAGAGCTGGCATTCGAAGGGCATAGCCATCTGAAAAGACTATATAAGCGCCGTCGCTCCGTTTTTCGAGATTGGCGGGGATAATATTTGTTCGTCCGATAAAGGTTGCTACAAACTCATTAGCTGGTTTATGATAGAGTTCTTTTGGTCGGCCGATTTGTTGGATAACTCCATCTTTCATAACAGCAATTTGGTCTGAAATCGCCATGGCTTCTTCTTGGTCGTGGGTCACATAAACAGTTGTAATTCCCACTTCGTGTTGGATTTCTCGAATGGCTTGACGCATATCCAAGCGAAGTTTGGCATCCAGATTACTAAGTGGCTCGTCCATGAGGAGAACACTTGGATTAACCGCTAAGGCACGTGCCAAGGCGACACGTTGTTGTTGTCCACCACTGAGTTTATCAGGCTTTCGGTCTGCATATTGAGCAATTTGCATGAGTTCAAGATACTTGTTGGTCTGTTGAATCAATTCTTCTTTTGGAACCTTCTTTTGCTTAAGACCAAAAGCAACATTGTCTCGGACAGTCAAATGTGGGAAAATAGCGTAGTTTTGGAAAACCATCCCGATATTGCGTTTGCTGGGTTCCATATTATTGATTTTTGTATCATCAAAGTAAAATTCTCCGCCTTCGATACTGTTGAAACCTGCAATCATGCGAAGAAGGGTCGTTTTCCCACACCCTGAAGGACCAAGGATGGTAAAGAGACTTCCTTTGGGAACTGTAATGTTTAAATTATCAATAACAGGGACATCGTGGTAGATTTTTTTGGCGTTAATAATTTTGATCTCACTCATAGTGAACCTCTTTTACTGTTTAGATTGGATATCTGTAAAAATGTCATTGTACTTTTTAAGAATAGTGGATTTATTTTTAATGACATAATCTGAATCTTCGGTAGCAATCTTGATTTCTGTCATAGCCTTCATATTTTTATTGGTTTTAGCATTTTTACGAATAGGTCTGATTGTAGTTTCAGTTCCTAGCTTATCTTGGATTTCTTGAGAAAGGATGAAATCGATAAATTTCTTAGCGTTTTCCATGTGTTTGGCGTTTTTGACGATGGCCGCGTTACCAGGTAAAAAGACGGTTCCTTCTTTTGGATAAATGACTTTTACATCAACTCCATCATTTAAGAGTTTTAAGGCAGGATCTTCATAGGTGAGTCCAACAGCCATTTCCCCATCAGCGACAGCTTTGTAAACATTTGAAGAGCTAGATGCAATTTTTCCATCTACTAGGGTAAATAGATTTTTCACATAGGTCCAAGCTTGTTCATTTTCGTATCCACCTTGGTCTACAAGCATGTTTGTTAGTTGTGCAAAGGCGCTAGAAGCATTACTTGGATCAGCAGTAGCGATTTTTCCTTTTAATTTAGGATTGAGTAAATCATTGTAACCTTCAATTTTAATATCTTTTGTAAGAGATGAATTGGCAATGATGACACTGACATCAAGTGTATAAGGCGTGTAGAATCCAGTTTTATTTTGATATTCAGGGATTATCTGGTCGTTTTCTTGGGAAATATAAGGTTCAAAAAGTTTTTCGTTAGAAGAGAAGAGGGCATAGGAGCCTCCGAAAATGACATCGGCTACTGGGGATTCTTTTTCGGCCTCAGCTTTTTTGAACAATTCACCCGTGCTGGCTTGTACTAAATCAACCTTAATACCATATTTTTCTTCGAAGGCAGGGATTGTCTCTTCGATAAGGTCTTCAGGGTTAGGCGAATAGATAACCAAAGCATTATCCGAATCTGTTTCAGTGTTAGTTTCCGCTTCTGTTGTTGAAGAACATCCTGATAAAGTAAGAAATATCCATCCACAAGAGAGAAAGAATAGTAGTTTTTTCATAAGAATCTCCTTTTTTACGAACATTTTCACTCCACAACTTGCTTAATATTTATAATTTGCAGAGTTCTATAGGATATAATAAAAACCTTAAAGAAATCTAAAACTGGGAATATGAGTCAAAGACGCTAGGGGGAAAAGATGGAAGAGACAAATAATCGATATAAGTTAATTTCAAGTGCTAGCTAATTTTTTATACTGCTAAATAAGTTGGATTTGCTATTCGAACTTTCTTACCATCCAAGCCCAAAAGAACATTTCTCGTCTTTCAAATTCCCTCAAAAATGGTATAATAGTAGCATCACAAAATTGGAGAGAGACCATGAGTTTTTACAATCATAAAGAAATTGAGCCTAAGTGGCAGGGCTACTGGGCAGAACATCATACCTTTAAGACAGGAACAGATGCATCAAAACCAAAGTTTTATGCGCTTGATATGTTCCCTTATCCATCTGGAGCGGGTCTGCACGTAGGACACCCAGAAGGCTATACAGCAACCGATATCCTCAGCCGTTACAAACGTGCGCAAGGCTACAATGTCCTTCACCCAATGGGTTGGGATGCTTTTGGTTTGCCTGCAGAGCAATACGCTATGGATACAGGTAATGACCCAGCAGAATTTACAGCGGAAAATATTGCCAACTTCAAACGACAAATCAATGCGCTTGGATTTTCTTATGACTGGGATCGTGAAGTCAATACAACAGATCCAAATTACTACAAATGGACGCAATGGATTTTCACTAAGCTTTACAAAAAAGGTTTGGCCTATGAAGCGGAAGTGCCAGTAAACTGGGTTGAGGAATTGGGAACTGCCATTGCCAATGAAGAAGTGCTTCCTGACGGAACTTCTGAGCGTGGAGGCTATCCAGTTGTCCGCAAACCAATGCGCCAATGGATGCTCAAAATCACGGCTTACGCAGAGCGCTTGCTTAATGACTTAGATGAACTAGATTGGCCAGAGTCTATCAAGGATATGCAACGCAACTGGATTGGTAAATCAACTGGTGCTAATGTAACCTTCAAGGTTAAGGGAACTGATAAGGAATTCACTGTCTTTACTACTCGTCCTGATACTCTTTTCGGTGCGACTTTCACTGTTTTGGCTCCTGAACATGAATTAGTAGACGCCATCACAAGTCCAGAGCAAGCAGAGGCAGTAGCAGACTATAAACACCAAGCTAGCCTTAAGTCTGACTTGGCTCGTACAGACCTTGCCAAAGAAAAACTGGTGTTTGGACTGGTGCTTATGCCATCAACCCTGTCAATGGTAAGGAAATTCCAGTCTGGATTGCCGACTATGTTCTTGCTAGTTATGGTACAGGTGCAGTAATGGCTGTTCCTGCTCATGACCAACGTGACTGGGAATTTGCCAAACAGTTTGACCTTCCAATCGTAGAGGTGCTGGAAGGTGGAAATGTAGCAGAAGCTGCCTACACAGAAGATGGACTTCATGTCAATTCAGACTTCCTAGATGGACTCAACAAAGAAGACGCAATTGCTAAGATTGTGGCTTGGTTGGAAGAAAAAGGCTGTGGACAAGAGAAGGTTACCTACCGTCTCCGCGACTGGCTCTTTAGCCGTCAACGTTACTGGGGTGAGCCAATTCCAATCATTCATTGGGAAGATGGAACTTCAACAGCTGTTCCTGAAAATGAATTGCCACTTGTCTTGCCTGTAACCAAGGATATCCGTCCCTCAGGTACTGGTGAAAGTCCACTAGCTAATTTGACAGACTGGCTTGAAGTGACTCGTGAAGATGGTGTCAAGGGTCGTCGTGAAACCAACACCATGCCACAATGGGCAGGTTCAAGCTGGTACTACCTCCGCTATATTGACCCACACAATACTGAGAAATTGGCTGATGAGGATCTTCTTAAACAATGGTTGCCAGTAGATATCTACGTGGGTGGTGCAGAGCATGCTGTTCTTCACTTGCTCTACGCTCGTTTCTGGCACAAATTCCTCTATGACCTCGGTGTTGTTCCGACGAAAGAACCATTCCAAACTCTTTAACCAAGGAATGATTTTGGGAACAAGCTATCGTGACCACCGTGGGGCTCTTGTGGCAACTGACAAGGTTGAAAAACGTGACGGTTCTTTCTTCCATGTAGAAACGGGGGAAGAGTTGGAGCAAGCACCAGCCAAGATGTCTAAATCGCTCAAGAACGTTGTTAACCCAGACGACGTAGTGGAGCAATACGGTGCCGATACCCTTCGTGTCTATGAAATGTTCATGGGACCACTTGATGCTTCGATTGCTTGGTCAGAAGAAGGTCTGGAAGGAAGCCGTAAGTTCCTTGACCGTGTTTACCGTTTGATTACAAGCAAGGAAATTGTTGCAGAAAACAATGGCGCTCTCGACAAGGTTTACAACGAAACCGTTAAAGCTGTCACAGAGCAAATCGAATCTCTCAAATTCAACACAGCCATTGCCCAACTTATGGTCTTTGTCAACGCTGCCAACAAGGAAGACAAACTTTATGTAGACTACGCCAAAGGCTTCGTTCAGTTGATTGCACCATTTGCTCCTCACTTGGCAGAAGAGCTCTGGCAAACTGTTGCAGCAACAGGTGAGTCAATCTCTTACGTGGCTTGGCCAACATGGGACGAAAGCAAATTGGTTGAAGACGAAATCGAAATCGTTGTCCAAATCAAGGGCAAAGTCCGTGCTAAACTCATGGTAGCCAAAGACTTATCACGCGAAGAATTACAAGAAATCGCTTTAGCGGATGAAAAAGTCAAAGCAGAAATTGATGGTAAGGACATCGTGAAAGTGATTGCGGTACCGAATAAATTGGTTAATATTGTTGTGAAATAAGATAGGAATCCTTCAGAGTAGAATCTGGAGGATTTTTTATTTGACAGGAAGTTTCTATTTTGTTAATATGATTAACAAAGGAAAGAGAGATTATGGATAAAAAAGAATTTATTGCATTTAATAATCGTTTCAATAGATTTATTTTAGCGTTTGACCAGTTAAAAAAAAATCAACATAAAAGTGGTGTTAACAAATCCATTACTTTGAATGAGGTACATTTGATTGTTGTGATTGGGAAAAATCAGCCCTTAAATCTAGTAAAATTATCTGAATTATTAGAAGTTTCAAGAAGTGCAATAACTCAAAGTGTTAGGAGATTGATTCAAAAAAATTTAGTTGTTTTTGATTTTGATCCGAATAATGGGAAAAATAAATATTTGAGATTATCTGAAAAAGGCATCGAAATTTTTAAAATCCATAAGGAGCAACAAGCATATATTGAAAAATCAATCTTTTTAGTTTTAAACAACTATAGCGAGGTGGAACTTAAAACAGTTGTGAAATTGATGGATGATATTGAAAAGGTGTGGGGAGAATTACCGTGGTAAAAGTCACGGTAAATTTCAAATATAATTGTTAAGTAAATTAACAAAGGAGAAGACATGACTGTAAACATAGAACTGATTTCACAAACAGATTTAGCGGATGAATCTTTTTATATTGCTATTAATGGTTTAGAACCAAGGGCAATGTATTGTGTAGAAATGTACCTGTCTGATTATTACTGTATAAATGCTCCCTTGCTTTTAGATCATGATGTTATATGGAAATCAACCGCAATTTTTTTATCTGATCAGGACGGTATGATTGATACCTCTCAGACAGCATCTATTTCGGGATCTTATAAAGGGATTTCAGAAATGGGATTATTCTTTAATGCGAAACCGTTGAAGAATAGGAAAAGGAGATTACCGAGTTCTCTTGATAGAATTCCATTACGAGATTGTTTTGGTGTTGAAATTAAAATCAGGCTAGGGAAAGATGTGGTCGCGGAGCAAAGTTTCGTAAGGCGTTATATGAATCTAGGAGTAAGATATCAAGATATCTATGACAAGCATTTTCAAGGTCGATTATTTTATGATGAAAAGTTAAGAAGGGCGCCAGCCGTGATTATTGTCAGCGGTAGTGAGGGAAGAATTGAAAAAGCTCAGAATATTGCCCAACTTTTATCTTCAAGAGGCTATATTTGTCTTGCGATAGCTTATTTTGGTTTAGAGGGATTATCCCAAAATTTAGAACGAATTCCAATAGAATGTCTGGAGGAGGCGAAAGATTTTCTATATCATCATCCTCAAGTTGATAATACAAAAATAGGAATATATGGTCGCTCTAAAGGAGCAGAGCTTGTTCTGGCTGGACAAAGTATTTTGGAAGATGTGCGATGTTTGGTACTCAATTCCCCCTCAAATGTAATATTTGAGGGAATAAAGGGAAAACTCAACTCTCATTCATCTTCTTGGACATATTTACAAAAGGAACTTCCTTATCAAAAATTTCAGTTAGGAAATTATTTGTTAAACAAGTTTTTTGGAAAACATATTCCTGAAGATAGTAGGGCCCAGATTGATGTGAGTAAAATTTCCTCTCCTTTATTATTACTAGGAAGCGATGTTGATGAAATATGGAATGCGTCATCCGCGATAGATGGTATTATTTCACATTATAAAGGGAAATCCATTTTGTTTAAAAAATACCACGAAACAGGGCATATGTTGACGGTTGCTTATCAACCGAATCATCGTTATCGAAAAAATTGGCGTTTATTAATGAAAGAAAGTGTAGACTCTTGGTTTGCTACGATAAATTTTTTTGATACACATCTGAAAAATTTGTAGATAGTGCTGAACCGTACTATAATAGTCCCAACTAAGATAAAAACACAGTTCTAGTTGGTAGTCCAGTCTACAAAAGCAATTGTTCAAACAAGAGAAATTTGAACTCAAACAGTAAAAACATAGAGAGAAGTACAAGAGTTACTAGTGACTTTCTCTTTCATAAAATAGAACAGCTCTTCTCGGATAAAAAGAGCTGTTTTTTACTTGTATTGAAAATTCTTTTCATATATTATTTCCTAATGGATTTACTTGTCGTTAAAAATTTGGCTAATGGAAGTTTCAAATTCAGGACAATACTTACTTGCTTCAAATTCAATCATATCATATTCAGCAGTTTCATTTTGATAGAAGGGATTGTGTGTCATGATTTCTAGTTAAATTTTTATTGCTTGATTTGGCGAGAATAATACTACCGATTCTTGAATTTTTCGGCCAGATGCGGTAAAACATCTCTTTTATAGCGCATATTTAAAAATATAATGTGTTTTTATAAGTGTTTTTAAGCTTCATTTAGCAATTCGGCAGGAGAAAAATGGCTGTAGCCTTCTCTACTTTAACTTAACCCTAATCATCTCACCACTTAACCTCTCATTTTAACCACTTATCTCAAAAGTCGATTTTTCTTTCATACTTTTTGTTAAACTGGTTAGGTAAAGAGGAGGAAATAAATATGATTTTACAAGCTAGACATTTGACTAAATGGTACGGCGATCATATGGCTGTTGACGATATTCAGTTAGAGTTTGAAAAAGGCAGTTTCAATGCTATTTTGGGTCCCAATGGTGCAGGGAAATCAACCACCATTTCCATGTTAATCGGTTTGAAAAAGCCGACAAAAGGTCAGATTCGATATGCGCCAAATACGAAAATAGGAGTTGTTTTTCAAGCTAGTGTACTGGATGAGATGTTGACGGTTAGAGAAAATCTTACGATTCGTGCTCAACAGTATAAGGAGATTACAGCAAGTCGTGTGGATGATTTGATCCATCAACTGGGTTTGACTGCTTTCCAGAAGCAACTATATGGGACTTTGTCAGGTGGGCAAAAACGTCGGGTTGATATTGCGCGTGCTCTTCTTTCACAGCCAGATATTCTTTTCTTAGATGAACCAACGACAGGTCTAGATATTCAGACTCGCAAAGCCATTTGGGATTTATTGTCTCGACTACAAAAGGATGAAGGGATGACTATTATCTTAACGACTCATTATCTGGATGAAGCGGATGAAGCGGATCAGATTTATATCGTTGATCATGGCAAAGTGATTGCGCAAGGTTCTGCGACGGCTATTAAAAGTCAGTATGCATCTAATATTCTAAAAATTCGTTTTAAAGAAATGAAGGGTTTAGAAAAGTTGCTACAGACTGGAATGACAGTAAAGGAAGAAAATGAGTTGGAATATCTTTTTTATCCAGGGACATCACTGGAAGCTATTGAATATTTGGCAAAAGTACGAGAAGAAATTGATTCTTTTGAGTTTCGTCCAGGTACCATGGATGATGCCTTTATTGCACTTACAGGAAGAGAGGTTCGGTAATGTTAGCTTTATTGAAACGGAATTTTATCTTATATTTTCGTAATCGTTCAGGAGTATTTTTCTCATTATTGGGGGCATTGATTTCCTTCCTCCTTTATATCATTTTTTTGCAGAAGAACTTGACGGATGCTTGGTCCCAACTCCCTGATAATACGAACCTTTTAAATAACTGGCTGATGGGTGGGACCTTGGCTGTGACTGGGATTACAACCAGTTTTACGGCTCTTACACAAATGGTACAGGATCGTGAAAATCAAGTGGATCAAGATCTCTTCTTGACAGATTTAGGTATCTGGGGTTTACAGATGTCCTATCTAATTAGTAGTATTGCCATTTCTTTTGTTATGCAGGTGTTTATGTTTGCTGTTATGGGGCTTTATTTTAAAGAAAGTCCAGTTATCAGTCATTTACCGGAAATTACTTTGATTATGTTGTTAAGTAGTCTGCTTTCAAGTTTGATAAATATTCTCTTGATTTATCGTTTTCAATCTGTAGATAGTCTTGGCAAACTGGCAACTATAGTGGGAACTGCTTCTGGATTTTTAGTAGGAACTTATGTCCCTATTGGAGTTTTACCTGATTTTGCACAGATTATCATGAAGTGTACCCCTGCAACTTATATTGCTTCTCTTTATCGACAAATTTTAATGAAAGAACCATTAGAGACCGCATTTACAGGAAATAGCAGCTTGTTAAAGGAATTTCAAGAAAAAATGGGAATCCAAATCAACTGGCAAGAACTATTGACAAAGGAAGAGACATACTTTATAGTGGTTATTATCAGTCTCGTCGCTATTCTTCTTTGGCTTTTATTTGTTAAAGTATTTAGTAAGAGAAAATAAAAGTATATTGGAGAGAAAATGAAGATTCGTTTTGAAATGAAGGCAGAATTTTCCGAAAAGGACCCACATATTGTAATTCAGGCAGCTCAGTTAACTGACCAAGCAAGGGAAGTCATGGAGTATTTAGAACAATTTTCAACGACCAATCAGGTGGTCATTCCTATTCGAACGGATGATCATCTGGTCATGGTGAAAATTGAGGATCTTATTCTAGCAGATATCGATAAGAACTTGTTAACCATTTATACGGTAGATGGGATTTATAAAACTAAGGAAACATTGATAAACTTTCAGAATCGGATTAATCGGCGTAACTTTATACAGATATCACGCCATTCAATTATAAACATTGACCACTTAGAATCGTTATCAGATAGTTTTTCAGGGAACATGATGGCTAAAATGACTCGGGGTATCAAGTCTAGTGTGAGTAGGAAATACGTCAAGTCCTTAATGAATTATCTAGGTTTATAGGAGAAAATCATGAAACGATTAATTGATTATTTTGTATCGGGAATGCGTACGGCTTCCTTCTTTTATTTGAGTATGATGTTATTAGCTCAGTGTTATCCAGGTATTACCTATCCTGAACCAATGATAAAAAATATTCTAGCTCTGTTTTTAATGGGTGGAATTATGGGGGTATTGACTTTAATACTTGAAAAGCTAGAGTTTCTTGCTTTTAGTATACGTGTAGGAGTTCATTTATTAGTGACAGCTACTATCTTAGTATTGACCTCTCTATTTTTTGATTGGGGTTCAGCCTTGTGGAGTCCCTTGCTTTGGTTCTTTTTCTTGTTAATTTATGGATTGATATGGTTGTATCAAATCTGGCAAACTCACAAACTTACCCAACGAATTAATCAAGCCTTAGAGGATAAAAGACAGAAAACGGGTCACTAATATAGTGTTGAGGATGAAGTTTGAAGACAGTGCTAGTTTCCAAAGAGAACAATTTGTGATATAGTATTTTCAGCGTAAAACAAGGAGAAGAAAAATGCCAGTAAATGAATATGGTCAGATGATTGGGGAGTCAATGGAAGGTTATACACCAGGTGAACTGCCTTCTATTGATTTCTTAGAAGGGCGTTATGCTAGGATAGAGGCTCTTTCAGTGGAAAAGCATGCGGAGGATTTGCTAGCTGTTTATGGCTCTGATACGCCTCGGGAGATGTGGACCTACCTCTTTCAGGAACCGGTGGCAGACAGAGAGGAACTGGTTACTCTTTTAAATCAGATGTTGGCTCGTAAGGACCGTTTTTACTATGCAATCATAGACAAGGCAACTGGTAAGGCTTTGGGAACTTTTTCTCTCATGCGCATTGACCAGAATAACCGAGTAATAGAAGTGGGAGCTGTCACTTTTTCTCCAAAACTCAGGGGGACACGGATAGGAACAGAAGCCCAGTATCTCTTGGCTTGCTATGTCTTTGAGGAGCTTAACTATCGTCGCTATGAGTGGAAATGCGATGCCTTAAATCTGCCATCCAGACGAGCAGCGGAACGTTTGGGCTTTATTTATGAAGGAACCTTCCGTCAGGCAGTGGTTTATAAGGGACGGACGAGGGATACGGATTGGTTGTCTATGATTGATAAGGACTGGCCTCAAGTCAAAGCTCGATTGGAAAAATGGTTGCGTCCTGAAAATTTTGATAAAAATGGACAGCAGTACAAGAGCTTGAGAGAGCTTTAAGAGGTGTTGAGATGATTACTATTAAAAAGCAAGAAATTGTCAAGCTAGAGGATGTTTTGCATCTCTATCAGGCTGTCGGTTGGACAAATTATACCCATCAACCAGAGATGCTGGAGCAGGCCTTATCTCATTCATTAGCGATTTATGTGGCACTTGATGGCGATGCTGTGGTGGGCTTGATTCGTTTGGTTGGAGATGGATTCTCATCAGTATTGGTTCAGGATTTAATCGTTTTACCTATCTATCAGCGTCAAGGGATTGGTGGTGCCTTGATAAAAGAGGCTTTAGAGGATTATAAAGATGCCTATCAAGTCCAGCTGGTGACAGACCAGACAGAAAGAACCTTGGGATTCTATCGTTCTATGGGCTTTGAAATCTTATCCACCTATAATTGTATAGGAATGACTTGGATGAATCGAGAAAAATAATAAAATTTGTTTTTTCTTAAGCAAAGTTTAAGGCTGGTCTAGTATTATATAACTATTAAATAAAGACCTCCTAACTTTATTTAATGAAATCCTAAAACTTTTTTCATCATAATCTCCTAATGAAGTCACCCAATCAGGTGGCTTTTTTGTAGGGTGAGGTGATGCTGATAGAAATTTTTAAAAAATGCTAGAATTTGAGAAAAGTTAAGCTAGTTTTAAGCTTTGTCTTGTATCATATAGTTATTAAATAAAGACCTCCTAACTTTATTTAATAAAATCCTAAACTTTTCTTTTTCATAATAATCTCCCTTAACTCCACCCAATCAGGTGGAGTTTTTTGGCTCTATTTCAGGCTTTTGGGAACTATTCTAAAAATCATTTTCCGATATTTTCAGGTATTTTTCGGATTTTGGTCGGGGAATTGGAGGGGGACTTTTTTTAGCGAATATGACTAAGAAATAGGTCTGTTGTCGTTCCAGTTACTTCAACCTCAATTTGATTGTAAGTGACTGTTAACTGAAGGACTAGAATTACTGTAATAATGATTTTGCTTGTCCCAGTAGTGGCGTATTAAATGAGGAGTGACATGTAAAATTGTCTCTTCGTTTACGAAATCAAAATTTCCATGAAATTGATAGAATCCCTAACTTTCTCTTAAACTTGAAAGTCTTGTTGTAAAGCGGTAAAAGCTTGAGAAGCTGAGGATGTAAAGTTTTGACAAATTTTGTGAACTATGGGATAATAAAAAGGAATTGAGTACTAGTTCTATATCATAGGCTAGAAAAGACCCCAAGCTCACGTCCAAATAAGCTTGGGGTCTTTTTTGATACTATTTATCCTTGTTTAGCCATTTATCGACTAATACTCTGCGAAGAACGACACCGACCACAATTGGTCCGATGATAGTTTTGAGTACTAATTCCATCATGGGCTATCTCACCTCCTTTCGTAGGCGGTGTAGAAGTGCCGAACAATATTATATTATAAAATACTCTACTCTACTCTCTCAGTAGGATAGAGTGCTTTTGCATTTGGAAAGGAGGAAGTTAGAGCTTAGTTACTTCTTATCCCAGTAATTTTTTTAGCAGTAGGAGGAATTCTCATTCTTTTATGGAGACTCTTTCTTATTACCAGTGGACTTTTCCTGATTGGTTTTGTCAGTTTTCTTATTTTCGTTAAGGGCTATGGAATTTATCTTCTCTTTACAGAGACTGAACTTTACACGGCAGATTTAGCTCAAAATGGATTATTTGGTTTGACGACTTTCTTTATCATCTTTAATTTAGTTTTACTTGTATTAGTAAGTTTGGCGGGATGCAAATGGAAGAGGGGATATTAACAAAAAGTGGAGAAAACTATATTAGTTCCTCTCCACTTTTACGTTTCTAGCTAATTGGTAATTATAACTTATTACGATTGAAGTCACCTATCCTTATCTTTTAAAAAATGATCAATCTTAGCCATCATGAGCTTGTGCTCGTATATTTTACAGATATCACGAGCCTGTAAATAATAGTCAAGAATTTCATCGTGCTTTTAAAAAAATCTTTTTCCGGCATTTGCAACGATAGTTAAAGAGGCGCCAGCTGATAGCTGGTCTCTTTTTGTTTACAAAAAGTCAATGGTTTCTAAGGCTTCTTGGACGGCTTCTAATTCCTTCCCTTTAGAGTGTAAATAATAGGCGAAATTATGTTTAACTCGAATATAACCAAATAAAAACTCTTGGTGGTTTAAATCTTTTTTTCCTGATACAAACTGATAAGAAGTGAGTTATTTTTCTTCGTATTCTGCATCACGCCCTACAGAAAAAAATAAAAAAATTAGATAAAGTATTGAGGAGTTTAAGATACACAGATGAGCTGACCGAAAGCTTTGGCAAAGCGTTTTTCTAGACTGGCGATAGCTTCATCTTTGGAACCATGTAAGTAGAAAAGGATAATCGCTTGAATCCATAGAAGATAAAATTCATCCTCAGTAGACAGATACTGATACTTTTTCTTTTTCTAAGCTTTAAGAGGTATTCTAAATCCTCGTAATTACGATCTTCAAGTAATTTTTTTCTGCTAATTTCTTAAACGGTGCTATATTGGAAGTCATTTCAATCTGTTCATCGAAAAAAATAATCTAAAGGAACTTGAAGCCGATTTGCAAGTTTATAGAGTAAATCAGCAGCAGGCATATAGTTACCACGTTCTATTTTTGCTGATTTGGCTTTTGCTCACAAATTCCTTCGGAAAGTGTTTTTTTGTGAGAATCCTTTTTCTTTTTCTCTTGGCTTTTAGTTTATCAGATAATATGCTCATCTTTAAACCTTCTTTAAATAAATTTACGATTAATTATATACTTTTAATCTCTATTTTTCAACTTCTCGACATAGAAATAGTCTTAAAGGAATAAAATCGAAAAGAAAAAGAGAAAAAGAATATTTTTTATTGACAAAGAATATTTAAAGTAGTACACTTACAAGTGTAAAGATAAGAAAAAGGTGGTTAATATGAGTATTTTAGTAAAGCTTCGTAAAATCATTTTGATATTGTCCTTTTTAGGATTATTTGGAAGCGGTTTCTTTTTAGGGAACCTGTAAATCAATCACAGTATATCTGGGGTTAGAGAGTTATACAACAAGCTACAACAACTAGTGAAGTTGATCCTGTGCTAGCGGATTGATTTGTTAAACTTTTTGTGAAGTAACATTTATACAATGGATCGTGTCACAGATTGAAGAGCTTAAAGGGGGCTTGTAAGTTTGATATACTCTATTACCCTCTCATATAATTAGTTATACAGGAACTACTCTATTATATCTCTTAATGTGGGTGTATGAATGTTCGGAGGAGAATTAAAATGAGAAATCCAGTAATACAGACATTTAATTTATCAAAATCCTATGATGGGAAAATTGTCTTAGATAGGATAGATTTTACATTAAGACAGGGAGAGATCTATGGCTTACTAGGAAGAAATGGTGCTGGGAAGACAACCTTTATCAAGTCTATTTTAGGCTTGACAGCGATGGATAGTGGTGAAGTGAATATTCTATCTGAAAAACTGTTAGGTGAATTTTCTAAGGACTTTGCTATCTCAAATCGGTGTGGTATTGGACAGTGCTTCTTTTTATCCTAATTTAACGGGACCTGAAAATCTCTCTATTTTTGCAAGATTGAGAGGAATTTCGCTAAAACAAGTAGAGCAAGCTTTACAAGTAGTAGGATTAGATGGGGAAAATAAAAAACTATTCAAGCAGTATTCTCTGGGAATGAAGCAAAGGTTAGCAATTGCTAATGCTATTATGCACCAGCCGAAAATTCTGATATTAGATGAACCAACAAATGGTTTGGATCCTATTGGTATCCTTGAAATGCGCCGTTATCTAAAGGAACTCAGTACCAATCATGGCATTTCGATTTTAATATCCAGTCACATTATTTCAGAACTTGAAAAGCTTGTAGATAGAGTTGGGATACTGCATGATTCCCACCTTATGGCTGAAAAGACTATGAAGGAATTAATAGATGGTGCAGATAAAAGGAAAATCCACCTAATTGTTTCGGATGCTCCTCAAGCTAAGGAAGTGCTTTGCAGGATAAATCTGCAAGGGCAGATTAGTATTCTTTCGGATATAGAACTTGAACTTCAGGGAGAATCACCTACTTTTGACATTGCAGTCGTATCTAACGCCTTAAAAGACAACGGAATAGTTCTAAAAGAATATTCTTATAAAAACAATGAAAGTTTAGAGGATTACTTTAAGAGGATAACAGGAGGTGAGGGAATTGCTTGATTTAGTGAAGATTGAATTTCTCAAACAAAGGCATCAAAAACTGAATTTGGTCGTATATGGTGTTGTTTCCCTCTACCTAGCGCTCATCTGTTATTATGTAAATGATGCGAGAGGGTTGTTTGACTCCTTTCCCTTTGTCTATAAATTTTCTTTGTCTTATTTAAACTTTTTGATTCTCCCTTTGTATTGTGTTTCCTATACAATACAGGTATTTGGTGTAGAATATCGCTATCGCATCATGAACAACTTAAAACTCGCTTCAGCAAATCTGATGAAGACATTCTGGGCTAAGATTTTGTATATTGAAATCAACGCTCTGTGTATCATGTTATTCACCTATATTTCGGTTTCCTTATTTGCACTACTATCCCGCTTTTCTTCAACAGTCAGTTTGTCTTTGTTATTAAGATTTCTCTATCTTTGTATGAGTAGTGGTGTCTTAATTCCCATGGGAGTATTTCCTTTAGTTGCTTTGCTCATGATAAAAGTAAGAGGCAAGGAGATAGTTGGAAATTTGGCCGGCGTCATGTATGTTTTAGTGTCATTTTTTTTAGCAAGGACGAGTCCAAATATCAGTCCAGTTACAAGCGCTAACAGTTTAATTTGGGAAGGAAACAGAGAAGGAGTGGTGCTTCAACAGCCAGCTATCTTATCGATTATTGTACTAGGTTTATCTTTACTTGTTTTGTCTTTCTTGTCCATTAAATCTTGGTTAAGAAAGGTGGATGAATAAATGTTGATGCTAGAATTGACTAAACTAAGAAGGCGAAAGATACTGTATATGATTCCCTTTGTAGCCATCCTGCTCTTTTTGTTGGAGTTTATGATTGGTCATCAGGTTTATCAAGGGCATTCGTACGGTAGTGTGAATGGCTGGTATGTAGAAAATGGTTTCTTCTTTTTGAACTACTATTTTCTCCTCCCTTTTGCGAGCATGATTTTAGTGGATTTGATAAGAATAGAACAAGTGTCTAAAACGATTTCAAATCTCAGACTGATTCCTATCGATTTGAAACGATTACTCCAAGCGAAGTTTATGCTTACTTTGTTGATAAATCTACTAGTCAGTGAATTCACTTTTTTGGCTATGCTAGTCCTAGAGTTAATGGATGGTGATTTTGCTTTCTCTAGTCTTACAATGTTATCTTGGGGACTTGTTTATGGAGCAATTGCTTTTGCTTATACACTGTCTGCTGGTATTATTGTCCTCTTCTTAGGAAAATATCGGAAGGAACTTATCCTTGCCCTGCCACTTGCCTTTTTATTGTCATTTGCAGGTTTGTTTGCTTTAACAACGGTTGTTGGGCGGTATTATCTGGCAAATTTACTACTAATCATCATGGAGGAATTCACGGTTTTAACAGTTTCTGTATATGCTATATGGTTGGTTACCTTGGTGGCATGTCTCCTTTATTTGTTGGCAGATAAACGCATGATGAACATTATTTTTGCTTATAAATGACAAGCTGAGAATATAAACCTTTGACAAAATTTGTGAACTATGGGATAATAAAAAGGAATTGAGTACTAGTTCTATATCATAGGCTAGAAAAGACCCCAAGCTCACGACCAAATAAGCTTGAGGTCTTTTTTGACACTATTTGTCCTTGTTTAGCCATTTATCGACTAATCGAAGAACGACACCGACCACAATTGGTCCGATGATAGTTTTGAGTACTAATTCCATCATGGGCTATCTCACCTCCTTTCGTAGGCGGTGTAGAAGTGCCGATGAATATTATACCACATAAGTGCCAAACTCGGGAGTCACCCAATCGGGTGGCTTTTTTGTTTGTGGCTTGGATTTTTGATATAATAGAGCCATGAGTAGAATTTTAGATAATGAGATAATGGGGGATGAGGAGTTAGTAGAACGCACGCTCCGTCCTCAGTACTTACGTGAATATATTGGGCAGGACAAGGTCAAGGACCAGCTCCAAATCTTTATCGAGGCTGCCAAAATGCGGGATGAAGCGCTGGATCATGTGCTCTTATTTGGCCCTCCAGGCTTGGGAAAAACGACCATGGCCTTTGTTATTGCAAACGAACTGGGTGTCAATCTCAAGCAGACGTCGGGTCCTGTTATCGAAAAAGCTGGTGATTTGGTAGCGATTTTGAATGACTTGGAGCCTGGGAGATGTCCTCTTTATTGATGAGATTCATCGCTTGCCCATGTCAGTGGAAGAGGTGCTTTACAGTGCGATGGAGGACTTCTACATTGACATCATGATTGGGGCTGGTGAAGGCAGTCGCAGTGTTCATTTGGAGTTGCCACCTTTTACCTTGATTGGTGCGACGACTCGGGCTGGTATGCTCTCAAATCCGCTACGGGCACGTTTTGGGATTACAGGTCATATGGAATACTATGCCCATGCTGATTTGACAGAAATTGTCGAGCGGACGGCAGATATTTTTGAGATGGAGATCACTCATGAGGCAGCATCTGAGTTGGCTCTTGCGTAGTCGTGGAACCCCTCGTATTGCCAATCGTCTCCTCAAGCGCGTGCGCGATTTTGCCCAGATTATGGGGAATGGGGTTATCGATGATGTTATTACCGATAAGGCTCTGACCATGTTGGATGTTGACCATGAAGGTTTGGACTATGTGGACCAAAAAATCCTTCGTACCATGATTGAGATGTATGGTGGTGGACCCTGTCGGATTAGGAACTCTTTCTGTTAATATTGCTGAGGAGCGTGAGACTGTCGAAGATATGTATGAGCCTTACTTGATTCAAAAAGGCTTTATCATGCGGACACGGTCTGGGCGGGTAGCGACTGCTAAGGCATATGAGCACTTAGGTTATGAATACAGTGAAAAATAAGCAAGAAATCCTAGAGGTTTTTAGAGAAAATCCGGATATGATGGCTATTCTGACGATCATACGAGACCTTGCTTAAAAGACTCGTGGTTGGCAGCAGGTTCTGTCAGAAATTTCATCTGGAATCTATTATCAGACAAATCACCTTTTGACCGTGAAACAGATGTGGACGTCATTTTCTTTGATCCAGATCTTTCTTATGAGAAAACCTTGTCCCTAGAGAAAAAGCTGAGAGAAGACTTTCCTCAGTATCAGTGGGAGTTGAAAAATCAGGTCTATATGCACCAGCATTGCCCTCATACTGCTCCCTATATCAGCTCTCGTGATGCCATGAGTAAGTATCCAGAACGGTGTACGGCAGTTGGACTGCGCTTGAATGAAGAATCCGCTTTGGAACTCTTTACTCCATACGGTCTCGAGGATATTTTGAATTTTCAAGTTCGTCCAACTCCTCATTTCTTAGAAAATGAAGACCGAATGGAAGTCTATCAAACACGTTTATCCAAGAAAAATTGGCAGGAGAAATGGAAAAATTTGATTTTTAAAAATACTTAAGGAAACTTTAAGTTAGGATGTGTATACTAAGTCCATAAGTTAAGAAGGTCTTAACTTAAACTCCTAAAACTTTTTCATAATAATCTCCCTATAAAAATAGAGTCGCCCAATCAGGCGGCTTATTTTTTTGAAAATACGCAACCTGATATAGAATAAACATGTTGATAATGGAAGAAAATAAGGAAATATGGTATAATGAAACGATAGATTTTTGAATAGGAATAAGATCATGTTTGGATTTTTTTAAGAAAAGATAAAACAGTGGAAGTAGATGTTCCGATACAGGTTCCTGCTCACATCGGCATTATCATGGATGGTAATGGACGATGGGCAAAAAAACGTATGCAACCAAGGGTGTTTGGGCATAAGGCAGGGATGGAAGCTTTGCAAACTGTGACTAAGGCAGCTAGTAAATTAGGTGTTAAGGTGCTTACAGTTTATGCTTTTTCTACAGAAAACTGGACGCGTCCAGATCAGGAAGTAAAGTTTATCATGAACTTGCCGGTAGAGTTTTATGACAGTTATGTACCTGAGCTACATGCCAACAATGTTAAGATTCAAATGATTGGGGAGACAGACCGCCTGCCTAAGCAAACCTTTGAAGCTCTGACCAAGGCTGAGGAATTAACTAAAAACAACACAGGATTAATTCTTAATTTTGCCCTCAACTATGGTGGACGTGCCGAGATTACACAGGCTCTTAAGCAGATTTCCCAAAATATCTTAGATGAGGAAATCAATCCTGCTGATATCACTGAAGATTTGGTTGGAGATTACCTTTTCACTCAGTATTTACCGAAGGATTTACGAGATCCGGATTTGATTATCCGTACAAGTGGAGAATTACGCTTGAGTAACTTTCTTCCTTGGCAGGGAGCTTATAGTGAGCTTTACTTTACAGATATCTTATGGCCTGATTTTGATGAGGCGGCTTTGAAGGAAGCAATTCTTGACTACAATCGTCGTCATCGTCGCTTTGGAGGAGTTTAGGAGGATTTATGACAAAGGATTTACAAAAAAGAACCTTATTTGCGTCCATTGCCCTAGCTATTTTTATACCCATTCTCATGGTAGGAGGGCTTTTGCTTCAGATAGTGATTGGCCTTATAGCCATGTTAACCATGCATGAACTATTGAAGATGAAAGGTTTGGAAACTATGACTATGGAGGGCCTCTTGACCCTCTTTGCAACATTTTCTCTGACTATTCCATTGGAAAACTACTTGACTTTTTTACCAGTTGATGGGAATGTCGTAGCCTATAGTGTTTTGATCTCAATCATGCTTGGAACGACTATCTTTAGCAAGTCTTATACTATTGAGGATGCCGTATTTCCGTTAGCTATGAGTTTTTATGTAGGTTTTGGTTTTAATGCCTTGCTAGATGCTCGTGCTGTTGGTTTAGATAAAGTTTTATTGGCCTTATGTATCGTATGGGCGACAGATAGTTCTGCCTATCTGGCTGGTATGAATTTTGGTAAACGGAAGTTGGCACCAGCTGTTTCTCCCAATAAAACAATTGAGGGTGCAATGGGTGGTATTTTAGGAGCTATTTTAGTAACGATTATTTTTATGATGGTTGATAGGACGGTGGCTCTTCCATATGGGATTTACAAAATGTCCTTCTTTGCTATTTTCTTCAGCATAGCTGGACAGTTTGGTGATTTATTAGAAAGTTCAATCAAGCGTCACTTCGGGGTGAAGGACTCAGGGAAATTTATACCTGGTCACGGTGGTGCTTTAGATCGCTTCGATAGTATGTTGCTGGTATTTCCAATTATGCACTTATTTGGACTTTTTTAGTAGAAACAGGAAGGAAATACTATGCTCGGAATTTTAACCTTTATTCTGGTTTTCGGGATTATTGTGGTGGTACACGAGTTTGGGCACTTCTACTTTGCCAAGAAATCAGGGATTCTAGTGCGTGAATTTGCCATTGGTATGGGACCCAAAATCTTTGCCCATATCGGTAAGGATGGTACGGCTTATACTATTCGTATTCTACCTCTGGGTGGCTATGTTCGTATGGCTGGTTGGAGTGATGATACAACTGAAATCAAGACAGGAACTCCTGTCAGTTTGACTCTTGCTGAGAACGGTAAGGTTAAACGCATCAATCTTTCTGGTAAAAAATTGGATCAAACTGCCCTCCCTATGCAGGTAACTCAGTTTGATTTTGAAGACAAGCTTTTTATCAAGGGCTTGGTTCTGGAAGAAGAAAAAACATTTGCAGTGGATCACGATGCAACGGTTGTGGAAGCAGATGGGACTGAGGTTCGGATTGCACCTTTAGATGTTCAATATCAAAATGCGACTATCTGGGGCAAACTGATTACCAACTTTGCAGGCCCTATGAATAACTTTATCTTAGGTGTCGTTGTTTTTTGGATTTTAATCTTTATGCAGGGTGGTGTCAGAGATGTTGAGACCAATCAGTTCCATGTCATGCCCCAAGGGGCTTTGGCCAAGGTGGGAGTGCCAGAAACGGCACAGATTACCAAAATTGGCTCACATGAGATTAGCAACTGGGAAAGTTTAATCCAGGCTGTGGAAGCAGAAACCAAAGATAAGACGGCTCCGACATTGGATGTGACTATTTCTGAAAATGGTAGTGAAAAACAAGTGTCAGTTAGTCCAGAAGAAAGTGAAGGACGTTACTTACTTGGAGTTCAGCCGGGAATTAAATCAGACTTGCTTTCTATGTTTGTTGGTGGATTTACAACTGCTGCTAACTCGGCTCTTAGTATCCTTTCTGCTTTGAAGAATCTGATTTTTCACCCAGATTTGAATAAATTAGGTGGACCTGTTGCCATCTTTAAGGCAAGTAGTGATGCTGCTAAAAATGGAATTGAGAATGTCTTGTACCTCTTGGCAACGATTTCCATCAATATCGGGATTTTTAATCTTATTCCGATTCCAGCTCTGGATGGTGGTAAGATTGTACTCAATATCCTAGAAGCTATTCGCCGCAAACCATTAAAACAAGAAATTGAAACCTATGTCACCTTGGCCGGAGTGGTCATCATGGTTGTCTTGATGATTGCTGTGACTTGGAATGACATTATGCGACTCTTTTTTAGATAATCGAGGAATATTATGAAACAAAGTAAAATGCCTATCCCAACGCTTCGCGAAATGCCAAGCGATGCTCAAGTTATCAGCCACGCTCTTATGTTGCGAGCTGGTTATGTTCGCCAAGTATCTGCAGGTGTTTATTCTTACCTACCACTTGCCAACCGTGTGATTGAAAAAGCCAAAAATATCATGCGCCAAGAATTCGACAAGATTGGTGCTGTTGAGATGTTGGCTCCTGCCCTTCTTAGTGCAGAATTGTGGCGTGAATCAGGTCGTTACGAAACTTATGGTGAAGACCTTTACAAACTAAAAAACCGCGAAAAATCAGACTTTATCCTAGGCCCAACTCACGAAGAAACTTTTACAACTATTGTTCGTGATTCTGTTAAGTCTTACAAGCAATTACCACTCAATCTCTATCAAATTCAACCTAAGTATCGTGATGAGAAACGCCCACGTAATGGACTTCTACGTACGCGTGAATTCATTATGAAAGACGGTTATAGCTTCCACTCTAATTATGATAGCTTAGATGTAACTTATGATAAATACAAGGCTGCCTATGAGCGTATTTTCACTCGTAGTGGTTTAGACTTCAAGGCTATCATCGGTGACGGTGGAGCCATGGGTGGTAAGGACAGCCAAGAATTTATGGCGATTACACCTGCTCGTACAGACCTTGACCGCTGGGTTGTCTTGGACAAGTCCGTTACCTCATTTGATGAAATTCCTACAGAAGTGCAAGAAGAGATTAAGGCAAATTGCTTAAGTGGATGGTTTCTGGTGAAGATACTATTGCCTACTCAAGTGAGTCTAGTTATGCGGCTAACTTGGAAATGGCAACAAACGAGTACAAACCAAGCAACCGTGTTGTCGCTGAAGAAGAAGTGACTCGTGTTGCAACACCAGATGTTAAATCAATCGATGAAGTTGCAGCCTTCCTTAACGTTCCAGAAGAACAAACGATTAAAACTCTTTTCTACATGGCAGATGGTGAGCTTGTTGCAGCCCTTCTAGTTGGAAATGACCAACTCAACGAAGTCAAGTTGAAAAACCACTTGGGAGCAGATTTCTTTGACGTTGCTAGCGAAGAAGAAGTGGCAAGTGTTGTTCAAGCAGGTTTTGGTTCACTTGGCCCAGTTGGTTTGCCAGAGAATGTTAAAATCATTGCAGACCGTAAGGTGCAAGATGTTCGCAATGCAGTGGTCGGTGCTAACGAAGATGGCTACCACTTGACTGGTGTGAATCCAGGTCGTGATTTTACTGCAGAATATGTGGATATCCGTGAAGTTCGTGAGGGTGAAATTTCTCCAGACGGACAAGGTGTCCTTAACTTTGCGCGTGGTATCGAAATTGGTCATATCTTCAAACTCGGTACTCGCTATTCTGCAAGCATGGGAGCAGATGTTTTGGATGAAAATGGTCGCGCTGTGCCAATCATCATGGGATCTTACGGTATCGGTGTCAGCCGTCTCCTTTCAGCAGTGATGGAGCAACACGCTCGCCTCTTTGTTAACAAAACGCCAAAAGGTGAATACCGTTACGCTTGGGGAATCAACTTCCCTAAAGAATTGGCACCATTTGATGTGCACTTGATCACTGTCAATGTCAAGGATGAAGAAGCGCAAGCCTTGACAGAAAAGCTTGAAGCAAGCTTGATGGGAGCTGGTTACGAAGTCTTGACAGATGACCGTAACGAACGTGTCGGTGTTAAATTTAGCGATAGTGACTTGATTGGTCTGCCAATCCGTATCACTGTTGGTAAAAAAGCGGCTGATGGTATCGTAGAAGTCAAAATTAAAGCAACTGGGGATACGATTGAAGTTCATGTTGATAGCTTACTTGAAACACTTGAAATTTTAAGCAAGAAATAAAAACTATAGTCATAAGAAAAACGGGATAAAAATGTAACTAGTTTTTGTCCTGTTTTTTTCTTTAAAATGATATAGGAGTATACTCGATCAAAATCCAATAAGAGGCTAGTGCCAGCAGCATATAATCTTATTTAACGTTTCACATGAAACTAGATAAGTCAGTAATAGAGTAAGTGACAACTATTTGTTTTTATATGGTTTTGAGGCCGAAGTCATTAAGGTTAAGGGGATTTACATTTAGGTCAATCTTTGCCATTTCTCTTATAGGAAGACGTGGATGGTTGGGAAAATAAAGCAACTGCTTCAATCTACGAAAACTTGGCACTGCACCCTAATAATTGGGCAAGAGTCCTTCCTCTTATGTGCCCAGTTTTCTGTACTCTAGAGTAGACTGGTCGTTTAATTTCAGTTGAATTCAAAGATTAGGATTGTAATTAATTTAACACCTACCTATCCACCTAGCTAGCACCTATTACAGATTTTGTTCAAGCGCAATCCTTATTTGTCCCTTCTGTTTTGGGAATATCTCTACCAGATTGGTAGAGATTTTATTAGAATATGTCCTTTTTGTCTAATTCTAAAGATGAAGAGTTACAACATACAGTAGCCTCCCTTGAAGTAAACTACTATTAGCCTTTACGTGTTATGGCACCTCGATTTGTTAAACATCCAGAGAATCCACTCTTACCAGAACATTTTTACGAGCCTTATGTTATGCCTGGACGTAAAATTAATCCTCGCCGTGTAATTGAAGATGGAGCCAATTGTAAGGACCACTTGATTTGGATCTTTATTAACTGCTGGTTATGACTTAAGAACTATAAGAACAGTTATGGTTTAGTTGAGTTAGACCTGCAATGCAGAAACGTCGCCTAAAGAAGTTAGGAAATTGATTCAAAGAGCTCAGTGACAATAATGGATTTAAAAAGAAACTCTGATTGATGATGTTGATTGGTCAGAGTTTTTTGCTTACAAGAAGTTGATTTGAACTATACCAATTTTTGTTCTTGACAAGATAAAGAAACAAGTATATACTGTTTTTGCTGATTCTGTAAAAGAAGAATTAGGCTATACCAATTTTAAGGGGAAAGCACAGCTTGCCTGTGTCGTATATACTATGTGTGGAATTGTCGGTGTTGTAGGCAACACAAATGCAACTGATATTTTGATTCAAGGGCTTGAAAAACTTGAATATCGTGGTTATGATTCTGCGGGAATTTTTGTCCTCGGTGGCGCTAAGAATCACCTGATTAAGGCAGTGGGGCGTATCGCAGAATTGTCTACTAAGACAGCTGGTGTTGAGGGAACGACAGGTATTGGGCATACCCGTTGGGCGACGCATGGAAAACCAACTGAAATAATGCGCATCCTCACCGCTCTGAGACAGAACGTTTTGTCTTGGTGCACAATGGGGTCATTGAAAACTACCTTGAAATCAAGGAAGAATACCTTGAGGGTCATCACTTCAAGGGGCAGACAGATACAGAAATCGCCGTTCACTTGATTGGAAAATTTGCGGAAGAAGATAGCTTGTCAGTTCTTGAAGCCTTCAAAAAAGCTCTTCACATCATCCGTGGTTCTTATGCCTTTGCCTTGGTTGACTCACAAGATCCTGAAGTCATCTACGTGGCTAAAAATAAATCACCACTTTTGATTGGGCTTGGAGAAGGCTATAACATGGTCTGCTCAGATGCTATGGCTATGATTCGTGAAACCAACCAGTATATGGAAATTCATGACCAAGAGTTGGTCATCGTCAAGGCTGATAGCGTCGAAGTGCAAGACTATGATGGCAACAGTCGTGAGCGTGCTAGCTACACTGCTGAGCTAGACTTGTCAGATATCGGTAAGGGAACTTACCCTTACTATATGCTCAAGGAAATTGATGAGCAACCAACGGTTATGCGTAAACTCATCCAAGCCTACACAGGTGAGGCTGGTCAAGTTGTCGTTGATCCAGCTATCATCAAGGCTGTTCAAGATGCAGATCGCATCTACATCCTTGCAGCTGGAACATCTTACCACGCTGGTTTTGCTTCTAAGAAGATGTTGGAAGAATTGACAGATACACCAGTAGAGCTTGGGATTTCATCTGAGTGGGGCTATGGTATGCCGCTTCTTAGCAAAAAACCACTCTTTATCTTTATCAGTCAGTCTGGTGAAACAGCGGATAGCCGTCAGGTTTTGGTTAAGGCTAATGAAATGGGAATCCCAAGCTTGACTGTGACAAACGTCCCAGGTTCAACCCTTTCACGTGAAGCCAACCATACCATGCTGCTTCACGCAGGGCCTGAAATTGCAGTGGCATCAACTAAGGCTTACACAGCCCAAATCGCAACCCTTGCCTTCCTTGCAAAAGCAGTTGGAGAGGCAAATGGCAATGCCAAAGCGCAAGCCTTTGACTTGGTTCATGAGTTGTCAATCGTAGCTCAGTCTATCGAATCAACTCTTTCAGAAAAAGAATTGATTGATAGCAAGGTTCGTGAGCTTCTTGAAACAACTCGTAACGCCTTTTACATCGGACGTGGTCAAGATTACTATGTAGCCATGGAAGCAAGTCTCAAACTCAAAGAGATTTCTTACATCCAGTGTGAAGGCTTTGCGGCTGGTGAACTTAAGCATGGAACAATTGCTCTGATTGAGGAAGGAACACCTGTTTTAGCTCTCTTATCAGATTCAGTTCTTGCCAACCACACCCGTGGAAATATCCAGGAAGTCGCAGCTCGTGGTGCCAAAGTTCTGACTATCGCAGAAGAACATGTAGCAAATGATACTGATGATATTGTCCTAATGACCGTACATCCTTACCTCTCACCAATTTCCATGGTTGTACCAACTCAACTAGTAGCCTATTTTGCGACTTTACACCGTGGGCTAGATGTGGATAAACCAAGAAACCTTGCCAAGTCTGTAACGGTGGAGTAGAATAAAATAATCTTATTTATTTCACAGATAAAAAATAACACCCCAGAAGAAAGTTGGAAAATCTAACTTCGGGGGTGATTTTCTTTTTCAGAGTTTGATTAGTAGAAATTTAATTCTCAGTTATAAAAGATTTACAATCTTTGTAATAAAAACGTGGTGTAGATCACGCTAAATAAAAAAACCGTAACAAGAGATTGCTACGATTTAAGTGAGTCTACTTTTTTGAATTTGTGATGATAAAAGGTGAAGACGATGGAATAATTCTGTGGTAGATAGATTTTGACTACAGATGATTGGTTTCGAACTGTTTGACACAGGAAAATTTGTAATGATAATATCATGCGGTGTTTGGTTGAGTTTTTTTAAAAGAAAGGCCTGTTTTTTTCCCAGATATCAAAAAGATAGAGGTTGCTTCCGTAAAAGGATAAGGAAGCAATTAGACTTTGAGCATGACAACTATCAAGATCGCTAATGACTAAAACGCGTATTTTTGGTAGTTTTTTTAGTAACTGTACTAAAATTCGATGACCTTGAACGGAGAAGGTATAAAGTAAGTCTTCAACTTTTTTGGGTTGATATTCTAGCCCCATTTCTATTAGATAATCTAGGAATTTTCTTCTACTTTCTTCGAAAAGTTTAGGGAATTCTTCCTCATATTTAGTTAGGATTCGAGATTTCTTTTTATCAAGGAAGTGGTTACTAGTCTTATCAAGAAACTCATCCTGGGCGGTATAGTGGAGAAGCCATATCAGCTCTTCCTTTTCGTCAATTTGTAGATGGAATTCCTTGGATAACTCTGTTACAATTTGACTTAATACACGATAGGATTTTTTTGAATGTAGTTAATATCTCCTAATGGGTTATTACAAGGATTTTTAGAGATTTGAGGAGTATTTGTTGGATTAGAAAATAGCTGTTCTAGACTTGATTTAGTGGGTTCGAAACGGAGTTTTTTAGCAAGCTTTTTGATATCATATTCGAACTTCGGTGCTTGTAAGATAGAATGGTAGTGATTGGTTAAAAGAGGAGTTGGATTTGAGATGACATGATTTTTCTTTAAGCGCACCATATTGATAGCGACAGTATACTTGATTTGTCGCAAGTTGAGAAGATTAGGCGAAACTTGTTGGGAATCTAAAAAAGTTTGAATAAAGCTAGTTAGAATATCTTCAGAAATAGATGAGAAGGGCCAATCGAGAAAAGCGTAACTTTGGCTAAAGTAATCTAAATAAAAGGAACGTATATCTTCTTCTTTTCCCAGCATCTCGATAGGGGAGGTTTGAATACTGATGGCATAATTTTTTGGAAGTATAGTATTCAGGTAGCGAACGATGTTTTCTACTTGTTCTTGGCTAGTGGAAAGAGCTTCTCTAGCAGTAGTAAGTGAAGATCCTTCATTGAAAAACAGATAGTTTAGGAAAGAGATGTTTGGGGAGTTTTTAAAAATAGTTATTCTGGGATCCAGGCAATTACCTAGCTCACATTCTAATTTAATACTGCTTTTTGCAGAGTAAATAAGGAGATTTGGAGACAAGGCTTCTAGTGTAGAGAGGGAATCATGTAATTCTTCTAGTGACAGATTTAACTTTTCTGCCCAGTCAGAAAGTTGTATCCAATCTTGGGCTTGGATTAATTCTTCCAGTAACTTTAGTAGAACTTGTTCCCTTTTAGAAAGTAAAATGTCCATAAGAAATCTCCTAATATATTTATACATATATATTAAAAGAAAAACTAGTAAAGTCAAGAAAAAGTAGACTAAGATAAATTAGGAAAAAAATTGGAATTTATAATAGTTTGTACCAAGATTGACAACTGAAAATGAAATTTTTAAAAAGAAGTTAGCTACTTCGTCATTATTACAAGATTGAATCTTTATTTTTCATAAGAAAAAGATTTCATTAAAAATCCCAAATCCCTTGAAAAATCTAGCTAAATAGGGTATAATATGAATAATCATTTGTCGTAGGTTTTGTCTGAAATATTGTCCAGACAAGGCTCACAGCAGTTAAATCTTCTGAAAAAGTCAGATTTAGCTGCTCTTTTTGTGCTTTTTTTCAGGATTTCGATCATTTGTAATAAAGATTTAAAGATTCTGAAAATTCACCAAAGGGACATGGTGATAGGGGGTTTACGGCCCAATTACGATAATCAATAGCCTAATCGACGAGGCTTGGAACTTTATTTACAAAGGAGAATCATCTTGGCAGGACATGACGTTCAATATGGGAAACATCGTACCCGTCGTAGTTTTTCAAGAATTAAAGAAGTTCTTGATTTACCAAATTTGATTGAAATTCAAACTGACTCATTCAAAGCTTTCCTAGACCACGGTCTTAAGGAAGTATTTGAAGATGTATTGCCAATTTCAAACTTCACAGACACAATGGAGTTGGAATTTGTTGGATATGAAATCAAGGAACCAAAATATACGCTAGAAGAAGCTCGTATCCATGATGCTAGCTACTCAGCACCAATTTTTGTAACCTTCCGCTTGATCAATAAAGAAACAGGCGAAATCAAGACTCAAGAAGTTTTCTTTGGTGATTTCCCAATCATGACAGAAATGGGTACTTTCATTATCAATGGTGGTGAACGTATCATCGTATCTCAGTTGGTCCGCTCTCCAGGTGTGTACTTTAATGACAAGGTAGACAAAAAAATGGTAAGGTGGGGTACGGTTCGACTGTTATCCCTAACCGTGGAGCCTGGTTGGAACTTGAAAGCGACTCAAAAGATATCGCCTACACTCGTATTGATCGTACGCGTAAAATTCCATTTACAACCTTGGTTCGTGCACTTGGTTTTTCTGGTGATGACGAAATCTTTGATATCTTTGGTGATAGCGAATTGGTTCGCAATACTGTTGAAAAAGATATCCACAAGAATCCAATGGATTCTCGTACAGACGAAGCTTTGAAAGAAATTTATGAACGCCTTCGTCCAGGTGAGCCTAAGACTGCTGAAAGCTCACGTAGCTTGCTTGTAGCTCGCTTCTTTGACCCACGTCGCTATGATTTAGCAGCTGTTGGGCGCTATAAAATTAATAAAAAACTCAATATTAAAACACGTTTACTTAACCAAACGATTGCTGAGCCATTGGTAGATGCTGAAACTGGAGAAATCTTAGTAGAAGCTGGAACTGTTATGACTCGTAATATCATTGAAAGCATTGAAAGCCATTTGGATGGCGATTTGAACAAGATTGTCTACATTCCAAACGATGCAGCGGTAGTGACTGAACCAGTTGTTCTGCAAAAATTTAAGGTTGTTGCGCCAACTGATCCTGACCGTGTAGTTACTATTATTGGTAATGCAAATCCAGATGATAAGGTTCGTATCGTAACACCTGCAGATATTCTTGCTGAAATGAGTTACTTCCTCAACTTAGCTGAAGGAATTGGCCGTGTAGATGATATTGACCATCTTGGTAACCGTCGTATCCGTGCAGTTGGTGAATTACTTGCCAACCAAGTACGTCTTGGACTCTCTCGTATGGAACGTAACGTCCGTGAACGTATGTCTGTTCAGGACAACGAAGTCTTGACACCACAACAAATTATTAATATCCGTCCTGTAACAGCTGCGGTTAAAGAATTCTTTGGTTCATCACAGTTGTCACAGTTCATGGACCAACACAACCCACTTTCTGAGTTGTCACACAAACGTCGTTTGTCAGCCTTAGGACCTGGCGGTTTGACACGTGACCGCGCTGGATATGAAGTGCGTGACGTGCACTACACTCACTACGGACGTATGTGTCCAATCGAGACACCTGAAGGACCTAACATCGGTTTGATTAACAACTTGTCATCTTACGGGCACTTGAACAAATATGGTTTTGTTCAAACACCATACCGTAAAGTTGACCGTGAAACAGGTGTTGTCACGAACGAAATCGTTTGGTTGACAGCCGATGAAGAAGATGAATTTACTGTAGCACAGGCTAATTCTCGTCTGAATGAAGATGGAACATTTGCTGAGAAAGTTGTCATGGGACGTCACCAAGGGGTCAACCAAGAGTATCCAGCTAATGTTGTTGACTATATGGACGTATCACCAAAACAGGTAGTTGCCGTTGCGACAGCATGTATTCCTTTCTTGGAAAACGATGACTCCAACCGTGCCCTCATGGGAGCTAACATGCAACGTCAGGCTGTGCCATTGATTAATCCAAAAGCACCTTACGTTGGTACTGGTATGGAATACCAAGCAGCCCACGATTCGGGAGCTGCTGTGATTGCTCAGTATGACGGTAAAGTTACTTATGCAGATGCGGACAAGGTAGAAGTTCGTCGTGAAGATGGTTCATTGGACGTTTACCACATCCAAAAATTCCGTCGTTCAAACTCAGGTACTGCTTACAACCAACGCACTCTTGTAAAAGTTGGTGATGCCGTTGAAAAAGGCGATTTCATCGCTGACGGACCTTCTATGGAAAATGGAGAAATGGCGCTTGGACAAAACCCAATCGTTGCCTACATGACTTGGGAAGGTTACAACTTCGAGGATGCCGTTATCATGAGCGAACGCTTGGTTAAAGACGATGTCTATACATCTGTCCACCTTGAAGAATACGAATCAGAAACACGCGATACAAAGCTTGGGCCTGAAGAAATCACTCGCGAAATTCCAAACGTTGGTGAAGATGCCCTTAAAGATCTTGACGAAATGGGGATTATCCGTATTGGTGCTGAGGTTAAAGAAGGCGATATCCTTGTAGGTAAAGTAACACCTAAGGGTGAGAAAGACCTTTCGGCTGAAGAACGTCTCTTGCACGCTATCTTCGGAGATAAATCTCGTGAAGTGCGTGATACTTCTCTTCGTGTACCACACGGTGCCGATGGTGTCGTTCGTGATGTTAAGATCTTTACACGTGCAAATGGAGATGAGTTGCAATCAGGTGTTAATATGCTGGTTCGCGTCTACATCGCTCAAAAACGTAAGATCAAGGTCGGAGATAAGATGGCCGGACGTCACGGAAATAAAGGGGTTGTCTCTCGTATCGTTCCTGTAGAAGACATGCCTTACCTTCCAGATGGAACTCCAGTCGATATCATGTTGAACCCACTTGGGGTACCATCACGTATGAATATCGGTCAGGTTATGGAGCTTCACCTTGGTATGGCTGCACGTACTCTTGGAATCCACATTGCAACACCAGTCTTTGACGGAGCAAGTTCTGAAGACCTATGGTCAACTGTTAAAGAAGCTGGTATGGATAGCGATGCTAAAACAATCCTTTACGATGGACGTACTGGTGAGCCATTTGATAACCGTGTTTCTGTCGGAGTCATGTACATGATCAAACTCCACCACATGGTTGATGATAAATTGCACGCGCGTTCAGTCGGACCTTACTCAACTGTTACCCAACAACCACTCGGAGGTAAAGCTCAGTTTGGTGGACAACGTTTTGGTGAGATGGAGGTTTGGGCTCTTGAAGCATACGGTGCATCAAATGTCCTTCAAGAAATCTTGACGTATAAGTCAGACGATATCAATGGACGTTTGAAAGCCTATGAAGCAATTACAAAAGGAAAAACCGATTCCAAAACCAGGCGTTCCAGAATCCTTCCGAGTTCTTGTAAAAGAATTGCAATCTCTTGGTCTTGACATGCGTGTTCTTGACGAAGATGATCAAGAAGTGGAACTTCGTGACTTGGATGAAGGAATGGACGAAGATGTCATCCACGTAGATGACCTTGAAAAAGCCCGCGAAAAAGCAGCACAAGAGGCTAAAGCAGCCTTTGAAGCTGAAGAAGCAAAAAGCGGAAGCAACAGAAGAAGCTGCTGAACAAGAATAAGCAGTTCACTTAGAATAGAAAGGGAAGAAATAGTGGTTGATGTAAATCGTTTTAAAAGTATGCAAATTACACTAGCTTCGCCAAGTAAAGTCCGTTCATGGTCTTATGGAGAAGTCAAAAAACCTGAAACAATCAATTACCGTACGTTGAAACCAGAACGTGAAGGACTCTTTGACGAAGTTATCTTTGGTCCTACAAAAGACTGGGAATGTGCTTGTGGTAAGTACAAACGCATTCGTTACAGAGGGATTGTTTGTGACCGCTGCGGGGTTGAAGTAACGCGTACAAAGGTTCGTCGTGAGCGTATGGGGCATATCGAGTTGAAAGCTCCTGTATCTCACATCTGGTATTTCAAGGGGATTCCAAGCCGTATGGGCTTGACCCTTGATATGAGTCCTCGCTCTCTCGAGGAAGTTATCTATTTTGCAGCTTATGTGGTGATTGATCCGAAGGATACTCCGCTTGAGCATAAGTCTATCATGACAGAGCGCGAATATCGTGAGCGCTTGCGTGAATATGGATATGGATCATTCGTTGCTAAGATGGGTGCCGAAGCCATCCAAGACCTTTTGAAACAAGTAGATCTTGAAAGAAATTGCTGAACTCAAAGAAGAGTTGAAAACAGCTACTGGACAAAAGCGTGTCAAAGCTATCCGCCGTTTGGATGTTTTGGATGCCTTTTACAAGTCTGGAAACAAACCTGAATGGATGATTCTCAATATCCTTCCAGTTATTCCACCAGATCTTCGCCCAATGTTGCAGTTGGATGGTGGTCGTTTTGCCTCATCTGACTTGAACGACCTTTACCGCCGTGTTATCAACCGTAACAACCGTTTGGCTCGCTTGCTTGAGTTGAATGCACCAGGTATCATCGTTCAAAATGAGAAGCGTATGCTTCAAGAAGCGGTTGATGCTTTGATTGATAATGGTCGTCGTGGTCGTCCAATCACAGGACCAGGTAGCCGTCCTCTTAAATCATTGAGCCACATGCTTAAAGGGAAGCAAGGACGCTTCCGCCAAAACTTACTTGGTAAACGTGTTGACTTCTCAGGGCGTTCCGTTATCGCCGTTGGTCCAACTCTTAAGATGTATCAATGTGGTGTGCCACGTGAAATGGCTATCGAACTCTTTAAACCATTCGTTATGCGTGAAATCGTTGCGCGTGATATCGTGCAAAACGTCAAAGCAGCTAAACGCTTGGTGGAACGTGGAGATGAACGTATCTGGGATATTCTTGAAGAAGTGATTAAAGAACACCCAGTACTTTTGAACCGCGCACCTACTCTTCACCGTTTGGGTATCCAAGCCTTTGAGCCCGTCTTGATTGATGGTAAGGCTCTTCGCTTGCACCCACTTGTCTGTGAAGCCTACAATGCCGACTTTGACGGGGACCAAATGGCCATCCACGTACCGCTTTCAGAAGAAGCTCAAGCAGAAGCTCGAATTTTGATGCTAGCTGCTGAACACATCTTGAACCCGAAAGATGGTAAACCAGTTGTTACTCCATCTCAGGACATGGTTTTGGGTAACTACTATTTGACCATGGAAGAAGCTGGTCGTGAAGGTGAAGGAATGGTCTTCAAAGACCGTGACGAAGCTGTTATGGCTTACCGTAATGGTTATGTTCATCTTCACTCACGTGTTGGTATTGCAACAGACAGCCTCAACAAACCATGGACAGAAGAGCAAAAACATAAAGTCTTGCTTACAACAGTTGGTAAAATCCTCTTCAACGATATCATGCCAGAGGGTCTACCATACTTGCAAGAACCAAACAATGCCAACTTGACAGAAGGCGTCTCAGCTAAATACTTCTTGCCACTTGGTGGAGATATCAAGGAAGCAATCAGCAAACTTGAACTTAATCCTCCATTCAAGAAGAAAAACCTTGGAAATATCATCGCAGAAATCTTCAAACGTTTCCGTACGACAGAAACTTCTGCTCTACTTGACCGCATGAAGAACCTCGGGTACCACCACTCAACTCTTGCAGGATTGACAGTGGGTATTGCCGATATCCCAGTCGTTGATGACAAGGCTGAAATCATTGAAGAATCACACAAACGTGTAGAACAAATCACCAAACAATTCCGTCGTGGTATGATTACAGACGATGAGCGTTACAATGCTGTTACAGCTGAATGGCGTGCTGCCCGTGAGAAACTAGAGAAACGTTTGATTGCCAACCAAGATCCTAAGAATCCAATCGTTATGATGATGGACTCTGGAGCCCGTGGTAACATCTCAAACTTCTCACAGCTTGCCGGTATGCGTGGTCTGATGGCGGCTCCGAACGGACGTATCATGGAATTGCCAATCCTTTCAAACTTCCGCGAAGGTTTGTCAGTACTCGAAATGTTCTTCTCAACTCACGGTGCCCGTAAAGGTATGACCGATACGGCCCTTAAGACAGCCGACTCAGGTTACTTGACTCGTCGTTTGGTTGACGTTGCTCAAGACGTTATCATCCGTGAGGATGACTGTGGAACTGACCGTGGTCTCTTGATCCGTTCTATTACAGAAGGCAAAGAGATGATTGAGTCCCTCGAAGAGCGTCTAAATGGTCGTTACACTAAGAAAACAGTTAGACATCCAGAAACTGGTGAAGTTATCATCGGTCCAAATGAGTTAATCACAGAAGACAAGGCGCGTGAAATTGTCAATGCTGGTGTAGAAGAAGTTACTATCCGCTCCGTATTTACATGTAACACTCGTCACGGTGTCTGCCGTCACTGTTACGGTATCAACTTGGCGACTGGTGATGCGGTTGAAGTTGGTGAAGCAGTTGGTACAATCGCTGCCCAATCTATCGGGGAACCTGGTACACAGCTTACAATGCGTACCTTCCACACGGGTGGGGTTGCCTCAAATACCGATATCACTCAGGGTCTTCCTCGTGTCCAAGAAATCTTTGAGGCCCGCAATCCTAAAGGGGAAGCGGTTATCACAGAGGTTAAAGGACAAGTTACCGCTATCGAAGAAGATGCATCAACTCGTACTAAGAAAGTCTTTGTCAAAGGTGAAACTGGTGAAGGTGAGTACGTCGTTCCATTTACAGCTCGTATGCGTGTCGAAGTTGGGGACCAAGTAGCGCGTGGTGCTGCTCTGACAGAAGGTTCTATCCAACCAAAACGTCTCCTTGCAGTTCGTGATGTCTTGTCAGTTGAAACTTATCTTCTCGGTGAAGTACAAAAAGTTTACCGTAGCCAAGGGGTAGAAATCGGTGACAAACACATCGAGGTAATGGTTCGTCAAATGATCCGTAAAGTTCGTGTCATGGATCCAGGTGACACAGATCTTCTCATGGGTACCCTCATGGATATCAATGACTTTACAGATGCCAATAAAGATGTCCTTATCGCAGGTGGTGTTCCAGCGACTGGTCGCCCAGTCCTCATGGGAATTACCAAAGCCTCACTTGAAACCAACAGTTTCTTGTCAGCAGCTTCCTTCCAGGAAACAACTCGTGTCCTTACTGACGCAGCTATCCGTGGTAAGAAAGACCATCTCCTTGGACTTAAAGAAAATGTTATCATCGGTAAGATCATCCCAGCAGGTACTGGTATGGCCCGTTACCGTAACCTTGAACCACATGCTATCAACGAAGAAGAATACCTTAATCCTCCAGTAGAGGAAGAAGGAAATGAAGAAACAACAGAAGTAGTTGTAGATACTGCCGTTGAAACTGTGGAAGAAACAGTAGAATAAAAGAGAATGAGAGAGCCTTCGGGTTCTCTTTCTCTTTTTTGGAAACTTTCTCTATTTTTCCATGAAATGTGGTAAAATAATACTCAATGAAAATCAAAGAGCAAACTAGGAAACTAGCCGCAGGTTGCTCAAAGCACTGCTTTGAGGTTGTGGATAGAACTGACGAAGTCAGCTCAAAACACTGTTTTGAGGTTGTGGATAGAACTGACGAAGTCAGTAACCATATCTACGGCAAGGCGACGTTGACGTGGTTTGAAGAGATTTTCGAAGAGTATAAAAGAAAGAAGCTGACAAAGGAGACGGCTATAGAATAAACATTCTTTATTATTCAACCAGATAGTGTAAAAAGAGAACTAGTAGGTGAAGTCTTGAAACGCATCGAACAACATGGATTTACAGTCGAAAAATTGGAGTTGCATTCACAGGTTTCAGAAGAATTGATTGACCAGCACTATTAGAACTTGGTTGGACACTGTTTTTATCCACCTATTCGGAAATTTATGACTTATGGATCGGTTATTGTAGGAATCATTCCTGGTTTTAAAGTCATCGAAACTTGGCGGACCATGATGGGAATAAGGTGTCCAGAAGAAGTCTTCTAGGGATCATTCGAGGGAATTTTGTAAAAGTAGATGATAAAATCAAGTCATTCAAAATATTGTACACGGTTTCGATTTTTTAGAGTCAGCTAAGCGAGAAATAGCTCTCTGGTCCAAGAGTTAATCTAGTAAAAAATAGTTTTTTCTATGGCAAACTGTTTTGTTATTTGAAAAGTACTCGTGATAAAATCCTATTAGCAATTTTGCTATTGTGAGTTCTATTGGTATCTTAAATCCTGCTTTCAATTTCGAGATTTATTTTAACAGAAATGGTCTCTTTCTTGTCTGTTTGATGTCTTTTATGGAGATTAAAAAGTGTAAAGCATTGTGCAAATTTATAATAAGGAATTGTAAAGAAAATTCACAAAAAAAGAACTTTTTGGTATAATAGAGATATGTACACTAAAAACGAAGAAGAGTTACAGTTCTTAGGTGAACGTTTGGGCTATTTATTAGAAAAGAATGATGTTTTAATTCTAACTGGAGAACTTGGAGCAGGGAAAACAACTTTTACAAAAGGTCTTGCAAAAGGATTACAGATTTCTCAGATGATTAAGAGTCCGACCTACACTATCGTAAGAGAGTACGAGGGACGACTTCCACTCTATCATTTGGATGTTTATCGTATTGAGGGAGATGCAGACTCGATTGATTTAGATGAATTTCTATTTGGTGGTGGAGTGACTGTTATTGAGTGGGGGCATCTTTTAGGTGATGCCTTACCAGATACTTATTTAGAATTGGAAATTCTAAAAGAAGAAGATGGTCGAAGATTACATTTTCGAGCAAAGGGGTTGCGTGCAGAAGAACTCTTAGAGGAGCTTCAACATGGAGTATGAATTGCTCATTAGGGAAGCAGAAGCTGAAGATGCGGCTGAATTAGTAGCCTTTTTAAATCGTGTGAGTTTGGAGACAGATTTTACCAGTCTGGACGGGGAAGGTATTCTATTGACAGATACTGAGATGGAGTTGTTTTTGGATAAACAGGCTCACTCAGAAAATCAAATCACTTTACTTGCCTTACTGAATGATGAAATTGCTGGTCTTGTAAACATCACAGCTGATCAACGTAAGAGAGTTCGTCATATTGGAGATCTCTTTATTGTGATTGGTAAGAAATATTGGAATAATGGGCTGGGAAGTTTCTTGCTTGAAGAAGTCGTAGAATGGGCGCAGGCTAGTGGCATTCTTCGTAGGCTTCAATTAACTGTTCAAACTCGTAATCAAGCTGCAGTTCATCTATATCAAAAAAATGCTTTTGTGATTGAAGGTAGACAAGAGCGCGGAGCTTACATAGAAGAAGGGAAATTTATTGATGTTTATCTTATGGGTAGACTAATAGATTAGTAAAAATATGGTTAAAAAAATTATTGGAATGGTGCTAGCTTTTTTAGCAGTTACAGCTTTAGGTATTGGTGTCTTTGCTTATACCATTTACCAGCAAGGAACGGATGCCTTGTCAAAAACCTATAAAAAAATTGGGGAAGAAACAAATGTGATTGAGGCTACTGAGCCATTGACGATTCTTTTGATGGGAGTGGATACAGGGAATGTTGAACGGACTGATCCTTGGGAAGGCAATAGTGATTCAATGATATTGTTAACCGTTAATCCACGTACAAAGAAAACAACTATGCTAAGTTTAGAACGTGATATTTTAACGAAGATCCAGCAAAATGATGGTAGTGTTTACGAAGCGAAACTGAATGCTGCCTATGCTGGTGGTGGGGCTGAATTAGCTATTTCGACCATTCAAAAAATGATGAATATCCATATAGATCGTTATGTGATGGTTAATATGCAAGGACTTCAACAACTAGTGGATGCAGTTGGGGGTATTACTGTTAATAACACCTTGGGCTTCCCAATTTCAATTAGTGATCAAGAGGAGTTTAATAAAATTTCAATAGGTGTTGGTGAACAAACTCTAAATGGAGAAGAAGCCCTTGTTTATTCACGGATGCGTTATCAAGATCCAGAAGGAGATTACGGTCGTCAAAAAAGACAACGGGAAGTCATTCAAAAAGTTGTCGAAAAAGTGCTCAGTTTGAATAGTGTTAGTCATTATCAATCAATCTTAAAAGCATTAAGTACGAATATGCAGACCAATATTGACTTGTCTTCTAATAGTATTCCAAGCTTATTAGGTTACAGAGATTCATTTAAAACAATAGAAACGCACCAATTACAAGGTGAAGATGCTAATTTACAAGGAATATCCTATCAAATAGTAACTGCTAGTCACTTGTTAGAAATTCAGAATTTATTGAGAACCTCACTTGATAAACCTAAGGTGACAGAGTTAGAAACCAATGCTATTTTATACGAGAAACTATTTGGGAACCAAAATGGTATTGGTTTAGGGCCGGTGATAGGGACAGTAACAGAAACAGTAACGGAAACAGTAACGGAAACTATTCCTAACACTATTAATCAAGAAAATATAGAATAATTTATTTATAGATAAATCGTGGGAAATTTCCTGCGATTTTTTCAAAAAAATACGAATAGATAGGTAGGAGGAAACATGAAAGCAGAAATCATTGCTGTTGGAACAGAAATTTTAACAGGACAGATTGTTAATACCAATGTTCAATTTTTATCAGAAAAACTAGCAGAAATTGGGGTGGATGTTTATTTTCAAACGGCTGTAGGAGATAATGAAGGACGTTTGTTATCTCTCCTTGAAATTGCGAGAACACGTAGTAGTCTAGTGATTTTAACAGGAGGCTTGGGACCGACTGAGGACGATTTGACCAAACAAACTTTGGCTAAATTCTTAAGGAAAGAATTAGTCTTTGATTCTCAGGCGCAGGAGAAGTTGGATGTCTTTTTTGCTCAGCGACCAGACTATGCCCGAACACCGAATAATGAAAGACAAGCTCAACTTGTAGAAGGAGCGACTCCACTGCCAAACGAAACAGGACTGGCTGTGGGAGGAATATTAGAAGCCGATGGAGTGACCTATGTCGTCCTTCCAGGTCCACCAAGCGAATTGAAACCTATGGTTTTAAACCAACTCCTACCCAAGTTGATGACAGGTAGCAAGCTGTATTCCCGTGTTCTTCGATTTTTTGGAATTGGTGAGAGTCAGTTGGTCACGATTTTGGCTGATTTGATTGATCATCAAACAGATCCTACCTTGGCGCCTTATGCAAAGACAGGAGAGGTAACTCTACGTCTGTCAACAAAAGCTAGCAATCAAGAAGAAGCAAATCAAGTGCTGGATATCTTGGAAAATCAAATCTTGGATCGCCAGACCTTTGAAGGTCTTTCTTTACGAGACCTTTGTTATGGGTATGGGGAAGAGTCCAGCTTGGCCAGCATTGTGGTAGAAGAACTGAAAAGGCAAGGGAAAACGATTACGGCTGCAGAGAGTTTGACGGCAGGTCTTTTCCAAGCTACCGTAGCGGATTTTTCGGGGGTTTCAAGTATATTTAAGGGTGGTTTTGTGACCTATAGCTTGGAGGAAAAATCAAAGATGTTGGATATTCCTGCCAAGGATTTGGAAGAACATGGTGTAGTGTCTGAATTTACAGCTCAGAAGATGGCTGAGCAGGCACGAATCAAGACCCAGTCTGATTTTGGCCTTAGTTTGACTGGAGTGGCAGGACCAGATAGCCTAGAAGGATATCCAGCTGGGACAGTCTTTATAGGCTTTGCTCAAGAGCATGGAACTGAGGTCATCAAGGTGAATATTGGAGGCAGAAGTCGAGCAGATGTACGTCACATTGCGGTTATGCATGCCTTTAACCTAGTTCGCAAGGCTTTATTAAGTGACTAACTTTGATATAATAGTAGATAGGTCTGAGGACCATTAGAATGTAGGAGAATAGAATGGCAAAAAAACCAAAAAAATTAGAAGAAATTTCAAAAAAATTCGGGGCAGAACGTGAAAAAGCCTTGAATGATGCTCTTAAATTGATTGAGAAAGACTTTGGTAAGGGTTCAATCATGCGTTTGGGTGAACGTGCAGAGCAAAAGGTACAAGTCATGAGCTCAGGTTCCTTGGCGCTTGACATTGCCCTTGGTTCAGGTGGTTATCCTAAGGGGCGTATCATCGAAATCTATGGGCCAGAGTCATCTGGTAAGACAACAGTTGCCCTTCATGCAGTTGCACAAGCGCAAAAAGAAGGTGGTATTGCAGCCTTTATCGATGCAGAGCATGCCCTAGATCCAGCTTATGCTGCGGCCCTTGGTGTCAATATTGACGAATTGCTCTTGTCACAACCAGACTCAGGAGAGCAAGGTCTTGAGATTGCAGGAAAATTGATTGACTCAGGTGCTGTAGATCTTGTTGTGGTTGACTCAGTTGCTGCCCTTGTACCTCGTGCAGAAATTGATGGAGATATCGGAGATAGCCACGTTGGTTTGCAGGCTCGTATGATGAGCCAGGCCATGCGTAAACTTGGTGCTTCTATCAATAAGACCAAAACAATTGCTATCTTTATCAACCAATTGCGTGAAAGTTGGGGTCATGTTTGGAAATCCAGAAACAACTCCTGGTGGACGTGCTTTGAAATTCTATGCTTCAGTACGTTTGGATGTTCGTGGAAGCACACAAATCAAGGGAACGGGTGACCAAAAAGATACCAATGTCGGTAAGGAAACCAAGATTAAGGTCGTGAAAAACAAGGTGGCTCCACCATTTAAAGAAGCTTTCGTTGAAATCATGTACGGAGAAGGGATTTCTAAGACTGGTGAACTCTTGAAGATCGCAAGCGATTTGGATATCATCAAAAAAGCAGGAGCTTGGTACTCTTACAAGGATGAGAAAATCGGGCAGGGTTCTGAAAATGCTAAAAAATACTTGGCAGATCATCCAGAAGTCTTTGATAAAATCGACCATCAAATCCGTGTTCAATTTGGTTTGATTGATGGAGAAGAAGCTTCTGTAGAAGGTGTTGAAAGCAAAAAAGATAAGGCAGTTCAAGCAGATTCTGTGAATGAAGAAGTGACTCTTGACCTAGGCGATGAGCTTGAAATCGAAATTGAAGAATAATACTCTTCGAAAATCTCTTCAAACCACGTCAGCGTCGCCTTACCGTACTCAAGTACAGCTTACGGCTAGCTTCCTAGTTTACTTTTTGATTTTCATTGAGTATAAGCTATTAAAGTAGTGGAGCAAATCCACTACTTTTTCGATTTTTTGTTTAAGGTCTCAGATCATCCATAGTTTGCTGTTTCTTGTCGCTCCTCTAGAAAGCTGATATAATAGCCTTATGAATAAAAAACGAACAGCGGACCTGATTCATGACCCGATTCTTCCCTCGCTCTTAAGCTTCGCCTTCCCAATCTTGCTGTCTAATATTTTTCAACAGCTCTATAACACTGCTGATGTCTTGATTGTAGGGCGTTTCCTTGGTCAAGAATCCTTGGCGGCAGTAGGGGCGACGACGGCGATTTTTGACTTGATTGTGGGTTTTACTCTTGGTGTTGGCAATGGCATGGGGATTGTCATTGCCCGTTATTATGGTGCTCGGAATTTTACAAAAATCAAGGAAGCAGTAGCAGCCACTTGGATACTAGGTGCCCTTTTGAGTATTGTAGTGATGTTGCTGGGCTTTCTTGGTTTGTATCCTCTCTTGCAATACCTAGATACTCCTGCAGAAATCCTCCCTCAGTCCTATCAATATATTTCTATGATTGTGACCTGTGTCGGTGTTAGTTTTGCCTATAATCTCTTTGCAGGTTTGTTGCGATCTATTGGTGACAGTCTAGCAGCCCTTGGATTTTTGATTTTTTCTGCCTTGGTTAATGTGGTTCTGGATCTCTATTTTATTACACAACTGCAGTTAGGAGTTCAATCGGCAGGTCTTGCAACTATTATTTCGCAGGGGCTATCAGCTGTACTTTGTTTCTACTATATCCGAAAGAATGTACCTGAACTACTCCCTCAACTCAAACATTTTAAGTGGAATAAGGCTTTATACGCGGATCTTTTGGAGCAAGGCTTGGCTATGGGCTTGATGAGTTCCATTGTGTCCATCGGCAGTGTGATTTTACAGTCTTCTGTTAATACCTTTGGTGCCGTAATTATTAGTGCCCAGACGGCGGCTCGACGTATTATGGCTTTCGCCCTTCTTCCTATGACCGCTATTTCTGCTTCGATGACGACCTTTGCTTCTCAGAATTTAGGTGCTAAGCGTCCAGACCGTATTGTTCAAGGTCTTCGAATCGGCAGTCGTTTAAGTATGTCCTGGGGAGTTTTTATTTGTGTTTTCCTCTTTTTTGCCAGTCCAGCCTTGGTTTCCTTCTTGGCTAGTTCGACGGATAGCTACTTGGTAGAAAATGGAAGTCTTTACCTGCAAATCAGCTCAGCTTTATCCTATTTTGAGTCTTTTGCTGATTTATCGCAATTGCTTGCAGGGTTTGGGACAGAAAGTTCTTCCTCTGGTTTCTAGCTTTATCGAACTAATCGGGAAAATCGCTTTTGTGGTTTTGATTATTCCTTGGGCGGGCTATAGGGGTGTTATTCTTTGTGAACCCCTTATCTGGGTTGCCATGACCATCCAACTTTATTTCTCACTATTCCGTCACCCCTTGATAAAAGAAGGCAAGGCAATCTTAGCAGCCAAAGTGCTATCCTAGTTGGATTTACTGAATAAAATCCATTTCCTCTAGTGAAAATCGAAAAAACTTGTGTTATAATAAGAAAGATTAAAATGTGAAAAAAGGAGATTCCTAATGGGACGTAAATGGGCCAATATCGTAGCCAAGAAAACGGCTAAAGATGGAGCTAACTCTAAAGTATATGCAAAATTTGGTGTAGAAATCTATGTAGCAGCTAAAAAAGGTGATCCAGATCCAGAATCAAACTCAGCTTTGAAATTCGTTATCGACCGTGCTAAACAAGCCCAAGTGCCAAAACACGTTATCGATAAAGCGATTGATAAAGCAAAAGGAAACACAGACGAAACCTTTACAGAAGGACGTTACGAAGGTTTTGGACCAAATGGTTCTATGCTGATTGTTGATACTTTGACTTCAAATGTCAACCGTACAGCGGCCAATGTCCGTGCTGCCTTTGGTAAAAACGGCGGAAACATGGGTGCTTCAGGTTCGGTTTCATACCTCTTTGACAACAAGGGTGTTATTGTATTTGCTGGCGAAGATGCGGATGCAGTCTTTGAGCAATTGCTAGAAGCAGATGTGGATGTGGATGATGTAGAAGCAGAAGAAGGTACAATCACTGTTTACACAGCGCCAACAGACCTCCACAAGGCTATCGTTGCCCTTCGTGAGTCAGGTATCCAAGAATTCCAAGTGACTGAATTGGAAATGATTCCTCAGTCAGAAGTGGAATTGTCAGGCGATGACCTTGAAACCTTTGAAAAACTTTACAGCGTTCTTGAAGACGACGAAGACGTACAAAAGATCTACACAAACGTAGACGGGTTCTAATTTAACCTAGCGAACATGATCCTAAGTGAAAAAATCACTTGGGATTTTTTGAATCAAGAAAATAGTTCTCTAGGAAACTTTTTCTTGACATCTCTTTTCAAAGTGGTAAAATAGTTCTCATGAAAACTTATTTAGTTCCTAGGAGAACTAAATGCAATGGTTAGAAAGGAGTAAGTATGGATAAACCGATGTTAGTTTTTAAGCGTTTTGGTCATCAGATTCATCTCATGGTGCAAAAGGAAGCAAAACGTTGTGGTATTGAATTTATGGGTGGGCCTCAAGGTCAGGTTGTGCGTTTTTTGGATAATCGTGAGAAAAACCAAGACTTGGTCTTGATTAAAGATATCGAGCAGGAACTCAATATTACCAAGTCTGTTGCTAGTAATTTGGTCAAGCGTATGGTGCAAAATGGTTTGGTGGAATTGGAGGCGAGTCCTGTTGATAAGCGGGCAAAATTTGTTCGTTTGACGGACAAAGCACGTTCTCAAATGCAGCAGGTTAAGGCCTTTTTTGAACGCATAGACAAGCAGTTGATGGAAGACATTGATGAAGATGAATTACTGATTTTTGAGAAAGTCCTTGCTCAACTACAGGAAAATATCAAGAGAATAGGAGGAGAGAATGAAGAAATTAGCAAAACGAATTAGTGGAAAAGAATGGGGAATGATTTTACTAGCCATTCTCTTTACCTGCTTTTCGGTCTATCTGGAGTTGGAAGTGCCGACCTATATTTCTAAAATCACTGATTTACTAGGAACTCAGGGTACCAACTTAGATGAGTTATGGCAGCCAGCAAGTATGATGGTGGGAATGTCCTTTCTGGCCTTCTTGTCCGCAGTTGCAGTTGGATTTTTGCGTCTAGAGTGGCTGCTTCTTATACTAGTAGGCTAAGAAGTGATATTTTTAATCGAGTTTTAGACTACTCGCAGACAGAGATTAAGAAATTCTCTATTCCCAGTCTTCTAACTCGTACGACCAATGATATTACCCAAGTTCAGATGTTGATTACCATGGGCTTGCAAGTGGTTACGCGTGGTCCGATTATGGCTATCTGGGCTATTGGGAAGATTTTAGGTCATTCAGAATACTGGCTCTGGGCCGTACTTGTGGCAGTGATTGTCAATGTTTTGATGACGACCGTTTTGATGACGCTAGCCTTTCCAAAACAGTCCTTGATTCAGGGGCTGACAGATAAACTGAACAGTATCACTCGTGAAAGTTTAACAGGTATTCGCGTCGTTCGTGCCTACAATGCAGAGGATTACCAAAATGAAAAATTTGCAGCAGCAAATGATGAATTGACACGCTTGAATTTGTTTGTCAATCGTCTCATGGCTATTTTGAATCCTATCATGATGGGAATTTCAAGTGGTTTGAGTGTGGCGATTTACTGGATTGGAGCCTATGTAATCAACGATGCTGCTCCATCAGCGCGTCTGCCTCTCTTTAGTGACATGGTTGTTTTCATGTCTTATGCCATGCAGGTTGTCATGGGCTTCCTTCTCATGGGGGCGCTCTTCATCGTTCTTCCCCGAACTATGGTCTCTGCTAAGCGGATTAATCAAGTTTTAGATTTGTATTCTTCTATCCAAAACCCTGCTCAAGTGCAGCTGGCTGATGAAAAGCTCAAAGGTCAGGTCGAATTTAAGGATGTAATCTTCCGCTATGCGGCAAATTCGGAGGCGGTTATTGAGAATGTTAGCTTTAGAGCAGAAGCTGGTCAAACAGTGGCCTTTATTGGGTCAACAGGTTCTGGCAAATCAACTCTGGTCAATCTGATTCCACGATTCTACGATGTATCAGCAGGAGAAATTCTGGTGGACGGTGTCAATGTTCAAGACTATGCTCTAGAAGATTTGCGCAACAAGGTTGGTTATATTCCACAAAAAGCTGTTCTCTTTTCAGGTGATGTCAAGGGCAATCTAGACTTTGGACAAAGTCAAGAAACACCACTTAGTGAGCAGGCTATGTGGCAAGCTCTGGAATTGGCCCAGTCTAAGAACTTTATCGAAGACAAGGAAGCGGGCTTGGCGTCAGAAGTGGCCCAAGGAGGAACCAACTTCTCAGGTGGTCAAAGACAGCGTCTGGCCATTGCACGTGCCTTGGCTCGGAAGCCAGAAATCCTCATCTTTGATGACTCCTTCTCAGCCTTGGACTACAAGACAGACCGTGTCCTACGCCAAGAGCTAGCAGAGAAAACCAAGTCTATGACCAAGCTTATCGTCGCACAGCGTATTTCAACGATTATGGATGCAGATTTGATTTTGGTCTTGGATCAAGGAAAAGTCGTGGGACAAGGCACCCACAAGGAACTTCTAGCTAATAACGAAGTTTACCAAGAAATTGCCTATTCACAACTATCGAAGGAGGAATTGGAACATGGAAAATAAAAAAATGTCTCTTTGGAAACAAAGTAAACCCTATCTTGCAGGTCTCCAGTTTGCCCTTTTGATTGCCTTTCTAGCAACAATCGTATCCAATATCATTACTGTATATGGTCCAACCCGTATCAAGGAAATGACCAATATCATTGCAAATGGTCTGGGAACTAGTGTGGATGTCGCGGCGGTTGCAGCTATTGGTGGTTTTTTTGGCCGTCATCTATGTGATTGGACTCCTATCCAATTATTTGCAGGCCTTTCTGTTTACAACGGCTATTCAACGTTTTTCAGAGCGTTTGAGAACAGCCATCGCAGAGAAAATCAATCGCCTACCATTGAGATATTTTGATGGACACTCTCAAGGAGATACCTTGTCTCGTGTAACCAATGACGTTGACACTGCAGCTCAATCCCTCAATCAAAGTCTGGGAACAGTTCTTTCATCTAGTTTACTGGTCTTAGCAGTCTTGGTAACCATGTTTGGGATGAACTGGATTTTAGCCTTGGTGACGGTTGTGTCAACTCTTATCGGTTTTGTTTTCGTGTCTGTCTTTATGGGCAAATCACAGGGCTTTTTTAAGAGTCAGCAACAGGATTTGGCAGCTGTCAATGGTTATGTGGAGGAAATGTACTCTGGTCATAATGTGGTGACCAGTTACAATGCTATCGAGAGCACGAAAGAAGAGTTTTCGAGATTAAACCATCGCCTGTATGATAGTATCTGGAAATCTCAGTTTATTTCAGGGATTATGATGCCGATTATGGTATTTATTGGGAACTTTAGCTATGCCTTGGTGATTATCGTCGGTGCAGCCTTGGCTCTGAATGGGCAGATTAGTATCGGGATTATCGTTGCTTTTATGGCCTATGTTCGTATCTTTTCTCAGCCTCTTTCACAAATCGCCCAAGGAATTACTAGTCTTCAGCAGGCTAGTGCAGCTATGGGACGTGTTTTCGAGTTTCTAGCTGAAGAGGAAATGGAAGATGAATCCCATAAAGCAAGACAATTGAGTGATATGAAAGGTCAAGTGATTTTTGATCGAGTTTCCTTTGGTTATACTTCTGATCGAACGATCATCCACGATTTTTCTGCGACGGCTCATGCAGGTCAAAAGGTTGCTATTGTCGGACCGACCGGAGCTGGTAAGACAACCATTGTCAATCTTTTGATGAAGTTCTATGAGATTGATAAGGGAAGTATCCGGATTGATGGCGTGGATACCAAGGAGATGAAGCGCTCGGAAGTGCATGATGCCTTTTCAATGGTCTTGCAGGACACCTGGCTCTTTGAAGGCACTATCCGAGACAATCTTATCTATAACCAAAAAGGTATCAGTGATGAGCGTGTGATTGAAGCCAGCAAGGCTGTAGGGATTCACCACTTTATCATGACTCTACCAGATGCTTATGATACTGTCTTGGACGACACAGTGACCTTGTCTGTCGGGCAAAAACAACTCTTGACCATTGCTCGTGCTTTGCTGAAAGATGCACCGCTCTTGATTTTAGATGAGGCGACCTCTTCGGTTGATACACGGACGGAGGAATTGATTCAGAAAGCCATGGACCGTTTGATGGAAGGAAGAACTTCCTTTGTCATCGCCCACCGCTTGTCAACCATCCGTAATGCTGATCTGATTCTGGTTATGAAGGATGGTAATATCATCGAGCAAGGAAATCATGATGAGCTAATGGCGCAAGTTGGTTTCTACGCTGATCTCTACAACAGTCAATTTACAGAAGACCAAGCAGAAGAATAAACCAAAAGAAGGCTTGACGGCCTTCTTTTTCTGCACTATACTAGAAGGCAAGTGCTTGCTTGCAAGCAATACTCTTCGAAAATCTCTTCAAACCGCGTCAGCTTCGCCTTGCGGTAGGTATATGTTATTGACTCCGTCAGTCTTATTTACAACCTCAAAGCAGTGCTTTGAGCAGTCTGTGGCTAGCTTCCTAGTTTGCTCTTTGATTTCATTGAGTATAAAATTTGAGTAAGTGATGAGAAAATATATGAAAAATTATCAAGAATGGTATGACCACATGGTTGCTAATATTAAAAATAAGCCCTTTCTTCTGAGCTTGTTAAGAGCTTTCAATCGCTTCATGACAGTAGTTATGCCTATAGTTTATCTAACCTTGTTAGCCACTACCTATCTCCAAGAAGGACTTGGGGAACAGGCCTTGATCTATGTGTTTGTACCTGCATCAGGTTTTGTGATTTTATCCCTTCTTCGTAAGAAAATCAATGCTCCTAGGCCTTATGAAGTTTGGAAAATTGTACCGCTACTTGACAGAGATAGTCCTGGTCAGTCTATGCCCAGTCGTCATGTCTTTTCAGCAACCATTATCTCCATGGCTTGCTTGCATGCTAGTTTATCTGTAGGGGTTATCTTGTTGGTCTTGTCAGCTCTCCTCGGTCTAGTGAGAGTCTTAGGTGGAGTGCATTTTCCCAAGGATGTAGTAGTTGGTTATATTTGTGCTCTTGTGTGGGGTGTGATTTTCTTTTTATTTTAACCTGTAAGTTAAGGTGGTCCTAGAACCACTTACGGGGCTAAAGTAACCACTTGCTTTTTTACTCTTGTTTTCTTATTTTAGCTTTGATATAGTAGAGTCAGAAAGGAGATGGAATGAAGTTACGAATCGAAATTGACAGCAATTTAGAGGAAACTGAAATTGTCATCAAGGCAGCGGCTTTGACAGATGAGATTGCGGATTTGCAGCGTCTCTTGCAAGAGTCCAAGTCTCCTAGATTGATTTTTACAAGGGGACGGGCGAATATTATCTGGACTTGTTGGAAATTCTCTTCTTTGAGACGGAAGGTAGCAAGATTTATGCCCATACCCAGAAAGATGCCTACGAGGTTCGGCTTAAACTCTATGAGTTAGAGGCTATCCTTCCTCGCTATTTTAGTCGGGTATCCAAGTCAACTATTGCTAATATTCGGCAAATCTATTCGGTGGACAAGTCCTTTTCAGGAACGGGCACCATTTCCTTTTATCAGACCCACAAGGAGGTTCATGTCTCACGGCATTACCAATCCCTCCTAAAAGAAAATCTAAGAAACATGAGGTAAGAACATGAAAAAGAAAGCATTTGGTATTGTGTTGCTCGTTTTAGCAACTTTGATATTATTGCAAGGAAATTTTGGAATCCCTTCTCTTGGAGGGCAAATTTGGCCCTTGATTGGTATTGCTTTTTTTGCCTACCAATCAGTTGGAGCTTTGTTGCGTCGCCACTTAACTGCAGCCTCTTTTACAGCTCTAGTAGCCTTAATGATTGCTAACCACTTTTATGGCATTTTACCGATTCCAAATCAGACCCTAATCTGGGCAGGAGTTCTAATCGTTCTCGGGGTAAATATGTTGACTCACTCTAACAGAACTTGGAATGGGAAAAAATGGTGGCATGATGGTGAAAAAACCATTTTTATAGACAAGGAAGTCGCTTTTGGGACGGGGACTTTCTACAAGCAAAACCAAGAGTTGGTAGAAGACCAAGTAGAAGTTGGTTTTGGGAATGCCAAGATATATTATGACAATGCAGAAATTTAGGAGATACTGCAACCTTGAAGATAGAAGTCGGTTTTGGGAATGCAGTTGTCTACGTGCCTCAACATTGGAGAGTGGACCTGAAGGTAGAAACTTTCTGTGGCGTAGCCAAGGCAGATACTCCTCTAGCTCCAACAAGTAAAACCTTGATTATCCGTGGAGATGTGGCTTTCGGTAAGTTGGGGATTGTCTACGTTAAATAAAAAAATCTTCCAATTTCCTTGCAAAAAAGGAGAAAGTGTGATAACATAGTACGGTATGTGGTGCTAGCACATCCGCTATATTAGATCTAATAGGAGGAAAACACAATGGCTAAAGTATGTTACTTTACAGGTCGTAAGACTGTATCAGGAAACAACCGTTCACACGCGATGAACCAAACTAAACGTGCCGTAAAACCAAACCTTCAAAAAGTTACTGTTCTTATCGATGGTAAACCTAAAAAAGTTTGGGCTTCAGCTCGTGCTTTGAAATCAGGTAAAGTTGAACGCGTTTAATCATGAAAGTAAGGAGACCTTAGGGTCTTTTTTCTTTTGCTCTGAGATTGAAATCATTTGAAAAGTAGAGTAAATATCAGCTGATACAGTATTCTGCTTTTACACTTAGGCTGAAATATGATAAAATAGAGTATCAACTAGTCGAGGTAAAAAGAATGACTGTAAAAATTAATACAAAAGATGGTCAAATCGAGTTAACAGACGAAGTCATTGCAACCGTTGTAGGCGGTGCAGTAACTGAGATTTTTGGTGTGGTCGGTATGGCTAGTAAATGCTCTCAAAGATAATTTCCAAGCTCTTCTTGGAAAAGAAAATTATTCTAAGGGGGTTGTCGTAAAGGCAGCCGAAGATGGTAGCATTGCAGTTGATGTATATACCGTGTTGAGTTATGGAACAAAGATTAGCGAAGTATCAAAGAACATCCAAGAAAGTGTTCGTTTTAGTTTGGAAAACCAACTTGGAATTACTGCTCAGACTGTCAATGTCTTCATCCAAAATATCAAAGTTGTAGGAGAATAAACGTGTCAAAAATTACTACCAGCTTATTTCAGGAAATGGTGCAGGCAGCCTCAATTCGCTTAAATAAGCAAGCTGAATATGTCAATTCATTAAACGTCTTTCCAGTTCCAGATGGAGATACCGGGACAAATATGGGAATGACCATCGAAAATGGTGCCAAGGAGGTGGCAGACAAGCCGGCTTCTACAGTTGGAGAGGTAGGAAGTATTCTTGCCAAAGGGCTTTTGATGGGTGCGCGTGGAAACTCAGGTGTTATCACTTCTCAGCTTTTCCGCGGATTTTCACAAGCTATTAAGGACAAAGAAGAGTTGGATGGTCAAGATTTGGCCCTTGCTTTCCAATCAGGTGTTGAAGTAGCCTACAAGGCTGTTATGAAACCAGTTGAAGGAACTATTTTGACAGTTTCTCGTGGTGCTGCTATTGGTGCTAAGAAGAAGGCAGAGCAGACAGATGATGCAGTTGAAGTCATGCGTGCTGCTTTAGAAGGTGCTAAAACAGCCCTTGCTAAAACACCAGACATGCTTCCAGTCCTCAAGGAAGTTGGAGTGGTAGATTCAGGTGGTCAAGGTTTGGTCTTTATCTATGAAGGATTCCTTTCGGCACTTACTGGCGAATTCAGCGCTTCTGAGGACTTTGTAGCTACTCCAGCCAACATGAGCGAAATGATCAATGCAGAACATCATAAGTCTGTAGCTGGTCATGTGGCAACTGAGGACATTACTTTTGGTTATTGTACAGAGATTATGGTAGCTCTTAAGCATGGACCAACTTATATCAAAGACTTTGACTATGAGGAATTCCGTAACTATTTGAACGAGCTTGGAGATTCACTCCTTGTTGTTAATGACGATGAAATCGTTAAAGTTCATATTCATACAGAAGACCCAGGTTTGGTCATGCAAGAGGGTCTTAAATATGGTAGCTTGGTCAAGGTAAAAGTGGACAACATGCGTAACCAACATGAAGCGCAAGTTGAAAGGAAGCATCTCAAGTTAGTCAACTTACTGAGGAAAAAGAATTTGCGCTCATTGCCGTAGTGGCTGGTCAAGGCTTGGCAGATATCTTCCGTGCCCAAGGTGTGGATTATGTCATCGAAGGTGGGCAAACCATGAACCCTTCGACAGAGGACTTTATCAAGGCTGTTGAACAGGTCAATGCTCGAAACATTATCTTCTTACCAAACAATAAGAATATCTTTATGGCAGCCCAATCTGCTGCAGAAGTTTTAGATCAACCAGCAGTAGTTGTTGAAACTCGTACTTTGCCACAAGGTTTGACAAGTCTTCTTGCCTTTGACCCAAGTAAGTCAATCGAAGAAAACAAAGAACGTATGACAGCAGCTCTTAGTGATGTAGTCAGCGGAAGTGTGACAACAGCGGTTCGTGATACAACTATCGATGGCTTAGAAATCCATGAAAATGACAATCTTGGAATGGTGGATGGGAAAATCCTCGTATCAAATCCTGATATGCACCAAACCTTGACAGAAACATTGAAACATATGTTAGACGAAGATAGTGAAATCGTAACCTTCTATGTCGGTGAAGACGGAAGCGAAGAACTTGCAAATGAAATTGCTCAAGAAATCGCTGAAGAGTTTGAAGATGTAGAAGTCGAAATTCACCAAGGACAACAACCTGTTTACCCATACCTATTTAGTGTGGAATAAGATGAATGAAGAACTGAGAAATCAGTTCTTTTTTTGTATTTACTAGGAGATGAAATCAGGATATTTTATAAAAAAATATTATTCATAAACAAACGTTAAAATAGAAAATTCAGAAAAATTTCTTCTTTTATCTTGAAAAATTTTTTTGAAAAAAATGGTATGATAGTAACAAGTTATTTTTAAGAGAAAAGAAAGGGGAATAATGGAGAAAATCGGTTTAGAATCTCCTAAGACGGGGTCTGACCTAGTATTGGAAACACTTCGTGATTTGGGAGTTGATACCATTTTTGGTTATCCTGGTGGTGCAGTCTTGCCTTTTTACGATGCAATATATAGCTTTAAAGGCATTCGACATATTTTAGGTCGCCATGAGCAGGGGTGTTTACATTCAGCTGAGGGTTACGCCAAATCAACTGGAAAGTTGGGTGTTGCTGTCGTCACAAGTGGACCGGGAGCAACAAATGCCATTACAGGGATTGCTGATGCCATGAGTGATAGCGTTCCCCTTTTGGTCTTTACAGGTCAGGTAGCTCGAGCTGGAATCGGGAAAGACGCTTTTCAAGAAGCGGATATTGTCGGGATTACCATGCCAATCACCAAATACAACTATCAGGTACGTGAGACGGCAGATATTCCTCGAATTGTGACGGAGGCAGTGCATATTGCTACAACAGGCCGACCAGGACCGGTCGTCATCGACCTTCCTAAAGATGTTTCTGCTTTAGAGACTGACTTCATTTATTCACCTGAGGTAAATTTACCAAGTTATCAACCGACTCTTGAGCCTAATGATATGCAGATTAAGAAAATCCTGAAGCAACTATCAAAGGCTAAAAAACCGGTATTACTAGCAGGTGGTGGAATTAGCTATGCAGAAGCTGCAGCAGAATTAAATGAATTTGCAGAGCGCTATCAAATTCCCGTTGTGACGAGTCTTTTAGGTCAGGGAACAATTGCAACCAGTCATCCTCTTTTCCTTGGAATGGGAGGGATGCATGGCTCATTTGCAGCTAACATTGCCATGACTGAAGCAGATTTTATGATTAATATTGGTTCCCGTTTTGATGATCGCTTAACTGGAAATCCTAAGACCTTTGCTAAAAATGCTAAGGTTGCCCATATTGATATCGACCCAGCAGAGATTGGAAAGATTATTAATGTGGATATCCCAGTTGTTGGTGATGCTAAGAAGGCCTTGCAAATGCTATTAGCAGAACCGACAGTTCATAACAATACTGAAAAGTGGATTGAAAAAGTCACAAAAGATAAAGAGCGTGTTCGTTCTTATGATAAGAAAGAACGAGTCGTTCAACCTCAAGCCGTTATTGAGCGAATTGGTGAGTTGACCAAGGGAGATGCCATTGTTGTCACAGATGTTGGGCAACATCAGATGTGGACAGCCCAGTATTATCCATACCAAAATGAACGTCAGTTGGTTACATCAGGTGGTTTGGGAACCATGGGCTTTGGGATCCCAGCAGCAATTGGAGCTAAAATTGCGAATCCTGACAAGGAAGTTGTCTTGTTTGTTGGTGACGGTGGTTTTCAAATGACCAACCAAGAATTGGCGATTCTGAACATTTATAAGGTTCCAATCAAGGTTGTGATTCTCAACAATCACTCGCTTGGGATGGTTCGCCAGTGGCAGGAAGCTTTCTATGAAGGTAGAACTTCAGAATCTGTTTTTGATGTCCTTCCTGACTTTCAGCTGATGGCACAGGCTTATGGAATTAAAAACTATAAGTTTGATAATCCTGAGACTCTAGAAGAGGATCTTAAGGTTATAACTGAGGATATCCCAATGCTAATTGAAGTTGATATTTCTCGTAAGGAGCAAGTTTTACCAATGGTACCAGCTGGCAAGAGTAATCATGAGATGTTGGGGGTGAAATTCCATGCGTAGAATGTTAACAGCTAAACTACAGAATCGTTCAGGTGTTCTTAACCGCTTTACAGGAGTCTTGTCTCGTCGTCAGGTTAATATTGAGAGCATCTCAGTTGGAATTACAGAAGATCCAAATGTATCACGTATTACCATTATTATTGATGTAGCTTCTCACGATGAAGTGGAGCAAATCATCAAGCAACTCAATCGCCAGATTGATGTGATTCGCATTCGAGATATTACAGACAAGCCCCATTTGGAGCGTGAGGTTATTTTGGTCAAGGTTTCAGCCCCAGCTGAAAAACGGGCAGAAATTTTAGCCATTATTCAACCATTCCGTGCAACAGTGGTAGATGTGGCACCGAGCTCAATTACCATTCAGATGACTGGGAATGCTGAAAAGAGCGAGGCTCTATTACGAGTTATTCGACCTTATGGTATTCGAAATATTGCTCGTACGGGTGCAACTGGATTTACCCGCGATTAATACTCTTCGAAAATCTCTTCAAACTACGTCAGCTTTATCTGCAACCTCAAAGCTGTGCTTTGAGCAACCTGCGGCTAGCTTCCTAGTTTGCACTTTGATTTTCATTGAGTATAAAAATCCAACTTAAATTTGTTAAACCAGCCTAAAAGACAATAAATAATAGAAAAGAGAGAAAAACAATGGCAGTTCAAATGGAATATGAAAAAGATGTTAAAGTAGCAGCACTTGACGGTAAAAAAATCGCCGTTATCGGTTATGGATCACAAGGTCATGCCCATGCTCAAAACTTGCGTGATTCAGGTCGTGACGTTATTATCGGTGTTCGTCCAGGGAAATCTTTTGACAAGGCAAAAGAGGATGGATTTGACACTTATACAGTAGCAGAAGCTACTAAATTAGCTGATGTTATCATGATTTTGGCGCCAGATGAAATTCAACAAGAACTTTACGAGGCAGAAATCGCTCCAAACTTGGAAGCTGGTAATGCAGTTGGATTTGCCCATGGTTTCAACATTCACTTTGAATTTATCAAAGTTCCTGCAGATGTAGATGTCTTCATGTGTGCTCCTAAAGGACCTGGACATTTGGTACGCCGTACTTACGAAGAAGGATTTGGTGTTCCAGCTCTTTATGCAGTATATCAAGATGCAACTGGAAATGCGAAAAACATTGCCATGGACTGGTGTAAAGGAGTTGGTGCGGCTCGTGTTGGTCTTCTTGAAACAACATACAAAGAAGAAACTGAAGAAGATTTGTTTGGTGAACAAGCTGTACTTTGTGGTGGTTTGACTGCCCTTATCGAAGCAGGTTTTGAAGTCTTGACAGAAGCAGGTTACGCTCCAGAATTGGCTTACTTTGAAGTTCTTCACGAAATGAAATTGATCGTTGACTTGATTTATGAAGGTGGATTCAAGAAAATGCGTCAATCTATTTCAAATACTGCTGAGTACGGTGACTATGTATCAGGTCCACGTGTAATTACTGAGCAAGTTAAAGAAAACATGAAAGCTGTATTGGCTGATATCCAAAATGGTAAATTTGCAAATGACTTTGTAAATGACTATAAAGCTGGCCGTCCAAAATTGACTGCTTACCGTGAACAAGCAGCCAATCTTGAAATTGAAAAAGTTGGTGCAGAATTGCGTAAAGCAATGCCATTCGTTGGTAAAAACGACGATGATGCATTCAAAATCTATAACTAATTAGAGAGCAAAGAATTTTGCGAAAACTTTAGTTTCAACTACTCGTGGAATATTAGCTGTACTTATTTAGGGATTGAAATCATATGAATATTACCAATTTGTTTTCTATCAAGACAGGGTGTGATGAAACTGATAGGCAACTGCAAAAACTATTTTTTTCAGTTGGATTTACAATTAGGAGAATTGACAGATCAACTAAGAAAATTAGATTCTAATTTTGTTCCTCGTAGTCAATTTGTAGACATCTTGGATTTGAATGATGTAGAATATAAAGAAATTTTAAACTATTTTATCTTCCATCGTAATGATAGTGAAGAAAGTTTGGTAGAATGGTTATATGATTGGATTTCCACAAATCGTTATGAACTTCCTAAAGAGTTTTTCAATTCGTATGGCTCATACATATCATGAAAGTGTTGCTGAAGTTTTTCGGAGATGAATAACTAAAAAAACAGTCATTAGTGACTGTTTTTTATAGAAAAAGAGGTTTTGTATGTTAAGTTCAAAAGATATAATCAAGGCTCACAAGGTTTTGAATGGTGTTGTCGTTAATACACCGCTTGATTATGACCATTATTTATCAGAGAAGTATGGTGCTAAGATTTATTTGAAAAAGGAAAATGCTCAACGTGTTCGTTCCTTTAAAATTCGTGGTGCCTATTATGCCATTTCTCAACTCAGCAAGGAAGAGCGTGAGCGTGGGGTAGTCTGCGCTTCTGCGGGAAATCATGCGCAGGGAGTAGCCTATACCTGTAATGAAATGAAAATTCCTGCTACTATCTTTATGCCCATTACTACGCCACAACAAAGATTGGTCAGGTTCGCTTTTTTGGTGGGAACTTTGTCACTATCAAATTGATTGGCGATACCTTTGATGCATCTGCTAAAGCAGCTCAAGATTTCACAGTGTCTGAAAATCGTACTTTTATTGATCCTTTTGATGATATCAATGTTCAAGCAGGTCAAGGTACAGTTGCTTATGAGATTTTAGAAGAAGCTAGAAAAGAATCGATTGATTTTGATGCTGTCTTAGTTCCTGTTGGAGGTGGTGGTCTCATTGCTGGGGTTTCAACTTATATCAAGGAAACAAATCCAGAAATTGAAGTCATTGGGGTAGAAGCAAATGGAGCCCGTTCCATGAAGGCTGCCTTTGACGCTGGTGGGCCTGTCAAACTCAAAGAAATTGATAAATTTGCAGATGGGATTGCTGTACAAAAGGTGGGACAGTTGACCTATGAGGCAACTCGTCAACATGTTCAAACTTTGGTAGGTGTTGATGAGGGATTGATTTCTGAAACCTTGATTGACCTCTACTCTAAGCAAGGGATTGTTGCTGAGCCTGCTGGAGCTACTAGTATTGCATCTTTAGAGGTCTTGTCTGATTATATCAAAGGGAAAACAATCTGTTGTATCATTTCTGGAGGAAATAATGATATCAACCGTATGCCAGAAATGGAAGAGCGTGCCTTGATTTATGATGGTATCAAGCATTACTTTGTGGTGAATTTCCCACAGCGTCCAGGAGCTTTGCGTGAGTTTGTAAATGATATCTTGGGGCCAAATGATGATATCACACGTTTTGAGTATATCAAACGAGCTAGTAAGGGAACAGGTCCAGTATTGATTGGAATCGCTTTGGCAGATAAGCATGATTATGCAGGATTGATTCGTCGAATGGAAGGTTTTGATCCTGCTTATATTAACTTAAATGGGAATGAAACGCTCTATAATATGCTTGTCTGAGGACTAATAAAAAAATATCATATTATTTGCACAACTGATGTATAGGTGCTATAATGAGGGTGAAGAAAGGGGGCGATTCCTATGAACTTAGGAAAACTATCGTACTATTTCTACTATAACTTATTATAGTACCTATTATTTTTGTTTAAGTTTATAATAATAAAAAAGAATTATTTGCTATATATAAGGATACTATTCAGAATGCAATATTTTATATATAACTAATTTAAAAATTGTCTAAATATAATAGCAAATAGAGAAAATAATCAGTAATTATGAATGAATCGTTTTGAATTAAGTGAGTGATCAAAGTACTATTGTCAGATGAGAAGTATATAAAATTTTTTTCAATCTTTACTATAACAAAGGTATAGTCAGTAGTTCTAGAAGGCGTATGGGAAATAGTAAAACTTGATAAAGTAAATAAAAAAAGTACCAGTTGTACAAATGATAAATTTTTACTTGAAGACAGGAAAGCAAGACCAAAAGGAGAAAGAAAAGAAATTTTTTTGGAGATAGTATAGGGCTGACAACTGTCTCTAATGGACTTGTCGATTTGAAGAGGAAGATAATTAATGAACTGAGAGATAGAACCTGTCTAGCTTAGTTATGAACTGGTATTTAATATACATGAATAAATTTACATAAAAAAAAGAGTTAATAATGCAATTATTTTTAAAGTATTTACTAATGGTTTTTAGCAAGAAAAAAAACCTATATATTATCGGCTTTTAAAAAAAGATAGTAAGGAAATTCTAAACCATTTATTTTTATTGAATATATGTTTTTTTATTGACAAAAACACATAAAAAAACGTATACAATTAAATATCGTAAAAGAAGAAAAATAGGAGAAGAACATGGCTAAGTCAAACTTTGAAAAAGTAGAAACAGTTGTTGGCTGGGTTCGTGATAAGAAAATCACAGGCTACCGTATCTCTAAAGAAACGAATGCGCGTGAAATGTCTATCATTGCTCTAGCGCAGGGGCGTGCGAAGGTAAAAAATATTTCATTTGAAACAGCTCTAGGTTTAATTGATTTCTACGAAAAAAATCATGAAAAATTTGAAGATTAATCTTTGGATAACGGCGGAATCCTAATGGGAATCTGCCTTTTCATTTTTAGGTATAGTAAAAGACTGCATGAATCATGCAGTCTTTTACTATTATTTAAGATAGCGTTGGAGAAATTCTTTTGTACGTTCTTCTTTGGGATTGGTAAAGAGATCTTCTGGATTTCCTTCCTCCGCAATTACGCCCTTATCCATAAAGATGACACGGTGTGATACATCACGGGCAAATTCCATTTCATGTGTTACGACGATCATGGTCAAGCCTTCTTGAGCAAGGTCCTGCATGATTTTAAGGACTTCTCCAACCATTTCTGGATCGAGAGCAGATGTTGGTTCATCAAAGAGAATAGCGTCTGGATTCATTGAGAGGGCACGAGCGATTGCTACACGTTGTTTTGACCACCTGAGAGTTGTTTGGGTTTTGCCTGCCAGTAGCGTTCCCCCATACCGACTTTTTCAAGGTTTTCTTTGGCAATTTTTTCAGCTTCTGCGCGTTCGCGTTTAAGAACTGTTGTCTGAGCGACGATTGTGTTTTCAAGAACGTTGAGATTTTCAAAGAGGTTAAAAGATTGGAAAACCATCCCCAACTTTTCACGGTACTGGGTAAGGTCATAACCTTTTTCTAATACGTTGCTACCTTGGTAGAGGATTTCTCCATCAGTAGGAGTTTCAAGTAAGTTGATAGAACGTAAAAAAGTTGATTTTCCGCTTCCAGAGCTTCCGATAATAGAGATAACCTCTCCCTTGTGGATAGTCAGAGAGATATCTTTTAAAACTTCATTTTGTCCATAAGATTTTTTGAGGTGTTTGATTTCAAGAATTGGTTGTTTCATTATTTCAAATCCTCCGTTTGCATTTGGTTAGCACCTGTAGTATAAGTATCCATATCCATACGGCGCTCAATGAAGCGCAAGATACGTGTTACGGTGAAGGTAAGAATAAAGTAGATTACAGCAATGATTGTAAATGTTTGGAAATATTGGTAGGTTTGAGTTGCGACGGTATTTCCTGAGAAATAAAGTTCGACAACAGAGATAACGTTCAATACTGAAGTATCTTTGATATTGATGACAAACTCATTACCAGTTGCTGGTAGGATGTTACGGACTACCTGAGGTAGCACAATCTTACGCATGGTTTGATTATGTGTCATACCAAGAGCAGTTGCGGCCTCAAATTGCCCCTTGTCAACAGCCAAGATACCACCACGGACAATCTCAGTCATGTAGGCACCTGTGTTGATTGAAACGATGAAAATAGCAGCCAGTGTACGGTCAAGATTGATGCCAAAAGCTTGGGCAGTACCATAGTAGATGACCATGGATTGAACAATCATTGGTGTCCCACGGAATATTTCAATGTAGATGTTAAGAATCCAATTAAATAACTTTTGTAGTCCATAGATAGCTTTATTTTCTGATAGAGGGGCTGTACGGAAGACACCAATAGCAAGACCAATAATGAGACCAGTAATGGTTCCGATGATAGAGATTAAAAGAGTGATACCAGCACCACGCAAGAGTTGTTGCCAGTTCTCAGAAAGAATTTTAGCAACTTGGCTAAAGAAGCTACTGCTAGTTTCTTCTGTAGTTGTAGCTTCGGCAGGTTGCTCTTTAATCATACGATCCATCAGGGAAACTTGCTCATCCTTAGAGATTGTTTCAATGCTAGAATTGATTTGAGAAATGCGGCTGTCATCCTTGCGAAGGCCGATGGCAATAGCAGTATCTTCCTCTCCAGTTTGGAATCCTGGTTCTACTTGGATCATTTTGAACTTAGAGTTAGCTGCTTCTGCTGTCAAAGCCTCAGGGCGTTCTGATACATAGGCATCAATGACTCCAGCTTCAAGAGCTTGGCGCATCTGAGCGAAGTCCCCCATTGCTGTTTCTTTTTTTGCACCTGTAATTTGAGCAATCAAGTCATAGAGGTAAACACCTTGTTGGGATGTGATTTTAGCACCGTTAAAATCGTTTAGACTTTTTGCATTTGCATAGGTGGAATCTTTTTTTACCAGAAGAACAGGCACACTAGTGTAGTAACTGCTTGAAAAAGCAATTTCTTTTTTACGTTCAGCGGTTGGGCTCATACCTGCAATAATCATATCGATTTTTCCAGAAGTAAGAGCTGGGACGAGACCTTCCCATTTAGTTTTGACTACTAAGGGTTCTTTCCCTAAATCTTTGGCAATTTTTTTTGCGATTTGAACATCGTAGCCGTTGGCATATTGGTTAGTTCCATCGATTTTGACAGCACCATTGCTATCATCATCCTGTGTCCAGTTAAATGGGGCATACGCCGCTTCCATACCGATGCGTAAATATTCATCGGCTTGAGCAACATTGACAAGCCCTAACATCAGTAAGAGACTTGCAAAAATAGATAAGTATATTTTTTTCATGTTTTTCTCCTATTTCTAATTTATTAAAAAAATAACTGTCTCCTATTTTTATCGAAAAAAACTCTATTTTTTTCAATATAGATAAGCCTTTACTTATGAAAAAATGATATAATGGTAGTAAAAATAAAAAGGGGGCTTAGTTGATGAAAAAAACTTTTTTCTTACTAGTGTTAGGCTTGTTTTGCCTTCTTCCATTCTCTGTTTTTGCCATTGATTTCAAGATAAACTCTTATCAAGGGGATTTGTATATTCATGCAGACAATACAGCAGAATTTAGACAGAAGATAGTTTACCAGTTTGAGGAGGACTTTAAGGGCCAAATCGTGGGGCTTGGACGTGCTGGCAAGATGCCTAGCGGATTTGCCATTGATTCTCATCCAAAGGTTCAGGCCTCGAAAAATGGTGCTGAACTGATAGATGTTACAAGCGAAGTGACAGAAGAAGCGGATGGTTATACTGTGAAAGTCTACAATCCGGGTCAGGAGGGCGACATAGTTGAAGTTGATCTCACCTGGAACTTAAAAAATTTACTTTTCCTATATGATGACATCGCTGAATTAAATTGGCAACCTCTGACAGATAGTTCAGGGGCTATTGGAAAGTTTGAATTTTATGTAAGGGGAGAGAAGGGGGCTGAAAAACTCTTTTTCCATACAGGGAAACTTTTTAGAGAGGGAACGATTGAAAAGAGTAACCTTGATTATACTATTCGTTTGGACAATCTTCCGGCTAAGCGTGGGGTTGAATTGCATGCCTATTGGCCTCGGCCCGATTTTACTAGCGCTACGGATCAGGGCTTGAAAGGAAATCGTTTAGAAGAGTTTAATAAGATAGAAGACTCGATTGTTAAAGAAAAGAGTCAGAGTAAACAACTCCTTACTTGGGTCTTCCCTTCGATACTGTCCATCTCCTTGTTATTGAGTGTTTTCTTCTATTTTATTTATAGAAGAAAGACCACTTCTTCAGTTAAATATGCCAAAGATCATCGTCTCTATGAACCACCAATGGAATTAGAGCCTATGGTTTTATCAGAGGCTGTCTACTCGACCTCTTTGGAGGAAGTGAGTCCTCTAACCAAAGGAGCAGGAAAATTCACCTTTGACCAACTTATTCAAGCTACCTTGTTAGATGTGATAGATCGTGGGAATGTCTCTATTATTTCAGAGGGAGATGCAGTTGGTTTGAGACTGGTAAAAGAAGATGGTTTGTCAAATTTTGAGAAAGACTGCCTAAATCTGGCCTTTTCAGGAAAAAAAGAAGCAACTCTTTCCAATTTGTTTGAGGATTATAAGGTATCTGATAGTCTTTATCGTGGGGCAAAAGTCTCTGATGAAAAACGGATTCAAGCAAGGGGGCTTCAGCTCAAATCTTCTTTCGAAGCAGTATTAAAAGAGATGCAAGAAGGAGTGAGAAATCGAGTTTCCTTCTGGGGGCTCCCAGATTACTATCGACCGTTAACTGGTGGGGAAAAGGCCTTGCAAGTGGGTATGGGATTCTCTACTATCCTACCCCTATTTATTGGATTTGGTTTGTTCTTGTACAGTTTAGATGTTCATGCTTATTTTTACCTCCCCTTGGCAATACTTGGTTTTCTAGGTTTGGTTTTGGCTGTTTCTATTATTGGAAGCTTCGATTAGATAATCGTGATGGTGTCCTAAATGAAGCAGGGGCAGAAGTCTACTATCTCTGGACCAGTTTTGAAAATATGTTGCGTGAGATTGCACGATTGGATCAGGCTGAGCTGAAAAGTATTGTGGTCTGGAATCGCCTCTTGGTTTATGCGACCTTATTTGGCTATGCGGAAAAGGTCAGTCATTTAATGAAGGTGCATCACATCCAAGTAGAAAATCCAGATATCAACCTCTATGTAGCTTATGGTTGGCACAGTATGTTTTATGATTCAACAGCACAAATGAGCCATTATGCTAGTGTCGCAAATACAGCAAGTACCTACTCCGTATCTTCTGGAAGTGGAAGTTCTGGCGGTGGCTTCTCTGGAGGCGGTGGAGGTGGCAGTATCGGTGCCTTTTAAAGAGAACTGCTATAGACTGAAAAAGTATGCTATAATGGAAGATAGAAAAAGGAGTAATTTATGTATCTTATTGAAATTTTAAAATCTATCTTCTTCGGGATTGTTGAAGGAATTACGGAATGGTTGCCAATTTCCAGTACAGGTCACTTGATTTTAGCAGAGGAATTTATCCAATACCAAAATCAAAATGAAGCCTTTATATCCATGTTTAATGTTGTGATTCAGCTTGGTGCGATTTTAGCGGTCATGGTGATTTACTTTAATAAGCTCAATCCTTTCAAATCGACTAAAGACAAGCAGGAAGTTCGTAAGACTTGGCGACTATGGTTGAAGGTTTTAGTAGCTACTTTACCTTTACTTGGTGTCTTTAAATTTGATGATTGGTTTGATACCCACTTCCATAACATGGTTTCAGTTGCTCTCATGTTGATTATCTATGGAATTGCCTTTATCTATTTGGAAAAGCGCAATAAAGCGCGTGCTATCGAGCCAAGTGTAACAGAATTGGACAAACTTCCTTATACTACAGCCTTCTATATCGGACTCTTCCAAGTTCTTGCCCTTTTACCAGGAACTAGTCGTTCTGGGGCAACGATTGTCGGTGGTTTATTGAATGGAACCAGTCGTTCTGTTGTGACAGAATTCACCTTCTATCTTGGTATTCCAGTTATGTTTGGAGCTAGTGCCTTAAAGATTTTCAAATTTGTAAAAGCAGGGCAACTCTTGAGCTTTGGGCAATTGTTCTTGCTCTTGGTTGCGATGGGAGTAGCCTTTGCAGTCAGCATGATCGCTATTCGCTTCTTGACCAGCTATGTAAAAAAACACGACTTTACCCTTTTTGGTAAATACCGTATCGTGCTTGGTGGTGTCTTGCTACTTTATAGCTTTGTCCGTTTATTTGTATAAGAAAAACCTTGAAGGGTCAGCTCTTCAAGGTTTTAAAATCCAGTCACGGTAATCCCCAACAGGCGGACACCTCTTTCTTTCTCGTTTAACTCTTCATAGAGTTGCAGGGCTATTTGGCTTATCTGACTGGCATCCTGTGTTTTTTGAGCAAGACTTTTTCGTTTAGTAAGAGTTGAAAAGTCCTCGTAGCGGATTTTCAAAATGACAATTTTTCCAGTTTTTTCTTGTTGACTGAGATTGAGAGCGACTCTTTCTGATAGGAGAGTCAGCTCTTTTTTGATATCTTCCTCGGCACGGAGAATCTTTCCATAAGTTTTCTCCTTCCCGATGGATTTACGGATGCGATTGGATTTGACTGGGGAATTGTGGATACCACGAGCCTTTCGATAAAGGTCGTAGCCCAGTCTGCCAAAGCGGTCTATTAGGATTATTTCAGGAATTTCAAATAGGTCAGCGCCAGTAAAAATGCCCATTTGATGAAGACGTTCCACCGTCTTTTTTCCTACTCCGTGAAACTTGGCCACGTCCATTTGTTTGAGAAAATCCTCAGCATGCTCAGGTAAAATCACTGTCAGACCATGTGGTTTTTGATAATCACTCGCCATTTTAGCTAAGAATTTATTGTAGGAAACACCGGCAGAGGAGGTTAGATGAAGTTCTTGCCAGATATCCTCTTGAATGAGACGAGCGATTTTGACTGCCGACTTGATACCTAGTTTATTTTCTGTCACGTCTAAATAAGCTTCGTCAATACTCACTGGTTCGATGATGTCTGTATAACGTTTAAAAATCTCTCGAATCTGAAGTCCCACTGTCTTATATTTTTCATAATTCCCTGAGATAAAAATAGCTTGAGGGCAGCGTTCATAAGCCTCTTTTGAACTCATGGCAGAGTGAATACCGAAAGATCTAGCTTCATAACTACAGGTTGCAACGACTCCACGGCCACCAGTTTCTCTTGGATTACTTCCGATGATGACTGGTTTACCTTTTAATTTAGGATTGTCTCGAATTTCTACAGCAGCAAAAAAAGCATCCATGTCAATGTGGATGATTTTTCTTGACAAATCATTTAACAAAGGAAAAACCAGCATGTATAACCCCTTTTTAGTATTTATTTCCCTTTATTATATCCTTTTTTCTGAAAAAAAGGAAAATCAGGTTTGTTTTTTCAAAAATATAATACAGTTTATCTGAAAAAAGCATTCTGTTTTAGAAAAGAAAGTGTAAAAATAGGGATTTTACTCTTGTTGAAATCGTTTACTGTATGGTATACTTAACTCATAAATGTAACAGATAGCTGTTACTAGAAAGAAAAAAAGAGGACACTAACATGGTTGTTAAAACAGTTGTTGAAGCTCAAGATATTTTTGATAAAGCTTGGGAAGGCTTCAAAGGCGTAGATTGGAAGGAAAAAGTAAGCATTTCACGCTTTGTTCAAGCTAACTACACACCTTACGATGGAGACGAAAGCTTCCTTGCAGGACCAACTGAACGCTCACTTCACATCAAAAAAATTGTAGAAGAAACTAAGGCTCACTACGAAGAAACTCGTTTCCCAATGGACACTCGTCCAACATCTATCGCTGATATTCCAGCAGGATTTATCGATAAAGAAAACGAAGTTATCTATGGTATCCAAAACGATGAACTCTTCAAATTGAACTTCATGCCAAGAGGTGGTATCCGTATGGCTGAAACTACTTTGAAGGAAAATGGATATGAACCAGATCCAGCTGTTCACGAAATCTTTACTAAATATGTGACAACAGTTAACGACGGTATCTTCCGTGCTTACACTTCAAACATCCGTCGCGCTCGTCACGCACACACTGTAACTGGTCTTCCAGATGCATACTCACGTGGACGTATCATCGGTGTTTATGCTCGTCTTGCTCTTTACGGTGCAGACTACTTGATGCAAGAAAAAGTAAACGATTGGAATGCAATCGAAGAAATTGATGAAGAAACAATCCGTCTTCGTGAAGAAATCAACCTTCAATATCAAGCATTACAACAAGTTGTACGCTTAGGTGATCTTTACGGAGTTGACGTTCGCAAACCAGCGATGAACACTAAAGAAGCTATCCAATGGGTTAACATTGCCTTCATGGCTGTCTGCCGTGTTATCAACGGTGCTGCTACATCTCTAGGACGTGTGCCAATCGTATTGGATATCTTTGCAGAACGTGACCTTGCTCGTGGTACATTTACTGAATCAGAAATCCAAGAATTCGTTGATGATTTCGTTATGAAACTTCGTACAGTTAAATTTGCTCGTACAAAAGCTTACGATCAATTGTACTCAGGTGACCCAACTTTCATCACAACTTCTATGGCTGGTATGGGTAACGACGGTCGTCACCGTGTTACTAAGATGGACTACCGTTTCTTGAACACTCTTGACAACATCGGTAACTCACCAGAACCAAACTTGACAGTTCTTTGGACTGATAAATTGCCTTACAACTTCCGTCGCTACTGTATGCATATGAGCCACAAACACTCTTCTATCCAATACGAAGGTGTTACAACAATGGCTAAAGACGGATACGGTGAAATGAGCTGTATCTCATGCTGTGTATCACCACTTGACCCAGAAAACGAAGAACAACGTCACAACATCCAGTACTTCGGTGCTCGCGTAAACGTATTGAAAGCCCTTCTTACTGGTTTGAACGGTGGTTACGACGATGTACACAAAGACTACAAAGTATTTGACATCGAACCAATCCGTGACGAAGTTCTTGAATTTGAATCAGTTAAAGCTAACTTTGAAAAATCTCTTGACTGGTTGACTGACACTTACGTAGATGCTTTGAACATCATCCACTACATGACTGATAAGTACAACTACGAAGCTGTTCAAATGGCCTTCTTGCCAACTAAACAACGTGCTAACATGGGATTCGGTATCTGTGGATTTGCTAACACAGTTGATACATTGTCAGCTATCAAATACGCTACAGTTAAACCAATCCGTGATGAAAATGGCTACATCTACGATTACGAAACAATCGGTGAATACCCACGTTGGGGTGAAGATGATCCTCGTTCAAACGAATTGGCAGAATGGTTGATTGAAGCTTATACAACTCGTCTACGTAGCCACAAACTTTACAAAGACGCAGAAGCTACTGTATCACTTTTGACAATCACATCTAACGTTGCTTACTCTAAACAAACTGGTAACTCACCAGTCCACAAAGGTGTATACCTCAACGAAGATGGTTCTGTGAACTTGTCTAAACTTGAATTCTTCTCACCAGGTGCTAACCCATCTAACAAAGCTAAAGGTGGATGGTTGCAAAACTTGAACTCACTTTCTAGTCTTGACTTTGGTTATGCGGCTGACGGTATCTCATTGACTACTCAAGTTTCACCACGTGCTCTTGGTAAGACTCGTGACGAACAAGTTGATAACTTGGTAACAATCCTTGATGGTTACTTTGAAAACGGTGGACAACACGTTAACTTGAACGTTATGGACTTGAACGATGTTTACGAAAAGATTATGTCTGGTGAAGATGTTATCGTACGTATCTCTGGATACTGTGTAAACACTAAATACCTCACTCCAGAACAAAAAACTGAATTGACACAACGTGTCTTCCACGAAGTTCTTTCTATGGATGATGCCTTAGATGCGTTGAACTAATCAAGTTCTTGAATAATGAAATAAGGAACCCTCGGTCAGTCGACTGAGGGTTGTTTTTTTGATTCTTATACTCTGACAAAATTTCTTCAAACCACGTCAGTTTTATCTGCTGAGTTACAGAAGTGCTTTGAGAACTCTGTGCCTTGCTTTCTGGTTTGCTCTTTGATTTTTATTGAGTGTAAACCTCAGTCAGTCTCTGAAGTGTCTAACTTGGTTTAAAAAGAGTTCGTTGAATTTTGGAAGGTGATCTGAAATTAAAACACCACACTTTGTAAGATACAAGGTGTGGTTGTATTTTATCTCTTGGACCATGTCCGCTTCATAAAGAGAAGTAGGATGGGATAGATCTCTAAACGACCTGCAATCATAGCGAATGAAAGGAGGAGTTTTGAGAGAGGGCTAAAGATTGAAAAACTAGAAGTAGTTCCTAGGATAGGGCCGATATTGTTGAAACAGCTAAAGACAGCACTAGTAACGACTAGGAAGTCATTGCTGTCAAGGCTAATAATAAAAATGAGTGATAGTGAAATCATAATATAAATGACAAAATATTTGAGAATTTTGTGTTGAGTGTCCTTATCAATCACTGTTTTATTGACATGAAGAGTTAATACTCGGTGGGGTGATAAGATAGATAAAATCTGATTTTTTGCAATTTTTGATAGAATCAGTCCTCGAATTACTTTGAGGCCACCGGCGGTGGATCCAGCAGAGCCACCGATTGCCATGAGGAAGAGGAGGATAAACTGGGAGAAGAGAGGCCAGTTGGTAATATCTCCATATCCAAAACCAGTTGTTGTAATGATGTTGGAAACCTGGAAGAAGGCCATTTCAAAACTTTTTGAAAATCCTGAGTAGAGATAGAGGGTATTGAGGCTGATTAAGCCTGTAGAAATCATTACGATGACTAAGTAAGTCCGAAGTTCTTCATCTCCAAAGAAGGCTTTGACTCGGCGGAGCATCAGATAGTAGTAGAGGTTAAAGTTGACACCAAAAACCAAAACTCCGATACTAACCAGATAGGTGATAAGAGAGCTGCCATAGTGGGCGATTCCGTCGTTATATACTGTGAAACCTCCCGTACCTGCTGTTCCCATGGCAATGACAAAACTATCAAATAGGGGCATTCCGGCTAGATAATAGATGATCACAAAGAGGGAAAGAGTCCCAGGTAAAGTAAATAAAGAATCTGGGCAGTGTTTTTCAGCTTGGATACTACCTTACCAAAGACAGGTCCTGGGACTTCAGCCTTCATAACTTCGAGGTGGCTATTTTTAGCGTTATCCATAATGGCAAGTGCAAAAACAAGCACTCCCATTCCTCCAATCAAGTGGGTAAAGCTTCGCCAGAAGAGGAGGGAACGACTGAGAACAGAAACGTCGTTCAGAATAGTTGCTCCAGTAGTTGTAAAGCCAGAACTGATTTCAAAAAAGGCATCGATAAGGCTGGGAATTTGCCCAGCAAAGACAAAGGGGAGACCGCCAAAGAAGGACCATAGGATCCAACAAAGGGCAACAATCAAAATTCCCTCCTTGGCATAAATCCGTTGATTTTTTGGTTTTCGTAAGACACCAAAACCACCAAGAAGAAGTAAAATTCCAATTGTTTTAAAGAGTGATATAAAAACTTGGCTGGATTCCTGATAATATACTGCTATACTCACAGGTACTAAGAGGAGCACTGCTTCAATTAAGAGAAGCTTCGAGAGAAGATAACGAATCATACTTTTATTCATTTCTTACCTCGCAATCAAATCATAAATCTTGGTGATGTTTGGCAACAAGGTTGTTACTAGGAGCTTGTCTCCGACTTCAAGCGTATCCTCCCCAGTAGGGAAAATAGTCTTGCCCTTTCGAATGATGGCTGCAATAAGAACCCCTTTTTTCAGTTTTAGTTGAGAAAGAGGTTTGGCAGTCATTTTATTGGCTTCCTTGATATGGAATTGCAGGGTTTCGATTTGACCATTTGCTAGATGGTGCATGGCTTGAAGGTCTGAATACTGGGCATTAACACGGCCACGAATAAAGTGCATGATTGTATCTACAGCGATGATTTTCGGAGTGATAATGCTTGAGAAATCAGGCGCATGAATAATTTCAAGGAGACTAGTTCTGTTAACCTTGCTAATATTTTTTTGCACCCCCACACTATCCAGGAACATAGAAGTAATAATATTCTCTTCGTCAACTCCTGTTAGGGTTGCTACTGCATCATAGTTTTGGGCACTTTCTTCCAGCAGGATATCTTTTGCGGTACCATCTCCTTGGACAATATAGAGATTAGGGAATTTCTCACTAAAGAAACGTGCCCTTTCAGGATTAATCTCGATGACTTTTGTATCAATACGACTGTCTTTGAGGATACCTAGTAGATAATAGGCAATTCTACCTGCTCCAACGATGAGAAGGCTCTTCACAGCACGAGATTTGAAATAATTATGGAAGAGCATCATATCAACACGGTTACCAGTGACAAAGATTCTATCTTTATCCTGTATGGTCATGTCACCACTTGGGATGATAATTTGATGATCTCTTTCTATCGCACAGACAATGACATTGCCGAATTTTTTCCGAAAATCAGAAATGGGCATTTGGCAAAGACCGCTAGTGGATTTGACAACAAATTCCATGAGGCTAACGCGTCCACCAGCAAAGCGTTCGACAGATAGGGCGTTGGGGAAGTCAATGATATTGGCGATAGCGCGGGCAGCCAAGAGCTCAGGATTTACGATAAGAGAAAAGCCGAGAATATTCTTTTCTTTGAAATAAGAGTTAGAGTATTCAGGATTTCGCACCCGAACGATGGTTTCTTTAGCCCCCATTTTTTTGGCTAGAACGGCTGCAATCATGTTCACTTCATCGTATTCAGTCAAGGCGATAAAGATATCACAATCCTGAACACTGGCTTGCTCAAGGATGGTGAAATCGGCCCCGTTACCAAGGATACCCATGATATCAAAGCGATTAACAATATGATTGAGAACAGCTTCGTCTTGCTCAATCAGCAAAACATCATGCTTTTCTGCAACCAGGGAGCGGCAGAGAGCAAAACCAACTTTTCCTCCTCCGACAAGGATAATTTTCATAATAAAACCTACTTTTTCATGATGTAACTATCATACCTTTTTTCAAGAAAAAATGCACCTACTAGCTCATAACAAGAGCTTTTAGTAGGAAATTTGCTATAAGGTAAAACTATACCCTAATCAACTGAAATAGCTAGTAGCATCTTTCTCTGAAATATGGTATGATAAAGGATATACAAGGAGATAAAATGAATAATAATTTACTGGTATTATAATCAGACTTTGGTCTGCTTGATGGTGCGGTATCGGCTATGATTGGAGTGACTTTAGAAGAGTCTCCAACCATAAAAATTCATCATTTGACGCACGATATCACACCTTATAATATTTTTGAAGAGAGTTATTGATATTCTGGATGTTCGCTCTGGACTTCTATCACGCGAGAAGAATTTTACAAGCTGGAACCGGCATTCGGTGACCGTTTTGAGGTGACTATCTATCATGCAGATATGCTGGTCTATCAAAATCAGGTTGTTTATGACAAATCATTTGCAGATGCGAGGATTGGGTAACCCATCCTTTACATCAATTCCCTCTATCGTTTAGGTCTGGCTATCAACCAAGGTTCCTTTGCCAAGGCCTATAATGTGGGTGTCGGTTCATCTTGGACCATTGAAATAAAGAAAATAGAAGGATAAAATAGGAGAATATAGATGAAAAATCAATCAATTAAACAAGTTGTTGCTATCGGTGTTGGAGCTGCGCTCTTTGTTGTCATCGGGATGATCAGCATTCCGACACCCGTTCCAAATACAAGCATCCAGCTTCAGTATGCGGTACAGAGTCTCTTGTCTATCATTTTTGGCCCTCTAGTGGGATTACTTGTTGGTTTAATTGGGCATGCTGTTAAGGATTCTATTGCAGGCTACGGTCTTTGGTGGACTTGGATTATTGCTAGTGGTCTCTTTGGTCTAGTCGTCGGACTCTTTAGAAAATACATTCGAGTAACACAGGGTGTTTGAATTGAAGGATATTGTTTTCTTTAACCTCATTCAGATTGTTGCAAATGCCCTTGTTTGGGGTGTCTTGGCACCACTTGGAGATGTTGTGATTTATCAAGAAGCGGCAGAAAAAGTATTTACTCAAGGGATTGTCGCAGGTATTGCTAACGCTGTGACTATTGCTATCGCAGGTACCCTTCTCTTGCTAGCTTATTCACGTACACAGACTCGTTCAGGAAGTTTGAAAAAGGATTGACATAAAGGAAAAGGCTGGACAACCAGTCTTTTTGCTGTTTATAGACTAGTCGGGTAAGCAATTTAGGCTAGAAATCCTTTTGGCGCTAAGTTTTTAAGAGAAGAGTCTGCAAGAAGGGCTTGATTTATGATAAAATAGAAGTCTAATACTCTGCGAAAATCTCTTCAAACCGCGTCAGCTTCTCCTTGCCGTACTTAAGTATAGTCTACGGCTAGCTTCCTGATTTGCTCTTTGATTTTCATTGAGTAGAAGAAACGAATGAAGAGACATGAAATGAAAGAAGCTATAATTGAGTGGAAGGATTTCTCTTTCCAGTATGAAACGCAACAAGAACCGACCTTGCAAGGGATGGACTTGACCATTTATAAGGGAGAGAAAGTCTTAATTGTTGGCCCATCTGGGTCAGGTAAGTCTACATTGGGTCAATGTTTGAATGGGATTATTCCCAATATTTACAGGGGTCAGACGTCTGGAGAATTTTTGATTAAGGGCCAAGCAGCCTTTGATATGAGTATCTATGACAAATCTCATCTGGTTAGCACAGTTTTACAGGATACAGATGGGCAGTTTATTGGGCTGTCTGTGGCAGAAGATTTGGCTTTTGCTCTGGAAAATGATGTGACAGCTCTAGAAGAGATGAAAAGTCGTGTTCATAAATGGGCTGAAAAGCTGGATCTTCTTGATTTACTAGCTCAGCGTCCTCAGGATTTATCTGGTGGACAAAAGCAACGAGTCAGCCTAGCTGGTGTCTTGATTGATGAGAGCCCAATTCTCTTGTTTGATGAACCCCTTGCTAATCTCGATCCCAAATCAGGTCAGGAGATTATCGAATTGATTGACCAGATTCACAAGGAAGAGGGGGCGACGACTCTTATTATCGAGCACCGTTTGGAGGATGTATTGCATCGCCCTGTGGATCGGATTGTCTTGATAAACGATGGTCGTATCCTATTTAATGGTGGGCCTGATCAGCTACTGGCGACTAATTTATTGACTCAAAATGGCATCCGAGAACCCCTTTATCTAACAACTCTACGTCAATTGGGTGTGGATTTAAAGGAGGAAGAATCGTTAGCAAATCTGGATAACATGTCTATCTCAAAAGGTCAGATTCAGTTGCAGAATGAACTGGCAAAAGAGACGCCAGATTTGCAGTCACTCTTTAAATTAGAGGATGTGTCTTTCTTATGATGATAGACCGATTTTGAAATCCATTTATCTGGATATTAAAAAAGGGGAAAAGATTGCCATTGTCGGGAAAAATGGAGCAGGGAAGTCAACTCTAGCCAAGGCCTTAAGTAGCTTTATTCAGACTGAAGGTCGCTATCTGTGGGAAGGGCAGGATATCAAAGGAGATTCTGTTGCAGAGCGGGCGGAACGAGTCGGCTATGTGCTGCAAAATCCTAATCAAATGATTTCAACCAATATGATTTTTGATGAGGTGGCTCTGGGACTTCGTTTGCGAGGTGTGGACGAGCAGGAAATTGAAACGAGGGTCTATGAAACCTTAAAAATCTGTGGTCTCTATGAATTCCGTAATTGGCCTATTTCTGCCCTGTCATTTGGTCAGAAAAAACGTGTCACCATTGCATCCATTTTAGTGTTAGGAGCTGAAATCATCCTTTTAGATGAACCAACAGCTGGTCAAGACCAGAAGAACTATACTGAAATTATGGACTTTCTGGAAGAGTTACATCAAAAAGGCCATACCATTGTCATGATTACGCATGATATGCAATTGATGCTGGATTATTCAGACCGGGCCCTTGTCATGGTGGATGGGGAATTGATTGCCGATACTGATCCAGCCAGTCTTTTGAGTAATCCTGAGCTTTTAGTAAAAGCCAATCTAAAAGAAACCTCTATCTTTAACTTGGCCAAGAAACTAGATGTGGATCCACTTGCTTTAACGGCATTTTATAAAGAAAGGAGAGAAGGATGCAAGCTAAATTAATCGGTTATCAACATCGAGATACCCTAATTCATCGTCTATCTGGGGCTGGCAAGCTTCTCTTTTTCATCTTGGTATCCTTAGCAGCCATGATTAGTTATGATATTAGACTCCTTGTTTTGATTGCTCTTTTTTCAATCATTCTTTTATATGTGTCAGAAATCCGTTTTAAAGATGTGTCTTTTGTAGCCGTTTTTGCGACGGCATTTGCCAGCTTGAATGTTTTGATGGTCTATCTCTTTTCTCCTGAGTACGGAGTGGGGCTGTATGGTGCTAAAAGTGTCATTTGGCAAGGAATCGGTAGCTACACGATAACGAGCCAAGAACTCTTTTACTTGTTGAATTTAATTATTAAGTATATATGCACCATTCCTTTAGCGATTATTTTTTTAATGACCACTCATCCTAGTCAGTTTGCTTCTAACCTTAATCAAATTGGGGTATCTTACAAAATTGCCTATTCTGTTAGTTTGACCTTGCGTTATATTCCAGATTTACAGGAAGAATTCTTTACCATCAAGACGTCTCAGGAGGCGCGTGGGATGGAATTATCCAAGAAAGCTTCTCTCATGCAACGAATCAAAGGCAATCTGCGCATCATTACTCCCTTGATTTAGTTCCTTGGAACGCATTGATACCATCGCTACTGCCATGGAGCTTCGGCGCTTTGGAAAAGAGAAAAAGCGGACTTGGTATAGTTATCAAGTCTTGAAAAAAGGGGACTATCTTACTGTACTGGTTGCCATCTTATTTGTAGTAGCTAGTTTACTACTTATCTTGCAGAATCATGGACGATTTTACAACCCTTGGAAATAGCTTGAAAAAATTGAAAAAATCAAGTCGTTTCTATTGACAATGATTCTGAAAGTGTTATACTAAGAAAGTAGTTTCGCTGATTTACTTCAAACCTGTTGTGAGGTAAGTTAACGACGCCTTAACCACGCTGTTTGCTGAGCTTGACTCCGGGCAGTGTGGCTATTTTTTTGCAATGGTGAAAGGAAGCAAGTCATGACAAATCACATTGTATTATTTGAACCTCAAATTCCACAAAATACAGGCAATATCGCGCGTACTTGCGCTGCGACCAATTCTCCCCTCCACATCATCAAACCCATGGGCTTTCCTATTGATGACCGCAAGATGAAGAGAGCTGGTTTGGATTATTGGGATAAGCTAGAAATCTATTTTTATGAGAGTTTGGAAGATTTTATGTCTCAGATGAAGGGTAAACTCTATTTAATTTCGAAATTTGCTGAAAAAGTGTATTCTGAGGTGAATTTATCGACTGATGAGGACCATTATTTTCTCTTTGGACGTGAAGACAAGGGCTTACCTGAGGATTTTATGCGAGAACATCCTGAAAAGGCTCTCCGTATTCCCATGAATGATGAACATGTCCGCAGTCTTAATGTGTCTAATACCGTCTGCATGATTGTCTACGAAGCCCTCCGCCAGCAGAACTTTGCAGGTCTTGAGCTTGTTCATACCTATGAAGTGGATAAATTGAAATAAAAAATGAAAATGAAAATGAACAAAATGCTTGCGCTTGCAAGCGTTTTTTGTTATGATAAAAGAGTCTTCAGGGCAGGGTGAAATTCCCGACCGGCGGTAAATTTGACTAGCTATTTTAGCTTTCTCGTCGTTGTCTTGTCTCGATATACTTTAAGTATTATCTTCGACTGCGACGCCTAGATAAATCTAAAATATCTTAGCCAAATAAGTCCGCGAGCGTAAGCTGATGTGGTGAGATTCCACAACCGACAGTATAGTCTGGATGGGAGAAGACGAAAGAATAGCTTTGTCTGTTCTGATAGATTTATAGCTAAACTGTAACCGCTTGCTCAATAGAGTGAGAGGGAACTTTTGGGATATAAAAAGATAGAATAGATAGAGAAATCCTTTCTAACTTCTTCTGATTTTATAGAAAATTGGAGGAACCTGTTATGACAAACACACGTCGACTTTCGACCATTGCGATTCTATCAGCCATCTCATTTGTGCTGATGTACTTTGACTTTCCGCTTTTGCCAGCGGCGTCCTTCCTCAAGATCGAATTTAGTATCTTGCCAGTCCTTGTGGGCTTGGTGGTCATGGATTTGCCTGCTGCTCTAGGAATTCTCTTGCTCCGCTCACTCTTGAAATTGCTTCTTAATAGTCAAGGAGTGAATACTTACATTGGTTTGCCGATGAATATCGTAGCTTTGGGAGTTTTTGTCATCGTATTTGCTTTGATTTGGAAAAAGGAACGGACAACTCTTCGTTTCCTACTAGGCTCTTTAGCTGGGACTATTGGCTTAACCGTGGCTATGTTGGTTCTCAACTATGTTTACGCTGTTCCTTTGTACGCTAAGTTTGCTAACTTTGATATTGGAAAAATTTTGGGACTTTCCAACTACCTAATGACCATGGTATTACCTTTTAACTTGATTGAGGGTGTAATCTTTTCAGTTTCATTCTGGTTGTTGTATGTTCTCTTGAAACCAACCTTAAAACATTATGAAAGATAAACAAACATTTTTAATGAAGGGCAGTTTTGCCCTTTTACTTTTCGTTATTCTTGGCTACATGGTCAAATTTTACCCTGAAACACTGGTCGGTTTTGACCAACCGATACAGACTGCCGTTCGCGGAGACTTGCCAGCTTACTTGACTATTCTTTTCAGGGCCATCACACGCCTGATTGATATTCCAGTGATTAGCACTTGGGTTGTCATTACAGCTTTTGTCTTTTATCGTAAGCGGTGGAAGATAGAAAGTTTCTTCATGCTGGGAAATCTGGCTTTGGCAGGTCTTTTAATCGTGACCTTTAAAAATATTTACCAGCGCCCACGACCAGCTATTTTACACTTGGTTGAGGAGAAGGGATTTTCCTTTCCAAGTGGCCATTCTCTGGCTGTAACCTTGATGGTCGGCTCTCTGATTGTCATTCTCAGTCAACGGATGAAAAATCCAGTCTGGAGAAAAATCGTGCAAATCGTGCTAGCTCTCTACCTAGTCAGTGTGCTGGTATCAAGGGTCTATCTGGGAGTTCATTACCCATCAGACGTTCTTGCCAGTTTCTGTGTGGGTTTGGGAGCCTTGTTTATCGAATTTCCCTTTTATGATAAGCTCCGCTTCCAATGGCGATTTAAAGGCAAGCAGAAGTGATGAAAAAGATAAAAAAATTTCTACCAGTACTTGACAAATAGATTGAAATATCATAAAATGAAAATGGTTACAGAGTTATTAATTATTTAAGCTTCATGTCACCATTAAAAATTGAAATAAAAGGATGTTATCACTAATACAAGTGAGCAGGAACCTATTTAATCACATCGGAAGAAGTTTCTTGATGTTTTTAAGTAGGTTCCTTTTATTTTAAAAGGGAAATTTTATGATCATAAAACGAATACTAAAACCACAATGCTGTAATTGCGCAAAGTAAAAAAGATATCGATATTCTTCTTTTTGGAAGGGGAATAGCTTTTGGAAGAAAAATTGGAGATAAAGTAAATCCAATTGATATTGAGAAAAGTTTTTTTCTCAAAAAAATAGAGATAATATGACCCGTTTTACAGAGATGTTTATTAACGTTCCTTTGGAGTTGGTGTACATCACCGAAAAAAATAATTAATCTAGGTAAAATAACATTGGGTAATAATTTTTGATGAAATTATCTATATTAATTTAACGGATCATATTTCTTCGAGCATAGAACGTTATAAAGAAGGGATTATTATTTCGAATCCCCTACGCTGGGAAATCTCGAAATATTATAAAGAAGAATTTGAGCTTGGGAAAAGGGCTTTACAAATAATAAAAAAAGAGTTGGGTATTGAACTTCCAATTGATGAAGCTGCATTCATAGCGCTACATTTTTGTTAATGCTAATTTAGAAAAATAATTTTTCAAGAGTCGTATAAAATCACTGAAATAATTATGGGAATTGAGAAAATCATTCAAGATTTCTATTGTACTGAGTTTAACCAAGATTCTATTGATTATTATAGATTCATAACTCATATAAAATTATTTGCCCATCGCTTGGTTGAAAATACAACTTATTGTGACGATGATGATGAAGACTTGTTAGCATTAATGAAAAATAAATATCCTAGAGAATATGAATGTGGTGAACAGGTGGCAATGTTTATACAAACTGAGTACAATTACTTGCTGACTTCTAGTGAATTAGTTTATTTGATGGCTCATATCCGTCGCTTAACAAAAAATTTAGATTAATAGAATAGGAGAATACCATGAGTTATAAAGATACGGTACAAAAAATCCTCGATGTAATTGGAGGCGAAAAAAATGTCAATAGAGTTACCCATTGTGTAACACGTTTAAGATTAGAATTAAAAGATGAAAATTTAGTCAATGATGATGATGTGAAGAAGATACCAGGTGTAATAGGTATTATGAAAAAGAATGGGCAATATCAAATTATACTTGGTAATGATGTAGCCAATTATTATAAAGAATTCATTAAACTTGGCAATTTTGAAACAGATTCAGTTGATCAAGGGCACAAAGGGAATATTTTAGAAAGAATCATTGAATATATCGCTGGTTCCATGACTCCAATCATTCCTGCAATGTTAGGGGGAGGTATGTTGAAAGTCTTGGTAATCATTTTACCAATGCTTGGTATATTGCAATCAGATTCTCAGACTATTGCTTTTTTGACATTTTTTGGGGATGCTCCATATTATTTCTTACCGCTGTTATTAGCTTATTCTGCATCACAAAAATTAAAAGTAACATCTACATTAGCTATGTCTGTAGCAGGTGTACTTCTCCATCCAAATTTTGTTCAAATGGTGCAATCAGGGAATCCTCTTAGTTTATTTGGTGCACCTGTGACACCAGCTAGTTATGGTTCATCAGTCATTCCAATTCTTATTATGGTTTGGTTGATGAAATATATTGAAAAAATGATTGCTAAATTAACACCAGCTGTTACTAAGAGTTTTTTGCAACCTACGCTAGTATTATTAGTATCAAGCTTTATTGCCTTAGTTGTAGTCGGACCTATTGGAGTAATTGTTGGTGAAGGCTTATCAAATCTAGTTGGGCACATGTATGGTGTAGCTGGATGGCTTACATTAGCTATTCTTGGTGCTATTATGCCATTTATTGTTATGACTGGAATGCATTGGGCTTTTGCACCTATTTTTTTGGCGGCATCTATTGCTACTCCAGACGTATTAATTCTTCCAGCAATGTTAGGGTCAAACTTAGCTCAAGGGGCTGCTTCGATGGCTGTTGCATTAAAGAGTAAAAATAATAATACAAAACAAATTGCTTTTGCAGCAGGTTTCTCAGCCTTACTTGCAGGGATTACCGAACCTGCATTATATGGTGTGACTTTAAAATATAAAAAACCGCTTTATGCAGCTATGATTGGTGGTGGATTAGCGGGATTATTTGCAGGTCTTACGAGTGTTAAAGCGTATCTATTTGCTGTCCCATCTTTGATAGCGTTGCCTCAATTTATTTATTCTGATGTACCATCAAATATTGCAAATGCTTTAATTGTGGCGGTCATTTCGGTTGTTATTACCTTTGTATTAGCATATATATTTGGAATCGATGAAGAAGAGAGTTCTAGCAATTTAGAAGTTGAAGCTGGAGTTTCAAATAAAAAAATGATATTTTCTCCTATATCAGGAGAAATCATTCCGTTAAGCGATGTCCAAGATAAAACATTTTCAGATAAACTAATTGGAGACGGAGTAGCGATTATCCCAAGTGAAGGTAAGGTTTATGCACCATTTGATGGGAAAATTACAAATATTTTTCCGACTAAGCACGCAATTGGATTGAAGAGTGATGAGGGGGTTGAGTTACTAATTCATATTGGATTAGATACTGTTGAGCTAAAAGGTCAAGGTTTTATTAGTCATGTAGAAGAAGGAGACAGAGTTTTCAAAAATCAGTTGATTTTTGAAATGGACTTGAATTTAATTAAGACTAAAGGCTACGAAACAGTTACACCAGTAATTGTAACGAATACCAACGATTTTCTAGATGTATTAGTATTACCTAATAATCAGACAATCGAGCATTCTAAGGAATTACTGGTAATATTATAATGGAGGAAAGTTATGACCATTTTTCCAGATGATTTTCTTTGGGGTGGAGCTGTTGCAGCTAATCAAGTAGAGGGAGCATATAATAAAAATGGTAAGGGCTTATCAGTTCAGGATGTGTTACCCAAAGGTGGATTAGGAGAAGCAACAGAAAATCCTACAGAAGATAACTTAAAATTGTTAGGTATTGATTTTTATCATAAATATAAGGAAGATATATCCTTGTTTTCTGAAATGGGCTTTAATGTTTTTTTCGTACTTCTATTGCATGGAGTAGAATTTTTCCAAAAGGAGATGAGGAAGAACCTAACGAAGCTGGTTTGAAATATTATGATGAATTGTTTGATGAACTACATGCTCACGGGATAGAACCACTTGTAACTCTTTCACACTATGAGACTCCATTATATTTAGCAAGAAAATATCATGGATGGATTGATAGAAGAATGATTTATTTTTATGAAAAATTTGCTCGAACAGTTTTAGAAAGGTACAAAGATAAAGTTAAATATTGGCTTACATTTAACGAAGTGAATTCTGTTTTGGAATTACCATTTACTAGTGGAGGAATAGATATACCTAAGGAGAATCTTTCGAAACAAGAATTATATCAAGCTATACATCATGAATTAGTTGCATCGAGTTTGGTTACAAAAATTGCTCGTGAGATTAATTCAGAGTTTAAGGTGGGATGTATGGTATTAGCCATGCCAGCTTATCCAATGACTCCAAATCCAAAAGATGTATGGGCGACTCATGAGTATGAGAATCTAAATTATCTATTTTCAGATGTGCATGTTAGAGGTTATTATCCGAATTATGCAAAAAGATACTTTAAGGAACATAACATTAACATAGAGTTTGAAGATGGAGATGCAGAGTTATTAAAAAATTATACTGTAGATTTTTTATCGTTTAGTTATTACATGAGTGTGACTCAATCTGCTCTTCCAACACAGTATAATTCAGGAGAAGGGAATATTATTGGTGGTTTAGTAAATCCTTATTTAGAGTCTTCAGAGTGGGGATGGCAAATTGATCCAATTGGACTACGTATAATTTTAAATAGATATTATGACCGTTATCAAATTCCATTATTTATAGTGGAAAACGGATTAGGTGCTAAAGATCAACTAATAAAAGATGAATTTAATAACTTAATCGTCCAAGATGATTATAGAATTCAGTATATGAAAGAACATTTATTGCAAGTAGCTGAAGCTCTACAGGATGGTGTTGAAATTATGGGCTATACGTCTTGGGGATGTATTGACTGTGTTTCTATGTCCACTGCACAACTTTCTAAAAGGTACGGTCTCATTTATGTTGATCGAAACGATGATGGAAGTGGTACATTAAATCGATATAAGAAGATGTCTTTTACTTGGTATAAAGAAGTGATTGAATCAAATGGAGAATCCTTATTCAAATAGTTTTTTATTGATGACTAGCTATTATCACGGTTAAGGCAACATCTAATTAAATATGAAATAAAGAGGTTTGGAAGACATCAAATTCTAAACCTCTTTATTTTATAGAGGGGATTAATTAATTTAATTTTGTTACAGAGAGCCGATTATAAATAGTTAATTTAGGATAGATTGGTTATATCAATTTAGATAAGAATAAGCTAACAAGCAGAAGTGAGATAGGTCTTGCAAGAATGGTAAAAATCTGATAAACTATGTAGTAATTGAATAGAAATCTGCAAGACTAGTAACTCAAGGGAAGTATATCAGGGAGGAGAGCCGTGACTGCAAGCTCTCTATATGAAAGCTGGGTGAATTCACTTGCTCATGGATTTAGAAATGAAGGTCTGACTTGTCAGATAAAAACGGATGGTACCGCGTGTCAACGCTCCGAGTGGAGTTTTTGGCATGTGGTTTTCTTTTTATCTACGAGAGACTGATGGAGGAATTATGTCAACTATTGAAGAACAATTAAAAGTGCTTCGCGAAGAAACGCTGGCTAGCTTGAAGCAGATTACTGCTGAAAATGAAAAAGAGATGCAAGATTTGCGTGTCTCAGTCCTTGGGAAAAAGGGTTCTCTTACTGAAATCCTCAAAGGGATGAAAGATGTCTCTGCTGAGATGCGTCCAATCATTGGGAAACACGTCAATGAAGCTCGTGATGTCTTGACAGCTGCTTTTGAAGAAACAGCTAAGCTCTTGGAAGAAAAGAAAGTCGCAGCACAACTTACCAGTGAGAGTATCGATGTGACACTTCCAGGTCGCCCAGTTGCGACGGGTCACCGTCACGTCCTCACACAAACAAGTGAAGAAATCGAAGATATTTTCATTGGGATGGGTTACCAAGTTGTGGATGGTTTTGAAGTGGAGCAAGACTACTATAACTTTGAACGTATGAACCTTCCAAAAGACCACCCAGCCCGTGATATGCAGGACACCTTCTATATCACAGAAGAAATCTTACTCCGTACCCACACGTCTCCAGTTCAGGCGCGTGCTATGGATGCCCATGATTTTTCAAAAGGTCCTTTGAAGATGATCTCGCCAGGGCGTGTCTTCCGTCGCGATACGGACGATGCGACCCACAGTCACCAGTTCCACCAAATTGAAGGCTTGGTAGTTGGGAAAAATATCTCTATGGCTGACCTTCAAGGAACCCTTCAGTTGATTGTGCAAAAAATGTTCGGTGAAGAGCGTCAAATCCGTCTGCGTCCATCTTATTTCCCATTCACAGAGCCATCTGTTGAGGTGGATGTTTCTTGCTTCAAGTGTGGTGGAGAAGGCTGTAACGTATGTAAGAAAACAGGTTGGATCGAAATTATGGGTGCCGGTATGGTTCACCCACGTGTCCTTGAAATGAGTGGTATCGATGCGACTGTTTACTCTGGATTTGCCTTTGGTCTTGGACAAGAGCGTGTAGCTATGCTCCGTTACGGAATCAACGATATCCGTGGATTCTACCAAGGAGATGTCCGCTTCTCAGAACAGTTTAAATAAGATTGAAACCTGAAACACAGTCCTAGTCAGGTACTGAGAGAAATGATAAGGACTGACTCGAAGAAAAAGAAAGGAATTGAAAAGATCTTACTTGGTGGGATCTAACAATCAGAATTATGCTTGTATCTTATAAATGGTTAAAAAAATTGGTGGACATTGATGTGCCATCACAAGAGTTGGCTGAAAAAATGTCAACTACAGGGATCGAGGTAGAAGGTGTGGAATCACCTGCTGCTGGTCTCTCAAAAATTGTCGTCGGTGAGGTCTTGTCTTGCGAAGATGTGCCAGAAACTCACCTTCATGTTTGTCAGGTTAACGTTGGCGAAGAAGAAGCCCGTCAAATCGTTTGTGGTGCACCGAATGTACGTGCTGGTATCAAGGTCATGGTGGCTCTTCCAGGAGCTCGCATCGCTGACAACTACAAAATCAAAAAAGGAAAAATCCGTGGTTTTGAGTCACTTGGGATGATTTGTTCACTTGGTGAATTGGGTATTTCTGACTCGGTTGTGCCTAAGGAATTCGCAGATGGCATCCAAATCTTGCCAGAAATGCCGTTCCAGGTGAGGAAGTCTTCTCATATCTAGACTTGGATGATGAAATCATCGAACTTTCTATCACACCAAACCGTGCAGACGCCCTTTCTATGCGTGGGGTGGCTCACGAAGTGGCAGCCATCTATGATAAGGCAGTCAACTTTAAAGAATTTACTCTTTCAGAAACTGACCAAGCCGCAGCAGATGCTCTTTCTGTGGGCATTGAGACAGACAAGGCGCCTTACTATGCAGCTCGTATCTTGGACAATGTGACTATCGCACCAAGTCCACAATGGTTGCAAAACCTTCTCATGAACGAAGGTATCCGTCCCATTAACAACGTAGTGGATGTGACTAACTACATCCTGCTCTACTTTGGTCAACCTATGCATGCTTTTGACTTGGACACCTTTAAAGGGACTGACATCCGTGTACGTGAAGCGTGTGCTGGTGAAAAATTAGTGACTTTAGATGGTGAAGAACGTGACTTAGACGTGAATGACCTAGTTATCACTGTTGCAGACAAGCCAGTAGCCCTTGCAGGTGTCATGGGTGGTCAAGTAACAGAAATCTCTGACAAATCTAGTCGTGTTGTCCTTGAAGCAGCTGTTTTCAATGGCAAATCTATCCGCAAGACTAGCGGTCGCCTCAATCTTCGTTCTGAGTCCTCTTCTCGCTTTGAAAAAGGTATCAATTTGGCAACTGTTAACGAAGCCCTTGATGCGGCAGCTAGTATGATTGCCGAACTTGCAGGTGCGACGGTGCGTAAGGGTATCATTTCAGCGGGTGAGCTTGATACCTCTGATGTGGAAGTTTCTTCAACTCTTGCGGATGTTAATCGTGTCCTCGGAACTGAGCTGTCTTATGCTGATGTAGAAGATGTCTTCCGTCGTCTTGGCTTTGGCCTTTCTGGAAATGCAGACAGCTTTACAGTCAGCGTACCACGTCGTCGTTGGGATATCACTATCGAAGCAGACCTCTTTGAAGAAATCGCTCGTATCTATGGTTATGACCGCTTGCCAACCAGCCTTCCAAAAGATGATGGTACAGCTGGTGAATTGACAGCTACACAAAAACTCCGCCGTCAAGTTCGTACGATTGCTGAAGGAGCAGGTTTGACAGAAATCATCACCTACGCTCTGACAACTCCTGAAAAAGCAGTTGAGTTCACAGCTCAACCAAGTAACCTTACTGAACTTATGTGGCCAATGACTGTGGATCGTTCTGTCCTCCGTCAAAATATGATCTCAGGTATCCTTGATACTGTTGCCTACAACGTGGCTCGTAAGAATAAAAACTTGGCCCTTTACGAGATTGGAAAAGTCTTTGAACAAACAGGTAATCCAAAAGAAGAACTTCCAAATGAAATCAACAGCTTTGCCTTTGCCTTGACAGGATTGGTTGCTGAAAAAGATTTCCAAACAGTAGCAGTTCCAGTTGATTTCTTCTATGCTAAGGGAATCCTAGAAGCATTATTTACTCGCTTGGGACTCCAAGTAACTTATACAGCAACATCTGAAATCGCTAGCCTTCACCCAGGTCGTACAGCTGTGATTTCACTCGGTGGCCAAGTTCTTGGTTTCCTTGGCCAAGTGCATCCAGTCACTGCTAAAGCTTACGATATTCCAGAAACGTATGTAGCTGAGCTTAACCTTTCAGCCATCGAAGCTGCCCTTCAACCTGCTGCTCCATTTGTGGAAATTACTAAATTCCCAGCAGTTAGCCGTGACGTTGCCCTCCTTCTTAAGGCAGAAGTGACTCATCAAGAAGTTGTAGATGCTATCCAAGCTGCCGGCGTGAAACGTTTGACAGATATCAAACTCTTTGACGTCTTCTCAGGCGAAAAATTGGGACTTGGTATGAAGTCAATGGCTTATAGCTTGACTTTCCAAAATCCAGAAGATAGCTTAACGGACGAAGAAGTCGCACGCTACATGGAAAAAATCCAAGCATCACTCGAAGAAAAAGTCAATGCAGAAGTGCGTTAAATCATCAATCCATCCTTTGGGGTGGATTTTTGCTTTTCACATAACAATTCAGGATCAAAAATGGACAGTTGAGGAACAGAGAAGATAAATTGGAGTTTACCACTGTATAATGGATTTATCACTAATACTCTTCGAAAATCTCTTCAAACCACGTCAGCTTCGCCTTGCCGTATATATATGTAACTGACTTCGTCAGTTCTATCCACAACCTCAAAACAGTGTTTTGAGCTGACTTCGTCAGTCTTATCTACAACCTCAAAACAGTGTTTTGAGCAACCTACGGCTAGCTTCCTAGTTTGCTCTTTGATTTTCATTGAGTATTACATAGAAATAGTCTTCTAAAAATGGACAGAAATCATTGTAACGGCTATCAAAAAGGAGTATAATGAGTGCAAGACATTTCGGAGGTGAAAGATGCTAGAAGTAAGAAGTCTAGAGAAAAGTTTTGGATCCAAGCAAGTTTTGTTTGGTATTGACTTTCAAGCACGACCAGGTCGTATTTTAGGACTAGTCGGAAAAAATGGTGCCGGAAAAACAACGATTTTCCACAGTATTTTGAAGTTTTTAGAATACCAAGGAGAAATCAGTCTGGATGGTCAGGATATTCGTCAAGAGACCTACGCTCGGATTGGCTATCTGCCTGAAGAACGCAGTCTCATGCCTAAATTGACAGTCCTTGAACAAGTTCGCTATTTGGCGACTCTAAAAGGTATGGATGCCAAGGAGGTCAAGGAAAAACTCCCTCAATGGATGAAGAGGTTGGAAGTGAAAGGGAAGCTGACAGATAAAATTAAGAGTCTGTCAAAAGGAAATCAGCAGAAGATTCAGCTCATCATTACTCTGATTCATGAACCAGACTTGATTATCCTGGATGAACCTTTCAGTGGATTGGACCCAGTCAATACAGAATTGCTCAAGCAAGTCATTTTTCAAGAAAAAGAGCGCGGGGCAACCATTATCTTTTCTGACCATGTCATGACCAACGTCGAGGAACTTTGTGATGATATTCTGATGATCCGAGATGGCCGTGTGGTCTTGCATGGACCAGTTCAGGATGTCCGTAATCAATACGGGAAAACGCGTCTCTTTGTTTCAAGTGAACGAAGTAAGGAAGAATTGGAAAATCTTCCTCATGTCAAACAGGTGAGTTTGACCAAACAAGGCAGTTGGAAATTAATCTTAGAGGATGAGAGCGCTGGAAGGGAACTCTTCCCAATCTTGACTCAGGGGCAATACATCGCAACCTTTGACCAGCAAGCGCCAACAATTGATGAAATCTTTAAACTAGAATCAGGGGTGGAAGTATGAGAAATATGTGGGTTGTAATCAAGGAAACCTATCTTCGACATGTCAAGTCATGGAGTTTCTTCTTTATGGTGATTTCGCCGTTCCTCTTTTTAGGAATCTCTGTAGGAATTGCCTATCTCCAAGGCTCTTCAATGGCTAAATGATAAAGTGGCAGTAGTGACAACAGTGCCGTCTGTAGTAGAAGGACTGAAGAATGTAAATGGTGTTAACTTTGATTATAAAGACGAAGCAAGTGCCAAAGAAGCGATTAAAGATGAAAAATTAAAAGGCTATTTGATCATTGATCAAGAAGATAGTGTTCTAAAGGCAGTTTATCATGGCGAAACATCGCTTGAAAATGGGATTAAATTTGCAGTTACAGGTACACTCAATGGACTGCAAAATCAGCTTAATCGTTCAACTGCTTCCTTGTCTCAAGAGCAGGAAAAACGCTTAGCGCAGACAATTCAATTTACAGAAAAGATTGATGAAGCCAAGGAAAATAAAAAGTTTATTCAAACAATGGCAGCGGGCGCTTTAGGATTCTTTCTTTATATGATTCTGATTACCTATGCGGGTGTGACAGCTCAGGAAGTTGCCAGTGAAAAAGGCACCAAAATTATGGAAGTCGTCTTTTCTAGCATAAGGGCTAGTCACTATTTCTATGCGCGAATGATGGCTCTGTTTCTCGTGATTTTAACGCATATTGGGATTTATGTTGTAGGTGGTCTGGCAGCTATTCTGCTCTTTAAAGATTTGCCATTCTTGGCTCAGTCTGGTGTTTTAGATCACTTGGGAGATGCATTCTCACTGAATACCTTGCTCTTTATTTTGGTTAGTCTTTTCATGTACGTAGTCTTGGCTGCCTTTCTAGGTTCTATGGTTTCTCGTCCTGAGGACTCAGGAAAAGCCTTGTCGCCTTTGATGATTTTGATTATGGGTGGTTTTTTTGGAGTAACAGCTCTAGGTACAGCTGGGGACAATCTCATCTTGAAGATTGGTTCTTATATTCCCTTTATTTCGACCTTCTTCATGCCATTTAGAGCTATAAATGGTTATGCAAATGGCTTAGAAGCTTGGATTTCGCTTGCGATTACGATTGCTTTTGCAGTAACTGCAACAGTCTTTATCGGGCGTATGTATGCTAGTCTCGTTTTGCAAACAGATGATTTAGGCCCTTGGAAAACCTTTAAACGTGCCTTATCTTATAAATAGAAGAGCCTCGCGAAAGCGAGGTTTTCTAGAGATAAAAAGAGTGGAATTGGTAAATTCCCAAACTAAGTTCCACTGGTTTTACTCATGCTAGATTTCATCGCTTTTGTAGCCGAAAGGCATCGAAAAAAAGAGCGCACAAAATCCCCTCATATGAAAGCGTTTCAGATTAAGTTCCGCTATGGTGGAAATTAGTGTGAGACGTTTGAATGGGTTTTAGGTTAGTTTTTAGAACCGAAAAGTCTCAGACTTAATTCTAGCATAATTCGTCGTCTGAGACTAACTTCCAGTTTTGGGAGAGAGATGGAAGTTACTTTGAGAAGTTACCTTCAGAAAAATATTTTTCATATCTATTGACTTTTAGGGGTGAAATTTGGTATTATAGTAGGCGGTATTGTTTACCCCATTTGAAAGGCCCCGGAACCTTCCAAATACTTTTCGATGGGAAGGAACACCCATCACCGTAAACAAAAATCGAACTATATATAGGAGAAATCATGAACAAAACAACATTTATGGCTAAACCAGGCCAAGTTGAACGTAAATGGTACGTAGTTGACGCAACTGATGTACCACTTGGACGTCTTTCTGCAGTAGTTGCTAGCGTACTTCGCGGAAAAAACAAACCAACATTTACACCACACACTGATACAGGTGACTTTGTGATTGTTATCAATGCTGAAAAAGTTAAATTGACTGGTAAAAAAGCAACTGATAAAATCTACTACACTCACTCAAACCACCCAGGTGGATTGAAACAAATCTCTGCAGGTGAACTTCGTTCTAAAAATGCAGTACGTTTGATCGAGAAATCAGTTAAAGGTATGCTTCCACACAATACTCTTGGACGCGCTCAAGGTATGAAGTTGAAAGTATTTGTTGGAGCTGAGCACACTCACGCTGCACAACAACCAGAAGTTCTTGACATTTCAGGACTTATCTAAGGAAAGGAACAATAAAGTATGTCACAAGCACAATATGCAGGTACTGGACGTCGTAAAAACGCTGTTGCACGCGTTCGCCTTGTTCCAGGAACTGGTAAAATCACTGTTAACAAAAAAGATGTTGAAGAGTACATCCCACACGCTGACCTTCGTCTTGTCATCAACCAACCATTCGCAGTTACTTCAACTGTAGGTTCATACGACGTTTTCGTTAACGTTGTAGGTGGTGGATACGCTGGTCAATCAGGAGCTATCCGTCACGGTATCGCTCGTGCGCTTCTTCAAGTAGACCCAGACTTCCGCGATTCATTGAAACGCGCAGGACTTCTTACACGTGACTCACGTAAAGTTGAACGTAAGAAACCAGGTCTTAAGAAAGCTCGTAAAGCTAGCCAGTTCTCTAAACGTTAAGAAACGGCTACAATACAGCATTTATCAACACTTCATGGTTCACACCATGGGGTGTTTTTGATGTTTTTTTAGCAAAATTCACACCATTACTTTTTAAGGTTACGGTAGGCAAATTCACCAACGGCCATAGGAACTACATTAGAAGTGTTGACATAAATCTGAGTTGTACCTGTATCGCTATGTGTTAGAGCTTCTGAAATGTCCTCTAGTGATGTGCCAAATTGTTTGGCAAGAGTTGCACCCGTATGACGTAATTTATGAGGTGTAGCGTGTGTTAGTTCTGGATGACGTGAGGTAGTCAGAGTGTAGTGGACCGTTAACATTGCTCTTCATATCGATATAAGTAAAGACATACTGTTCATCAGATTGGATAATTCCAAATTTTGCTAGTTCTCTTTTTTGTTGCTTTTCCCATGACTGAAGTAAATCAGTTAGTTCAACAGGAATTCGGGAAATTGTTTTTTATTTCCTTAGGTTGGTATTAGTAATAGACTTCCTGCGAAACAAAAATATGATACAATAAAACTATGAATTATGAATCAAGTAAAGTATTAAGTGATGCACGATTTAAGCGCCTTGTTGGTGTTCAGCGCACTACTTTTGAAGAGATGTTAGCTGTGTTAAAAACAGCTTATCAACGTAAACACGCGAAAGGTGGACGAACCCCTAAGTTAAGCCTAGATGACCTCCTCATGGCTACTCTTCAATATATGCGAGAATACCGCACTTATGAACAAATTGCGGCTGATTTTGGTATTCACGAAAGCAACTTAATCCGTCAGAGTCAATGGGTTGAAGCAACTCTTATTCAAAATGGTTTTACGATTTCAAAAACTCATCTTAGTGCTGAGGATACGGTGATTGTGGATGCAACAGAGGTAAAAATCAATCGTCCTAAAAAAATCAACTAGCCAATTATTCTGGTAAAAAGAAATGTCATGCTATGAAGGCTCAGGCGATTGTCACAAGCCAAGGGAGAATTGTTTCTTTGGATATTGCAGTGAACTATTGCCACGATATGAAGTTGTTCAAAATGAGTCGCAGAAACATCGGACAAGCTGGTAAAATCTTAGCAGACAGTGGTTATCAAGGGATCATGAAGATGTATTCACAAACGCAAACTCCGAGGAAATCAAGTAAACTTAAGCCACTAACTCTTAAAGATAAATCCTATAATCATGTGCTATCTAAAGAGAGAATCAAGGTTGAGAATATTTTTGCCAAAGTAAAAACGTTTAAACTATTTTCAACAAGCTATCGAAATCGACGTAAACGCTTTGGATTACGAATGAATTTGATTGCTGGAATTATCAATCGTGAACTAGGATTTTAGTTTCGCAGGAAGTCTAATAAAAGCCATTAATTATATATCAAATACAATCTATACTACTTATCAGTTAGTAAAAGATTTAAAAGATTTGACTAGTGAAACGATTGCTAGCGAGGTTCAGGATATGAGTGAAGAGTTACTCAAAAGAGATATTGCAATTGATAGTTGCCTAGTTCATTATGATGACGGTCTTCTTTTGGGAAGTTTAATCAATATTGAGGATAGCCAAGGAACACGACGAGTGTTATCTAATTTATCATATGAACTAACGCTTATGCATTTCACAGTTTCATCAAGGTTATGAGGTAGTTGGTATTTTACAATCTTTGCGACAAAAGTAATTGAGTTATTTATTAAGCAAATTATGATGATTGGAGTAATTGTGCTGAGAAATAATATAAAACGCAATCAACTTTTAAATTGATTGCGTTCTGTTTAGTTTTATTCTTTTCCATAAAGGTAACGACTAGCAATTAACCAAGTAGCAATATACATTATCACGTTAACCAAAAATGCGATAACGATGACTATATTCCAATCATGGGATAAATTAGTAGTTACAATCCCCATAATTGTTGTACCAAAAAGTCCACCAATCTGTTTGTTAGCGTTTAGAGTTGCACCAGCAATTCCAGATAATTCTTGACCAGCAGCTTCCATAAGAATGGTTGTAGTTGCTGGAGTTAACACTCCGATACCTAGACTCATTAAAGAAAATAAAGGAATTAGGATGTATAGTTGAATTTCATGAAAAAGAACTCCAATTCCAAAAATTCCTGCTGCTCCTACAATGGCAAAAATAATTGAGACAGTAGCGAGGCTTCCCACGGAAAATCGTTTTACAGCACGTGCGTAAAATAAATTACCAATAATTAAGACAATCATTCCTGGTAGAATGAGGAGTCCAGAAACCATTGAGGAAAGGTTTAAATAAGTTTGAAAATAGAGTCCTAGCACCAAAACAATGCCATATAGTGAAATGTTAACTACTAAACCTAATAGATTAGAGACAATAAACTTAGCATTTTTTTAATAGTTGGTGGGGAACAATAGGTGCTTTACTTTTTTTATCGTGGACTACTAAACCAATAGCAAATAATATAAATAGGAGAAGAAACAATAAAAGATTTGAGTTACTATAACCATATTGATTCCCTTCAACAAGGTAAATAACTAGACTTCCGATAGTTGTAACCAGAAATATATTACTAAAGATGTCAATTCTGGTCTTTAGATTGGCAATATTATTTTTTTCACGAGAAGTAATATTGAAATTACTGTCAAAATTCCAAATGGAATATTGACCAAGAAAATACCCCTCCATCCGAAGTAGTTAATTATTAGTCCACCAATAAAAAGAACCAGTACCGGTTGCAACAGAAATAATTGCTGTCCAGATTCCTAACATACGTGCTCTTTTAGTAGAATCAGGGGTATGAAATGAATAAAAGTGCTAATGAACTTGGCATAAACAAAGAAGCACCGAAACCTTGAATGAATCTAAGTATAATTAATGTTTCAATATTTGGTGAAAAAGAGCACCCAAACGAGGATAGTGTAAAAATTGTCATTCCAATTAATAAAATTCGTTTAGCACCATATTTTGTTGTTAGATTTCCTGAAAGTAGGAGTAAAGACCCTAAAGCTAGTGTATAGGCGTTAATAATCCAAATGGATTGCTCTAATGAGACTCTCATAGCTGTTTCAATATGGGGAACAGCAAGAACCACTCCGGTTGTATCTAGGACCGCCATAATGTATCCTAGTGAAAGAATAAAAAGTAGATAAGCTGGCGCTTTTGTATTTGTTTTTTTCATCAATCTTCCTCCGTTATTTCATCAAACCAATTTTCATTTATCAATAGAGGACGACCAAAAGCAAGTAAATCAAACCCTCCTTCTTTAAAATCAGAAACTAAATTATTCGAGTAAAAAATTTGTGCCTTTTTCCTTTGTAAATGAAGATATGACATTTTAGGTTGTGATGTTATTTCTGTAATAAGTGTTGGAATATCTTTGTATAGAATTTCAGGTGAACCTATGCCTCCAGTTGTTTATGAATGTAACACTTCCGTAAGTTCAGCTGTTACAATTATATGGTCTAAGATAGATGGTAATCTCTTTTTCAAGAGATGTGCTGATTCAATACCACTAAATTTATCTGAATAGGAAAAAGAAGTAGTAGCTGAAATAGAATTTAATTCTGTTTTCACCGAAATATCAGTTAGTTTGGTATCAACTGTTTTAAAGTTTGAAAAATAGTAATCTTCTCCAGAATTTATTTTAAGTTGTTTTGAGTCATCAAATAAATCGACAACTAATTCAACCGAAAACGAAGCTATCCTTCCCTTGAAGGATAGCTTATCATCTGATGATAAGCTCAATTTTGCTGTAACATTTTTCAAATCTTCTACAAGAGATTTTCCTGCTTTTACCGAGAAACTAGAAATTAGAGCATTATTGATTGTGTCCTCTTCTATGACTAATTCTTCTCTAAGAAAATCGCTGACTAGTTTCACAGCAAGTACAATAGAATCTAAAGAGCTAAAATGTGGTTTTATTGACTCAATATTTTTCTTAGTTGACCAACTCTTCGGATAGTTGATTTCAAATACTGACTCAATTCCTTCAAAAGTAATATGTTTAACTTTCTGAAAATATTTTACTTGTGTATATCCATTACCAAAGTATCTTCCATCAGGACTGCCGAGAATATCTTCAATACGGTCAAACTTAGTTATAATGTCCATAGTAATTTCTCCCTTCAAGTGATATAATTAATTTATCATGTAATTATTTATAAAACAAGAAGGGAAAAAAAGTATAGTAACTATCAAAAAAGGAGGAAATGAATGGAGACTTGCAAGATGCAACCTTTGAAAAAATCAATTTGTCCAGCAAGAAGGGTCTTGAATTTACTAAAGGGTAAATTTACTCTTGAGATTTTATCTGAAATTATTAATGGTAATATACATTATGGTAGTCTTTTGCGTAGTGTAGAAGGTATTAATCCTAGAATATTAGCTCAACGGTTACATGATTTCGAGCAAGAAGGTATTTTATCAAGAAAAGTTTTACCGACATCGCCTCCACAGGTTGAATATAAAATGACAAAAAAAGGTATTGCTCTAAGAAGTATCGTTGAAGAAATGAAAAAATGGGAGCAAACTTATAGAAATTAGATTGAATTTACATAATTTATTATTAATATTTTTCTATAAAATAGAAAATGTAATTCTGAAAGATTTGGTAATCTTGTTAATCAAAGCAACGTAAAAACCTAGTTCAAATGTGTGACTAGGGTTTTTTGGCTCTATAATTTTTGTCGTGGGTAAGACCATAGGTAAAAACAGGCAAAATAAAAAATCATCTAAATAGTGGTGTGAACTTTTCGGTACATTCTAGCTCATTTTTTTGATTTTTTGGGGTGAAATTCACACCATTCAACTGAAATTTATTCAAATTAGATGAAATTCTGTTTTCTGAAAAAGTTGGAAAACATTGATTTTAAGCATTTACTGAAGGTTATTCAAATCATAGTTTTTCCAACCAGGTCTTAAGAAAGCTCGTAAAGCATCACAATTTAGTAAACGTTAATCAATACGACTATATCAACGTTTCAAAGCACTCAAAAGTTTACCTTATGGGTGCTTTTTTCTATACTTTCTAAAAAAATTTGCCCTAAAATTACCCTACTTGTTTTTAAGATGTTGGTAGGCAACTTGTCCAGCAGATAATGGAACTATGTTTGAAGCATTAACATAAGTTTTAGTTGTAATTGTATCGCTATGAGTTAATGCTTCAGAAATGGCTTCTAAGCTCATTCATGCCTTTTTAGCAAGTGTCGCTCCTGTATGTCGTAATTTATGAGGTGTAGCATGTTTAAGTTCTGGATGACGACGTTTGACAGATTTCATTTTATTATTAAGATAGTCAGAGTGTAGAGAGCTATTAACATTACCCTTCATATCGATATAAGTAAAGACATATTGTTCATCGGATTGGATAATTCCAAACTTTGATAGTTCAGCATTTTGATGTTTTTTCCATATATTTTGTTAGGATTTGGGTAGAATCATTGATAACAGACTGTTACAAATCTAGTTAGCTGTATGATTTATGATTATCTACTTTTCTAGTAACCAATCTATGATATTTTTTTCTTCTCAATTCCATTGTAATTGGCTGTTGGCTGAATCGTATCCATTGTTAATAGATACTTGGGGAATTGATCTTTAATGGCTTCTAGTGGTCTAAGTTCTCTGTCTAGTGTTTCTGGAGCAAGTGTTGTTTCACTGACTTGATAATAAGCGTAGTGGCCAAGATCAGTTACAACAACAAAATCAACCTCATATTTATCTAAATTACCAACATATACCTGTGAATATCTACGTCTCAATTCCAAATAGACAATATTTTCCAAGATATGCCCAATATCTTCTTTGTGGTCTGGTAATAGGAGATGTCGTAAACCTAAATCAACGGGATAATATTTTTCTAAGCGTTGCAATAATGCTCTCCCTTTTACATCAAAACGTGGAACGGAATAAAAAAGTAAACTGTCTGTCAAAGTTGTCAAATAATTTTCCAAAGTATTGTGGGATATTGAAACATTTTGGCTGACAAGGGTATTACGAATCTTATTTGTTGATATTAAGCTACCTGTACTACTGAGAAGGGTTCGGACAATGCGCTCAATAATAGTAGGATTTGGATTTCCTAATCTAGTGACAATATCATTTAACAGTATTGAGTTATATATTCCTCTTAGATAGTCAATTTTTTCAGCGTAAGATGATGTTTGCAATAAGTAAGGGAAAGCACTAAAGAGATAATTGTTAAAAATTTCTGTTGTATTCAGATTCTCTGAGAGAGATTGACCTGATAGGTATTCTTCAAATGATAAAGGAAGAACCTCTATCTCAACATAACGCCCAGTCAAGTTTGTAGCTAATTGGCTACTCATAAAGTAGGCGTTTGATCCAGTCAAATAGAGGTCAACATTTGGCAAGATGAATAGACTATCTGCTACCAGTTCAAATTTTTCAACATGTTGAATTTCATCTAAAAAGATATAGTATGTTTTTTCCTCAACTAACCGCTCTTTTATATAAGCGAATAATGTTTGAAAATGTCGCAGGTCATAGTAACTCAAATCTTCGAAATTGATGGATATAATTTGATTCTCGTCTACTCCAGTTGCTAGTAACTCCTCTTTATAGAGTTGAAAAAGCACAGATTTACCAGCTCGTCTAACTCCACTCACAACCTTAATGATTTGTCGGTCACGATGTCTTCTTAAAAAGTCTAAATAATGTGGTCTTTTAATATAGTTCATAATAGTTACCTCAAAGACAGCATAACACAAATAAAGATTATTTTCAAATATTTAGAAATAATCTGATATTTGTTTTGTTATTTTTAAATATCTAGAAATAATATCTTCAGAATAGAAAAAAAGAAATTGTCCAGGAATGAAGAAACTGTACATTTGTTGTTAAACTGTACATCATCTTTGTGATACAGTATTTCGTATTTCTCAATTACATAAGCTCCGAAAACTAAAAAAGTGATAACCCTTTGATAACCTCTCGATTTTTAAAAGGGTTATATATGTAAGGATTGAGGATTTATCTCTCAAAAGAACTTGAGTTTAGTTATAATTTACCATAAATATCATGATGTAGAAAAAACTAGGTCTTAAGAAAGCTCGTAAAGCATCACAATTTAGATCAAATTGAACATGTAATTAAAATAGAGGATAGTGATTTATTAGCTTTCTACGAGGAGAATAAAATGATTCTTCCAACATCTATTACACAGTGGGAAGACCTATTTGTAGGTAAATAGATACTTGAATGTAAGCTCACTGAATATTAAGGCGTTATAGACAAAATAAAATGTTTAAAAGCTACAGAGAAACATGGTATAATGTAACTAAAGGAGGTAGCATATGTCCTTAGATATAGATAAAGAAAAGATGACAATTATGGGAGTAGCTTTTGAAAACCGCTCTGTTTTTAAGAGTGTTTGGTATGCTTTAAGTACAAATATGATTGAAGGATGGCGACCTACGGTTAGTGATGTTGAAAAATTACGAGATGAAGCTCTTGCTCTGGGGATGGCTTGATGAAGCGTAAATGTTATGAGTCTTATGACTATATTGATCCGAATAATCTATATACCTATCCAGATTCTTCAGTTCTAAGAAATAAGCAGGAAGAACGAGATGAGCAAAAAGCACGCGATCTTGAATATCGTATGGTTGCTAGTAAGAGGAAGTCATTCAGTTATTGGTCGAAATTTTAGATAATCTTAATTATTTTCATCCATTTCGTGAGGGAAACGGTAGAACGCAGAGGGAGGTTATTCGCTCCTTAGCTTTAATGAAAGGTTATGAATGTGAAATATCAATTGGTGATGACGATGAGATTTATCACCTATATATGGATGGTACAGTTTATGGAGATAAAACTAAATTAACAAAGTTATTTGAAAAAATTGTTTTCAAATTTTGAACTGATATAGTAGATTATTTGACACTAATGTTTTCTAGTTCTGGAATACTATTAATTTCCTTGACTTTAGTAAAATTGTATCAGCTTAAATAATTCTATAAAAAAAGTTCAGCCAAAAATTCACATTAAAAAGTTAGATAGAAAAAAATCCATTGTATTAGTTCTCATAGAAGATCGCTACAATGGATTTTTTTAATATATTTTGAGAAATTGTTGTTAGAAATAAATTTTTAATTAGTGATTCATTAGTTGTTATCTAACTTGTATTTATCTGATAGTAAGGAAAAAAACTAGACTGAATATCCTTTTTAGGGGAAAACTGCTAAGTACAATTCGGCTGTTTTTTTGATAGAGAAACTAAAGTGTAATGCTATTGCTTTTAGAGATTTTCATGAACAAGAGCAAGGAACCTACTGTTAGAACAGTTAGGATAGTTGACAAGGCTGCCGCTACACCGTAATTCCCTCTGAGAACCTCTGTATAAATAGCTACAGTCATTGTTCTTGTTTTAACATTGTAGAGGAGGATAGAAGTAGAAAGTTCTGAAATCATTGTGACCCAAGATAGGATAGCTCCAGAGATAATACCAGATAGCATCATTGGAGTTGTAATCTTGGCAAAGGTATTGAGACGACTACTACCTAGGCTCTCAGCAGCTTCTTCAATACTTGGTGCTATTTGTTGCAAGCTAGCAACAGATGAGCGAATAGTATAAGGCAATCTTCTAACGGATAGAGACATGATCAAGATGAAAGCTGTCCCTGTAATCATAAGAAATCCACTTCCAAATAGGCCAGTATTGAAGGAAGAAATGAAGGCTATCCCTAGAACGGTTCCTGGTACAATATAAGGGACCATACTGAGGCTGTCAATTAAGTTTGTAAACAAATTCCGTTTTCTAACAGCTAGGTAGGAGATAAATGTTGCAAATAGGACAACTAGAACTAAGGCAATCAAAGGGATACGAATAGTATTGAAGATAGCAGATCCCATACGATTGAAAGCTACCTTGTAACTGTTTAGAGAATAGCCTTTGACAAATACCATACCTGATGTTTTTAGGAAAGAAGTATAAATCAAGTAGACTTGAGGTAGAACAGAGAACAAGATAATTCCGTAGACTGTTGCATAAATGGCAGCCATTTTTCCTTTTGTAGTTTTTTTAGGCTCAATTGGATGGAGCGAATTCATACTGAAACTGTAGCGATTCGAAATGTATTTTTGGATAAGGAAGATTGCCAAGGCAATGATAATCGCCATAATTGCTAAAGCAGATGCAAAAGCAGAATTTCCTCCAACCTCGCTAATAAATTGGGTATAAATCAAGACGGGGAAAGTCCGATATCCTTCACCAATTAACATCGGTGTTCCAAAGTCTGAGAATGCTCTCATAAATACAAGCAGGGCAGCAGCTAGTAAGGTTGGAACTAGGAGAGGCAAAACAACCGTTACGATACGCTTAAATCCGAAGGATCCCATGCTTTCAGCAGCTTCAAGTAGAGAATTGTCAATACTTTTCATTGTCCCAGCAACGTATAGAAATACCAGTGGGAATAGTTGCAGTGTAAAGACAAGTACAATTCCTTTGAATCCATAAATATCGATAGCTGGAAGATGAAGGGCATTTGTCAAGAATTTAGTGATGACCCCATTTCGTCCCAGCAAGAGAATCCAGGAATAAGCTCCTACGATGGAGCTGACATGGAAGCAATGATAATCAATATTTGAAGAAATTTCTTCCCCTTGAAGTCATACATAGAGAAGAGATAAGCTAATAAGGTTCCTACAACTAAGGAAGTGACAGTAGCGGTAATGGAAACCTTGAAACTGTTGACGAGTGTCTCAGAGTAGTAGGCTTTACTAAAGAAAGTGACAAAATTAGCTAGTGAAAATTGTCCTTCATGTATGAGTGCTTGCTTGAGCACGGTAACGATAGGATAAACGAGAAAGACAAGATAGGTAAGAAAGATGAAGAAAGAGGAGGCTGTCCAAATATTTAGTTTTTTACGTTCCATGGTTGACTCCTTTTATCAGGTTTTGGGAACCATCTGTAGAAAAGACGTTTAATTTTTGAGTATTGATTCGTAGACGAATACGATCGCCTTTTTGTAGATCTTCTTCAAAAGTTGATTCTTCGCTAACTTGAATTTTTGAGGCAAAACCTGTCTCAATGAAATACTCCGTATTTAGTCCAAGATAGACGCTATCGCTAATAGTTCCTTCAATATCTCCAGATTCATCTTTGATAAACTCTTCAGGACGAATACTTACATGAATAGCTTGTGCTTCAGCTTGATCAAGAGCTGGCATTCGAAGGGCATAGCCATCTGAAAAGACGATATAAGCGCCGTCGCTTCGTTTTTCAAGATTGGCAGGGATAATATTTGTTCGTCCGATAAAGGTTGCTACAAATTCATTAGCTGGTTTATGATAGAGTTCTTTTGGTCGGCCGATTTGTTGGATAACTCCATCTTTCATAACAGCAATTTGATCTGAAATAGCCATCGCTTCTTCTTGGTCGTGGGTTACATAAACAGTTGTAATTCTACTTCGTGTTGGATTTCTCGAATGGCTTGACGCATATCCAAGCGAAGTTTGGCATCCAGGTTACTAAGGGGTTCGTCCATGAGGAGAACACTTGGATTAACCGCTAAGGCACGTGCCAAGGCGACACGTTGTTGTTGTCCACCACTGAGTTTATCAGGCTTTCGATCCGCATATTGAGCAATTTGCATGAGTTCAAGATACTTGTTGGTCTGTTGAATCAATTCTTCTTTTGGAACCTTCTTTTGCTTGAGACCAAAAGCGACATTATCTCGGACAGTCAAATGTGGGAAAATAGCGTAGTTTTGGAAAACCATCCCGATATTGCGTTTGCTGGGTTCCATATTATTGATTTTTGTATCATCGAAGTAAAATTCTCCGCCTTCGATACTGTTGAATCCTGCAATCATACGAAGAAGAGTCGTTTTCCCACATCCTGAAGGCCCAAGAAGGGTAAAGAGACTTCCTTTTGGAATTGTAATGTTCAAATTCTCAATAACAGGGACATCGTGGTAGATTTTTTTGGCGTTAATAATTTTGATCTCACTCATAGTGAACCTCTTTTACTGTTTAGATTGGATATCTGTAAAGACTTCGTTGTATTTCTTAACGATATCTGATTTATTCTTGATGACATAATCATAATCTTCAGTGAGTGTTTTGATTTTGTCAATTGGTTTCATGTTTTCGCTTGTTTTGGCATTTTTACGAACAGGACGGTTAGTAGTGGTTGTACCAAGTGTATCTTGTACTTCTTGAGAGATAATAAAATCGATAAATTTCTTGGCATTTTCCATGTTTTTAGCTTTTTTAACGATGGCAGCGCTAGCAGGTAGGAAGACTGTTCCTTCTTTTGGATAGACAACTTTGATGTTAGCTCCGTCATTTAAGAGTTTAACAGCTGGATCTTCATAAGAGAGACCAACAGCCATTTCTCCATCAGCTACTGCTTTATAGACACCAGATGAACTTGAACCGATTTTACCATCAATAAGTGTGAAGAGATCTTTTACATAAGACCAAGCCTTATCATCTTTGTAACCACCTTGAGCTTGTAGCATATTTGTTAATTGAGCAAAGGCGCTAGAAGAGTTTGCTGGGTCAGCAGTTGCTATTTTTCCTTTTAGTTCAGGTTTTAGAAGATCGCTATATCCTTCAATATTCATGCCTTTAGTTAAATCAGGGTTGATGATTAAAACACTACCATCTAGCGTATAAGGAGTAGAGTAGCCAGTTGTGTTTTGATATTCTTTGATAACATTATCATTTTCTTTTGAAGTATAGTTTTCAAAGAGTTCTCCGTGGGTAGCATATTGTGTATAAGAACCACCAAAGATGACATCGGCTACAGGAGCTTCTTTTTCTGACTCTAGTTTTTTGAAAAGTTCTCCAGTACCAGCTTGAATCAGTTCTACTTTGATACCATATTTTTCTTCAAAGGCAGGAATAGTTGCTCCGATTAAGCCCTCTGAGTTTGGTGAATAAACGACTAGCGAACCGCCGTCTCCTTTATCAGATGAATCGCCATCGGCAGATTCATTAGAAGAACAAGCAGCAAGACCAAAAAGAGCTAGTCCGCAAGCAGCATAATACATCCATTTCTTTTTCATGATGGATACCTCCGTTGTGTTATTTAAGTTTATTTTAAAACAATGTAAGCGTTTTTAAAACCGATAATTCTATTCTATTAGAGTAAAATTCTCTACAAAACGGAAGTAATCTTTTTGATTTTATAGTAGGGTTTGACAGTTAATCATCGGAAAGTCAAATTTTATTTTTTAGATTGGATATCTGTAAAAATATCATTGTACTTTTTAAGAATAGCAGATTTATTTTTAATGACATAATCGGAATCTTCAGTGGCAATATTGATTTCTGTCATAGCCTTCATATTTTTATTGGTTTTAGCATTTTTACGAATGGGTCTGATTGTAGTTTCAGTTCCTAGTTTATCTTGGATTTCTTGAGAAAGGAGGAAATCGATAAATTTCTTAGCGTTTTCCATGTGTTTGGCATTTTTGACGATAGCAGCGTTACCAGGTAAAAAGACGGTTCCTTCTTTTGGATAAATGACTTTTACATCAACTCCATCGTTTAAGAGTTTTAAGGCAGGGTCTTCATAAGTGAGTCCAACAGCCATTTCCCCATCGGCGACAGCTTTGTAAACATTCGAAGAGCTAGATGCAATTTTTCCATCTACTAGAGTAAATAGATTTTTCACATAGTTCCAAGCTTGTTCATTTTCGTATCCACCTTGATCTACAAGCATGTTTGTTAATTGAGCAAAGGCGCTAGAAGCATTACTAGGATCAGCAGTAGCAATTTTTCCTTTTAATTTAGGATTGAGTAGATCATTGTAGCCTTCAATTTTTATATCTTTTGTAAGGGATGAATTGGCAATGATAACACTGACATCCAGTGTGTAAGGTGTGTAGAATCCTGTTTTATTTTGATATTCAGGGATTATCTGGTCATTTTCTTGGGAAATATAAGGTTCAAAAAGATTTTCGTTAGAAGAGAAGAGGGCGTAGGAGCCTCCGAAAATGACATCAGCTACAGGGGATTCTTTTTCGGCCTCAGCTTTTTTGAACAATTCACCAGTGCTGGCTTGTACTAAATCAACCTTAATACCATATTTTTCTTCGAAGGCTGGGACTGTTTCTTCGATAAGGTCTTCAGGATTAGGTGAGTAGACAACTAAAGTGTTATCTGAATCTTTTTCAGAGCTAGTTTCCGCTTCTATAGGTGAAGAACATCCTGATAAAGAAAGGAATATCCAGCCACAAGAGAGAAAGAATAGTATTTTTTTCATAAGTATCTCCTTTTTTACGAACATTTTCTCTACCTAGATTATTAATGTTTTCAAATTGTAGAGTTCTACAGGATATAATAAAAACCTTAAAGAAATCTAAAACGAAAAATAGGAAATGGGTGTCTCGAGCAAGGATAGGTACACTGTAACTGGGATTTCGAGGGTAATCCTCTTCAAAACACGTCACTTTATCTGTGATCTCAAAGCTATGATTTGAGTAGTTAGCACTTTGATTTTTATTGGGTAAAAGTACAAAATAAAAAGATTGCTAGAGTTGAGCAATCCTTTTACATCAATGATTTTTATCCATAAGTTTTAATTCTTTTGGAGAAATATGGAGATACTTTTTAAAAACTTTTGCAAAATATTTATAGTCTGAAAATCCAACTTGTTCAGAGATATCGCTTAAGGGAGAATTAGGGGATTCAGCCATTTTATCTATAGCTTGCTTGAGGCGGTAGCGTAAGATATATTCATTTAGCGTCATTGGGAAGTCTTCTTTGATAACCTTATATAGATAACTTTCGCTATACCCTAGATTCTCTGCAATGCTAGAAATGGTAAAGTGCATACAGTAGTGTTGGTGCACAAATTCAAGAATTTGCTGAATGATTTGGTTTTGTGTATCAACTTGTTGGATAGAGGTGAGTAAAGTTTGATATTCTTCTAAAAAAGGAGTTTCTTGATAAGTGCTAACTCGTAATCGCAAAACAATTTTTTGAAGACATTCTGTCAACTCCTTGGTATCAATTGGTTTGGATAAGAAATCAACTGCTCCATATTGCATGGCTTTTTTGGCATTTTGAAAATCGTTATAACCTGATAAGATAACTTTTTCATAAGAAAGAGTACGAGTGGCTTCGAACATCATAAAAGCATCCATAATTGGCATTGTGATGTCTGTTAAGACAATATGAGGTTCTTTTTCTTGGATGAGTTTCATTCCCTCTTGACCGTGACTGGCAGTTCCTACGACTTGGATACCTAAGGCAGAGTAGTCTACGGCAATCTCTAGCCATTTTCGGATGAGGTGTTCATCCTCTACGATAATGAGCTTAAACATGAGTTAGTCCTTTCGTTATAAATTTGACCCAAGTTTCTCCTTGGCGATTGACTCCTAAATCTAGCTGGACATCAGAAAAGAAATTGCTCAATCGTTTATAGCTGTTAACGATGCCATGCTGGGTATGAGGGCTTTCTAAAGAGTCTAAAATAGCGAGTCGCTCTTGTTTGTGAGCCCTCCGGCATTATCCTTAACTAAAAAAGTCAGAGAATCTGCTTCCAAGGTAATTTGGATATCTATATGAAGATCAATACGGTATTGCATCCCATATTTTATAGCATTTTCTACGAGAGGAAGCAAGAAAAGCTTAGGTATGGGCTGATTATCGACAGTTTCTGGACAGATAATATCATAGGAAAAGTGCTCAAAACGAATCTTATGAATAATCAGGTAATCCTCTATAATCTTTAAATCCTGACAAATGGTTGTTTCTTTTTCTAAATCGGTGATACTGTAGCGAAGAATGCGCGTGAGGTTTTGAATCAGGTCTTGTGTGAGAGCAGCATCCATTAAAGAAGTAATTTTAATTGTCTCAAGTGTATTGTATAGAAAATGAGGATTGAACTGAGCTTCCAGCATTTTTCTTTCAAAAATCCACTTTTCTTTTTCTATGGTCAACATTTTTTGATGAAGTTGATCTAATTCGTACAACATATTATTGATTTTTTCTGCCATAAACTCAAACTCATCACCTGTTTGTAGAGAAAGCCTTTTTTCTGCTTGTTTAGGAATTTCTTGAAGTTGGTAAACTAAGCTTTCAATAGGAACAGCGTTGTGTGTGGCAATTTTATGAGCAATTCGTCTTGCTTGCCAGAAGTAGAGGAAGAATATACATAAGGTGAGGACGGAGGCTAGACCAAGTAAGCTAGGAATGGGAAAAAAGGATTGAAAAGTATAGATTGAAAAAATAGCACCGACTTTTTCTTTTTGAACAATAAGCGGTTCATTCGCATACCAGTGGGTGCGAGAGTGTAGGAGTTTTTCATCAAATTTTTCAAGAGTGGAGCGAGTAAACTGATTTGTATTATTAGAAAACATATTTCCAAAGCTATCGGTAATGATGTATTTAGAATTTATCATTGGGAAACTTGAGATGAAATCATTCTCATTTACGAAAGCAATAGTATAGGCCTTAACTCGTTGGTTTGAAGTAGTGGTTTGATAAAGAGTGTGTAGTGTTGCTTGTCTGAAGAGAGTGCAATTTTTTCTGTAACTTTATCTTGAGAAGGATTTTGAATGAGCAGTTTTAGATAGTAGGGTGATAAAATACTTTCTTGATGATTTCGATTGGTACTAAATAGTAATTCACCTGTATCACTTAGGATAATGAGGTCAGAACTAAGTTTTAATTTAGCTTTTGTTTCGTAAAATAAGCTAAATACTTCTCGCTCTGTGTGTTTGCCGTCCAAAAATCCAGGAATCATTTTATAGTTCATAGTGGTCAGGAGCTCATTATTTGCTTCTTTCATCTCTTGAACTTGTTTGACAATCTGTCTCGTGTCTTTGGAGAGTTGTTGCTTTTGTAAAAAATAGGAAAAACCAAAAAGTAAAATGAGTAGTAAAAGAGAGGTCACAAAGGCTGCGATAGAGCTTCTATGGAGGATTTCTTTTTGGAGAGATTTTTTAAAAGAATGAGACATCTGCTACCTCCTTGGAAGGGTTTTCTGTTATAAGTATAGCAGTTTAAAAATTTTAGAGCAAGGTAAAATAGAAAAGTATAGAATAGAACGAGACCAAATTCCCTCAAAAATGGTATAATAGTAACATCACAAAATTGGAGAGAGACCATGAGTTTTTACAATCATAAAGAAATTGAGCCTAAGTGGCAGGGCTACTGGGCAGAACATCATACATTTAAGACAGGAACAGATGCATCAAAACCTAAGTTTTATGCTCTCGATATGTTCCCTTATCCGTCTGGAGCTGGATTGCACGTAGGACACCCAGAAGGTTATACGGCAACCGATATTCTCAGCCGTTACAAACGTGCGCAAGGCTACAATGTCCTTCACCCAATGGGATGGGATGCCTTTGGTTTGCCCGCAGAGCAATACGCTATGGATACGGGGAATGACCCAGCAGAATTTACAGCGGAAAATATTGCCAACTTCAAACGTCAAATCAATGCGCTTGGATTCTCTTACGACTGGGATCGTGAAGTTAACACAACAGATCCAAACTACTACAAGTGGACTCAATGGATTTTCACTAAACTTTACGAAAAAGGCTTGGCCTATGAAGCGGAAGTGCCAGTAAACTGGGTTGAGGAATTGGGAACAGCTATCGCCAACGAAGAAGTTCTTCCTGACGGAACTTCTGAACGTGGAGGCTATCCAGTTGTCCGCAAACCAATGCGTCAATGGATGCTTAAAATCACGGCCTATGCAGAGCGCTTGCTTAATGACTTAGATGAGTTGGATTGGCCAGAGTCTATCAAGGACATGCAACGCAACTGGATTGGTAAATCAACTGGTGCCAATGTAACATTCAAAGTTAAGGGAACAGACAAGGAATTCACAGTCTTTACCACTCGTCCGGACACCCTTTTCGGTGCGACTTTCACTGTCTTGGCTCCTGAGCATGACTTGGTTGACGCTATCACAAGCCCAGAGCAAGCAGAAGCAGTTGCAGACTACAAACACCAAGCTAGCCTCAAGTCTGACTTGGCTCGTACAGACCTTGCTAAAGAAAAAACAGGAGTTTGGACTGGTGCTTATGCCATCAACCCTGTAAACGGCAAGGAAATTCCAATCTGGATTGCAGACTATGTTCTTGCTAGTTATGGAACAGGTGCGGTAATGGCTGTTCCTGCCCACGACCAACGTGACTGGGAATTTGCCAAACAATTTGACCTTCCAATCGTAGAAGTACTTAAAGGTGGAAACGTAGCAGAAGCTGCCTACACAGAGGATGGTCTTCATGTCAATTCAGACTTCCTAGATGGACTCAACAAAGAAGACGCTATTGCCAAGATTGTGGCTTGGTTAGAAGAGAAAGCTTGTGGACAAGAGAAGGTTACCTACCGTCTACGCGACTGGCTCTTTAGCCGTCAACGTTACTGGGGTGAGCCAATTCCAATCATTCATTGGGAAGATGGAACTTCAACGGCTGTTCCTGAAAATGAATTGCCGCTTGTCTTGCCTGTAACCAAGGACATCCGTCCTTCAGGTACTGGAGAAAGTCCGCTAGCTAACTTGACAGACTGGCTTGAAGTGACTCGTGAAGATGGCGTTAAGGGTCGTCGTGAAACCAACACCATGCCACAGTGGGCTGGTTCAAGTTGGTACTACCTCCGCTATATTGACCCACACAATACTGAGAAATTGGCTGATGAGGAACTTCTCAAACAATGGTTGCCAGTAGATATTTACGTGGGTGGTGCAGAGCATGCCGTTCTTCACTTGCTTTATGCTCGTTTCTGGCACAAATTCCTCTATGACCTCGGTGTTGTTCCGACGAAAGAGCCATTCCAAAAACTCTTTAACCAAGGGATGATTTTGGGGACAAGTTACCGTGACCATCGTGGTGCGCTTGTGGCGACTGACAAGGTTGAAACGTGACGGTTCTTTCTTCCATGTGGAAACAGGGGAAGAGTTGGAGCAAGCACCAGCCAAGATGTCTAAGTCCCTCAAGAACGTGGTTAACCCAGACGACGTGGTAGAACAATACGGTGCTGACACCCTTCGTGTCTATGAAATGTTCATGGGACCACTCGATGCTTCCATCGCTTGGTCAGAAGAAGGTTTGGAAGGAAGTCGTAAATTCCTTGACCGTGTTTACCGTTTGATTACAAGAAGGGAAATTGTTACAGAGAACAATGGTGCTCTTGACAAGGTCTATAACGAAACGGTTAAAGCTGTCACAGAACAAATTGAGTCCCTCAAATTCAATACAGCTATTGCCCAACTTATGGTCTTTGTCAATGCGGCTAACAAGGAAGACAAGCTTTATTTGCACTATGCCGAAGGCTTCGTTCAGTTGATTGCACCATTTGCTCCTCACTTGGCAGAAGAACTCTGGCAAACAGTTGCAGTAACAGGTGAGTCAATCTCTTACGTGGCTTGGCCTACTTGGGACGAAAGTAAACTGGTTGAAGAAGAAATCGAAATCGTCGTCCAAATCAAAGGAAAAGTACGTGCTAAACTCATGGTCGCTAAAGACTTGTCACGCGAAGAATTGCAAGAAATTGCTCTTGCTGACGAAAAAGTCAAAGCAGAAATTGACGGTAAGAAAATCGTGAAAGTGATTAGTGTACCAAATAAATTGGTTAATATTGTTGTGAAATAAGATAGGAATCCTTCAGAGTAGAATCTGGAGGATTTTTTGAATATTCTTATGAAAGTATGATATACTATGGGCAACTATAAAGTTTGAAAAGTGAAACAAGGAGAATACTATGCCAGTAAATGAATATGGTCAGATGATTGGGGAGTCAATGGAAGGTTATACACCAGGTGAATTGCCTTCTATTGATTTCTTAGAAGGGCGTTATGCTCGAATAGAAGCTCTTTCGGTGGAAAAGCATGCGGAGGATTTATTAGCTGTTTATGGCCCTGATACGCCTCGGGAGATGTGGACTTACCTCTTTCAGGAGCCAGTAGCAGACATGGAGGAACTGGTCAGCCTTTTAAATCAGATGTTGGCTCGTAAGGACCGTTTTTACTATGCAATCATAGACAAGGCAACTGGTAAGGCTTTGGGAACTTTTTCTCTCATGCGCATTGATCAGAATAACCGAGTGATAGAAGTGGGGGCGGTCACTTTTTCTCCAGAGCTCAGGGGAACACGGATAGGAACTGAAGCCCAGTATCTCCTCGCTCGCTATGTTTTTGAAGAACTCCACTATCGTCGCTATGAGTGGAAATGTGATTCTCTTAATTTGCCATCCAGACGAGCTGCGGAGCGTTTGGGATTTATTTATGAAGGAACCTTCCGTCAGGCAGTGGTTTATAAGGGGCGTACGAGGGATACGGATTGGTTGTCCATGATTGATAAGGGCTGGCCCAAAGTCAAATCTCGTTTGGAAACATGGTTGCGTCCTGAAAATTTTGATAAAAATGGACAGCAGTACAAGAGCTTGATAGAGCTTTAATAGGTGTTGAGATGATTACTATTAAAAAGCAAGAAATTGTCAAGCTAGAGGATGTTTTGCATCTCTATCAGGCTGTCGGTTGGACAAATTATACCCATCAACCAGAGATGCTGGAGCAGGCCTTATCTCATTCATTAGTAATTTATCTGGCACTTGATGGTGATGCTGTAGTGGGCTTGATTCGTTTGGTTGGAGATGGTTTTTCATCAGTTTTTGTACAGGATTTGATTGTTTTGCCTAGCTATCAGCGTCAAGGGATTGGTAGTGCCTTGATGAAAGAGGCTTTAGAGTATTACAAAGATGCCTATCAAGTCCAGCTGGTGACAGAAGAGACAGAAAAAAACGTGGGATTTTATCGTTCTATGGGCTTTGAAATCTTATCCACCTATAATTGTATAGGAATGACTTGGATGAATCGAGAAAAATAATAAAACTTGTTTTTCTTAAGCAAAGTTTAAGGATGGTCTAGTATTATATAGTTATTAAATAAAGACCTCCTAACTTTATTTAATGAAATCCTAAAACTTTTTTCATCATAATCTCCTAATGAAGCCACCCAATCAGGTGGCTTTTTTGTGGGGTGAGGTGATGGTAATAGAAATTTTTTGAAAAATGGTAGAATTTGAAAAAAGTTAAGCTAGTTTTAAGCTTTGTCTTGTATCATATATTTATTAAATAAAGACCTCCTAACTTTATTTAATAAAATCCTAAACTTTTCTTTTTCATAATAATCTCCCTTAACTCCACCCAATCAGGTGGAGTTTTTTTGGCCATGTTTCAGGCTTTTGGGGACTATTCTAAAAATCATTTTTCGATATTTTTCGGTATTTTTCGGATTTTGGTCGGGGAATTGGCGGGGAGTTTTTTTAGAAAATATGACTAAGAAATAGGTCTGTTGTAGCTTCAGCTACTTCAACCTCACTTTGAATGTAAGTGACTGTTAATTGAAGGACTGAAACTGCTGTAATAATGATTTTGCTTGTCCAGTAGTGGCGTATTAAATGAGGAGTGACATATAAGATTGTCTCTTCGTTTACGAAATCAAAATTTCTATGAAATTGATAGAATCCCTAATTTTCTCTTAAACTTGAAAGTCTTGTTGTAAAGCGGTTAAAGCTTGAGAAGCTGAGGATGTAAAGTTTTGACAAATTTTGTGAACTGTGGGATAATGGAGAGGAATTAAGGATTAGTTCTATATCATGGACTAGAAAAGACCCCAAGCTAACTTCCACATTAAGCTTGGGGTCTTTTTGACACTATCTATCTTTGTTTAGCCATTTATCGACTAAGCGAAGAACAACACCGACCACAATTGGTCCGATGATAGTTTTAAGGATTAGTTCCATCATGGGCTATCTCACCTCCTTTCGTAGGCGGTGTAGCAGTGCCGTAGAATATTATACCACATAAGTGCTAAACTCGGGAGTCATCCAATTAGGTGGAGTTTTTGGCTCTATTTCAGGCTTTTCGGGAGTTTTCTAAACATCATTTTCCGATAGCTTTCGCTTAATCTTGAACGTCTTGTAGTACAGAGGTTCAAGAGGATATAAAGGATATAAACCTTTGACAAATTTTGTGAACTATGGGATAATAAAAGGGAATTAAGTATTGTGTCTATATCATAGGCTAGAAAAGACCCCAAGCTCACGTCCAAATAAGCTTGGGGTCTTTTTGACACTATTTGTCCTTGTTTAGCCATTTATCGACTAATCGAAGAACGACACCGACCACAATTGGTCCGATGATAGTTTTAAGTATTGTATCCATCATGGGCTAATTCACCTCCTTTCGTAGGCGGTGTAGCAGTGCCGAACAATATTATACCACATAAGTGCTAAACTCGGGAGTCACCCAATCAGGTGGCTTTTTTGTTTGTGGCTTTGTTTTTTGATATAATAGAGCCATGAGTAGAATTTTAGATAATGAGATAATGGGGGATGAGGAGTTAGTAGAACGCACGCTCCGTCCTCAGTACTTACGTGAATATATTGGGCAGGACAAGGTCAAGGACCAGCTCCAAATTTTTATCGAGGCTGCCAAAATGCGGGATGAAGCGCTGGATCATGTCCTCTTATTTGGACCTCCAGGTTTGGGAAAAACGACCATGGCTTTTGTTATTGCCAACGAACTAGGTGTCAATCTCAAGCAGACTTCGGGGCCAGTCATTGAAAAAGCTGGTGATCTAGTAGCGATTTTGAATGATTTAGAGCCTGGGGATGTCCTTTTTATTGATGAGATTCATCGCTTGCCTATGTCGGTGGAAGAGGTGCTTTATAGTGCCATGGAGGACTTTTACATTGATATCATGATTGGTGCTGGTGAAGGCAGTCGCAGTGTTCATTTGGAGTTGCCACCTTTCACTTTGATTGGTGCGACGACTCGGGCTGGTATGCTCTCAAATCCGCTACGGGCACGTTTTGGAATTACAGGTCACATGGAGTATTATGCCCATGCTGACTTGACAGAAATTGTTGAGCGGACGGCAGATATTTTTGAGATGGAAATCACTCATGAGGCAGCATCTGAGTTGGCCCTACGTAGTCGTGGGACCCCTCGTATTGCCAATCGTCTCCTCAAGCGCGTGCGTGATTTTGCCCAGATAATGGGGAATGGGGTTATCGATGATATTATTACCGATAAGGCTTTGACTATGCTGGATGTTGACCATGAAGGTCTGGACTATGTGGACCAAAAAATCCTTCGCACCATGATTGAGATGTACGGTGGTGGTCCTGTCGGATTAGGAACTCTTTCTGTTAATATTGCCGAGGAGCGCGAGACTGTCGAAGACATGTATGAGCCTTACTTGATTCAAAAAGGCTTTATCATGCGAACACGTTCTGGACGGGTTGCAACGGCTAAGGCATATGAGCATTTAGGTTATGAATACAATGAAAAATGAGCAAGAAATCCTAAAAGCTTTCAGAGAAGATTCGGATATAATGACCATTCTGACTATCATCCGAGACCTTGATTTAAAAGACTCGTGGTTGGCAGCGGGTTCTGTCAGAAATTTTATCTGGAATCTCTTGTCAGACAGACCAGCTTTTGACCGTGAAACGGATGTGGATGTGATTTTCTTTGATCCAGATTTTTCTTATGAGGAAACCTTGTCCCTAGAGAACAAGTTGAGAGCGGATTTTCCTCAGTACCAGTGGGAATTGAAAAATCAGGTCTATATGCACCAGCATAGTCCTCATACTGCGCCCTATACCAGCTCTCGTGATGCTATGAGTAAGTATCCAGAACGGTGTACGGCGGTTGGGCTCCGTTTGAATGAAGAATCCGCTTTGGAACTTTTTACTCCCTATGGACTTGAGGATATTTTGAATTTTCAAGTTCGCCCAACTCCTCATTTTTTAGAAAATGAAGACCGAATGAAACTCTATCAAACACGGCTGTCCAAGAAAAATTGGCAGGAAAAATGGAAAAATTTGATTTTTAAAAATACTTAAGGAAACTTTAAGCTAGGAAGTGTATACTAAGTACATAAGTTAAGAAGACCTTAACTTAAACTCCTAAAACTTTTTCATAATAATCTCCCTATTAAAAAATAGAGTCGCCCAATCAGGCGACTTATTTTTTTGAAAAATGGGCTTGGTGCCTGAGAATAAATAGCTTAGTGATAGAAGAAAATAGGGAAATATGGTATAATGAAACGATAGATTTTTGAATAGGAATAAGATCATGTTTGGATTTTTTAAGAAAGATAAGGCTGTGGAAGTAGAGGTTCCGACACAGGTTCCTGCTCATATCGGCATCATCATGGATGGCAATGGCCGTTGGGCTAAAAAACGTATGCAACCGCGGGTTTTCGGACATAAGGCGGGCATGGAGGCATTGCAAACTGTGACCAAGGCAGCCAACAAACTGGGCGTCAAGGTGATTACAGTTTATGCTTTTTCTACGGAAAATTGGACCCGTCCAGATCAGGAAGTCAAGTTTATCATGAACTTGCCAGTAGAGTTTTATGATAATTATGTCCCGGAATTGCATGCGAATAATGTTAAGATTCAAATGATTGGGGAGACGGACCGCCTGCCTAAGCAAACCTTTGAAGCTCTGACCAAGGCTGAGGAATTGACTAAGAACAACACAGGTTTGATTCTTAATTTTGCCCTCAACTATGGTGGACGTGCTGAGATTACACAGGCTCTTAAGTTGATTTCTCAGGATGTTTTAGATGCCAAAATCAACCCAGGTGACATCACAGAAGAATTGATTGGCAACTATCTCTTCACCCAGCATTTGCCTAAGGAGTTACGAGACCCAGACTTGATTATCCGTACTAGTGGAGAATTGCGTTTGAGCAATTTCCTTCCATGGCAGGGAGCCTATAGTGAGCTCTATTTTACGGATACCTTGTGGCCTGATTTTGACGAGGCGGCCTTGCAGGAAGCCATTCTTGCCTACAATCGTCGTCACCGCCGATTTGGAGGAGTTTAGGAGGAAATATGACACAGGATTTACAGAAAAGAACCTTGTTTGCAGGGATTGCCCTGGCTATTTTCCTACCAATTTTAATGATTGGGGGACTCTTGCTTCAGATAGCAATTGGAATCATAGCCATGCTAGCCATGCATGAACTTTTGAAGATGAGAGGTCTAGAGACCATGACGATGGAGGGCCTCTTGACCCTCTTTGCCACCTTTGCCTTGACCATTCCCTTGGAGAATTACCTGACTTTTTTACCAGTTGATGGGAATGTGGTTGCTTATAGTGTTTTGATTTCAATTATGTTAGGAACGACTGTTTTTAGCAAGTCATATACGATTGAGGATGCTGTTTTCCCTCTTGCTATGAGCTTTTATGTGGGCTTTGGTTTTAATGCTCTATTAGATGCTAGAATTGCAGGTTTAGATAAGGCACTCTTAGCCTTGTGTATTGTTTGGGCAACAGACAGTGGTGCCTATCTTGTTGGGATGAACTATGGTAAACGAAAACTAGCTCCGACAGTTTCTCCAAATAAAACCTTTGAGGGTGCCTTGGGTGGTATTTTAGGTGCGATTTTAGTAACCATCATCTTTATGATGTTTGACAGAACAGTTGCTCTTCCGTATGGAATTTACAAGATGTCCGTCTTTGCTATTTTCTTTAGCATTGCTGGACAATTTGGTGATTTACTAGAAAGTTCGATCAAGCGTCACTTTGGTGTCAAGGATTCTGGGAAATTTATCCCTGGACATGGTGGTGTTTTGGATCGTTTTGATAGTATGTTGCTTGTATTTCCAATCATGCACTTATTTGGACTCTTTTAATCAAAAGACGGAGGAAATACTATGCTCGGAATTTTAACCTTTATTCTGGTTTTCGGGATTATTGTGGTAGTGCACGAGTTCGGACACTTCTACTTTGCCAAGAAATCAGGGATTCTAGTGCGTGAATTTGCCATTGGTATGGGCCCCAAGATCTTTGCTCATATTGGCAAGGATGGGACGGCCTATACCATTCGAATTTTGCCTCTTGGGGGCTATGTTCGTATGGCTGGTTGGGGTGATGATACAACTGAAATCAAGACAGGAACTCCTGTCAGTTTGACGCTTACTGATGATGGTAAGGTTAAACGCATCAATCTATCAGGTAAAAAATTGGATCAAACAGCTCTTCCCTATGCAGGTGACTCAGTTTGACTTTGAAGACAAGCTTTTTATCAAGGGCTTGGTTCTGGAAGAAGAAAAAACATTTGCAGTGGATCACGATGCAACGGTTGTGGAAGCAGATGGAACTGAGGTTCGGATTGCTCCTTTGGATGTGCAATATCAAAATGCGACTATCTGGGGGAAACTGATTACCAACTTGCAGGACCTATGAATAACTTTATCTTAGGTGTCGTTGTTTTTTGGATTTTAATCTTCATGCAGGGTGGTGTCAGAGATGTTGATACCAATCAGTTCCATATTATGCCCCAAGGGGCCTTGGCTAAGGTAGGAGTGCCAGAAACGGCCCAGATTACCAAGATTGGCTCATATGAGATTAGCAACTGGGAAAGTTTGATCCAGGCTGTGGAAGCAGAAACCAAAGATAAGACGGCCCCGACCTTGGATGTGACTATTTCTGAAAAGGGGAGTGACAAACAAGTCACTGTTACTCCGGAAGAAAGTCAAGGCCGTTACCTTCTAGGTGTTCAGCCAGGAATTAAGTCGGACTTTCTATCCATGTTTGTAGGTGGTTTTACAACTGCTGCTGACTCAGCTCTCCGAATTCTCTCGGCCCTGAAAAATCTGATTTTCCAACCGGATTTGAACAAGCTAGGTGGACCTGTTGCCATCTTTAAGGCAAGTAGTGATGCTGCTAAAAATGGAATTGAGAATGTCTTGTACTTCTTGGCAATGATTTCCATCAATATCGGGATTTTTAATCTTATTCCGATTCCAGCCCTGGATGGTGGTAAGATTGTGCTCAATATCCTAGAAGCCATCCGCCGCAAACCATTAAAACAAGAAATTGAAACCTATGTCACCTTGGCCGGAGTGGTCATCATGGTTGTCTTGATGATTGCTGTGACTTGGAATGACATTATGCGACTCTTTTTTAGATAATCGAGGAATATTATGAAACAAAGTAAAATGCCTATCCCAACGCTTCGCGAAATGCCAAGCGATGCTCAAGTTATTAGCCATGCTCTTATGTTGCGAGCTGGTTATGTTCGCCAAGTTTCAGCAGGTGTTTATTCTTACTTACCACTTGCCAACCGTGTGATTGAAAAAGCTAAAAATATCATGCGTCAAGAATTCGACAAGATTGGTGCCGTTGAGATGTTGGCTCCTGCCCTTCTCAGTGCAGAATTGTGGCGCGAATCAGGTCGTTACGAAACTTATGGTGAGGACCTTTACAAACTAAAAAACCGTGAAAAATCAGACTTCATTCTAGGTCCAACTCACGAAGAAACCTTTACAGCTATTGTCCGTGATTCTGTTAAGTCTTACAAGCAATTGCCACTTAACCTTTATCAAATCCAGCCTAAGTATCGTGATGAAAAACGCCCACGTAATGGACTTCTTCGTACACGTGAGTTTATCATGAAGGATGCTTATAGCTTCCACGCTAACTATGATAGTTTGGACAGTGTTTATGATGAGTATAAGGCTGCTTATGAGCGTATTTTCACTCGTAGTGGCTTAGATTTCAAGGCTATCATCGGTGACGGTGGAGCCATGGGTGGTAAGGACAGCCAAGAATTTATGGCCATTACACCTGCTCGTACAGACCTTGACCGCTGGGTTGTTTTGGACAAGTCAGTTGCCTCATTTGACGAAATTCCTGCAGAAGTGCAAGAAGAAATCAAGGCAGAATTGCTCAAATGGATGGTTTCTGGTGAAGATACCATTGCTTACTCAAGTGAGTCTAGCTATGCAGCTAACTTGGAAATGGCAACAAACGAGTACAAACCAAGCAATCGTGTTGTCGCTGAAGAAGAAGTGACTCGTGTTGCAACACCAGATGTTAAATCAATCGATGAAGTTGCGGCCTTCCTCAACGTTCCAGAAGAACAAACGATCAAAACCCTCTTCTACATGGCAGATGGGGAGCTTGTTGCAGCCCTTCTAGTTGGAAATGATCAACTCAACGAAGTCAAGTTGAAAAACCACTTGGGAGCAGATTTCTTTGACGTTGCTAGCGAAGAAGAAGTGGCAAATGTTGTTCAAGCAGGATTTGGTTCACTTGGCCCAGTTGGTTTGCCAGAGAATGTTAAAATCATCGCAGACCGTAAGGTGCAAGATGTTCGCAATGCAGTTGTGGGTGCTAACGAAGATGGCTACCACTTGACTGGTGTGAACCCAGGTCGTGACTTTACTGCAGAATATGTGGATATCCGTGAAGTTCGTGAGGGTGAAATTTCTCCAGACGGACAAGGTGTCCTTAACTTTGCGCGTGGTATCGAAATTGGTCACATCTTCAAACTTGGCACTCGCTATTCAGCAAGCATGGGAGCAGATGTTTTGGATGAAAATGGCCGTGCTGTGCCAATTATCATGGGATGTTACGGTATCGGTGTCAGCCGTCTCCTTTCAGCAGTGATGGAGCAACACGCTCGCCTCTTTGTTAACAAAACGCCAAAAGGTGAATACCGTTACGCTTGGGGAATCAACTTCCCTAAAGAATTGGCACCATTTGATGTGCACTTGATCACTGTCAATGTCAAGGACGAAGAAGCGCAAGCCTTGACAGAAAAACTTGAAACAAGTTTGATGGGAGCAGGTTACGAAGTCTTGACAGACGACCGTAACGAACGTGTCGGAGTCAAATTTAGCGACAGCGACTTGATTGGATTGCCAATCCGTATCACTGTTGGTAAAAAAGCAGCCGATGGCATCGTAGAAGTTAAGATTAAAGCGACTGGTGACACCATCGAGGTTCATGCAGATAACTTGCTTGAAACGCTTGAAATCCTCAGCAAGAAATAAAAACTATAATCAGAAGAAAAACAAGGAAAAAATGTAACTAGTTTTTGCCTTGTTTTTTCTGTATAATGGGAAAAATGAGTAGATAAAGAGGTAAATGTATGCTAAGATTTCCAAAGGATTTTGTCTGGGGATCCTCTACTTCTGGGCCACAGACAGAAGGACGTATAGCTGGTGACGGTAAGGGAGATAATCTCTGGGATTATTGGTACCAAGTGGAGCCAAATCGTTACTATAATGGGATTGGTCCAGATAAAACATCAACCTTTTATGAAAACTGGGAAAAGGATATTGACCTCTTGTTAGAAACTGGTCACACGGCCTTTCGGACTTCTATTCAGTGGTCACGGATTTTTCCACAAGGGCGTGGGGAAGTCAATCCTCAAGGTGTGGACTTTTATCGTAAGATTTTTGAGGCTATTAAGGCTAAAGGGATTCGTCTTTTAGTCAATCTTTATCATTTTGATTTGCCTTTTGCCCTTCAAGAGGATGGTGATGGTTGGGAAAATAAGGCGATTGTTTCAGCCTATGAAGACTATGCTCGTTTTTGTTTTGAGACTTATGGAGATTTAGTGGATCAATGGATTACCTTTAACGAGCCAATCGTTCCAGTAGAATTTGGCTATTTTTACGATGCCCATTATCCACATAAGGTGGATGCAGAGGCAGCCGTTAAAGTAGCTTATCATACACAATTGGCCAGCAGTCGGGCGGTTAAGGCTTGTCATGAACTCTTACCTGATTCCAAAATTGGGATTGTCCTCAACTTGACACCGGCTTATCCACGTAGCCAGCATCCTGCTGATGTCAAAGCTGCTCGTATTGCGGACCTTTTTCAGGCCCAATCTTTCTTAGATCCGTCTGTTTTGGGGACTTATCCACAGGAGTTGGTAGAAATCTTGCATGAACACGGTCTCTTACCTGATACTACGGAGGAGGAGTTGGAACTCATTCGTGATAATACGGTGGACTTCCTCGGTGTCAACTACTATCAACCTTTGCGTGTTATGGCACCTCGATTTGCTAAACATCCAGAGAGTCCACTCTTGCCAGAACATTTTTACGAACCTTATGTTATGCCTGGACGTAAAATCAATCCTCATCGTGGCTGGGAGATTTATGAGCAGGGGATTTATGACATCGCCCAAAATATCAAGAAAAATTATGGCAATATCGAGTGGATGTTGACTGAGAATGGTATGGGTGTTGAAGGGGAAGAAAAATTCCGTGAGAATGGAATGATTCAAGATGATTACCGTATTGACTTTGTAAAAGGTCATCTGCGTGAACTTCACCGTGCCATTGAAGACGGAGCCAACTGTAAAGGATACTTAATCTGGACCTTTATCGATTGCTGGTCATGGCTCAATAGTTATAAAAATCGCTATGGTTTGATTGAATTAGACCTGAAAACGCAAGAACGTCGTCTGAAAAAATCAGGGCACTGGTTCAAGGAACTAAGCGATAATAATGGATTTTAAAAAAGACTCTGACTAATTGTCCTAATTGGTCAGAGTTTTTTACTTACAGGAGCTTAATTTGAACTATACCAATTTTTACTCTTGACAAGTGAGAGAAACAAGTATATACTGTTTTTGCTGGTTCTATAAAAGAGGAATCAGACTATACCAATTTTAAGGAGAAAGCACAGCTTGTCTGTGTCGTATATACTATGTGTGGAATTGTTGGTGTTGTTGGAAACACAAATGCAACTGATATTTTGATTCAAGGGCTTGAAAAGCTCGAATACCGTGGTTATGATTCTGCGGGGATTTTTGTCCTAGGTGGTGCTGAAAATCATCTAGTCAAGGCTGTAGGCCGTATTGCAGAATTGTCTGCCAAGACAGCTGGTGTTGAGGGAACGACTGGTATCGGACATACTCGTTGGGCAACTCATGGGAAACCAACTGAAGACAATGCTCACCCACACCGCTCTGAGACAGAACGTTTTGTCTTGGTTCACAATGGGGTGATTGAGAACTATCTTGAAATCAAGGAAGAATACCTTGCAGGTCACCACTTCAAGGGGCAAACAGATACGGAAATCGCCGTTCACTTGATCGGAAAATTTGCGGAAGAAGAAGGTCTCTCAGTTCTTGAAGCCTTCAAAAAAGCTCTTCACATCATCCGTGGTTCCTATGCCTTTGCCTTGGTTGACTCACAAGATCCTGAAGTCATCTATGTAGCTAAAAATAAATCACCACTTTTGATTGGTCTTGGAGAAGGCTATAACATGGTCTGCTCAGATGCTATGGCTATGATTCGTGAAACTAACCAATACATGGAAATTCATGACCAAGAGTTGGTAATCGTCAAGGCTGATAGTGTGGAAGTTCAAGACTATGATGGTAATAGTCGTGAGCGTGCTAGCTACACTGCTGAGCTTGATTTGTCAGATATCGGTAAGGGAACTTATCCTTACTACATGCTCAAGGAGATCGATGAGCAACCAACGGTTATGCGTAAACTCATCCAAGCCTACACAGATGAGGCTGGTCAAGTAGTAGTAGACCCAGCTATCATCCAGGCTGTTCAAGATGCAGACCGTATCTACATCCTTGCAGCTGGAACATCTTATCACGCAGGATTTGCTTCTAAGAAGATGCTGGAAGAATTAACAGATACACCAGTTGAACTTGGAATCTCATCTGAGTGGGGCTACGGTATGCCACTGCTCAGCAAGAAACCACTCTTCATCTTTATCAGTCAGTCTGGTGAAACAGCGGATAGCCGTCAGGTTTTGGTTAAGGCTAATGAAATGGGAATCCCAAGCTTGACAGTGACAAACGTCCCAGGTTCAACTCTTTCTCGTGAAGCCAACCATACCATGCTCCTTCACGCAGGACCTGAAATTGCCGTGGCATCAACTAAAGCCTATACAGCGCAAATCGCAGCCCTTGCCTTCCTTGCAAAAGCAGTCGGAGAAGCAAATGGCAATGCCAAAGCGCAAGCCTTTGATTTGGTGCATGAGTTGTCAATCGTAGCTCAGTCTATCGAATCAACTCTTTCAGAGAAAGAAACCATTGATGCCAAGGTTCGTGATCTTCTCGAAACAACTCGCAACGCCTTTTATATCGGACGTGGTCAAGATTACTATGTAGCCATGGAAGCAAGTCTAAAACTTAAAGAGATTTCTTACATCCAGTGTGAAGGTTTTGCGGCAGGAGAACTTAAGCATGGAACTATTGCCTTGATTGAAGAAGGAACGCCAGTCTTGGCTCTCTTGTCAGACCCAGTTCTTGCCAACCACACTCGTGGAAATATCCAAGAGGTCGCAGCCCGTGGTGCCAAGGTTCTCACTATCGCAGAAGAAAATGTTGCCAAAGATACAGACGATATCGTCCTTACGACCGTACACCCTTACCTCTCACCAATCTCAATGGTCGTACCAACGCAATTGGTCGCTTACTTTGCAACTCTACACCGTGGTCTCGATGTGGATAAACCGCGTAACCTTGCTAAGTCAGTAACGGTAGAATAAGCTAAAAAAGTCTAGTTATCTAGGCTTTTTCTTGTGAGCATATCGGTTGCTTGTACTCAAGATTCGTGTTATACTCTTCGAAAATCTCTTCAAACCACGTCAGCTTCCATCTGCAACCTCAAAACACTGTTTTGAGCAGACTGCGGCTAGCTTCCTAGTTTGCTCTTTGATTTTCATTGAGTATTAGAGTAATTTTTCAAATTGAAGGACAGAAATAGATAGGGAGAATCACTGTGGTAGAATTGGGGATTTCAACATTTGGGGAAACAACGGAGCTTGAAGGGACTGGGAAAACTTACAGTCATGCCGAACGCATTCGTCAGTTGGTGGCAGAGATTGAGCTGGCTGACAAGGTTGGTTTGGATGTATATGGGATTGGTGAGCACCATCGAGAGGATTTTGCAGTATCAGCCCCAGAGATTGTTCTGGCCGCTGGGGCAGTTAATACCAAGAAAATCCGTTTGACCAGTGCAGTCAGCATTCTCTCAAGCATGGATCCGATTCGTTTATTCCAACAGTATGCTACTATCGATACTTTGTCAAATGGGCGAGCGGAGATTATGGCTGGAAGGGGTTCTTTCACGGAATCTTTTCCCTTGTTTGGATATGATTTGAAAGACTACGAAGCCCTCTTTGATGAGAAATTAGACTTGCTTCAGTTAGCCAATGAAAAGACAAAGCTAGACTGGCAAGGTCGATTGAGCCAAACAATCTCTGGCAAAGAAGTTTATCCACGTCCAGTTCAGGACAAATTACCCTTGTGGATAGCGACAGGTGGTCATGTCGAATCAACAGTGAAGATTGCTCAGGCAGGTCTACCGATTGTCTATGCCATTATTGGTGGTAACCCTCGTTATTTTAAAAAGTTGATTCAGGCTTATCGTGAGATTGGGAGCGAAGCGGGTTATGCCAGTCAGGAACTAAAGGTTGGAGCTCATTCTTGGGGTTGGATTGCTGAAGATGGTGAGCAGGCTGTAAAAGATTATTTCCATCCGACTAAGCAAGTGGTGGATGTTATTTCCAAAGACCGTCCACACTGGCATGAATTGAGTTATGAGCAATATTTGGAGCAAGTTGGGCCAAATGGTGCTATGTTTGTGGGCAATCCAGATCAGGTGGCCGAAAAATTGATTCGCATGATTGAAGACTTAGGTTTGGACCGCTTTATGTTGCACTTACCTCTTGGTTCTATGCCTCATGAACAAGTACTGAGAGCTATTGAACTCTTCGGCACACAAGTTGCACCCAAAGTACGGGCTTATTTTGCCATGAAAGAGACTAAATAGAAAATCCTAATCAAATGTATTATAACCACAAATATTGTACAAAAAATAATCCCCCACGTGTTGATAATTTTTAACACGTGGGGGATTTTTCTATAGGAGGGCAAGTTTAGTTCTCTTTTTTGTTTTTTAGCAAGAAACCGAGACCTAGAAGGGCAAGGAGACTAATTCCTGCAAACAGGAGTTTGTGATCATTTTTGGTTCCTGTATTTGGAAGTTCAGCTTGTTTAGCTGGGGTTGCAGGTATATTTTCCTTGCTAGAGTTTTCTACAGCTCCGTTTTGAATAGCTTCACTTACAGATGATGGTTGTGCTTCTTGTGCTGGTTGTGAAACTTGTGTAGTTTGTGAATCAGTTGTAGCTTGGCTAGGTTTATTTTCCGCATCAGCTACTTTGGCATCTGGTTTTGCAGAATCAGGTTTAGTTTGTGGAGCTGGAGTTTGCTGTTCCGGTTTGTCTACTCGGTTTGACATATTGTCTTGGCCGTTATTTTGACCGTGTTCTTGTTTTAAGCTAGAAAGGTCAAATTCTGGTTTTTCTTCCACAGCTGGGGCAACGATGGCACCGCCTTGAGAGACTCGAAGAACAGTAGCTGTAAGGGCATTCAATTTCAAGCCTTTTTCAGTCCACTCAAGTCCTTTCGGGTTGGCAATTCCTACTGGTCCTGCTTGGTTTTCATCTGCCAAAACTTCAGCATTTCTGAGATGGGCAAAGGCAGTTCCCAAGTTAAATTCGCGAGCTTTTTCATCCGCATTGACAAAGACTGCGTAGATGTCTCCATTTGGAGCAGTGATTTGGTAGCCAATCACTACGTCTTCTTTTGCCACACCATTTTGACCTGGGACAGTGATGAGTTGGACACGGTCTTTGATATCTTGGAGACTCTTAAGTCGGAAGGCATCTGTAGATTGACGAAGGGCAATCAACCCTTTCATATAGTCACGGCTCTTGACATTTTCAGGATAAGCTTTACCATCTGTAGCCTTAGTCCAGTCAAACTTGTTAATAGCATCACTCGAATCATAAGAGTCATGGATGAAGTAAGGATAGTCAAATGGATTGCCGTCCTTATCACGCAACAAGTGAGATTTGTTTGGAACCTTATCCTCTGCTACTGGAGTCTTGTAGGCTGGGTCACGGAATTGTTTGGTGCGACCATATTCCTGACCAGAGTGGATAAATGGAGTTCCTTGAGCTGTCAAGACCATGAAGTTTCCAAGTCGCAAACGACGGTGGATTTCAGCATAGTTCTCGGCCTTGCTTGGGTCTTTTTTAATAGACTGAGCGATGATGTCAAAGAGGGTCAAGTTATCATGGGCTGCGATGTATTGGATGACATCTCCAGGGCTGTCTGCTTCAAAGTTGGTTGGTTGAGCAATCAGATTTTTGAAGATAGTGTTGATATCACGTTTGCCACCTGTGATAAAGGCAGGTTGACCTTCATTTGGATAACCAGATTTGAGGTTGTTACGGATGTCATCTGAGAAGACAGCGACAGTATCGGTATGTTTCATCCAATCTTGATCAGCAGCTCTAGTAGGCATATTTTCATCACCAGCATAGGTTCTCCAACCTTCGCCTAACATGATGAGGTTTGGATTGAGGGCGCGTGCAGCCTTGTAAGCTTCTTCGATAGAAGCGGCGTCATGGTCTCCCATCATATCGAAACGGAATCCATCCACTTTATAGGTATCAACTAGATATTTGATAGAATCAACTAGGAGGCGTTTGGTCATATGGTGAGTTGTCCCCAAACGTCCACCACCAAAGCTAGTTCGAGGTGTTCCGTCAGCATCCATAAAGTGGTAGTAGTTTGGTTCTAGGTCTTCAAAGATATCGACTTTGGCTGTATGGTTATACACTACGTCCAGGATAGCTCCCATGCCACGTTTGTGGATCTCGTTGATGAGGTTTTTAAATTCTGCGATTCGTTTTTCTGGATTTTTAGGATCGCTTGAGTACATACCAGTCAAGGAGAAGTAGTTTTGAGGGTCATATCCCCAGTTGTAGTTGCTGTTGCTTGAAGCATAGTCAGACAAGCGTTCATGGTTTTTCAATTCGTTGACAAAGTAGTAAGACAAGACTGGAAGGAGCTGGATGTGGGTCACACCTAAGTCTTTGAGATAGTCTAGTTTTTCAATAAAGGCTTCAAAGGTACCAAATGGTTTGGTTAAGTCTTTTGCAATGGCAGGATCTGAAGTGAAGTCACGCACATGAGCTTCGTAGATAACGGCATCTTCACGAGTCTTGAAGTTGTGAATCTTACCATAAGTCAAGTCTTGAGGTCCTAGTTTGGCTGGATTTACAAAGGCAGCTTTAGCCACTTTATGGGAAGCGTCTGTTTTTGCAAGATCGCTATTCCAAGCAGCGAGGGATTTAGCGTAAGGATCGAGTGCAAGAACAGTTTTACCTTGACGTTCGATTTGGTATTGATAATAGTAGCCAGTGAAATCAGTGATTCCGAGTTTGTTTGTGCTATCTAGAGTTTGTTTCCAAGTTCCTCTTTCCCCTTTTTCAAGAGCGATAGTTCCAACCACTTTTTCAGGGTCATTCTTGTCGTAGACAACAACAGAAACCTTATCAGCACTTGGTGACCAAAGGGTTAAATCAACTTGTTTTCCTTCTTCTTTTAAGTCAGCTCCAAGTTTCCCATCATAGCTGTATGTCTCATCTTTCAGGCGCCAGCTTGTTTTGGTAGTGAAGTGGTCGGAATTGTAGCTAACAGTATATGGATGTTTTGTGTCAGAGAAATCTCCGCTGTAGGTCACTTTCTTACCAGCTTCATCGATTGCAACATCGGTAATAGTTACCTTGTTTCCTAAGTGATTAGTGATGTTGGAGTGTTTGAGGATCTCCTCTTTTTTAGCACCGACTAGTGTTGAAAAACTACTTTCAATGCTAGAAGTTCCTACGTGCTGAGCCCCTGTCATGCGGATATCATGGACATAGTATGGATTTGTGTAAATCGATTCGTCATCGTCTTTTAGAAAAATTTGGCTATGATTTTTCAAATCTGTAAACTTATAATCTTCTTTACGGATTTTCACATCGTCTCCTTGTTTGTTTCTGTCTAGTAATAAAAATCCAAGATCTTTAGCTGCATCTTTGAGTGGAATATCGATATAGCGACCATATTTGCCTGTAGCCGTAAAGTCTGTTCCGTTAGGCCATTCACCACTACTTGGCTCTTTCACATCTCCCCAGTACCAGAGAGACTTTTTGTCATAGTTGCCATCTGTGCGGTAGTAGTTGACGCGAATAGTTCCTGCAGGTTGTGGCTCGTAAGAGAAAACCTTGTGATCTTGGTCCAACCAAGCCTCATTCATCTTTGGTGCCAGTTTTTCTACCGATTTATCGCCGGTTAGATTTTTCCCAGCTGTATTATTGATGAGGAAGCTAATTTTTTTAGCTTGTTCTCCCTTTAATTTGACATCTATGTAGTAGCCGTAGTCATCTTTTTTGGCATCCTTAAAGGACAGGGCTCCGTTTGGCCAATTTTCAGAAGGTTTTTCAACATCATCCCAAGTCCATAGTCCTTGACTATCCTTGTTTTCTTCAGGAAGTTTTTTGACGTGGATACGGAAGTAATTGTCTTCGATTGGCTCTTCTGCCTTAGTTTCAGTCGTTACTGGACTAGTAGAAGTAGTTGGCTCGCTTGAACGATCTTGTCCGGTTTGTGTTGCTGAGTCGGCTGGGCTTGCAACAGGAGTGGTTGGCTCTGTTGCAGGTTTTTCTTCTTTTTTCTCTAGGGAAGCGTTTGCATTGTTAGGTGAAGAAAAATCGCTTTTGTTCTTGCCAGCGATGTTTGTTGCATCAGTAAGAGGTTGGGCAAGGGCAGTAGTAGTTTCACTATTACTTGCGTTAGTGGTTGGTGTATTTTCGTTGGCTGAGATAGTTGGTGTAGCCATGGCAAGTAGGACAAGACTTGCTCCGATAAGGACAGAACCAGTTCCATTTTTGAGGGAACGGATGCTGTAGACCATTTTTTTCTCAGTTTGAGCTGGTGTTTTTCTCATGATGATTCTCCAATCAATAAATTTCTATATCAGTATAGCATGTAGTAAAACAATATGCAAGCGTTTTCTTGAAATTAAAATAAAAGAAAAATCGCAACAGGTTTTCTGTTACGACTAAGCTAGTCTTTCTTTATGAATTTGTGAACCCAAAAGGTGGAGGTGGTGAAATAGTTCTGCAGTAGAAAGATTTCGACTACAAATAATGGGTTTCGGACAGTTGGAAACAGGGAAGGTAGAGATAACAATATCGTGTGGAATTTGATTGAAGATTGAGGAAGAGATACTGGACTTTTCCCAAGGGTCAAATAGATAGAGATTGTTACCGTAGTGAGTTAGGGTGTCAATTAGGTTTTGTGCGTGCTCACTATCTAGATGACTAATGACCAAAACACGAATTTTGGGAAGTTTTTGAAGTAATTGGACTAAAATGCGTTGTCCTTGGATAGAAAAGGCATAAACTAGATCTTGTAGCTTACTTGGGTGACTCTCTAGACCAATCTCAGCTAGATACGTCTGAAATTTACTTTTACTTACTTCAAATAGTTTTGGAAATTCTTTTTGATAATTGGTTAAAAGTAGAGACTTCTGTTTTTCAAGAGACTTGCTGCTAAGTGGGTGTAGAAAATCAGCTTGGGCAGTGTAGTGGAGGAGCCAAATCAATTCTTCGCGATTTGCAATCTGTAGGTGAAATTCTTTAGATAATTCTTCTAAGATTTGACTCAATAAACGATAGGATTTTTGAATCTGATGAATGTCTCCTATCGCTTCATTACAAGGTTTATTTGTGATTTGAGGCGACTTTGCTGGTGTTGAAAATAGCTGTTCCAGCGCTTCTTTTGTAGGTTCAAAATGGAGTTTTTTAGCCAGTTTTTTGATATCTTGTTCGAACTGCGGAATTTGCATGAGAGAGCTGTAGTGGCTGGTTAAAAGGGGAGTAGGATTTTCAATAAAGTATTTCCTCTTGAAACGCTCCATATTGATAGCTAGGGTATATTTGATTTGTCGTAGACTGCTGAGGTTGAGTGAAACTTGTTGGGCGTTCAAAAATAACTGAATCAAATCAGTCAAATACTCTTCGGAAATAGAAGAGAAGGGCCAATCAAGAAAGCTGTAACTTTGGCTAAAGTAGTCCAGATAAAAGGAGCGAATGTCCTCTTCTGCCCCCATCATGTTCAAAGGGGAAGGTTGTATGCTGATGCCATAGTGTTGCGGGAGTTTAGTATTTAGATGTTGGATGATTTCCTGAACTAGTTCGCAACTAATCATAAGTTCCTGAAATATTTGGTCAAGAGATTGTTCCTCTTTGAAAAATAGACAGTTCAAAAAAGAATAAGTTGGAGATTGTTCAAAGATAGCAATCCTAGGGTCTAAAGAGTTTCGGTCTTCAAACCGCAACTGAATACCTTCTTTTGTTGAGCGAATAAGGAGGTTAGGAAATAATTGTTCAAGTTTAAAAAGGCGATCTTGCAATTCTTCGATTGAAAAATTCAGCTTCTCAGCCAAGACTGGAATTTCTATCCAATCTTGGTGTTTGGTTAGTTCTTCCAGTAACGTTAGCAAATTCTGTTCTGTTTCAGAAAGCAAAATATCCATAACAAACCTCCTTATATATTTATACATATATATTAAAAGAAAAACCAAGTAAAGTCAAGAAAAATAGACTAGGATAAAATAGTACAATCGTAATTTACATATTTTTCTTGGACTATTAAACTGAAAATGAAGTTTGCAAAGTAATCATTGAATTTAATTTTTTATAGGAAAAGATTTTGTCAAAAAATCGTCAATCCCCTTGAAAAATCTAGCCAAATAGGGTATAATGTAAATAATCATTTGTCGTAGGTTTTGTCTGAAATATTGTCCAGACAAGGCTCACAGCAGTTAAATCTTCTGAAAAAGTCAGATTTAGCTGCTCTTTTTGTGCTTTTTTTCAGGATTTTGAGTATTTGTAACAAAGACTTAAAGATTCTGAAAATTCGTCAAGAGGACACGGTGATAGGGGTTTTACAACCATATGACGATTAGAAAGCCTGATTGACAAGGCTTGGAACTTATTTACAAAGGAGAATCATCTTGGCAGGACATGACGTTCAATACGGGAAACATCGTACCCGTCGTAGTTTTTCAAGAATCAAAGAAGTTCTTGACTTACCAAATTTGATTGAAATTCAAACTGACTCATTCAAAGCTTTCCTAGACCACGGTCTTAAGGAAGTGTTTGAAGATGTATTGCCAATTTCAAACTTCACAGACACAATGGAGTTGGAATTTGTTGGATATGAAATCAAGGAACCAAAATATACGCTAGAAGAAGCACGTATCCACGATGCTAGCTACTCAGCACCAATTTTTGTAACCTTCCGCTTGATCAATAAAGAAACAGGCGAAATCAAGACCCAAGAAGTTTTCTTTGGAGATTTCCCAATCATGACAGAAATGGGTACCTTCATCATCAATGGTGGTGAACGTATCATCGTATCTCAGTTGGTCCGCTCACCAGGTGTTTACTTTAACGATAAAGTTGATAAAAACGGTAAAGTGGGATACGGTTCAACTGTTATCCCTAACCGTGGAGCTTGGTTGGAACTTGAAAGCGACTCAAAAGATATCGCCTACACTCGTATCGACCGTACTCGTAAGATTCCATTTACAACCTTGGTTCGTGCTCTTGGTTTCTCAGGTGATGATGAAATCTTTGATATCTTTGGTGACAGCGAATTGGTTCGCAACACTGTTGAAAAAGATATCCACAAGAATCCAATGGACTCTCGTACCGACGAAGCCTTGAAAGAAATTTACGAACGCCTTCGTCCGGGTGAACCTAAGACTGCTGAAAGCTCACGTAGCTTGCTTGTAGCTCGTTTCTTTGACCCACGTCGCTATGACTTGGCAGCAGTTGGTCGTTACAAGATCAATAAAAAACTCAATGTTAAAACACGTTTGCTCAACCAAACAATTGCGGAACCATTGGTAGATCCTGAAACAGGAGAAATCTTGGTAGAAGCTGGAACAATCATGACTCGTAGCGTGATTGAAAGCATTGAAAGCCATTTGGATGGTGATTTGAACAAGATTGTTTACATTCCAAATGATGCAGCCGTTGTGACTGAGCCAGTTGTACTTCAGAAATTCAAGGTTGTTGCTCCAACTGACCCAGACCGTGTTGTCACTATCATTGGTAATGCAAATCCAGATGACAAGGTCCGTATCGTCACTCCTGCAGATATCCTTGCTGAGATGAGCTACTTCCTCAACTTGGCTGAAGGACTTGGCCGTGTAGATGATATCGACCACCTTGGGAACCGTCGTATCCGTGCGGTTGGTGAATTGCTTGCCAACCAAGTACGTCTTGGACTTTCTCGTATGGAGCGTAATGTCCGTGAACGTATGTCTGTTCAGGACAATGAAGTTTTGACACCACAACAAATCATCAATATCCGTCCTGTAACAGCTGCGGTTAAAGAATTTTTTGGGTCATCACAGTTGTCACAGTTCATGGACCAACACAACCCACTTTCTGAGTTGTCTCACAAACGCCGTTTGTCAGCCTTAGGACCTGGTGGTTTGACACGTGACCGTGCTGGATATGAAGTCCGTGACGTGCACTACACTCACTACGGTCGTATGTGTCCAATCGAGACACCTGAAGGACCTAACATCGGTTTGATTAACAACTTGTCATCTTACGGACACTTGAACAAGTATGGTTTTGTTCAAACACCATACCGTAAGGTTGATCGTGAAACAGGTGTTGTCACAAACGAAATCGTTTGGTTGACAGCCGATGAAGAAGATGAATTTACTGTAGCACAGGCTAACTCTCGTCTGAATGAAGATGGAACCTTTGCTGAAAGTTGTCATGGGACGTCACCAAGGGGTCAACCAAGAGTATCCAGCTAATGTTGTTGACTACATGGATGTTTCACCAAAACAGGTAGTTGCCGTTGCGACAGCATGTATTCCTTTCTTGGAAAACGATGACTCCAACCGTGCCCTTATGGGAGCCAACATGCAACGTCAGGCTGTGCCATTGATTAATCCTCAGGCACCTTATGTTGGTACTGGTATGGAATACCAAGCAGCCCACGACTCTGGAGCGGCTGTGATTGCTCAGTATGATGGTAAAGTTACTTACGCAGATGCTGACAAGGTAGAAGTTCGTCGTGAAGATGGTTCATTGGACGTTTACCACATCCAAAAATTCCGTCGTTCAAACTCAGGTACTGCTTACAACCAACGCACGCTTGTTAAAGTTGGCGATGTCGTTGAAAAAGGCGATTTCATCGCTGACGGACCTTCTATGGAAAATGGAGAAATGGCGCTTGGACAAAACCCAATCGTTGCCTACATGACTTGGGAAGGTTACAACTTCGAGGATGCCGTTATCATGAGCGAACGCTTGGTCAAAGACGATGTCTACACATCTGTTCACCTTGAAGAATACGAATCAGAAACACGCGATACAAAGCTTGGGCCTGAAGAAATCACTCGTGAAATTCCAAACGTTGGTGAAGATGCCCTTAAAGACCTTGACGAAATGGGGATTATCCGTATCGGTGCTGAGGTTAAAGAAGGTGATATCCTTGTAGGTAAAGTAACACCTAAGGGTGAGAAAGACCTTTCAGCTGAAGAACGTCTCTTGCACGCTATCTTCGGAGATAAATCTCGTGAAGTGCGTGATACTTCTCTTCGTGTACCACACGGTGCCGATGGTGTCGTTCGTGATGTTAAGATCTTTACACGTGCAAATGGAGATGAGTTGCAATCAGGTGTTAATATGCTGGTTCGCGTCTACATCGCTCAAAAACGTAAGATCAAGGTCGGAGATAAGATGGCCGGACGTCACGGAAATAAAGGGGTTGTCTCTCGTATCGTTCCTGTAGAAGACATGCCTTACCTTCCAGACGGAACTCCAGTCGATATCATGTTGAACCCACTTGGGGTGCCATCACGTATGAATATCGGTCAGGTTATGGAGCTCCACCTTGGTATGGCGGCTCGTACTCTTGGTATTCACATCGCAACACCAGTCTTTGACGGAGCAAGTTCTGAAGACCTTTGGTCAACTGTTAAAGAAGCAGGTATGGATAGCGATGCCAAGACAATCCTTTACGATGGCCGTACTGGTGAACCATTTGATAACCGTGTTTCTGTCGGAGTCATGTACATGATCAAACTCCACCACATGGTTGATGATAAATTGCACGCTCGTTCAGTCGGACCTTACTCAACCGTTACTCAACAACCACTCGGAGGTAAGCTCAGTTTGGTGGACAACGTTTCGGTGAGATGGAGGTTTGGGCTCTTGAAGCCTACGGTGCGTCAAACGTCCTTCAAGAAATCTTGACTTACAAGTCTGACGATATCAACGGACGTTTGAAAGCTTATGAAGCTATTACAAAAGGAAAACCAATTCCAAAACCAGGTGTTCCAGAATCCTTCCGAGTTCTTGTCAAAGAATTGCAATCTCTTGGTCTTGACATGCGTGTCCTTGACGAAGATGACCAAGAAGTGGAACTTCGTGACTTGGATGAAGGAATGGACGAAGATGTCATCCACGTAGATGACCTTGAAAAAGCCCGCGAAAAAGCAGCACAAGAGGCTAAAGCAGCCTTTGAAGCTGAAGAAGCTGAGAAAGCAACGAAAGCGGAAGCAACAGAAGAAGCTACTGAACAAGAATAAGTAGCTCACTTAGAATAGAAAGGGAAGAAATAGTGGTTGATGTAAATCGTTTTAAAAGTATGCAAATCACCCTAGCTTCTCCAAGTAAAGTCCGTTCATGGTCTTATGGAGAAGTCAAAAAACCTGAAACAATCAATTACCGTACTTTGAAACCAGAACGTGAAGGTCTCTTTGATGAAGTTATCTTTGGACCTACAAAAGACTGGGAATGTGCTTGTGGTAAGTACAAACGCATTCGTTATAGAGGGATTGTTTGTGACCGCTGTGGGGTTGAAGTAACGCGTACGAAAGTTCGTCGTGAGCGTATGGGACATATCGAATTGAAAGCTCCTGTATCTCACATCTGGTACTTCAAGGGGATTCCAAGCCGTATGGGCTTGACCCTTGATATGAGCCCTCGTGCTCTCGAGGAAGTTATCTACTTTGCGGCTTATGTGGTGATTGATCCCAAGGATACACCACTTGAGCACAAGTCTATCATGACAGAGCGCGAATACCGTGAGCGCTTGCGTGAGTATGGTTATGGATCATTCGTTGCCAAAATGGGTGCCGAAGCCATCCAAGACCTTTGAAACAAGTAGATCTTGAAAAAGAAATTGCTGAACTCAAAGAAGAGTTGAAAACAGCGACTGGACAAAAACGTGTCAAAGCTATCCGTCGTTTGGATGTTTTGGATGCCTTTTACAAGTCTGGAAACAAACCGGAATGGATGATTCTCAACATCCTTCCGGTTATTCCACCAGATCTTCGTCCAATGTTGCAGTTGGATGGTGGCCGTTTTGCCTCATCTGACTTGAATGACCTTTACCGCCGTGTTATCAACCGTAACAACCGTTTGGCTCGTTTGCTTGAGTTGAATGCACCTGGTATCATCGTTCAAAATGAGAAGCGTATGCTTCAAGAAGCGGTTGACGCTTTGATTGACAATGGTCGTCGTGGTCGTCCAATCACAGGACCAGGTAGCCGTCCACTGAAATCATTGAGCCACATGCTTAAAGGTAAACAAGGACGCTTCCGTCAAAACTTGCTCGGTAAACGTGTTGACTTCTCAGGACGTTCCGTTATCGCCGTTGGTCCAACTCTTAAGATGTACCAATGTGGTGTGCCACGTGAAATGGCGATCGAGCTCTTTAAACCATTTGTTATGCGTGAAATCGTTGCGCGTGATATCGTGCAAAACGTCAAAGCAGCTAAACGCTTAGTGGAACGCGGAGATGAGCGTATCTGGGATATCCTTGAAGAAGTGATCAAAGAACACCCAGTACTTCTTAACCGCGCACCGACCCTTCACCGTTTGGGTATCCAAGCCTTCGAGCCAGTCTTGATTGATGGTAAGGCCCTTCGCTTGCACCCACTTGTCTGTGAAGCCTATAATGCCGACTTTGACGGGGACCAAATGGCCATCCACGTACCGCTTTCAGAAGAAGCCCAAGCAGAAGCTCGTATCTTGATGCTGGCTGCTGAGCACATCTTGAACCCCAAAGATGGTAAACCAGTTGTTACTCCATCTCAGGACATGGTTTGGGTAACTACTACTTGACTATGGAAGAAGCTGGTCGTGAAGGTGAAGGAATGGTCTTCAAAGACCGTGACGAAGCGGTTATGGCTTACCGTAATGGTTATGTTCACCTCCACTCACGTGTTGGTATTGCAACAGACAGCCTCAACAAACCATGGACAGAAGAGCAAAAACATAAGGTCTTGCTTACAACAGTTGGTAAAATCCTCTTCAACGACATCATGCCAGAGGGTCTACCATACTTGCAAGAACCAAACAATGCCAACTTGACAGAAGGCGTTCCAGCTAAATACTTCTTGCCACTTGGTGGAGATATCAAGGAAGCAATCAGCAAACTTGAACTCAATCCTCCATTCAAGAAGAAAAACCTTGGAAATATCATCGCTGAAATCTTCAAACGTTTCCGTACGACAGAAACTTCTGCCTTGCTTGACCGTATGAAGAACCTTGGTTACCATCACTCAACTCTTGCAGGATTGACAGTGGGTATTGCCGATATCCCAGTCGTTGATGACAAGGCTGAAATCATTGAAGAATCACACAAACGTGTAGAACAAATCACAAAACAATTCCGTCGTGGTATGATCACAGACGATGAGCGTTATAATGCTGTTACAGCTGAATGGCGTGCTGCCCGTGAAAAACTAGAGAAACGTTTGATTGCCAACCAAGATCCTAAGAACCCAATCGTTATGATGATGGACTCTGGAGCCCGTGGTAACATCTCAAACTTCTCACAGCTTGCCGGTATGCGTGGTCTGATGGCTGCTCCGAACGGACGTATCATGGAATTGCCAATCCTTTCAAACTTCCGTGAAGGTTTGTCAGTACTCGAAATGTTCTTCTCAACTCACGGTGCGCGTAAAGGTATGACCGATACGGCCCTTAAGACAGCCGACTCAGGTTACTTGACTCGTCGTTTGGTTGACGTTGCCCAAGACGTTATCATCCGTGAGGACGACTGTGGAACAGACCGTGGTCTCTTGATTCGCTCTATCGCAGAAGGAAAAGAGATGATCGAGTCTCTTGAAGAACGTCTCAACGGTCGTTACACTAAGAAAACTGTTAAACATCCAGAAACTGGTGCAGTTATCATTGGTCCAAATGAGTTGATTACAGAAGACAAGGCGCGTGAAATTGTGAATGCTGGTGTGGAAGAAGTGACTATCCGTTCCGTATTTACATGTAACACTCGTCACGGTGTCTGCCGTCACTGTTACGGTATCAACTTGGCGACTGGTGATGCGGTTGAAGTTGGTGAAGCAGTTGGTACAATCGCTGCTCAATCTATCGGGGAACCTGGTACACAGCTTACAATGCGTACCTTCCACACGGGTGGGGTTGCCTCAAATACCGATATCACTCAGGGTCTTCCTCGTGTCCAAGAAATCTTTGAGGCCCGCAATCCTAAAGGGGAAGCGGTTATCACAGAGGTTAAAGGACAAGTTACTGCTATCGAAGAAGATGCCTCAACTCGTACTAAGAAAGTCTTTGTTAAGGGCGAAACTGGCGAAGGTGAATACGTCGTACCATTTACAGCTCGTATGCGTGTCGAAGTTGGAGACCAAGTAGCGCGTGGTGCTGCTCTTACAGAAGGTTCTATCCAACCAAAACGTCTCCTTGCAGTTCGTGATGTCTTGTCAGTTGAAACTTATCTTCTCGGTGAAGTACAAAGTTTACCGTAGCCAAGGGGGTAGAAATCGGTGACAAACACATCGAGGTAATGGTTCGTCAAATGATCCGTAAAGTCCGTGTCATGGATCCAGGTGACACAGATCTTCTCATGGGTACCCTCATGGATATCAATGACTTTACAGATGCCAACAAAGATGTTCTTATCGCAGGTGGAGTTCCAGCGACTGGTCGACCAGTCCTCATGGGAATTACCAAAGCCTCACTTGAAACAAACAGTTTCTTGTCAGCGGCTTCCTTCCAGGAAACAACTCGTGTCCTTACTGACGCGGCTATCCGTGGTAAGAAAGACCATCTCCTTGGACTCAAGGAAAATGTTATCATCGGTAAGATCATCCCAGCAGGTACTGGTATGGCCCGTTACCGTAACCTTGAACCACATGCTGTCAACGAAGAAGAATACCTTAATCCTCCAGTAGAGGAAGAAGGAAATGAAGAAACAACAGAAGTAGTTGTGGATACTGCCGTTGAAACTGTGGAAGAAACAGTAGAATAAAAGAGAATGGAGAACCTTCGGGTTCTCTTTCTTTTCTGAAAACTTTCTCCGTTTTTCCATGAAATGTGGTAAAATAAAAGAAAGAAGCTGACAAAGGAGACAGGCATGGAACAAACATTTTTTATCATTAAACCAGATGGTGTAAAAAGAGGACTAGTAGGTGAAGTGTTAAAACGCATCGAACAACGTGGCTTTACAATCGAAAAATTGGAGTTGCGTTCACAGGTTTCAGAAGAGTTGATTGACCAGCACTATCAGGACTTGGTTGGTCAGAGTTTTTACCCGCCGATTCGTGAATTCATGACTTCAGGACCGGTTCTTGTAGGTATCATTTCTGGTCCCAAAGTAATTGAAACTTGGCGGACTATGATGGGTGCGACTCGTCCAGAAGAAGCTTTACCAGGCACTATTCGAGGTGATTTTGCAAAAGCGGCTGGAGAAAATGAGGTTATCCAAAATGTTGTACATGGTTCAGATTCAGAAGAGTCAGCTAAGCGAGAAATTGCTCTTTGGTTTTAAGAGTTGATTGACCAAAGAGATTGGTTAAAAGTTCATTTGGATAGAAAGTATAGTCACATAAAAAAGAAAGGACTAACTTCGTCCTTTCTCATTCTTAGCTTTTCTTCAACCTACTACAGTAGATAAACATACTGAACAGCTACTGTCTTGACTCATTTAATTCTTAAAAATTGATAGAGTTGACAAATGGTAGAAAAAATCCCTTTTTACTAAGTTAAGTATCAACTACAGTTACGATTAGCATTCGTTACCGAACCCATTCGCCATTATAATTGACAGAATAGCCATCTACGGTCGTATTCACTGCCAAAGCACCTGAGCTATAAGCATAGTACCATTTGCCATTAACCTGGAACCAACCTGTCTTCATATCTCCATTACTTGCATTTAGGTAGTACCAAGTTGAACCATCTTGATACCAACCAGTTACCATAGCTCCTGAGGAACGGAGATAGTACCATTTGTTCCCAAGGTTTGCCAACCTGTTTTCATATCGCCATTTGGTTGGTCTAAATAATACCAAGTGGTACCTTCCTGATACCAGCCAGTGGCCATTGCTCCTGAGGAACGGAGGTAGTACCACTTATTACCTAGATATTGCCAACCTGTTTGCATAATGCCAGTTGCTGGATCTAGGTAGTACCATGGAGCCGCTTTAAGCTTCTCTTCATCATAGGTTAGAGGATAATCCTTGATCCAACCACGTGCTAGCTCCCCAACCGTTAAACTGTCGATACGAGCATCGAAGCCACCATCCTTCAGTAAATAATACCAGTGCCCCTCATCATAAACCCAACCAGTTTTTAAAGTATGATAGCTACGCTGATCTTCAAAATAATAGACTCGTTTCTCTGCTAGACTATCATATTGTTCTCCATGATGTTTGTTGGTATTTGTAGCAGTTTTTGCTTCTAAAACTTGCTTACCAACAAATTCTTGTAGTACCCCATCTTGACCAAAGTAAAACCAATCTTGTCTAAAAGCAATATCTTGCCTTATAGAAGAAGCAATCGTCACCCCTTCGTGTGGAGCAGGTATATATTGCCAGCCGACAACCATCTCTCCAGATAGAGAATCAAAATAATAGTACTTACCATCAATCACTCGCCAGTAGGTTTCTTTGAGGTCCCCCTTTTTGTAATAGGTTCTACCGTTTTCTTGGACAAACTGCCATCCTTCAGAGTTATCTGCAAATACTGTATTCGTAGCTAGCAAACCAAAGAAAATTACTGTTAGTCCAGCTTGCATAGTTTTTTTCAAAAGTTTCATTTATATATACCTCCAATATTAAATTAACACACCAGATGAGGAGAAGTTATAAACCTTACCAATTGTCTATTCTTCTGAACAAACTGTTGATAGGGAATTGTATTACCAAATGCAAGAACACTTAGTAATACAAATATAACTATTTTTTTAATTCCACGTTTTTTTCTCATGCAATGAAACCCCTTTCTGTTTCCTTGTTTTTATTCTAACATATATATATTATTCGGCCAAGTATTTTTATTGCATTTTGAACTTTTTTTTTTTATTATTACCAAAGGGAATTATTTATTTCTTTAACTTGCTATTTTGAACTAAAAATTTTATAATGAAATTAAGCAAATAGGAAGGATTATTATCTTTAATGAATACACTCGCAGAGAAATTCAGATTGAAAAGAAAAGAGTTAGGTCTCTCCCAACAAACTCTTGCAGAAGGAATTTGTGAACAAAGCCAGATTAGTAAAATTGAGAGAGGGCATTTCATTCCCTCCGCAGACCTTTTGTTCAAACTCTCACAACGACTTGAAGTACCATTAGATTATTTTTTTAATGAACAAATTGAAATTAAATCTAACCTCTCTAATTTAAGCAATTATCTGTTCGCCTATTAGATGATAGAAATTATGACGATTTGGAATATATTTATAGAATAGAGATTGAACGAAGTACTTTTCTAACACTAGAAGACCGAACTTACCTTGAATGGATTAAAGCTATTATTGACTTCTATCAATATGACAGTAAGTGTGAGGCTATTTCTTCATTGGAAAATATATTATTAAAAGTCTCCTCAAATACTCTGATTTATTTAAAGGCGTTGAATACTCTATCTAATTTCTATTCCTTAGTGGGTCGTGAACAAGAATATGAGGCAAACTACTCTCATTTAATGGAGTTATATCAGACAAAAAATTTTGAGCATCAAGAGTTTTTATTTGGCTACATCAGAGTTCGTTACAACTACGCTCACCACCTAGTTTCAAAGGAAAAATATAACGAAGCCATCCAAGAAGCTCTTGAGACGATTGAACTCTGTAAACAAAGACAGACAAGCTACCAACTGGCTCCTCTACTTATTCTTGTAGGAAATGCTGGAGCCAAATTTCTAGACAAAGAACAAGTCAAAAATTATTATATAGAAGCAAGAGAGTTATGTAAGATTTATAACAATCCTTTAATGTTGATGAAGATAGAAAATTATTTGAAGGAATTAGATACTGTTTAGTTAATCTTGACATTATAGTTTTTCTGAAACGTTAAATAACCTGTAAGGCTGATAGTGAAATTAATACTATCAGCCTTATTTCAAATTTATATTCTTCCAAAATCTCTTTTAAACCACGTCAGCTCTATCTGCAACCTCAAAACAGTGTTTTGAGCAACCTGTGGCTAGTTTCCTAGTTTGCTCTTTGATTTTCATTGAGTATTAGTCTCTCATGTTTGTTTAGCGTCTTAAAAAGACATTTGAGAAGATTAGAAACAGTTCTCTCTTTTCTCCTAGTATAATGATTGGTAGGAAGGGAGAGAAAAGATGAAATCAATGAGAATCTTATTTTTGTTAGTTTTAATTCAAATTAGTTTGAGTAGCTGTTTCCTATGGAAGGAATGTATCTTGTCCTTTAAACGAAGTACAGCTTTTTTCATCGGAAGTATGGTCTTCGTTTCAGGAATCTGTGCTGGAGTAAATTATCTTTATACTCGTAAGCAAGAAGTCCATAGTGTCCTAGCCAGTAAGCAGTCAGTGAAGCTTTTTTACAGTATCCTGCTCTTAATTAATTTGTTAGGAGCTGTCCTTGTTTTGTCAGATAACTTGTTCATCAAAAATACGCTGCAGCAAGAATTAGTTGACTTTTTATTGCCATCCTTTTTCTTTCTATTTGGGCTAGATTTGTTGATTTTTTTACCCTTGAAAAAATACATGCGTGATTTGCTTGCTCTGCTAGACAGAAAAAAGACAGTTTTGGTGACTATTTTAGCAACACTTCTCTTCTTAAGAAATCCAATGACCATTGTCTCGCTTCTGATTTATATTGGACTGGGTTTGTTTTTTGCAGCCTATCTTGTCCCAAATTCTGTTAAGAAGGAAGTTTCCTTTTATGGTCATATTTTCCGAGATCTTGTATTGGTCATTGCTACGCTCATTTTCTTTTAGAGAAAGTCTGTTTTTATGGATGTTATGATGGTAAGTTTAGCAGGAAAATAGACACAAAAGAAAAGTTTTTGGTATAATAAGGATATGTACACAAAAAATGAAGAAGAGCTACAATCCTTAGGGAAACGATTGGGCCATTTATTAGAAAAGAATGATGTTTTAATCTTAACTGGAGAACTGGGCGCAGGTAAAACGACCTTTACTAAAGGACTTGCAAAAGGATTGCAGATTTCTCAAATGATTAAAAGTCCAACCTACACTATCGTAAGAGAGTATGAGGGGCGTCTTCCGCTTTACCATTTAGATGTTTATCGTATTGGAGGAGATGCGGATTCCATTGATTTGGATGAATTTCTCTTTGGTGGAGGCGTGACTGTTATTGAGTGGGGAAATCTTTTAGGTGATGCTTTACCAGATACTTATTTAGAATTGGAAATTCTAAAGGAAGAAGACGGTCGCAGATTACATTTCCAGGCAAAGGGGTTGCGTGCTGAGAAATTGTTAGAGGAGCTTCAACATGGAGTATGAATTGCTCATTAGGGAAGCAGATCCTAAAGATGCAGCTGAATTGGTAGTCTTTTTGAATCGTGTGAGTTTGGAGACAGATTTACTAGTCTAGATGGAGATGGTATTCTCTTGACCAGTGAGGAGATGGAAATATTCCTCGACAAGCAAGCTAGTTCGGACAATCAGATAACCTTACTTGCATTTTTAAATGATAAAATTGCTGGCCTTGTAAATATTACAGCTGACCAGCGCAAGAGAGTTCGTCATATTGGAGATCTCTTCATTGTGATTGGAAAAAGATATTGGAATAATGGATTGGGAAGTTTTTTGTTAGAAGAAGCGATAGAGTGGGCACAAGCAAGTGGCATTTTGCGTCGTCTCCAACTGACTGTCCAAACCCGTAATCAAGCAGCAGTCCATCTTTATCAAAAGCATGGCTTTATAATTGAAGGTCGCCAAGAGCGTGGGGCATATATAGAAGAAGGGGAATTTATCGATGTTTACTTAATGGGTAAACTGATAGATTAGTAGAAATATGGTTAAAAAAATTATTGGAATGGTATTAGCTTTTCTAGCTGTGACAGTTTTGGGTGTTGGTGTTTTTGCTTATACTATTTATCAGCAAGGTACAGAGACTTTGGCAAAAACCTATAAAAAAATAGGGGAAGAAACCAAGGTTATTGAAGCAACAGACCCCTTGACCATTCTGTTAATGGGGGTTGATACTGGGAATGTAGAGCGTACAGATCAATGGGCTGGAAATAGTGACAGTATGATTTTGTTGACCGTCAACCCCCACACAAAGAAAACGACGATGATGAGTTTGGAACGTGATATCCTGACTAAAATTCAACATAAAGATGGTAGTATTGAAGAAGCGAAGCTAAACGCTGCCTATGCTGGTGGTGGTGCAGAACTTGCGATAGAAACAATTCAAAAGATGATGAATATCCATATCGATCGCTATATTATGGTCAATATGCAAGGTTTGCAACAATTAGTCGATGCAGTAGGTGGCATTACTGTCAATAACACACTAGGTTTCCCAATCTCTATCAGTGACCAAGAAGAATTTAACACCATTTCTATCGGTGTTGGAGAACAGACAATAAATGGAGAAGAAGCGCTTGTTTATTCCCGCATGCGTTATCAAGACCCAGAAGGAGACTACGGACGTCAGAAGCGTCAGCGTGAAGTCATTCAAAAAGTTGTTGAAAAAGTTCTTAGTTTAAATAGTGTCAGTCACTATCAGTCTATCTTAAAAGCCCTAAGTACTAATATGCAGACTAATATTGATTTATCTGCGAAAAGTATTCCAAGCTTGTTGGGCTACAAAGATTCGTTTAAAACAATTGAAACACAACAGTTGAAGGGTGAAGGGGAGATGCTACAAGGCGTTTCTTATCAAATTGTTACGAGAAACCATATGTTGGAAATGCAGAATCTTTTGAGACGTTCTTTAGGACAAGAAGAGATTACTCAGCTTGAAACAAATGTTGTCTTATTTGAAGATTTATTTGGACGAGCACCTGTTGGTGACGAAGATAATTAATTTTCTTGATATAAATAAAAAAATCAATCGTGGGAAATTTCCTGCGATTTTTTCAAAAAATACGAATAGATAAGTAGGAGGAAACATGAAAGCAGAAATCATTGCTGTTGGAACAGAGATTTTGACTGGACAGATTGTCAATACTAATGCTCAGTTTTTGTCGGAAAAACTAGCAGAGATTGGGGTAGATGTATATTTTCAAACGGCTGTAGGAGACAATGAAGTTCGTCTCTTATCCCTTCTTGAGATTGCCAGTCAACGTAGTAGTCTGGTGATTTTGACAGGTGGATTGGGGCCAACTGAGGACGATTTGACCAAACAAACCCTAGCTAAATTCTTAGGGAAAGAATTAGTCTTTGATTCTCAGGCCCGGGAGAAGTTGGATGTCTTTTTTGCCCAGAGACCAGACTATGCCCGAACACCGAATAACGAAAGACAAGCTCAAATTGTAGAAGGAGCGACTCCACTGCCAAACGAAACAGGGTTGGCTGTGGGAGGAATATTAGAAGTAGACGGAGTGACCTATGTTGTCCTTCCTGGTCCACCAAGTGAATTGAAACCGATGGTCTTAAACCAACTTCTACCCAAGTTGATGACAGGGAGCAAGCTGTATTCCCGAGTTCTTCGTTTCTTTGGAATTGGCGAAAGTCAGCTGGTGACGATTTTGGCTGATTTGATTGAGAATCAAACAGATCCGACCTTGGCACCTTATGCCAAGACAGGAGAAGTCACTCTACGTCTGTCAACAAAGGTTAGTAGTCAAGAAGAGGCGAATCGAGTGCTGAATATCTTGGAGAATCAAATCTTGAATCGCCAGACCTTTGAAGGCCTTTCTTTACGAGAGCTTTGTTATGGGTATGGGGAAGAAACTAGTTTAGCCAGCATTGTGGTAGAAGAACTGAAAAGGCAAGGGAAAACTATCACAGCTGCAGAAAGCTTGACGGCAGGTCTTTTCCAAGCTACCGTGGCGGATTTTTCTGGAGCTTCAAGTATATTTAAGGGTGGTTTTGTGACCTATAGCTTGGAGGAAAAATCAAAGATGTTGGATATTCCTGTCAAGGATTTGGAAGAACATGGTGTAGTGTCTGAATTTACAGCTCAAAAGATGGCTGAGCAGGCACGAAGCAAGACCCAGTCTGATTTTGGCCTTAGTTTGACTGGAGTGGCAGGACCAGATAGCCTAGAAGGGAACCCAGCTGGGACAGTCTTCATAGGCTTGGCTCAAGAGCATGGAACTGAGGTCATTAAGGTCAATATTGGAGGCAGAAGTCGAGCGGATGTACGTCACATTGCGGTTATGCATGCCTTTAACCTAGTTCGCAAGGCTTTATTAAGTGACTAACTTTTGATATAATAGTAGATAGGTCTGAGGACCATTAGAATGTAGGAGAATAGAATGGCGAAAAAACCAAAAAAATTAGATGAAATTTCAAAAAAATTCGGGGCTGAACGTGAAAAAGCCTTGAATGACGCTCTTAAATTGATTGAGAAAGACTTTGGTAAGGGCTCAATCATGCGTTTGGGTGAACGTGCCGAGCAAAAGGTGCAAGTGATGAGTTCAGGTTCTTTAGCTCTCGACATTGCCCTTGGTTCAGGTGGTTATCCTAAGGGGCGTATCATCGAAATCTATGGGCCAGAGTCATCTGGTAAGACAACGGTTGCCCTTCATGCAGTTGCGCAAGCGCAAAAAGAAGGTGGAATTGCTGCTTTTATCGATGCGGAACATGCCCTTGATCCAGCTTATGCTGCGGCTCTTGGTGTCAACATTGACGAATTGCTCTTGTCACAACCAGACTCAGGAGAGCAAGGTCTTGAGATTGCAGGAAATTGATTGACTCAGGCGCAGTTGACCTTGTCGTAGTCGACTCAGTTGCAGCCCTTGTCCCTCGTGCGGAAATTGATGGAGATATCGGAGATAGCCATGTTGGTTTGCAGGCTCGTATGATGAGCCAGGCCATGCGTAAGCTTGGTGCTTCTATCAATAAAACCAAAACAATTGCTATCTTTATCAACCAATTGCGTGAAAAAGTTGGGGTGATGTTTGGAAATCCAGAAACAACTCCTGGTGGACGTGCTCTGAAATTCTACGCATCAGTCCGTTTGGATGTCCGTGGAAGCACGCAAATCAAGGGAACTGGTGACCAAAAAGATACCAATGTCGGTAAAGAAACCAAGATCAAGGTCGTGAAAAACAAGGTGGCTCCACCATTTAAGGAAGCCTTTGTTGAAATCATGTACGGAGAAGGGATTTCTAAGACCGGTGAGCTTTTGAAGATTGCAAGCGATTTGGATATCATCAAAAAAGCAGGAGCTTGGTACTCTTACAAGGATGAGAAAATCGGGCAAGGTTCTGAAAATGCTAAGAAATACTTGGCAGATAACCCAGAAATCTTTGATGAGATTGACCATCAAGTCCGTGTTCAATTTGGTTTGATTGATGGAGAAGAAGCTGCTGAAAGCAAAAAAGATGAAGCAGCTCAAGTAGACTCTGTGAATGAAGAAGTTACACTTGATCTAGGCGACGAACTTGAAATCGAAATTGAAGAATAAGCTGTCAAAGTAGTGGAGAATTCCACTGCTTTTTCGTTGCTTTGCTCTGGTTCTCAGCTCACGCATAGTTTGCTGTTTCTTGTCGCTCCTCTAGAAAGCTGATATAATAGCCTTATGAATAAAAAACGAACAGTGGACCTGATACATGGTCCGATTCTTCCCTCGCTCTTAAGCTTCGCCTTCCCAATCTTGCTATCAAATATTTTTCAACAGCTCTATAATACTGCTGATGTCTTGATTGTTGGACGATTTCTTGGTCAAGAATCCTTGGCTGCAGTAGGAGCGACGACAGCGATTTTTGACCTGATTGTAGGTTTTACGCTTGGTGTTGGAAATGGGATGGGGATTGTCATTGCTCGCTATTATGGGGCTCGTAATTTCACCAAAATCAAAGAAGCAGTTGCTGCAACCTGGATTTTAGGAGGGCTTCTAAGTATTTTAGTTATGCTGATGGGATTTGTCGGCCTGTATCCACTCTTGCAGTACTTAGATACTCCTGCAGAAATCCTTCCCCAGTCCTATCAATATATTTCCATGATTGTGACCTGTGTTGGCGTCAGCTTCGCTTATAATCTCTTTGCAGGCTTGTTGCGGTCTATTGGTGATAGTCTGGCTGCGCTTGGTTTTCTGATTTTCTCTGCCTTGGTCAATGTGGTTTTGGATCTCTATTTTATTACGCAACTGCAACTGGGAGTTCAATCTGCGGGACTTGCTACCATCATTTCGCAGGGCTTATCAGCGGTTCTCTGCTTTTATTATATCCGCAGGAGCGTTCCGGAACTTTTGCCTCAACTCAAGCATTTCAAATGGGATAAGGCCTTGTACGCGGATCTCTTGGAGCAAGGTTTGGCTATGGGCTTGATGAGTTCGATTGTGTCTATCGGAAGTGTGATTTTACAGTCTTCTGTTAATACATTTGGTGCAGTGATTATTAGCGCCCAGACGGCAGCACGTCGCATTATGGCCTTCGCCCTCCTTCCTATGACCGCTATTTCTGCCTCGATGACGACCTTTGCTTCTCAGAATCTAGGAGCTAAGCGCCCAGACCGCATTGTTCAAGGTCTACGAATCGGCAGTCGTTTAAGTGTATCCTGGGCAGTTTTTGTATGTGTCTTCCTCTTTTTTGCCAGTCCTGCCTTGGTTTCCTTCTTGGCTAGTTCGACGGCTAGCTACTTGGTAGAAAATGGAAGTCTCTATCTGCAAATCAGTTCAGCCTTTTATCCTATTTTGAGTCTCTTACTGATTTATCGTAATTGCTTGCAGGGCTTGGGGCAAAAAGTCCTTCCTCTGGTTTCTAGCTTTATAGAACTAATCGGAAAAATCGCTTTTGTGGTCTTGATTATTCCTTGGGCAGGCTATAAGGGAGTTATCCTTTGCGAACCCCTTATCTGGGTTGCCATGACTATCCAACTTTATTTCTCACTGTTTCGTCACCCCTTGATAAAAGAAGGCAAGGAAATCTTGGCAACAAAAGTACCATCCTAGCTTGATTTGCTAAATAAAATCCATTTCCTCTAGTGAAAATCGAAAAAACTTGTGTTATAATAAGAAAGACTAAAATGTGAAAAAAGGAGATTCCTAATGGGACGTAAATGGGCCAATATCGTAGCCAAGAAAACGGCTAAAGATGGAGCTAACTCTAAAGTATATGCAAAATTTGGTGTAGAAATCTATGTAGCAGCTAAAAAAGGTGATCCAGATCCAGAATCAAACTCAGCCTTGAAATTCGTTATCGACCGTGCTAAACAAGCCCAAGTGCCAAAACATGTTATCGATAAGGCTTTGGACAAGGCTAAAGGAAATACAGACGAAACCTTTACAGAAGGACGTTACGAAGGTTTTGGACCAAATGGTTCTATGTTGATCGTTGATACTTTGACTTCTAACGTCAACCGTACAGCAGCCAATGTCCGTGCAGCTTTTGGTAAAAATGGCGGAAACATGGGTGCTTCAGGTTCGGTTTCTTACCTCTTCGACAACAAGGGTGTCATCGTATTTGCAGGTGAAGATGCAGATGCAGTCTTTGAGCAATTGCTAGAAGCAGATGTGGATGTGGACGATGTAGAAGCAGAAGAAGGAACAATCACGGTTTATACAGCGCCAACTGACCTTCACAAGGCTATCGTTGCTTTACGTGAATCAGGTATCGAAGAATTCCAAGTGACTGAATTGGAAATGATTCCTCAGTCAGAAGTGGAATTGTCAGGTGATGACCTTGAAACTTTTGAAAAACTTTACAGTGTCCTTGAAGACGACGAAGATGTACAAAAGATCTACACAAACGTAGACGGGTTCTAATTTAACCTAGAGAACATGATCCTAAGTGAAAAAATCACTTGGGATTTTTTGAATCAAGAAAATAGTTCTCATGGAAACTTTTTTCTTGACATCTTTTCTGAAAATGATAAAATAGTTCTCATGAAAACTTATTTAGTTCCTAGGAGAACTAAATGTGATGGTTAGAAAGGAGTTAGTATGGATAAACCGATGTTAGTCTTTAAGCGTTTTGGTCACCAGATTCATTTGATGGTACAAAAGGAAGCCAAACGTTGTGGTATTGAATTTATGGGTGGGCCTCAAGGTCAGGTTGTGCGTTTTTTGGATAATCGTGAGAAAAACCAAGACTTGGTCTTGATTAAAGATATTGAGAAGGAACTCAATATTACCAAGTCTGTTGCTAGTAACTTGGTCAAGCGTATGGTGCAAAATGGTTTGGTGGAATTGGAGGTGAGTCCTAGCGATAAGCGGGCAAAATTTGTTCGTTTGACGGACAAAGCACGTTCTCAAATGAAGCAGGTTAAGGCCTTTTTTGAACGAATTGATAAGCAGTTGATGGAAGACATTGATAAAGATGAATTACTGATTTTTGAGAAAGTTCTTGGTCAACTACAGGAAAATATCAAGGGAATAGGAGGAGAGAATGAAGAAATTAGCAAAACGAATTAGTAGAAAAGAATGGGGGATGATTTTACTAGCCGTTCTCTTTACCTGCTTTTCGGTCTATCTAGAGCTGGAAGTGCCGACCTATATCTCTAAAATCACGGATTTACTGGGAACTCAGGGAACAAACTTGGATGAGTTGTGGCAGCCAGCAGGTATGATGGTGGGAATGTCCTTTCTTGCCTTCTTGTCCGCAGTTGCAGTTGGATTTTTTGCGTCCAGAGTTGCTGCTTCCTATACTAGTAGGTTGAGAAGTGATATTTTTAACCGAGTTTTAGACTATTCACAGACAGAGATTAAGAAATTCTCTATTCCCAGTCTCTTAACTCGTACCACCAATGATATTACCCAAGTCCAGATGCTGATTACCATGGGCCTACAAGTGGTTACGCGTGGTCCAATTATGGCTATCTGGGCTATCGGGAAGATTTTAGGACATTCAGAATACTGGCTCTGGGCCGTACTTGTGGCAGTGATTGTCAATGTTTTGATGACGACTGTTTTGATGACGCTAGCCTTTCCAAAACAATCCCTGATTCAGGGGCTGACAGATAAACTGAACAGTATCACTCGTGAAAGTTTAACAGGTATTCGTGTCGTTCGTGCCTACAATGCTGAAGAATACCAAAATGAAAAATTTGCAGCAGCAAATGATGAATTGACACGCTTGAATTTGTTTGTTAACCGTCTTATGGCTATTTTGAACCCTATCATGATGGGGATTTCAAGTGGTTTGAGTGTGGCGATTTACTGGATTGGGGCCTATGTAATCAACGATGCTGCTCCAACAGCGCGTCTGCCTCTCTTTAGTGACATGGTTGTTTTCATGTCTTATGCCATGCAGGTTGTCATGGGCTTCCTTCTTATGGGGGCGCTTTTCATCGTTCTTCCTCGAACCATGGTCTCTGCCAAGCGGATTAATCAAGTTCTAGATTTGCATTCCTCTATCCAAAATCCTGCTCAAGTGCAGCAGGCTGATGAAAACCTTCAAGGTCAGGTCGAATTTAAGGATGTGACCTTCCGCTATGCGGCAAATTCGGAGGCGGTTATTGAACATGTTAGCTTCAAGGCAGAAGCAGGTCAAACAGTGGCCTTTATTGGTTCAACAGGTTCCGGTAAGTCAACTCTGGTTAATCTGATTCCACGTTTCTACGACGTATCAGCAGGAGAAATTTTGGTGGACGGTGTCAATGTTCAAGACTATGCCTTAGAAGATTTGCGCAACAAGGTTGGTTATATTCCTCAGAAAGCGGTTCTCTTTTCAGGTGATGTCAAGGGCAATTTAGATTTTGGACACAGTCAAGAAACATCGCTTAGTGAGCAGGCTATGTGGCAAGCTCTGGAATTGGCCCAGTCTAAGAACTTTATCGAAGACAAGGAAGCTGGCTTAGCGTCAGAAGTAGCCCAAGGAGGAACCAACTTCTCAGGTGGTCAAAGACAGCGTCTGGCTATTGCGCGTGCCTTGGCTAGGAAGCCAGAAATTCTCATCTTTGATGACTCCTTCTCAGCCTTGGATTACAAGACAGACCGAGTTCTACGCCAAGAGTTAGCTGAAAAAACTAAGTCTATGACCAAGCTCATTGTCGCACAGCGTATTTCAACGATTATGGATGCAGATTTGATTTTGGTCTTGGATCAATGTAAAGTCGTGGGACAAGGCACCCACAAGGAACTTCTAGCTAATAACGAAGTTTACCAAGAAATTGCCTATTCACAACTATCGAAGGAGGAATTGGAACATGGAAAATAAGAAAATGTCTCTTTGGAAACAGAGTAAACCCTATCTTGCAGGCCTCCAGTTTGCCCTTCTGATAGCCTTTATAGCAACAATCGTATCCAATATCATTACTGTATATGGTCCAACCCGCATCAAGGAAATGACTAATATTATTGCTAGTGGTCTGGAAACAAGTGTGGATGTTGCGGCGGTTGCAGCTATTGGTGGTTTTTTGGCCGTGATTTATGTGATTGGACTCCTATCAAATTATTTGCAGGCCTTTCTGTTTACAACAGCCATTCAATGTTTCAGAGCGTTTGAGAAAAGCTATTGCAGATAAAATTAATCGCCTACCATTGAGATATTTTGATGGACACTCTCAAGGGGATACCTTGTCTCGTGTAACCAATGACGTTGACACTGCAGCTCAGTCCCTCAATCAAAGTCTAGGAACAGTTCTCTCATCTAGTTTACTGGTCGTGGCGGTCTTAGTAACCATGTTTGGCATGAACTGGATTTTAGCTTTGGTGACGGTTGTTTCAACCCTTATTGGTTTTGCTTTCGTGTCTGTCTTTATGGGCAAATCACAGGGATTCTTTAAGAGTCAGCAACAGGATTTGGCAGCTGTAAATGGTTATGTGGAAGAAATGTACTCTGGTCATAATGTGGTGACCAGCTACAATGCCATCGAGAGCACGAAAGAAGAGTTTGCGAAATTAAACCATCGTCTGTATGACAGCATCTGGAAATCTCAGTTTATTTCGGGGATTATGATGCCGATTATGGTGTTTATTGGGAACTTTAGCTATGCCTTGGTGATTATTGTTGGTGCAGCCTTGGCTCTGAATGGGCAGATTAGTATCGGGATTATCGTTGCCTTTATGGCCTACGTTCGTATCTTTTCTCAGCCCCTTTCCCAAATTGCTCAAGGGATTACTAGTCTTCAGCAAGCTAGCGCAGCCATGGGGCGTGTCTTCGAATTCTTAGGTGAAGAGGAAATGGAAGATGAATCCCATAAAGAAAGACAATTGACCGCTATGAAAGGTCAAGTGGTCTTTGATCGAGTTTCCTTTGGTTACACACCAGAGCGAACGATTATCCATGACTTTTCTGCGATTGCTCATGCAGGTCAAAAGGTTGCCATTGTCGGACCGACTGGGGCTGGTAAGACAACCATTGTCAATCTTTTGATGAAGTTCTATGAGATTGATAAGGGAAGTATCCGCATCGATGGCGTGGATACCAAGACTATGAAGCGTTCGGAAGTACACGATGCCTTTTCAATGGTCTTGCAGGACACCTGGCTCTTTGAAGGCACTATCCGAGACAATCTTATCTATAACCAAAAGGATATTAGTGATGAGCGCGTGATTGAAGCCAGCAAGGCTGTAGGGATTCACCACTTTATAATGACCCTACCAGATGGTTACGATACCGTCTTGGATGATACAGTGACCTTGTCTGTCGGACAAAAACAACTCTTGACCATCGCTCGTGCTTTGTTGAAAGATGCGCCACTCCTAATCCTAGATGAGGCGACCTCTTCGGTTGATACACGGACGGAGGAATTGATCCAGAAAGCCATGGACCGTTTGATGGAAGGTAGAACTTCCTTTGTCATCGCCCACCGCTTGTCAACCATCCGCAATGCTGACCTGATTCTTGTTATGAAGGATGGCAATATCATCGAGCAAGGAAATCATGAGGAGCTAATGGCGCAAGCAGGCTTCTACGCTGACCTCTACAACAGTCAGTTTACAGAAGACGAAGTAGAAGAATAAACACAAAGAAGGCTTGACGGCCTTCTTTCTGCACTATACTAGAAGACAAGTGATTCCCTATAAGCAAAATTTGAGTAAGTGATGAGAAAATATATGAAAAATTATCAAGAATGGTATAACCATATTGCTACTAACATTAAAAATAAGCCCTTTCTTCTGAGCTTGTTAAGAGCTTTCAATCGGTTTATGACAGTAGTTATGCCTATAGTTTATCTGACCTTGTTAGCCACTACCTATTTCCAAGAAGGCTTAGGGGAACAGGTCTTGATCTATGTGTTTATCCCTGCGTCAGGTTTTGTGATTTTATCCCTTCTTCGTAAGAAAATCAATGCTCCTAGGCCTTATGAGGAATGGACTATTAAACCCTTGCTTGACAGAGATAGTCCTGGTCAGTCTATGCCCAGTCGACATGTCTTTTCAGCAACCATTATTTCCATGGCTTGCTTTCATGCTAGTTTATTTCTAGGGGTTATCTTGTTGGTCTTTTCAGCTTTTCTCGGTGCAGTGAGAGTCTTAGGGGGTGTACACTACCCCAAGGATGTAGTGGTTGGTTATATTTGTGGTCTTGTGTGGGGTGTGCTTTTCTTTCCATTTTGACCTGTAAGTTAAGGCGGTCCTACAACCACTTACGAGTCTAAAGTAACCACTTGCTTTTTTGCTCTTGTTTTCTTATTTTAGCTTTGATATAGTAGAGTCAGAAAGGAGATGGAATGAAGTTACGAATCGAAATTGACAGCAATTTAGAGGAAACTGAAATTGTCATCAAGGCAGCTGCTTTGACAGATGAGATTGCGGATTTACAGCGGCTCTTGCAAGAATCCAAGTCTCCTAGGTTGATTTTTTATAAGGGAACAGGTGAATATTATCTGGACTTGTCGGCAATTCTCTTCTTTGAGACAGAAGGTAGCAAGATTTACGCCCATACCCATAAAGATGTCTATGAAGTTCGGCTCAAACTCTATGAGTTAGAGTCTATCCTTCCTCGCTATTTTAGTCGAGTATCCAAGTCAACTATCGCTAATATTCGGCAAATCTATTCGGTGGATAAGTCCTTTTCAGGAACGGGGACCATTTCCTTTTATCAGACCCACAAGGAGGTTCATGTCTCACGACATTATCAATCCCTCCTAAAAGAAAATCTAAGAAACATGAGGTAATAAGATGAAAAAGAAAGCATTTGGTATTGTATTGCTTGTTTTGGCGGCTTTAGTATTATTGCAGGGGAATTTTGGAATCCCTTCTCTGGGGGGGCAAATTTGGCCCTTGATTGGTATTGCTTTTTTTGCCTACCAATCAGTCGGAGCTTTGTTGCGTCGCCACTTAACTTCAGCCTCTTTTACAGCTCTAGTAGCCTTAATGATTGCTAACCACTTTTATGATATTTTACCGATTCCAAATCAGTCACTATTCTGGGCTAGTATTTTAATCGTACTGGGTGTCAACGCACTTACTCATTCTAACAGAACTTGGAATGGGAAAAAATGGTGGTATGATGGTGAAAAGACCATTCTTACAGACAAGGAAGTCGCTTTTGGAACGGGGACTTTCTACAAGCAAAACCAAGAATTGGTAGAAGACCAAGTTGAAGTTGGTTTTGGCAATGCCAAGATATATTATGACAACGCAGAGATGTTAGGTGATTTTGCTACTCTGGATATCGAAGTTGGTTTTGGGAATGCAGTTGTCTACGTGCCCCAACACTGGAGAGTAGATCTTAAGGTAGAGACATTCTGTGGAGTAGCTAAGGCTGATGCCCCTCTAGCCCCAACCAGTAAAACCTTGATTATCCGTGGAGATGTGGCATTTGGTAAGTTGGGTGTTGTCTATGTTAAATAAAAAAATATTCCAATTCCCTTGCAAAAAAGAAGAAAGTGTGATAACATAGTACGGTATGTGGTGCTAGCACATCCGCTATATTAGATCTAATAGGAGGAAAACACAATGGCTAAAGTATGTTACTTTACAGGTCGTAAGACTGTATCAGGAAACAACCGTTCACACGCGATGAACCAAACAAAACGTGCCGTAAAACCAAACCTTCAAAAAGTTACTGTTCTTATCGATGGTAAACCTAAAAAAGTTTGGGCTTCAGCTCGTGCTTTGAAATCAGGTAAAGTTGAACGCGTTTAATAATAAAAGTAAGGAGACCTTAGGGTCTTTTTTCTTTTGTTGTGGGTATAAAATCATTTGGAAAACGGAGTAAATATCCGCTGATACAGTATTCTGCTTTTACACTTGGGCTGAAATATGATAAAATAGAGTATCAACTAGTTGAGGTAAAAAGGATGACTGTAAAAATTAATACAAAAGATGGTCAAATCGAACTAACAGATGAAGTGATTGCAACTGTCGTAGGCGGTGCAACAACTGAGATTTTTGGTGTGGTCGGTATGGCTAGTAAAAAAGCCCTCAAAGATAATTTCCAAGCCCTTCTAGGTAAGGAAAATTATTCTAAAGGTGTCGTCGTAAAAGCGGCCGAAGATGGCAGTATTGCAGTTGATGTATACACCGTGTTGAGCTACGGAACAAAGATTAGCGAAGTATCAAAAAACATTCAAGAGCGTGTTCGTTTTAGCTTGGAAAACCAGCTTGGAATTACTGCTCAGACTGTAAATGTCTACATTCAAAATATCAAAGTTGTAGGAGAATAACCGTGTCAAAAATTACTACTAGCTTATTTCAAGAAATGGTGCAGGCTGCATCAACTCGCTTGAATAAGCAAGCTGAATATGTCAATTCATTAAACGTCTTTCCAGTTCCAGATGGAGATACTGGAACAAACATGGGAATGACCATTGAAAATGGTGCTAAAGAAGTTGCAGACAAGCCAGCTTCTACAGTTGGAGAGGTAGCGAGCATTCTTGCCAAAGGTCTTTTGATGGGTGCGCGTGGAAACTCAGGCGTTATTACGTCTCAGCTTTTCCGTGGATTTTCACAAGCCATCAAGGATAAAGATGAGTTAACAGGTCAAGACTTGGCTCTTGCCTTCCAATCAGGTGTGGAAGTTGCCTATAAGGCCGTTATGAAACCAGTTGAAGGAACGATTTTGACAGTTTCTCGTGGTGCTGCTATCGGTGCTAAGAAAAAAGCTGAGCAAACAGATGACGCTGTTGAAGTCATGCGCGCAGCCTTGGAAGGCGCTAAAACAGCTCTAGCTAAAACGCCAGACATGCTTCCAGTATTGAAAGAAGTTGGCGTTGTGGACTCAGGTGGTCAAGGACTGGTCTTTATCTACGAAGGTTTCCTTTCAGCCCTTACTGGCGAATATATTGCATCTGAGGACTCGTAGCAACTCCAGCCAACATGAGTGAAATGATCAATGCAGAGCACCACAAGTCTGTAGCTGGTCATGTAGCGACTGAGGACATCACCTTTGGTTACTGTACTGAAATCATGGTAGCTCTTAAGCAAGGTCCAACCTATGCCAAGGATTTTGACTACGACGAATTCCGTAACTACTTGAATGAACTTGGAGACTCTCTCCTCGTTGTCAATGATGATGAAATCGTCAAAGTCCATGTCCATACAGAAGATCCAGGTCTTGTTATGCAAGAAGGTCTCAAATATGGTAGCTTGGTCAAGGTAAAAGTTGACAATATGCGTAACCAACACGAAGCACAGGTTGAGAAAGAAGCTGCTCAAGTTAGCAAGCCAGCTGAAGAAAAAGAGTACGCTTTGATTGCTGTCGTTGCTGGTAAAGGTCTAGCAGATATCTTCCGTTCTCAAGGTGTGGATTATGTTATCGAAGGCGGTCAAACTATGAACCCTTCAACAGAAGACTTTATCAAGGCTGTTGAACAGGTCAACGCTCGTAACATCATCTTCCTGCCAAACAACAAGAACATCTTCATGGCAGCTCAATCTGCGGCAGAAGTTTTGGAGCAACCAGCAGTAGTGGTGGAAGCTCGTACTCTTCCTCAAGGTTTGACAAGTCTTCTTGCCTTTGATCCAAGCAAGTCCATCGAAGAAAACCAAGAGCGTATGACTGCTGCTCTTAGCGATGTCGTTAGCGGAAGCGTCACAACAGCTGTGCGTGATACAACTATTGATGGCTTAGAAATCCATGAAAACGACAATCTTGGTATGGTGGATGGGAAAATCCTCGTGTCAAACCCTGATATGCACCAAACCTTGACAGAAACATTGAAACATATGTTGGATGAAGACAGTGAAATCGTAACCTTCTATGTTGGTGAAGATGGAAGTGAAGAACTTGCCAATGAGATTGCCCAAGAAATCGCAGAAGAATTCGAAGATGTTGAAGTAGAGATTCACCAAGGCCAACAACCTGTTTACCCATACCTATTTAGTGTGGAATAAGATTAATAAAGGACTGAGAAATCAGTTCTTTTTCTTTTTTAGTAAATGAAATCGGTATCTTTTTAATAAAAACAAAAATAACATTCATAAATAAACGTTAAAATAGAAAATTCAGAAAATTTCTTCTTTTGTCTTGAAAAATTTTGAAAAAGTGGTATGATAGTAACAAGTTATTTTTAAGAGGAAAGAAAGGGGAACAATGGAGAAAATCAGTTTAGAATCTCCTAAGACGGGGTCGGACCTAGTTTTGGAAACACTTCGTGATTTAGGAATTGATACCATCTTTGGTTATCCTGGTGGTGCAGTCTTGCCTTTTTATGATGCGATATATAATTTTAAAGGCATTCGCCACATTCTAGGACGCCATGAGCAAGGTTGTCTGCATGAAGCTGAAGGTTATGCCAAATCAACTGGAAAGTTGGGTGTTGCCGTCGTCACTAGCGGACCGGGAGCAACCAATGCCATTACAGGGATTGCGGATGCCATGAGCGATAGCGTTCCCCTTTTGGTCTTTACAGGACAGGTTGCGCGAGCAGGGATTGGGAAAGATGCCTTTCAGGAGGCAGACATTGTGGGAATTACCATGCCAATCACTAAGTACAATTACCAAGTTCGTGAAACAGCTGATATTCCGCGTATCATTACGGAAGCTGTCCATATCGCAACTACAGGTCGCCCAGGGCCAGTCGTAATTGACCTACCTAAAGACGTATCTGCTTTAGAAACAGACTTCATCTATTCACCAGAAGTGAACCTACCAAGCTATCAACCAACTCTTGAGCCAAATGATATGCAAATCAAGAAAATCTTGAAGCAATTATCCAAGGCTAAAAACCAGTCTTGCTAGCTGGTGGTGGAATTAGTTATGCTGAAGCCGCTGCGGAATTAAATGAATTTGCAGAACGCTATCAAATTCCAGTGGTAACCAGTCTTTTGGGACAAGGAACGATTGCGACGAGTCACCCACTCTTCCTTGGAATGGGAGGGATGCACGGGTCGTTCGCAGCAAATATTGCCATGACGGAAGCGGATTTTATGATTAGTATTGGTTGCCGTTTCGATGACCGCTTGACGGGGAATCCTAAGACTTTCGCTAAGAATGCTAAAGTTGCTCACATTGATATTGACCCAGCTGAGATTGGTAAGATTATCAGTGCAGATATTCCTGTAGTTGGAGATGCTAAGAAGGCCTTGCAAATGTTACTAGCAGAACCGACAGTTCATAACAATACTGAAAAATGGATTGAAAAAGTTACTAAAGACAAGAACCGCGTTCGTTCTTATGATAAGAAAGAGCGTGTGGTTCAACCGCAAGCTGTTATTGAACGAATTGGTGAATTGACGAATGGAGATGCCATTGTGGTCACAGACGTTGGTCAACACCAAATGTGGACAGCCCAGTATTATCCTTACCAAAATGAACGTCAGTTAGTGACTTCAGGTGGTTGGGAACGATGGGATTCGGAATTCCGGCAGCAATCGGTGCCAAAATTGCTAACCCAGATAAGGAAGTAGTCTTGTTTGTTGGGGATGGTGGTTTCCAAATGACCAACCAGGAATTGGCGATTTTGAACATTTACAAGGTGCCAATCAAGGTGGTTATGCTGAACAACCACTCACTTGGAATGGTTCGCCAGTGGCAGGAATCCTTCTATGAAGGTAGAACATCTGAGTCGGTCTTTGATACCCTTCCAGATTTCCAATTGATGGCGCAAGCTTATGGCATTAAAAACTATAAGTTTGACAATCCTGAGACCTTGGCTCAAGACCTTGAAGTTATCACTGAGGATGTTCCTATGCTAATCGAGGTAGATATTTCTCGTAAGGAACAGGTGCTACCAATGGTACCAGCTGGTAAGAGTAATCATGAGATGTTGGGGGTGAAGTTCCATGCGTAGAATGTTAACAGCAAAACTACAAAATCGTTCAGGAGTCCTCAATCGCTTTACAGGTGTCCTATCTCGTCGTCAGGTTAATATTGAAAGCATCTCTGTTGGAGCAACAGAAGATCCGAATGTATCGCGTATCACTATTATTATTGATGTAGCTTCTCATGATGAAGTGGAGCAAATCATCAAGCAACTCAATCGTCAGATTGATGTGATTCGCATTCGTGATATTACAGACAAGCCTCATTTGGAGCGCGAGGTGATTTGGTTAAGATGTCAGCGCCAGCTGAGAAGCGAGCTGAGATTCTAGCGATTATTCAACCTTTCCGTGCAACGGTGGTAGACGTAGCACCAAGCTCGATTACCATTCAGATGACAGGAAATGCTGAAAAGAGCGAAGCACTGTTGCGAGTCATTCGACCATACGGTATTCGCAATATCGCTCGTACAGGTGCAACTGGATTTACCCGCGATTAAAAATCCAACTTAAATTTGTTAAACTAGCCTAAAAGGCAATAAATAATAGAAAAGAGAGAAAAACTATGGCAGTTCAAATGGAATACGAAAAAGATGTTAAAGTAGCAGCACTTGACGGTAAAAAAATCGCCGTTATCGGTTATGGTTCACAAGGACATGCGCATGCTCAAAACTTGCGTGATTCAGGCCGTGATGTCATTATCGGTGTACGTCCAGGTAAATCTTTTGACAAAGCAAAAGAAGATGGATTTGGCACTTACACAGTAGCAGAAGCAACTAAATTAGCTGACGTTATCATGATTTTGGCACCAGACGAAATCCAACAAGAATTGTACGAAGCAGAAATCGCTCCAAACTTGGAAGCTGGAAACGCAGTTGGATTTGCTCACGGTTTCAACATCCACTTTGAATTTATCAAAGTTCCTGCAGACGTAGATGTCTTCATGTGTGCTCCTAAAGGACCAGGACACTTGGTACGTCGTACTTACGAAGAAGGATTTGGTGTTCCAGCTCTTTATGCAGTATACCAAGATGCAACAGGAAATGCGAAAAACATTGCTATGGACTGGTGTAAAGGTGTTGGAGCTGCCCGTGTAGGTCTTCTTGAAACAACTTACAAAGAAGAAACTGAAGAAGATTTGTTTGGTGAACAAGCTGTGCTTTGTGGTGGTTTGACTGCCCTTATCGAAGCAGGTTTCGAAGTCTTGACAGAAGCAGGATACGCTCCAGAATTGGCTTACTTTGAAGTTCTTCACGAAATGAAATTGATCGTTGACTTGATCTATGAAGGTGGATTCAAGAAAATGCGTCAATCTATTTCAAACACAGCTGAGTACGGTGACTATGTATCAGGTCCACGTGTGATTACTGAGCAAGTTAAAGAAAACATGAAAGCTGTCTTGGCAGACATCCAAAATGGTAAATTTGCAAATGACTTTGTAAATGACTATAAAGCTGGACGTCCAAAATTGACTGCTTACCGTGAACAAGCAGCTAACCTTGAAATTGAAAGTTGGTGCAGAATTGCGTAAAGCAATGCCATTCGTTGGTAAAAACGACGATGATGCATTTAAAATCTATAACTAATTGATAGAAATTAAGGTGAAGGCGAGTTGGGGGACTAACTCGCTTTTATAATCAATTCATCTCTCTTTTTAAGAGGATGGATTGAGATAAGTATGAAATAGTCTAGGAGAAAATGATGTTAAGTTCAAAAGACATAATCAAGGCTCATAAGGTCTTGAATGGTGTGGTCGTTAATACACCGCTTGATTATGACCATTATTTATCGGAGAAGTATAGTGCTAAGATTTATTTGAAAAAAGAAAATGCCCAACGTGTTCGTTCTTTTAAAATCCGTGGTGCCTATTATGCCATTTCCCAGCTCAGCAAGGAAGAGCGTGAGCGTGGGGTAGTCTGCGCTTCTGCGGGAAATCATGCTCAGGGAGTTGCCTATACCTGTAATGAAATGAAAATTCCTGCAACTATCTTTATGCCAATTACTACTCCGCAACAAAAGATTGGTCAGGTTCGCTTTTTTGGTGGGGACTTCGTAACCATTAAGCTAGTTGGAGATACCTTTGATGCCTCAGCTAAAGCAGCTCAAGAATTTACAGTCTCTGAAAATCGTACCTTTATTGATCCCTTTGATGATGCTCATGTTCAAGCTGGTCAAGGGACAGTTGCTTATGAGATTTTAGAAGAAGCTCGAAAAGAATCGATTGATTTTGATGCTGTTTTGGTCCCTGTTGGTGGTGGCGGTCTCATTGCTGGGGTTTCTACCTACATCAAGGAAACAAGTCCAGAGATTGAGGTCATCGGAGTAGAGGCGAATGGAGCGCGTTCAATGAAGGCTGCCTTTGAAGCTGGTGGTCCAGTCAAACTCAAAGAAATTGACAAATTTGCGGATGGGATTGCTGTACAAAAGGTAGGTCAATTGACCTATGAGGCAACTCGTCAACATGTTCAAACTTTGGTAGGTGTCGATGAGGGATTGATTTCTGAAACCTTGATTGACCTCTACTCTAAGCAAGGGATTGTCGCAGAACCTGCTGGAGCGGCTAGTATCGCCTCTTTAGAAGTTTTAGCTGAATATATCAAGGGGAAAACCATTTGTTGTATCATTTCTGGAGGAAATAATGATATCAACCGTATGCCAGAAATGGAAGAACGTGCCTTGATTTATGATGGGATCAAGCATTACTTGTGGTCAATTTTCCACAGCGTCCAGGAGCATTGCGTGAATTTGTAAATGATATTCTGGGGCCAAATGATGATATCACACGTTTTGAGTATATCAAACGAGCTAGCAAGGGAACAGGACCGGTATTAATTGGGATCGCTTTGGCAGATAAGCATGATTATGCAGGATTGATTCGTCGAATGGAAGGTTTTGATCCAGCTTATATTAACTTAAATGGTAATGAAACGCTCTATAATATGCTTGTCTGAGGACTAATAAAAAAATATCATATTATTTGCACAACTGATGTATAGGTGTTATAATGAGGGTAAAGAAAGGGGGCGATTCCTATGGACTTAGGAAATCGATTACGCTATTTCTACTACAACTCATTATAGCACCTATTATTTTTGATTCTGTTTATATTAAGGCGACAGAATTACTTACTATATATAAGGAAATTTTTTGAAATCCCCAATTGTATATATCCCTAATTTGAACTTTCACTAAATATAATAGGAATTAGAAAAAATAATCAATGTTTGTGAGATGGTTGCTAGGTGAGTCGGCTGAAAAAACTCGTGAGATAAACAATAGTGCTAGACATGAAACGGCAAGTGCTGCTGTTTTCAAATGACTAGCTGGAAAGCGGGTATGTAATCAGAAGGTGCAAGATTGGACAAAGTAAGTAGTACCGGTTGTGAAATAAATAAGATATAGATAAGGATAGGAAAGGAACCAAAGAAGGAGAAAGAAAACGGAATGGTTTAGAGATAGTGTGGAGTGAAAGACTATCTTTAGTGGACTTGTTGATTTTAAAGGAATATATAGAATGAAATAGTAAATCCTGTCTATCCTATTGAGAAACTGGTATTCAGTATACATGAATATTTTTACAAGTTTAAAGTTTAATAATGCAATTGTTTTTTAGGAGCGTACTAATGGGTTATAGTAAGCAAAAACCTATATATTATCGGCTTTAAAAAGGAAGTAAGAAGATTTTAGATCATTTATTTTATTGAATATATGTTTTTTTATTGACAAAAGACATAAAAACGTATAGAATAATATAACGTAAAGAAGAAAATAGGAGAAGAACATGGCTAAGTCAAACTTTGAAAAAGTAGAATCAGTTGTTGGCTGGGTTCGTGATAAGAAAATCACAGGCTACCGTATCTCTAAAGAAACGAATGCGCGTGAAATGTCTATCATTGCTCTAGCGCAGGGTCGTGCAAAAGTAAAAAATATTTCATTTGAAACAGCTCTAGGTTTAATTGATTTCTATGAAAAAAATCATGAAAAATTTGAAGATTAATCTTTGGATAATGGCGGATTCTTGAATAAGGTCTGCCTTTTCATTTTGATACTCAATGAAAATCAAAGAGCAAACTAGGAAGCTAGCCGTAGGCTGCTCAAAGCACTGCTTTGAGGTTGTAAATAAGACTGACAGAGTCAGTAACATATACCTACGGCAAGGCGAAGCTGACGTGGTTTGAAGAGATTTTCAAAGAGTATGAGACAGCAAAAAGACTGCACGATTGATGCAGCCTTTTCTTTTTATTTGAGATAGCGTTGAAGAAATTCTGTTGTACGATCTTCTTTAGGATTGGTGAAGAGGTCTTCTGGTTTGCCTTCTTCAGCGATTACACCCTTATCCATGAAGATAACACGGTGAGAGACATCACGGGCAAATTCCATTTCATGGGTTACGACAATCATAGTCAAGCCTTCCTGAGCCAGATCTTGCATGATTTGAGGACCTCTCCAACCATTTCTGGATCGAGAGCTGATGTTGGTTCATCAAAGAGAATGGCGTCAGGATTCATTGAAAGGGCACGAGCGATGGCCACACGTTGTTTTTGACCACCTGAGAGTTGTTTCGGTTTTGCTTGCCAGTAGCGTTCTCCCATGCCGACCTTTTCCAGGTTTTCTTTAGCAATTTTTTCAGCTTCTGTACGTTCGCGTTTAAGGACAGTTGTCTGAGCGACGATTGTATTTTCAAGAACGTTGAGATTTTCAAAGAGGTTAAAGGATTGGAACACCATTCCCAACTTTTCACGGTATTGCGTGAGGTCGTAGCCTTTTTCGAGGACGTTTTGTCCATGATAAAGGATTTGTCCATCAGTTGGCGTTTCAAGTAGGTTAATAGAGCGTAGGAAGGTCGATTTTCCGCTTCCAGAGCTTCCGATGATAGAGATGACTTCTCCCTTGTGGACAGTGAGAGAAATGTCTTTTAGCACTTCGTTTTGTCCATAGGATTTTTTGAGGTGTTTAATTTCAAGGATTGCTTGTGTCATTATTTCAAATCCTCCGTTTGCATTTGGTTAGCACCTGTAGTATAGGAATCCATGTCCATGCGGCGTTCGATGAAGCGTAGGATACGTGTTACGGTGAAGGTGAGGACAAAGTAAATCACGGCGATGATTGTAAATGTCTGGAAGTATTGATAGGTTTGTGTTGCAACTGTATTTCCTGAGAAATAAAGTTCGACAACAGAGATAACGTTCAATACAGATGTATCTTTGATATTGATGACAAATTCATTACCAGTTGCTGGTAGGATATTGCGGACAACCTGAGGTAGGACAATCTTACGCATGGTTTGGTTATGAGTCATACCAAGAGCAGTCGCAGCTTCAAATTGTCCCTTGTCAACTGCCAGGATACCACCACGAACAATTTCAGTCATGTAGGCACCGGTGTTGATCGAAACGATGAAGATAGCAGCTAGTGTACGGTCAAGGTTGATACCGAAAGCTTGGGCAGTTCCATAGTAGATAACCATCGATTGAACGATCATTGGAGTACCACGGAAAATTTCAATGTAGACATTGAGGATCCAGCCGACTAGTTTTTGTAGGCCATAAATGGCTTTGTTCTCAGAGAGAGGAGCAGTACGGAAGACACCAATGGCAAGGCCGATAATGAGACCTATGATGGTTCCGACGATAGAGATTAAAAAGAGTGATACCAGCACCACGCAAGAGTTGTTGCCAGTTTTCAGAAAGAATTTTAGCGACTTGGCTAAAGAAATTACTGCTAGTCTCTTCAGTTGTTGTAGCTTCGGCAGGTTGTTCCTTGATCATACGATCCATCAAGGCAACTTGGTCATCTTTTGAAATAGTTTCAATGCTGGCATTGATTTGGCTAATACGGTTGTCATCTTTACGAAGTCCAATGGCGATAGCTGTATCTTCTTCCCCCGTTTTGAAACCTGGTTCTACTTGAACCATCTTGAACTTAGAGTTAGCAGCTTCAGCAGTCAGAGCTTCTGGGCGTTCAGAAACATAAGCATCAATGACACCAGCCTCAAGAGCTTGGCGCATTTGAGCGAAGTCTCCCATGGCAGTTTCTTTTTTAGCACCTGTGATTTGTGCAATCAAGTCATAAAGATAGACACCTTGTTGAGAAGTGATTTTTGCACCATTAAAGTCATCTAAAGACTTGGCATTTGCATAAGTAGAATCTTTTTTGACAAGCAAAACTGGTTCGCTAGTGTAATAACTGCTTGAAAAGGCAATTTCTTGTTTACGCTCGGCAGTTGGACTCATACCTGCGATAATCATGTCAATCTTACCAGAAGTAAGGGCAGGGACTAGACCTTCCCACTTGGTTTTAACAACCAAAGGTTCTTTACCCAAGTTCTTAGCGATTTTCTTGGCGATTTGAACATCGTATCCATTGGCATACTGGTTGGTTCCATCGATTTTGACAGCTCCATTGCTATCATCGTCCTGGGTCCAGTTAAAGGGGGCATATGCTGCTTCCATACCGATGCGTAAATATTCATCGGCTTGAGCAACATTGACAAGTCCCAGCATCAGTAAGAGACTTGTGAAAATAGATAAGTATATTTTTTTCATGATTTCTCCTATTTCTAATCTATTAAAAAATAACTGTCTCCTATTTTATCGAAAAAAACTCTATTTTTCAATATAGGTAAGCCCTTACTTATGAAAAAAATGATATAATGATAGCAAAAGATAAAAAAAGGGGGCTTAGTTGATGAAAAAAACTTTTTTTCTTACTAGTGTTAGGCTTGTTTTTGCCTTTTTGCCATTCTCTGTTTTTTTGCCATTGATTTCAAGATAAACTCTTATCAAGGGGATTTGTATATTCATGCAGACAATACGGTAGAATTTAGACAAAAGATAGTTTATCAGTTTGAGGAGGACTTTAAGGGCCAAATCGTGGGACTTGGACGTGCTGGCAAGATGCCTAGTGGATTTGACATTGATCCTCATCCAAAGGTTCAGGCTGCGAAAAATGGTGCTGAACTAGCAGACGTTACTAGCGAAGTGACAGAAGGAGCAGATGGTTATACTGTTAAAGTTTATAATCCAGGTCAGGAAGGCGACATAGTTGAAGTTGACCTCACATGGAATTTAAAAAATTTGCTTTTTCTATATGATGACATTGCTGAATTAAATTGGCAACCTTTAACAGATAGTTCAGGGGCTATTGGAAAGTTTGAATTTCATGTAAGGGGAGACAAGGGGGCTGAAAAACTCTTTTTCCATACAGGGAAACTTTTTAGAGAGGGAACGATTGAAAAGAGTAACCTTGATTATACTATTCGTTTGGACAATCTTCCGGCTAAGCGTGGAGTTGAATTGCATGCCTACTGGCCTCGGACTGATTTTGCTAGTGCTGGGGATCAGGGCTTGAAAGGGAATCGTTTAGAAGAGTTTAATAAGATAGAAGATTCGATTGTTAAAGAAAAAGAGCAAAGTAAACAACTCGTTACTTGGGTCTTTCCTTCGATACTTTCCATCTCCTTGTTATTGAGTGTCTGCTTTTATTTTATTTATAGAAGAAAGACCACTTCTTCAGTTAAATATGCCAAAAATCATCGTCTCTATGAACCACCAATGGAATTAGAGCCTATGGTTTTATCGGAGGCTGTCTACTCAACCTCCTTGGAGGAAGTGAGTCCTCTAACCAAAGGAGCAGGTAAATTCACCTTTGACCAACTTGTTCAAGCTACCTTGTTAGATGTGATTGACCGTGGGAATGTCTCTATCATTTCAGAAGGAGATGCAGTTGGTTTGAGGCTAGTAAAAGAAGAGGGTTTGTCAAGCTTTGAGAAAGACTGTCTAAATCTGGCTTTTTCAGGCAAAAAAGAAACAGCTCTTTCCAATTTGTTTGCAGATTACAAGGTATCTGAAAGTCTTTATCGCGGAGCCAAAGCTGCTGATGAAAAACGGATTCAAGCAAGAGGGCTTCAGCTCAAATCTTCTTTCGAAGAAGTATTGAAAGAGATGCAAGAAGGAGTGCGAAATCGAGTTTCCTTCTGGGGACTCCCAGATTACTATCGACCTTTAACTGGTGGGGAAAAGGCCTTGCAAGTGGGGATGGGACTTTCTACGATCCTACCATTATTTATCGGATTTGGTCTGTTCTTGTACAGTTTGGACGTTTATGGCTATCTTTATATCCCCTTGGCAATACTTGGTTTTCTAGGTTTGGTTATGGCTGTTTTCTATTATTGGAAGCTTCGACTAGATAATCGTGATGGCGTTCTAAATGAAGCAGGGGCAGAAGTCTACTATCTCTGGACCAGTTTTGAAAATATGTTGCGGGAGATTGCACGATTGGAGCAGGCTGAGCTGGAAAGTATTGTGGTCTGGAATCGCCTCTTGGTCTATGCGACCTTATTTGGCTATGCGGACAAGGTCAGTCATTTGATGAAGGTTCATCACATCCAAGTAGAAAATCCAGATATCAATCTCTATGTAGCTTATGGCTGGCATAGTATGTTTTATCATTCAACAGCACAAATGAGCCATTATGCTAGTGTCGCAAATTCAGCAAGCACCTATTCCGTATCTTCTGGAAGTGGAAGTTCTGGGGGTGGCTTCTCTGGAGGAGGCGGCGGTGGCAGTATAGGCGCCTTTTAAAGAGAGCTATCACAGGCTGAAAAAATATGCTATAATGGAAGATAGAAAAAAGGAGTAATCTATGTATCTTATTGAAATTTTAAAATCTATCTTCTTCGGGATTGTTGAAGGAATTACAGAATGGTTGCCGATTTCTAGTACAGGTCACTTGATTTTAGCAGAGGAATTTATCCAATACCAAAATCAAAACGAAGCCTTTATTTCCATGTTTAATGTCGTGATTCAGCTTGGTGCGATTTTGGCGGTCATGGTAATCTACTTTAACAAGCTCAATCCTTTCAAACCGACTAAGGACAAGCAGGAAGTTCGTAAGACTTGGAGACTATGGCTGAAGGTCTTGATTGCAACTTTGCCTTTACTTGCCGTCTTTAAATTTGATGATTGGTTTGATACCCACTTCCATAACATGGTTTCTGTTGCTCTTATGTTGATTATCTATGGGATTGCCTTTATCTATTTGGAAAAGCGCAATAAAGCGCGTGCTATCGAGCCAAGTGTGACAGAGTTGGACAAGCTTCCTTATACGACAGCTTTCTATATCGGTCTTTTCCAAGTTCTTGCGCTTTTACCAGGGACTAGCCGTTCAGGTGCAACGATTGTCGGTGGTTTGTTAAATGGAACCAGTCGTTCAGTTGTAACGGAATTTACCTTCTATCTTGGAATTCCAGTTATGTTTGGAGCTAGCGCCTTAAAGATTTTCAAATTTGTAAAAGCAGGACAACTCTTGGACTTCGGGCAATTGTTCTTGCTCTTGGTTGCCATGGGAGTCGCTTTTGCAGTCAGCATGGTCGCTATTCGCTTCTTGACCAGTTATGTGAAAAAACACGACTTTACCCTTTTTGGTAAATACCGTATCGTGCTTGGTAGTATCTTGTTGCTTTATAGCTTTGTCCGTTTATTTGTATAAGAAAAACCTTGAAGGGGCAGCTCTTCAAGGTTTTATACTCTTCGAAAATCAAATTCAAACCGCGTCAGCTTCGCCTTGCCGTACTCAAGTACAGCCTACGGCTAGCTTCCTAGTTTGCTCTTTGATTTTTCATTGAGTATTAAAATCCAGTCACGGTAATCCCCAACAGGCGGACACCTCTTTCTTTCTCGCTTAATTCTTCATAGAGTTGCAGGGCTATTTGGCTTATCTGACTAGCATCCTGTGTTTTTTGAGTCAGACTTATTCGTTTAGTAAGAGTTGAAAAGTCCTCGTAGCGGATTTTCAAAATGACAATTTTTCCAGCTTTTTCTTGTTGACTGAGATTGAGAGCGACTCTTTCTGATAGGAGAGTCAGCTCTTTTTTGATATCTTCCTCGGCACGGAGAATCTTTCCATAGGTTTTCTCTTTCCCGATTGATTTACGGATACGATTGGATTTGACTGGGGAATTGTGGATACCACGAGCCTTTCGATACAGGTCATAGCCCAGTCTGCCAAAACGGTCTATTAGGGCCACTTCAGGAACTTCAAGTAGATCAGCTCCAGTAAAAACACCCATTTGATGCAGTCGTTCCACCGTCTTTTTTCCTACTCCATGAAACTTGGAAATATCCATTTGTTTGAGAAAATCCTCAGCTTGGTCAGGTAGAATCACTGTCAAACCATGTGGTTTTTGATAATCGCTAGCCATTTTAGCTAAGAACTTGTTGTAGGAAACACCGGCAGAAGCAGTTAGATGAAGTTCTTGCCAGATATCTTCTTGAATGAGGCGAGCGATTTGACAGCTGACTTAATCCCCAGTTTATTTTCTGTTACATCCAAATAGGCTTCGTCAATGCTCATGGGTTCAATCAAATCTGTATAGCGCTTAAAAATAGCGCGAATCTGGAATCCCACAGACTTATATTTCTCATAATTTCCTGAGATAAAGACGGCCTGGGGGCAACGCTCATAAGCTTCCTTGGAACTCATGGCAGAATGGACACCAAAAGCTCGTGCCTCATAGCTACAGGTCGAAACGACTCCCCGTCCACCTGTTTGTCGAGGGTCGCTTCCTATGATGACAGGTTTTCCTCTGAGTTTAGGATTATCCCTGATTTCCACCGCAGCAAAAAAGGCATCCATGTCAATATGGATGATTTTTCTTGATAAATCATTCAATAAGGGAAAAATCAACATGTATAGTTCCTTTTTACTGCTTATTTTCTTTTATTATACCCTTTTTTCTGAAAAAAAGAAAAAAGGACTTTATTTTTTCAAAAATATAATACAGTTCGGGACAAAATATAGACTGTTTTAGAAAAGAAAGTGTAAAAATAGGGATTTATTACTTGTTGAAAACGATTACTGTATGGTATACTTGTCTCATGAATGTAACAGATGGCTGTTACTAGAAAGAAAAAAGAGGACATTAACATGGTTGTTAAGACAGTTGTTGAAGCACAAGATATTTTTGACAAAGCTTGGGAAGGCTTCAAAGGCGTAGATTGGAAAGAAAAAGCAAGTGTATCACGCTTCGTACAAGCTAACTACACACCTTATGATGGAGATGAAAGCTTCCTTGCTGGACCAACAGAACGTTCACTTCACATCAAAAAAATTGTAGAAGAAACTAAGGCTCACTACGAAGAAACTCGTTTCCCAATGGACACTCGTCCTACATCTATCGCTGATATCCCAGCAGGATTTATCGATAAAGAAAACGAAGTTATCTTCGGTATCCAAAACGATGAACTCTTCAAATTGAACTTCATGCCAAAAGGTGGTATCCGTATGGCTGAAACTACTTTGAAAGAAAATGGATACGAACCAGATCCAGCTGTTCATGAAATCTTCACTAAATACGTAACAACAGTTAACGACGGTATCTTCCGTGCTTATACTTCAAACATCCGTCGCGCTCGTCACGCTCACACTGTAACTGGTCTTCCAGATGCATACTCACGCGGACGTATCATCGGTGTTTACGCACGTCTTGCTCTTTACGGTGCAGACTACTTGATGCAAGAAAAAGTAAACGACTGGAACGCAATCGAAGAAATCGATGAAGAAACAATCCGTCTTCGTGAAGAAATCAACCTTCAATACCAAGCATTGCAACAAGTTGTTCGCTTAGGTGACCTTTATGGGGTTGATGTTCGCAAACCAGCGATGAACGTTAAAGAAGCAATCCAATGGGTTAACATCGCTTTCATGTCTGTCTGCCGTGTTATCAACGGTGCTGCTACATCTCTAGGACGTGTACCAATCGTTTGGACATCTTTGCAGAACGTGACCTTGCTCGTGGTACATTTACTGAATCAGAAATCCAAGAATTCGTTGATGATTTCGTTATGAAACTTCGTACAGTTAAATTTGCTCGTACAAAAGCTTATGATCAATTGTACTCAGGTGACCCAACTTTCATTACAACATCTATGGCTGGTATGGGTAACGACGGTCGTCACCGTGTTACTAAGATGGACTACCGTTTCTTGAACACTCTTGACAATATCGGTAACTCTCCAGAACCAAACTTGACAGTTCTTGGACTGACAAATTGCCATACAACTTCCGTCGCTACTGTATGCACATGAGCCACAAACACTCTTCTATCCAATACGAAGGTGTAACAACAATGGCTAAAGACGGATATGGTGAAATGAGCTGTATCTCATGCTGTGTGTCTCCACTTGACCCAGAAAATGAAGAACAACGCCACAACATCCAGTACTTCGGTGCTCGTGTAAACGTATTGAAAGCTCTTCTTACTGGTTTGAACGGTGGTTACGACGATGTTCACAAAGACTACAAAGTATTTGACATCGAACCAATCCGTGACGAAGTTCTTGAATTTGAATCAGTTAAAGAAAACTTTGAAAAATCTCTTGACTGGTTGACTGATACTTACGTAGATGCTTTGAATATCATCCACTACATGACTGATAAGTACAACTACGAAGCTGTTCAAATGGCCTTCTTGCCAACTAAACAACGTGCAAACATGGGATTCGGTATCTGTGGATTTGCTAACACTGTTGATACATTGTCAGCTATCAAATACGCTACAGTTAAACCAATCCGTGACGAAAATGGCTACATCTACGATTACGAAACAATCGGTGAATACCCACGTTGGGGTGAAGATGATCCACGTTCAAACGAATTGGCAGAATGGTTGATCGAAGCTTACACAACTCGTCTACGTAGCCACAAACTTTACAAAGACGCAGAAGCTACTGTATCACTTTTGACAATCACATCTAACGTTGCTTACTCTAAACAAACTGGTAACTCACCAGTCCACAAAGGTGTATACCTCAACGAAGATGGTTCTGTGAACTTGTCTAAACTTGAATTCTTCTCACCAGGTGCTAACCCATCTAACAAAGCTAAAGGTGGATGGTTGCAAAACTTGAACTCACTTGCTAGCCTTGACTTTGGTTATGCAGCTGATGGTATCTCATTGACTACACAGGTTTCTCCACGTGCTCTTGGTAAGACTCGTGATGAACAAGTTGATAACTTGGTAACAATCCTTGATGGTTACTTTGAAAACGGTGGACAACACGTTAACTTGAACGTTATGGACTTGAACGATGTTTACGAAAAGATCATGTCAGGTGAAGACGTTATCGTACGTATCTCTGGATACTGTGTAAACACTAAATACCCTCACTCCAGAACAAAAACTGAATTGACACAACGTGTCTTCCACGAAGTTCTTTCAATGGATGATGCCTTGAGCTAATCAAGTTCTTGAATAATGAAATAAGTAACCCTCGGTCAGTCGACTGAGGGTTGTTTTTGGCTTCTTCAATACTTTAATACTCTTCGAAAATCTCTTCAAATCACGTCAGCTTCGCCTTGCCGTACTCAAGTACTTTCTGTAGCTTGCTTCCTAGTTTGCTTTTTGATTTTCATTGAGTAATAAGTCAGGAACTGAAATATCTGACCGGGATTCAAAGATACTTGTTGAGTTGCGGAAGTAGTCCGAAAAAACCACACTTTGTAAGGACACAAGGTGTGGTTGTATTTTATCTCTTAGACCAAGTTCTCTTCATAAAGAGAAGTAGGATTGGGTAAATCTCCAAGCGGCCTGCAATCATTGCAAAGGAGAGGAGAATTTTTGAGATAGGACTAAAGATTGAGAAACTAGATGTCGTTCCTAGAATAGGCCCGATATTATTGAAACAGCTGAAGACAGCGCTGGTCACAACTAGAAAATCATTGCTATCTAAGCTGACAATAAAGATAAGTGCTAGTAAAATCATAGAATAGATGACAAAGTACTTGAGAATCTTATGCTGGGTATCTTTGTCAATTACCGTTTTATTCACATGGAGGGTCAAAACACGGTGGGGCGATAGGATTGACAAAATTTGATTTTTAGCAATTTTTGAAAGGATAAGGCCTCGAATAACCTTGAGTCCACCTGCGGTTGAACCAGCAGAACCACCGATTCCCATGAGGAAGAGAAGGATAAACTGGGAGAAGAGGGGCCAGTTGGTAATATCCCCGTAACCAAAACCAGTTGTTGTAATGATATTGGAAACCTGGAAGAAGGCCATTTCAAAACTCTTTGAAAATCCCGGGTAGAGATAGAGGGTATTAAGGCTGATCAAGCCTGTAGAAATCATTACGATGAATAAGTAAGCCCGAAGTTCTTCATCTCCAAAGAAGGCCTTGACGCGACGGAGCATGAGGTAGTAGTAGAGGTTGAAATTTACCCCAAAAACCAGAACTCCGATACTAACCAGATAGGTAATCAGTGAGCTACCATAGTGGGCAATTCCGTCGTTATAGACGGTAATCCTCCTGTACCCGCTGTTCCCATGGCAATGACAAAACTATCAAATAGGGGCATGCCAGCTAGGTAATAGATGATGACAAAGAGGGAAAAGAGAGCTAGATAAAGGAGATAGAGAATCTGGGCAGTATTTTTTAGCTTGGATACTACTTTACCGAAAACAGGGCCAGGAACCTCAGCCTTCATCACCTCTAGGTGGCTATTTTTGGCGTTATCCATGATAGCAAGTGCAAAAACAAGCACTCCCATCCCTCCAATCAAGTGGGTAAAACTTCGCCAGAAGAGGAGGGAACGACTGAGAACCGAAACGTCGTTCAGAATAGTTGCCCCAGTAGTTGTAAAGCCAGAACTAATCTCAAAAAAGGCATCGATAACGCTGGGAATTTGCCCAGCAAAGACAAAGGGGAGACCGCCAAAGAAAGACCAAAGAATCCAACAGAGGGCAACGATCAAGATTCCTTCCTTGGCATAAATCCGCTGATTTTTTGGCTTTTGTAAAATTCCTGAACCACCTAGTAATACGAGAAGCCCAATCGTTGTAAAGAGGGATGTAAAGACTTGGCTCGATTCGTGGTAATAGACAGCTACAGTTACAGGAACCAAGAGGAGAACAGCTTCAATCAAAAGTAACTTTGAAAGGAGGTAGCGAATCATACTTTTATTCATTTCTTACCTCGCGATCAAGTCATAAATCTTGGTGATGTTTGGCAACAAAGTTGTTACTAGGAGCTTGTCTCCAACTTCCAGCATATCCTCCCCAGTTGGGAAAATAGTCTTGCCCTTTCGAATGATAGCTGCAATAAGAACCCCTTTTTTCAATTTCAGTTGAGAAAGAGGTTTGGAAGTCATTTTATTGGCTTCCTTGATATGGAATTGCAGGGTCTCGATTTGGCCATTGGCTAGATGGTGCATGGCTTGAAGGTCTGAATACTGGGCATTAACCCGACCACGAATAAAGTGCATGATTGTATCTACAGCGATGCTTTTAGGTGTGATGATACTTGAAAAATCAGGCGCATTGATAATCTCGAGGAGACTGGTACGATTGACCTTGGTGATATTTTTTTGTACACCTACCCTGTCAAGGAACATAGAAGTAATCAGATTTTCCTCATCGACTCCTGTTAGAGTCGCAACGGCATCATAGTTTTGAGCACTTTCTTCCAGCAGGATATCTTTTGCGGTACCATCTCCTTGAACGATGTAGAGATTTGGGAATTTCTCGCTAAAGAAGCTGGCGATTTCAGGATTGATTTCAATAACCTTGGTATCGATACGACTGTCTTTGAGGATACCTAGTAGATAATAGGCAATTCTACCAGCTCCAACAATAAGAAGGCTCTTCACGGCACGAGATTTAAAATAATTATGGAAGAGCATCATATCAACACGGTTACCAGTGACAAAGATTCTATCTTTATCCTGTATGGTCATGTCACCACTTGGGATGATAATTTGATGATCCCTTTCTATCGCACAGACAATGACATTGCCAAATTTTTTCCGAAAATCAGAAATGGGCATTTGGCAAAGACCACTGGAGGATTTAACAGTGAATTCCATCAAGCTGACCCGTCCACCAAAGAAACGTTCGACAGACAGGGCATTTGGGAAGTCAATAATATTGGCAATGGCGCGAGCAGCCAAGAGCTCGGGGTTGACGATAAGAGAAAAACCGAGAATATTCTTTTCTTTGAAATAAGAGTTAGAGTACTCAGGATTGCGCACCCGAACGATGGTTTCTTTAGCTCCCATTTTCTTAGCGAGAACAGCTGCAATCATGTTTACTTCATCGTATTCAGTCAGGGCGATAAAGATATCACAATCCTGGACACTGGCTTGCTCAAGGATGGTAAAATCGGCCCCGTTACCAAGGATACCCATGATATCAAAGCGATTAACAATATGATTGAGAACAGCTTCGTCTTGCTCAATCAGCAAAACATCGTGCTTTTCTGCAACCAAGGAGCGACAGAGGGCAAAACCAACTTTTCCCCCTCCGACAAGGATAATTTTCATATTAAAACCTACTTTTTCATGATGTAACTATCATACCCTTTTTCAAGAAAAAATGCACCTACTAGCTAATAACAAGAGCTTTTAGTAGGAAATTTGCTATAAGGTAAAACTATACCCTAAGCAATTAAAATAGCTATTAGCGACTTTCTCTGAAATATGGTATGATAAAGAATATACAAGGAGATAAAATGAATAATAATTTACTGGTATTACAATCAGACTTTGGTCTGGTTGATGGTGCGGTATCGGCTATGATTGGAGTGGCTTTAGAAGAATCTCCAACCTTAAAAATTCATCATTTGACGCACGATATCACGCCTTATAATATTTTTGAGGGGAGCTACCGCCTTTTTCAGACGGTGGATTACTGGCCTGAGGGAACGACTTTTGTATCGGTTGTCGATCCAGGTGTCGGCTCGAAACGTAAGAGTGTGGTTGCCAAGACTGCAAAAAATCAATACATTGTCACACCAGACAATGGGACTCTTTCCTTTATCAAAAAACACGTTGGTATTGTAGCCATTCGTGAAATTTCTGAGGTAGCTAATAGACGTCAAAACACAGAGCATTCTTACACTTTCCACGGTCGTGATGTCTATGCCTATACTGGTGCTAAACTAGCCAGTGGTCACATTACTTTTGAGGAAGTGGGACCAGAGCTCAGTGTGGATCAGATTGTGGAGCTTCCAGTTGTAGAGACTATCATAGAAGATCATTTGGTGAAGGGAGCTATTGATATTCTGGATGTGCGTTTCGGTTCGCTTTGGACCTCTATCACACGGGAAGAATTTTACAAGCTAGAACCAGCATTCGGTGATCGTTTTGAAGTGACTATCTATCATGCAGATATGCTGGTCTATCAAATCAGGTTGTCTATGGAAAATCATTTGCTGATGTGAGAATTGGGCAACCAATCCTTTACATCAACTCTCTCTATCGTTTAGGTTTGGCTATCAACCAAGGTTCCTTTGCCAAGGCCTATAATGTGGGTGTCGGTTCATCTTGGACCATTGAAATAAAGAAAATAGAAGGATAAAATAGGAGAATAAATAGTATGGAAATCAAATTTACAATCAAACAAGTTGTTGCTGTCGGAATTGGCGCTGCCCTCTTTGTCGTTATCGGGATGATTAACATTCCGACCCCTGTTCCAAATACAAGCATCCAGCTTCAGTATGCGGTACAAGCGCTACTTTCTATTATTTTTGGACCGATTATCGGTTTGCTTGTCGGGTTGATTGGTCATGCAATCAAGGACTCTCTTGCTGGTTACGGTCTGTGGTGGACTTGGATCATCGCTAGCGGGCTCTTTGGTCTAGCTGTGGGACTATTTAGAAAGTACGTTCGCGTGAGAAATGGTGTTTTTGAATGGAAGGATATTGTCATTTTTAACCTCATTCAACTACTTGCAAATGCTCTTGTTTGGGGTGTCTTGGCACCACTTGGAGATGTTGTGATTTATCAAGAAGCAGCAGAAAAAGTATTTGCACAAGGGATTGTTGCGGGAATTGCTAATGGTGTATCTGTAGCTATTGCAGGAACTCTTCTCTTGCTTGCCTATGCAGGAACCCAAACTCGTGCAGGAAGTTTGAAAAAGGACTAAATTGATAGAAGAGGCTGGTAAACCGGTCTTTTTCACTGTTTATAGACTAGTCAGGCCACCAAGCTAAGATAGGACTCTTGTTGGCGCTAAGATTTTAAGAGAAGAGACTGCAAGAAGGGTTCGATTTATGATAAAATAGAAGTCTAATACTCTGCGAAAATCTCTTCAAACCGCGTCAGTTCTATCTGTAACCTCAAAACAATGTTTTGAGCAATCTACGGCTAGCTTCCTGGTTTGCTCTTTGATTTTCATTGAGTAGAAGAAGCGAATGAAGAGAGTAAGATGAAAGAAGCTATAATTGAGTGGAAGGATTTCTCTTTCCAGTATGAAACGCAACAAGAACCGACCTTGCAAGGGGTGGACTTGACCATTTACAAGGGAGAGAAAGTCTTAATTGTTGGACCATCTGGGTCAGGCAAGTCTACCTTGGGTCAGTGTTTGAATGGGATTATTCCCAATATTTACAAGGGTCAGATGCCTGGAGAATTTTTGATAAAGGGGCAAGCAGCCTTTGATATGAGCATCTACGATAAATCTCATCTGGTTAGCACAGTTTTGCAGGATACAGATGGGCAGTTTATCGGTCTGTCCGTGGCAGAGGATTTGGCTTTTGCTCTGGAAAATGATGTGACAGCTCTAGAAGAGATGAAAAATCGTGTTCATAAATGGGCTGAAAAGCTGGACCTTCTCCCTTTACTAGCTCAGCGTCCCCAGGATTTGTCAGGTGGACAAAAGCAACGGGTCAGTCTGGCTGGTGTCTTGATTGATGAAAGTCCGATTCTCTTGTTTGATGAGCCACTCGCCAATCTTGATCCCAAGTCAGGTCAGGATATTATCGAATTGATTGACCAGATTCATAAGGAAGAGGGGGACGACGACTCTTATTATCGAGCACCGTTTGGAGGATGTTCTGCATCGCCCTGTGGATCGGATTGTCTTGATAAACGATGGTCGTATCCTCTTTAATGGTGGACCTGATCAGTTACTGGCGACTGATTTATTGACACAAAATGGCATTAGAGAACCTCTTTATCTCACCACTCTCCGTCAATTGGGTGTGGATTTAAAGAAAGAAGAACAATTAGCAGATCTGGATAACTTGTCTATCTCAAAAGGTCAGGTTCAGTTGCAGAATGAACTGACAAAAGAAACCCCAGATTTGCAGTCACTCTTTAGACTAGAGGACGTGTCGTTTTCTTATGATGATAGACCGATTTTAAAATCCCTACATTTGGATATTAAAAAGGGTGAAAAGGTTGCTATTGTCGGGAAAAATGGAGCAGGGAAATCAACCCTAGCCAAGGCCTTAAGTAGCTTTATTCAGACGGAAGGCCGCTACCTTTGGGAAGGCCAGGATATAAAAGGAGACTCTGTTGCAGAGCGGGCGGAACGAGTAGGCTATGTGTTGCAAAATCCTAATCAAATGATTTCAACCAATATGATTTTTGATGAGGTGGCTCTGGGACTTCGTTTGCGAGGTGTGGACGAGCAGGAAATTGAAACGAGAGTCTATGAAACTTTGAAAATCTGTGGTCTCTATGAATTCCGTAATTGGCCTATTTCTGCCCTGTCATTTGGTCAGAAAAAACGTGTCACTATTGCATCGATTTTGGTCTTAGGAGCTGAAATTATCCTCTTAGATGAACCAACAGCGGGTCAAGACCAGAAGAACTATACTGAGATTATGAAATTTCTCGAAGAATTGCATCAAAAAGGTCATACCATTGTTATGATTACTCATGATATGCAATTGATGCTGGATTATTCAGACCGGGCCCTCGTCATGGTGGATGGAGAGCTGATTGCAGATACTGATCCAGCCAGTCTTTTGAGCAATCCTGAGCTGTTAGTAAAAGCCAATCTAAAAGAGACCTCTATCTTTAACTTGGCCAAGAAACTAGATGTGGATCCACTTGCTTTAACGGCATTTTACAAAGAAAGGAGAGAAGGATGCAAGCTAAATTAATTGGTTACCAGCATAGAGATACTGTGATTCATCGCTTGTCAGGAGCTGGAAAACTTCTCTTTTTCATCCTTGTGTCATTGGCGGCCATGATTAGCTATGATACCAGACTGCTTGTTCTGATTGCCATCTTTTCGGTCTTTCTCCTCTATTTGTCAGAAATCCGTTTTAAAGATGTTTCCTTTGTAGCAGTTTTTGCGACGGTATTTGCCGTTTTAAACGTTTTGATGGTCTATCTCTTTTCTCCCGAGTATGGGGTTGGACTTTACGGAGAGAGAAGTGTGATTTGGCAGGGAATCGGTGCCTACACTCTGACCAGTCAAGAGCTCTTTTATCTGCTAAATTTGGCTATTAAGTACCTTGCACCATTCCTCTGGCTATTATCTTTTTGATGACAACTCATCCTAGTCAGTTTGCATCCAGTTTAAATCAAATTGGTGTGCCCTATAAGATTGCCTATTCAGTCAGCCTGACTTTGCGCTATATTCCAGATTTGCAGGAAGAATTCTTTACCATCAAGATGTCTCAGGAAGCGCGTGGGATGGAATTATCCAAGAAAGCTTCTCTCATGCAACGAATCAAAGGCAATCTACGCATTATTACTCCCTTGATTTTTAGCTCGCTAGAACGCATTGATACCATCGCGACCGCCATGGAGCTTCGCCGCTTTGGAAAAGAGAAAGAACGTACTTGGTATAGTTACCAGGCCTTGAAAAAAGGAGACTATCTTACCTTGCTCTTGGCAGCCTTGTTTTTAGTAGCTAGTTTACTACTTATCTTGCAGAATCAGGGACGATTTTACAACCCTTGGAAATAGCTTGAAAAAATTGAAAAAATCAAGTCGTTTCTATTGACAATGATTCTGAAAGTGTTATACTAAGAAAGTAGTTTCGCTGATTTACTTCAAACCTGTTGTGAGGTAAGTTAACGATGCCTTAACCACGCTGTTTGCTGAGCTTGACTCCGGGCAGTGTGGCTATTTTTTTGCAATGGTAAAAGGAAGCAAGTCATGACAAATCACATTGTATTATTTGAACCACAAATTCCACAAAATACAGGCAATATCGCGCGTACTTGCGCTGCGACCAATTCTCCCCCTCCATATCATCAAGCCAATGGGCTTTCCTATTGATGACCGCAAGATGAAGCGAGCTGGATTGGATTATTGGGATAAGCTAGAGATTTATTTTTACGAGAGTTTGGAGGATTTCATGTCTCAGATGAAGGGTAAACTCTATCTGATCTCAAAATTTGCTGAGAAAGTGTATTCTGATGTGGATTTATCGACTGATGAAGACCATTATTTTCTCTTTGGACGTGAAGACAAGGGCTTGCCGGAGGACTTTATGCGAGAACATCCTGAGAAAGCTCTCCGTATTCCCATGAATGATGAACATGTCCGCAGTCTCAATGTGTCTAATACCGTCTGCATGATTGTCTATGAGGCTCTTCGCCAGCAGAACTTTGCAGGTCTTGAGCTTGTTCATACCTATGAAGTGGATAAATTGAAATAAAAAATGAAAATGAAAATGAACAAAATGCTTGCGCTTGCAAGCGTTTTTTGTTATGATAAAAGAGTCTTCAGGGCAGGGTGAAATTCCCGACCGGCGGTAAATTTGACTAGTTATTTTAGCTTTCTCGTCGTTGTCTTGTCTCGATATACTTTAAGTATTATCTTCGACTGCGACGCCTAGATAAATCTAAAATATCTTAGCCAAATAAGTCCGCGAGCGCAAGCTGATGTGGTGCGATTCCACAACCGACAGTATAGTCTGGATGGGAGAAGACGAAAGAATAGCTTTGTCTATTCTGATAGATTTATAGCCAAACTGTAACCGCTTGCTTGAATTTCCTTAATAGAGTGAGAGGGAACTTTTGGGATATAAAAAGATAGAATAGATAGAGGAATCCTTTCTAACTTCTTCTGATTTTATAGAAAATTGGAGGAACCTGTTATGACAAACACACGTCGACTTTCGACCATTGCGATCTTATCAGCCATCTCATTTGTGCTGATGTACTTTGACTTTCCGCTTTTACCAGCGGCGTCCTTCCTCAAGATTGAATTTAGTATCTTGCCAGTCCTTGTGGGTCTGGTGGTCATGGATTTGCCTGCTGCTCTAGGAATTCTCTTGCTTCGCTCACTCTTGAAATTGCTTCTTAACAGTCAGGGAGTGAATACTTACATTGGCTTGCCAATGAATATCGTAGCTTTGGGAGTTTTTGTCATCGTCTTTGCTTTGATTTGGAAAAAGGAACGGACAAGCCTTCGTTTCCTACTAGGCTCTCTAGCTGGGACTATTGGTTTAACCGTGGCTATGTTGGTTCTCAACTATGTTTACGCTGTTCCTTTGTACGCTAAGTTTGCTAACTTTGATATTGGAAAAATTTTGGGACTTTCCAACTACCTGATGACCATGGTATTACCTTTTAATTTGATTGAAGGTGTAATCTTTTCCGTTTCATTCTGGTTGTTGTACGTCCTTTTGAAACCAACCTTAAAACATTATGAAAGATAAACAAACATTTTTGATGAAGGGCAGTTTTGCCCTTTTACTTTTCGTTATTCTTGGCTACATGGTAAAATTTTATCCTGAAATGTTGGTCAATTTTGACCAATCGATCCAGACTGCCATTCGAGGAGACTTACCAGATTACTTGACTGTTCTTTTCAGAGCTATTACACGCTTGATTGATATCCCAGTGATTATCACTTGGGTTGTTATTACAGCCTTTATCTTTTATCGTAAGCGATGGAAGATAGAAAGTTTCTTCATGCTGGGAAATCTGGCTTTAGCAGGTCTTTTAATCGTGACCTTTAAAAATGTCTACCAGCGTCCACGACCAGCTATTTTACACTTGGTAGAGGAGAAGGGATTTTCCTTTCCAAGCGGGCATTCTCTGGCTGTAACCTTGATGGTCGGTTCTCTGATTGTCATTCTCAGTCAACGGATGAAAGATCCAGTCTGGAGAAAAATCGTGCAAATCGTGCTAGGTCTCTACCTAGTCAGTGTGTTGGTATCAAGGGTCTATCTGGGAGTTCATTATCCATCAGACGTCCTTGCCAGTCTCTGTGTGGGTTTGGGAGTCCTGTTTATAGAGTTTCCTTCTATGACAAGCTACGCTTCCAATGGCGATTTAAAGGCAAGCAGAAGTGAGTATCAAATTCCTTTGAGGAGAAAGAAATGAAAGTCAATATAGCAGATCTTCATCCGACTCAACTATACTTATCAGAAAAGAAGTTGCAAGATATTCAGATGCTTTACCAGTCGGCAGAAACAATCCAAGTCGATCCAATCAGTATTCTTGCCTTTGGAGATTGCTTGTTGATTACAGATGGGCATCACAGGGCTTATCAGGCTTTATTGGCAGGTCGGGATACGATTTCTGCTGAGTGGGATAGAGATGGTGGTGATGAACTATATCATCTCTATGCGCAAGCCTGCGAAGAAAGAAAAATCTACTCTGTTCTGGATTTAAAAAATCATATCTTAACTCAAGATGAGTATGAAGCAAAATGGTATAACTGGTGTGATGGTTTTAATCAAGCAGTAACTCTTTTGTTGAAAAGGAAAGCAGATGAAATAGGCCCTACAAATAGGTAGTGCATTGTGTCTTGTTCCTTTTTATACTGAAATTAGTCTAATCTAACTTGTTTTTTAACTAAAAATCTGATAAACTAAGTAGTAATTGAATAGGAATCTGCAAGACTAGTAACTCAAGGGAAGTATATCAGGGAGGAGAGCCGTGACTGCAAGCTCTCTATATGAAAGCTGGGTGAATTCACTTGCGCATGGATTTAGAAATGAAGGTCTGACTTGTCAGATGAAAACGGATGGTACCGCGTGTCAACGCTCCGAGTGGAGTTTTTGGCATGTGGTTTTCTTTTTATCTTATGAGAGACTGATGGAGGAAATATGTCAACTATTGAAGAACAATTAAAAGCGCTTCGTGAAGAAACGCTGGCTAGCTTGAAGCAGATTACTGCTGAAAATGAAAAAGAGATGCACGATTTGCGTGTCTCAGTCCTTGGTAAAAAGGGTTCGCTTACTGAAATCCTCAAAGGAATGAAAGATGTTTCTGCTGAGATGCGTCCAATCATTGGGAAACACGTAAATGAAGCTCGTGATGTCTTGACAGCTGCTTTTGAAGAAACAGCTAAGCTCTTGGAAGAAAAGAAAGTCGCTGCACAGTTGGCTAGCGAGAGTATCGATGTGACGCTTCCGGGTCGTCCTGTTGCGACTGGTCACCGTCATGTCCTCACACAAACCAGTGAAGAAATCGAAGATATTTCATTGGGATGGGTTACCAAGTCGTAGATGGTTTTGAAGTGGAGCAAGACTACTATAACTTTGAACGTATGAACCTTCCCAAAGACCATCCAGCCCGCGATATGCAGGACACCTTCTATATCACAGAAGAAATCATACTCCGTACTCATACATCTCCTGTGCAGGCGCGTGCCATGGATGCTCATGATTTCTCTAAAGGGCCTTTGAAAATGATCTCACCAGGACGCGTTTTCCGTCGTGATACAGACGATGCGACCCACAGTCACCAGTTCCACCAAATTGAAGGCTTGGTTGTTGGGAAAAATATCTCTATGGCAGACCTTCAAGGAACCCTGCAGTTGATTGTGCAAAAAATGTTTGGTGAAGAGCGTCAAATTCGTTTGCGTCCATCCTACTTCCCATTCACAGAGCCATCTGTTGAGGTGGATGTTTCTTGCTTCAAGTGTGGTGGAGAAGGCTGTAACGTATGTAAGAAAACAGGTTGGATCGAAATTATGGGGGCCGGTATGGTTCACCCACGTGTCCTTGAAATGAGTGGTATCGATGCAACTGTTTACTCTGGATTTGCCTTTGGTCTTGGACAAGAACGTGTAGCTATGCTACGTTACGGAATCAATGATATCCGTGGATTCTATCAAGGGGATGTCCGCTTCTCAGAACAGTTTAAATAATGATTAGAAAAGTAGAAATGGCAGATGTTGGGGTGTTGTCCAAAATTGCCAAACAAACCTTTCGTGAAACATTTGCTCATGATAATACGGAAGAGTAGTTACAGGAATACTTTGAAGAGGCTTATAGTCTGAGAGTTTTGTCAACTGAGTTGGAAAATCCTGACTTCGAAACCTATTTCATTATGCATGAAGAGGAGATAGCCGGTTTTCTCAAAGTTAACTGGGGAAGTGCTCAAACTGAGAGAGAATTAGAGGACGCTTTTGAAATTCAACGCCTCTATGTGCTACAAAAATTCCAAGGATTTGGATTCGGTAAGCAACTGTTTGAATTCGCTTTGGAACTTGCTACAAAAAATAGTTTTTCCTGGGCTTGGTTAGGTGTTTGGGAGCATAATACAAAAGCTCAAGCGTTTTATAATCGATATGGTTTTGAAAAGTTTAGCCAACATCATTTTATGGTTGGTCAAAAAGTAGATACGGATTGGTTACTGAAAAAGAAATTAAGGTAAGAAGATGATTCTTCTATTGAAATGATAGGAAAGGAAAAGAACCAGAGGGACAACTGTCATTCTGGAGAACTAAATTATGCTTGTATCTTATAAATGGTTAAAAGAATTGGTGGACATTGATGTGCCATCACAAGAGTTGGCTGAAAAAATGTCAACTACAGGGATCGAAGTAGAAGGTGTCGAATCACCTGCTGCTGGTCTCTCAAAAATTGTCGTCGGTGAGGTCTTGTCTTGTGAAGATGTGCCAGAAACTCACCTCCATGTTTGTCAGGTTAACGTTGGCGAAGAAGAAGCTCGTCAAATCGTCTGTGGTGCCCCAAATGTGCGTGCTGGTATCAAGGTTATGGTGGCTCTTCCAGGAGCTCGTATCGCTGACAACTACAAAATCAAAAAAGGAAAAATTCGTGGTCTTGAGTCACTTGGGATGATTTGCTCGCTGGGCGAATTGGGAATTTCTGACTCGGTTGTGCCTAAGGAATTCGCAGATGGAATTCAAATTTTGCCAGAAAATGCCGTTCCAGGTGAGGAAGTCATTTCATATCTAGACTTGGATGATGAAATCATCGAACTTTCCATCACTCCAAACCGTGCGGACGCTCTTTCTATGCGTGGGGTGGCTCACGAAGTGGCAGCCATCTATGATAAGGCAGTCAACTTTAAAGAATTTACTCTTTCAGAAACTGACCAAGCTGCAGCGGATGCTCTTTCTGTGGGCATTGAGACAGACAAGGCGCCTTACTATGCCGCTCGTATCTTGGACAATGTGACTATCGCACCAAGTCCACAATGGTTGCAAAACCTTCTCATGAATGAAGGTATCCGTCCTATTAACAACGTGGTGGACGTGACCAACTACATCCTGCTCTACTTTGGTCAACTATGCATGCCTTTGACTTGGATACCTTTGAAGGAACTGACATCCGTGTGCGTGAAGCGCGTGCTGGTGAAAAATTAGTGACCTTGGACGGTGAAGAGCGAGAACTTGCAGAAACTGACCTGGTCATCACTGTGGCTGATAAGCCAGTAGCCCTTGCAGGTGTTATGGGTGGTCAAGCAACAGAAATCTCTGAAAAATCTAGTCGTGTCGTCCTTGAAGCTGCAGTCTTCAACGGAAAATCAATCCGCAAGACTAGCGGACGTCTCAACCTTCGTTCTGAGTCATCTTCTCGCTTTGAAAAAGGTATCAATGTGGCAACAGTTAATGAAGCACTTGATGCGGCAGCTAGTATGATTGCAGAACTTGCAGGTGCGACGGTGCGTAAAGGCATCGTTTCAGCGGGTGAGCTTGACACCTCTGATGTGGAAGTTTCTTCAACCCTTGCAGACGTTAATCGTGTCCTTGGTACGGAGCTTTCATACGCTGATGTAGAAGACGTCTTCCGTCGTCTTGGCTTTGGTCTTTCTGGAAATGCAGACAGTTTTACAGTCAGCGTCCCACGCCGTCGCTGGGATATCGCTATCGAGGCAGACCTCTTTGAAGAAATCGCTCGTATCTATGGATATGACCGCTTGCCAACTAGTCTTCCAAAAGATGATGGGACAGCTGGTGAATTGACAGCCACACAAAAACTCCGCCGTCAGGTTCGTACGATTGCTGAAGGAGCAGGTTTGACAGAAATCATCACCTATGCTCTAACAACTCCTGAAAAAGCAGTTGAGTTTACGGCTCAACCAAGTAACCTTACTGAACTTATGTGGCCAATGACTGTGGATCGTTCAGTCCTCCGTCAAAATATGATTTCTGGTATCCTTGATACAGTGGCTTATAACGTAGCTCGTAAGAATAAAAACTTGGCCCTTTATGAGATTGGAAAAGTCTTTGAACAAACTGGCAATCCAAAAGAAGAACTTCCAAATGAGATCAACAGTTTTGCCTTTGCCTTGACAGGCTTGGTTGCAGAAAAAGATTTCCAAACAGTAGCAGTTTCAGTTGATTTCTTCTATGCTAAGGGAATCCTTGAAGCCCTCTTCGCTCGTTTGGGACTCCAAGTAACTTATATAGCAACATCTGAAATCGCTAGCCTTCATCCAGGTCGTACAGCAGTCATTTCACTCGGTGACCAAGTTCTTGGTTTTCTTGGCCAAGTGCATCCAGTCACTGCTAAGGCCTACGATATTCCAGAAACGTATGTAGCTGAGCTCAACCTTTCAGCCATCGAAGCTGCGCTTCAACCTGCTGCTCCATTTATGGAAATCACGAAATTCCCAGCAGTCAGCCGTGACGTTGCCCTTCTCCTCAAGGCAGAAGTAACTCACCAAGAAGTTGTAGACGCGATCCAAGCTGCCGGCGTGAAACGTTTGACAGATATCAAACTCTTTGACGTTTTCTCAGGTGAAAAATTGGGACTTGGTATGAAGTCAATGGCTTATAGCTTGACTTTCCAAAATCCAGAAGATAGCTTGACGGACGAAGAAGTCGCACGCTACATGGAAAAAATCCAAGCATCGCTTGAAGAAAAAGTCAATGCAGAAGTGCGTTAAGTTATTAGAGTTTGAAATGAAAGTTTAGACTTAAACATAAAAAACGAATAAAACTAGTTTTCTAGACGGTTAGAATTCTATTTTGTTCGTTTTTTGTTTTTAAATCTTAGGTCTTGTTAGTGTGAATGAAGCTGTTCTTATATACTTTCTTGATTTCGCTTTTATAACTGTTTAAGACTACAGTAGATTGAAATAAACTGCGAACAAATCTATTGGGGAATTCAAACAAGTTTATAGCAATGTTTTAGAAGTTTCAATGTGCTGTTTCAACTTCGGCATGAAATAAAATCTAAGTGTATTTTTATTTTTCTGTCTAATAAATCAAAATACTTGATTTATTAGTATAACAATGATAAAATTAGAATTAAAATAGTGTATATGTGATTCTTTCAGTTAATATATATATATATATATATATATTAACTAGCATTACTGTCTTCACTAGTTTAATAAATTATAAAGGAGTCTTTATAGATGGAAAATAATCATTCTATGAGTCGAGTAGAACGCTCACGTCGTGAGAAGGTAACTCGTTACTCTGTCAGAAAAGTAAGTTTTGGTGCGGCCAGTGTAGCGGTTGCAGCATTTTTTATGTTTTTTTGGGAAATGGTGCAGTGTATGCAGCAGAACCAAACGTAACAGCAACAGATTCTGCCCCTAGCAGCTACTCCAGCAAATAATCAGTTGGATGAAAATTCTGGTAGCAGTGAAGCTACTGCTCCGAAAGCTCAAGCAGATACAACTACTCCAACACCTGCTGATGCAAGCTCAACATCAGTGGAGTCAGCTACTGTTTCGAAAGCTCAAGCAGACACAACTACTTCAAAACCTGCTGATGCTACTCCAGCGCCAGTAGTATCATCTACTACTTCAACAACAGAAGAAAAATTAGCAGAAAAAAACACTGAGGCATCATCTGCAGAAGCAAATAGCGTAGAAAACAAAGAACAAACAACAGTGAAAGCTGAAGAGCCATCTACGACATCAGTAGCAACAACAAAACCTGCAGAAGAAACTGCAACAACAGAAAGCCACAAACCAAAATCACGTAAAAAACGTGCTGTAGATGCTACTTCTGTGGAGACGGTAGCAGCAACATCTTCAAATGAAAATGACCCATTAGCTAAGAACCGTAAAAATACAGGTCAAATAATAAATGGAGATTTTTCAGATACCAGCAAAGGAGCTACTATTCCAACAGAAGGTCCTAGAAATGCAGCTAATACATATAGTGCAGTAACTGAAGATCAAATGGTGGGTTGGAAACTAGATAAAACAGATGGAAAGACTAATCGTTTTGATTTAGTATGGGCCCCTAACGCTCTGCCAGCTTATAACTATCTTACTTTTGGTAAAACACCAAATAAAGTAGGAGCCAATTTAGGGTTATATACTAACCATAATTTCTTTAATGGAAAAAGAAAAGATGGTTCAGGTCCAATTTATCAGGATATTGATGTTACACCTGGTGGAGAAGCAGTTATCCGGTTTGTAGGATCAAGTGTATGGAATGCTAACGGGTATAATGGGGTTCAAGTAACCGTTTCAGATGCGTCAAATCCAGGAGATATTTTATATAAAGGATCGCCGTTTTTAAATGAAGCTAAATATGGAGTTTTTAGAGGTATCTTAAACATTCCAGCAAATGTAAGTAAAATTCGCTTAACATTTTCATCTACAGTGAATTCTTCTTTTGATACAGCAAATATGAAGAACCACCTAATCCCCAATGAATGGGGAAGTTCAGTGGTGGGGGATGTTAAAGTATCTTCAGGATCATTTGTAACCTCTAGCGTAAACAACATTGCATATACAGAGACAGCAACATCCTCTTCGGCTAAAGTAGTTGATTCAACCGTGAGTGCTACCCTCACGAATGAAGGGTATGGAGATGCTATGGATGCTGAATATAAGGTTGTTCTTCCTAAGGGAGCAACATATAAATCAGGTACAAATGTCAAATCTTATTCATTTGACGAGTCATCTCGTACACTAACTCTAAAAATAGGCGAAGTAAAAAGGGATCAACCAGTAAAATTTGATTATACAATAACACTACCCGCAGATAAACCTACAAGAGAAACATTAACAGGTCATGTTAGTTATCGTACAAAAGGCTTTAGTATGAATGAAAGGTCTTTAAGTGTAAACCAAGCAACTGTTGGTGGACAAGAGTACGGTATTCGTAATGAATTTATTAAAACAGAATCAACAGTAAAACAAGGTTCAGTAGATATTCCTGCTCAAACAGTTACTGTCAAGATGTATAAAGATGATTTACAAACATCTGTGACACAAATGGAAGAAACACTTAAGACGTTGAATAAGGATGATTATTCAACAGAATCTTGGAATAGTTTACAAAAAGCACTTCGTGATGCAAAAAAAGTTCTATCAGAAACTGATGCTACTCCAATAGAAGATAGAGCAGATCAAGATACTATTAACAATTTTCCTATTTTATTAGCTAAAGAGAAAGCTAAGTTAGATTTAGATAAAGTTGCAAAAGAACAAAAAGTTGCAATAGATACTAAGAATAATGCTACAAGGGAAGAAAAAGCAGAAGCAAAAGCGAAAGTTGAAGATGCTTTAGATAAAGCAAATTTGGCGGTAGATGCAGCGAAAACAGTGGATGATGTGGCAACAATAGGCGCAACACAAACATCGAAGATTACCCCTATTTTTCCTGTTGAAGTCTCTAAGGATGCAGCAAAAGCAGAGATTCAAAAATCATTAGAACTTAAAAATGCAGAAATCAATGGTAATGATAATTTAACAACAGAAGAAAAAACTACTGCGTTAGCTGAAGCTAAGAAGAAAGCAGATGAAGCAAAAGCTTTAGTAGATGGAGCGACAACAGATGCGAGTGTAGAACGTGCAGAGATTTCAGGGATTAATAAAATAGAATCTTACAATCCAGCAGCTGTAGAAAAAGACACAGCTAAAAAGGCCGTAGAAGCCGCATTAAAAGCACAAGAAAAAGCGATTGATGCAAAAGCAGATTCAACAACAGAAGAAAAAGAAGCTGCTAAAGAAGAAGCTAGAGCGAAAGCAGAAGCAGCCAAAGAAGCCATCGATAAAGCAGATTCTAATGCGAATGTAGCAGCAGCTAAAGAAGCAGGAGTAGGAAAAATTACCCCTGTAGTGCCAAAAGCGGAAGTAAAACCAGCCGCAAAACAAGCGATTGAAGATGCTTATACTGCAAAAGTAGCAGAAATTGAGAAACGTCCTGAGTTAACTACTGAAGAAAAAGCAGCAGCCAAAGCAGAAGCACGTAAATTAGCAGATGCAGCCAGAGCAAATGTTGACAAAGCGAAGACAGACGATGCAGTAGAAACAGCAAAAGAATCTGGAACAGGAAAAGTCGAAGCAGTAGATCCAGCAGCTGTAGAAAAATACACAGCTAAAAAGGCCGTAGAAGCCGCATTAAAAGCACAAGAAAAAGCGATTGACGCAAAAGCAGATTCAACAACAGAAGAAAAAGAAGCTGCTAAAGAAGAAGCTAGAGCGAAAGCAGAATCAGCCAAAGAAGCCATCGATAAAGCAGATTCTAATGCGAATGTAGCAGCAGCTAAAGAAGCAGGAGTAGGAAAAATTACCCCTGTAGTGCCAAAAGCAGAAGTAAAACCAGCCGCAAAACAAGCGATTGAAGATGCTTATACTGCAAAAGTTGCAGAAATTGAGAAACGTCCTGAGTTAACTACTGAAGAAAAAGCAGCAGCCAAAGCAGAAGCACGTAAATTAGCAGATGCAGCCAGAGCAAATGTTGACAAAGCGAAGACAGACGATGCAGTAGAAACAGCAAAAGAATCTGGAACAGGAAAAGTCGAAGCAGTAGATCCAGCAGCTGTAGAAAAAGACACAGCTAAAAAGGCCGTAGAAGCCGCATTAAAAGCACAAGAAAAAGCGATTGATGCAAAAGCAGATTCAACAACAGAAGAAAAAGAAGCTGCTAAAGAAGAAGCTAGAGCGAAAGCAGAATCAGCCAAAGAAGCCATCGATAAAGCAGATTCTAATGCGAATGTAGCAGCAGCTAAAGAAGCAGGAGTAGGAAAAATTACCCCTGTAGTGCCAAAAGCGGAAGTAAAACCAGCCGCAAAACAAGCGATTGAAGATGCTTATACTGCAAAAGTTGCAGAAATTGAGAAACGTCCTGAGTTAACTACTGAAGAAAAAGCAGCAGCCAAAGCAGAAGCACGTAAATTAGCAGATGCAGCCAGAGCAAATGTTGACAAAGCGAAGACAGACGATGCAGTAGAAACAGCAAAAGAATCTGGAACAGGAAAAGTCGAAGCAGTAGATCCAGCAGCTGTAGAAAAAGACACAGCTAAAAAGGCCGTAGAAGCCGCATTAAAAGCACAAGAAAAAGCGATTGATGCAAAAGCAGATTCAACAACAGAAGAAAAAGAAGCTGCTAAAGAAGAAGCTAGAGCGAAAGCAGAATCAGCCAAAGAAGCCATCGATAAAGCAGATTCTAATGCGAATGTAGCAGCAGCTAAAGAAGCAGGAGTAGGAAAAATTACCCCTGTAGTGCCAAAAGCGGAAGTAAAACCAGCCGCAAAACAAGCGATTGAAGATGCTTATACTGCAAAAGTTGCAGAAATTGAGAAACGTCCTGAGTTAACTACTGAAGAAAAAGCAGCAGCCAAAGCAGAAGCACGTAAATTAGCAGATGCAGCCAGAGCAAATGTTGACAAAGCGAAGACAGACGATGCAGTAGAAACAGCAAAAGAATCTGGAACAGGAAAAGTCGAAGCAGTAGATCCAGCAGCTGTAGAAAAAGACACAGCTAAAAAAAGGCCGTAGAAGCCGCATTAAAAAGCACAAGAAAAAAAGCGATTGATGCAAAAAGCAGATTCAACAACAGAAGAAAAAAAGAAGCTGCTAAAGAAGAAGCTAGAGCGAAAGCAGAATCAGCCAAAGAAGCCATCGATAAAGCAGATTCTAATGCGAATGTAGCAGCAGCTAAAGAAGCAGGAGTAGGAAAAATTACCCCTGTAGTGCCAAAAGCGGAAGTAAAACCAGCCGCAAAACAAGCGATTGAAGATGCTTATACTGCAAAAGTTGCAGAAATTGAGAAACGTCCTGAGTTAACTACTGAAGAAAAAGCAGCAGCCAAAGCAGAAGCACGTAAATTAGCAGATGCAGCCAGAGCAAATGTTGACAAAGCGAAGACAGACGATGCAGTAGAAACAGCAAAAGAATCTGGAACAGGAAAAGTCGAAGCAGTAGATCCAGCAGCTGTAGAAAAAGACACAGCTAAAAAGGCCGTAGAAGCCGCATTAAAAGCACAAGAAAAAGCGATTGATGCAAAAGCAGATTCAACAACAGAAGAAAAAGAAGCTGCTAAAGAAGAAGCTAGAGCGAAAGCAGAATCAGCCAAAGAAGCCATCGATAAAGCAGATTCTAATGCGAATGTAGCAGCAGCTAAAGAAGCAGGAGTAGGAAAAATTACCCCTGTAGTGCCAAAAGCGGAAGTAAAACCAGCCGCAAAACAAGCGATTGAAGATGCTTATACTGCAAAAGTTGCAGAAATTGAGAAACGTCCTGAGTTAACTACTGAAGAAAAAGCAGCAGCCAAAGCAGCAGCACGTAAATTAGCAGATGCAGCCAGAGCAAATGTTGACAAAGCGAAAACAGACGATGCAGTAGCGGCAGCAGAAGACAAAGGAACTACAAAAGTAGCAGATGTAGATCCAGCAGCCAAAGCAAAACCAGCAGCTAAAGCGGCAGTAGATGCAGCATTGGCAGAAAAAGACAAAGCGATCGACGCTAACGACAAACTTTCAGATGCAGAAAAATCAGCAGCGAAAGAAGAAGCTAAGGCAGCAGCAGATGAAGCTAAGAAAGCAATCGATGCAGCAGCAGACCAAGCTGGAGTAGACGCAAAAGCAACTGAAGGAACAGAAGCAGTATCCGCAGTCAACCCAGTAGGAAAAGACAAAGCTAAAGCGGCAGTAGATGCAGCATTGGCAGAAAAAGACAAAGCGATCGACGCTAACGACAAACTTTCAGATGCAGAAAAATCAGCAGCGAAAGAAGAAGCTAAGAAAGCAGCGGACGAAGCTAAGAAAGCGATCGATGCAGCAACTGACCAAGCTGGAGTAGACGCAAAAGCAACTGAAGGAACAGATGCAGTAGCGGCAGTCAACCCAGTAGGAAAAGACAAAGCTAAAGCGGCAGTAGATGCAGCATTGGCAGAAAAAAAGACAAAGCAATCGACGCTAACGACAAACTTTCAGATGCAGAAAAAAATCAGCAGCGAAAAGAAGAAGCTAAGGCAGCAGCAGATGAAGCTAAGAAAGCAATCGATGCAGCAACTGACCAAGCTGGAGTAGACGCAAAAAGCAACTGAAGGAACAGATGCAGTAGTGGCAGTAAACCCAGTAGGAAAAAGACAAAGCTAAAGCGGCAGTAGATGCAGCATTGGCAGAAAAAAAGACAAAAGCAATCGACGCTAACGACAAACTTTCAGATGCAGAAAAAAATCAGCAGCGAAAGAAGAAGCTAAGAAAGCAGCGGACGAAGCTAAGAAAGCGATCGATGCAGCAACTGACCAAGCTGGAGTAGACGCAAAAGCAACTGAAGGAACAGATGCAGTAGCGGCAGTCAACCCAGTAGGAAAAGACAAAGCTAAAGCGGCAGTAGATGCAGCATTGGCAGAAAAAGACAAAGCAATCGACGCTAACGACAAACTTTCAGATGCAGAAAAAAATCAGCAGCGAAAGAAGAAGCTAAGGCAGCAGCAGATGAAGCTAAGAAAGCAATCGATGCAGCAACTGACCAAGCTGGAGTAGACGCAAAAGCAACTGAAGGAACAGATGCAGTAGCGGCAGTAAACCCAGTAGGAAAAGACAAAGCTAAAGCGGCAGTAGATGCAGCATTGGCAGAAAAAGACAAAGCAATCGACGCTAACGACAAACTTTCAGATGCAGAAAAATCAGCAGCGAAAGAAGAAGCTAAGGCAGCAGCAGATGAAGCTAAGAAAGCAATCGATGCAGCAACTGACCAAGCTGGAGTAGACGCAAAAGCAACTGAAGGAACAGATGCAGTAGTGGCAGTAAACCCAGTAGGAAAAGACAAAGCTAAAGCGGCAGTAGATGCAGCATTGGCAGAAAAAGACAAAGCAATCGACGCTAACGACAAACTTTCAGATGCAGAAAAATCAGCAGCGAAAGAAGAAGCTAAGGCAGCAGCAGATGAAGCTAAGAAAGCAATCGATGCAGCAACTGACCAAGCTGGAGTAGACGCAAAAGCAACTGAAGGAACAGATGCAGTAGTGGCAGTAAACCCAGTAGGAAAAGACAAAGCTAAAGCGGCAGTAGATGCAGCATTGGCAGAAAAAGACAAAGCAATCGACGCTAACGACAAACTTTCAGATGCAGAAAAATCAGCAGCGAAAGAAGAAGCTAAGAAAGCAGCGGACGAAGCTAAGAAAGCGATCGATGCAGCAACTGATCAAGCTGGAGTAGACGCAAAAGCAACTGAAGGAACAGATGCAGTAGCGGCAGTAAACCCAGTAGGAAAAGACAAAGCTAAAGCGGCAGTAGATGCAGCATTGGCAGAAAAAGACAAAGCAATCGACGCTAACGACAAACTTTCAGATGCAGAAAAATCAGCAGCGAAAGAAGAAGCTAAGGCAGCAGCAGATGAAGCTAAGAAAGCAATCGATGCAGCAACTGACCAAGCTGGAGTAGACGCAAAAGCAACTGAAGGAACAGATGCAGTAGTGGCAGTAAACCCAGTAGGAAAAGACAAAGCTAAAGCGGCAGTAGATGCAGCATTGGCAGAAAAAGACAAAGCAATCGACGCTAACGACAAACTTTCAGATGCAGAAAAATCAGCAGCGAAAGAAGAAGCTAAGGCAGCAGCAGATGAAGCTAAGAAAGCAATCGATGCAGCAACTGACCAAGCTGGAGTAGACGCAAAAGCAACTGAAGGAACAGATGCAGTAGTGGCAGTAAACCCAGTAGGAAAAGACAAAGCTAAAGCGGCAGTAGATGCAGCATTGGCAGAAAAAGACAAAGCAATCGACGCTAACGACAAACTTTCAGATGCAGAAAAATCAGCAGCGAAAGAAGAAGCTAAGAAAGCAGCGGACGAAGCTAAGAAAGCGATCGATGCAGCAACTGATCAAGCTGGAGTAGACGCAAAAGCAACTGAAGGAACAGAAGCAGTATCCGCAGTCAACCCAGTAGGAAAAGACAAAGCTAAAGCGGCAGTAGATGCAGCATTGGCAGAAAAAGACAAAGCGATCGACGCTAACGACAAACTTTCAGATGCAGAAAAATCAGCAGCGAAAGAAGAAGCTAAGGCAGCAGCAGATGAAGCTAAGAAAGCAATCGATGCAGCAGCAGACCAAGCTGGAGTAGACGCAAAAGCAACTGAAGGAACAGAAGCAGTATCCGCAGTCAACCCAGTAGGAAAAGACAAAGCTAAAGCGGCAGTAGATGCAGCATTGGCAGAAAAAGACAAAGCAATCGACGCTAACGACAAACTTTCAGATGCAGAAAAATCAGCAGCGAAAGAAGAAGCTAAGGCAGCAGCGGACGAAGCTAAGAAAGCGATCGATGCAGCAACTGACCAAGCTGGAGTAGACGCAAAAGCAACTGAAGGAACAGATGCAGTAGCGGCAGTCAACCCAGTAGGAAAAGACAAAGCTAAAGCGGCAGTAGATGCAGCATTGGCAGAAAAAGACAAAGCAATCGACGCTAACGACAAACTTTCAGATGCAGAAAAATCAGCAGCGAAAGAAGAAGCTAAGGCAGCAGCAGATGAAGCTAAGAAAGCAATCGATGCAGCAACTGACCAAGCTGGAGTAGACGCAAAAGCAACTGAAGGAACAGATGCAGTAGTGGCAGTAAACCCAGTAGGAAAAGACAAAGCTAAAGCGGCAGTAGATGCAGCATTGGCAGAAAAAGACAAAGCAATCGACGCTAACGACAAACTTTCAGATGCAGAAAAATCATCAGCGAAAGAAGAAGCTAAGAAAGCAGCAGACGAAGCTAAGAAAGCGATTGATGCAGCAGCAGACCAAGCTGGAGTAGACGCAAAAGAGGCTGAAGGAAAAGCAGAAATCGCTAAAGTAACACCAGCAGCAGCGGTAGAAGTAGGAAAATCAGCAGCGAAAGCGGAAATCGAAAAAGCAGCAAAAGACAAAGAAGCAGCCATCGACGCTAACGACAAACTTTCAGAAGCAGCAAAAGCAGCAGCAAAAGCACAAGTAGCAGCTGAAGCTAAGAAAGCAATAGAAGCAATAGAAAAAGCTACAACAGAAGCAGATGTAGAAGCAGCGAAAGAAGCAGGAAAAGCAGAAATCGCTAAAGTAGCACCAGCAACAACAGATTACAAGGCTAAAGCCAAAGCAGAAGTAGAAGCTGAATTAGCTAAGAAATTAGCTGAACTTGAGAATGCAACTGATTTAACAGAAGCAGAAAAAGCAGCGGCAAAAGCACAAGTAGTCAACAAAGCTAAGGAAGCAATTGAAGCGATTCAAAAAGCAGCAACAGAAGCAGATGTAGACCAAGCGATTCGTAACTTTGTTTACCGTATTTCAGCAGTTATTCGTGAGCAAGAAGAATATGATTTATCAAAATTGTTTGTAAATGGTTCTGTAACTGTTAAGCAAGGTGAATCTTTAACAGATAAAGATGTTTTATCAAAACTAAACTTACCAAGCGGTGTAGAAATTGTTAAGGTTGAAAAACCTACAACATCAGCATTAGGTACAGTGATGGCTAAAGTAACAGTTAAATTAGCAGATGGAAGCGTAGAAGAAATCAACGTACCTGTTGAAGTTGTTGCTCCACAAAATCATGGAAATGAAGGAAATGGAGCAAATAACGGAGCTAATAACACTGAAGCCAAAGTTAATAAAGCTAAGTTAGAAGGTGCTATCCATCAATTAGATGAATTGATCATTAAAGAATCAGCTAAGCTTGATGCAGAAACTGCAAAAGAAGCGAATGCATTATCAGCAGATGCTAAGAAAGTATTTGCCAATGTAGACGCAACTCAAGCAGAAGTGGATGCAATGGTTAAACGTATCGAAGACTTCATGGCGAAAGTTGCTCCATCAACTGATCATGCAACTCCAGCTAATGACCAAGCTGCTCAAACACCAGCTGTAGTTCCAGCTAACAACCAATCTGCGCAAACAACAGTTGTAGCTCCAGCTACTACTCAAGCAGCAGCTAATGCTAGTCAAACAGCATCAGCACAAGCAAATGCGCGTAAAGCGGCTAAAGAATTGCCAAATACAGGTACAGCAGATTCTACTGTAGCTATGGTAGCAGCAGCTGCAAGTGCATTACTTGGTCTCGGTCTTGTAGGCCGTCGTCGTAAAGAAGACGAAGAAGCTTAATTGGTAGATTATTTGATAATTATCAGATGATAAGTCCGATTTTCAAAGTTTAAACAAGTACCTCTCACAAGAAAATCTCCTAGCAGGAAAACCTGCTAGGAGATTTTTGATACAGGTAAATTGAGTAGTGAATCTAAATCCTAAATTTCATGGAATTTCATGAGGTAATGAGAGGTTTAGGCCAACTCGATTTCAAAAAATTTTTAGGTTTAGGAATGACTATTCATATAGAGATAGGTAATTCTTCAAAGATGGTAGTCATATAGAGGAAGATAGTTGTTAAGTAATGTTTTAATTGATAATAGTTGCTATTTGATGATGTTTTATGTCAAAGTAAATAGATAGGATTTTTATTTTTGACAAATGATAACATATGATGTAATGATTTTTAGGGAAAAGCTATTTGGAATAAAGGGGTTGCTCAAATAACAATTCAGGATTAAAAATGGACAGTTGAGGAGCGGAGGTGATAAATTGAGTTTGCTACTGTATAATGGATTTATCACTAAAAGTGCTCCAGACCGTATTTTACACAGCAATAGTCTTCTGAAAATGGACAAAAAACATTGTAAAGGCTATCAAAAAGGAGTATAATGAGTGAAAGACATTTCGGAGGTGAAAGATGCTAGAAGTAAGAAGTCTAGAGAAAAGTTTTGGCCCCAAGCAAGTTTTGTTTGGTATTGACTTTCAAGCACGACCAGGTCGTATTTTGGGATTAGTCGGGAAAAACGGTGCTGGGAAAACAACGATTTTCCACAGTATTTTGAAGTTTTTAGAATATCAAGGAGAAATCAGTCTAGATGGTCAGGATATTCGTCAAGAGACCTACGCTCGGATTGGCTATCTGCCTGAAGAACGCAGTCTCATGCCTAAATTGACAGTCCTTGAACAAGTTCGTTACTTGGCGACTCTAAAAGGTATGGATGTCAAGGAGATCAAAGAAAAACTCCCTCAATGGATGAAGAGGTTGGAAGTGAAAGGGAAGCTGACAGATAAAATTAAGAGTCTGTCAAAAGGAAATCAGCAGAAGATTCAGCTCATTATTACTCTGATTCATGAGCCAGACTTGATTATCTTGGATGAGCCTTTCAGTGGATTGGACCCAGTCAATACAGAATTGCTCAAGCAAGTCATTTTTCAAGAAAAAGAACGTGGGGCAACCATTATCTTTTCTGACCATGTCATGACCAACGTCGAGGAGCTTTGTGACGATATTCTCATGATTCGAGATGGCCGTGTGGTCTTGCATGGACCAGTTCAGGATGTCCGCAATCAATACGGGAAAACGCGTCTCTTTGTTTCAAGTGAACGAAGTAAGGAAGAATTGGAAAACCTTCCTCATGTCAAACAGGTGAGCTTGACCAAACAAGGCAGTTGGAAATTGATTTTAGAGGATGAGAGCGCTGGAAAGGAACTCTTCCCAATCTTGACTCAGGGGCAATATATCGCAACCTTTGACCAGCAAGCGCCAACAATCGATGAAATCTTTAAACTAGAATCAGGGGTGGAAGTATGAGAAATATGTGGGTTGTAATGAAAGAAACCTATCTTCGACACATCAAGTCGTGGAGTTTCTTCTTTATGGTGATTTCACCATTCTTGTTTATCGGTCTATCTGGGGGAATTGGCTATCTCCAAGGCTCATCAATGGCTCAGAGTGGCAAGATAGCAGTAGTCAGCACTGTTCCAGCTGTGACAGACAGTCTTAAATCTACCAATGGTCTCAATTTTGATTATCAGGATGAAGCAAGTGCTCAAGCTGCTATCAAGGATGAAAAATTAAAAGGCTATCTGACCATTGATCAAGAAGATAGTGTTCTAAAGGCAGTTTATCATGGCGAAACTTCCCTTGAGATTGCTATTAAGCTAGGAGTAACGAGTAAGTTAAATGATCTTCAAGGTCAACTCAATCGTTCGGCAGCTAATTTGTCACAAGAGCAGGAAAAACGCTTGGAGCAAACAGTTAACTTTACGGAGAAAATTGATGAATCCAAGGAAAATAAAAAAATGATTCAAACAATCGCGGCTACAGCGGTTGGTGGCTTTCTCTATATGATTTTAATTACTTATGCTAGTGTCACTGCCCAGGAAGTGGCTAGTGAGAAAGGTACTAAAATCATGGAGGTGGTCTTCTCCAGCATTCGAGCCAGTCATTATTTCTATGCTCGTATGCTTGCCTTGTTGCTTGTGATTTTGACCCATATTGGCATTTACGTCGTGGGTGGACTTGCTGCCATTCTTCTCTTTAAAGACCTACCAATCTTGGCACAATCTGGTATTTTAAACCATATAGGAGAGGCTTTCTCGCTCAACACCTTATTGTTTGTCTTGGTTAGCCTCTTTATGTACGTTGTTTTAGCAGCCTTCCTAGGTTCTATGGTTTCTCGTCCTGAGGATGCAGGGAAAGCCTTGTCGCCTTTAATGATTTTGATTCTAGGTGGTTTTTTTGGAGTGACAGCTCTAGGTGCAGCTGGTGACAATCTCATCTTGAAGATTGGTTCATATATTCCCTTTATTTCGACTTTCTTCATGCCGTTTAGAGCTATTAATGGTTATGCAAATGGGTTAGAAGCTTGGATTTCGCTTGCTATTACGATTGCTTTTGCAGTAACGGCAACAGTCTTTATCGGACGTATGTATGCTAGCCTCGTTCTGCAAACAGATGATTTAGGTCCTTGGAAAACCTTTAAACGTGCCTTATCTTATAAATAGAAGAGCCTCGCGAAAGCGAGGTTTTTTAGAGATAAAAAGAGTGGAATTCAGAAAAATATTTTTCATATCTATTGACTTTTAGGGGTGAAATTTGGTATTATAGTAGGCGGTATTGTTTACCCCATTTGAAAGGCCCCGGAACCTTCCAAATACTTTTCGATGGGAAGGAACACCCATCACCGTAAACAAAAATCGAACTATATATAGGAGAAATCATGAACAAAACAACATTTATGGCTAAACCAGGCCAAGTTGAACGTAAATGGTACGTAGTTGACGCAACTGATGTACCACTTGGACGTCTTTCTGCAGTAGTTGCTAGCGTACTTCGCGGAAAAAACAAACCAACATTTACACCACACACTGATACAGGTGATTTTGTGATTGTTATCAATGCTGAAAAAAAGTTAAATTGACTGGTAAAAAAGCAACTGATAAAATCTACTACACTCACTCAAACCACCCAGGTGGATTGAAACAAATCTCTGCAGGTGAACTTCGTTCTAAAAATGCAGTACGTTTGATCGAGAAATCAGTTAAAGGTATGCTTCCACACAATACTCTTGGACGTGCTCAAGGTATGAAGTTGAAAGTATTTGTTGGAGCTGAGCACACTCACGCTGCACAACAACCAGAAGTTCTTGATATTTCAGGACTTATCTAAGGAAAGGAACAATAAAGTATGTCACAAGCACAATATGCAGGTACTGGACGTCGTAAAAACGCTGTTGCACGCGTTCGCCTTGTTCCAGGAACTGGTAAAATCACTGTTAACAAAAAAGATGTTGAAGAGTACATCCCACACGCTGACCTTCGTCTTGTAATCAACCAACCATTCGCAGTTACTTCAACTGCAGGTTCATACGACGTTTTCGTTAACGTTGTAGGTGGTGGATACGCTGGTCAATCAGGAGCTATCCGTCACGGTATCGCTCGTGCTCTTCTTCAAGTAGACCCAGACTTCCGCGATTCATTGAAACGCGCAGGACTTCTTACACGTGACTCACGTAAAGTTGAACGTAAGAAACCAGGTCTTAAGAAAGCTCGTAAAGCTAGCCAGTTCTCAAAACGTTAATCAATACGATTATATCAACGTTTACAGACATTCAAGAATTATCTCTTGGATGTCTTTTTTTTTGTTTATGTGACTATTAGTTCGTCTCGCTCCGTTAGGTGCGAGACAAAAAAACCACCCGCTATGCGGGTGCGCGTCGAAGGTTATACCAAAAAAACTCCGAACGCGATACAATAAAGGTATTCAAGCCAATTGTAAAGCGAAAGGAGAAAAATATGGCACAAAAGGCTCATAGTTTATCGCACACAAAGTGGCACTGTAAGTATCACATTGTGTTCACCCCTAAGTATAGACGAAAAGTTATCTATAATCAATATCGAAGTAGTTTAGGCGAAATATTTCATCGCTTGTGTAGTTATAAAGGAGTTGAAATTATCGAGGGTCACTTAATGCCAGACCATGTACACATGTTAGTAAGTATTCCACCAAGGACAAGTGTTTCGAGTTTTATGGGTTATTCAAAAGGAAAAAGTGCACTCATGATGTTTGACAAACACTCCAATCTCAAGTACAAGTTTGGGAATCGGCATTTCTGGGCGGAAGGTTATTATGTAAGCACAGTAGAGCTTAATGAAGCCGCAATTAAGAAATATATTCAAGATTAAAGAAATTATCCAGTGGATGATTTCTTCACGAGTATGAAAATTTGAGAACGAGTAAAGCATGATATAGCACTAGATAAATTAAGTGTAAAAGAATATGAGGATCCCTTTAGGGATAGTGGTAAGTAATACTAAAAGCCTATTTGAGAGGCAAGTGACGAGTCAAGAGCAATAAGGCTTGAACAAAGTGAAAGCCAGCGTCTTTAGGCGCTGGCTGGTAATTTGGGCTTATAGCCCTGAGACAAACCACCCGTTTGACGGGTGGTCATGATTTATAGTATTCTCTTAATTCATCAAAAGTTATATCTAAACCAACTTTAGCTAGAGCAGCTTTTCGCTCCTCATATAATTTTTTAAGAACTGGAGTTTTATCTTCGTCTCTTCCATAGTGCAGTAAATTATGACAATGACTACATAGAGATACAATGTTTTCCATAGTATCTAAACTACAATTCTCATAGTCGAAATCATGGAATTTACTAATTGGAATTAAATGGTGTGGTTCAGTGTAGCCTATACCTGATTTTCTCAAGAATATTCTATCATTAGCATCTACTTCGCATTTATAATTAGCTCTAGCTAATGCATCGGCTGCTATTTTTGGATTTCTTTTAGGCCTAAGTTTATTTGTAGATACAGACATTGTCATTTTCTGACCTTGTTTTATACCGGTCCAACTAGGTTTAACACTAGTAATTGCACTTGCACTTGCAACTTCAATTAAATTATCAATTTCGTCTTTTTCTACTTGATGATATTCTCTAGCCTCATCTTCTCGGATGTCAGTTAGAGCATCATTTAAAATTTTTTTAGTTTGATTTGTAGATTGAAGATCAATGGCTTCTTCTAATAAATAAAGTGCGTGTTGTTCAGTAATTGTACACATATACTGTTGTTTACCAGTTCCGCTTTTAGTAAATGCACTTTCTTCACTATAGTGTTCTTTTAACCATTTTTTATGTTCTGCTAATTTGAGCGGATTATCTAAAAGTATATAATTACAATTAACTCGATAGCCATCGTTGTCCCAACTATTACCTGTACCTATTTTATAAGATGGTTTGTCAGAGTCGTAGCAATTGGTTTCAGCAATACTTATAGCCCTTATTTCACCATTACAATGATGAATAATAAAATCCCCTTCTTTTATTTTAGTCATTGTGGAAAATCCTTTGTTTTTTCCATTTTTTCTATTTAATTTAGGGGACCAAACAAAACCTCCTTTAAGTTCTTCGTTGAAAGTTTCTCCTTGGTAAACATAAAAAACACTCATAAATTCCTCCTATATGTCATTATCGTACTATGTTATTGTATCATATTTTTTTAATATAATCTACATTCAAAAATAGTTTGATTATCATATTTTCAGAATGATTATTCCTAATTGAAAAGACCTGGTTGGAAAATGAATGAATGTTCACTTCGAATGATGGTATATTGCGGAAAATAGACGTTCTTAAAAAATACTTATTTTCGGAAACTTAGTTAGTGGAATAGTGTACTGTGATATAATCAATATGTAAGCGATTTATTTTTTAAAATGGAGTATGACTATGAACAGATTATCCCAAAATATAAAAAGTTTAAGAAAACGTATGGGGGAAACTCAAGAGGATTTAGCGTATTCTATAGGATTAGATAGTAAGAGTGCTGTTGCGAATTGGGAAAGTGGAAATAATAGACCATCGCCAGAAAGTTTAAAGAAAATTGCAGCACGCTATAGAGTTACTGTGGACCAATTATTAGAAGATGATTTAAGTACAGGGTTTTCATTATTAAATTATTTAAATAATGCTGTAGAAGATAAGGGATCCGATTTGGCCCATTCATTTATATATCTATTCCCTATTGTGACAATTAAAGAAGATGATGATTTGTATCCAAAATTGAAAGATACTAAAGATATTCATAGACATTTTTTTGAATGTGTGAAAAATCAAGATGACGAGAGCTGTATTTACTTGGAGAAAGCTATATTGGATTATACAGAGTTAATAAAGCAATCGGGATGCATATCTGCAATAGCAAATATATTAAGTTTATGGCTTTTTGTGATGATAACGTTAAGGAATTACATAAATTTTGAAGAGATATTTGATCTTTTTGAAATTAAAAATAAGACAAAAAGGAAGAAAGAAATAAAACGTTTTATTTCGGAAGATTTATTGAGTAAAAATATAGATTTCTCTGAAAATATGAGATCTATGGTTTATGAAGACTATTATAAAGATATTATGGAAGAAATTAGAGTGTTAAAAGGTGATGAACGATTGTTTCAATTAGGAGATTATTATCATTGTTTGATTCATATTTTTGATATTGTTGACAATGACCTCAGTACTGAAATTAATCAGCAAATTGGTCTGGTGTTGCTATCAGATTTATCATTGATGAAAAATAAATTTGTTAAAAGAATAGAAAACTATTTTATAAAAGTTGGAAAAGTTCAGTAATACTGAACGACAAATACGTTGAGAAGGTATATAATTTTTAAAAAGTTAGAAAAGAGGTTTTTCAATGTATTTTTTAATTATGGTCATTATTTTTCTGTGTTTATTATTGCTTATTCTCTCAATAAAAAAAGTAAGAATTAATAATATATTTACTCAATACATTATTGAAAATGTCGGAAATGAGATTGATATGATAAATAATAAAGATAAGACTTTTTATGAATCTATAAAACTACTTAACAAAAAATATAAAATTGGAATGATTAATTCTTATATTGTTGTTAGTACATTAAAGGTACGATAATAGAGAGATAAAAATGAGGGAAGAATAATGCAATTAAGTTTAACAAAATTAAAAGATTGTGCAAATAGTACATTAAACCATACTATTAAAATATCAAAATCAATAGGTGATAAGTTTTTGGAATCAGAGGAGAAGTGTCTTAAGTTGGTAAACGAGCATTCGAAAGTTGTTGTATTTTTAGGAGCAGTAGTAACAGTAGTTGTTGCTAATCTTGCCAATTATGAAAAAGACAATAATTTGGATGATTTTGAAAAAAATCATTCAACATCTAATTCATCTTTTTCTGAAATACTTGAAAATAAAACTATGAGTCATCGTTATCCTGATGAGAGAAAATCTCCTCGTGTTCATAGTTACCGTTTAGGTAATAAAGTTTATGCAAGAGGTGGAACTGAACAAGAAAAGGAAGCATTTCTTCTAGATAATAAGTCATTGTTTGAACTATGATTTCTAGGCTCAAAACTATTTCTAGATTACTATAAGGGGGGACTATGGCCAAATTATACGATGATACTGACGTTAACATAAAGATTGAAATATATTGGGAAAGCAATGATAGATGTCACAAATATTATTATTGTTATGAAAATACACAAGCTATGGAACAAAATACTGTTGATGAAGATGAAATAGATATTAATTTATTTGATGATGGTAAGGAAGGATATTGGGATTTGAAATGGTTAGGATTTGAAGATGTGTAAGATATATTTATAAGTCAAATTTTTAAGCTCTTATTTTATTGTTTACAATTAAACATAATTGATTGCAAAATAAAGTTTAAAAGTAAGATAAAAATTCCCTGAAAGTAGTATACTTATATTTATTTTTTAAAAATCTTAATAACTTAAGATTCAATAAAGTACTATTCTAAAGCTATTTTATAAGTATATAAAAACTAGTTTTCACAAACCATGCTTGAAAAAAGCTCGTAAAGCTAGCAAATTTTCAAAATGTTAATCAATACGATTATATCAATGTTTTAAAGCATTCAAGAGTCATCTCTTGGGTGTCTTTTTGTTTTGCTTAAAAATTTAAATACTATGGGAAACAGCAGGATATCAGTACTTTTCAGAGTTTTCGTGATGCAGTCTTCAATCTCTAAATCTTAGATATTAATATTTTTAATAAAGTTTGCGTTTTTTGGCGCACCAAAAATGGTGCGTTTCTGTTTTTGTGCTATAATAGAAATAAATAAAAGGAGGGTTCTTATGATTGGAGAAAATATAAAAACATTACGTAAAACACATGATCTCACCCAACCTGAATTCGCAAAGATTATTGGCATCTCTCGAAATAGCCTGAGCCGTTATGAGAATGGAACAAGTTCAGTTTCGACAGAATTAGTAGATCGTATCTGCAAAAAATTTAATGTTTCCTATATCGATATTGTAGGGGAGGAAAAAATGCTCACACCAGTAGAAGATTATCACTTAACATTAAAAATAGAATTGATAAAGGAACGAGGAGCGAATGTCTTAGCGCAACTTTATCGTTTTCAAGATGAACAAGTAATTGAATTTGATGATAGTTCTAATCCTTGGGTTCTAATGAGCGATGATCTTTCTGATTTGATTAACACGAAGATTTATCTTGTTGCTACTTTTGAGGAAGTAGAGCGATATAATGGCTATTTGGATGGTATTGAACGTGTGCTAGAACAAGCTGGTCATCTGGTGGTGGCTTAATGAAATTAGATAAATTTAGCCAGGATGACTTTATTAAAGCCTCTAATCGACTCGTTCGTTCTTTAACTCGTGGAAAAACAACTTCATCTCAGCCCAAGGCTATTTTGCTTGGTGGGCAGAGTGGTGCTGGTAAGACAACGATTCATCGTATTAAACAAAGGGAATTTCAAGGAAATATCATTATCATTGATGGAGATAGTTATCGCTCTTTTCATCCGAACTACCCTACTCTACAGGAAAAGTATGGCAAAGATAGTGTGGATTATACCAAAGTATTCGCGGGACAAATGGTTGAATATCTTGTAGATGAGTTGAGTAAACAAGGTTATCATTTATTAATCGAGGGTACATTGAGAACAACCGAAGTTCCTCGGAAAACAGCACAATTATTGACAACTAGAGATTATCAAGTCTCACTTGCACTGATTGCGACTAAGCCTGAATTGTCCTATCTCAGTACTTTGATACGTTATGAGGAGCTCTACGCCATAGAGCCTAGTCAAGCGAGAGCGACTCCCAAAGCACACCATGATGGAATTGTAGAACATTTGGTTGATAACTTACAGGAGTTGGAAAAGGATAAACTTTTTAGTCAAATTCAAATTTATCAAAGAGACCAATCATGTGTTTATGATTCGCAAGTAGACGAAATCTCAGCAGCAGAAGTTCTGCACGAATGCCTATTTGGAAAATGGAATACGGTGGAAAAAGAGATGTTGAAGATAGGGCAGGAAAGGTTGAGGGAGTTAGGTGATAATTGATAAGTGACGCAGGGGTAATTTATGAGTACACTAAAAAAGTAATTTATTTTCATAAATAGACAGCAATAGACAGCAATAAATTTTTTACAGAAGCTAAGGATTTATTGTCCAGAGAAACCAAAATTGTATTAATTGATGAATGTGATAAAGTAAATGCTGCCTTATAAAATGTTTTTTATCAAATGTTTGATGAGGGAGAGTTGGAAGATATAAATTACTTGGTAGATGTTTCCATAGGGTAAAATTCACACCATTTAACTGAAACTTATTCAAATTAGTTGTGAATTTATTTTCAGGAAACACGGGAAAACGTTGATTTTAAAGGAATAACGAAACTTGTTGAAATAAAAATGTATAAAACCAGGCTTGAAAAAGGCTCGTAAAGCATTACAGTTCTCAAAACGTTAATCAATACGATACTATCAACGTTTCAAAGCACTCAAGAGTTTACCTTATGGGTGCTTTTTTCGTGTTTTTTTGAAAAGTTCACCTCAAAGTTTACCTTATTTTCATCTTATTGTTTTAGAGACTTTAAGGCAAATTCACCGACTGCCATAGGGACTACATTAGAAGTATTGACATAAATCTGTGTTGTACCTGTATCACTGTGTGTTAGGGCTTCGGAAATGGCTTCTAAGTTCATTCCTGCCTGTTTAGCGAGCGTTGCTCCCGTATGACGTAGTTTGTGTGGTGTAGCGTGTGCCAGCTCTTTATGTCGCTTTCTAATGCTTTTCATTTTATTGTTTAGATAGTCAGCATGTAAAGGATTATTGATGTTTCCTTTTGTGTCGATATATGTAAAAACAAATTGTTCTGGATTACTGATGATGCCAAACTTTGCTAGTTCATATTTTTGTTGCTCTTTCTAAGAGGTAAGAAGCTGAAGTAAGTCATTATTAATAGAGAAAAATAGGATAGCAAAAGCTCTATTTCAGGAGAAAATGAAGCAAATATTTCCATAATAAAACGCATACTATCAAGTTTTTTCATACCTGATAGTATGCGTTTTTAGGATTTTAAATCCTGATTGCTTGGCCTCTTTTTCATTATAGTTCCGTTTGATTTATAGTTTCATTAATTCTATGGAGATTCATCATTTTGAGTAATAATAGTACTTCCAGAAGTTATAGATCCCATTACATTCCCAATTTCTATCTTCAAGTGTCTGTATTATATAGTGTGGTCTAAATTCCTCATATCCTGTTAGGATTTGGGTAGAATCATTGATAAGAGACTGTTACAAATCTAGTTAGCTGTATGATTTATGATTATCTACTTTTCTAGCAACCAATCTATGATATTTCTTCTCAATTCCATTGTAATTTGCTGTTGGCTGAATCGTATCCATTGTTAATAGATATTTGGGGAATTGATCTTTAATGGCTTCTAGTGGTCTAAGTTCTCTTTCTAGTGTTTCTGGAGCAAGTGTTGTTTCACTGACTTGATAATAAGCGTAGTGACCAAGATCAGTTACAACAACAAAATCAACCTCATATTTATCTAAATTACCAACATATACTTGTGAATATCTACGTCTCAATTCCAAATACACCATATTTTCCAAGATATGCCCAATGTCTTCTTTGTGGTCTGGCAATAAGAGGTGTCGTAAACCTAAATCAACGGGATAATATTTTTCTAAGCGTTGTAATAATGCTCGACCTTTTACATCAAAACGTGGAACGGAATAAAAAAGTAAACTGTCTGTCAAAGTCGTCAAATAATTTTCTAAAGTATTATGGGATATTGAAACGTTTTGGCTGACCAGGGTATTACGAATCTTATTTGTTGATATTAAGCTACCTGTACTATTGAGAAGGGTTCGGACAATGCGTTCAATAATAGTAGGATTTGGATTTCCTAATCTAGTTACAATATCATTTAACAGTATGGAGTTATATATTCCTCTTAGATAATCAATTTTTTCAGCGTAAGATGATGTTTGCAATAAGTAAGGGAAAGCACTAAAGAGATAATTGTTAAAAATTTCTGTTGTATTCAGATTCTCTGAGAGAGATTGGCCTGATAGGTATTCTTCAAATGACAAAGGAAGAACCTCTATCTCAACATACCGACCAGTCAAATTTGTAGCTAATTGGCTGCTCATAAAGTAGGCGTTTGATCCAGTAAAATAGAGGTCAACATTTGGTAGGATGAATAGACTATCTGCTACCAGTTCAAATTTTTCAACATGTTGAATTTCATCTAAAAAGATATAGTATGTTTTCTCGCTAGCTAATTGATCTTTTATATAAGCGTATAATGTTTGAAAATGTCGGAGGTCATAGTAACTCAGATCCTCAAAATTGATGGATATGATTTGATCCTCGTCTACCCCAGTTGCTAGTAACTCCTCTTTATAGAGTTGAAAAAGCACAGATTTACCAGCTCGTCTAACTCCGCTCACAACTTTGATGATTTGGCGGTCACGATGTCTTCTTAAAAAGTCTAAATAATGTGGTCTTTTGATATAGTTCATAATAGATACCTCAAAGATAGTATAATACAAATAGAAATTATTTTCAAACATTTAGAAATAATATTTAATTTGTTCAATTATTTCTAAGTATTTAGAAATAGTGCTTTTCTGCAATTGAAAAATAGTCCATTTTGGTATGGCATGATAGTAAATCTTGTGAGGTTTTGTAGCAAGTATTCAAATAAAAAGCGCATACTATCAGAAGTGTAAAAGCTTGATAGTATACGTTTTATCCTAGAAATATTTACTGGATTTTCTTTTCAAACTGACTTTTTAAGAAGTTGCCTTATCAACAATTTTAAAGAAATTTTTGGAGCTATGTTGGACTGAAAGATATTGTGCTGATGATAATCTAAAAAATTATCATTTAACTTATCTTTGGAAAAACTGTAGAATTTCAAAAATTACTACAAATCTTGAATTTTACTTATCATTTCAATGATTTAGATTGCTTACATTTTGTTTTGATAAGTTTTACGGTAATCTCTAGGAGAAAGTCCAGTTCTTTGTTTAAAAATTTTAGTAAAGTAAGAATAATTATCATACCCTACTTGACAAGACACTTGTGATATCGAGATATTTGTTTGAGATAGGAGAGATTTAGCAGCATTAATGCGCTTATCCGTTATATATTTAACAAGAGTTTCTCCAGTTTCTTTTTTAAAAATTCTAGCTAAATGATCTGCGCTGAGATAAACCATATCTGCTAATATAGAACGATTTATATCTTCATAGTAGTGATGATCTATGTATTCGACGATGCGTTGAATACTATTTTTTTGGTTTTCAATGTTTGTTGCAAATTTCTTAGCATGTGACCAGTAATAATCAAAGTAATCCTGGAAAGATTCAATTGAATGAAAGCGTCGTTGGGATAGGAAATCATGAGTGCTGTTTTGGAATAATTTATGAGCTGAAATTCCATTTTGATCTAGATATATTCCTATTTGTTGAGTCCAATCTAGTAAAATTTGTTGTAGTGTGAAAGTAGGAATTTGAGAATTATAAGCAAGTGAATTAATTTTTTCTCTTAATTCGTATTCACTTAAGCTATCTAAAAAAGTAATTGAAAGAGTTTCTGTTTTAAAGGAAGTTGGAAAACTATGTGGAACACATGTAATAGTATTCCAATAAGAAACATATTGTTCATTATAAGTGTAGAGTTCTTTGGTATGAAATAAAATATCGGATATTTTATGGCAACTCTTATATATAATGTTTGAGTATTTACTAAAGTTATTAGAAATTTGAGAATGAATCTCATATGCCAATTTGTCGCTACGTTTGGATGAGTCTACTCTAAAGAGACAAACATATTGATCAACCTGGCTTTCCATCTTGAATAGACTTATCAGCTTATAAGAAGGTTGTGAAATTCTTTGAAGTTCTCTTTTTAGTTGAGAAGTCCATGATGGAGTTTCTGCAGAATAATCTTCTTCATTAAGATTGATTGTTAAAACTGCAAGAAAAAAATACTGGTGTTTTTGAAGAATAAAATCTTGTTTGCTTGCTATATTTTCTAGCTCATCAATGCGAGAAATTTGAGGTTTTCTAAGGTAATCATACCAGAAGTTATCTTCTATTTGTAAAAGTGCATCATTTTTTCCGTTTAAGTTATGATTCTCAATTTTACTAATGGCTTTTTGAATAATAAATTCTAATTTTTCAAAGTTAATGGGTTTTAGATAGTATTCGAAACTTTGTAATTCAATTGCTTTTTGAGCATAGTTGAAGTCGGCATAATTGGTTAAAAAAATTGTTTTTATATCATATTTTTCATTTCTAATCCACGATAAGAGTTCGAGACCGCTACCTTGAGGCATTTCTATATCGCTTATCATGAGATCAATAGGATGCTCTCTAATAATATTTTGAGCTTGAGTGAGGCTATAGGCAACATAAACAATGTCAATGTGTAGTTTATCCCAATTTATTTTCTCCCGTAAAGCCTCAATGATAAAGCGATCGTCATCAACTAATAAAATGTTCATTATAACCTCCGTCTATAATCTTGTATGGAATGAGTAAAAGAATTTTAGCTCCACCTTCTTCATTATTTTCAAATGCAATACTATAGTCATTAGGATAGAGAAGATTTAAACGTTCGATGGTGTTTGTGATCCCAATATGATGTCCATCTTCTGTTATTAGAGACTGTTTCTGATTTAGTTTTGATAAAATTTCTTCAGAGAAACCTGGACCATTATCTTCGATACAAATCTGAATATAATCTGAGTTCTCAGTTTTTACTTTTTTTATCGATAGCAAAATTGTAAATAAATCCTGAAATGAAAAACCGTGTTTGATTGTGTTTCAATAAATGTTTGTAAAAGTAATGATGGGACAAGAGTATTTTGTAAATCAGAATTGTAGTCTAGTGAAAAGTAGATGCTATTTCCATATCGAATCCGTTGTATTTCTAAATAATCTTTAATATGCTGAACTTCATCTTTAAGTTCTGAAAAATCTTGATTAGCCATAAATAAATGACGGAGATAATTTGAAGTTAGGATAGTTAATTCTTCAATTTCCTTGTAGTTTTTTGTTTGAAGCATACTATGAATCATTGATAACATATTTAAGTAGAAATGCGGACGAATTTGGTTCTTAAGATAATTAAGTTCTATCTTCTTAAGTTCTAGTTGTGAATGGTATTCTCGTATTTTTAATTCTTGCATGTCAAAAATTACTTTATTAAGTTTATCATTTGCCTTATCAATTTCTAGTATACCTTCAGATATAAAAAATTCAGAAGGGGGGGATGGAGTCCCCAAGTTGAGAGAGCCGTTCAGTGAGTCTTGTTATAGGCTTAATCATCCACTGACGAATATATAGGATAATGATGATTGATAAAATGGTGATAATGATAGGAACAGCTGATAAAAATACTTCTAAGAGTGTGATATTTCTAAAGACTTCGGCATAATCGACTAAAACATAAATATTGAAAGGTAAATGTGTTTTTTCATTTTGTGCATGAATTAGGTAATTAGAGGATGGTATATTGTTAGGCTCTTTTAGGGAGAGTTTACCATTATTACCAATATTAAGTTTATTGAGAGGTTTTAGGATATCTTCTGAAGATATGACGGCATAAATGATTTTTCCTTCGTAATGAACAGATTTAACTAAGTATTCGCTGTTTTTAGTAGTTACATTTTTCCATTTACGGTCACTTATATCACTACGCAATGATTTTAGATTTGATTTTAACAGTAGATAATCTTCATATGGAATATAAAGATTGGAGACATTTATAAAATGATCAGTACTATCGGTTTCTAATAAGAATGTCATATGAGTTTCATTTTGATATTCAAACTCTGTAAAGCTAGTTTGAACTTTTTTAAGATTTTCTTGATACTCAAGAAACGTTTGTACATGATTTAATTTCTCTAAAGATTCATTATGCGTTATTGTTGAGTACATAAAGCGTTCTACAGAATGTAATTTTTCATTAACAGAGTCAGCATAAATTTCAATTGAACTACGTAGGTGTACTATATTTTGGTTTTTAATAAAATTTCTGGTTATGTTACTCATAGCAATATTGATTAAAATATTTATCAATAGTAGTACAAGTAGGAGTTTAAAGAAAAAATGAATGGAATGTTTTTTTGATAAGTCGTGATTTAATTTCATATACTATTCTCCTATTAAAATTATAGCACTTTGAAAATACGATATCATGTAACAAAACAGATATGTTTTATCAAGATGTCGGAAAAGTAATAGTTTTTAAAATTAAAAAACTGAAAAATTGATAAACCTAGTCCAAAAAGTTCTATTAAGGGAATTCTATATGGTGTAAAATAATCGTAGAAAATCAGATGGGAGGAAAAACATGAAAGTAGCATCTCAACTTCATAAAATAAAATTAAAGCATAGTATTCCGTTATATATATTACTTTTTCCTTCAATATTGCTATTAATTTTATTTTCCTATATTCCCATGTTGGGACTAATTATTGCATTTAAAGACTATTCACCAGCCAATGGTATCTTTGCTAGTCAGTGGGTAGGATTTAAGTACTTTACTCAATTTTTCTCATCATTCCAATTCGGGACAACTATGTTCAATACATTAAAAATTTCACTTTATAGTATTGTAGTAGGATTCCCCTTACCTATTATACTAGCTATAATTAGTAATCAGTTAAGAGTTGGGAAGTTTAGAAAAATATTTCAAGTGACAACTTACTTACCCCATTTTATCTCTACAATGGTTATGTGTGGGATGATCATCTTATTTTTATCTCCTACTAGTGGTTTGTTAGCGAATGTATTTAAGTCTGTTGGAATCACTATTCCAGATTTTTTATCAAAACCTAGTCATTTTGCAGGTGTTTATGTTTGGAGTGATGTATGGCAACATATTGGTTGGGATAGTATTATTTATCTGGCGGCGCTTTCTGCAATTGATCCTACATATTATGAGGCTGCAACTATGGATGGTGCCTCTAGGTTACAAAAATTCGGCATATAGAATTACCATTACTTTTGCCAACTGCTATGATTTTGCTAATATTAAGAGCAGGTAGTTTATTAAGTGTAGGGTTTGAGAAAGTGTTACTATTACAGAATCCTCTTAATTTAGCAGGAAGTGAGATAATTTCGACCTATGTTTATAAAGTTGGTATGGTGAACTTTCAGTATAGTTATTCGACAGCTATAGGGTTATTTAACACCGTAGTCAATCTAATAATTTTGTTATCTGTTAACTGGTTCTCAAAAAGATATACTAGAACGGGTCTTTTTTAAAGGAAGGAGTGCTTAAAGTGAGATGGTTTCATAAATCAAGAAAAACAAACTCTGAATTATTATTTGATATAGTTACCTATGGTTTAGCAATTTTCCTTATCCTGTTAATTGTTTATCCGTTATGGTTTGTAGTGATTGCATCTTTTAGTAATCCTTCAGATGTTGCAAATGGAAAGGTATGGTTTATTCCTAGAGAATGGAAATTAGATGGATATTTACGTCTTATTCAACAACCTTTATTCTTACGTAGCTATCTAAATACCATTTTATATACTGTTGTTGGTACCTTAGTTGCTTTAGTAGTCAATATTCCAGCTGGTTATGCTTTATCTAGAAAAGAATTGGTTGGTAGAAAGTGGATGAGTATTCTATACATAATCCCTATGTTTGTATCAGGTGGCTTGATTCCTACCTACTTAACAGTAAAGAATGTAGGCTTGATTGATACATTTTGGGTAATGGTAATACCTTTTGCAGTTTCATCATACAATATTATTGTTGCTAGAACTTTCTTTAATAATAGTATTCCAGACGGGATGTGGGAGGCTGCGCAAATTGATGGCTGTGGTACAATTCGTTATTTTATTAAAATAGTTGTTCCTTTATCAAAAGCTATTATAGCAGTTATTGGACTTTGGACTGCAGTTGGTATTTGGAATTCGTGGTTTAATGCTTTAATTTATTTAACGAATGAAAATTTACAGCCATTGCAATTAATTTTACGACGTTTACTAATTAGTAATCAAATGTTACAATCGCAAGCAACAGGAGAAGTGGCATCAGATCTTCGTATCAAAGCCGATATGATGAAATATGCAGCAATTGTTATTTCAACCGCTCCGATAATGTTGCTATATCCCTTTGTTCGAAAAAAAATACTTTTAATCAAGGCGTAATGATTGGCGCCTTGAAAGAATAGGAGAAAAAAACATGAAAAAAATAAATCATTTACATATTTGTTCTTAGGAACAGTTACACTTGCTGGCTTAACAGCCTGTGCAAATTCTAGTAATGCGAATAAGGACGATAAGTCTGGAGAAGATTCTTATAAAATCACAACTGTTCGTTGGTCTGACTGGGGAGAAGATTATCATAAAGGTTTTCTAACAGATTCTGCCAAGGAAGCAGGTATTGATGTTAAATGGGATACACTTGTAGCCGCAGATTGGGCAGATAAGAAATCTGTTTTGGTTGCTAGCGGAGATTTACCAGATGCATTTTTGGGTTCAAATGCATTTACAGATTCAGAAATTGCTCAGAACCAATCTTTGTTTATTCCATTGGAAGATTTAATCAAGGAAAACATGCCAAATTTAACTAAGGCTATGGAGAAAGAACCTAAGATTAAAGCTATGATTACTTCACCAGATGGTCATATCTACAGTCTACCTAAAAAATTACCGATGCGTCCTACTGTAGCTAATCAGCTATTTATTAATAAAAAGTGGCTGGATAATTTAGGATTAAAGGTTCCAGAAACTTATGATGATTTAGTAAAAGTACTACAAGAATTTAAGGATAAAGATGCGAACGGAAATGGAGACGCTTCTGATGAAATTCCATTCGGAGCAGGAAACTTTGATCCGACATTCTCATATATTCTTCCGTTCAATAATCGTTTAGGGGCAGATAATACATATGAAATGTCTGTAAAAGATGGGAAACCAGTCTACCTTCGTACAGAGGAAAGTTATAAACAAGGGATTGCAGCAATGCACGAAGCTTATAAAAAAGGTTTGATTGATCCGGAAATCTTTACAGAAGATACATCTATGAGTGTAGCAAAACGTATGGATAAGGGAGTATCTAGAGTAGGTGTTTCTAGTGGTTGGACAGCAGATGCAACGTTTGGCTTACATTCAAGTGAGTATATCGCTCTACCTGCTTTAAAAGGTATGGATGGTAAACAATATGTCTTTTCTGATCCAGATCATTACAACTATGGTCGAAATGAAATTTTGATTACAAATAAGAGCAAAAACCCTGCTAAATTATTGAAATGGTTGGATAAATTATATACAGATGAAGCAAGTATTCAGAATTTCTATGGATCATTTGGAATAGCTACTGAAAAGAATGGTGATAAGTTTAAAGTGTTACCTCCTAAAGATGGTAAATCAGCTGATGAATGGGCATGGATTAATTCACTTCGAGATTTTGGTCCTAAATACGTAAGCGATGATATCAATAGTCGCGTAGAAATCGATCAAACACAAGGTGATGGATTGAAATTGAAGATGGACCAAGATTTGAAACAATTTGCGTTGCCAGCTTACCCTAATGTGATTTATTCACAAGAAGAACTTAACAAATTATCATCAATCTATGTGAGTATTGAATCTTATGTCAAACAACAAGCATCTAAATGGGTAGTTGAAGGCGGCATAGAAAAAGAATGGGACTCATACAAAGAAACTCTTAAGAATATGGGATTGGACGAATTTATGAAGATTCAACAGGAAGCATATAATCGTTACCAAAAAGAAGTAAAAGAGTAATATTTTATATGAACTCTTGGTTGTATGAACAAGGGACTAGCTAATTATAGGAAGCGAGACTGATAACATCAAATTATCTCGCTTCCTTTATTCTAATTTTTTAATAAATTTGGAAATGTTTTTTAAATAATTTAGGTAATATTTTTGTACAACTGACATTATAAAATATAGAGTTAAGGCAATCGATTTTATGGAGATATCTATTATGCAAAAATTATTTTCATTAGATGGAAAACTGGTTAGAATTTTAACTTTTTTGACAGATTTAATTATTTTAAATACTCTATTTATTGTTAGTTGTATTCCAATAGTTACAATTGGGGCATCACTAACTTCTCTTACGACAATGTGGTATCGTATTTTAAAAGGTAAAGATACCGATATTGCTTATCATTATTTTCGGATCTTTAGACAAAATTTTAAACAATCAACTTTTATTTGGTTGTTTATCCTCCTAATAGAATTACTTTTATATGTGAACTATTGTCTTTGGGGCTATTCAAATTTATTTTCAGAGTATAGTTTATTATTAGTGTTGCCCTTTTTATTTGTTATAATACTTTTGTTGAGTGTTATTTTTCCATATATTGGTCTATTTAAAGATAATCTAAAAAATAGTATTGTAAATAGCGTATTAATTTGTATTTTAAATCCAATACAAGCTATCATGTTGGTTTTATTTAATATTTCTGTACTGTATATGAGTTTTAGTAGTCCAGAACGAGTTTTAACAGCTATTTACGTATTTACATTTGGGGGCTTTGCTTTTTGCGGATTGATGAATGTAACGATAACAAATAAAATGTTTGATAAGGTAAAGAAATTTACTAAAAGGAGGGAAACAAAGTGAAAATTTTTAAGGGAGAGTTTTATCGAATCTCTGTATTAACAGACAAGCTAGTAAGGTTAGAATACTCTCAAACTGGAAGTTTTGAGGATAGAACAACCCAACTTATCTATAATAGAGATTTTGGTCAAGTTTCGTTAGATTATATCGAGACATCAAACGTACTAGATATTATGACGGACTATTTTCATTTGCATTTTAATAAAGGAGAATTTAACGCCGAAAATTTATTTATAGAATTAAAAGGAAATTTTGCCGTATATGGTAGTCGCTGGTATTTTGGTGAATCTATTGAAACGTTAAAAGGAACAGCTCGGACTCTGGATAAGGCAGATGGAGCAATCTCGTTGGAAGATGGAATTATTAGCCGAAATGGTATAGCCTTATTGGATGATTCTCAAGGATTTATTTGGGATGAACAGTCTGGTTATATTGAGAGAGAAAATCAAATTGACCTGTATTTCTTTGCCTATGGGCATGATTATAGAGGAGCAATCAGAGACTTTTACCATTTGACTGGTTCAACACCCTTGTTGCCAAGATATGCTTTAGGCAATTGGTGGAGTAGATATTGGCCTTATACGTCGGATGAATACTTGGATTTAATGGACAGATTTGAAACAGAGAAAATTCCATTATCTATCGGTGTGTTAGATATGGATTGGCATATAACTGACATTCCAGCCCGTTTTGGAAGTGGCTGGACAGGATATAGTTGGAATAAAAACTTAATACCTAATCCAGAACAGTTATTGCAAGAACTTCATGATAGGAAGTTAAAACTTTCCTTAAATGTCCATCCTGCTGATGGTATACGGGCTTATGAAGAAGCTTATCCTCAAGTCGCAAAACGATTGGGGTTAAATGTAGAACTAGAAGAACCTGCTATTTTTGATTTTTTTAATCCCTCTTTTAGGGAAGCCTACTTTAAAGATGTTCATTATGAGCTAGAAAAGCAGGGAGTAGATTTTTGGTGGATTGACTGGCAACAAGGGACTCAAGGCATGTTGGATCCGCTGTGGCTTTTAAACCATTATCACTATCAGGATAGTTGTAAAAATGCAGAAGGGGGGTTGATTTTATCAAGATATGCAGGGCCGGGTAGTCACCGATACCCTGTTGGTTTTTCAGGGGATACTATAATTAGTTGGAATTCCTTAAGATTTCAACCTTATTTTACAGCGACAGCATCAAATATCGGTTATAGTTGGTGGAGTCATGATATCGGTGGACACATGCTGGGGGATTATGACGAGGAGCTACAAACTAGATGGCTACAGTTTGGTATTTTTAGTCCGATAACTCGATTACATAGTTCTAGAAGTCCCTTTAATAGTAAGGAACCTTGGTTTTTTTCAGAAACAACATCTAAGATTATGAAGAAATACCTTCGTTTGAGACATCAGATGATTCCATATCTATATACCATGAATGTAAAGACACACGAGGAAGGTGCCCCATTAATCAGCCCAATGTATTATTTCTACCCAGAGAATGATGAGAGTTATAATGTTCCAAATCAATACTTTTTTGGAACAGAACTGATGGTGGCTCCCATTGTAGAAAAGATGGATTTGGCATTCCAATCTGCAAAAGTGGATGTATGGTTCCCTGAAGGTGAATGGTATGACTTCTTTTCAGAGAAAAAATATACAGGTGGTGTGAAGTTAAGTGTTTATCGAGACATTTCGACTATACCTGTGTTTGCAAAAAGTGGTGCAATCATTCCCTTGGTTGGTTCTGAGATAGATATGGGTGTTGATTTACCTGAAGTTGTAGATTGGTATGTATTCCCAGGCAAACAACATTCTTTTGAAATGATTGAAGATCAAAATGGTCAAAGATATAAAACAAGATTATCAATCGATTGGGAAATGGGAATGGTAGAGTTGGCATTACAAGGAGATTCTAGTATCGTTCCAAGCAATAGAAAACATAGAATTCATTTTAAAGGAACGAATGTGTCTATGATTGAATTGCCAAATAAGAATGATACAGCTAGATTCGAATGTAAAGATAATAAAAGGACATCCCTAAATGACGAAGTTTTTAGACTACTAAAGACAGCTTCTCTTCCATATGAATTAAAAGATAGATTGTTAAATCAATTCATCAATGCCAAATTCTCATGACTTAATGAATATCTTGCATCATCAGGATAAGGAATTGAGAGGGCGTTTGTTGGAAGTGATATTTACTAATGAAAACTAATTGAGAAATTTCGTACACAATTTCTATTATTTAAGTACTAATTATTTATTTTTTAATGTGTAATAGTTTTACATCTCTATGCTTATTGATACTCTTCGAAAATCAAATTCAAACCACGTCAACGTCGCCTTGCCGTACTCAAGTACAGCCTACGGCTAGTTTCCTAGTTTGCTCTTTGATTTTCATTGAGTATGACTTGTATTTTAGTAATTACAAGTTTGGCATAGGGATGTTTTTATGATTTTAAAGACTTTTTGTCCAGCCTCTTTTTTAAACTAAACAAGAACAAATTTTAAAGGTAATTTTTCAAACTAACTTCCACTTGTCTGACCGAAGTGGAAGTTATTCTGAAATGGATTTTTATGGTGGAATTAAGTATGAGACGTGTGATTTTTTCAGAAAATTTTCTAAAACAAACAGGATTTGTTTGACATTTGTTTGAAAATTCTGTAAAATGAATTATTATATCGTTAAAGGAGAATATATATGGAAAAACAGAAAACATTTTTTGGACATCCTATGGGTTTGTCCACCCTCTTCTTTACAGAGATGTGGGAACGCTTTTCTTACTATGGGATGCGAGCTATCCTACTTTACTATATGTACTATAGTGTGCAAGATGGTGGGTTGGGGATGGATAAGACCACAGCTGCATCGGTTATGGCGATTTATGGCTCGCTGGTATTTTTGTCCTCGGTTGTCGGTGGTTTTGTCAGTGACCGTATTTTAGGAAGTCGTAAGACTGTCTTTTACGGTGGGATTTTGATTATGCTAGGGCATATTGCTTTGGCAACACCTTTTGGACAAGTGGCTCTCTATCTTTCTATTGCCTTGATTATCTTTGGAACTGGATTTTTAAAACCCAATATCTCAGATATGGTGGGGGGAATTTATGAGAAAGAGGATGATAGACGGGATGCAGGTTTTAGTATCTTTGTCTTTGGTATTAACTTAGGTGCCTTCGTTGCCCCTTATTTAGTAGGTTATCTAGGTCAGGAAGTCAATTTCCATCTAGGTTTCTCATTAGCTGCCATTGGGATGTTCTTTGGTTTGGTGAAGTATGTTTAGATGGGAAGAAATATCTGCCTGAATCAAGTCTTTACCCCACTGATCCACTTTCACAGAAGGACCAGCAGACCTTGATTAAACGCTTGCTGATTACACTTGTCATGGTTATTCTTGTGGTTATAGGTTTAGTCTTTACTCACCAGTTTAACGTGGATATGATTGTTAATATCTTTACAGTGATTGCGGTAATCATTCCAATCTACTATTTCTTCAAAATTTTATCTAGTCAGAAAATAACTGCTACTGAGAGATCCCGAGTGTTTGCCTACATTCCTTTATTTATCGCTGGAGTCCTCTTCTGGTCTATTGAGGAGCAGGGATCTGTTGTTCTCGCTCTATTTGCGGATGATCAAACTCGACTTTACTTTAATGTATTTGGGAATCAGATTCATTTCCCATCTAGCTTTTTCCAAAGTATCAATCCACTTTTCATTATGATTTATGTGCCTATTTTTGCATGGTTGTGGGGGAAAATGGGTAAAAAGCAACCGTCCTCTTCTAAGAAATTTGCTTACGGTTTATTAGCAGCAGGTTTATCCTTCTTGTGGATGATGTTACCAGGGATGCTCTTTGGGACAGATGTTAAGGTCAGTCCTTTCTGGTTGATTATGAGTTGGGCTATTGTGATTGTGGGGGAAATGTTGATTTCGCCTATTGGTCTATCAGTCACTACTAAGCTAGCACCAAAATCCTTCCAAGCACAAATGATGTCTATCTGGTTCTTGAGTAATGCAGCTGCCCAAGCTATCAATGCTCAAATTGTAAAATTTTATACAAGCGAAACTGAAGTGGCTTACTATGGAATTGTTGGAGGAATTACGATTGTATTCGGTATTATCTTACTCTTCTACGTTCCACGTATTGAAACTAATGTCTGGTATCAAATAGAGAAAAACTGGAATTTCTGTAGGGATTTTAAAAGTTAGATCAATTATTTATTCAAAGGATTTAGTTCTGTATTGTATAGGGCTAGGTCCTTTTAGATTGATTAATACTCTTCGAAAATCAAATTCAAACCGCGTCAACGTCGCCTTGCCGTATGTGTAGGATACTGACTACGTCAGTTCCATCTACAACCTCAAAACGGTGTTTTGAGCAACCTGCGGCTAGTTTCCTAGTTTGCTCTTTGATTTTCATTGAGTATAAAACTCACGATGTTTCTGCTTTTCCTAGTGGACATTTGTCTACTTTTTTTATATAATAAAACTAAACCAAATTGGTTGAGTTTTAAAAGTGACTCAACTAAAGATTAGCTTTTCTAAGGAAAATCATTTAAGATAAGGTTCTATACTAGGAGGTGAAGTATGTATCAGCCAGAAAAATTAAAGGCTCGGAGGAAAGAGTTAAAACTGACACAGAAGGAAATTGCAGAGCAACTTGGGATTAGTTTCCAGGCTTACTCAGCTTGGGAACGTGGAGTCAAGGAACCGTCCAAGGAGAAGGTGTTTCAGCTAGAGAATATTTTAAAAGTACCAAAAGGATATTTTACTCAGATCGAGATTGTCCGTCTCTACCATAGCCTCTCCAAGCAAGGGCAGGAGAAGGTTGTTCTCTATGCTCGCAACCTATCTCAAGAGGAGCAAGCCCAGAAAGTGACAGCTATGCCAGAGCGCCTCTACGAGTACCGTGTTTATGAACGCATGTCAGCAGGGATTGGGACTTCGGTCTACGATGATCAGAATTTTGATACGGTTTACTTTAATGAGGAGTTGGCTCATGATTTTGCGTCATGGGTGTCTGGGGACTCCATGGAACCTAAATACCAAAATGGTTCAGTAGCTCTGATTCGAGAGACAGGATTTGACTATGATGGAGCGGTATATGCAGTGGTTTGCAACAACCAGACCTATATCAAACGGGTCTATCGAGAGGAGAATGGATTGCGTCTGGTCTCTATCAATCCTAAATACAAGGATATTTATCTCCTACGAGGAAGATCCTCGGATTGTTGGCATTATCGTTGGGAACTTTGTACCGATGGAGGGCTAGCCAATGGGCTACTTTGATTATTCTAGAGAGCCCAAAAGTGACATTGCCTTTGTCGATATGAAATCCTTTTATGCCAGTGTTGAGTGCGTGAAAAGGGGCTTACATCCGCTGAAAACCTCGCTTTGTGTCATGAGTCGCGCGGATAACTCAACTGGTCTTATCCTAGCCTCCTCTCCCCTGTTTAAGAAGATTTTTGGCAAGTCAAATGTTGGTCGGGCCTACGATCTGCCTTTTGATATCAAAACGCGAAAATTTTCCTATTACAATGCTCGAAAGCAAGGGCTACCTACCGACTTGGACTATGTTCGCTACATCGAAGATTGGGCTCAAGTGACATTGATTGTGCCACCCAGGATGGATGAGTACATCGCAGTCAATATGGAAATTCAGCGAATCTTTCAGAATTATGGCAGTCCAGATGATATTTATCCATACTCTATTGATGAGGGCTTTATTGACCTGACTAGTTCGCTCAACTATTTCATCCCAGATAAGAGTCTCTCTCGCAAAGACAAGCTGGATATGCTTTCTGCTCGTATTCAGAGGGATATTTGGAGGCAGACAGGGATCTACTCTACAGTGGGCATGTCAAATGCCAATCCTTTAATGGCCAAGTTGGCTCTGGATAATGAAGCCAAGCACACTCGGACCATGAGGGCCAACTGGTCTTACCAGGATGTGGAAGAGAAGGTCTGGTCCATTCCCAAGATGACGGATTTGGGGGATTGGCAGGCGGATGGAGAAACGCTTGCATGCTCTGGGGATTTTTTCCATCAAGGAATTGGCAACCAGTAATCCCGACCAGCTAAAGAAGGTTCTGGGTCAGGCTGGTCTGCGTTTGTGGTTTCATGCTAACGGGATTGATGAGAGCAATGTTCATAAGCCCTATAAAGCCAAATCCAAGGGCTTGGGGAATTCTCAAATCTTGCCGAGAGACTACGTGAAGCTACGGGATATTGAAATTATTCTTCGAGAAATGGCTGAGCAGGTGGCTATTAGATTGAGAAGGTCTGGCAAGAAAATAACCCTTGTCTCTATCTATGTCGGTTTCTCTAAACAGGAGGTCAGGTCGTCTATTCACACACAAATGAAGGTCGAACCGACCAATAATACAGCTGTCTTAACGGATTATGTTTTGAAGCTATTTCATAACAAATACACTTCTGGAGCGGTTAGAAGTGTCGGAGTTAACTATTCAGGCTTTGTGGATGAGTCCTTTGGTTTGATTTCCCTTTTTGATGATGTTGACAAGTTAGAAAAAGAAGAAAGGCTCCAGACGGCCATTGACTCCATTCGGGAACAATTTGGTTTCACTTCTCTTTTAAGAGCCAATGCACTGGAAGAAGCCTCTAGGAGTCTTGCCAGAAGCAAGCTGATTGGAGGTCATTCTGCTGGAGGATTAGATGGATTAAAATGATTGATCGTTCTTATTTACCTTTTCAATCCGCGCGAGATTATCAAGATCCAGGTATGCAGAAGTGGATGGGGTTTTACCTCTCAGAACACACCAGTTCGCTCAGTGAAGAAAAAAACCGTGTTGATTTTTCGATAGATTTGGCCCCAGTTGAGAAACTACATTTACTTTCTCAGCTTTATGTTGGCCAACTTAAGGGAAGTTTTGTGGTAAAGGAAAAGAAGCAGAAAATCACCATCATCGGTGTGGTGAGAGAGTTATCACCTCAGACTCTATCTATTAGGACAAACGAGGGATATAGGTTGATAGAGGTTGCAGATATCCTAGAAATTCGACTGTGGGAGGAGGGAGTTTATGACTAGAAAAGAGCTGTATGAAAACAAACTGCAGATGGATTATTTTTCAGATGACTATATTCGTTTTGAAGAGGATTTTCAAAAATACTCTGCCATGAACATACCCTTGACTTTCTTGATTGATGACATCCTACGAACCATGGCGATGAATCAGAAAAACTACTTTGTCTTAAACAAGGAAAATGCCAAGGATGGGCGAGAGCATCGTTTTTATTTTAGGGTGGTAACGGAAAAAGCGTGTCCTAGAAATAGGACCTATACATACTCAGGAGTCAAGAATAGCAGTCAGTAGTGTCTTGTTTGCTATGAATGTATCATTTTTACAACACTTCATGGTTCATATCATGGGGTGTTTTTCTATTTAAGTCAAAGCCAATCAAAAAATCTCACTATTCTTAGGCTAAAGGAGAACTAATCATAGTGAGATTGTGAAATTATAGTAGGGTTCGTATGGCCTCTTCAATTTGTTTTGGGTCTGTTTTTGAAGAGAAGCGTTTAAAGACTTGCCCATCACGATCGATGAGAAATTTAGCGAAATTCCATTCGATTCGTTTTCCTAGTGGGCCAGATTTCTGGTCTTTCAACCAGACATAGAGGGGATCTGCTTCCTTACCGTTGACCTTAATCTTGGCAAAACGTGGGAAGCTGGTCTGATAATGTAGGCTACAGAAGCTGTTGATTTCCTCTGCGCTACCTGGTGCTTGCCCCATAAACTGATTGCAAGGGAAGTCTAAGATTTCAAAACCTTGTTCTTGATAGCGATCATAGAGTTCTTGAAGTCCTTGGTACTGGGGCGTTAAACCACATCCAGTAGCAGTGTTGACAACCAAGAGAATCTTACCACGATAGGTCTCTAGTGGAGTTTCTTGATGGTCTTGGTTCAAGACTGAAAAATCGTATAGTGAAGTCATTGCTTGCTTTTCTCCTTCTGTTTGGTATTTTTAGGAGTTTTTTCCTCCTGTAGGGATAGAAAACCGTAGGTCAGGGTTCCAAAAATGCTACCGATAATCAGGCCATACATCAGGAAAGGGACACTTTTATCGAATTGCATGAGCAACTTCCCAAAATCTGAAAAGGACATCTGCTGAACGAAGACTTTATGAAAGATGAGTAAGGTAAAGAAGCCGATCTGAAGGCCGATAAACACAACCCAGCTTCGAAATTTGATTTGGGCTTTGCTGTAGGTTTTGAGGATGATTTCTGACTTATCATCTTTTTCCAGATGGAGTTCTTTGACAGCTCTTTGGGTTTTTAAAGTAATGAAAAAAATGAGTCCAGAGTAAACGTAGGGCATGGCATAGCGAACGGCTTCTATGAAGCGTCCAAATAACAGATAAAACAAGAAGAGGAAGAAGGAAGAATAAACGATTTGGACCATGGAGCGGGCACAGGCTTTGTAGATAATTTCTTGCCGGCATTCATCAAAAGGGCCTTGGATATGAAAGAGATTTCGAAGTAAGCGAGTGGTTAAGTCATCTTTTTTCATGCTAGTAACCTCCTAAATGAGCGGTTTTTGATTGACTTCTTTAACGATTTGATAGAGATAATAAAGATAAGTGATAGAAGAAAGGATAGCGATAGTGAGCAGTAAATAATACTCCAATTGCTTGAGATGAGCATCAGTTGTGGTAAAGATAGCATCATAAAGCACAGTGCTAAGTTGAGTATGCGCGTTTTTTGGGAGTCGATCTTTAGATAAGTCAATCCTTTGTTGAGTGCTGGGACAAAGACTGGAAGGAGGACTATATCGTAGATTGGCAAGTTCCCTGAAACGATGATGGAGATGAGCAGTGAAGCAAACAAAAGATGATAGGTAAGTAAAGTTAGTAATGATTTCATAGGGTACCTCTTAATTCTGGTCTTTTTTAGCTCTTGCAATACGAAGTGAGTCGACAATATGCATCATCACTCCGAAAAAGAAAGCTCCCAGTATAGTTTTAAAAATATGTTTTGTATTTAGAAGAGAAGTGATAAAATTTGGATTTTCACTTGTTAGGGTATCAATGAGTGGAATTATAAAAAATATCACTATTCCATAAATCGAACCTGCTTTCAGACCAGGATGACGTAACTGTTTCTTTTCTTTTTTCATGAGTTTCCTCCTAATCATTATCCTGATCTTTCTTGGCTTTTGCAATGCGACGGGAGATGAGGAACTGTATAACCACTCCGAAAAAGACAGACTGGAGGATGCTTGAAAAAATATTTTTAAAAGCAAGAAGTGACTGAAGATAGTCCTGACTCTCACCTAGCAGTATATGGAGAAGAGGGGTTGTAAAAAAACTCATTAATCCATAGACTATTCCAGCTTTCAGACCAGGGTAATGTAGTTGCTTACTTTCTTTCTCACTCAGCATATCTGGTTCAATAGCTGTAATCCCTGTTTTTTGCATTTGGTAGGTGAGATATCCAGCAACGATGAGGGCAATCACTAAAAATTAGAGGAGGATAGACTAGAGCCACTAGTTGAGGATATTTATAGGCCAGAACGAGCGGAATAAGATTGCCGAAAATTATCAGATAAAAGAGGAAGATAAAGACTTGATTGCCGATACGATCAGCCTCGCGTCGTTTGTATTCGTCAAGTGGATCAGAAATACCGTATGTGCGTTTGATCAGTTTTTCAGTGAAGGTTTCTTTTTTCATGAGTTTGCTCCTTTTTTAAAAATTATCCTCCCAAAAGAGACTGTTGAGGTCAGTTTGGAGGCTACGAGCGAGATTGAGACAGAGTTCCAGGGTTGGATTGTACTTGTCGTTTTCAATCATATTGATGGTTTGTCTCGAGACACCGATATCCTTGGCTAGCTCGAGCTGGGAAATACCCAGTTCCTTGCGAAATTCTTTCACACGATTCATCTGGTCTCCTTTCTGATTTATGTCGTATATATTTGACTACATTATATTCTTCTATGGAGTTAATGTCAAGTATATTTGACATATTTCTTAAAGAAATCTTACTTGTTTTTGATCGATTTGTCTGACTAGTGCAAGCTGGTCGGATTTGTGGTAAAATAGATAGGATATGACAAAAGAATTTCATCATGTAACGGTCTTGCTCCACGAAACGATTGATATGCTCGACGTAAAACCTGACGGTATCTACGTTGACGCGACTTTGGGTGGAGCAGGCCATAGCGAGTATTTATTAAGTAAATTAAGTGAAAAGGGCCATCTCTATGCCTTTGATCAGGACCAGAATGCCATTGACAATGCGCAAAAACGCTTGGCACCCTACATTGAGAAGGGAATGGTGACCTTTATCAAGGATAACTTCCGTCATTTACAGGCACGTTTGCGCGAAGCTGGTGTTCAAGAAATTGATGGAATTTGTTATGACTTGGGAGTGTCTAGTCCTCAATTGGACCAGCGTGAGCGTGGTTTTTCTTATAAAAAGGATGCGCCACTGGACATGCGGATGAATCAGGATGCTAGTCTGACAGCCTATGAAGTGGTGAACCACTATGACTATCATGACTTGGTTCGTATTTTCTTCAAGTATGGTGAGGATAAATTCTCTAAACAGATTGCCCGTAAGATTGAGCAAGCGCGTGATCTGAAACCTATCGAGACTACGACTGAATTGGCAGAAATTATCAAGTCGGCCAAACCTGCCAAGGAGCTCAAGAAGAAGGGCCATCCTGCTAAGCAGATTTCCAGGCTATTCGAATTGAAGTCAATGATGAACTGGGAGCGGCAGATGAGTCCATCCAGCAGGCTATGGAGATGTTGGCTCTGGATGGTAGAATCTCAGTGATTACCTTCCATTCGCTAGAAGACCGCTTGACCAAGCAATTGTTCAAGGAAGCTTCAACAGTTGAAGTTCCAAAAGGTTTGCCCTTCATCCCAGATGATCTCAAGCCCAAGATGGAATTGGTATCCCGTAAGCCAATTTTGCCAAGTGCAGAAGAATTAGAAGCCAATAACCGCTCGCATTCAGCCAAGTTGCGCGTGGCCAGAAAAATTCACAAGTAAGAGGAAAAAATGGTAGATAAGAAAGAAACAACCAGTCAATTCTTGCAGAATCGTATAAAAAAATTCTCCCGTGTGGAGAAGGCTTTTTATCTTTCCATTGCGTTTACAGCTCTCATTTTGGCATTGAGTATTATCTTTATGCAGACTCGACTCCTACAAGTACAAAATGATCTGACAAAAATCAATGCGCAGATAGAAGAGAAGAAGACAGAGTTGGATGATGCCAAACAAGAGGTAAATGAATTGTTGAGGGCAGAACGCTTGAAAGAAATCGCAAATTCTAAGGACTTAAAATTGAATAACGAGAATATTCGATCAGCGGAGTAAGATATGAAGTGGACAAAAAGAATAACCCGATTTGCGATTAGAAACCGTAAATCTCCAGCAGAAAACCGTAAAATAGTAGGGAAGTACATCAGCTTGTTAGCTGTCGTACTTTTCGCTGTCTTTTTGGTCAATTTTGCTGTTATAATCGGGAGTGGTAGTAAATTTGGAACGGATCTAGTCAAAGAGGCTAAGAAAGTTCACCAAATAACCCGTACAGTCCCTGCCAAACGTGGGACTATTTATGATCGAAATGGAGTCCCGATTGCTGAGGACGCAACTTCCTATAATGTCTATGCTGTTATTGATAAAAAATACAAATCAGCAACGGGTAAAATTCTTTATGTAGAAGATGCCCAGTTTAATAAGGTAGCAGAGGTTTTCCATAAGTATTTGGATATGGATGAGGCTTATGTGAAAGAGCAATTAGCTCAACCAAATCTGACCCAGGTTTCCTTTGGAGCAAAAGGAAATGGAATTACCTATGCCAATATGATGGCTATTAAAAAGGATCTAAAAGACGCTAGTGTTGAAGGAATTGACTTCACAACTAGCCCTAATAGAAGCTATCCAAATGGACAATTCGCTTCCAGTTTTATTGGTTTAGCTCAACTCCATGAAAATGAAGATGGAAGCAAGAGTTTGCTGGGAACTTCTGGGATGGAGAGTTCCTTGAATAGTATTCTTGCAGGGAAAGACGGTATCATTACCTATGAAAAGGATCGTCTGGGTAATATTGTCCCCGGAACAGAACAAGTTTCCCAACAAACAGTAGATGGCAAGGATGTTTATACGACTATTTCCAGCACCCTTCAGTCCTTCATGGAGACACAGATGAATGCCTTTCAAGAAAAAGTAAAAGGCAAGTATATGACGGCTACCTTGGTTAGTGCTAAAACGGGGGAGATTCTTGCAACGACGCAGAGACCAACCTTTGATGCCGATACTAAGGAAGGACTTACCAAGGACTTTGTTTGGCGTGATATCCTCTATCAAAGTAACTATGAGCCGGGGTCAACCATGAAGGTTATGACGCTCGCTGCTGCTATTGATAATAATACCTTTCCAGGAGGAGAAGTCTTCAATAGTAGTGAGTTAAAAATTGCAGATGTCACGATTCGAGATTGGGACGTCAATGAAGGATTGACTGGTGGCAGAATGATGACTTTTTCTCAAGGTTTTGCACTCTCAAGTAACGTTGGGATGACGCTTCTTGAGCAAAAGATGGGAGATGCTACCTGGCTTGATTATCTAAATCGCTTTAAATTTGGTGTTCCGACTCGTTTTGGCTTGACGGATGAATATGCAGGTCAACTTCCGGCTGACAATATTGTAAATATTGCTCAGAGTTCATTTGGACAAGGGATTTCAGTAACCCAGACGCAAATGATTCGTGCCTTCACAGCTATTGCCAACGATGGAGTCATGCTAGAACCTAAATTTATCAGTGCCTTGTATGACCCAAATGACCAATCTGTTCGGAAATCTCAAAAAGAGATTGTAGGAAATCCTGTTTCCAAAGATGCAGCCAGTCTAACTCGAACCAACATGGTTTTGGTAGGAACAGATCCAGTTTATGGAACCATGCATAACCACAGTACAGGCAAGCCAACTGTAACTGTTCCTGGTCAAAATGTAGCCCTCAAGTCCGGTACGGCCCAGATTGCCGATGAGAAAAATGGGGGTTACTTGGTTGGTACGACCAATTACATTTTTTCGGCTGTATCGATGAACCCTGCTGAAAATCCTGATTTTATCCTCTATGTGACGGTTCAACAGCCTGAGCACTATTCAGGTATCCAGTTGGGAGAATTTGCCAATCCTATTTTGGAAAGGGCAGTGGCTATGAAAGATTCCCTTAACCTCCGATCTACCGCTAAAATTTTAGATCAGGTAACCAATCAAAGCGCTTATGTCATGCCTAGCATCAAGGACATTTCACCTGGCGATTTGGCGGAAGCCTTACGTCGCAATATTGTGCAACCAATCGTTGTGGGAACAGGAACAAAGATTAAAGAATCATCTGTAGAAGAAGGGACCAATCTTGCACCAAACCAACAAGTTCTCCTCTTATCTGATAAAGCAGAGGAAGTTCCAGATATGTATGGTTGGACAAAAGCAACCGCAGAAGCTTTTTCTAAGTGGTTAAATATAGAACTTGTATTTGAAGGTTCAGGCTCTACTGTGCAGAAGCAGGATGTTCGTGCTAATACAGCCATCAAGGACATTAAAAAAATTACATTAACTTTAGGAGACTAATATGTTTATTTCTATCAGTGCTGGAATTGTGACATTTTTACTAACTTTAGTAGGAATTCCAGCCTTTATCCAATTTTATAGAAAGGCTCAAATTACAGGCCAGCAGATGCATGAGGATGTCAAACAGCACCAGGCAAAAGCTGGCACGCCAACTATGGGAGGTTTGGTTTTCTTAATTGCTTCTGTTTTGGTTGCTTTCTTTTTTGCCCTATTTAGTAACCAATTCAGCAATAATGTAGGAATGATTTTGTTCATCTTGGTCCTTTATGGACTTGTCGGATTTTTGGACGACTTTCTCAAGGTTTTCCGCAAAATCAATGAGGGGCTAAATCCCAAGCAAAAATTGGCTCTTCAGCTTCTAGGCGGAGTTATCTTCTACCTTTTCTATGAGCGCGGTGGCGATATGCTTTCTGTATTTGGTTATCCAGTTCATTTGGGATTTTTCTATATTTTCTTTGCTCTTTTCTGGCTAGTCGGTTTTTCAAATGCAGTCAACTTGACAGACGGAATTGATGGTCTAGCTAGTATTTCCGTTGTGATTAGCTTGTCTGCCTATGGAGTTATTGCCTATGTGCAAGGTCAGATGGATATTCTTCTAGTAATTCTTGCCGTGATTGGTGGTTTGCTTGGTTTCTTTGTCTTTAACCATAAGCCTGCTAAGGTTTTTATGGGAGATGTGGGAAGTTTGGCTCTCGGTGGAATGCTGGCAGCTATCTCTATGGCCCTCCACCAAGAATGGACTCTCTTGATTATTGGAATTGTTTATGTCTTTGAAACAACTTCGGTCATGATGCAAGTCAGTTATTTCAAACTGACTGGTGGCAAACGTATTTTCCGTATGACGCCTGTGCATCACCATTTTGAGCTTGGAGGATTTTCTGGTAAAGGAAATCCTTGGAGCGAGTGGAAGGTTGATTTCTTCTTTTGGGGAGTGGGGCTTCTAGCGAGTCTTTTGACCCTAGCAATTTTATATTTGATGTAAGAATAGCACCCTGATGTTTCAGGGTGTTTTTGCTTTTTAAAAAATATTGGTCAATTAAAGTCAAAATCCTTGACCTTTTCTGACTAATGTAGTATATTATGAACGTAAGGTAAATGAAAGCCTTACTAGAACACTTATTTAAAGTAAAATAGAAAGAGGTGGGGTCTATGTTTAATCTAGAAATATTCAGAAGTAAAGATAGTCTACTCCTGCTTGAAAAAGAAAAACCAGAAATAGTACGTAGAGTAGCGATTTAGCTAGTCTAAATTTTTTAAAACAAAGGTCAAAGATAGTCAATATCAGTAATAATAACGAAGAAAACAAAAAGAGGTAAAGAATATGAACAACAACTTTAATAATTTTAACAATATGGATGATTTATTTAACCAATTGATGGGTGGTATGCGTGGATATAGTTCTGAAAATCGCCGTTATTTGATTAATGGACGCGAAGTGACACCTGAGGAATTTGCTCATTATCGTGCAACTGGTCAATTGCCAGGAAATGCAGAAGCTGATGGACAAATGCCACAACAGGCTTCAGGTATGAAACAAGACGGTGTCCTTGCTAAACTAGGTCGAAACTTGACAGCAGAAGCGCGTGAGGGCAAGCTGGATCCTGTTATCGGACGAAACAAGGAAATTCAAGAAACATCTGAAATTCTTTCACGCCGTACCAAGAACAATCCTGTTCTAGTCGGAGATGCAGGTGTTGGTAAGACAGCAGTTGTTGAAGGCCTAGCGCAAGCCATTGTGAACGGAGATGTCCCGGCTGCCATTAAGAATAAGGAAATTATTTCCATTGATATCTCAGGTCTTGAGGCTGGTACTCAATACCGTGGTAGCTTTGAAGAAAATGTTCAGAACCTAGTAAATGAAGTGAAAGAAGCAGGGAATATTATCCTCTTCTTTGATGAAATTCACCAAATTCTTGGTGCTGGTAGCACAGGTGATGGTCAAGGGTCTAAAGGTCTTGCTGATATCTTGAAACCAGCTCTTTCACGTGGAGAATTGACAGTGATTGGCGCAACGACTCAAGATGAATACCGTAATACTATCTTGAAATGCAGCCCTTGCTCGTCGTTTCAACGAAGTCAAGGTAAATGCTCCTTCAGCAGAGGATACTTTTAAAATCCTTCAAGGAATTCGTGATCTTTATCAACAACACCACAATGTCATCTTGCCAGATGAAGTTTTGAAAGCAGCAGTAGATTATTCTGTTCAATACATTCCTCAACGTAGCTTGCCAGATAAGGCTATCGACCTTGTCGATGTAACGGCGGCTCACTTAGCAGCTCAGCATCCTGTAACAGATGTGCATGCTGTTGAACGTGAAATTGAGGCAGAAAAAGACAAGCAAGAAAAAGCTGTTGAGGCAGAAGATTTTGAAGCAGCTCTAAACTATAAAACACGCATTGCAGAATTGGAAAAGAAAATCGAAAATCACACAGAAGATATGAAAGTGACTGCAAGTGTCAACGATGTGGCTGAATCTGTAGAGCGAATGACGGGTATTCCAGTCTCACAAATGGGAGCATCAGACATCGAACGTTTGAAAGATATGGGTCATCGTTTGCAGACGAAAGTTATTGGTCAAGATAAGGCCGTTGAAGCAGTAGCAAAAGCTATCCGTCGTAACCGTGCTGGTTTTGATGAAGGTAACCGTCCAATCGGTAGCTTCCTCTTTGTAGGTCCTACTGGTGTTGGTAAGACTGAACTTGCTAAACAATTGGCTCTAGATATGTTTGGAACCAAGGACGCAATCATCCGTTTGGATATGTCTGAATACAGTGACCGCACAGCCGTTTCTAAGCTAATTGGTACAACAGCAGGTTATGTGGGTTATGATGACAATAGCAATACCTTGACAGAACGTGTTCGTCGCAATCCTTACTCTATCATTCTTTTGGATGAGATTGAAAAGGCTGATCCTCAAGTCATTACCCTTCTCCTCCAAGTCTTGGATGATGGTCGTTTGACAGATGGTCAAGGAAATACAGTAAACTTCAAGAACACTGTCATTATCGCAACATCAAATGCTGGATTTGGCTATGAAGCCAACTTAACAGAAGATGCGGATAAACCAGAATTGATGAACCGCTTGAAACCATTTTTCCGTCCAGAATTCCTCAACCGCTTTAACGCAGTTATTGAGTTCTCACACTTGACTAAGGAAGACCTTTCTAAGATTGTGGACTTGATGTTGGCTGAAGTCAACCAAACCTTGGCTAAGAAAGACATTGATTTGTCAGTCAGTCAAGTGGCTAAGGACTATATCACAGAAGAAGGCTATGACGAAGTCATGGGTGTTCGACCTCTCCGTCGCGTGGTTGAGCAAGAAATTCGTGATAAGGTGACAGACTTCCATTTGGATTACCTAGATGCCAAATATCTAGAAGCAGATATGGAAGATGGTGTTTTGGTTATTCGTGAAAAAGCCTAAGACAGAATTTTGAGCATAAAAAAGAAGGAGCCAGCTGAAAAACTGGTTCCTTTTTGTGTTTAAATCACATGACGTTCAAAGGCATCATCTGAAATCCCTTGTTCTAGAATGAGTTTCGCCCATTCTTTAGCAGAAAAGAGGCTGTGATCCTTGTAGTTGCCGCAAGATTCGATGGTTGTTCCAGGGACGTCTTCCCAAGTAGTAGTTTCAGCGATTTCCTTGAGCGAATCCTTGATAACAGCCGCGATTTCAGCACTGGTGTGACGTCCCCACATAATCATGTGGAAGCCTGTACGGCACCCAAATGGTGAACAGTCAATCATGCCGTCGATACGGGTGCGGATGAGTTTCGCCAATAGGTGCTCAATAGTGTGAAGACCAGCGGTAGGAATAGAGTCTTCATTTGGTTGCACCAAGCGAATATCATAATTGGAGATGATGTCCCCCTTTGGTCCTGTTTCTTCCCCAATCAAGCGAACATAGGGTGCTTTAACAATGGTGTGGTCAAGTTCAAAACTTTCAACAATAACTTCTTTTGACATGGTAAATCCTTTCAGTTTTCTTCTTTCATTATAACATAAAGCTGGCTCCTGAGACAGAGAGAAAACCTCTCCGAGGGTGGAGAGGTTCAAATCTTTACTTACGATACAAGCGGTCGTATTGGTAGTAAGGGTCAAAGGTTACGTTGATACCCAGTTTACGAAGGACATTCTTGTCTTCATCAGTCAAGATGATGGTTGAGTGGGCTTCGCTTCCTTTGAGGTTGCCAAGTTCTTCCATAGCACGAGCAGCATCAGGATTTTCTGTAGCTGTGATAGCAAGTGCAATCAGGATTTCATTTGAATGAAGGCGTGGATTGCGGCTACCCAGATGATCGATTTTAAGACCTTGGATTGGCTTAACAACTTCAGGTTCGATTAGTTTTACTTCCTTGGCAATATCAGCTGATTTCTTGATGGCGTTGATAAGAGCAGCTGCTGTAGGACCAAAGAGTTCTGAGTTCTTACCAGTGACAATTTCCCCAGTTGGCAATTCAAGGGCTAGTGCTGGTCCGCCAGTTTCTTCAGCTTTTTGGCGTGCAGCAACAGCAACCTTACGGTCTGCAGGTGTGATGCCGAGATCGTTCATGAGCAACTCAATTTTCTTGACAGCAGATTCGCCCACTTTTTCGGCTTTGAAATCAAGAACAGTCTGATAGTAGCGACGGATGATTTCTTGTTTAGAAGCTTCGACAGCAGATTCATCATCTGTAATAGCGAAACCAACCATGTTGACACCCATATCTGTCGGAGAAGCGTATGGAGATTTACCGAGGATACGTTCTAACATGCGCTTGAGCACTGGGAAGATTTCGATATCACGGTTGTAGTTGACAGTGGTTTCTCCATAGGTTTGAAGATGGAAAGGGTCAATCATGTTGACATCGTCAAGGTCTGCGGTTGCAGCCTCGTAGGCCAAATTGACTGGGTGATGAAGGGGAAGATTCCAAACTGGGAAGGTTTCAAATTTAGCGTAACCAGACTTGATGCCATTGATCTGGTCGTGGTACATATTGGACATACAGGTTGCCAATTTTCCAGAACCAGGTCCAGGAGCGGTTACGACAATCAAGTTACGACTGGTTTTGATGTAGTCATTTTTTCCCATGCCTTCTGGAGAAATGATGTGGTCCATATCCGTTGGATATCCTTTGATTGGATAGTGAAGATAAGAATCAATTCCGTTTTTCTCAAGTTGATTGCGGAAGGCATCTGCAGCGGGTTGGCCAGCGTATTGTGTAATGACAACGGAGCCGACAAAAATTCCTAATTCATTGAATTTATCAATCAAACGAAGAACTTCTTGGTCATAAGAAATGCCCAAGTCACCACGTGCTTTGGAATGCTCGATGTTGCTAGCGTTAATGGCAATTACAACCTCGACTTGCTCTTTCAATTCTTGCAAGAGCTTGATTTTGTTGTCAGGCTCATAACCAGGAAGAACACGAGCAGCGTGGAAATCTTCTAACATTTTGCCACCAAACTCCAAGTAGAGCTTGCCGTCAAATTGGTTAATGCGCTCCAAGATATGGTCGCGCTGTAGATTCAAATATTGTTCAGAACTAAAAGCTTGTTTTTTCATTTTTTTACCTCTGACCTCTATTATAATAAAAAATTGGTAGTTAGGAAACTATGGAGTTAAAAAAGGAATCAAAAAGATTAGGCAAACGCTTGCACAAAACTCTGAAAAGCGCTATCATAGACTATAGATTATTAAAATAATGAGGTAAGAAGATGCAAGAAAAGTGGTGGCACAATGCCGTAGTCTATCAAGTTTATCCTAAGAGCTTTATGGATAGCAACGGAGATGGAATTGGCGATTTGCCAGGAATTACTAGTAAGTTAGACTATCTAGCCAAGCTAGGAATCACAGCGATTTGGCTGTCTCCCGTTTATGACAGTCCTATGGATGATAATGGCTATGATATTGCTGATTATCAAGCGATTGCAGCTATTTCGGAACCATGGAGGATATGGACCAACTGATTGCGGAAGCTAAGAAGCGTGATATTCGTATCATCATGGACTTAGTGGTCAATCATACCTCGGATGAACATGCCTGGTTTGTCGAGGCATGTGAAAATCCTGACAGCCCTGAGCGAGACTACTATATCTGGCGCGATGAACCTAACGATTTAGACTCTATCTTTAGCGGGTCTGCTTGGGAATATGATGAAAAGTCAGGTCAATACTATCTCCACTTTTTCAGTAAGAAACAGCCGGATCTCAACTGGGAAAATGAAAAACTTCGTCAGAAAATTTATGAGATGATGAACTTTTGGATTGATAAAGGGATTGGTGGTTTCCGCATGGATGTTATTGATATGATTGGGAAAATTCCTGACGAGAAGGTAGTCAATAATGGTCCTATGCTCCACCCCTATCTCAAGGAAATGAATCAGGCGACCTTTGGCGATAAGAATCTCTTGACAGTAGGGGAGACTTGGGGAGCAACGCCTGAGATTGCTAAGTTCTACTCAGATCCAAAGGGACAAGAGTTGTCTATGGTCTTCCAGTTTGAACATATCGGTCTTCAGTATCAGGAAGGTCAGCCTAAATGGCACTATCAAAAAGAACTGAATATTGCTAAGTTAAAAGAAATCTTCAACAAATGGCAGACAGAGTTAGGAGTTGAAGATGGCTGGAATTCGCTCTTCTGGAACAATCATGACCTCCCTCGTATCGTCTCAATCTGGGGAAATGACCAGGAATACCGCGAAAAATCTGCCAAAGCTTTTGCAATCTTGCTTCATCTTATGAGAGGAACTCCTTATATCTACCAAGGTGAGGAGATTGGGATGACCAACTATCCGTTTGAAACGCTGGATCAAGTAGAAGATATTGAATCCCTTAACTATGCGCGTGAGGCTCTTGAAAAAGGCGTTCCGATGGAAGAAATTATGGACAGTATCCGTGTAATCGGACGTGACAATGCCCGTACTCCAATGCAATGGGATAATAGTAAAAACGCTGGTTTCTCAACAGGTCAACCTTGGTTAGCAGTGAATCCAAACTATCAAGCAATTAATGTTCAAGAAGCGCTGGCAAATCCAGATTCTATTTTTTATACTTATCAGAAACTGGTTCAAATCCGTAAGGAAAACAGCTGGCTGATTCGAGCTGACTTTGAATTGCTTGATACAACTGACAAGGTCTTCGCCTATATCCGTAAAGATGGCGACCGTCGTTTCCTAGTTGTGGCCAACTTGTCCAATGAAGAGCAAGACTTGACCGTAGAAGGAAACGTCAAATCGGTCTTAATTGAAAACACCGTGGCTCAAGAAGTTTTTGAAAAACAAATCTTAGCTCCATGGGATGCTTTCTGTGTGGAATTACTATAAATATTTTTTACAGAAAAATTTAAAATTGAAATCGTATAAAAACAAGGAAGGACTGTATGAAAGACAGATATCCTTTGTTTTTTTATTCCTAAAGTTTATAAACTTTCATTCTAGAAATTCAATTAACTTTACAAATTTCCACTATTTTGGTAAAATAAACTTATGTTATAAAAACTAACATAAAGGAGAAAGAAGATGAAGACAAAAAAGCGTGTCCTTAGTGCAGGCCTGACCTTTGCTGCTGCTTTGCTTTTAGCTGCTTGCGGACAATCAGGTTCAGATACAAAAACTTACTCATCAACCTTTAGTGGAAACCCAACTACATTTAATTATTTATTAGACTACTACGCTGATAATACAGCTATTATTACTAACCTAGTTGATGGCTGCTTGAAAATGATAACCATGGAAACCTAGTTCCATCTTTGGCAGAAGACTGGTCTGTTTCAAGCGACGGTCTGACTTATACCTACAAATTGAGAAAAGATGCCAAATGGTTCACAGCTGACGGTGAAGAGTACGCCCCAGTCAAGGCACAGGATTTTGTGACAGGGATCAAGTACGCAGTGGACAATAAATCACAGGCCATTGACTTGATTCAAAACTCGATAAAGGGCTTGAATGATTATATTACAGGAGCGAATTCTGACTTTTCTAAGGTTGGGGTGAAGGCCATTGACGACCAGACTGTTGAGTATACTTTGGCACGCCCAGAACCTTACTGGAACTCAAAAACAACCAACAGTATTCTTTTCCCAGTGAATGAAGAGTTTCTAAACTCAAAAGGGAAAGATTTTGGTACCCTATCTCCAGATAGCATTCTCTACAGCGGACCTTATTTGTTAAAAGATTTCACATCAAAATCATCTATCGAGTATGTGAAGAATCCGCATTACTATGATCATGACAAAGTATCAATTGAACACGTAAAATTGGCTTACTTTGATGGTTCAGACCAAGAATTGACCATCCGTAATTTTGAAAGTGGAGCTTATTCTATCGCTGGGGTTTATCCAAATAGTTCTAACTTTGCTAAGACTAAGGAAAAATATAAGGATAATATCGTTTATAGTTTGCAGGACAAGACTTCTTGGTATTTCAATTTCAATGTCAATCGTAAGGCTTACAATCACACTGCTAAAACGACAGATGAGCAGAAGAAGTCGACTGAGACAGCTGTCTTGAACAAGAACTTCCGCCAAGCAGTGAACTTTGCCTTGGACCGTACAGCCTATTCTGCTCAGTCAAATGGGGAAGAAGCAGCTAGCAAGACCCTTCGTAACACCCTAGTGCCTCCTACATTTGTCCAAGTCGGAGACAAGACCTTTGGAGAAGTAGTGGCTTCTAAATTGGTTAACTATGGCACAGAATGGTCAGGTATTAACTTGGCAGATGCTCAGGATGCCTATTTCAACAAAGAAAAGGCCCAAGCAAAATTCGCGGAAGCTAAAAAAGAATTGGCAAGTCAAGGTGTGACCTTCCCAATTCACTTGGATGTGGCAGTTGATCAGACAAGTAAAAATGCCGTGACAGGCATGAACTCAGTTAAACAGACCCTTGAGTCAGTTTTAGGTGCTGATAACATTGTCATTGATGTTCAACAACTTTCAACGGATGATTTTAATAATGTAGCCTTCTTAGCACCGACACCAGCTGATCGTGACTATGATTTGAACTTTGATGGTTGGGTAGGTGACTACCAAGATCCATCAACGTATCTCAATCCTTTCAATGCAGAGGATGGATTCTACCTCAAGATCTTTGGTCTAGATGCTCAGGAAGATAAAGCTAAGATTGCTAGCTTGGGTCTTGATACTTATACCAAGATGCTTAAAGATGCAGATAGTGAAAATAAAGATGTAGCCAAACGCTATGAAAAATATGCTGAAGCACAGGCTTGGATGATTGACAATTCTCTGATTATGTCAGCTATGTCAAGTGGTGGAACAGCATCTGTAACCAAAGTAACGCCATTTACAAGAGGGTATTCACTAGTCGGCATCAAGGGTGACGGCAATAACTACAAGTATATGAAACTGCAAAAAGATACTGTAACAACCAAACAGTATGAAGAAGCTAAGACCAAATGGGAGCAAGAAAGCAAAAAAGCAATCGAAAAAGCCCAAAAAGAAGCAGAAAATCATGTTAAATAATGATGAATAGCTTTTTACAGAGAATCATAAAGACAAACATCAGTTTTGGTGCTTGTCTTTTTAAATCACTCGGCTATTGAAAACTGAGAAATGATTTGTTTTGTGCTAAAATAGATTGAAACTAATACTCAATAAAAATCAAAGAGTAACTGAGAAGTTAGCTCAAAGTACAGCTTTGAGGTGGTAGATAGAACTGACGAAGTCAGCTCAAAATACTGTTTTGAGGTTGCAGATGGACGCTGACGTGGTTTGAAGAGATTTTCGAAGAGTATAAGTGCTTATGAGGTCCAAATTCTCTCTTTTACTATAGTTAAGCAGATGTAAAGATAAATGACAAGGAAGAGACTATGTACGACTATCTAATCGTTGGTGCTGGTTTGTCGGGAGCAATTTTTGCTTATGAGGCGACTAAGCGTGGAAAAAAAGTAAAAGTAATTGATAAACGTGACCACATTGGTGGAAATATCTACTGTGAAAATGTAGAAGGAGTTAATGTTCATAAATATGGTGCCCATATCTTTCATACTTCTAATAAAAAAGTTTGGGATTATGTGAATCAATTCGCTGAATTTAACAATTATATCAACTCGCCTCTAGCTAATTACAAGGGTAGCCTTTATAATCTACCTTTCAATATGAATACTTTCTATGCTATGTGGGGTACAAAAACTCCTCAAGAAGTGAAAGATAAGATTGCTGAGCAAACGGCTCATATGAAGGACGTTGAACCTAAAAACTTAGAGGAACAGGCTATCAAGTTGATCGGTCCAGATATTTATGAAAAATTGATTAAAGGATATACTGAAAAGCAATGGGGACGTTCTGCGACTGACCTTCCACCCTTTATCATCAAACGTCTACCAGTTCGTTTGACTTTTGATAATAACTACTTTAATGACCGTTACCAAGGAATTCCAATCGGTGGGTATAATGTCATTATTGAAAATATGTTGAAGGATGTGGAAGTAGAACTTGGAGTTGACTTTTTTGCCAATCGTCAGGAATTAGAAGCTTCTGCTGAAAAAGTTGTCTTTGCAGGGATGATTGACCAATACTTTGATTATAAATATGGTGAGTTAGAATACCGTAGCCTTCGTTTTGAGAATGAAGTTCTAGATGAGGAAAACTATCAAGGAAACGCAGTTGTTAACTACACAGAACGTGAAATTCCTTATACTCGCATTATTGAGCATAAACACTTTGAGTATGGTACACAGGAGAAAACGGTTATTACTCGTGAATACCCAGCTGATTGGAAACGTGGAGATGAACCTTATTATCCAATCAATGATGAGAGAAACAATGCTATATTTGCCAAATATCAGGAAGAAGCGGCAACAAATGACAAGGTTATTTTCTGTGGTCGTTTAGCAGATTATAAATACTATGACATGCATGTGGTCATCGAACGGGTCCTGAATGTTGTAGAGGAAGAGTTGGGATATTAATGCAACGATTCTATAATTTTAGAATTTTTGCTACTTAAGATTTTTAGAAGTAAAGCGAACAAGATTGTTTTCTGTCGGTCAGAAGAGAATCTATGTTGGCTTTTTGTTTTATGTAGATGACCAATTTATACTTATGTAAAATCAAAGAACATCTTTTATTGGCAGTTTGCTCAAGGAATATCGTAGCCCAAATATGTACTTTAAAATTCAACAGTTCTTATAAGTATTCTTGTATTCTAGGGAATCGATGCTAGAGTTTTTGCTAAAAATCTATCATATATATTCTCAAAATAGGAGAATTTTCTACTATTTTTGATTTTAAATAAGTATAAAACAGAATACTATTTGATATTTAGAGATAGTATCAATAAGTCCTTTGTTATGTGAATTAGTTAAGAAGTATTTAACCTTATTCATATTTTTTCAGAGTTGTTGTTTAAAAAATAATTTTCAAAAATTCAGAAAATTATATTGACAGGACTTTAAAAAGGGTCTATAATGGATAGAAAAACAAAGGAGAAGACTATGAAAACAAGAAAAGTATTGGCTCTTGCGGGAGTCACTTTATTAGCAACTGGTGTCTTAGCGGCTTGTTCTGGTGGTTCTGCTACTAAAGGTGAGCAGACCTTTGCATTTACTTACGAGACAGACCCAGATAATCTCAACTATTTGACGACCAGCAAGGCAGCTACTTCAAACATTACTAGTAATGTCATTGATGGATTGCTTGAAAATGACCGTTATGGGAATCTTATTCCCTCTATGGCAGAGGACTGGTCAGTTTCTAAAGATGGTTTGACCTACACTTATAAAATTCGTAAAGACGCCAAGTGGTATACTGCAGAAGGTGAAGAATATGCTCCTGTTAAGGCTCAGGACTTTGTGACAGGTCTTAAATATGCAACAGATAAGAAATCACAAGCCCTTTACTTGGTACAAGATTCAATCAAAGGTCTGGATGCCTATGCAAAAGGTGAGACCACAGACTTTGTTCAAGTCGGGATTAAAGCCCTTGACGATCAAACGGTCCAATACACCTTGAACAAACCTGAAACTTTTTGGAATTCTAAAACAACTATGGGTGTACTTGCGCCAGTCAATGAAGAATTTTTGAACTCAAAAGGGGATGATTTTGCCAAAGCTACGGATCCAAGCAGTATCTTGTATAATGGTCCTTATTTGTTAAAATCTCTTGTGGCTAAATCTTCCGTTGAATTTGCGAAAAATCCTAACTACTGGGATAAGGATAATGTTCATGTTGACAAGATTAAATTGTCATTCTGGGATGGTCAAGATACCAGCAAACCAGCAGAAAACTTTAAGGATGGAAGCTTTACAGCAGCTCGTCTCTATCCAACAAGTGCAAGTTTCGCAGAGCTTGAGAAGAGTATGAAAGACAATATTGTCTATACTCAACAAGACTCGACTACGTATCTAGTGGGAACAAATATTGATCGTCAGTCCTATAAATATACTTCTAAGACTAGCGACGAACAAAAGACATCTACTAAAAAGGCTCTCTTAAACAAGGATTTCCGTCAGGCTATTCCTTTTGGTTTTGATCGTACAGCATATGCTTCACAAGTGAACGGTGCCAGTGGTGCAAGCAAAATCTTGCGTAATCTCTTTGTGCCACCAACATTTGTTCAAGCAGATGGGAAAAACTTTGGCAATATGGTCAAAGAAAAATTAGTAACCTATGGGGAAGAATGGAAGGATGTTAATCTGGCTGATGCACAAGATGGTCTCTACAATCCAGAAAAAGCCAAGGCCGAATTTGCCAAGGCTAAGTCAGCTTTACAGGCAGAGGGAGTACACTTCCCAATTCATTTAGATATGCCAGTTGACCAGACAGCAACTACAAAAGTTCAACGTGTTCAATCTTTCAAACAATCGGTTGAAGAAACCTTGGGTACAGATAATGTCGTAATTGATATTCAACAACTACAAAAAGATGAAGTCTTGAATATTACCTACTTTGCTGAAACAGCAGCTGGGGAAGATTGGGATATTTCAGATAATGTTGGTTGGTCTCCAGACTTTGCGGATCCATCAACTTATCTCGATATTATCAAACCATCAGTTGGTGAAAACACTAAAACCTACCTGGCTTGATTCTGGTACAGATAATGCTGCAGCTAAAACTGTAGGTCTAAACGACTATGAGAAATTAGTAACTGAAGCTGGAAATGAGACAACAGATGTAGCAAAACGATATGATAAATATGCTACAGCCCAAGCTTGGTTGACAGATAGTGCCTTGATTATCCCAACAACAACACTTACTGGTCGCCCAATCTTGTCTAAGATGGTACCATTTACGATGCCGTTTGCCTTCTCTGGTAACAAGGGGACAAGTGATCCACTCCTATACAAATACTTGGAACTTCAAGATAAGGCAGTCACTGTAGATGAATACCAAAAAGCTCAAGATAAATGGATGAAAGAAAAAGAAGAATCCAATAAAAAAGCGCAAGAAGAACTTGCCAAACATGTGAAATAGAGGAAAAGGAGTTGGTTTGTAGCCGACTCCTTTATATTCTTCGAAAATCTCTTCAAACCACGTCAGCTCTATCTGATGACTTCAAAGTCATACTTTAGAGTTGCTTGTGGCTAACTTTCCTAGTTAGCTCTTTGATTTTTCATTGAGTATTAGCTATCTTTCTAGTAAAAAAATCCTGAGAACTTTCTAACTCTCAGGATGTTTTCGTGTTTACTGTTGTGGTTGTTGAAATTGAGGGGCCTGTGGTTGCTGTTGGACTTTGTTGTACAGGTTGTCCTTGATTAGGATTCAGTTAGCTGGAGCATTGTTGGGCTGATTGGCTACGGGTAGGTGTTTGACTTGTGTGGTTGAACTTTCAGATGTCGTAGAAGGACTCTCTACTTCTGACTGTGTTTGTTGTGTATCAGGTGTACTCCATGTATTTCTTGCTCCGTTTAGGAAAGACAAACTGCACCACTTTCTATATAGTCCCTCAGGCATTGTCCAATCTCCAGGATGGTTATTTTTGAGTAGAGGTAGCTCATCATAGCTACGATAAACTCTAGCAGCAACTGTGAGACCATCACCTACAATAGGGTGTGAGACGAGTTTGCTATAACCTGTCCAAACAGCCATTGAATACTTTACGAGTATAACCGACAAACAGTTTCATCTGGTGCTACAAAGTTGATTCGACTTGATATGATTTTTCGATTTCTTCATCTGTATAGTTCGAAGTACCTGTTTTACCAGCTTGAGGAATTCCAGGCAGATAGGCATTTCCACGACCAGTTCCAGATGTCAAGACTGTTTTTCATCATTTCTGTCATCATGTAAGCAGTCGACTCTTTCATGGCTCTTGTACCAGGGTCAGAAAATTCTTTTTCGCTACCATCGCTAAAGACAACTTTATTGATGTACATTGGTTTGTGGTAAATACCACCATTTGCGAATGCGGCATAGGCGGTGGCCATTTTTTCACTACTTGCCCCGTACTGTTTACTAGATTCGGTAGTATTACTTGAAATAGCATTTGAGTAGTGAATACTAGGATAGTCGATTCCTAAACCATTTAGGAAGTTTTTGGCTCTATCTAAGCCAACCTTGTTTAGTGTCTCAACGGCGGGTACGTTACGAGATTGTTGAAGGGCATATTGCAGAGTAATATTACCAAAATATGCTCGATCCCAGTTGTAGACAGGTGTGCTTGTTCCCGGATAGTTATAAGGAATATCATTGACCATAGTTGCAGTGGAATCATATACACCGTATTCTATGGCAGGTGCATAATCGGTGATTGGTTTCATTGTTGAACCCCAGTCACGATTGGTTTCCACAGCTTGGTTGGTACCAAATGAAACGTTACTTGCTTGGTGACGAGCTCCAAGTTGGGCGATGACTTTACCATTGGAAACATCTACGACCGTAGATGCGACTTGCAAATCATCGTCAGGATAAGAGACATACTCATCTGTAGTTGTAGATATCCCAAAGTCGTTGTTGAATTCCTCTTGGTCTACATTTGTGTAAACTTCCATCCCAGTAGTTAGAAGATTATATCCAGTTTCTTGTTCTACTTGTTCAATAACCTCTTTTGAGATAGTTATCCATATATGCTGGGATAAGCTATTGCACTGACTTTTAAGACTTTGTAAAACCATCAGTGATAGGTGTGTTGACAGCTTTTCTCATACTGCTCAGCACTAATGTAATCTTGACCCTCTCATCTCTGAAAGAACCAAATTACGACGGTCTAGTGCAGCTTCTGGATGAGAGTAAGGATCGTATTGGTTTAGGGTGCCTGAGGCATACCTGCTAGTAAAGCTAGTTGAGGTAGAGATAAATCCTCTCAGATCTTTTCCATAGTAATTTTTGGGCTGCTGTCTGCATTCCATAGTTTACCATTTGACATATAGACCTTTATTGATGTAGTAGGTCAGAATTTCCTGTTTTGGTGGCTTTTTTGCTCCAATTGGATAGCTAGCCAAGCTTCTTGTGCTTTTACGTGAGATGGTTTTGATCCGAAGTTGATGTTGAGAAAGTAGGTCAACTTAATCAACTGCTGGGTTAGGGTTGATCCTCCCTGTAGAGAGTTGCTTTTGTAAGTTACGTAAAGAATGCTCCCCATAATCCGAATCGTATCGATCACCTCTGATGGTCGAAAAAGAAGCGATGGTCTTCGATCGACACGATAGCCTTTGACCAAATCAGTAGGAATTTCGTTAGCTTGAGCGTTTACTCGGCGTTCAGAGCCCAGATCGGCAATGAGTTCGTTATTATTGTCATAAATCTTACTAGAAGTTGTTGCAACTAATTTACTATCTGATAGGGCTGGAGCTTTGCTCACGAAAATAGAGAAAACACCCTCCTCCCAATAGAAATAATGCGATAAAGAGAGTTAGGAAAACAGATTCCACATACTTTAACTATTCGCATAAGATATGTATTTATTCATCTTGTTTTACCACCTAATAAATGTTCTTTGATAACATTGAGATAGGGAATTTGAGGGAAGACACCGGCCTTGATTTCATATCCATATTCTCGAATATATCCAAGTGGCATTGATTTTTGTCCCTTATCTTGATGATAGAAGCGAATCAAATCGAATGCCGGCAATAAGTAGGTTTCTTGCTGAGAAGAAAAGTGAAGAAGGACAAAGCAGATTCCTTGTTGGGCAAGGACTTGTTCCATATGCTGAATCTGATGTGGATGGAAATTTTTCATCGGAATCGCACGTTTTTGTTTTGTTTCCTTAGCTTCAAAGTCGATGTAATATCCATTATAAACGCCAGAATAGTCTGTCGTTGAAGCTTGTCGAAAATAGGCTTCAACAATCTTGGCACGACTCCGTTGTGGATAGTCCACTCGTACGATTTGAATAGGGGTTGGTTTCTTATGTATAACAGCTAAGCCCTGAGACAAATAGTAGTCGTTGGTAGCATTGATCATCTTTTCAAAAGACATTCCTCGATTTGCGAAATTTTTGGGTTGAGAAAGAGATGTTTGTCTTTTTTGTGATGAAATTTTATGAGGATAGTTGACCATAATTCTCCTTATTGGTACAATAACATCACTCTATTATATCATAAATTTGCACAGGAAGGGTTAAAAATGACTACAGCTTTGGTTTTAGGCTATTCTGCTTTTGATTTGGGTTTGTTTTCTGACAAGGATCCTCGTCTTAAATTGATTAAAAAAGCGATACGTAAAGATTTAGAAGCTATGGCAGCAGATGGGGTGACTTGGCTTGTATTTACAGGGACTTTGGGCTTTGAATATTGGGTTTTAGAGGTTGCTCAGGAAATGAAGACAGAGTACGGTTTCCAGTTAGCCACCATATTTTTGCTTTTGAAACCCATGGGGAAAATTGGAATGAAGGCAATCAGATGAAACTGAGTCGCTTTAAGCAGGTAGACTTTGTCAAATATGCCTATCCTCGTTATGAACACAAGGGGCAGTTAAGAGACTACCAGCAGTTTTTACTGGAAAACACGAACAGTTCCTATCTTTTTTATGATGAAGAAAATGAAACGAAACTAGCTTATTTTTACCAAAAGATGAAAAATCAAGAGGACTATTTTATAAAGAGATTAACATTTGATCAGTTAAATGAACTTGCTGAAAATTTTTCCGAAAATTGAAGCTTTGACCTTGATTTTTGTTTGGCTTTTTTTATATAATAATACTAGCAAGCAAGAATGGAGAGAGACATGGCAAGTATTATTTTTTCAGCGAAAGATATTTTTGAACAAGAGTTTGGGCGTGAAGTCCGTGGGTATAGCAAGGTAGAAGTTGATGAGTTTTTAGACGATGTCATTAAGGATTATGAAACCTATGCTGCCTTGGTCAAGTCACTTCGTCAGGAAATTGCGGATTTGAAGGAAGAATTAGCTCGTAAACCGAAACCTTCACCAGTTCAAGCAGAGCCTATGGAAGCGGCAACTACAAGTTCTATGACGAATTTTGATATTTTGAAACGCCTGAATAGATTGGAAAAAAAGAAGTGTTTTGGTAAACAAATTTTAGATAACTCAGATTTCTAAGTAGTTATTTGAGATGTGCAATTTTTGGATAATCGCGTGAGGAGAGTTGCTTCTCATGAGGAAAGTCCATGCTAGCACAGGCTGTGATGCCTGTAGTGTTTGTGCTAGGCGAAACCATAAGCCTAGGGACGAGAAATCGTTACGGCAGTTGAAATGGCTAAGTCCTTGGATAGGCCAGAGTAGGCTTGAAAGTGCCACAGTGACGGAGTCTTTCTGGAAACGGAGAGAGTGGAACGCGGTAAACCCCTCAAGCTAGCAACCCAAATTTTGGTCGGGGCATGGAGTACGCGGAAACGAACGTAGTATTCTGACTGCTATCAGCTAGAGCTGTTAGTGGTAGACAGATGATTATCGAAGGAAGTGGTCCTAGTCACTTCTGGAACAAAACATGGCTTATAGAAAATTGCATATAGGTTGGGGCTGAGAAATTTTCTCAACCTCATTTTTTAAAGTGGACATATAGAAAGGTCTTGCAAGACTGTAACATGAAAAAAGAATTTAATTTAATTGCAACTGTGGCAGCAGGTCTTGAAGCTGTTGTGGGACGAGAAGTGCGAGAGTTGGGCTACGATTGTCAGGTTGAAAATGGACGTGTTCGTTTTCAAGGAGACGTGAGAGCCATTATCGAAACCAACCTCTGGCTTCGGGCAGCAGACCGTATCAAGATTATCGTAGGAACGTTTCCCAGCTAAGACTTTTTGAAGAGCTGTTTCAGGGAGTTTTCGCTCTAGGTTGGGAAAATTATTTACCACTCGGAGCTCGGTTCCCGATTTCCAAGGCCAAATGTGTTAAATCTAAACTTCACAATGAGCCGAGTGTACAGGCTATTTCTAAGAAAGCTGTTGTCAAGAAATTGCAGAAACACTATGCTCGCCCAGAAGGTGTTCCTCTGATGGAGAATGGCCCAGAGTTTAAGATTGAGGTCTCTATTCTCAAAGATGTGGCAACTGTCATGATTGATACGACCGGGTCTAGCCTCTTTAAACGTGGTTATCGTATGGAAAAGGGTGGCGCTCCTATCAAGGAAAACATGGCGGCAGCTATTTTACAACTTTCTAACTGGTATCCAGACAAGCCTTTGATTGATCCAACCTGTGGTTCGGGTACTTTCTGTATCGAGGCGGTTATGATTGCTCGAAAGATGGCTCCAGGTCTACGTCGCTCTTTTGCATTTGAGGAGTGGAACTGGATTAGCGATCGCTTGATTCAAGAAGTGCGCACAGAGGCGGCTAAAAAAGTGGACCGTGAGCTGGAACTGGATATTATGGGCTGTGATATTGATGCTCGCATGGTGGAAATTGCTAAAGCTAATGCTCAGGCAGCTGGTGTTGCAGGAGACATTACTTTTAAGCAGATGCGCGTTCAGGATTTACGTTCTGATAAAATCAATGGCGTGATTATCTCAAATCCGCCTTATGGAGAACGTTTATCAGATGATGCAGGGGTGACCAAGCTTTATGCTGAGATGGGGCAAGTATTTACACCACTGAAAACTTGGAGTAAGTTTATCCTAACTAGTGATGAAGCATTTGAAAGTAAGTATGGTAGTCAGGCGGATAAGAAACGTAAGTTATACAACGGAACCTTGAAAGTGGATCTGTATCAATATTTTGGTCAGCGTGTTAAACGCCAAGAGTTAAAATAGAAAGGAATACCCATGAGTAAGAAAAGACGGAATCGTCATAAAAAAGAAGTCCAAGAACCGCGATTTGATTTTGATGAAGCAAAAGAGCTAACAGTTGGTCAAGCCATTCGTAAAAATGAAGAAGTGGAAGCAGGGGTCTTGCCTGAGGATTCCATTTTGGACAAGTATGTTAAACAACATAAAGATGAAATCGAAGCAGATAAGTTTGCGACTCGTCAATACAAAAAAGAGGAGTTAGTCGAAACTCAGAGTCTGGATGATTTAATTCAAGAGGTGCGTGAGGCTGTAGAGGAGTCAGAAGCTTCTTCGGAGGAAGTTCCATCTTCTGAAGACATCTTACCACCCTTGCCTCTGGACGATGAGGAGCAAGGCTTGGATTCTCTATTGCTAGAGGATGAAAATCCAATAGAAATGACTGAAGAAGTGGAAGAGGAGCAAAACCTTTCTCGTCTGGAACAAGAAGGCTCAGAAAAGAAAGCAAAAAAGGATTTGTTTTAACCGCTTTGGCGTTTGTATCAGTGATTATCTGTGTCAGTGCTTATTATGTTTACCGTCAAGTGAATCGCTCAACACAGGAAATCCAAACTTCTCAATCATCGTCTAGCGAGCAGAATGTTCAGCCGATTTTAGAAGATTTCAATAGCCAATACGATGCCTTTTATACAGATAGCAATAAAACGGCTTTGAAGAATAGCCAGTTTGATAAACTGAGTCAACTCAAAACCTTGCTTGATAAGCTGGAAGGTAGTCGTGAACATACGCTTGCCAAATCGAAGTATGATAGTCTAGCAACGCAAATCAAGGCCATTCAAGATGTCAATGCTCAATTTGAAAAACAAGCTATTGTGGATGGTGTTTTGGATACCAATGCCAAAGTCAAATCGGATGCTAAATTTACGGATATTAAAACTGGAAATACGGAGCTTGATAAAGTGCTAGATAAGGCTATCAGTCTTGGTAAGAGTCAGCAAACAAGTGTTTCTAGCTCAAGTTCAAGTCAAACTAGCAGTTCAAACTCTAGTCAAACAAGTTCAAATACGATTAGTGAGACAAAACCAAGTAGTTCAAATGAGACTAGAAGTAGTCGCAGTGAAGTCAATATGGGTCTCTCGAGTGCAGGGGTTGCTGTTCAAAGAAGTGCTAGTCGTGTTGCCTATAATCAGTCTGCTATTGATGATAGTAACAACTCTGCCTGGGATTTTGCGGATGGTGTCTTAGAACAAATTTTAGCGACTTCACGTTCACGTGGATATATCACTGGTAACCAATATATCCTTGAACGTGTTAATATCGTTAATGGCAATGGTTATTACAACCTCTACAAGCCAGATGGAACCTATCTCTTTACCCTTAACTGTAAGACAGGATACTTTGTTGGAAATGGTTCTGGACATGCGGATGCCTGGACTTCTAAGTAGCCGTTACAAAATTCTTTCTTTTCAAAAGTAAAAATGATAAAATAAAACAAATTAAATAAGAGGAGTGTCAAATGACAAAAGCTAACTTTGGTGTCGTAGGTATGGCCGTAATGGGTCGTAACCTTGCCCTTAATATTGAATCTCGTGGTTACACAGTTGCTATCTACAACCGTAGTAAAGAAAAAACTGAAGATGTAATTGCTTGCCATCCTAAAAAGAACTTTGTACCAAGCTATGACGTTGAAAGTTTTGTAAACTCAATCGAAAAACCTCGTCGTATCATGCTCATGGTTCAAGCTGGACCTGGTACAGATGCTACTATCCAAGCCCTTCTTCCACACCTTGACAAGGGTGATATCTTGATTGACGGCGGAAACACTTTCTACAAAGATACAATCCGTCGTAATGAAGAATTGGCAAACTCAGGCATTAACTTTATCGGTACTGGGGTTTCTGGTGGTGAAAAAGGTGCTCTTGAAGGTCCTTCTATCATGCCTGGTGGACAAAAAGAGGCCTACGAATTGGTTGCGGATGTTCTTGAAGAAATCTCAGCTAAAGCACCAGAAGATGGCAAACCATGTGTGACTTACATCGGTCCTGATGGAGCTGGTCACTATGTGAAAATGGTTCACAACGGTATCGAGTATGGTGATATGCAATTGATCGCAGAAAGCTATGACTTGATGCAACACTTGCTAGGTCTTTCAGCAGAAGATATGGCTGAAATCTTTACTGAGTGGAACAAGGGTGAATTAGACAGCTACTTGATTGAAATCACAGCTGATATCTTGAGCCGTAAAGACGACGAAGGTCAAGATGGACCAATCGTAGACTACATCCTTGATGCTGCAGGTAACAAGGGAACTGGTAAATGGACTAGCCAATCATCACTTGACCTTGGTGTGCCATTGTCACTCATCACAGAATCAGTATTTGCACGTTACATCTCTACTTACAAAGAAGAACGTGTACATGCTAGCAAGGTTCTTCCAAAACCAGCTGCCTTCAAATTTGAAGGAGACAAGGCTGAGTTGATTGAAAAGATTCGTCAAGCCCTTTACTTCTCAAAAATCATTTCATACGCACAAGGTTTTGCGCAATTGCGTGTAGCTTCTAAAGAAAACAACTGGAATTTGCCATTTGCAGACATCGCATCTATCTGGCGTGATGGCTGTATCATCCGTTCTCGTTTCTTGCAAAAGATTACAGATGCTTACAATCGTGATGCAGACCTTGCGAACCTTCTTTTGGATGAGTACTTCTTGGATGTTACTGCTAAGTACCAACAAGCAGTGCGTGATATCGTAGCTCTTGCTGTTCAAGCTGGTGTACCAGTACCAACATTCTCAGCAGCTATTACTTATTTTGATAGCTACCGTTCAGCTGACCTTCCAGCTAACTTGATCCAAGCGCAACGTGACTACTTTGGTGCCCACACTTACCAACGTAAAGACAAAGAAGGAACATTCCACTACTCTTGGTATGACGAAAAATAAGTAGGTCTGCCATGGGGAAACGGATTTTATTACTTGAGAAAGAACGAAATCTAGCTCATTTTTTAAGTTTGGAACTCCAAAAAGAGCAATACCGAGTTGATCAGGTTGAGGAGGGGCAAAAGGCCCTCTCCATGGCTCTTCAGACAGACTATGACTTGATTTTATTGAATGCTCGTCTGGGGGATATGACAGCCCAGGATTTTGCAGAGAAGCTGAGTCGGACTAAGCCAGCTTCAGTGATAATGGTCTTGGACCATCGCGAAGAATTGCAAGATCAGATTGAGACAATCCAACGCTTTGCCGTTTCTTACATCTATAAGCCAGTTATTATTGAGAATCTGGTAGCTCGTATTTCAGCGATTTTCCGAGGTCGGGACTTCATCGACCAACACTGTAGTCAGATGAAGGTTCCAACGTCTTACCGCAATCTGCGTATGGATGTAGAACATCATACCGTTTATCGTGGCGAGGAGATGATTGCTCTGACGCGCCGTGAGTATGACCTTTTGGCTACTCTTATGGGAAGCAAGAAAGTTCTGACTCGTGAGCAGTTGTTGGAAAGTGTCTGGAAGTATGAAAGTGCGACCGAAACAAATATCGTGGATGTCTATATCCGTTATCTACGTAGCAAGCTTGATGTAAAAGGTCAAAAAAGCTACATTAAAACCGTGCGTGGTGTCGGTTACACCATGCAAGAATAGAAAGCAGTTGCAGTTATGTAATTGCTTTTTTTGAGGAGTTTTTGTATATTGACATGCGATTTTGTATTTGCTAAAATCAGTTATGGAGGATACATCTAATGAAAATAGTAAAAAAATTGATGCAAATCGCATTAGCAGTCTTTTTCTTTGGTTTGCTAGCGACAAGTGCAGTATTAGCGGATGATGCTGATTCAGAAGGTTGGCATTTGTCAAAGAAAATGGTAGAACCTACTACAAGAAGGGGGAACTCAAAGAAAAGGCTTGGCGAGTGATTGATGGCAAGTACTATTATTTTGATCATGTATCAGGAGAGATGGTTGTCGGCTGGCAATATATCCCGTTTCCATCTAAAGGTAGTACAATTGGTCCGTACCCAAATGGTTTAAGATTAGAATCTATGCCAATGCCACAATGGTATTACTTTGGTCAAGATGGGGTTCTTCAAGAATTTGTTGGCAAGCAAGTTTTAGAGGCAAAAACTGCTACAAATACCAACAAACATCATGGGGAACAATATGATAGCCCAGCAGAGAAACGAACCTATTATTTTGAAGATAAACGTGATTATCACACCTTAAAAACCGGCTGGATTTCTGACGAAGGGCATTGGTATTATTTACAGAAGGATGGTAGCTTCGATGCTCGTATCGACAGTTTAACGGTTGGGGAGCTAGTGCGTGGTTGGACAAATGATAACTCAACTTGGTACTATCTAGATCCAACAAGTGCTGCAATGCAAACAGGTTGGAAATACCTTGGTAATAAGTGGTACTACCTCCGTTCATCAGGAGCCATGGCAACTGGCTGGTATCAGGAAGGCTCAACTTGGTATTATCTAGACCAAGTAATGGTGATATGAAAACTGGCTGGCAATACCTCGGTAACAAGTGGTACTATCTCCGTTCATCAGGAGCTATGATCACTGGTTGGTTCCAGGTTAATGGCAAATGGTACTATGCTTATAGCTCAGGTGCTTTGGCAGTGAATACCACTGTAGATGGCTACTACGTCAACTATAATGGCGAGTGGGTTCGGTAAATAATGATAGTATTTTGTAATTTGAGATAAATTTTAAGTAAGAGTGCAGTTTCACGAAGTGATACTGGATAAAAAGTTTTTAAAATCAGGAAACCGCATATTATCAGGTGTCAAAAAATTGGCAAAAACTTGATAATATGCGGTTTATTGTGGAAAGATTTACTTATTTACTTATTTTTAACAAAATTGAGTTTTTGCCCAGTTTCACATGATATTTTTTAGAAAAAGGTATATAATGTTAGTGTAATATCAAGTGTTTTTTTGAAAACATCGTGAAAATTACAAGTTTAGGCTTAGAAATCGAACCTCCTCTTAAATACTAAAATATTTAAGGGGGGGTTTTTATAAGTACCCATTTGTAAAAAAGAAATGAGGATGAAAATGAACTTTAAGTCAAGAAAATGTGAAGAAAACGGGAAAAAAGTTTTACGCTATTCTATTAGAAAGCATCATTTGGGAGTAGCTAGTGTGGTGGTAGCTTCGGTATTATTTTTTGCAACTGGTGTGACAACTGTTCAAGCGGACGAACCAGGAGCAGGTTCAGCAAGTACCCCAGGTTCAGCAGGCACAGCAGGTTCAGCAGGCGCAGCAGGTTCAGCAGGCGCAGCAGGCACAGCAGGCACAGCAGGCACAGCAGGTTCAGCAGGCGCAGCAGGTTCAGCAGGTTCAGCAGGCGCAGCAGGTTCAGCAGGCACAGCAGGTTCAGCAAGTACACCAGGCACAGCAGGTTCAGCAAGTACACCAGGCGCAGCAGGTTCAACAAGTACCCCAGGTTCAACAGCAGAATCCACCCCTCTTAATTATGATGGTAAAGTAAGTCTTATCGGTCAATGGACAAATGAATCACACGAAAAAAAAGATACTGAAAATACATATAAGAATGCTACAGATAAATTAGGTGGTCCCTTATCTAATCCGGGACTTTTTCGTGGAGCTGCCAAGACTTTTCTTGGTTGGTCTGATAAACCGCCTGTAGATGGAAAAATTGCAAAAGGAGCGAGATTATTTTCTCCAGAAGATACTGTAGCTACAGCTTTTCCAAAGGGTTTGGAAGCAGGTTCAAAGCTATATGGAGTATATGCCAGTTTAAATGACCAAGATACACCTTTCCCTGCTGATAAATTTTCTATGGGATTTGCGATTATAGGTGGAATGAATAAATTTGCCATTAATGATAATAAGGTTCATATTGATACGGATGTTAAATCAGAAGATGTATTGCCAAATACTAGACTACATAGGGAAGAAATAGATGGGAACGTTCGAAAAATCATTGACAAAGTGAATCCGGAAAATAATGATACTACTAAGGTTAATGAAGTGGTTTTAAAAGCTGAGTTTGAAATGGATAACACTACAGCGATGACTGTGTATAGAAATCCTCATGTAGGATATGTAGGCCCTGTTTTATCAAACACATACAAAGGTAATAAATTTGAAGTAGATGAAAGAAGAAAGACTTACACATATGTAGACTTAAATGTAAATTTAGAAAAAGGTTTAGTGGTTCCGAAAAAATTATATGCGGAGTTTAATGGTTACTCATGGAGACCTTTATATGCTATAGGAATTAAGGAAGACGGCACAAAAGAAATTCTAAATGTTTATTCAAAAGATGGAACAGACTTAGGAAATACAAAAGATAGCTTTAATTCATTAGTTAGCAATACAGATCCTAGTGTTACATTTGGTGTTGAAACAAAAGGGAATAAGAATATAACATTCAGAATGATTCTTAGATCATTAAATGGAAGTGATAGTAATAGACCGGAAAATGAACGAAATGAGCGTATAGCTGAAAGTGTAGTAAAACCGGATGAAGGTAAGTCTATTGCTGAAACAATTATGCGCAATATGACACTTCGATCTCTTACATCAACAGAACTTAAAGCCTTGTTCCCTAATAAGAGTGATGAAGAAATCAATCAGATGGTTGTTCGTATTAATCAAGATAAAGCCAAAGAGTTAGCAGATACAAATGGAAATACAGTACTAAAAGTAACAGGTTCTGTTGAGGGTAATGTTCATCCAAGTGCAGGTAGAATCGGTAGTGGCTGGTTAAGCCTGGATTCAGCTACAAATTTACCTATTAACAAAGTAGAAGCTAACGTTTTAGAACTAGGTTATGTTACATTTTATAATGTATCCTACCGATTCCAAAGTGGAACAGAGGGAAAAGTATCACCAGCAGTAATCGAAAACTATAAACCAACAGACCCAAAAACGTATGAAAATACAGCTAATGTAAATGCGATTAAACCAACTACAACAGAGTACAAAGTTGAAGCAGAGGATGGTAAATGGGTATTCAAGAGCTACGATGCAGAAAGTAAAGTAGTAAATGCAGCAAATGTAGAGTTTATAGGAACATGGGTATTCGAAGCTAATAAATACGGTGTAACATACAAATTCCAAAGTGGGACTGAAGGTAAAGCATTGCCAGCAGCAATAGAAGGCTATAAACCAACCGACCAAAATCGTTATGCAGATAAAGCAAATGTAGATGCGATTCAACCGACAACTAAAGAGTATGTAGATACAGTAAATGATGGTAAATGGGTATTCAAGAGCTACGATGCTGAAAATAAAGCAGTAAATAAAGCAGATGTAGAGTTTGTAGGAACATGGGTATTCGAAGCTAATAAATACGGTGTAACGTACAAATTTGAAAGTGGAACACCAGGTAAGACATTGCCAGAAGCGATAGAAGGGTATAAACCAACAGACCAAAATCGTTATGCAAATAAAGCAAATGTAGATGCGACTCAACCGACAAAAACAGAGTACGTAGATGCGGAAAACGATGGTAAATGGGTTTTCAAGAGCTACGATGCTGAAAATAAAGCAGTAAATAAAGCAGATGTAGAGTTTATAGGAACATGGGTATTCGAGGCTAAAGCACCGGCTCCTAAGCCAGAACCAAAACCAGAGCCTAAGCCAGAACCAGAACCGAAACCGGAACCAAAACCAGAACCGAAACCGGAACCAAAACCAGAACCGAAACCGGAACCAAAACCAGAGCCTAAGCCGGAACCAAAACCAGAGCCTAAGCCGGAACCAAAACCAGAGCCTAAGCCGGAACCAAAACTGGAACCTAAGCCAGCACCGAGCCTGAGTCCAACTCCTTCAGAGAATTGGAATCAAGGAAGTACTGAAGTGCACAAGCAGAATGAACTACCTCAGACAGGTAGTCAACAAGATGAATGGTTGGTAGCTCTAGGTGGCTTATCTCTCCTAGGTGCTTTGACGGTATTTCCTAAAAAACGAGAAGAATAGGACATGCTAGAAATCGTTTAAATAATAAAATGATGGAAATATATCCTTATAATGGGAAAAGCGATTGTGAATGAAACAATCGCTTTTTTTGTGAAAATATAATAGAATAGATAGGAGAGAATAAATACTTGTAGGAAAAAATGAGACGGCTTTTTCGTCTAGTAAAAGGAAAATATGACAAAAAAAGTTGGTGTCGGTCAGGCACATAGTAAGATTATTTTAATAGGGGAGCATGCGGTCGTTTACGGCTATCCGGCTATTTCCCTGCCTCTTTTGGAGGTGGAGGTAACTTGTAAGGTAGTTCCTGCAGCGAGTCCTTGGCGCCTCTATGAGGAGGATACTTTGTCTATGGCAGTTTATGCTTCTCTGGAGTATTTGAATATCAAAGAAGCCTGCATTCGCTGTGAGATTGACTCGGCTATCCCTGAAAAACGGGGAATGGGTTCGTCAGCTGCTATCAGCATAGCAGCCATTCGTGCGGTATTTGACTATTATGAGGCTGATCTGCCTCATGATGTACTAGAAATCTTGGTCAATCGGGCGGAGATGATTGCCCATATGAATCCAAGTGGTTTGGATGCTAAGACCTGTCTCAGTGACCAGCCTATTCGCTTTATCAAGAACGTAGGATTTACAGAGCTTGAGATGGACTTATCCGCCTATTTGGTGATTGCTGATACGGGCGTTTATGGTCATACTCGTGAAGCCATCCAAGTGGTTCAAAGTAAGGGCAAGGATGCCCTACCGTTTTTGCATGCCCTGGGAGAATTGACCCAGCAAGCAGAAGAAGCGATTTCACGAAAAGATGCTGAAGGACTGGGACAAATCCTTAGTCAAGCGCATTTACATCTAAAAGAAATTGGTGTTAGTAGCCCTGAGGCGGATTCTCTAGTTGAAACGGCTCTTAGCCATGGTGCTCTGGGTGCCAAGATGAGCGGTGGTGGGCTTGGAGGCTGTATCATAGCCTTGGCAGACAATTTGACACAAGCACAAGAACTAGCAGAAAGATTAGAAGAGAAAGGAGCTGTTCAGACATGGATAGAGAGCCTGTGACAGTACGTTCTTACGCAAATATTGCTATTATCAAATATTGGGGAAAGAAAAAGAAAAAGAGATGGTGCCTGCTACTAGCAGTATTTCTCTGACTTTGGAAAATATGTACACAGAGACGACTTTGTCATCTCTACCGACGGATGCGACAGCTGATGCCTTTTATATCAATGGTCAGCTACAAAATGAGGCGGAGCATGCCAAGATGAGTAAGATTATTGACCGTTATCGTCCAGATGGTGAGGGCTTTGTCCGTATTGATACTCAGAACAATATGCCTACCGCGGCGGGTCTGTCCTCAAGTTCTAGCGGTTTGTCCGCCTTGGTCAAGGCTTGTAATGCTTATTTCAAGCTTGGTTTGACTCGGAGCCAGTTGGCACAGGAGGCTAAGTTTGCCTCAGGATCTTCCTCTCGGAGTTTTTATGGACCGCTAGGAGCCTGGGATAAGGATAGTGGAGAAATTTACCCTGTAGAGACAGACTTGAAACTAGCTATGCTTATGTTGGTGCTAGAAGACAAGAAAAAACCAATCTCTAGTCGTGACGGGATGAAACTTTGTGTGGAAACTTCAACGACTTTTGACGACTGGGTGCGTCAGTCTGAGAAGGATTATCAGGATATGCTGGTTTATCTCAAGGAAAATGATTTTGCCAAGGTTGGGGAGTTAACGGAGAAAAATGCCCTGGCTATGCACGCTACGACCAAAACAGCATCACCAGCCTTTTCTTATCTGACGGATGCAAGCTATGAAGCCATGGACTTTGTCCGCCAGCTTCGTGAGCAAGGGGAAGCTTGCTACTTTACTATGGATGCTGGTCCCAATGTCAAGGTCCTCTGTCAGGAGAAAGACTTGGAGCATTTATCAGAAATCTTCGGTCAACGTTATCGCTTGATTGTGTCAAAAACAAAGGATTTGAGCCAAGATGATTGCTGTTAAAACTTGCGGAAAACTCTATTGGGCAGGTGAGTATGCTATTTTAGAGCCAGGGCAGTTAGCCTTGATAAAGGCTATTCCCATCTATATGAGGGCTGAGATTGCTTTTTCTGATAGTTACCGTATCTATTCGGATATGTTTGATTTTGCAGTGGATTTGACGCCAAATCCTGACTACAGCTTGATTCAAGAAACGATTGCTTTAGTGGAAGATTTCCTCGTTTATCGTGGGCAAACCTTGCGACCTTTTTCTTTGGAAATCCGTGGAAAAATGGAACGAGAAGGGAAAAAGTTTGGTCTAGGATCTAGCGGTAGCGTCGTTGTTTTGGTCATCAAGGCTCTGCTGGCTCTCTATGATCTTTCGGTTGATCAGGAACTCTTATTCAAGTTAGCCAGCGCTGTCTTGCTCAAACGAGGAGACAATGGTTCTATGGGGGACCTTGCCTGTATCGCTGCAGAGGATTTGGTTCTCTACCAGTCATTTGATCGCCAAAAGGTAGCTGCTTGGTTGGAAGAAGAAAATTTGTCGACAGTTTTAGAGCGTGATTGGGGCTTTTCCATCTCACAAGTGAAACCAACTTTAGAATGTGATTTCCTAGTGGGATGGACCAAGAAAGTGGCTGTATCGAGTCACATGGTCCAGCAAATCAAGCAAAATATCAATCAGAATTTTTTAAATTCCTCAAAAGAAACGGTGGTTTCTTTGGTAGCTGCTTTGGAGCAAGGGAGAAGCCGAAAAAATTATCGAGCAAGTAGAAGTAGCCAGCAAGCTCTTAGAAAGGCTTGAGCGCAGATATTTACACGCCTTCGCTCAGACAACTGAAGACAGCTAGTCAAGATTTGCAGGCTGTTGCCAAGAGTAGCGGTGCTGGTGGTGGTGACTGTGGTATTGCCTTGAGTTTTGATACGCAATCAACTGAAACCCTAAAAAACCGTTGGGCCGATCTGGGGATTGAGCTCTTATACCAAGAAAGGATAGGACATGACGACAAATCGTAAGGACGAGCATATCCGCTATGCCCTTGAACAGAAAAGTTCCTATAATAGCTTTGATGAGGTGGAGTTGATTCATTCTTCCTTGCCTCTTTACGACCTGGATGAGATTGATTTGTCTACAGAATTTGCTGGTCGAAAGTGGGACTTTCCTTTTTATATCAATGCTATGACGGGTGGAAGCGAAAAAGGTAAAGAAATCAATCAAAAGCTGTCTCAAGTGGCAGAAGCCTGTGGGATTTTGTTTGTAACGGGTTCATATAGTGCAGCCCTCAAAGATCCATCAGATGCCTCTTTTTCTGTCAAGTCTAGCCATCCAAATCTCCTTCTTGGAACCAATATTGGATTGGACAAGCCGGTTAAACTTGGTTTGCAGACTGTGACGGAGATGAATCCTCTCCTCCTGCAAGTGCATGTTAATGTCATGCAGGAATTACTCATGCCAGAGGGAGAAAGGAAGTTTCGAAGCTGGAGATTGAATCTGGCAGACTATAGCAAGCAAATCCCTGTTCCGATTGTCCTCAAGGAAGTGGGCTTTGGAATGGATGCGAAGACCATCGAGAGAGCCTATGAATTGGGCGTTCGAACCTTTGACCTGTCAGGTCGTGGTGGCACCAGCTTTGCTTATATCGAAAACCGTCGCAGTGGTCAACGTGATTATCTCAATCAATGGGGTCAGTCTACCATGCAAGCCCTTCTCAATGCCCAAGACTGGAAAGACAAGGTCGAACTCTTGGTCAGTGGAGGCGTTCGCAATCCGCTGGATATGATTAAGTGCTTGGTCTTTGGTGCTAAGGCTGTAGGGACTGTCTCGAACAGTTCTAGAATTGGTTGAAACCTACACAGTTGAAGAGGTGATTGGCATTGTCCAAGGCTGGAAAGACGATCTGCGTTTGATTATGTGTGCCCTTAATTGTGCCACCATAGCAGATCTGCAAAAAGTAGACTATCTTCTATACGGAAAATTAAAAGAAGCAAAGGATCAGATGAAAAAGGCGTAACCACCGCCTTTTTTCCATCTTCAGACCGAGGTGACTTTTTTGAATTGTGATAAAATAGAAGGGAGAGGATGAACCTATGAGAAAATTTAAAATCTTTTTATTTATCGAAGTCTGTCTGTTGACAGGAGCTCTGATTTTGATGGTATCAGAGCATTTTTCACGTTTTCTGCTGATTCTATTTCTCTTTTTGCTTTTGATTCGCTATTACACCGGTAAAGGAGGGCAATAACCTTCTTTTAGTAGTGGCAACCATTCTCTTCTTTTTCATCGTTATGCTCAATCCTTTTGTGATTCTAGCTATTTTTGTTGCGGTTATCTATAGCCTCTTTCTTCTTTATCCGATGATGAACCAGGAAAAAGAGCAGACCAAATTTGGTGTTTGAAGAGGTGGTGACGGTTAAGAAGGAGAAAAATCGTTGGTTTGGAAATCTTCATCATTTTTCAAGTTACCAGACTTGCCAGTTTGATGATATCAATCTTTTTCGCCTCATGGGCAGGGACACTATTCATCTGGAGAGGGTCATCCTAACCAATCATGACAATGTCATTATCCTCAGAAAGATGGTAGGAACGACCAAAATCATCGTACCTGTCGATGTGGAAGTCAGTCTCAGCGTTAACTGTCTCTATGGTGATTTGACTTTTTTCAATCAGCCCAAGCGAGCCCTCCGAAATGAACACTATCATCAGGAAACAAGAGACTATCTCAAGAGTAATAAGAGTGTCAAGATTTTCTTGACCACTATGATTGGAGATGTTGAGGTGGTCAGAGGATGAAAAAACAAGCCTATGTAATGATTGCTCTCACCTCCTTTCTGTTTGTCTTATTTTTCTCCCACAGCTTGCTGGAAATCCTTGACTTTGACTGGTCTATTTTCCTGCATGATGTCGAAAAAACAGAAAAATTTGTCTTTTTGTTGTTGGTATTCAGCATGTCCATGACCTGTCTCTTAGCCCTGTTTTGGAGAGGTGTCGAAGAGCTTTCTCTAAGAAAAATGCAGGCTAATCTCAAGCGTTTATTGGCAGGGCAAGAAGTGGTTCAGGTTGCAGATCCAGATTTGGATGCCAGTTTCAAGTCCTTGTCAGGTAAACTTAACCTTTTGACAGAAGCGCTTCAAAAAGCGGAAAATCACAGCCTTGCTCAGGAAGAGGAAATCATCGAGAAGGAACGAAAGCGGATTGCTCGGGATTTGCACGATACAGTCAGTCAGGAGTTGTTTGCGGCTCACATGATTTTGTCGGGTATCAGCCAGCAGGCTTTGAAATTGGATAGAGAAAAGATGCAGACCCAGTTGCAGAGTGTCACAGCAATTTTAGAAACGGCTCAGAAGGATTTACGGGTCTTGCTCTTGCATTTGCGACCAGTTGAACTGGAGCAGAAGAGTCTGGTTGAGGGAATTCAAATCCTCCTAAAAGAGCTTGAGGACAAGAGTGATCTCAAGGTTAGCTTTCAAGCAAAATGTGACGAAATTGCCTAAGAAAATCGAGGAGCATATCTTCCGTATCCTGCAAGAATTGATCAGCAATACCCTCCGCCATGCCCAGGCATCTTGTCTGGATGTCTACCTCTATCAGACAGATTTTGAATTGCAGCTGAAGGTGGTGGACAATGGGATTGGTTTCCAGTTAGGGAGTTTAGATGACCTGAGTTATGGACTGCGAAATATCAAAGAGAGGGTTGAAGATATGGCTGGAACAGTTCAACTCTTGACAGCTCCCAGCAAGGACTGGCAGTTGATATCCGTATTCCCCTGCTCGATAAGGAATGATAAAGGAGTAAAGATGAGAATTTTACTAGTAGATGACCATGAAATGGTCCGATTGGGCTTGAAAAGCTACTTTGACCTCCAAGACGATGTAGAAGTTGTGGGTGAGGCGTCCAACGGGTCTCAAGGGATTGAGTTGGCCTTGGAATTGCGTCCAGATGTCATTGTCATGGATATTGTCATGCCTGAGATGAATGGGATTGATGCGACCTTGGCTATCCTTAAAGAATGGCCTGAAGCCAAAATTTTGATTGTGAGCTCTTATTTGGACAATGAAAAAATCATACCCGTCTTAGATGCAGGTGCTCGTGGCTATATGCTCAAGACTTCTAGTGCCGACGAACTGCTCCATGCTGTCCGTAAGGTGGCTGTTGGCGAGTTGGCCATTGAGCAAGAGGTCAGCAAGAAGGTCGAATACCACCGCAATCACATAGAACTACATGAGGACCTGACTGCGCGTGAGCGAGATGTTCTCCAACTCATCGCCAAGGGCTACGAAAATCAGCGTATCGCAGATGAACTTTTTATCTCTCTCAAGACGGTCAAGACCCATGTGTCCAATATCCTAGCCAAACTTGAAGTCAGCGATCGTACCCAGGCTGCAGTCTATGCCTTTCAGCACCACTTGGTAGGCATGAAGACTTTTAGATGAGTCTAACATATTTACTTGTCGAACTAGAAGCAGCAAAAGATTCTCAAAAAGCAGGCTCCATGGAAGCCTATATGCGCCATCAATTTTCCTTTCTAGGCATTGCGGCTCCTGAAAGAAATGCACTCTATAAAAAATACTTTCCAAAAGCGAAAAAAACAAAGATTATCGATTGGGATTTTGTAGACACTTGCTGGGAAAAAGAATCTAGAGAATACCAGTATGTGGCTGCCAATTATTTGAAAGCCATGCAGTCTTATCTAACGGAGAACGATTTGCCTAAGCTTGAGCAGTTGGTTGTTACCAAGTCTTGGTGGGATACGGTAGATATTCTAGATCGAGTAGTAGGGAGTTTGGTGTATGAGAAGCAGGAACTGGAAAAAATAATCCTCCAATGGAGCCTGTCAGACAATATCTGGTTGAGACGCGTCGCTATTGACCACCAGTTGTTAAGAAAAGAGAAGACCAATGTTCAATTAATGGAAAAGATTCTGCTTCATAATTTGAACCAAACAGAATTCTTTATCAATAAAGCCATTGGCTGGGCTCTAAGAGATTACTCCAAAACCAATCCAACCTGGGTAGCAGGCTTCATTGAGAAAAACAAGGAAAGAATGGCTGACCTTAGTATCAAAGAAGCAAGCAAGTACCTCTAGCGTGATTGAAAAGCGCGTTCATTACTTGAAAACAGTCGCCCATTTATGTTATAATAGGCTGTATTTAAAAAATTTTAAGGAGAAATGACAGAATGTCTGTATCATTTGAAAACAAAGAAACAAACCGTGGTGTCTTGACTTTCACTATCTCTCAAGACCAAATCAAACCAGAATTGGACCGTGTCTTCAACTCAGTGAAGAAATCTCTTAATGTTCCAGGTTTCCGTAAAGGTCACCTTCCACGCCCTATCTTCGACAAAAAATTTGGTGAAGAGTCACTTTACCAAGACGTTATGAACGCTCTTTTGCCAAACGCTTATGAAGCAGCTGTAAAAGAAGCTGGTCTTGAAGTGGTTGCTCAACCAAAAATTGACGTAACTTCAATGGAAAAAGGACAAGACTGGGTTATCACTGCTGAAGTTGTTACAAAAACCTGAAGTAAAAATTGGGTGACTACAAAAACCTTGAAGTATCAGTAGATGTAGAAAAAAAGAAGTAACTGACGCTGACGTTGAAGAGCGTATCGAACGCGAACGCAACAACTTGGCTGAATTGGTTATCAAAGGAAGCTGCTGCTGAAAAACGGCGACACTGTTGTCATCGACTTTGTTGGTTCTATCGACGGTGTTGAATTTGATGGTGGAAAAAGGTGAAAACTTCTCGCTTGGACTTGGTTCAGGTCAATTCATCCCTGGTTTTGAAGACCAATTGGTAGGTCACTCAGCTGGCGAAACTGTTGATGTTATCGTGACGTTCCCAGAAGACTACCAAGCAGAAGACCTTGCAGGTAAAGAAGCTAAATTCGTAACAACTATCCACGAAGTAAAAAGCAAAAGAAGTTCCAGCTCTTGACGATGAGCTTGCAAAAAGACATCGACGAAGAAGTTGAAACACTTGCTGAATTGAAAGAAAAAAATACCGCAATGAATTGGCTGCTGCTAAAGAAGAAGCTTACAAAGATGCAGTTGAAGGTGCAGCAATTGATAAAGCTGTAGAAAACGCTGAAATCGTAGAACTTCCAGAAGAAATGATTCACGAAGAAGTTCACCGTTCAGTAAATGAATTCCTTGAAACTTGCAACGCCAAGGTATCAACCCCTGACATGTACTTCCAAATCACTGGAACTACTCAAGAAGACCTTCACAAACAATACGAGGGAGAAGCTGAGTCACGTACTAAGACTAACCTTGTTATCGAAGCAGTTGCGAAAGCTGAAGGATTTGACGCTACTGACGAAGAAATCCAAAAAGAAATTGAGCAATTGGCTGCAGATTACAACATGGAAGTTGCACAAGTACAAAGCTTGCTTTCAGCTGATATGTTGAAACACGACATCACAATCAAAAAAGCTGTTGAATTGATTACAAGCACAGCAACAGTTAAATAATCTTAATAGACAAAAATCCCACCTGATTAGGTGGGTTTTCTGATGCACTATTTTCCAAAAATCTCTTTGAGGTCTGCGTCTGTAATCCCAATCATGGCTGGGATGCTGTCCCAGTTTTCTTCGGTTAAGATGTAGGATTGTTCAGAGGTATTTGATGTGGCTGTTTCAGAGACCGCTTGTTGCTTTTCTTCAACATTCTCCAATAGATCACTGAAGCGTTCAATCAGATAGGTTTTTCGGGCAGTTCCGATGTGCTGGGTGGCATAGTTGAAGGCCTGTAATTCGCCCTAGTAAGATGAGCTTTGCTTTTTGGCGCGTGTAATGGCTGTATAGATGAGATTGCGCTCCAGCATACGCCTACTAGCACTGGTAATCGGTAGGATGACAACAGGGAACTCACTTCCCTGAGACTTATGGATACTCATGGCATAGGCCAAGCGAATCTTGTACCATTCGTTACGTGGGTAAGAGACCTCGTTGCCATCAAAATCAATGACAATCTCGTCTTGTTTCGACTCGGTGTATTTACCAGGAATCAGGTCTGTGATGGCTCCTAAATCTCCATTAAAGACATTGATTTCAGCATCGTTAACCAAATGAATGACCTTGTCTCCCTTACGATAGTGGCACTGGGGAGCTTCAAAACTGAGTTGATCTTTTTGTGGTGGATTGAGCAGGTCTTGCATGAGCTGGTTGATGGCATCAATCCCTGCTGTCCCTCGGTACATGGGAGCCAGAACCTGAATATCACGGGCAGGGATACCACTTCTGAGGGCAGCACCTAAGATCTTTTCAATGGTAGCAGGAATATGGCCACTAGCAATTTCAAAGTAGGAACGGTCAGCTTTTTTCTGGGTGAAATCGGCTGGCAAGATGCCCTGTCGAATCTGACTAGCTAGGGTGACGATGGTTGATTCTTCGCTTTGCCGATAAATTTTTTTCCAAGCGAGTCTGAGGGAATCAAAGGGAATATGAAGCAGGTCAGCTAGAACTTGTCCAGGACTGACAGACGGTAGCTGGTCACTGTCACCCACGATGAGGATCTTTACTGTTAGAAGAGATGTTGGAGAAGAGTTGATTGGCCAGCCAAGTATCTACCATGGAAAATTCATCCACGATGATAAAGTCAGCATCCAGATAATCTTCCAGATGACTGGTATCATCGTCGCCTGTCATTCCCAAATGGCGGTGTATGGTCGCGCTTGGCAAAGCCTGTTAATTCATTCATGCGTCGAGCAGCTCGACCAGTTGGAGCAGCAAGAAGAATCGGCAGATTGCTTTTTTTCCTGAGGTCAAGTTCTTCTAAAAGGGCATAAACAGCGATGATACCATTGATAACAGTCGTCTTACCAGTACCAGGTCCACCTGTCAGGATAAAGACCTTGTTCTGGATAGCGTCACAAATAGCCTGTTTTTGAATGCTATCATACTCAATCCCCAGCTCTTCTTCGACAGTAGCGATATGTTTTTGAATGCTTTCTAAATCCTGGCTCTTCTGTTTTCCTTTTTCAAGGATACGAACCAAGTGACTGCGGATGCCTTCCTCAGCGAAAAAGAGGCTATTGTCAAAAATCTTGGTATCAATCTGCTGAACCTTGTCTTCTTCAATCAGGTAGGAGAGTTCTTGGGCCACTTGGCTGGGGTCCAGTTCCACGGGGCGAGAAGATTCAAGGAGAGTAAGGGTTTGTTCCAGCAAATCCCGTGCTTCAACATAGGTGTCCCCTGTTTCCATACAGGCCTGAAAAAGACTATGTACTAGACCGGCGCGGAAGCGCTCAGGAGCCTGACTTTCGATGCCAAGTTCCTCTGCTAATTGGTCAGCAATAGTAAAGCCCAAACCCTTGATATCCTCAACTAGCTGATAGGGATAATTTTCAACCACATCAAGGGTTTCTTCCTTGTAAAAGTCTTGAATCTGAAAGGCTAATTTATTGGGAATGCCGTAGTTGGCCAGTTTGGCTAAAACCATTTCCGTTCCGTAGTTGAGACGGAGAGTGGAGACGAAAGCCTCGCGATTTTTGGCAGAGAGTCCTGCGATGCCTTCTAACTTTTCTGGGTATTGCAGAATTTCGTCAATGGTATTGTCGCCATAGGTATCCACAATTTTCTGAGCTGTCTTGAGACCAATCCCCTTGAAATGGCTACTTGAAAAGTACTTGACCAAGCCCTTGCTAGTTGGTTTTGCGCGTTCATAACGGCTGATTTGCAGTTGTTCACCATACTTGGAGTGCTGGACAATTTGTCCCCAAAAAAAGTATAGTCTTCTCCCTCAATCACGTCAGCCATGGTACCCGTGACAATAATTTCAAAATCATCAAAATCTTCTGCGTCTGTATCGTCGATTTCTAGGAGGAGGATACGATAAAAATTGCTGGGATTTTCAAAAATAATCCGTTCAATGGTTCCTGAAAAATAAACTTCCATAAAATTCTTTGCATAAATAGGTGAGAGTTATCCTTTTGATTTTTTTTAAACCAGTGAAAACTCGAGCGAAATAGTACTGAGTTCGAGGTTGCTCAAAACAGTGTTTTGAGCTTGCTGAAGCTTCTAGTTTGAAGATTTTTCAGAGTATTAGTTAAGAAACAATCATCTTCTCACGATAGAAGAAGAGGCTGAGATTGTTGATTCTCGGCCTCTTAGGTCTCTTAAAATGTTCCGATACGGGTGATTGGCCAGAAACGGAATTTAGCTTCCCCTGTGATATCTTTTGCTTTAAAAGTACCTACGTGACGGCTGTCGCTAGAAACCAAGCGGTCGTCTCCGAGGAGAAGGTATTCTCCTTCTGGGACAGTAAAGCTAAAGTTGGTGTTGTAATTGACATCAACTGTGAAGGCTTGGGCTTTTTTTCAGCAATACTTCTAAAGAAAGTTCCTTTATTTCCTTCAAAAGCCCTTGCCTGAGTAAGTGCTTTGGAGTTTGTCATCCTTGAAACGTTTGATATAGTCAGCTAGGTAAGGCTCGTCCGTCTCTTTGTCATTGATGAAAAGTTTATCGTTTTCGTAACGGATGGTGTCGCCAGGCATTCCGATCACGCGCTTGACAATGTCCTTATTGCCATCTTCCTCATGGGCCACCACGATATCAAAACGGTCAATAGGGAGGTGTTTGACAACAAAGAGGATTTCGCCATCCGCTAGGGTAGGATCCATGGAATGACCTTCTACGCGGACATTGCTCCAAAAAAAGATACGGCTTAAAGCTAGTAATGACAGAATTAGGAGGAACAATCCCCACTCTTTTAAGAAATTTTTAAATGAATTCATAACTTACCTTTCTAAGCGTTTTTTTCGCTTTTTTTCAGTATTTTTTTAAAGTGCAGTTTGGCGCAGAAATTGAGTCCCTGCATACCATAGGCTTGCAAAAATCTGGCTAGCTACCTTATCAGAAGCCGTTCCAGCTCCCACTTGGAAGTTGATAACCCAGTTCTCGTCCCAGATTTTTCAAGATTTTCCAGAAAGAGATCACGCGCAATGATAGAAGAAACTGCGACAGCCAAGTATTTGCCCTCAGCCTTTTCTTCTAAGCTGATAGGATTGCTGAAACGATTAGCCTCTTGTGCCAAGTACTTGTCATAATTTTTAGCACTGGTAAAGGCATCAATCACAATTTTCTCAGGCTGAATGCCTTTTTGAAGGAGGAGATAGATAGCCTGATTATGGAGGGCAACCTTAACCGAAACAGCGTTATAGCGGTCTCCGATGACCTCGTTGTACTTGCTTGGTGAGAGAAGCAGTGCCTGGTGCTGGATTTTGTCCTTGAGGATGGGAGCAATCTGACGAATCTTTTGGTCGGTCAGAGTCTTAGAATCCCCCACACCGAGTTTTCGCAAGAAGGCATGCTGGTCAGGTGTGACAAAGGAAGCCACAACTGCAAGCCCACCAAAGTAGGAACCATTTCCAACCTCATCCGTCCCAATCAAAGGAAGATTTGTCCGCTAGTTTCCTCTACAACTTGATAGCCAAAGAAACTGGCGTATTTCTCAGCTCCTTCCCCCTGAAGCAAGACCTTTCCAGAAGTATAGATAGAAACGGTAGCTTGAGGTAGTCGTAAAAAGTTGCGAATATAGGGATTCTTGCTGGGAGCTAGACTAGTTTGATAGTGTTCAAGAAAAGCCTGAATCTCCTTTTCACTTGGTGTGAGTGTTATACTTGCCATAGTTTCTATTGTACCATAAAAGCAGACAAATTTGTAAAAACTGACAAAGTTAGCGAATTTTGGTATAATATCGTGAGGTGAATTTTATGGCAAATCTAAATCGATTCAAATTTACATTCGGGAAAAAATCATTAACCTTGACAAGCGAACATGACAATCTCTTTATGGAGGAAATCGCCAAGGTTGCGACAGAAAAATACCAAGCAATTAAAGAACAAATGCCTAGTGCAGACGATGAAACAATCGCTCTTTTGTTGGCAGTCAACTGTTTATCAACTCAGCTCAGCCGTGAGATTGAATTTGATGATAAGGAGCAAGAGCTAGAAGAATTGCGCCACAAGCTTGTGACTTGCAAGCAAGAACAGAGCAAGATTGAGGACTCCTTATGATTTCACTCCTTCTTCTATTGGTCTTGGCTTGGGGATTTTATATCGGTTATCGGAGAGGGCTGATCTTACAGGTTTATTACCTTATTTCAGCTATGGCATCTGCTTTTGTGGCTGGCCAGTTTTACAAGGGGCTTGGTGAGCAATTTCATTTGTTGCTCCCTTATGCAAATCCGCAGGAAGGTCAGGGGACTTTCTTTTTCCCATCGGATCAACTCTTTCAGTTGGATAAGGTCTTTTACGCAGGGATCGGCTACTTGCTTGTATTTGGGATTGTCTATAGCATCGGTCGTTTGCTTGGTCTCCTCTTACACTTGATTCCTAGTAAAAAACTGGGTGGTAAGTTGTTCCAAGTTTCAGCAGGTATCTTGTCCATGTTGGTGACCTTATTTGTCTTGCAAATGGCCTTGACAATCTTGGCGACTATCCCCATGGCAGTTATACAAAATCCTCTTGAAAAGAGTATCGTCGCAAAACACATCATCCAGAGCATACCAGTAACAACCAGTTGGCTCAAACAAATCTGGGTGACAAATTTAATCGGATAAAAAGGGCAGGAATTTTCCTAGCCCTTTGTTTACAGATTTGACTAGAATCTATCAGAATGTAAAAAGTTACTACACCTAGACATTCAAAGACAAGGAAATAAAGATGAATAAGAAAATATTAGAAACATTAGAGTTCAATAAGGTCAAGGCCTTGTTTGAACCCCATTTGTTGACCGAGCAGGGCTTGGAGCAATTGAGACAGCTGGCTCCGACTGCCAAAGCAGATAAAATCAAACAGGCTTTTGCTGAGATGAAGGAAATGCAGGCTCTTTTCGTCGAGCAACCGCATTTTACCATTCTCTCAACTAAGGAAATTGCAGGAGTCTGCAAGCGGTAGAGATGGGAGCGGACCTCAATATCGAGGAGTTCCTACTCTTGAAGCGCGTACTTCTTGCCAGCCGAGAACTGCAAAGTTTTTATGACAATATGGAAAATGTCAGCTTGGAAGAATTAGCCCTTTGGTTTGAGAAATTACATGATTTTCCGCAATTACAAGGAAATCTCCAAGCCTTTAATGATGCAGGTTTCATTGAAAATTTTGCCAGTGAAGAATTGGCGCGCATCCGTCGAAAAATCCATGATAGCGAGAGTCAGGTACGCGATGTTTTGCAGGACCTGCTCAAGCAAAAAGCGCAGATGTTGACGGAAGGAATCGTTGCCAGCAGAAATGGCCGTCAGGTTTTACCTGTCAAAAACACCTACCGCAATAAGATTGCAGGTGTCGTTCATGATATTTCTGCTAGTGGAAACACCGTCTATATCGAACCCCGTGAGGTGGTCAAACTGAGCGAAGAAATTGCTAGTTTGCGAGCAGATGAGCGTTATGAAATGCTTCGCATTCTCCAAGAAATCTCTGAGCGTGTTCGCCCTCATGCGGCTGAGATTGCCAATGATGCTTGGATTATCGGCCATCTGGACTTGATTCGTGCCAAGGTCCGCTTTATCCAAGAAAGGCAAGCAGTCGTGCCTCAGCTGTCAGAAAATCAAGAAATTCAACTGCTCCATGTCTGCCATCCTTTGGTCAAAAATGCCGTCGCAAATGATGTCCATTTTGGTCAAGATTTAACAGCGATTGTCATTACAGGTCCCAATACAGGTGGGAAGACCATCATGCTTAAAACTCTGGGCTTGACGCAGGTTATGGCCCAGTCTGGTTTGCCGATTTTGGCAGACGAGGGAAGCCGTGTGGGTATTTTTGAAGAAATCTTTGCTGATATTGGGGATGAGCAATCTATTGAGCAGAGCTTGTCTACCTTCTCTAGCCACATGACTAATATTGTGGACATTCTTGGCAAGGTCAACCAGCATTCGCTCTTGCTCTTGGATGAGTTGGGGGCTGGTACTGATCCCCAAGAGGGAGCCGCTCTTGCCATGGCTATTCTGGAGGATCTTCGCCTGCGTCAAGTCAAGACTATGGCGACGACCCACTATCCAGAACTCAAGGCCTACGGTATTGAGACAGCCTTTGTGCAAAATGCCAGCATGGAGTTTGATACTGCAACTCTTCGCCCGACCTATCGCTTTATGCAGGGCGTTCCTGGCCGAAGCAATGCCTTTGAGATTGCCAAACGTCTGGGCCTATCTGAAGTTATCGTAGGGGATGCCAGCCAGCAGGTTGATCAGGACAATGATGTCAATCGTATCATTGAGCAACTGGAAGAGCAGACGCTAGAAAGTCGCAAACGCTTGGACAATATCCGTGAGGTGGAGCAAGAAAATCTCAAGATGAACCGCGCTCTCAAAAAGCTCTACAATGAGCTCAATCGTGAAAAGGAAACCGAGCTTAACAAGGCGCGTGAACAGGCTGCTGAGATTGTGGACATGGCCCTCAGTGAAAGTGACCAGATTCTCAAAAATCTCCACAGTAAATCCCAACTCAAACCCCATGAAATCATTGAAGCCAAGGCCAAGTTGAAAAAATTGGCTCCTGAAAAAGTAGATTTGTCTAAAAACAAGGTCCTTCAAAAGGCCAAGAAAAAACGAGCTCCCAAGGTGGGAGATGATATCGTGGTTCTCAGTTATGGTCAGCGTGGTACCTTGACCAGCCAACTCAAAGATGGCCGCTGGGAAGCCCAAGTCGGTCTGATTAAGATGACCTTGGAAGAAAAAGAATTTGACCTCGTTCAAGCCCAGCAAGAAAAGCAAGTCAAGAAGAAACAGGTCAATGTTGTGAAACGAACTTCTGGTCGTGGCCCTCAAGCCAGACTGGATCTTCGAGGTAAACGCTATGAAGAAGCCATGAATGAGCTAGATGCCTTTATCGACCAAGCCTTGCTTAATAATATGGCTCAAGTTGATATCATCCATGGTATCGGAACAGGAGTCATCCGTGAAGGAGTTACCAAATACTTGCAAAGAAACAAGCATGTCAAGAGTTTCGGCTATGCCCCACAAAATGCTGGAGGCAGCGGTGCGACTATTGTGACATTTAAAGGGTAGCAGTATTCTGGACTTTATAAAGTAAAAACTGTTGAACTAATTTTTACTAATAAACACATTGACAAAAGCCAACATTTTTTGTAAAATAAGAATCAATTAAATACCAACACCGAATGAAGTTTAATAGAAGTGGGCGAATCGTTTGATTTTTCCATGACTGTAAATGGACGGAACTCTGGAGAGACCGTAAAGGCACCGAAGGGGCAAGGCAGGCAACTGCTCAAACTCTCAGGTAAAAGGACAGAGCTAGGATAGACCGCTTTTTAGCATTTATCTAAGCATTCCAGAGTACATGTATCTTGCATGTGCTCTTTCTTTTGGGGTTGAAAAGATAGGAGAAGGAAATGTTAGAATTGCTTAAATCAATCGATGCTTTTGCTTGGGGTCCACCCCTCTTGATTTTATTGGTCGGAACAGGGTATTTACCTAACTGCTCGTTTAGGACTCTTGCAGGTTTTGCGTCTGCCCAAGGCCTTCCAGCTTATTTTTACCAAGGATAAGGGGCATGGCGATGTATCCAGTTTTGCAGCCTTGTGTACAGCCCTAGCAGCGACAGTTGGTACGGGAAATATTATCGGGGTGGCGACAGCTATCAAGGTTGGTGGCCCAGGAGCCCTCTTTTGGATGTGGATGGCTGCTTTCTTTGGGATGGCTACCAAGTATGCGGAAGGATTACTAGCTATCAAATACAGGACTAAAGACGATAATGGTGCAGTGGCAGGGAGGTCCCATGCACTATATACTTTTGGGTATGGGAGAAAAGTGGCGACCACTTGCCATCTTTTTTGCTCTGGCAGGTGTGCTAGTAGCTTTGTTGGGAATCGGGACCTTCACACAGGTCAACTCGATTACAGAATCTATTCAAAATACGACGACTATTTCACCAGCCATCACTGCTCTTGTGTTGTCTGTATTTGTAGCGATTGCAGTCTTTGGCGGGCTCAAGTCCATTTCAAAGGTTTCAACTACTGTTGTTCCTTTTATGGCTATCATCTATATTTTAGGAACACTTACAGTTATTTTCTTCAATATTGGAAAACTCCCTGCCACAATCACTTTAATCTTGACATCAGCTTTTAGTCCAGTTGCTGCAGTAGGTGGATTTGCTGGTGCTAGCATTCGGATGGCTATCCAAAATGGTGTTGCGCGTGGTGTCTTCTCAAACGAATCTGGTCTGGGTTCAGCTCCCATTGCAGCAGCTGCGGCTAAGACAAATGAACCAGTAGAGCAAGGCTTGATTTCCATGACAGGGACCTTTATTGATACCCTCATCATTTGTACTCTGACTGGTTTGACCATTTTGGTGACTGGAGTATGGAATAGTGACTTGAATGGAGTGGCTTTGACTCAGTCAGCCTTTTCAACAGTCTTTTCACATTTTGGGCCTGCCCTCTTGACCATCTTCCTTGTACTTTTTGCCTTTACAACGATTCTAGGTTGGAACTACTACGGAGAGCGCTGTTTCGAGTTCCTCTTTGGTGTTCGTTTTATCTGGCTCTACCGTGTGATTTTTGTGCTCATGGTCTTGCTGGGAGGATTTATCGAGTTGGATATGGTCTGGATTATTGCTGATATTGTCAACGCTTTAATGGCTCTGCCAAACTTGATTGCCCTCTTGGTCTTGTCACCAGTCGTCATTGCTGAGACTAAAAAGTATTTTAATAAATAATGGAAATCACACATCGCGTGTGATTTTTTGCTTTCATAAAAAATTTCTATCAGTGCAATTTAAAATATATATTATACACGGTATAGAATCTGTGATAGACTAGGTTTCAACAACATGAAAAGAGGTTTTATGATGACAACATTTACCATCCATACAGTAGAATCAGCACCAGCAGAAGTGAAAGAAGTTCTTGAAACAGTAGAAAAAGACAACAATGGCTTTATTCCAAATCTGATCGGACTCTTGGCTAATGCACCCACTGCTTTAGAGGCTTACCGTACTGTCGGAGCTATCAACCGTCGCAACAGCCTGACACCTGTTGAGCGTGAAGTGGTGCAAATCACGGCAGCTGTGACAAATGGTTGTGCCTTCTGCGTCGCAGGTCACACAGCCTTTTCAATCAAACAAATCCAGATGAACGATGACCTTCTTCAAGCCCTTCGCAATCGTACTCCAATTGAAACAGATCCTAAATTGGACACCCTAGCTAAGTTTACCTTGGCAGTTATCAATACCAAGGGTCGTGTAGGAGATGAAGCCTTGGCTGAGTTTTTAGAAGCTGGCTACACGCAACAAAATGCCTTGGATGTGATTCTTGGTGTCAGCCTAGCAAGCCTCTGTAACTATGCCAACAACCTAGCTAATACCCCAATTAACCCAGAATTGCAACCTTATGCTTAAGCTTTATATCTGAGTAAAAAGATGAAGTCTGAAATCAGATGGACTTCGTTTTTAAGTCCTCATTTAAGCGCTTTTATGCTATACTGAAACTAACATGATTATTGGAGGTTAGGATGAAAAAACTCCCTTTGGTATTTTCTGGTTGCTTGCTAGGTTTGGCAGGAGCTGGAAATCTTATGTTAGATACGTTGCCGATTCTGTCCCATCTGTTGAGTCTGACAGGTTTGATTTTGTGGACTTACTTTCTGATTCTGCATCTCTTTAATTGGAAAGAAACCAAGCAGGAATTGACCAAGCCCCCTCTTTTATCAGGAATGGCGACCTTTCCCATGGCTGGGATGATTTTATCGACTTATGTCTTTAGAGTCTTCCCGCATCTTCCTTTGGTAGCGCAAGGATTCTGGTGGTTTTCATTTCTCTTGGATGTAGCCCTGATTGCTGGTTTTACCATCAAATTTGCTTGTCCGGGTCGGAGGGTTCATGCGACTCCAAGCTGGACGGTGCTTTATGTGGGGATAGCAGTAGCAGCCTTGACCTATCCTCTTGTAGGTATCATCGAAATTGCCTATGCGACCTTGAGTTTTGGATTTCTCTTGACCTTCTATCTCTACCCGCTTATTTATAGCGATTTAAAGAAACATCCACTCCCACTAGCCTTGCTTGGACAGGAAGGAATCTACTGTGCTCCTTTCTCTCTACTCTTGGCTTCCCTAGTTCGGGTTGGAGGTGCCAGCCTACCGACTTGGCTCTTGATTGTCATGATTTTGTCTTCCCAATCCTTCTTTTTCTTTGTTTTGACTCGCCTACCCAATATTTTAAAACAAGGTTTTCAACCAGCCTTCTCAGCCCTCACCTTCCCAACCATTATCACAGCTACCTCGCTCAAGATGGCTCAGGGAATCATGAAACTTCCATTTCTGGATTATTTGGTAGTGGCTGAAACTATTATATGCCTAACTATTTTATTCTTTGTATTAGGTGCTTATCTGAATTTGGTTACGAAAAAAGGTCTAGCTAGAAATAGCTAAACCTTATTTTTTATGGTTTGATGACTTCAGCGCCACCCATGTATGGACGAAGCACTTCTGGGATGGTCACAGAACCATCTGCATTTTTGGTAGTTTTTCAAGAATAGCAGCTACTGTACGTCCAACTGCAAGTCCAGAACCGTTCAAGGTGTGGAGCAATTTAACCTTGCCATCTGCTTCATCACGGTAACGGATTTGGGCACGACGGGCTTGGAAATCTTCTGTGTTTGAACAGCTTGAGATTTCACGGTAGGTAGTTTGTGCTGGAATCCAAACTTCCAAGTCGTAAGTTTTAGCAGCTGAGAAGCCCATATCTCCCGTAGAGAGAGCAACGACACGGTATGGGAGGTTGAGTTTTTGAAGGATATTTTCAGCGTTGGCTGTCATTTTTTCCAATTCTTCGTAAGATTCTTCTGGTTTGGCAAATTTAACCATTTCAACCTTGTGGAATTGGTGCAAACGGATCAAGCCACGAGTGTCACGACCAGCTGAACCAGCCTCAGAACGGAATGATGGGCTCATAGCAGTGAAGTAGATTGGCAGGTCTTTACCGTCAAGGATTTCATCACGGTAGTAGTTTGTCAGAGGAACTTCAGCTGTAGGAATAAGGACGTAATTGCTGTCGCTGAGTTCAAAAGTATCTTCCTTGAATTTTGGATATTGACCAGTACCAAACATAGAGTCATGGTTAACCATGTAAGGCGTGATGACTTCAGTATAGCCTTCCTTGCCATGTTCATCCAACATAAAGTTATAGATAGCACGTTCCAAACGAGCACCGAGACCTTTATAGAAGAGGAAACGAGCGCCTGTTACCTTACCACCGCGTTCCCAGTCAAGGATACCAAGGTCTTCACCAAGATCCCAGTGAGCTTTTGGTTCGAAGTCAAACTCGCGTGGAGTCCCCCAACGGCGAACTTCCACATTGTCGTCTTCGTCAGCTCCAACAGGAACGCTGTCAGCTGGGATGTTTGGAAGAGTAGTGGTAAATTCTGTCAATTTAGCATCGATGTCTGCCAATTCAGCATCCAAGGTTTTGACTTCAGAAGATAGATTTTGCATGTCAGCAATCTTGTCATCTGCATTTTCCTTGTTGCGTTTGGCTTGGGCAATCTCAGCAGAAACTGTGTTACGTTCTGCTTTGAGAGTTTCAACCTTGACCAAGATGTCACGACGTTTAGCGTCGATTTCTTTCATTTCATTCAAGACAGCAGCATCTACACCACGTGTAGCCAATTTTTCTGCGACAGCGTCAAAGTCTGTACGAATACGTTTGATATCTAACATAAGAACTCCTTTATGAAAAAAGCACACCTGATAAAGCGTTGGAGTGGCAGGGCCACGGTTCCATCCAACTTCACAGGTGTGCACTTGATTGTGTATGTAATTGTTATCAACGGTAGAATTTCACCTATCCCTCCTATCTGCTCGCAGCACCCGCAGACTTTCTGAAAGAAGAAGATAACCTACTTATCCGTTGTTATGATTATACTAAAGTTTCTACTTTTTTGCAAATAGATTTTTAAATTTTTGACCAATGGTCTGAATTAGGGTCGGAAGCTTGACGACTTTGTCGTTGCCCAGTTTTTCGCGAGCAATTTTGAGAATGGCACCTGAGTCTTTTGAAGCAAAGAGGAATTTTCCTCTGTCTGTAAAGACTTCGAAGTGGCGACTGATTTTGCGACCAGTGACATTGGCCCCAATTTGGTTGATATGGTCCCAAGGAATCTGGATAAATTGTTCGACATTGACATCTGGATAAAATTCCAAAGCCTGATCTCCGACCAGAAATTTCCCAACTTTCCCAGCTATAGAGAGGTAAGAAGTTCCTGTCGTATTGAGAAGCACTGTTTTGTTAAGAGATTGGGCCATGATTAGACTTCCTTACTTTCACCGAAAAAGGCATTGTAGAGGGCTTTAATTGCTGCTTTCTCTTGGTCTTTATTGACAACAAACATGATAGAAACTTCACTAGAACCTTGAGACATCATCTGGATATTAATCTTATTTTCAGATAGAGCACGTGTCGCAGTAGCAGTTACTCCGATATGGCTCTTCATCTTTTCTCCAACAATCATAATGATTGAAAGGTCGTGTTCGATTTCTGCATGGTCTACTTCAGCCTTTTGAACCAACTGACGCAGGATTTCTTCTTCCTTGATAGGAGTTAGTTCACGAGAACGGAGGATGATAGAAAGGTCGTCGATACCTGTTGGCATATGTTCCCAACCAATGTTGAGATCTTCAAGGATTTGCAGAACCTTGCGACCAAATCCAACCTCGCGGTTCATGAGGTATTTCGACATGTTGATGCTGACAAAGCCAGAGTCACCAGCAATTCCCACAACTGGGAATTCATCACTACTGTGTTTTAGAACGATACGAGTACCTGGATGGTCAGGATTGTTGGTATTCTTGATAACGAGAGGAATTTTTCCACGGTAGGCGGGAAGAAGGGCTTCGTCATGAAGAACTGAGAATCCTGCATAGGCCAACTCACGCATTTCACGGTAGGTTAACTCAGGAATCGAGTGTGGTTGGTGGATAATACCAGGGTGGGCTGCAAAGATACCATCAACATCTGTAAAGTTTTCATAGAGGTCTGCCTTAACACCTGCAGCAATAATAGAACCTGTAATGTCTGATCCTCCACGTGAGAAGGTACAGATTTGATTTTTCCTTGGTAACTCCAAAGAAACCAGGAATGACAAGGACCTCATTTGCATTTGTCAATTCTTCAATCTTGTCATAACTTGATGGAATGATGCGAGCGTGGCCAGGTTCACTCGTTACCACAATCCCAGCTTCTCTAGGGATGAACATAGCGTGCATCGATACCGTTTTTGGTTAAAATAGGCAGCAATCAATTTGGCATTGTTGTTTTTCACCGGCTCGCTAGGAAAAGTATCGTAGAGAAATTCGTTTTCTTCGATAGGAATACTTGCCAAGGTACGAATGCTTTTTGAAATTTTCTCTAGAACAGCTGGTTTCAGTCCTAATTCACTAACCATGGCAGCATAGCGGTCGATAATCCAGTTTTGACTCTTGCTAATATCGTTACCAGCAACATAGTCGCGGTAGTATTTAATCAAGGCATCCGTAACCTTAGTATCTTCAGCATTGCGTTTACCAGGCGCAGAAACGACTACAAAACGGCGCTCTTTATCGCTTTTGACGATGTTTAAAACTTTTTCTAACTGACTAGCAGAGGCAAGAGAGCTACCTCCAAATTTAACAACTTTCATAAGAACTCCTAAAGTAAGTATTTTATACGATTATAGCAGAAAGAAAGCCTTTTTTCAAATGAAGAAAATAAGCTATTTTACAGTAAAAGATAAGGAATCTAAAATCGGCTGAGACACTTATTACATTCTTATTCTTGCTTTTTTAGAATAAAAAAGATATACTTTGAAAATAAAATAATTTAACTTGCTTATAAAAATAAAAAAGGAGTCCAGATGGAACATATTATTTATCAGCTTGAAGAGGATTTGGCAATTATTACTTTAAACCGTCCTGAGGTTGCGAATGGTTTTCATATTCCTATGTGTGAGGAGATTTTAGAAGCACTGACTCTGGCAGAAGAGAATCCAGCTGTGCATTTTATCTTAATTAATGCAAATGGCAAGTCTTCTCCGTTGGGGGAGATTTGGTTGAGATGAAGCGAGCAGTCGATGAGGATGATATTCCATCATTGACGAAAATCGCAGAATTGGTCAATACTATTTCTTATAAAATCAAGCAAATTGCAAAGCCTGTTTTGATGGAAGTTGATGGGGCTGTTGCAGGCGCTGCAGCTAATATGGCTGTTGCTGCAGATTTCTGTTTAGCGACCGATAAGGCTAAATTTATCCAAGCCTTTGTTGGAGTTGGTTTGGCTCCAGATGCAGGAGGAATTTATCTCTTGAGCCGAAGTATCGGTGTGACGCGTGCTGCTCAATTAGCTATGACAGGAGAGGCTTTGACAGCAGAAAAAGCTCTAGAGTGGGGTGTGGTTTACCGTATTTCGGAAGCTGATAAGTTAGAAAAAACCAGAGAACAGCTTCTTAAAAAATTAAGACGTGGGTCAGTTAATTCCTATGCTGCCATTAAGAAGTTGGTTTGGGAGAGCCAATTTAAAGATTGGCAAGATTATGCTATTTTAGAACTGCATCTACAGGAATCACTGGCCAAAACAGAGGATTTCAAAGAGGGAGTTCGGGCTCATTCGGAGAGAAGAAGACCTAAATTTACAGGAAAATAAAAAAATACTTGCGCCATTCTTTGAAGTTTGATATAATTCTTTTGTCAAATGTTTTGATTGTAAAAGTTTTTTGAGAAGGAGGGAAAGAAAGATTGGACTACCAACGAATTAATGAATATTTAACATCTATATTTAACAATGTCCTCGTCATTGAGGAAGTTAGCTTGAGAGGTAGTCGTTTCAAGGATATCTCCATCAAAGAAATGCATACGATTGATGTGATTGGGAAATTCCCAGACGTGACACCAAGTCAAGTGTCGAAAGAGTTGATGGTGACTCTTGGGACAGTTACGACTAGTTTGAATAATCTCGAACGCAAGGGTTACATTGAACGCATTCGTTCAGAACATGATCGTCGTGTGGTGCATCTGCATTTGACAAAGAAAGGTCGCTTGGTTCATAGACTACATAAACGCTTCCACAAGGCCATGGTTGAAAAAATCATTGATGGTATGAGTAAGCAAGAAATTGAGGTTATGAGCAAAGGTTTGACCAATCTTTATCAATTTTTGGAGGATTTGAGATAATGGCTTTTGCAAAAATAAGCCAGGTTGCTCATTATGTGCCAGAGCAAGTGGTTACAAATCATGATTTGGCTCAGATTATGGATACCAATGATGAGTGGATTTCAAGTCGGACGGGAATACGACAAAGGCATATCTCAAGAACAGAATCTACTAGTGATTTGGCTACAGAGGTTGCTAAGAAATTGATGGCAAAAGCTGGAATCACAGGGGAGGAGCTGGATTTTATCATCCTAGCTACCATTACTCCTGATTCGATGATGCCCTCTACAGCTGCTCGTGTTCAAGCTAATATTGGTGCTAATAAGGCCTTTGCTTTTGACCTAACAGCTGCTTGCAGTGGATTTGTATTTGCTCTTTCAACTGCTGAAAAGTTTATCGCTTCTGGTCGCTTTCAAAAAGGCTTGGTGATTGGCAGTGAAACCCTGTCTAAAGCAGTCGATTGGTCAGACCGATCAACAGCTGTTTTGTTTGGAGATGGTGCTGGTGGTGTCTTGCTAGAAGCTAGTGAGCAAGAGCATTTCTTGGCTGAGAGTCTCAATAGTGATGGGAGTCGTAGCGAGTGCCTGACCCTATGGACATTTCAGGTACTCACATTCTCCATTTTCAGATCAAGAAAGCGCAGATTCATTTTTGAAGATGGATGGACGCGCAGTCTTTGATTTTGCTATTCGAGATGTAGCTAAGTCTATCAAACAGACCATTGAAGAATCTCCTATAGAGACGACAGACTTGGATTATCTGCTACTTCATCAGGCTAATGACCGTATTTTGGATAAGATGGCTAGGAAAATCGGTGTCGACCGAGACAAACTTCCAGCCAATATGATGGAATATGGCAAATACCAGTGCAGCCAGTATCCCTGATTTTACTTTCAGAGTGTGTAGAACAAGGCCTCATCCGTTTAGATGGTAGTCAGACTGTTCTGCTATCAGGCTTCGGTGGAGGCTTGACCTGGGGCACGCTCATTCTTACAATTTAGGTAATCATGTGGTGAACACATTGTTATAAAAAACTATTTATTTTAAAGGAGTCCTATCATGGCAGTATTTGAAAAAGTACAAGAAATTATCGTTGAAGAACTTGGAAAAGACGCATCAGAAGTAACACTTGAATCAACTTTTGATGACTTGGACGCAGATTCATTGGACTTGTTCCAAGTAATCTCAGAAATCGAAGATGCTTTTTGATATCCAAATCGAAGCAGAAGATGACTTGAAAACAGTTGGTGACTTGGTTGCCTACGTTGAAGAGCAAACAAAATAAACAGAATATAGATAGAAGGAGTAGGGAAACCCGCTCCCTCTTGTTTAGGCAATAGTTTGATTTTCAAATTATGACGATATCGAACTATTACGTAAGCAAGAAACGATGGAGGCACTATGAAAACGCGTATTACAGAATTATTGAACATTGATTATCCTATTTTCCAAGGAGGAATGGCCTGGGTTGCTGATGGTGATTTGGCAGGGGCTGTTTCCAAGGCTGGAGGGCTAGGGATTATCGGTGGGGGGAATGCCCCTAAAGAAGTTGTCAAGGCAAATATTGATAAATCAAATCATTGACTGATAAACCCTTTGGTGTCAACATCATGCTTTTGTCTCCCTTTGTGGAAGATATTGTAGACCTTGTTATCGAGGAAGGTGTTAAGGTAGTGACAACAGGAGCAGGAAATCCAAGCAAATACATGGAACGTTTCCATGAAGCTGGTATTACAGTTATTCCAGTTGTACCAAGTGTTGCCCTAGCTAAACGCATGGAAAAAATCGGTGCGGATGCTGTTATTGCAGAAGGAATGGAAGCTGGGGGACATATTGGGAAATTAACAACCATGACCTTGGTGCGCCAGGTTGCTGCTGCTGTATCTATTCCTGTTATTGCTGCAGGAGGGATTGCGGATGGTGAAGGTGCTGCGGCTGGCTTTATGCTAGGTGCAGAGGCGGTTCAGGTTGGAACTCGTTTTGTCGTTGCAAAAGAGTCTAATGCCCATCCAAATTATAAGGCCAAGATATTAAAAGCTCGAGATATTGATACTACGATTTCAGCTCAACACTTTGGACATGCTGTTCGTGCGATTAAAAATCAGTTGACTCGTGATTTTGAACAAGCTGAAAAAGATGCTTTTAAACAAGAAAATCCAGATTTGGAAATTTTTGAACAAATGGGAGCAGGTGCTCTAGCCAAAGCGGTTGTTCACGGAGATGTGGATGGTGGCTCTGTTATGGCAGGTCAAATTGCAGGCCTTGTTTCCAAAGAAGAAACCGTTGAAGAAATCCTAAAAGATTTGTATTACGGAGCAGCTAAGAAAATTCAAGAAGAAGCCTCTCGTTGGGCAGGAGTTGTAAGAAATGACTAAAACAGCCTTTTTATTTGCTGGCCAAGGTGCCCAGTATCTAGGTATGGGACGAGATCTATATGATCACTACCCTATTGTCAAAGAAACGATTGATCAAGCGAGTCAGGTACTCGGTTATGATTTGCGTCATCTCATTGATAGGGAAGAAGAAAAACTTAACCAGACTCGCTATACGCAACCAGCTATTTTAGCGACTTCGGTTGCTATTTATCGTTTATTGCAAGAAAAGGGCTATCAGCCTGATATGCTTGCTGGTTTGTCTCTTGGGGAATATTCTGCCTTGGTGGCCAGCGGTGCCTTGGATTTTGAAGATGCGGTAGCCTTGGTTGCTAAGCGTGGAGCCTATATGGAAGAAGCAGCTCCTGCTGGTTCTGGCAAGATGGTCGCAGTTCTCAATACGCCAGTAGAGGTCATTGAAGAAGCTTGTAAGCAAGCCTCTGAACTGGGAGTGGTTACCCCAGCCAACTATAATACGCCTGCACAAATCGTGATTGGTGGAGAAGTGGTCTGCAGTTGACCGAGCTGTCGAACTCTTGCAGGAAGCAGGTGCCAAACGCTTGATTCCTCTCAAGGTTTCAGGACCTTTTCATACCGCTCTTCTTGAGACTGCTAGCCAGAAACTAGCTGAAACTCTTGCTCAAGTAAGTTTTTCAGATTTTACTTGTCCCCTAGTTGGTAATACAGAAGCTGCAATCATGCTAAAAGAAGACATTGCTCAACTCTTGACGCGTCAGGTCAAGGAACCAGTTCGTTTTTTTATGAAAGTATTGCAGTTATGCAAGAATCAGGCGTAACCAACTTTATCGAGATTGGACCGGGGAAAGTCTTGTCAGGCTTTGTTAAAAAAATTGATAAAACGGCTAAACTAGCCAATGTTGAAGATCAGGCGAGTTTGGAAGCCTTGCTAGAAAAACGAGTAATCCCTTCTCCCATAAATACAAGAGGAAACAGAAGAAAAAGAATGCAACTAAAAAAATAAAAAAATATCTTTTATTACAGGTTCAAGTCGTGGAATTGGTCTTGCCATTGCCCATAAATTTGCTCAAGCAGGAGCCAATATCGTCTTAAACAGTCGTGGGGCAATCTCAGAAGACTTGCTAGCTGAGTTTTCAAACTATGGTGTCAAGGTGGTTCCTATTTCAGGAGATGTGTCAGATTTTTGCAGACGCTAAGCGTATGGTTGAGCAAGCTATTGCAGAGCTAGGTTCAGTAGATGTTTTTGGTCAACAATGCAGGAATTACCCAAGATACCCTTATGCTCAAGATGACAGAAGCGGATTTTTGAAAAAAAGTGCTCAAGGTTAACTTGACTGGTGCTTTTAACATGACACAATCAGTCTTGAAACCGATGATGAAAGCCAGAGAAGGTGCTATCATTAATATGTCTAGTGTTGTTGGTTTGATGGGAAATATCGGTCAAGCTAACTATGCTGCTTCTAAGGCTGGTTTGATTGGCTTTACCAAGTCTGTGGCGCGTGAAGTGGCCAATCGCAATATCAGGGTTAATGCTATTGCACCTGGAATGATTGAGTCCGATATGACAGCTGTTCTATCAGACAAGGTAAAAGATGCTATGCTGGCACAAATTCCCATGAAAGAATTTGGACAGGCAGAGCAGGTTGCAGATTTGACAGTATTTTTAGCAGGCCAAGATTATCTAACTGGTCAAGTGGTTGCCATTGATGGTGGCTTAAGTATGTAGCAGAAGCTAGAGGTGAAAAAAAGATGAAACTAAATCGCGTAGTAGTAACAGGTTATGGAGTAACATCTCCAATCGGAAATACACCAGAAGAATTTTGGAATAGTTTGACAACTGGAAAAATCGGAATTGGTCAAATAACAAAATTTGATCATAGTGACTTTGATGTGCATAATGCAGCAGAAATCCAAGATTTTCCTTTTGATAAATACTTTGTAAAGAAAGATACCAATCGTTTTGATAACTATTCTTTATATGCCTTGTACGCAGCCCAAGAAGCTGTCAATCATGCCAATTTGGATGTAGAGGCTCTTGATAAAGATCGTTTTGGTGTTATCGTGGCCTCTGGTATTGGTGGAATCAAAGAAATTGAAGATCAAGTGATTCGCCTCCATGACAAAGGACCAAAACGTGTGAAACCATTGACCCTTCCAAAAGCCTTGCCAAATATGGCTTCAGGAAATGTTGCTATGCGTTTTGGAGCAAATGGTGTTTGTAAATCCATCAATACTGCCTGTGCTTCATCAAATGATGCGATTGGGGATGCCTTCCGCTCAATTAAGTTTGGTTTCCAAGATGTTATGTTGGTAGGTGGTTCAGAAGCTTCTATCACGCCTTTTGCTATTGCTGGTTTCCAAGCCCTAACAGCTCTCTCTACTACAGAGGATCCAGCTCGCGCTTCTATTCCATTTGATAAGGACCGTAATGGTTTTGTTATGGGAGAAGGTTCAGGGATGTTGGTTCTTGAAAGCCTTGAACACGCCGAAAAACGTGGGGCAACCATCCTTGCTGAAGTGGTTGGTTATGGACATACCTGTGATGCCTACCATATGACTTCTCCTCATCCAGAAGGTCAGGGTGCTATCAAGGCCATCAAACTAGCCTTGGAAGAAGCTGAGATTTCCCCAGAACAAGTAGCCTATGTCAATGCTCACGGTACATCAACTCCTGCTAATGAAAAAGGAGAAAGTGGTGCGATCGTGGCTGTTCTTGGTAAGGAAGTACCTGTATCATCAACCAAATCATTCACAGGACATTTGCTGGGTGCTGCAGGTGCGGTAGAAGCTATTGTCACAATCGAGGCTATGCGTCATAACTTTGTACCAATGACAGCTGGAACAAGTGAAGTATCAGATTATATCGAAGCCAATGTCGTTTATGGACAAGGCTTGGAGCAAGAAATTCCATACGCCATTTCAAATACTTTTGGTTTTGGTGGCCACAATGCAGTTCTTGCTTTCAAACGTTGGGAGAATAAATAACTATGAATTTAAAGGATATTAAAGACTTGATGGCTCAATTTGACCAATCAAGTTTGAGAGAGTTTTCTTATAAGAATGGGACGGATGAGTTGGAGTTTAGCAAGAATGAAGCGAGACTTGTATCTGAAGTTGCACCTCAAGTTGCTCCAGCACCCGTTCTAGCAACACCAAGTCCAGTAGCTCCTACATCTGCTCCAGCAGAGACTGTAGTGGAAGAGACTTCGACGCCAGCTGAAACAAGTGTGGCTGCTGAGGGAGATGTTGTAGAGAGTCCACTTGTTGGGGTGGCTTACTTGGCTGCTGGTCCAGATAAACCTGCCTTCGTCACAGTTGGTGATACTGTTAAAAAAGGTCAAACATTGGTGATTATCGAAGCCATGAAAGTCATGAATGAAATTCCAGCACCTAAGGATGGTGTGGTAACGGAAATTCTCGTTTCTAACGAAGAAATGGTTGAGTTTGGTAAAGGATTGGTACGTATCAAATGATCGATATTCAAGGAATCAAAGAAGCTCTTCCCCACCGTTATCCTATGCTCCTAGTGGACCGTGTCTTGGAAGTGAGTGAGGATACCATTGTTGCCATCAAAAATGTAACCATCAATGAGCCTTTCTTTAACGGCCATTTTCCTCAATATCCAGTTATGCCAGGTGTTCTGATTATGGAAGCCTTGGCGCAAACAGCTGGTGTCTTGGAGTTGTCAAAACCTGAAAATAAAGGAAAACTGGTCTTTTACGCTGGTATGGATAAGGTCAAATTCAAGAAGCAAGTTGTACCAGGTGACCAATTAGTTATGACGGCAACGTTTGTAAAACGTCGCGGTAGCATTGCCGTGGTTGAAGCAAAGGCTGAAGTGGATGGCAAGCTTGCAGCTAGTGGTACTCTTACCTTTGCAATAGGGAACTAAGGAGGTTCTCCATGTTTCGAAAAATTTTAATTGCCAATCGTGGTGAAATTGCGGTTCGTATTATCCGTGCGGCGCGTGAATTGGGCATTTCGACGGTGGCGGTTTATTCAACTGCTGATAAGGAAGCTCTTCATACGCTTTTGGCAGATGAAGCAGTTTGTATCGGCCCTGGTAAGCCAACAGAGTCTTATCTCAATATTAATGCGGTTCTATCAGCTGCAGTCTTGACTGAGGCAGAAGCCATTCACCCAGGTTTTGGATTTCTCAGTGAAAATTCCAAATTTGCTACCATGTGTGAAGAGGTGGGAATCAAGTTTATCGGCCCATCTGGTCATGTTATGGATATGATGGGGGATAAGATCAATGCGCGCGCTCAGATGATCAAAGCAGGCGTGCCTGTTATACCAGGTTCAGATGGAGAAGTGCATAATTCTGAAGAAGCTTTGATTGTTGCTGAAAAAATTGGCTATCCTGTGATGCTCAAGGCTTCAGCAGGTGGAGGTGGTAAAGGGATTCGTAAGGTTGAAAAACCAGACGATCTCGTTTCCGCCTTTGAAACTGCTTCAAGTGAAGCCAAGGCCAATTATGGTAATGGGGCTATGTACATAGAACGGGTTATTTATCCAGCTCGTCACATCGAGGTTCAAATCCTAGGAGATGAGCATGGACATGTGATTCACTTGGGAGAACGGGATTGTTCTCTTCAACGGAATAATCAAAAGGTTTTGGAAGAAAGCCCTTCGATTGCAATCGGAAAAACGCTGCGTCATGAAATCGGTGCTGCTGCTGTTCGAGCTGCAGAGTCTGTTGGCTATGAGAATGCAGGGACCATTGAGTTTTTGCTTGATGAAGCTAGCGGTAAATTCTATTTCATGGAAATGAATACACGTGTTCAGGTAGAACATCCAGTAACAGAATTTGTTTCAGGTGTGGATATCGTTAAGGAACAGATTCGCATTGCGGCAGGTCAACCTCTGTCTGTTAAGCAAGAAGATATTGTTTTACGAGGTCATGCTATTGAATGTCGTATCAATGCAGAAAACCCAGCCTTCAACTTTGCTCCAAGTCCAGGTAAGATTACCAATCTCTATTTGCCAAGTGGTGGAGTTGGCTTGCGCGTAGATTCAGCAGTTTATCCAGGCTATACCATTCCCCCCTATTATGATAGTATGATTGCCAAAGTCATTGTTCATGGAGAGAATCGTTTTGATGCCTTGATGAAAATGCAACGTGCCCTCTATGAACTAGAGATTGAGGGGGTGCAGACCAATGCAGATTTCCAGCTTGACCTCATTTCAGATCGCAATGTCATTGCTGGGGATTATGATACTTCCTTCTTGATGGAAACCTTCTTACCTAAATATCAAGAAAAAGAATAAAATGACTTTAAGAGTTTAAACCGAAAAGGGGAATCAATGGCTCTATTTAGTAAAAAAGATAAGTATATTCGAATCAATCCCAATCGTTCGGTTAGGGAAAAACCTCAAGCCAAGCCAGAGGTTCCAGATGAATTATTTTCTAAGTGTCCAGGATGTAAGCATACCATCTATCAGAAGGATCTGGGAAGTGAGCGTATCTGTCCGCACTGTAGCTATACCTTTCGTATTTCTGCCCAAGAACGCTTGGCTTTGACGATTGATATGGGAACCTTTAAGGAATTGTTTACAGGGATGGAAAGTAAGGATCCCTTGCATTTCCCTGGTTATCAAAAGAAACTAGCAGCTATGCGTGAAAAAACAGGGCTGGATGAAGCTGTTGTGACAGGAACTGCTCTTATTAAAGGTCAGACTGTGGCTCTTGGGATTATGGATTCCAACTTTATCATGGCTTCTATGGGTACGGTTGTAGGTGAAAAAATCACTCGCTTATTTGAGTATGCAACTGTTGAACAATTGCCAGTTGTTCTTTTCACAGCATCTGGTGGAGCCCGTATGCAGGAAGGAATCATGAGTCTCATGCAGATGGCCAAGATTTCTGCAGCGGTTAAACGCCATTCAAATGAAGGTCTCTTTTACCTGACCATTTTGACAGATCCAACGACAGGTGGTGTAACAGCTTCTTTCGCTATGGAAGGAGATATCATTCTGGCTGAACCACAGAGCTTGGTTGGTTTTGCTGGACGTCGGGTGATTGAGAATACGGTTCGTGAAAGCTTGCCTGAGGGGTTCCAAAAGGCAGAATTCCTATTGGAACATGGCTTTGTGGATGCTATTGTTAAAAGAAGAGACTTGCCAGATACCATTGCTAGCCTAGTCAGATTGCACGGAGGGAGTCCAAGATGAATATTGCAAAAATAGTCAGAGAAGCGCGTGAGCAGAGTCGCTTGACAACTTTGGACTTTGCGACAGGCATTTTTGATGAATTTATCCAATTACACGGTGACCGTTCTTTTCGTGACGATGGTGCAGTTGTTGGTGGTATTGGCTGGCTTGGAGAGCAAGCTGTAACAGTGGTTGGTATCCAAAAAGGCAAGAGTTTACAAGACAATCTAAAACGGAATTTTGGTCAACCACATCCAGAAGGCTACCGCAAGGCCCTACGGTTGATGAAACAGGCTGAAAAATTTGGCCGTCCAGTTGTGACCTTTATCAATACAGCAGGTGCCTATCCTGGTGTCGGAGCAGAAGAACGTGGTCAAGGGGAAGCTATTGCTCGCAATCTCATGGAAATGAGTGACCTAAAAGTTCCGATTATTGCTATCATTATCGGTGAAGGTGGTTCAGGTGGGGCTCTAGCTCTAGCAGTTGCAGACCGTGTCTGGATGCTGGAAATTCTATCTATGCCATTCTCAGTCCAGAAGGCTTTGCTTCCATTCTATGGAAGGATGGCAGTCGTGCCATGGAAGCAGCAGAACTGATGAAAATCACCTCACACGAGCTGTTAGAAATGGCCGTGGTGGATAAGGTGATTTCTGAAGCAGGACTTTCTAGTAAAGAACTGATTAAGAATGTCAAAAAAGAACTTCAAGCTGATCTAGCTAGACTTTCACAAAAACCGCTAGAAGATTTGTTGGAAGAACGTTATCAACGATTTAGAAAATACTAAGAATGACTAAATGAGACTAGAAAGGTCTCATTTTTTTAGAAAAATGCAATTCAGGTCGAAAAATTGACAGTTGAGGAGATGGGCTATAAAATAGATAAAAAAGATGTATACTGTAGATCTAAGCTTACAAAAATTTATTTTAAGGAAGTACTTGCAATGACAGGTACAGAAACATTTACAGTTCTTTCATCTGAGAACTTAGAGTAAACTTCAGGTGGTAGAATGATTTGGTTGGTTGATGATAGACATTGGGATTCGCCATATGTATATAGTTTAGCGACAGAATGGAGTACAATACTGACTCATGCGACTAGACGTGGTTCTGGTATTGGCTATTGATAAATTAAAGGGGGAAGTATGAAAAAACTAGGGCATTTGGGAGTCTATACATCACTGGTATTTCTATCGGTTTATCTACCAGAGTTAGGGGTTGTACATCTAACTAAGTTTTTGGGATGGGGGATAGATGGCTATTCTGTCATTTCACTTGTTTGGGAACTAGTTCTTGTAGTCTTATTTGTCTTTTGGTTAAAAAAGAAAGAGATGCTCTATATTTTAAAAAAAAGCTCAAAGAAGTCAAGATTCTTTCACCTTGTAGTTGGTCTAGTGGCTACTTATTTTGTTCGTCAATTGGTGGATGCTTTTCAGTTACAGTTTCATCATCTAATTGATAACAAGTATATCTTTCAAGATTTTCTTTCGATTCTATACTCCAATGGGCAACCAACTTTTCTATCAACTGTTCTCAGTTTTAGTTTAACAGTAGTCGTCGCACCTATATCAGAGGAACTAATTGATAGAGGGTATTTTATGAATACCTTTTTCCACCAGTCCAAGTACTATCTGGATGTTATTCTATCTGCTCTTATCTTTGGACTTAGTCATTTGATCCTAACTCACCGAGATCCTATCAGTTTGATTATATATAGTTTAGGCGGTCTCTTCTATGCCTTAGTATATCGGTGGACAAAGAACTTAAAAATCACCATCCTGTGCCATAGTTTTTTTAACTTTCTCATTTATGCAAAACCCATCTGGATTTTTGTTTATAATTATGTCTATTATCACTTTTTAAGATAGTGGAAGCAAAGAAAACAGTGTTTGATAGTTGTCAAACACTGTTTTCTATCTACTATTCTTCAGTTACAAATTGACTAAGCAGTCCGTTGATAAAGCGGGCTGATTTTTGATCTGAAAAATTTTTGGCAAGTTCAATGGCTTCATTGACTGCTACTAGCTGAGGTGTATCAAATGATGTGATTTCAAAGATACCTAAGCGTAGTAAGTTTTTTTCGACCAAGGTCAAGCGTTCAACTGTCCAGCCTGACTTGAGGTGCTGGTTGATTTGTTTATCCAACTTGTCTTTTTGAGCTTGAACGCCAGAAACCAAGTTCAGAAGAAAGGCAGGGATTTGCACATCTGCATCTTCACGGTCATGCGTGTAGGCAAAGTGACAAGCTGTTTCCATATCTGTGCTAAATTCAAGGCTCATGAGAGCTTGAAAAGCGCATTTACGAAGTTCGCGTCTAGATTCTAATAATGGACTAGTCATTGAGGAAGTCCTCGTTAAATAGATCTTTCAACTCAGGTTTTGGTGTTTTTATCTGGAACGATTCCTGCAACATGGATGTTGACAGCAGAAAGTTCCACATCAGCCATATCATGGACAGCATCTTTGACCGCTTTTTTTGAATAGCAAGAGCCACTTTTTGGTACTTTCACACCGTACTCAAGGTAGAGATAGATGTCAGCAGTTAGTTCTTCGTTGCTTTCTTTTAAGTAGACGCCGCGTCCAAGAGAGAGTTTTGATAGGGTATCAGATACGGATTTATTTGAAAATGAGTGGACACCGTCAACTTTAGCAGTTGCGATGGCAATGATTTTTTCAAGTACACGTGGAGCGATAACGATTTCGCCAAATTGTTCTTCAATTCCCATAGAATGACCTCTTTCTAGAGATTAGGCACGAGAAACGTAAGTTCCTTCTGCAGTGTTGATGATCAATTTTTGTCCAGCTTCGATAAAGTCTGGAACGTTGACAACAAGTCCAGTTTCCATAGTTGCTGGTTTACCAGAACCTGTAACAGTAGCACCTTTGATAGATGGTTGTGTTTCAGCGACTGTTAATTCAACAGTAGTTGGTACAGTTACACCGATCACTTCAGTTCCGTAGAATTGGATTTTCACATCAGAGTTTTCAAGGATGTAAAGCAATTCATTTTCAACGTTTACGACTGGGATTTCGTATTGGTCGTAAGTTTCAGTGTTCATGAAGTAGGCAGTTTCATCCATTTTTGTACAAGTATTGAGCTGGAACAGTTTTCGATAATAGCTTGTTCGAATTTTTTTCTTCTGGACGGTAGCTTGTATCAAATGTAGAACCAGTACGGACATCACGCAATTTCATACGCATGATTGTGTTCCCTTTACCTGGTTTGTGAGGCTAGCTTCCAAAACGCGGATCAATTTTCCGTCTGCAGTTTCAAATGTCATACCAGCTTTCAATTTGCTTGCTTCAATCATGTTTTTACCTCTTTAATAAATATTATTACTCTTCATTTTACCATAAAATCTTCTGGAAATAAAGCCAAAATAGTTAATGGGATTTGGTAGGGGAGAAAAAACCAACCTCAGGGCTGGTTTCTTTTACATATTACTCTTCTTTCAACTTCGCTAATTCTTGGGCAAGGAGTTTTAAGGGCAACTTGTGGGTTGGCTTGTACCTTTTGGTTGCTTTCATAAGGAATCCTGTGAAGGCCTTATCTGCGTTACGTTTTCCTGACTTGAAGTCGGCAACTGCGGCTTTGTTATCGGCAAAGACTTGGTGGATAATTGGAATCAAGACATCTGGATCTGAGATTTGAACCATGCTAGCTTTTTCCACGTATTCACGCGCACCACCACCATTTTTAGCCAGGTGGACAAAGACTTTCTTGGCAATCTTAGAAGAGATAGTACCGTCTTCTATGATGGCAATCATTTCAACCAAGTTTTCTGGTGTCAATTTGATTTGTTCCAGTGTCTTGCCTTCAGCATTCAAGAATTGAGCGACTTCACCTTGGAGCCAGTTAGAGACTTGCTTGGCGTCGCCACCTAGGGCAACAGCTTTTTTTCAAAGAAAGTCAGAAGTGACTTTATTAGCAGTCAACTGACTAGCATCGTAGTCTGACAAGCCGAGGTCAGAGACGTAGCGAGCACGGCGTTCTTTTGGAAACTCTGGCAACTCAGTCCGCATTTCCTCGATCCACTCGTCTGAAATTTCAAAGAGGGGTAGGTCTGGCTCTGGGAAGTAGCGGTAGTCTGCAGCACCTTCCTTGACACGCATGAGGATGGTTGCTTTGTTGCTTTCATCGTAACGGCGTGTTTCTTGGCGGATTTGACCACCTGAGCGAAGGATTTCAGCTTGACGTTGGACTTCGTATTCAAGACCCTTGCGAACGTTTGAGAAGGAGTTGAGGTTCTTCAACTCTGTCTTGGTACCGAATTTCTCTTGACCATACGGACGAAGAGAAATGTTGGCATCCACACGCATCGAACCTTCTTCCATCTTAACGTCAGAAATGCCAGCGTACTGGATAACTTCCTTGAGGGCTGTTAGATAAGCATAGGCTTCTTCAGGAGAACGCATGTCAGCTTCAGATACAATCTCAATCAATGGCACCCCTTGGCGGTTGAGGTCAACATAAGAGTAGCCATCTGTACCGTGGGTGTTTTTACCAGCGTCTTCTTCTAGGTGAGCACGTTCGATACCGATTTTCTTAGTTGTACCGTCTTCTAGCTCGACTTCAATCCAACCGTTATAACCGATTGGCTCATCAAACTGAGAAATTTGGTAGGCTTTTGGATTATCAGGGTAGAAGTAGTTCTTGCGGTCAAAGTGCATCTTTTTATGGATGTCCATGTTGAGGGCAAGAGCAGCCTTGATACCGGCATCGACAACACCTTTGTTGAGAACCGGAAGTACTCCTGGGAAAGACCAGTCAATCACGTTAGTGTTGGCATTTTGGTCATTTCCGAAGTGGGCAGAAGTAGGTGAGAAGATTTTTGAATTGGTGTTGAGCTCTACGTGGACTTCAAGTCCGATGACTGTTTCAAAGTTCATTAGTTGTCACCTCCAAAAATCACGGGTTGTTGTTTGTGGTAGTCTGTTGTTGCTTCAAAAGCAGCAGCAGCTTGGTAAATGGTTTCCTCAGAGTACTTAGGACCAATCAATTGGAGACCAACAGGTAGACCTTGAGAGAAGCCGGCAGGAATCGAAATTCCTGGGAGACCGGCCAAGTTGACTGGAATGGTCAAGAGGTCAGCCAAGTACATGGCAACTGGGTCATGGTTGAGTGAGTCCAAGTCATAGGCAACGCTTGGTGCAGTTGGTCCCAAAAATCAAGTCATAATTCGCAAAAACTTTTTTTCGAAATCTTGAATGATAAGGGTACGAACCTGACCAGCTTTCTTGTAGTAGGCATCGTAGTAACCTGATGAAAGACTGAATGTACCAAGCATGATACGGCGTTTCACCTCTTCACCAAAACCTTGGCTACGGCTGTTTACATAGATTTCATCAAGATTAGTCGCATCTTCTGCGCGGTAGCCATAACGGATACCGTCAAAAACGTTGCAAGTTTGATGAGGCTTCTGATGAAGCGATGATGTAGTAAACGGCAACACCGTATTTAGAGTGAGGAAGGCTAACTTCTTCGACGATAGCACCAAGTTTTTTTCAAAGTGTTTAGCGGCATTCAGGATTGTTTTCTTAACCTCTGGGTCAATGCCCTTCACCAAGGTATTCCTTTAGGCAAAGCAATTTTCATGCCCTTGATGTCTTGACCGATTTTTGAAGTAAAGTCGGCGATTCGGACAGGAGCAGAAGTAGAGTCTTTGGCATCTTCGCTGGCAATAGCGTTGAGCAAGAGAGCATTTTCCTTAACAGTCGGAGCAAAAGGTCCGATTTGGTCTAGAGAGCTACCGAAAGGCAATGAGACCGAAACGTGAAACTGTTCCGTAGGTTGGTTTGAGACCAACAATCCCATTGAAGGCAGCAGGTTGGCGGATAGAACCACCAGTATCAGAACCAAGTGACAAGCGGACTTGCCCAGAGGCTACAGCTACGGCTGAACCACTTGAAGAACCACCAGGAACCTTGCTGTGGTCCCAAGCGTTTTTAGTTGCTCCGTAGTGGGAAGTCTCACCTGAACCACCCATGGCAAATTCGTCCATGTTGGTTTTACCTACGACAATCATGCCTTTTGGCTTTTTTGCATTTGGCAACCGCAGTCGCATCAAAGATTGGCTCATAGTTGTAGAGCATTTTTGAGGCTGCAGTTGTAAGAATACCGTCTGTAGAGATATTATCTTTGACAGCAAGTGGAATTCCTGAAAGGATGTTATCAGCATCAATTCCAGCTTCATCAATAGCTTTGGCTTGAGCAAGAGCCTGCTCCTCAGCGATGGTAATAAAAGCGTTGATAGCTGTCTCGCGAGACTTGATATCTTCAAGCGTTGCTTGGGTCAATTCAGTTGCTGAAATCTCCTTAGAGACAAGGAGATTGTGCAAGTTTTCAATGGTTTTATTGTTGAAAGTCATTAGGCATCTCCTCCATCGTCTAGGATAGCTGGTACCTTGATATAGTAATTGTCTTTTTCAGGTACGTTTTTAAATAAGCGATCACGGTCTGTTCCTTCTTCGGCCACATCAGGGCGGAGTACAGTCTTGCGGTCAGCCATGGTTGTAGTAGGTGCGACACCAGTTGTGTCAACTTCGCCCAGCAACTCAACCATGTCAACAATCTTAGACAAGGTGGTCGCAAAGGCAGCAGTTTCTTCTTCAGAGAATCGTAATTTTGAAAGATTGGCAACGTGTGTTACCTCTTCTTGCGTAATTTTCATCTTGCATCCTTTCGTGAAATGATGATTTTTAGTCTGTTCTATTTTACCATATTTTCCTATAAATAAGGGAGGGAAAGATGAAAAAAGACAGGTATAGGATGGAGAAGGATGGAGAACGGTTTTTTGAAAGAGATAAAAAAATAGCCGTCCTAACTTTGGCGAGTTAACGAGCTATTTTTTAGTTATGTAATTACAGCCACCGTCTTAAACGGCTCTGTGGGGTATTGTTGATGCAACCCCTTTTTCTATGTTTATTTTAACATTGATTTTAAAAATTGCAAGGGGAATTAGGCTCCCTAGTATTTGGATAAGTTGAGTAGAAACTGAGTAGCAGGCATTAAAATTGCTTGCCAGTTTTGTCTATTGTACATTAGCAAACTAAGATTTTTTGGTTTTAATATGCACTCTTTTGGTATTCATTCCATAAAGCCTGAAGTTCATCTGCATTTTCTAAAACATATTGCCTGATTATTTTAGGTCTTTTGCTTTTACTTTACCATCTCTCAGTTCACCGTTCAGAAACATTGAGCCGACCTCTTCTCCGTGGATATAAATGTGAATATGCGCTTTTTGACCTTTATGGTTATGTTCGTTAGGACGAATTTCAATACCATACTTTAAGAAAGAATATTTAGGCATGTAGTAGTCCCACGTAGTCCTTCCATGTTTCAAGGTAGTTATCGCGATTTAACTCAATTTGCTTTTGAGCAAAACGAATGTCATAGTCTGCCAAGTCCAAATTTTCCAATACTTCTCCAGTTAGAATACTAAAGGTTCCAATTAATTCATCGTCATCATACATGCGTAAAATAGGGTTGCTTGGATTCTTGTAAATATCATCTTTTGTCACTTCTAAATTAGTTACACCAAATTCTTTGAACATGATTACATCTCCTTTTTGTTTTATTATATCATTTTTGCTAGAATTGTCACGGTTTTCGATATATTGGCCTATAAAAAATAACTTTTATTCAAGTAAACTCTAACAGAAAATAGAAATTGAAAAAAATGGCAAAATCCGATATAATGGAGTGTTGAAAGGAATGGTAAAATCCAATGTAAAAATCATTCTTAGCTATTGAAACAAGAAAAATAGAGAATCAAAGAAAGAGAACTTATGAATATTCAAGAAGAAATTAAGAAACGTCGTACCTTTGCCATCATCTCCCACCCGGACGCGGGGAAAACTACTATTACTGAGCAATTGCTCTACTTTGGGGGCGAGATTCGTGAGGCTGGTACGGTTAAAGGTAAGAAAACAGGAACTTTTGCCAAGTCTGACTGGATGGATATCGAGAAGCAACGTGGGATTTCGGTGACTTCATCTGTTATGCAATTTGACTACGATGGCAAGCGCGTCAACATTCTAGACACCCCAGGGCACGAGGACTTTTCAGAAGATACCTATCGTACCTTGATGGCGGTGGATGCAGCGGTCATGGTTGTAGACTCTGCCAAGGGGATTGAGGCACAAACCAAGAAATTGTTTGAGGTTGTGAAACATCGTGGCATTCCAGTCTTTACCTTTATGAACAAGCTAGACCGTGACGGTCGTGAGCCACTGGACCTCTTGCAAGAATTGGAAGAAGTCCTGGGCATTGCTAGCTATCCGATGAACTGGCCAATCGGGATGGGGAAAGCCTTTGAAGGGCTCTATGACCTCTATAACCAACGCTTGGAGCTCTATAAAGGGGATGAACGTTTTGCTAGTCTTGAAGACGGGGACAAGCTTTTTGGCAACAATCCTTTCTACGAGCAAGTCAAGGATGACATTGAACTTTTAAATGAAGCTGGGAATGAATTTTCAGAGGAAGCAATCCTTGCTGGAGAATTGACACCTGTCTTCTTCGGTTCAGCTTTGACAAACTTTGGTGTGCAGACCTTCCTTGAGACTTTCCTTAAGTTTGCTCCAGAACCACATGGACACAAGAAAACAGATGGCGACATTGTGGATCCTTATGACAAAGATTTCTCAGGATTTGTCTTTAAAATCCAAGCCAACATGGACCCTCGCCACCGTGACCGTATCGCCTTTGTCCGTATCGTATCAGGTGCATTTGAGCGTGGTATGAGTGTCAACTTGCCTCGTACTGGTAAGGGAGCTAAACTTTCGAATGTTACTCAGTTTATGGCAGAAAGTCGTGAAAATGTGACTAATGCTGTGGCAGGTGATATCATCGGGGTTTACGATACAGGTACCTATCAAGTAGGTGACACTTTGACAGTTGGGAAAAATAAATTTGAATTTGAACCACTGCCAACCTTTACACCTGAAATTTTCATGAAAGTATCTGCTAAGAATGTCATGAAGCAAAAATCTTTCCACAAGGGGATTGAGCAATTGGTGCAAGAAGGTGCTATTCAGCTTTATAAAAATTACCAAACAGGCGAGTACATGCTGGGAGCTGTTGGGCAACTCCAGTTTGAAGTGTTTAAACACCGTATGGAAGGCGAGTACAATGCGGAAGTAGTCATGAGCCCAATGGGTAAAAAGACCGTTCGTTGGATTAAGCCTGAGGACCTAGATGAACGCATGTCGTCAAGCCGAAATATCTTGGCCAAAGACCGTTTTGACCAACCAGTCTTCCTCTTTGAAAATGACTTTGCCCTTCGCTGGTTTGCGGACAAGTATCCAGACGTAGAGTTGGAGGAGAAGATGTAAATCGTAACAAATGACTAGCAACATAAAGTTGCTGTCATTTGACGGTAACCGCTATGGCGACTTACCTAAACGCTTCACTAGTCAAAATCCATGAATGATATCGATTCGTGGATTTTGCCGTCGTAATGGGAAGGAAGAGAACTACCTGCCTGCCTCACTAACTCATCGGCGAAAAAATATTGTTTTCGACTCTTCATGTCGTAGTGTAAAGATTGATAACCGCTGTGGTGGTTTGTCTGAATACATACTAAAAAGTCCATGAATGTTACATTACATTGTGGGCTTTTTGTTGTAACGGTCAGAAAGTAAGCCTAGTTAGGTGACTTCTAAGTCGTCGTAGAAAAGTGCTTGTTTTGTTCTGGATAGAGGTTGATAATCACTATGGTTCTTTACCTAGACAATCTATTGGGAAAATACTTGTGTAAAACGTTATTTTAGGAGAAGATATAGTGAAAAGGTTTATGTTGAAACGTATGTTCCAAGGCTTAGGTAAGACCTGATATGATTTGTTCGTTGCGTTAATTTTAGAGTTTTAAGAATCGTTATCTTGTAGATTAGATTTTTTGAGAACAAGTGCAGAGATATTTTTTAAAAAAATAAATTGATTTTTAATTTCTTGGTAACTTCTTTTCCGAATAAATAGATAGAACCATCGAATCTAGTAAAATTAGATTTAAAACTGTGGTATAATAAAAGGAGGAAAAGGATGATTCTAAGACATCCGGGCATCAGCCCAACGAATGACTTGGTTGCTAAGAAAATCTTTAGCAATCCAGAAATCACTTGTCAATTTATTCGCGATATGCTGGACTTGCCAGCAAAAAATGTGACCATTTTGGAGGGGAGCAATATTCATGTCTTGCCTTCCCTGCCGTACTCGGCGCAGGATTTCTATACCAGTATAGATGTTTTGGCGGAGTTGGATAATGGCACCCAAGTTATCATTGAAATTCAGGTGCATCATCAGAATTTTTTCATTAATCGTTTATGGGCTTACTTGTGCAGTCAGGTCAATCAAAATCTAGAAAAAATTCGTCAACGTGAAGGTGACACCCACCAGAGTTACAAGCATATCGCTCCTGTCTACGCCATTGCAATTGTGGACAGCAACTACTTCCAAGATGACTTGGCTTTTCATAGCTTTAGCATGCGAGAGGACACGACAGGTGAGGTCTTAACTATCAAAAACAATGGACAAGAAAACTATCTGGTCAAGATGGCATTCTTGGAACTAAAAAAATACAGAGAAACCAGCAAAGACGAGGTTCGCAAGCCGTGGTTAGAGTTTTTCGGGAATAAACCCTTTACCCAGCAACCCGAGCGAGCTATCAGCCAGGCAGACCAACTGCTGGACTACAAGAGCTGGTCTGAGGAGGACAGGAAAATGTTTAGTCAACTACGTATGCGCGAAGAACAGGCATTGTTAGCACAGGACTATGCCTTGGAAACTGCTAGGGCAGAAGGTATCGAAGAGGGGTTAAAGTAGGTTTAGTAAATCTAGTTCGCCAAGGTCTTCTAACACCTGAGGTAGCAAGTCAACAATTGGGTATGACTGTTGCTGAGTTTGAGGCCTTGTTGTAATATCATCACAATAATGGCATTCTTGGAATTAAAGAAATACAGAGAAACCAGCAAAGACAAGGTTCGCAAACCCTGGTTGGAGTTTTTTGGGAATAAACCCTTTACCCAACAACCCGAGCGAGCCATCAGCCAAGCAGACCAACTGCTAGATTACAAGAGCTGGTCCGAGGAGGACAGGAAAATGTTTAGTCAACTACGTATGCGTGAAGAACAAGCCTTGTTAGCACAGGACTATGCCTTGGAACAAGCTGAAGAAAAAGGTTTAGAGCGTGGTCGTGCTGAGGGTATCGAAGAGGGATTAAAAGTAGGTTTAGTAAATCTAGTCCGCCAAGGTCTCCTGACTTCCGAATTTGCAAGTCAGCAGTTGGGCATGACAGTCTCTGAGTTTGAGGCACTGCTGGAAGAACATAAGTGAGAAATCTGTAAACTTTACACAATCGGAAAAGAACTAAAAAGGGTAGCGAATCACTTAAAACAAGAGGGAGCTATCCTTTTTTTATAGTAGATTGAATCTGGAATAGTACGTTATGACTGTTAAAATATTTCTAGAAATTAATTTGACTTCCCTAATCAATTTATTCACATCTTGTTTCAATCTGCTATATGTTCAATGAAAATCAAAGAGCAAGTCAAAGATAGAGTGTAGCGATTTGAAACTGGAATAGCACAATACAACTTCTAAAGTCTTGTTAGAAATTTGATTTGACTTTCCTAATCGATTTGTTCATATTTTGTTTCAATCGACTATAGATTGCATAGGAAGAAAACAAGATAATAAGGCTATTGGGGCTACTTTTAGCTATTATATTGAATTGAATTTAGAATAGTGCGCCATAGTTTTTAAAAACATCAGAATTTGGTTGAGTTTTCTAATCAATCTGTCTGGTTTCTATTTCATTTTACTATATAGAAAATTTAACCTGAACAAGTTGTATCATACTGTTAGTCTTTCATAGTATTGAGAAAAAGTCAATATATAAACTATATTTATAAATTAAAAAGAATAATCTGACAAGAAAAAAATGCCTTTGTATAAGGGTTTTGTTTTTTTATCTAAGCACTTGAAAAATTTTTTTGTTTGTCTTGAGAAAAACCATAGAATAATCATGCATAAAAACAGGGATATAAACCAAGAATGAGCTGATTTACACTCATTTGCGTGTCTTTATAAAAAACTTATCTTATACTATATATAAAATAGCAAAATGCTTTTTAGGTAAAAATACTTTCAAACCTCTTGCTATTTAGCGATTATTTCCTTATAATATAGTATGGTATTTTATTTATATCTATAAATGAAAATAATGTTTGAAAGGGAATTTCAAAATGTTTTTTAGACGACAAGAAGGTGAATATAGAGAGACGGATCGTGTGACTCGTTTCAAATTGATCAAGTCGGGTAAGCATTGGTTACGAGCTTCGACTTCTCAGTTTGGTCTCTTTAAAGTCTTGCGAGGTGGGGTAGATACTGCCCAGGTAACAACTGAAGTGATCGAAGAGCAAGCATCCACTACACTGACTGGACTGGATATCCTGAAAGGGATAGCTGCGGCTGGGACGGTACTCGGGGGAGGTCTTGCGACTACTACGCATGTCTATGCTGAGGAGACTACACAAGCTCTTGAAAAGGAGGTAAATACCGCTGATGCCTTAGCAACCGTGGGGTCTGCAGTTTTAGGAAATAAGAGTGAGTTAGGGAGTGAATCTGTTATTACAAATTCACAATCAGATTCGCAAGAAGACAGTCTATCTGCATCTGTTAGCGAGAGTATCCACGTTTCGGAAACAGCTAGTAAAAGTCTTAAAGAATTGGAGTCGGCTAAAACTAGTTTGGAGACAAGTCTATCTGCAAGCAAGGCTATCAGCGAATCTGGACTAGGTTCTGGTAATGTGATTGCTTCTATCTTGGGGAATAGTCTAGCCTCACAAGCTCCAGGCAATGGAAGTGTGGCTAGTAAGACGAGTTTGTCGAATGTAGCAGAGGAGTCGGCTACTGGTTTGAAAGAAGTTGATGAAACTGCGCAAACGAGTCAAGCAAGTCAAGCAAGCCAAGTAAGTACATCTGCTACTGAAAATGCGTCCGCATTATCACTTGTTATTGAGAACAGTCTTAACTCTTTAGCAACTATTGATACGAAATTAAGTAGTTTGACAGTTGGCTCTACGGCTCTTATAGACACGACTATAACAGCTGCTGTGGCGACTACGGTAACTGCCGAGAATGACAAGAAAGCTCAAGAAGACCGCAAACGTCTGTCTAAAATCTCAGCTTCTATGGGAGAATACCTAGCTAAGTCTATCGGTCTACCAAATACAGAAGCAGCGGTTGCTAAGGTCAATGCAGCTGTAACAGCTATTGAGGAAGCGCTAAAGATTCCAAATGCTGACTTGACAGATGTTATCAGGCAAGCCAAGGCCGCAGAAGCCTCTATCGCTAATGTCGTCCTCCGTGCTAACAATGGTCAACGTAGCACCTTTAACGGTAAAGCGATTGAGAGAGGGGCTAATTTTAGGGTTGCACCAGGAGGGGCAACTGAAAATGACCCTAATCAGGCAACCTATGGTTTCAACACGGCGTCGGTTGGATATGTCCTGAATCATAAGGATGTAACTACAGGAGATGCAAGGCCAGGACTTGTCTATTCTTATAGAGAAGGAACCTACCTCTATGCGACCCAGGGACGTCAAGCGAATAACCGCGCTCCAGGTAGCCTAGCAAATGTCGGTACACGTGTCCCTGTTTCAAATATTGCATCGCAAGTCTATATGAAGGCTGAGCGAAATGGGACAACGACTCATTGGACTGTTCTCTTTAATGATGGTGGGGAACCGCATGACAATCCTTATTTCTACTTTACTGTTCCAAAAGGTCATACAATCACCCATATGAAGGTGGAACAAAAAGATGGTGGGAATAAACCATGGAATACTTTGGGAGAGGGTGCTGGAGATAAAGCTTTCCGTGAAAATTCCAAACAAGGAGACCTTCGTTGGGCTGTTGGTAACACAAATGGCGTAAATGGTACCTTTTATTATGATAATGTCGCCGGAGTTGGACCGGGTGGTGTCGGGAGAGGTTCCCTTACTAGTCTGAGAGATTTTGCTTTTAATAATCCAGACGCTTATTACCAAACTGATAAAATCACCGAAAGAGTGAAAAAAGAAGGGGATTTTGCTTTCGGTAGTATTGAAGATGCTACTGCCAATGTCTATGCCCTCCACCCTAAAGGAAGTGCCCGCTACGAAGGGTATCGAATTACCTATACGACAGAAAGTCCTGAAAATACTAAAGATTATTATATGGCTGGATTCCGTTCCTTGGAAAATTCACGTCATAGAAACTACCTCCAAATGGTTGGTACACAAGACCGTTACAGAATTGAATTAAAACCTGGAAAAGCATCTACCTTTTATAAATGGGGTGGAGTAAATGGTATAGGAGATCTTTCCCGTATTGCGGACGTGTATGATAAGGTCACAGGACAGAAAGTCCGGGAAGTACCTCAAGGGGTTACTTACAGGATAGATGGAAGAGAAGTTTCCAGCTATTATTTTAATGCGGTAGGCAATACAAGAGGGGCAGGAAATGTTGATGATTTAAGATACTTAAAATTTTCAAAAGGGAATCATAAGCTGACGGTTACAATCCCAGGTAATGGTGGTGGAACTTATGAATTGCCATTTCGTGTTATCACTCAATCAGATGTTTATCAACCAACTATCAATACAAATGTATTGAACAAACAGATTAATAAGGGAAGCGATGTTCCTAGTGCAGCTTCTATGATATCGGGATTCACCAATTCTTCTAATACAATTCATAACCTTGCTAATCCAGATGATATGGACAATTATAAAAATTCATTGAATGGAAGACCTGGTGGTGGAGATGTTATCCCTCCGGCAACGGTTTCAGGGACAGCTACTAGTGCCTCAAACTTAAATGTGGCAAGCGTCGATTGGCTTGGTGGAGAAACTACCTTTGGTACAGGTGTAGGGGAAAACATGGCTGTTAAAGCAACAGTCAATGGTAAGACAGTATATCTACCTTTACCAAGTGATATGCCTGCAAGTAAGTTAGGTAAAACCTTGACGCAGGAAGAACGTAAAAAAGTCTTAGAACATAATGGTCTTACTACAACTACAGCTAATATTGAAACAGGTAAAGTAGGTTTAAGTAAATCACTCGTGGTGACTTATAAGGATAACGAAGGGGCAGATTCAAAAGATATTTCCGAAGTATTTTTTGAAAATATTAATATATCTAAAGCTCCGACAGTGCCTGCGGTTTCGACACCATCTGATGGTAGTGTAACGGTCACTCCTCAGGGCGAAAGTGATAGTGTAACCATCTCCTATACTCCTACAACTAGTAATAAAAATACAACAATTAATATTAAGAAGAGTGGAAGTACTTGGGATAACCCAGAGCCTCTTCCTGCTGGAGTGACTTTAAATAAGCAGACAGGTGCGGTTACCATATCAGAGCCGACAGTTAAAGATGAAAGCCAAGTTTCTGCAACTGCTTATAATTTTAACTCAGATGGGGCTACTTCTACTGGCACGGCACAAATGCCTTATAGAACGAAATCAGACCGCTTTTATGCTGTTGAAGGAGAAAATGCTAACCAGCTATCTGCAAGTGATTTTATTACCAATAGTAGTGGGGGAGCAGTTTCCTCAAATGTAACTGTCACTTGGAAAACAAGACCAGATTTTAGCAGCCAAAGTGACAACAAGACAGCTGTCCTAACGGTCACTAGCTCGGGAATCACTAAGGATTTTAACTATCCTTATACGGTTTATAAGAAAATTGATACTATTACCAACAATGGAGTGACAGGGCAGTTTTATGCCTTCAAAGATGACGATGGTCAAGGTCATACTAACGGAGGGGGCTGGGCTAATAATATTGGTGGCAACACTCATTTATATACAAATTCAAATGACCTTCCACAAAATACGAAATGGCGTTATGAGTATAAATTAAATGGTACCTTAGATGGTACAGGTACACTACAGAAAACCCCGGATGGTAGACCAGACTTTAGCGCGGTTTGGAATAATACCCAAGCACATCAAACAGAGTATCGAGTAGTAGCAACTTATCCAAATGGTCGTTTTGGAACTGTCTCATCTACAAATCCAGCATTGACAAGTCAAACAAGCTTTACTTATGCCGTAGTGGATCCAGTTGCAAAGAAAACTTATGAAACAACGGTTGGGGATACAGCTCCGTTAAATGATATTATTACTAGTCCGGGTAATGCCCTTAAAAATTCGGATGCTAGTGTGACCATTCCGACTGGGACAACTTATACTTGGCAATCTACACCAGATGCTTCAGCAGCAGGTATTTATAAGAAAGAAGTTAGGGTAACATTACCGCAAGGTTCTGCTAGTGTTAGTGGTAACAACAAAACAGTTCCTGTAACGATTAAGGTAAAACCTCAAGCGCCACAAATTTCAGATGACCAGTTGACAAATACAGGTGGTCTTCCAAATAAAGGAATTACCGTTACAAACGCTTTATCAGGTGCAACAGTTACCTTAACAATCAATGGCAGACAACTTCCATCTAAAGTAGCAGATAATACCGGAAGAGTGACGTTTGCTCCAAATGAATTAGCAGACAGTAACGGTCTTCTTCAAACAGGTACAGTAACTGTTAAACAAAGTAAGGCATTTACTAATCCTGTAACGAACGCGTCTGAAACATTAGAGTCAGCGCTTACTACTAAAACTATCACTAGAGAAACAGTTAGACCTGTTGCTACGACAACTGTACAAGTTAAAAACGATAAAACTGGCAAATGGGAAACAGTTCCATCCACGAGAGATGGTGTTTTCGACGTATATACTTTCTATTCAGGTGATCAACTGCGCTTTATTACTAAATTTAGTGATAACAGTGGAAAGATTGACAAAACTGAAGTGAAAATAGGTGACAGCAGTGGTCACACTACTATTACCAGCGGGAATATACTTGATGATAGTTGGGGAACTGCAATTCTAAACAATATCAATAATGTTTCTACTACAGCCACGGAGACTAATCCTTATACCATTGATACTGGTGAGAATCAAGGTAACATTAAATCAGATTTGACATATACTGGAAGTACGGTGAAACGTTCGGTTATTGTTAGAGATCTTTCAGGAAATTGGTCTGAAGGAAATAATCTTATACTTAAGCAGGGTCGGTTGAAAGATAAATTCCAAGGGAAACAACCAGAAGATGCGATTCCAGTAACCAATCCAAACTCCTTGACAGATCCAGAACGCACTAAGATTCTTGCAGCTGTTAAGACAGCCAATCCACAAAAAACCAATCGTATCAGCAATTATACTATTGCTGAAAACGGTACTGTAACCATTACTTATAAGGATGGTACGAGAAATACTGTACCTCCAAAAGTAAAACCGCAGGCTCCTACAATTAATCCTGCAAATCAAGCAGTTTATGGAGATAGGTTGACTTCTACTGATCGTGTTATCACAGGTACGAATGCACCAGGTGCAACGGTAGAGGTAACGCTTCAAGATGGTACGAAAAAAGCTGCGACTGTAAATGGTACAACATGGACTTTAAATCTTGGACCTAATGGGGTGTAAAGTCCAATTTAGGTCTTTTTAAACTACGGTCGATGTCACTTGAAAGGAGAACTAACTATGCCAAATGATGTGTATATGCACCTCAAAGCATTGCTAATGTGGTTAATATCTCCTGAAGTTCTTTCACAGATAGGTGTTTACATTGGTGTAGGCGCCTCCATCATCGGTTTCGGTGTTAAAGTCTTCAAGAAGTTGTGGACCAACTTGGAGAAGAAACAGAATGAAGAGATTGAGGGTATTAAAAACTCTCTCAATGCTTTAACTACAAGTTTCCAAGAGATGCAGAGGAACCAAGAGAGAGACTTTCTTCGTTTACAGATCATCACCGGTATTCAATCCGGTCGATTATCCAAGAATGAAGTCTTAACTCTTTACGGCGAGTATGCTGAAAAGGGATACAACTCTTATGTTACAAGAATCGTAAACGACTACGTTGAAGAATTAAAAGAAAGAGATCTAAAGAATGAGCATCGACAAAATTATTGATATTGTTACGGTGTTAATCATTGTTGCGCCTGTTGTAGTAAATCTTGTGAAGCTCCTAGGAGCAGTTACTCACAACAAATCAATTCAGACATTGGCAGACCGTGCAATGATCATTGTATCATCACTAGATTCAGTACTGATTCCGAATGATGAAAAGAAACGTGAAGCTATGAACAAACTTTTAAGCTTCGCTCAAGAGACTGGTGTAAAATTAACAGCGGAACAAGCTGAAGATTATATTGAACACTCAGTTCAAGAATTACGCCGACTTCAGGATTTAACTTCTACTCCGGAGGTATCACTATATGAGCCGGAGAAGAAATAATGAGGTAATACCTCGACAAGCACTAACGCCAGATGGTCGAATGCAGAAACTCACAAAGAAAGCTTTCGACTTGGCAGAAAAAAACAACTGGCCGATGGAACTATTGCACCAAGTACTTTGAATGCATTACTCCGATACGGTACAATTGAAAATGAACTCCAGTTGGAAAATCTAAGATCCAAGAAAACATTGAATGATTCTAAGATTGAATTGTTGAACAGTGAAGTGAAAGGTAAAGGAGACAGCGAAGAAGTTATTCGTGCTATTCGTGGTTATGCTCCGTCAGAAACCCTATGATACTTCAACTAGACGAACAACGTTCTATTCTTAGAGATCTCAGCTATTCCAAACTTTTAGAATTTAAAGACTTTGGTGATAGATTGAACTTTCTATCATTAGCAAATCGAGGTTATCAATCGCCTCGAGAAATTTCAAATAAATTTTATAAGTCTAGAATGTGGAGAGATTTACGTGAAGAAGTTATAGCTCGTGATATGGGTTATGACTTGGGCGTTCCTGGTGTAGAGATAGAAGGACCTCCTTTAGTACATCATATGATTCCTCTTATTGAGGATGATATACTACAATGGAGAGAAGAAATTATTCTTAATCCCGACCTATTGATTACAACATCATATGGAACTCACAACATCATTCATTACGGTCAAACAAATGAACCATCTCTTGTGTTTATAGAAAGATGCCCTGGAGACACTAAACTATGGTGAGGTGGATATATGACAATTCTTAACGATGTTAAGACAACGTTAGATTTCGCTTCAGAAGAAGATACAGGATTTGATTCGAGATTAATCATGGAATTAGATGGTATCATTGGTGAGCTATCACAACTGACATTCGTAAATAACAGTTTTGTTATGAATACTGATGCAGAATGGAAAGGCTTACTAGATATTGATGATCAAAATCTTTTGAGATTGGTTAAACAATTCATCTACATTAATATTCGTCTCAAGTTTGATCCTCCAGTAGGGAGTGTGTTAACTTCTTTAGAGAAATCTCTTCAATCCACAGCGCATCGTATAATCATTCAAAAGGAGAAGTTTAATGATCCAGAACGACTTAATGAATCCAGAACTACTCCACGCGATTAGAGGAAACGAAAGCGATGATATCATCGAGCACTTCGGCATCAAAGGAATGCGATGGGGATTCCGTAAGAATCGATCAGAGCGTTCAAAGATGCGTCAGTTGAAAAAAGCAAGTCGTAAAGCAGGAGCTGCTTGGAATAAGAAGTATCATAGTAGACATATGATGACGTCTCATGACTTGAGAGAAGCAACTAATCGATTGCGCTTGGAGAACGATTTCGCAGAACAGGTTCAACGATCAAATCGATTGTCTAATTCTGGTGGCCAAAAATCATTTGGTTCATTCGGTAGAGAAACTGGTAAACTTATCAGAGATACTGCTGTTCAGACAATCACTAAAGATTTGCTAACAAAGAATCCGAAAAATTACTCGCAGTTGACTAAGAATCTCGCCACATTAGGTAGAGACACTGGACATGCGTTTAATGAAACTGTGAAAATTTTCAAATAGGAGATAAACATTTTGGTATTATCGAATAAAGCATATCCGGAAGAGTATATGAAGTTTAAGGAGCAAGTTCTTAGAGGTGAAATTCCGGTCAATCGGATGGTGTCACTGGAAATGAACCGAATCGACTTCTTGATTGAGTCACCGGATTATTACTATGATAATCAAGCGATTGAGGGCTTTGTTAGATTTTGCGAAAATGAGATGACTCTGACAGATGGTAGTGATGTTACTCTTCTACCGTCCTTTAAATTATGGGCTGAATGCGCCCTCGCTTGGTTCTACATTTCCGAAGATAAGGTATACAATCCTAAGCTCGGTAAATGGGAAACAAAATCAAAATTCAAGCGACTTACCACGAAACAATACTTAATAGTAGGACGTGGTGCCGCTAAATCATTGTATTCAACATACATGCAAGCTTACATGTTGTTGATTGATACTTCTACAACCCACCAGATTGTCGCTGCTCCTACCATGAAGCAAGCTGAAGAAATTATGGGTCCATTCCGAACGGCTCTTAGCCGTGCAAAAGGTCCTTTAATTCGCTACATGGTACAGGGTTCTAAAATGACTGGGAATTTAACCCAGAAGCAGCTCTTGGCATCCACTAAAAAGGGTGTAGAGAATTTCGCAACGAATAGTCTATTGGAGATCCGACCGATGTCTATTGACAAACTTCAAGGTCTTCGTTGTAAATATGCCTCTGTCGATGAATGGCTATCTGGTGAAGTCCGAGAGGATGTAATTGGAGCCATTGAACAAGGGGCTTCAAAGAACGAGAACTATCTTATCATAGCTACTTCTTCAGAAGGTACAGCTCGTGACGGGGTAGGGGATACTATCAAGATGGAATTGGTGGACATTTTAGAAGGACGATATTTCAACCCCCACGTGTCTATATGGTATTACCGATTAGATGACGTTCGTGAAGTTGCATATCCTGATATGTGGTTGAAAGCTAATCCTAATTTGGGTGCTACAGTGTCTTATGAAACATACAGAAATGAAGTAGAGCGTGCCGAAATCAACCTGCAACAAGAGCTGATACTTTAGCTAAACGTTTTGGTATCCCAGTTGAAGGTTATACTTATTTCTTTGTGTATGAAGAAACAATTCCACATAGACCCCAAAACTTCGATGGTCTTGAATGCGCAATGGGTGCTGACCTTTCACAAGGGGATGACTTCTGTGCGTTCACATTTCTATTTCCACTTGGTCGTGGACGATTTGGTATAAAAACTAGATCTTATGTCTGCGAATCAAAACTCAAGAAACTAACTTCAGCGATGCGTAATCGTTATGATGAACTGATTGCTGAAGGAACGTTAATTGTAATGGATGGTGTTGTCTTAGACTTGAATAAAGTGTATGATGACCTGACTGAAATGATCTATTCACACAAGTACATCGTGTATGCATTTGGGTTTGACCCATATAATGCTCGAGAATTTGTAGAAAGATGGACCAGAGATAACGGTGAATTTGGTGTTGAGAAGGTTATTCAAGGTGCCAAAACCGAATCGGTTCCAATGGGTGAGTTGAAAAACTTGGCTATGGAACGTCTTCTCATATTTGATGAAGAACTAATGAAGTTTGCGATGGGTAATGCCGTCGCTATCCAAGATAACAATGGTAACTATAAATTGTCTAAAAAACGTGCCGATGAAAAGATCGATAACGTTGCGGCATTAATAGATGCCTGGGTTGCATATAAACGTAACCTTGATTTATTCGTATAGAAAGGCCAGTATGAGTATATGAGTATTTTTACTGATGGACTACAACATGCCTGGTCAATGTTTACCAACGATACCAACAAACCATCATTGGTAGAAACACAAACTCAATATCAACTTACAACGGAGCCAAGAGCATTAAATCCAAATAATGCTATTCCGTCAAGATCATATGCCAGATCGTCAATTTCATCTATGATCTTTAACCGAATTGCGATGGATGCATCTATGGTTAAATTTCAACACGTCAAATTAGCTGCCGATAAGCAGAACCAAGAGGTTCAATATAATTCGGCGCTTCAACGATTGTTTGAAGTGGAGATGAATACGGATCAGTCTAGCACCGACTTCTTCCACGATTTGGTTTATTCTTTATTTGACGAAGGTGTCGTTGTGGCAGTTCCACTTGAGGCAACTGTTGATCCCATGCATTCTGACTCGTATGATATTAAAGCCATGCGAGTTGGTAAAGTCATCGAATGGTTTCCTACAAAAGTTCGAGTGAAAGTATACAATGAAAACAAGGGTGATTTCTCCGAGATTATTATCCCGAAACGAATGTGTGCTATCATTGAGAATCCATTAGCTAATATTCTAGGAACGGACAACCCTACCATGAATCGTTTGATTCAGAAATTATCCATTCTTGATAAACAAGATTTGGATTCTGTAGCAAACAAATGGAACATGATTCTCCAATTACCAGTTCCAGTCCGAAATGATATTAAGCGACAAGAAGCCGATGGACGTATTAAAGATATTGAGAAACAATTACAAGATTCTAATTTAGGTATTGCGTATATTGCGGCGGACGAAAAAATTACTCAGTTGAATAGACAAATTAATTCTAATCTTATGGATGAGATTAAATATTTGACTGAAGAATTACTTAGTCAGATCGGTTTGACAAAAGCAGTATTTGATGGTACTGCTACTGCCGAACAGATGCAGAACTACTATACGCGTACAATTGATCCAATTGTCACACGAATTAAAGAAGAATTTCAAAGAAAATTTATCACGAAGACTGGCTATACCCAAGGCCATCGTATCGTGACATACAGTGATCCATTCAAGTTGGTTCCAACTAGTCAGTTGGCAACAATTGGAGATTCTCTTCTTAGAAATAGAATCCTTACTTCTAATGAATTCCGTGCAGTCATTGGTTATGGTCCTATGGATGATCCAATGGCAGATCAATTGTATAATCCTAATATTTCGGATTCTAGACAAGATGTGTCTATACCTGGGTCGGTCGAGTCCCCTGATGGTCAACAGTACTATGAGGAAGTACCTCAGTACAGTGAAGAGGATCTTCAAAATGGCGGCAAATAATGATGGAGGTAAATCGTATAATGGATAAACATCCCAAGTATGATTTCGCGGGTTATGTAACCCGTAACGACATGCGGTGTACCGATGGTGTCGTGATCCGTCATGGAGCATTCCGTGAGAATGATGGAAAGAAGGTTCCGCTTGTCTGGTCTCACGACCCAAGCACACCTGAAAATGTCATCGGTCATGTGTTGTTGCACCATGCGGACGAAGGTGTTTACGGGCAAGGTTATTTCAATAATACTCCAAATGCCCAAAATGCCAAAGAACTTGTACAACATGGAGATATCTGGTCTATGTCTATTGGAGCCAACCGCATTAAGCGTACTCCAAATAATGACGTAATCCATGGTAACATCTATGAAGTATCACTTGTAGTTGCCGGAGCTAATCCGGGAGCTGTTATTACTGAAGTGCTAACGCACTCGGATAATCCCGATGAAGGAGAAAGAATCATTATGGAAAGTGATCAACTTTTACATTCTGCAAATGATGTCTTGCTTGGACAAGAGCGAGTAAGTTTGTTTGACCGTATTCAACATGCGGATGACGATCAAGCAGCAGACATCATGGACGGTGTATTGGAAACTCTTAATGAAGACCAACAAGAAGCCGTTGCTATTCTTACAGAAGCTTCTGTAAATGAAGCCCTTGAAAACATGGAGCAAACTGTCAATGAGAATTTTGATACTGCTGTTGATGCTCGTGTACAAGAGGTTCTTGCTGAACTTGCCGAATCTGATGACGATAAAGAAGATCCTGAAGCCGACTCAGATGAAAACATTGAACAATCTGCCCTAGGAGGACAAACTATGCACTACAATGCATTCGAACAATCTGCACCTAATCGTGATGAAGAAATCCGTCATTCTTTGACTAGCGCTCTTGAAGCTGCTCAGAAATCTGGCCGTACAGTTGGTCAAGTGCTTTCTGAAATGGAAAATGGTGATGTGCTTCAACACTCAATGAACAATATTGAATTGTTGTTCCCTGACCACCAACTACAAAATGGTGTTCAAGTAATCTACTCGCCCAACACTGCAACCGAACATATTCTTAGCCACGTAACTAAAGTACCAACTGCATTTGTTAAATCAATCATGACAGACCTTTCTGACTTGACTGATGAACAACTTCGTGCTAAAGGTTATATCAAAGGAACTGAGAAGAAAGAACAAATCCTTTCATTCCTTTCTCGTAAAACTGATCCTCAAACGATCTATAAAAAACAATCTATTGACCGTGATGATGCTATCGATATTGGTCAACAATTGAACGTTGCTGCATTCTTCAACCAAGAAATGCGTATCAAACTGAATGACGAAATTGCGCAAGCAATCTTGGTGTCAGATGGTCGTACAACTGGTGATGCAAACAAAATCAAAGAAGATCGCATTCGTCCAATCACAAAAAGACGATGACTTCTACACAATCAAAGCAACTTACAATCCAAACATGCTATTGGATATCTTCCAAACTGTTGCGGAACAAAAGACTAAGATGCTTGGTTCAGGTATGCCATCATTGTACATCAACCCTCTATTCTTGACAAAACTTCGCTTCTTGCGTAACAAGAACGAACAATGGGTATTCGGTGGACAACAACCTGCGACTAAAGAATATCTTGCTTCATTGTTTGGTGTAGCTGAAATTGTTGAAACAAACTTCTTGAAACCTGAAGAATTGATTATGGTTAACCTTGCCGACTACCAAATCGGTACAAACCGTGGTGGTGAAGTGAACACATTTGAACACTTCGATATCGACTACAACAAACAGAAATACTTGATCGAAACTCGCTTGTCTGGTGCCCTTACTCGTGCTAAAGCAGCGGTTTACTTCAAACCTGCAGCAGGCGCAGCGGCTGGACCTGAAGCTGCTCGTGCAGGAGTTCCTGGAGGATAAGAATGAAGTTCAGCGGTGAAGCTGGTTTTCGATTGAAAGATGTCGAGGTAGAACCTGATGTCTATGAACCACAATTGGTCTCAAAGATCATCAAAGGGGATGTCGTCCAGAATCGGTACGGTCGTCAAAATGGCGACAAATCAACAATAGATAACATCACCATTACCAACCAGCTTTCTATCGTTGCCAATCAATTTCTTATGAAACATATTGCAAATCTGCTTTATGTTAAGTTCCAAGGCGTGAAATGGAAAGTTGTTTCATACAACATAAAAGCGCCTAGAATTTTTGTGGATCTAGGAGGAGTCTATAATGAGCAAGAGAATGCTTATCCGGGATTGCATTCAGAAAGCAATAGCGAAAACGGGCGAGAGCTATAGCCTCTACTACAATCCCACAGGAAAGACGACGTTGACATATCCTTGTATTATTTACAGGAGAAAAGCAATTCGTCAAAGACACGCAGATAACCTTAGATATCATATTCATGAAGAGTATCAAATTACTGTGATTGATAAGCGTGTCGAATCGCCAGTGGTTGAAGCTCTAATCGAAGAGCAATACTGCTATTACAATAGTGAATTCATTAGTGATAATATGAATCACACATTACTAACAATTAATACGGGAGGCTTATCAAATGGCTAAATTAGTATTTGACGAACTTGGAAAACGCTTTTATGAGACTGGTGTCTCTAATGCGGTTCTATTTGTACAAGCAGACAATGGATCATATCCTCTTGGGGTAGCTTGGAATGGTATCACTGCAGCGAATGAATCTCCATCAGGTGCAGAATCAAATGACCAATATGCTGACAACATTAAATACTTGTCACTTACTGGTGCTGAGAAATTTGAAGGTACTATCGAAGCATTCAGTTCTCCACAAGAGTTTGATGAATGTGATGGTATGGCTACAATTGCTAAAGGTGTTACAGCACATCAACAAAACCGTAAAGCATTTGGTTTTGCGTTCAAATCAATTCTTGGTAACGACGTTAAAGGTAATGAATACGGTTATAAACTTCACTTGTGGTACGGATGTAAAGCTGCTCCATCTGAGCGCTCACATGCGACTGTCAATGACAGTCCAGAGCCACAAAATCCATCATGGAGTGTTACTTCAACACCTGTTCCAATTCCTGGTAAGAAACCAGCTTCTGTATTAACCATTACATCCACAGAAGTTGATGCTGCTAAATTGGCTAAAATTGAAGAAGCTATTTACGGAACAGAATCACGTGATGCGTATCTTCCAACGCCACAACAAATTATTGCGATGTTGGCATAATTATTAATTAAAGGGGTATTCACAAATGTTAAAACAAAGTAAAGTATGAAGATTTCGATGGAAACATTCAAGACGAAACTCTATATTTCAATCTTAGCCGTATGGAACTTGTAGCATTGCAAGGTCGTTACGGAAAAGAAGATATGGCGAAATACATCGAGAAACTTATCGAAGATAAGAATCTTGAAAAGATGTACGAATTGCTTAATGATATTGTCCTAACTGCTTATGGTATTCGCTCTGAAGACGGTAAACGTTTCATCAAGAACGATCAAATTCGTGAAGAGTTTGTACAATCACTTGCTTATGAAGCATTGATTGAAGACTTCCACGATGAAACTCGTAAAGTATTAGAAAATTTCGTTACAGGAATTACTTCGCATATCCGTGGTTTGAACAAAGCAGAGAATGCTGTCTCTGCTCCAGCTTAATAAGGGTTGGCGTGTATACAATGCACGCCTCCTTTATTTTTAAATTTTTTGAGGTGTGAATATTATGGCGTCAGAGTTTTTAACATTGAGAATTGATGATGTTGAGTTATGGGATGATGATAAACAGGAATTTATTATTGAACCGGGTCGAGAAGTGACATTTAGATACACGCTTAAAAATCTTGACAAGTGGGAAACGAAACATGAAAAACGTTTCATAGATAATATAGATAATATTGCCCCTGAGGACATATTAGATTTTATCCAATGCATCTGCGATCAAGACATAGACGTTACAAAATTATCACAGGAAAATTATAACGCGATTGTTGCATATCTACAGCATACGCCATCCGCTACAACATTACCAAAATCACAAGGTTCTGCCGCAGCTGGATACAGTAGAAAGAAGATATTTACATCTGAGATAATTTATGCTCACATGGCATTGAATCATATTCCGTTTTCATGGGAAGATAGAAATTTGAATAAGCTCATTATGTTGTTGAACTGTGTAGGATCTTTACAAGAGCCTCCTAAGAAGATGACACGAGCGGAAGCTATGGAAGAACATCGTCGTGTCATCATGGAACGTAGACGTCAAGAAGAACAGAGGAGGAAACTTAATTGAGTGATAAATACATTGCTATATCCTCCATTGATACTATCCAACATTTCGGAATCAAAGGTATGAAATGGGGAGTACGATCACGATATTTAGTTGATCGAGTAAAAGGGCATCATACGTATAAACGTGAACTGCGTAATGCCAAAATCAAATACAAACAGAATCGACCCGAATTATATAGTCGAGCTCTTAAAAAATCTGCGATCGCTGCTTTGGCTCTTGGTGTAGCAGGGCGTAATGCCGATATGCTTAAATATGGAGTATCTGGAGTAGCAGGATCATTTGCTTTAGATAAGTTAACTGGCCGACACGGAGCAAAAAGAGAATATAAACAAGAGCAAAGAGATCTAAAAGACTCTTACAGAGAATATAAACAATATCTAAAAGATAAACGTAGACAAGACTTGAAAGAGGGGTAATGTATGTTTTCTTTTGATAATAAAGGATCTTTTGATGATCTTGAAAAATTTCTTAAGAAGAATCGTAAGAGTTCTTTAGATCCTCTTGGTCAGAAAATAATCGCTGCTCTAAAAGCAGCCACTCCAAAAGATTCTGGTGAAACTGCAGACAGTTGGGACTATGTTATTAAACATACCAGTCGTGGGGAAGAACTAGAAATTATAAATACTAATGTGAATGATAATGTTAATATTGCTATTATTATTCACTATGGTCATGGTACTGGTACGGGAGGATATGTTCCTCCACAACCATATATTGATACTACAATTGATAAGGTCTATAAAGCTACTATCGATAAAATATTGAAGGAGTATATTCTATGAATGATACCATACAACACTTCGGTGTAAAAGGTATGAAGTGGGGTCAGAGAAATCGTGTGACAAATTTGACAAATAAATATATGTCTAAAGGTTACGACAAAAACACTGCATATCAGAAAGCTGTTCGACGATCAAATGTCGAACGGAAGTTGAAAAAAGCTGCGATTGTAGGTGGAGTTGCTTTAGCAGCTTATGCTGGTTATAAAGGCGCAAATTATTTAATGGCAAAAAAGAAAATGGATGCTGTTAAATCTGGTCTAGATACAATGAATCAAATTAGAGAATCGAATATGTTACCGAAAAAAGGTAAAATGGATAAAATTCGAGAAGCTAGTAGAAATCTGAAAGATAAGACTAGAGATATTCGTGTGAATAATACGAACAAAATCAAAGAAGCAAGTAAGAAAATTACGGATCGAGTAAAAGAAGCACATAGAAAAGATACAGAACGATTTGCTAGTCAAATGAAAGAAGCTATGGAAGCAGAGGCAGCTAGAAAAGCTCAGAAAGAAGTTAAGAAAGCTGCTAGCTTTAAGGATAAAAAAATCTCTCGGACAAAAAAATTAAAAAGAAATCTCTAATAACTTTAAGAACATCAATAAAAAAAAGCTAAGAAGCAGACAACAGCTATTGATATGGCTAATAGCGATGCTTTGAAGTTATTTAAAGAATTATCTAATAAATAAGGAGTATTACTATGAATTCTAATGATACTATTCAACACTTCGGCATCAAAGGAATGCGATGGGGACATCGTAATCGTAGAGAAGCTTTGACCAAAAAATACATTTCTAAAGGTTATAATCCTAAAGCCGCACGTGAAAAAGCTACAAAACGTGTGAACACCGAAGGAAAACTTAAAAAAAGCTGCTCTTATTGGTGGTGGAGTTGCTTTAGCAGGATTGGCTGCTTATGGCGGATATAAAGGAGTCAAACATCTTCAAGCTAAACAAGCTGAAAGACTTGCGAAATTTCTAAAAGAACAATCTGCTCGGAATGAAAGGAACAAGATCCTTAATAACTCCTTTAAAGATTTGGATAAAGCGTGGGGCGGAACCCATGAAGTTGCAAGTGCTAAAAGTTTATTTAGCAAAGCTGAGGCTGCAGAGAAAAGACATAACACAACTTTCGATAAAGTAAAATCTACTGTTCAGGATAGTACAAAGATGATCCGTGATCGCCATAAATTCGCTGGCGCCGAAATGAAACGAACATTTGATAATATTAGAAAAGAAGATCCGACTCATGCCGCTCGTATGGCCAAGATGAATGCTGATATTGACGGTATGTTAAATGATTTGCTTGGTAACAAATCATCTTCTCGTAAGGCGCGAATGGTCGACGAATTAAGGATGTTACAAATTCACTAAGAGGATAAGAGGTAAACTATGAGCGGATATGTAGACGAAAAAGTTGCTCGCGTCTCCTTAGACAACAAAGGTTTTACGAAAAACGTAGAAGATACTATTAATGCTTTGAATCGTTTGAAGAAAGCCTTTGATACTGTCAACGGAAAGTCAGCAGCACAAAACATTGACTCCGATATGTCGGCGATGTTGGACACGATTTCAAAATCAACGACAAAATCGGAGGGCCTACTATCTCGCCTTAAAGGAATTTTCCAAAAGAGCACCCAAGGTATTGACATGTCTGGAGCGGCTCAAGCAGTTGATAAGATGAATGCGGATGTCGAGAATCGTACTTCTCGTACATCTGACATCTTGTCGCGATTAAAAGGTATTTTCCAGAAGGCAGATAATCACGAAGGATTTCCAAACTCAATCAAATCTATTGATAGTCTCAATAATAAAATTGCTGTGTTTGATGCGTCACCATTGGCTGCTGCATTTGAGAAAGCTGCCAATTCTGTAAGTGGATCCATGACAGCTATGAATGTGGCAGTTGGTAATGTCTTGACCGGTCTTATCCAGAAGGCTATGAATTTTACAGGACAATTCTTCAGAGGTCCTATGGACGGTCTTGGTGAGTATAAAGACAAACTAGGATCTATTCAAACAATCATGACGAATACTGAATGGGAAATTCCAGATTCAAGTGTCCGTATGAAAAGTGTATCTGCTGCTTTACAAAATTTGAATGATTATGCCGATAAAACAGTATATTCATTTGCTGATATGACTAAAAACATCGGTACGTTTACTGCTGCAGGTGTTAGTCTAGACAAATCTGTATCTGCCATTAAAGGTATTTCAAATTTAGCGGCTGCTTCTGGATCATCAACATTACAAGCATCTACTGGTATGTATCAGTTATCACAAGCACTTGCTGCCGGTAGAGTAGGACTTCAAGACTGGAACTCCGTTGTCGCTGCGGGTATGGGTGGTAAATTATTCCAAGATGCTTTACTAAAAACCGCCGAAAATATGGGAGTTGCCGTTGACAAATCAAAAGCCTTTCGTGAAACACTTAAAGATGGATGGTTGACTTCGGAAGTCCTAATAAAAACATTAAATGAGTTTGCAGAAAACCAATCTATGTTGGATGCTGCTCAAAAAGTAAAAACCTTTGGACAATTAGTTGATACCGTTCAAGAGTCTATTGGTTCTGGATGGGCAACTACTTGGGAATATTTCTTGGGTGGATTCGAAGAAGCTCGAGATATGTGGACCAAGATTGGTGAAGTGGTAAACCCATTCTTCAATGACGATCAAGGGACTTATGAAGATGCAGTTACGGGAATGACTTTAAGTCTTGGTAACTATCGTAATGCCTTGTTAAAAACATGGAAAGATATGGGAGGGCAACAGAGTCTCTTTAATTCTATCCAAAACAGTTTTGAATTTGTATTCGGAGCCATGACTAAATATCGTGAAGGATTCCGTTCGGTAATCGGAGATTATAAATCAAATGCGCAAGTATTTTATGATTTCACTAAAGGTCTTGAAAAATTTACCGAAGGATTAAAGAATAATACCAATTTCATGACCACTATGGCTTCTGTTGGTAAGGCCGTTGCTAATGTATTTGTGACAATTGGATGGGCGCTTAAAACATTATCCACAGGATTTAACTCCGTTGGACAAAATTCTGATAAGGTCATATTACCCATCAAGAATATAGCAGATAGTATATCAAAAATTCTTTGAAATGCTACGTGCCAATACAAATGTCCATGTTGGTTTAATCTACATGGGTAAAGCTATCGCTAATGTGTTTGCTATTTTAGCTTCATTATTCAAGATTGTTACTTTGGTACTTCGAGAGTTCTTTAGTGCGTTTTCTGGTGGTGATGGATCTGGATTTAAAGATTTTGCCATAATGCTATTCAAGATCACAGAGGCTATTCGTAAATTTGTAGAGGGTCTAGAACAAGGTATCCAATCAGTTGGTTTGTTTAAAGCTATCGGGCATTTAATAGCCTCTGTGTTTACAGGTATATTCGCTGTCATTTCTGCTGTATTCGGTAAGATCTTAGGATTAAATAATCCTTTCACAGGCTTAGCCTCAATCTTACAAGGAGCGGCTAATGGCATATCCAAATCTGGAGACTTTATTAATAAGGCTCTTACAGGATTAGCTACTAAGCTCGGTAATGCTTGGGACGGAATTGTAAATGCGTTTAAATCTGGATATGATGGTCTGAAAGATGCCTTTGTATCTTTCGATATGGCGAGCATTATTAAAGCAATTATTGGTCTATTTGCCTTAGATAAATGGATCGCATTTAAGAATTCGGATAGTACAATTTTTAATGCCATTTTCGATAAAGTAAAAGGTGCATTTGATAAATTCACCGGCGATGGTAAGAAAATGGTAGAAGATGCTGGCGGTGTCCTTGATACATTTAAACAAAACTTGAATATGTTCTCTCAAGGGGTTAAAGTGTGGCTTTTATTGGGTATTGCAGGGGCAGTATTCCTATTAGCCATATCTATTGACAAACTATCAAAAATCCCTATGAAAGATTTATCCAAAGGTATTATTGGTATGGGAGCAGCTATGTTTGGATTGATGAAATCCATGAAAGTGCTCGGTGCCATATCCAAATTACCTAAGGGCGCTATCGGAACGATGATCGGATTTGCCATTGCAATTCGATTATTAGCCGGAGCAATGATGAAATTAGCACAAATACCTCAAGATCAATTAGGCCCTGCTATAGCAAGTCTATATGGAGTCATGCTTGGACTTGTTGCGTCTATGAAATTAATGGATTATGTCGGAGGATCTAAAGCGAGCGTTCTTAAGATGATTGGTATGGCAATTGCTGTGCGCATATTAGTGATGTCTGTAAAAGCCATTGCAGATATTGATCCCGAACGTTTAGTGCCGGCTATGGTCTCTCTAGAAGCCTTATTATTTGGTTTAGTAGGTGCTGCTAGAGTTTTAAATAATGTCAAGATCAGTATTAAAGCGATCCAGTCACTCTCTGTATTCGCATTTGCTACTAGGGTACTGGTAGCCTCTGTTGCAACACTGGCTAAGTTTGATATTGAACATTTGATTCCAGCGGTTGCTTCTGTCGTTATATTATTAGCATCACTTGCAACAGCAGCACGATCCTTAAATGGGGTTAAGATTAAGCTGAGTGCTTTGGCTACTCTAATAACCTTTGCTATTGCAATTAGATCTCTAGTTAATTCAGTAGCTATATTGGCTAACTATGATATCGCAAATCTTGCTGTCGCTTCTGGATCTGTTACAGTACTTCTACTTTCATTAGCCGCAGCAACTAGAGTTATTGCTGATGTGAAAGTTAAATTAAGTGCTATGTTTGCCTTAATAACATTCGCAGGCGCTATTTATTTAGTTGTTAAAGCTGTTGAAATACTAGCAAATATTCCGGTCATGTCTTTAGTTAAAGCCATGGTCGGAGTCGAAGCATTATTACTATCATTAATAGCTGCTAGCTATATTATGCAGAAAGCAAAACCTAAGATTGGTGCAGCTCTCGGTATTGCTGCTCTCGGTGCTGCTATTTATCTTATTATTAGATCTATTGAACCATTGGTGAACATGTCTATTGGACAAATTGCAAAAGGTATACTTGGCATGGATGCTATTATGCTGTCTTTAATCCTTGTATCAACCTTAATGAATAGGGTTCATCTAAATTTGGCTGCTGCAGGATCACTTGTTATTTTTAACAGGTATCTTGTTCCAAGTGACAATGAATTTATCCATTCTTTCTAAGTTCTCTTGGCAAAGTCTATTGGCTGCTGCAACTGCTATGGGTGGTGTTATGCTCGCAATGGCATTCACTGTCAAAATCATAACAGGATCTGTAGATTCACTATCTGACTTAGTGTCTCTAAAATATGTATTCGATTCGTTCGGTGGAGTATTATACGCAATAGGTACTGCCCTTGAACAAGTCGGTAAACTATCTTGGCAACAAATGTTAGTGGCCGTTATCGGTATTTCTGCAGTTATGGGTGCATTGGTTGGTGTAACTTACTTTATTAAGAAAATCGATCTTGACCTTGAAACACTAAGTGGTCTTGCTGTATTTGCCGGTGTGTTATATGCCGTCGGAACAGCTTTAAGTCAAGTTGCTGCTCAACCATGGCAAGGAATTGCTGCTGCAACTGTAGCGATTGGTGTCACACTTGGTTTATTAGTCGGTGTGTCCTATTTGCTTGAGAAATACGGAAGCTTTGGTGCAGCTGGTCAATTAATTTTATTAGCTGCAGGTCTCATGGCAATAGCGGTTCCAATTATGTTGTTATCAACTCTTAACCTTGTTGCTGTCGGAGTTGCAATGCTAGCTCTTGCTGGTAACTTGGCCATTCTATTGGCTGCTGGAGCTCTCGCTCAATTAGTAGCGCCTGGTCTCCTTATATTGTCTGAAACATTGATAACTTTTGGTATATCTTCAATTCTGGCAGCTACATCCGTATTAATTGCTGGTGTTGGTTTCTTGGCATTTGTAACAGCTATCAAGGAATTGGCTGCGATTGCTCCGGATGCTCTGAGGGCCGTTGTGGACGGATTTACAGCCTTTATTCAATCAATCTCGAATAATGCTCCAACTATTGTTACTGCATTAGTACAAACCGTCAAAGCGGCTATAGCTGGTCTTGTGGAATTAGTTCCATATTTAGTTACTGCCGGGTTACAATTAGTTATTGGATTGATGAATGGTATTCGTGATAATGCGCCTCAATTAGTTACATCTGCTGTTGAAATGTTGACTGAATTGTCAAAAGGTCTGGTAGAAAACCTTGATATTTTACTTCAAGTAGCAGTTGAAGTTGCCGTACAATTTGTACAAAGTTTAGCGAACGCTTTACTAGGGGTTAAAGATAAGTTAATTCCTGCTTTATCATCACTTCTACAAGTGGTAGCTGATGTAATATTAGGTGTTATTCAAAACTTAGCAGGACCTATCTTAACTAAGATCGCGGAAGTGCTTGGTCCAATTATGCAAATGATTGTTGACTTTATTGTACAATTAGCTCCTGCATTAGAACCAATTATTAAAATTATTGGTGACGTGTTAACAGTATTGATCGAGAATCTCCCTGGTATTTTACAACCAATCGCTGATACAATTAAGGTATTAGTTGATGGTATTGTGGCTGCTTTAGAAATTCTTGCTCCTGTTGTCGAGACAATTGTAAATGGTATTGTTGAAATCATTAAAACATTAGCTCCGATTGTACAATCTGTTGTGGATACAATTAAAGCCGCTCTAGAAGTACTTGGTCAGATCTTCCAGACAATCGGAGATGTTATTAAAGCAGCTATCCAAGGAATTGTTGATATCGTTAATTCTATCGGTGAAATTATCAAATCTGTATTTAGCGGAATTCAAGGTACTTTAGAAGCTCTTGGTGGAGTATTTGAATCTGTCGGAGCTGGTATTAAGACTGCTATGGAAGGTGTTGGATCTGTTGTAGAATCTGTCGGTACTGCTATTAAGACTGCTCTTGAAGGAGTTGGTAAAGTATTTGAATCTATCGGTAATGCGATTAAATCAGCATTGGATGGAGTTGCTAATATTATCAAAGCCTTTGGTGAAGCTGCTAAGAATGCGGGAGAAGGTTTCAAACTATTTGGTGAAGGCGCCAAATTACTTTCTGAACATGGTTTCGGAGCCGCTGGTGGTATTTCCGCTATTGCTGGAGCTATTGCTGGACTTGGTGGTTCTGCCTGGGCAGGTAACTTACAAGGATTTATCCAAGATATCGAGAACCTAGGCAATGCTATCAATAATCTTGGTGGTGCTTCCGGAAACTTGTTGATTCTCGCTGGAGGTATGGCACAATTACAAGGATCTATTGGAACTATCTCTGGTACGATTCCTAGTGTTAATAGCGCATTTGAATCATTAAGTGGAAGTCTCGGAACTATTTCAGGATCTATCGGTCCAGTGGCTAGCGCATTCCAACAATTGGCAACACCAATTCAACAGTTACAAGGAAGTTTAACAATTGTTGCTGGAGCATTCATGCTATTTACAGCACAAATTGGAGGAGTCCAAGTTTTACTTGACGGAATTGTTAACAGTTTCACAAACATTCAAAATGGTGTCACTTTGGTGGGAACTGCTATTGGTTCTTTACCAGCATCATTCGATTTATTTAATGCATCTCTAGGAAATGTTCAAACAACCCTAACAAACTTCGGAACATCACTAACAGATTCTGCTACTGGATTTGGTAAGATGGGAGAAGCTGCTACATTGGGAATGACAGCTATGAATGATGCTGTTCTAAATGGAATGATTATCGTCCAAGGTACTATGACAACATCTATTGGTCAATTGGCACAAGCAGTTACTGACGGATTTATCTTAGTCCAAGATGCAACAACAAACTCAATGAACACTGTTCGAGATGTTGTGTCTCAGAACATGGATACTGTGATGGGCACCATTAAAGCACGAATGACTGAAGTTGCGAACCAAATGTCAAGCTCATTGGATCAAGTTATGAGAACAGTTTCAGATTCTATGAGTCGAGTGTCTTCAACAATTCAATCCAATATGTCCCAGATCAATAGTAATATCCAAAGTTCTACTAGTCAATTGAAAGGGACATTTGATCAGTTTGCATCAAATGCACAAAATACCATCACACAGATGATGTCTACTATTAATACTAGCATCCAAAATGGTATGAATACTGCGAAGTCAACTGTTGATAGTAACATGAACAGTATCATGTCAACTATTTCTAGTTACAATGGCACTGCTAAATCTAATGGATACAATGTTGGTTGGTATATTTCTGCTGGTATTGCAGATGGTATTTGGGCTAACGTTGGTTCAATTGAATCTGCTGCTCAACGAATCATCAACAAAGCTAATGAAGCGGCTAGAGCTGCCGCTCAAATTCATTCACCATCAAGATTATTTGCAAATCTGTTGGTAAGTATATCCCTCAAGGGATTGCTATGGGTATTGATAAAGAGATGCCTAAGTCAATCCAACAAATGCAGGATACATTTAAGAATGGATTTACTGCAGCTGCTGATGATGCTGTAAAACACGGAAATGCAATGGCAGAAGCTGTTGCTGGCGCTGTAAACCAAGTTGGCGATATGTTGGATGTTGCTGTTGATGACATGAACTATACTCCAACTATTACTCCGGTTATTGACTCATCTAATCTAGATAAGTTCAAACCAAAAGATTATGGATTGAATCTTGGATCTGCCACTCGAGTGCCTACACCTGTGTATTCACCAGGAAGTAGTACTGGTCAAACTACAACCGTTAATACTGATAATTCTACAAAAGAATACAATATTAATGTGTCTGTGGATAACGGTGGACATCCAATTAATCCTAAAGAACTTGCAAAACAAGTTCAAGAACATATGAAACAATTCGATGATGAAAATCGAAGAGGAAGAGGCGAGGAGGTACTCTGGTAAATGGTGATGAAACCTGGTTATTTTTCGTTCAACGGATTAGACTCCGAAGAACACCATATCTTTATCCAGGATCGACCAGATATCGTAGCCCCAAAGAGACGGGTCTCTTTTATCGCACCTAATGCTTTCGAAGGAGAGTTGGCTTATGACGATGACGGTTATGAGCCAACCGAATTCGAGCTTAAGTGTTTCTACGATGGTCGCAAACATAAAGATAATCATATTGCACTATCAGACGCTCGTAACGATATCTATACATTCTTTAATCAAGGTGTTGGAGAATGGGTAGTATTTATACCATATTTCGATGAAAATCATGAGTATATGGTGATATTAACCGAGCTTACTTTTGAAAATAAGTATTACTATGAAGGATGTATTTCGTTCACGGCTAAGTTGAAGTGTCAACCATACAAATACGTGAGAAATTCTCCTGAAATTAATGTTTCTAATGGATATTTGTTAACAAATCCGACGCAATACATTGCAAGACCACTTGTTTCGTTTACGGGAGTTTATGGACAATTGGATATTCGTATTGGTGATCGAACATTATCCTTAAGAAATCTTAATAGAGAAAACATATACATTGATTGTGAGACGTATTCTGTTTATGCGAAGGATCGTAGTCTTATTACCAACTTTAATAACAAGACTATTGGTAAAGATTTCTTTGTTCTTTATCCAGGTAAGGATCCACGAAATCGATTGACGATTACAAAACCAGATGGTGCTGCTCCACAATTGATAAAACTTAAACCGAACTGGAGGGTTCTTGTATGAGACCTATTTTATACGAACAAGATGAAACTCTGTTTCGTACTAATGGTATAGGCATCCTCCATGACGCGGAGGAATGTAAAGTTACCGAAACTCGAAATGGAAAATTTGAGATTGAATTGGTATACCCTCTTCAAGGAGAGTGGATAACGGATATCGTTCATAATCGGATCATTTTGTCAAGACCAAATGACTATGATCAACCCCATGCATTTCGTATTTATGAAACAGCTGTCGATTTAGCAGCAAATCATATGACTGTAAAAGGGGTTTCTATAACTGATGATCTTGCCGGAAACGTTGTTAAACCATTCACGGTTTTAGGTGCAAATCCTAATAGTGCATGGATAGGTATTCGATCGGCTGCATTGGATAATATCCGATATCGATTCTGGTCCGATATCAGTTCAGTACATCTATTCGAGGTATCAGAAGCACAAAATGTTTGGGCGACTCTTGTTGGTGAGAAGGAATCTCTTGTAAGTGTTTTTGGTGGTGAAGTTAAACGGGAGAATGATTCCATTTATCTTTATCGGCGAAGAGGTACTGACCATGTAACTACCATTAGACCACGTAAGAATCTTAAAAACATTAAGATTACTACAAACATGATTGGTAAGTTCACTCGTATTTTACCTTATGCTAAATACACTCCAGAAGGAGAAAATCAACAAGAACAAACGATCTATGGCGATGTTATTTTCTCTGATCATTACAATGATTATTCTGTTAAACGAATCGTACCGATTGATATTTCTAAGAAATTCAATGATTACAAACAACAACAGAAAGCTAGTCGTAAAGATCAATTGAAAGCTGATCGGGAAAATAACAGAGCAGTCGATGCTAGCCGAAGATCTGCTGAAGAAGCTCGACGAGAACAGCTAGAGATCGATCGTGAAGCAGCCAGAGAACGACGATTTGAAGAACGTCAAGCCGCTAGAGCTTCTGCTCGAGTAGCTGCTCAAGAAAAACGTGCTGCCGCTAAAGCTGCTCGTGAAGCTAATCGTGGTATTAAGAAATCTAAAGCCCAACGTGCTGCTGAAGCTGAGGCTAGATATCAAGCCAGAGAAGCTGCATACCAACAAAAAGAAGCAGAACGAAACGCGAAGTTCCAACAACAGGGAAAAAGATCGTCGTGCTAAACGTGCTGCCGCTAAACAAGCTAAAATTGATAAGAAGAATGCTAGAGAGGCTGAGAAATCTGCTCGTAAGGCTAGACAGGATCAAATCAAAGAGAGTACTAAGATTGTCATTACACCAGCGATGGTTACGGCAGAAGCTGCTAGTTACTTTGATGAGAATCCAAATGTGGATGTTCCAAACATCAAGATCGAAGTTGACATGATCCCATTACAAGATACAACATCTTGGGAAAGATCAATGCTTCGTAGTCTTGAAAAGATCAAGTTATGTGATACTATTGATGTTTATGTCAAAAAGATTGACGCAGATGTAACAGTTACAGTCAATGAGATCGAGTACGATGTCTTAAGTGAACGGATTATCAAAATCGTAGCAACTTCCGATGGGAACAATTCATCAAGTCTTGCTGAAGCGCAGCGAGCAGAGTGGAAAGATCATACCCAAAAAGCTATCAGCGATGCATTCTTCGATATCGACAATTCCGTTAATAAAATCCTTACCTCTGCCAATGGTAAAAACCAAAACTTCTATGGACCAGATGAACCTCCTGCCGATATGGCTAAGGAGAATGATATTTGGTTCAAAGAAGTAGCTGAGGGCGAAATTGATATGTATCGTTTCGATGGAACTCAATGGATATTGTTAATGCCACATGACTTTGGGGAACAACTAGAAACTAAGATAAACGATCTTAGAACAGAGATCCAAGAATCCCTTGATGAGTTCGAAGAATCTCAAGAGGATTTAAAAAGTCAATTAGACGCTGTTGCAATCGATGCTCAAGCTGCAGTAGAAGAAGTTGCGGATGAATTTAACGCTGAAATTGCAAGCGCTAAATCTGCATTAGATACTGTTAAGAAAAACTTCGAATCTGCTAAGGCGGATTTCAACAATAAACTTGCGGATCTATCGCAAAAGCAACTTGCAGACAAATCAGCTCTTATTCAACAGACTCAACGAGATATTCGTCAACTAGAATATGGTATCACGGAGAAATACAATAATCTTCGGATTGGTACCAACAACTTGATTCGTAATAGTATCACAATGCCACCTACTGATTTTAGAGGATGGACCGTTGCTAATGGAGAGACATTTAGATTATATTCAAAAGATCTAACTGTGTTGAAGATCAACTCAGCATCTCGAGTAGCGTTGTCTTTAAATCCCCCAGAATCTAATATGGTGAAATTGAGACCAAATCAAGATTACATTTTCTCATTCTATGTGAAATCTTCTGGAGGAGGTCAAGTAGTATACCATAGTAGATCCGGAACAGATATGACGTTGATTGCATATGATCCAACTTTTAACAATGGATGGAATGTCACTCAAAATTGGGAACGACATTGGGTTAAATTTAGAACGCCTAGTACCTTGTCAAATCCTAATGCTATCCTTGGAATCATTAATAAAGATAGCGGAACCAATACGATTTATACTGCGGCATGGCAATTAGAAGAATCACATATTCTATCCGACTGGCATCCTAATGATACCGATTTAGAAGAAGTTATCGGTGAGTATAAACGATTGATCGATCGAAATCTCACAACACTTCAAACGACTGTTGGTAAATTAGGAGAGAATGTCACAAATGTTAAGACCTCTATAGATCAGACAAATAGACAGATTGAACTGAAAGCTAGGGAAATCACAAGCTTGCAGGGTAAAATGACCCAAGCAGAAGCCACATTACAAGCTCTTCCAAATCAAATTACTGCTAAAGTAAACACTGCTAAAGATGAGGCTTTGAATGGGGCAAAAAGTTACACCAATGCTCAAATTCAAGTTGCAGAAGGGTCCATTGCTCAACGGATTACATCCAATCTAACAGGTCAAGTTAATGGTATTATTTCCTCAAGCATCACACAAACAAATGGGGCTATTCGACAAGCTATTTCCTCAGCTACAGAAACTGCTTTAGGCACAGCTAGATCAAATGCACAAACGATTGTGAATACAGCTATTGATGGTATTCGTACAAACATCAGACAAGTAGAGACTAAGATACCTAAGAAATATGGTGGACGCAACTATCTTCAAGGTACCGATAAGACTCGTCATTCTGGATCATATACGTTGAATTCTAATGGTTATTCAGTTATTTATGGGTATAATACAGTTAGTAATAAGACTCTTAGAGAATTGGGCATTCCACAAAATGCGAAATTAACGCTTCAATATACAGTTAAATTTGCTTCGAATGTAACAAACGCTCGAGTTATGCCCGAACTATATTCTGACGATGGTGCATATTTGATGGGACTTAACGGAGTTGTTCCGGATTATCCATCCCCAACAGAATTCAACATCAGTGGGTCCAATCCAACATTTAGAATTGGTTATATAACTCTTAATGATAATGCTTGGAATCGTTGTAATCAGATTCGTTTCCGTGTGGATAGGTCAAACAATGTCCCGTTTGAAATCACACAGTGTATTTGTATTCTGGTGATATGGTCATTGATTGGGTTAGTGCTGTTGAAGATACCTTCATTGAAAATGGTGGCACGAATTTGATTAAGAATGGTCACTTCATGAAGGGTATTCAAGAAAATCAAAAGGTAACAACCACGCATTGGGATATTCAGAATGCTACAGGATTTAACTACAACTATGATCATGGATTTAACAACTTTAAACGTAAAGGTATTATCTATGCGTATGGTACGCCTAGTGATTGGACATGGCTTGGTCAATGGGTTTTGGAGCCTGTTAAAAAAGATGAACCGCTAACCTTATCTTTAGACGTAGCAACTGATGAACTGCGTGAAAGAAATAAAGATGGAATCAAACTGGAAGTATTCGGTTATTATATGGACGGAACTAATGAGATTCGTGAAGGGGTTAGCTCGATAGTCCGTATAGGGCAGATTGAATCTGAAGGAGTTACTCCTGGTAATCGTTATATGCGTCGTATTGGTAGGACCCTCGTAGCAAAACATGATTATCATAAACTATACGTCAAGGTCACATTTACCCCGGCTATCTATGTCAATTGGTATATTACACGAGTTCAGTTAGAACGTTCAAAAGTTGTAAATGACTTCAAGGAACATCCAGAAGACCTTGATATTACAACGAATGCGAAATTCCAAGCTGTCGAACAGACTCTTAATATGTATAAGAGGACTATCGGTGAGACTGAAAATGGCGTTGCTACAAAAGTGGCACAGATGGTTATGACTAACCAATCATTCCAAACAACAATCACCAATGCTTCATCCGCAAGCACAAACTTGGTTCTAGATACTGAGACATTTGCAGGAGCCATTGCAAACTTTGTACCAGGAGCAAATAATCGTTATCGAGGAGATTTCCCCTGGTGTTTATGGTAAAAATGAGTATATGATGTCCGTTCCAAAATCTTCTGGATTCACAGGATGGAGTGTTGTATCGTTACCAGTTGCCATGTCACAGGTTAAACGAAATGAAAGTTATACAATTTCTTTTAAAATCAAATTTGAAACGGCGCAAGATACTCCTAATAAGAGTCGTTATTTAATTGCTCTTAAAAATCATGTTTTAAATAAAACACCTATGGTATTCCATGATACTAGGGCTAATGATCCTCGAACAGGATCGAACAATCCATTCACAAATTGGGTAACCATCAAAAAGACAGTAACACCTAACGAGGATGTGGCTTTAGAATCGCCTGGTCTATTACCATTTATGATTGCTATTGAGAATACTGGAGTTATCCGTATCAAAGAAATCATGATGGTTCGAGGTACTGTATCTAATGAATACACACCAGCAACTGGTATATCTTCAACCATTGTGAAACAATTGAGTAACTCGTATGCTGTTCGTGTATTATCAGGACCGAACTCATTGGCGACCGAGATCAACGCCAATCCAAATGGTGTACGGATCAAAGGTAAAAATATTGAGATTGATGGAAATACCTATATTACTAATGGTGTTATTGAGGAAGCGATGATCCAAAATGGGGCTATTAGTACCGCGAAGATTGCTAACGCTGCTATTGACAGCGCGAAGGTTGATAAGATAGACGCTAGTAAAATTACTGGTAAAAATGCAAATTTGATTGATTTGGACGCTCTTGTAGGACGAATTCAATATGTATTTACTAAAGGTATAGCATTAGGTAACGAAGTGTATATGTATATGTCTAATGGTCGTATGCGGATATATAGACAAAATGCAAAAACTGATGATATTACTGTTCAATTAAATGGCCGAATATCCGGGGGTACTCGTATATTTGGAGGCCCTTCTGCATATACCGAATATACTCCTGTGATGACAAATTATCAAAAAAATACCCCTCTATATTCTCCATCATACTGGGGATCGCCATCTGCAAATAATAATATCGGAGTATATGGTGTTCGATGGATGGGTATCGTGACATTTTCTGGTAATACGCATGCAATGACTAATACTGGCGCCTATTTATATGTAGATGATGGATCTAGAACAAATAACTTATGGTATATACCATTATTTAGAGATAAAAATTATACGGGTCAAAACATCGAGACTAGCTTCTGGCCTGGGAAAGGTCTTAATAATGGGTATGCTAGTAAAACATATTATTGGGCTTTCGATAACGAAAAGAAAGATTGGGTATAGAATGGAAGATAAAGAAATTTTAGAAAAAATGTTACGAAAAACTTCTCAACAACTATTAGTTGTAACTATTGAGAAGATCGAAATAGAAGTGAAGGCAGAAGATTATTTGAATCAAATAACTGATCTGCAAAAACAATTGGAAGAAAAGCAACGGGAATTGGATATCATCAAATCTCAAACAGGCGCATCCATCAAAGAAGTTAACCCAGAGGAACTAAACCTACCTCCGATTAATAAATAGAAAGGAGCTAACTTATGAGCTCATTTAAAATTAGAAGTCACTATCATCTTTTGATGAAAATGGTGTAGTCACAAAAACTCAATTTGAGTTATTCACAGACACACCTACAAACCTCATTACAGTATACCTAGAAGGTAAACACGTAGTGGACGATCGCAACCATGCAGATTACGTAGACAAATGTATGCGCCAATTCCACAAAACCTATTTCGCAGAATGGGAAGTCCAAGAAACGGCTAAGAAAGTAGATGCTCTTGAAAAGACTGTTCATTCTTCTGAAGAAGAAAACAAACGCCGCGACGAGTTTATTGAAGCCATGGTTCTCAATACCATTATGTCTGATAATGTTCACTATGGTGTTGTCTATAAGAAACTTGCAGCGCTTCTTCCTAAACTTCAAGTCGGGAAGACCTATGAGCGAAATGAAATCGCTACATTCTTCGATGAATCTCATACTGAAGTTGCTGAAGAAGGGAAATTGGTTATTGTCCAATTTAATCAAGAAATGGTTTATAATGGCGAACCTCTATCTTCATTTATGGAAAATGGTGAATGGGGTCAAAATGGTAAAGCAATTGCTTGGCCATTCAAAATTTCGTAATTTAAAGGAGACTATATATGTATACTAATACTGTACGATTACCTTACACTTTATGGTATGATGGGCATGATAAGATTTTCCGAATGGATATGTCTACAATTCTTCCAGAAGAACACTATGAAGATGGTAAAAAATATGTCGGTAAGATTCGTAATGTACAAGTAGGAGGATATAATGTCGATGGTGATATTCAACCGCCTCCTGCCGGTGATGGCGGATATCTAGATGTATCCCAATGGTCCACTGCTGTTTATAACGAACAAAAACAGTATGTTGACATCACGTTAAAATCTTTTCCAAGTTTCAATGCTGATGGAGAAATTGCATTATATATTGATTACGAATTAGCTAAGGGTATTGAAGAATATATTACCACCGATTATTCTTATCAAAAGAAAGAAGTCACTATCATCATTCCTATTCGATCACATGAAAATCCATCTAAGGATCCTGGACGATTTAATAATGGTATTGGAATCGATAAGATGGATGTTCGAAACGGTTTTGCGTATACTGTAGGAGCGAGTGAAGAGCCTGTTGTATTTAGTTTTGAGTTAATTGAGCGTGATATAACAGATGAATTTATCACAAACGGTCAAGCTCTGGATATGGTTAAAAATAAAGCCATCGAGAGCGCTAATTTGGTCGCAAATGATTCTGGGTTAGGACTTTCTTTGAACTGGAAATCCTTCGGTCAATTATCTTGGGATAATTTGAAACAATATCTTGGTGGTTCTAATTCTACAGAATATGTTGCTACTACACTTGAAGATATTTTGTCAATGTTGGACAATGCTGACTTAAATAACAATAATAGATTAACTAGTATTATTGCCCTAGGTTTGACCACTAATATGAGTGTTCAGGAAAATAGTCTTAAAGATATTGATGTTAATTTTACTACAACTTATTATGATTCACAAGGAAATAATCCTACTACTAGAAACTTTACACTATTCACTATTCCTCGATCTCTTCTTGGAGGTACTGAAGGTACTGAAGGTATTAAAAAAATAGTATTTTTAAATGCTATTCAACAACAAATTCCAAATGCCGAAACAATCAAACAAGAAATACTAAAAAAATATTCCAAACTCATCTTCTAATATTAACCTAAACTTTTATTGATAAAATTAATGAAGTTATTACCACTTATAGCAGTAATACATCCGTGACAAACTTTAAGCATAACTTACATATGGATCCTGATATTAGTAAGTTAACTGAAATACTTACTGCTGAAAATGATATATCTGAATATGAGGCTAGAAGACATATTCTTTACAGTTTATTAAATTCATATGATACCTATACTCCTTCATCAGATAAACCCTTTGTTAAATTTGGTAACGATCTGATTAACCATACGACAAATCTTCTTGATAAAATTACAACGGATGCCGCAGACCGTGAAAAAGCTGGAAAACTCTTCCAGAAACTTCTTGACGCAGAGACATTGAATGTTGTTGAGAAGACTGATGGTTATGAGTTGAGCTACACAGGCGATGTGAATAAAGTTCTTGTGAAGATTCCTAAACAAGCCATCACAGTTAGTCAAGAAGTACTTACTGCTGCTATAACAGAAAATGTTGTAACCGAGACTATTAAACCTACTTTGGACAAATCATATTATTCTAAGCAAGAAGTAGATCAATTGATCCAACAACTCAAACATGAATTGATGTCTGAAGACCACTCCGAAGAACATCCTCAACAATAAGGATAATCTCTAATGAAAAAATCGGAAATTATTTTATGGGTTATTAGCATACTCTCATTTGTGGGTATGCTAACCCTTTTATTTTTAGTATTAACATTGATGAATCATCTGGCAGAGTATAAAGGACACTATTATGAACTGCTAAATATAATCAGTCAATTGAACAACAAAATTCACTATCCTGGAGAATAAAATATTATAGGAGGTAGTCACTATGATTACGATTGAAACTAAATTGGAGCAAATGAAGAAGGCTGTCAAAAGCTTTATGGAAATATCAGAATTTCATTTTCAAGCTATGGAAACTCTTCTATTACTCGAAGGTCGAGGCGATAGAATGGAGGAACTACGAGTATTGATTAGAGAGATTCGCGGTATTATTAATGGAGCAAAAGACAACTTGAATTCAAACAATGCTGTCAAATTAATGTTGCAAGTAATTGAAAAGAATGACAATACTCTAGAAGATATTCTAGGAATGAAACCAGAGGAATACGCGCCGAAACTAACGATTCTAAGAAAGGCTTTAGGTAGCCCGAAAATAGGACGTTGGAATCAGCAAGGATTCCTCTTTTTTATTTTACAAGAGGACTATAAATGGATTATATTTCAATAGATTCATCAGCTGACGTCATTGAGCATTTCGGAATTAAAGGTATGAAGTGGGGTCGTCGTAAACTTTTCTATGAGAAAAGAAGTTATAAGAAGAATCCTACTAAAGATAGAGGAACTTGGGATCTTAAAGATTATGGCGCCGCTCGTAGAAAAACTGGATTATCAAGATTTAATTTTGGTTTTAATCCCAAATATTCAAAACAAGCATTCGCTGAACTCCATAAAATGAGAGATCTAAAAGATAGTATTCGAGATGTTGATTATAGCCTTCAAAAATATTAAAAAGAGAAGGCGTAAACATTCATAAATACGGCAAACACCTAAGCGGAAAAGATTTAAAAGAGTTCACTAAACGTATGAAATTTCATAACTCGAAGGAAAATGAGCATCCCGAACATTTGGACTACGAGGGTTATATGAAATGGGTAGATAATTATCATCATCTAGATAGACTTGGAACTAAAGGCGCTCAACGTAGAAGAAAACAATTGATTAAGCAATATAGAAAAAGAAGTAGGTTATGACTAATGTTATTTCGCCAATCTCAAAAAAATCCCGGGAGTGATTTTTAATCTCAATTTCGCAATATTTACAAGTCCTATAATGAAATAAAATTATAGGAGGGTCATAAAATGACTGAACAATATTACGCTTATAGTGGAGAAGAAATCACAAAAGAATTAGCTTATACAGCTTATCAACTAATGGATTTATCAATGAGAAATGTAGTTATGAAATCTGCATTAATGCATATTGCGGATCAAACAATTAAAGATCACAATGCGCTTGATGAGTTTACATACTTATACGACTCAATTATAGACGATTTAGAAGAGAACGCTGACGAAGAATTCAATGTTGATATCTGGAACGCTATGATTAAGAAGTTCACAAAAAAATGAACCAAATATTAGGATTAACAGAAGAGGAAATACAATTGAAAACTGTTGAGTTTATATCAGACTATGATGATCAAGAAGCAATTTACGAATTGGGTCTTAAACAATTAGCTATTATAAACTAATGGAGGAAATTACATTCCTCTTCTTTTTTCGATTTCGCAGAAATTACAAGGGCTATAATGAAAAGGGCTTAGCTCAGATGGGAGAGCAACTGTACTGCGAGATGCGTACAGGAGGTCGCGGGTTCGACTCCTCGCACCCTTTTTTATTTCGCAGGATTTACAAGTCCTATAATGAAGGAATAAGCCAGAACGAATATGCTTAGTAGGTTTTAGGAAAGCATCCAGAAATGGAAGTGCGGTGCGATGCCGCATATTCACTCCTTCGTTTTTTGAGAAAGGAGGCATATTGATGCCAGTAAGTAAGAAACGTAAGACAGCGAAGAAGAATCCTCGTCGCTATGGAACAACTAAACATATTCCAAATGTTATCTCATTGGAATACAAGTATATTCACGGTCACTATGAACCGAAGACTGATGAGTTTAGACTTTATGTTAATATGGTATGCAATGGAGCACCTATCATTGTTCAGGGTATATTGACCCGGACCAATCGTATTTTAAAGGGATTCGGGTGCATAATCCAAAACCGATTAAAGGTCATACTGCACAAACCATATATGTTACTAAGAATGATGCACCTCATTTTTTCAGCACGATCAAAGCCTACGTACACACTGTAGGCGATTTATTGGATAGTGGGGATGACATGATTCCAACCTTAGATGTTAGTAACGATGGCGGATATTTCAAAGATAAAGATATTCCAACCTATCGTACACTAAAGGAAACGCAGGAATTACAAGTCCTATAATGAAATAAAAATATTGGAGGACACTAAAATGTTAAACAAAGGATTATTCCCATTTTACAGTTTTGAAGGAACAGTATTGGAGGTAACTGAGGACGACGATTTTACAATGCAAGTCGCTAAAGGAGCTGGACAAACTGTTGTGAATACTGCTGTGACTGTGGGAGCAGTTGCGTTGACTATAGGTGCAGGATTTATAATGAAGAAATAGGATCGAATTAATCGGTCCTTTTCTTTTTGTTTTATCAAAGCATATCATCAATACATATCTAGGAGGAAACCTTTTACTGATTTAAAACTAGATGGTATGTTTCGATAAGATAAAGCTAAATGATTTTTCTAAGCATATCATAAATAATTATTTAAGGAGGAAGCCTCATTTATTGTCAGTTTTCAATAATGGTATGCTTTGATAAGTCATTAGAAGGAGGTATAAACTATGGCTTTATTTTTATCACTAATATCAATCGGTATTAGTTTCATTACTTTGTATCGAATATACAAAGAAGACAAGGATTTAAAAGATTGGAGGAAAAGAAAATGAATCCTATTAATTTCGTAACTCGTCCCGAAATGGCGAATTACAGTAGCGCTGATATGGTATTGCTATCGTTTCTTAAATCGATTATGCACGACTATACACGAACGACGGATCCTATGGATCGAGCGTTAATTGTTACCATTCTTTCTTCGTTGCCGCGAGTACATAAATTTGAGACACAAGAAGCATCCAATGATGCTAATGATGCAACTCAATCATTTTTTAATGCTAATGGTGCTGCTACCATGCAAGATATGATGAATGGCGCATATAATACTGAGATTTTACAAGAACGTTTAGATAAAATTATAAAATCATTCGATAAACTATCTAAAGGATATTAGAAAGGACTTATTATGTCAGAAGTAAAATTTCATACTAAACCAACGCAAATCGATAGACAAAATCCAATTAAAGTTCTAGAGGTGGGTGGTGTTATTTGTTGGTTATATTACTTGCCAAAGAATGGATACTACGTACTATTCAAGGTTGCAAATAGTGTTTCAACAGCATCATTAGCGGGTTTTGATGAGAATGATGAATTCAACACTCTTTCAAATTCTGAAACAGAGATTCACACAAGAACAGATTTAGTAAATTACTTTAATTCTTGGAATGATTTAACAAAATTTGATATTGTTCAAATCCAGGAGGATATTCTTAAAATAGAATTGGTAAAGTCGCAGGAATTACACACCCTATAATGAAATAAAATTATAGGAGGATCACTAAAATGATCAGAAAAGTATTTAGAGAAGTTGGATTTAGACTATTATCAGCATATGCTGTTATGGAAGAAGCACATATTGAAAAGCTTAAGAAACAAGGATATATTGATAATGTTCATTATCACAACGCACGACTAGAAACTTTACAGAAGGTTTTAGTAAAACTTCGTAATGAAGGATTTTAGAAAGGAGAATAAAATGAAACTTTTAGCCGAATTATTTAAGGTTGTTAAATTGGTTGTAGGATTTAAACTAATTACAGCATTCTTGAAACTATTAGGACTTTAAAGGAGAATAATATTCTCCTTTCTTTTTGTTAAATATACTGGAAAGGTAAGTAAGATTATGCATAGAATTCAAATTAAAGAAATGAGTAAAAGAAACAGAAAAATTATATTCGAACAAATTACGAAAAAGAACTACAAGGACTTGAAGTTCTTAAAGGTTGGGAACAAAATCTCACCAAATGGGCTTTCTATTTTGGAAGTGCGGCATTAGGAATGTTTGTATTATCAAAAGGAGTTAAATAAATTATTTAGATTGGATGATGAGAATGTATATACTGAACAGCAACAAACTGAAGAATAGACCTGTATGGATTACGTGGTTATTTTTTAATCGACGTTTACAAAAGGATATTAAAGAAAGTATTCCTATTTTAAAAGAAGATATTTCTAGATTAGAAATTGTGGAACGTAAAATTCATGAAGCTAAGATGTTGTCTCTAGAATTATCCATTGCAGAATTGAAATATGGAATGGATCAGGTGTTGGATATTATTAAAAATATTCAAGAAGGATGGATCCCTTATCAAGATATTTCATATCTAGTTTTTTTATATTGGAAGTATTGGATAAAGTGTTAAAAGAAGTAGAATTTAAGAAGGAGCTAAGCGATGTTTAAGAATTTATTTGAGATTGAGAAAGTGGAATTTGAAGATAAAGATATGCAAGAAGCATATTATCGTGGTTTACGAGATGGAGAAGCAGGTCAAGAAATCGCAAACGCTGTTATGATGGCCGGAACAGGTATTCTAACGGCTATTGCATATCTGTTTCTAAATCGTCGCAACTCTCGTATGAATCACGAGTTAAACGCTGCAATTGCGGAAGAAGGTAAGCTAGGCGAATCTCTATTTCTTAAGGAACAGAATGATATTCTTAGAGGTGAATTAGATGATTGACCGTGTTATTATAAACGTTAATGATAAGGTATATTCTTTTATGAATCCATTACTTTTAGATCAAACAGAGAGATCATATTTTTCAAATGACGGTACTGTTAACAAATTAGCAGTTATAGTTCCGTATAATAAAAGATTTTTATTAATGATATTCTTATAAAATCAAACAAAACATTCAAAAATGATTAAACCATCTACCACAATTTTATCTTTAAATGGGATATCTGTTTATAGTTTTGTAATCAATAGTATACAATACGATAGTGTGAATCTAGTTCTAAAAATGGTTTGTCCATCTTGAGGTGATAGTATGGAACAAAATACGCAGAATTTCCTTAGCCTATAATGAAAGGAAGGTAAAACTATATGCATAAATTAGCTATGGTAATATTGTACGATGGTTTAGACTATCAAATTGAGAATCTGAAAATTCAGATGGCACTGTCGGAGGATAACGCTGAAGTCCAGGATTTAAATCTGAAGTTAGCGAAACTTATTGCTGTTAAGAATGAACAGTATAAGAATCAGGTAACCCCAGAACAATTATTCAAGACTGTAGTGGATATTCTCGGAGTAAGTGCTGTTCTGAAATTCGAGGAATTCAATATTATTGGTTCTAAACTATGGAGTACAATTGGATCAAAACTATTTAAGTAAAGGGATTACGCATCCCTTTCTTTTTTTCAGAGGTAAGAAAATGATAAATTCATTATGTAAAGTAATAAGACATGTAAGCCCAAATGACGAAAATGCTTTTGTATTGAGAATTGAAAATAACGATTTAAAAATACTAAAGGACTCATTTAAGTACCATAAAGGTATTAGAGATAATGTTGATTTTTTAGAAGAAATGGAGGTATATCCTGATAAATTCATCATTATAGATATTTATCCAATTGTTTTGGATGACTCTAAAAACACATATTACTATAAACTATATTGTTATGTAAATAATAAATTAGATTCAAAAATGGACATACTTAACCTATTTTTTTGAAAAAAATTTTACGGGGAGTAGAAGATAATGGCAGAACCATTTTTATAGAGTGTCAGTAGACAAATTCAAATCACCAAGATCATTTTTGTATCCGTATCACAACGGATAACCAGAAACTAGCTATGGATGGATACACCAATTTTCATCAAATGCATTCGGATGTAATTATTCTAGATCTAAAGAACATTTTCGATGGTCCAGATATTCTAGCGTATAAATTACCTGAGCGCTGTTTGATTATGAGTATGGATAAACTTTCATATGATATTAATGATGGTAAATGGACATACAAAATGTATTGCTATGGAACATTCAAACGCATGTCGACAATCAAAATGATTGAACAACACTATCACGATTTATACGCAGGAGTAAAAAATGACTAGACCAATTGTTAAGACATCTGCAGAATTCAAACAAACGGTGATTGATATGGTGAAAGCCATGCCGTTAGATGATTTTCTGTTGATGCCTCAAAAAGAAATTGATAAGTATATCGCTGCGTGGACAGACACAGATCCCGAAACGGGTGTTAGTCCTGCGCAAGTAGATTACAAACAATATTTCCATTTCATTATGACTTTACCAGAAGAGATGCATATTTTGGACATGGATTTATATTACTTTAGAATCGCTCGTAAGATTGTAAACAACATTCTATTATCGATGTTGGAAACATCTTATTACAAACTGTATTTGGTAATCATGACGTGGATCATGAGAACTACAAATTGTTATACGAATTGATTAGCGAGACCGCAGATCGTATCGAGACTAATCCAGATAATAAGAGAGCGTATATGAGCGCTAAAGAATTGAAGGATGAGTTTGGAGCATATTACGACAAAGTCGTAGAAGAATATAATGAGCATGGAGGCTGAACCGATGAACTCTACAGGACAATATACCCTCATATTGTCTAAAGGTGATTTCTATGATACGGTGGTAGCTAACGTCAAAAACCTACCGTTACAAGAGATGTTTTTCATAGACGATTGGTATATTGAGCGTTTGATACGTAATTGGAGTCATAGAAGATTAGACAAAGAGTATAGACGGTATATTTTCGGGTTACTAATGGTACCTGACGAGACTATCAAGATTGATTCACGACTCTGTTTGTGGAATATCACAAGAGAAATCGTGGACGAGTTAGTCAGTTGCCTTGCTGAAGGCTTTTATTATGACGATCAACTCAGTGTCATAGGCGAAAACCTGTGGTTCGAACCTTTTGATCATCACGAAGATGATAAGGTTGCCCCTGAAAAGATCAGATATTTCTTAGATATTTTGGATACAATCTACGACCGAGTAGATGCAAACGGGTGGGATACTCTTACCTGGCTTAGAAAAACTATAGGAGAAGATTATTTAACATGAAACACCATATTCACTTGAGACTGTCGGATGATGAAATGAATGAGTTAGCAAATGCTTTTCATTCTTGTGATAAAGAAGTAGAAATAACTATTCCGAATACACATTATGTAATTCATGTAGAAAGGGAAGATAATGACTAACGTATTATATAGCGATAGGGCGTATGTGGATGCTCTATATGATAGTATGGAACGAGTATATTTTAATGATATTCAATACCCGGCACCAAACCCAGTCCATTATTCATTCACAGTCAGAGCGGATGGATTAAGTTTACATAAATGGCTGAAGTATCGAATTAGTGAGGGTTATCGCGAAATCAATAAGATACGAGAAAAACGAGGATTATTACTTGTAAAACCATTTGCTAGTAAAGAAGCTTGTTTAAGGAGCCTGTAATTCGCAGAAATTGCATGGCCTATAATGAAACGATAAAAAATAAAGGAGGACAATATTATGTCAATGAACGTTTCAGATCAAATCGAGGAAGTTGTCGAACAAGGACAACAGGTTGTAGAAGAACTAGCAACGGAAGCACAAGAAAGTGTAGACAATGCTGTTACTGTCAAGAACGATAAAGGATTTAGATAAATGCGCGGAAGCTGCTGTTATCTGGAGACCAGTCGTCAAACAGGTTGGTAAAGTCGCATTAATCGCGACCGGAGGAGTTCTAGTCTATAAAGCTGTTGATTCTTATATTCAAAAGAATCGTAAAGAGGCTGAAGGCGAAGTGATTGACGGAGAGTTCGAAATTAACGAATAACCGTTTCACCAGAATACTGAGAATTACTCTCGGTATTCTTTTTTTGTAATTAGAAAGGAGAAGCTAGTGAAAACGTTAATTGGCTTTGTGTTGATGTTATTATCAGGAGGACTAATCTATGCTATGTGCTATACGGCCATGGTATTTTTCTTTGGATTAGATGTGAGAGTGTCAGGATTTTTGACAGGGGGTATCGTAGGGATCGCACATTATGTGTGGGGTTATACAACAGGCGAAAACAAAAAGACTAGCGACGAATAATTATGGCAGTAATGCTTGAAGATTATGGAGCTGTCCGCGTTATGAATACACAAATGGATTTATACACATTTATTATTCCTTTGGATGGAGCACGAGATGTGACTCTAGCGGACTTAGCAACTGAATTAAATGTATATCGTGATTTGATGATATATCGAGGCGAGAAATACTACGCCTTAACAGGAGTAAGTAAGAGAATGGATCCAGTGGATGCGAGCTGGTCCGCAACGATAGAAAGTAGGAAAATATGACAAAGACAGACTACAATAAAGTAGTACAACAGAAACGAGTGGATTTAGATGATGCTGGAGAAGCTCTAGAGAAACATATTCAGCCAGTAGCCAAAGGTAAGGTTCGAAAACCTGGCGTTGGTAAATGGATGAGTAATGTATTTTTCGGTGAAGAAGGGTTTCGTGGTATGGCTACTCATATGTTTACGGAGGTTATTGTGCCTAGTATTCAGAATACTGTAGCAGACGTAGCGATATCTGCAGTACAACGTGCCATCTTCGGGAATGATTATATTCACAGACGGAATCCTGGGAACTACTGGGGACGCACACCAAACAATGTCACTCGTATAGACTCATGGAGAGGCGGAGGTCAAAAAGATTATACGCAATCCTATGCTCAGCGCAGCCGAACAGCATCAAATTATGTAGCGGAAATTATATTTAAGACTCGAGAAGATGCACAAGAAGTATTTAGTATTCTATTGGCCAATTTGGAAACGTATGGCGTGGTGACTGTTGGGGATTTCTATGAACTCTCTGATCAACCAGCTAAATTTACAGACCAAGCTTATGGTTGGACCATTGCAAATGGAGGTCAAGGATTAGCAGGAGCGCGTATTGTGGCGGCTCGTGGCGGAGGATTTAAAATCCAATTTCCTATGCCTGTGGAGGTGTGATATGTTTGATTATGCTGAAGAGATTAGAAACCAATTCACTGGTAAGCTAATGAAGAAAGAGCATTTCGATGTAGATCTAGACGGAGATATTCTTTACGTTAAAGATAAACAAGGAAATGAAGTTGATGAGAGCCATTATATGCATGGAATTGTAGAATTTATGAAAGGACAAAACTAAAATGAAAAAAATGATTGGAACACTTGTATTGTTATGCACGCCACCTGTTGGTTGGATTATTTTGGCGATACTATGGGTAGGTAAAAGCAAATGAGATTCATTGTAGGAATAATCATCGGTTTATGTATACTGTTGGTTAATTTCTCATTGCTCACCTTTTCAGCGTTTCTATGGGCAATCTTGAACCTACAAATACAAGCCGTATGGGCGTTTATATTTATTTGTGCCATTGATGTATTTATTGGCCTATCATGGTGGGAAGGACAATCTAAATGAAAACAAAAGAAATTAAATTAGGTTGTATTATTGTCAAGAATGGAATCTATATCGATACTTGGCATGATATTGAAAGTTTGGACGAATTCCAGGAAGGCTATATTATTGTACATAACAAAAAGATATTCCTATTCCGTAGAGATGAGGGATATCGTGTGAATGAGTTCTGGGATACGCCAGACTTATTTATTCGTCATCAGCAACAACGGCACGTTATTGATTCCTTAATCGATAAAACGTATGAAGAAATTACAAAGGAGCTAAAGAAATTAGATGAAAATTAGACTATATCCAAAAACACAAGTTAAAAGTAAAGAAAACCGTCCAATGTTATTCTCAGATTTGAGAAACATTGTGTACACTAAGGGAATTGATCACGGTTGGACGATCGCGTTTGACCATGTTGATCATATTCATAAGACAGAAGAGATTCGTGGACATTCTGTATTCACATCCGAACACTATGCAGCGTTCACATTATTGTGTGAAAACTATATCGATGAAAGTTAGCTAAAGATATTCTTGGAGGAAAGTAAAATGAAATTACCAAACGTTAAAACAATCAAAGCAGCAGCTAAAACAACATACACTACATCTAAAATCTTGACGAAGAAGTATGCACCGTTTATTTTACTTGGTGTCGGTCTTGCAGGATACGGATATTCTGTGTATGAAGGAATCAAATCTGGTAAGAAATTGGAAAAGACCAAAGCGAAGTACGAAGAACTCGACCAAGCAAACATCCCATATTCTAAGAAAGAAGTGGTAATGGATATTGCGAAAGACGTAGCTGTACCTGTAGCAGTTGCAACAGCATCCACTGCGGCTATCGTATTAGGTTTCGCTATTCAAACAAATCGTCTAAAAGCTGTGTCTGCGGCGCTTGCTATGGCTACTGAAGAACATGCTCGTTATCGTCTACGTGCGAAGACTGTATTGGATGAAGAAACATTCAAGAAAATTGATGCGCCTATGGAAACGAAATCTGTAGAAGTCGATGGTAAAGAAATTGAAGTGGAATCAATCGTACCTAATGAAGGCGATTTCTATGGCCGCTGGTTTAAATATTCTTCAAACTATGCTTCGGATGATCCAGAATACAATGAAGCTTGGGTACGTGAAGTGGACGATCTAATGACTGCTCGTATTTCCAAAGTCGGTATGATCACATTTGCGGAAGTATTGGATGCGCTTGGATTTGAAGTACCAAAAGCTGCCCTACCATTTGGATGGACGGATACTGATGGATTCTTCTTGGAATGGGATACGCATGAAGTATGGAACGATGACAAGCAAGAATATGAACCACAAGTATACGTTCGCTGGAAGACACCACGTAACCTATATGCTACAACTAATTTCAAAGACCTTATGCCTAAGAAGACTAGAAAGGAATTGAACTAATGAAAGCTCCTGTCAAAGTTATTTTAACATTGGTAGGTGTGACTGGCGCTGGATATGGCGCCTATCGCATTTACAAATGGTGGAAGGAAGAAGATCAGCTAGAAGCTGAAGGATTATCGTACGAAGAACTAGTGGCTGCTGCCGAAGCTAAAAAAGTGGAGGAGAAACTAGAAGCAAATAAAGCGCGTGAAGAAGAATTTGACAAAGCGAAGCGTGAGATTGAGGGATTACCAGACGATGGAATGGACTGGTATAAAACTCCGGAGGGTGATATTCAACGTGAATTGACACCATATGAGAAGAAATTTGGAGTTGACTACAATCCATTAACAGAAGAGTTAATCGAGCATTATGATATTGAAGGAAACGTATATGAATACGTACGTAAGTTTAAAGAAGGGACAAAGCTCTTAAACCACCGTGATGACAAACGCACAGTGAATGATATTATAGAGCAAACAAGGGAAATGACAGCACAAATTAAAGCTTTGAAAGTAAATGACATGGAACACGACAAACGTATTTATGACGACAACACACAAGAGTCATACGATTACTACCGTGCATTGGTAATGGATAGAGCAGGAATTGAGAATGAAGAACTGCGGGATAACTTGGCAATCTTATTCTCGTGGGAGTATATTCCAACGAAAGAGAATATTGGAGACAATAATCTACGTGATGATATTATTCGTGACCGTACAGAATACTTCAAATTTGGAACTATTTATTCAGATTGGGCGTCAATCGGTGAAGCGATTATTTACTATGCGACACGTTTGCAATTCTCTACGAATATTGGAACTGTGGAGCAGTATGCTGATTGGATTCTAGACACTATGGGTCTGGATCTAAAATCAGATTTGGATCCGGTTATTCACGACACGATTATTTCATTCTTCGAACACCATCGTCAAGGTAAAGCGAATGCGGATGGTACTTATGGACTATTCCATATTCCGGAGAACGAATACAACGAATCTAACACACTATGGCACGAGCATAACCACGCAGTCAGTCTAATTGTGGATGACAAAATGCCGCTCGTATTTGGGATTGAAGGAGATAAGTAATGCTTAAACGTATCAAGAGATGGACAACTAGAGCAAAGTGCGCGATAGCGTTATTTCTATTGCGTAACATGGGAATGGATACAAGCTTAGAAGGTAAATTAGAAGAGTATATTGAGAAAAGACAGTTGTTATTATCTAGCTGGACTCGAGAATTAGATCCAGAGGATAATGAAACTCGTTGGTACAAACTAGCAACCTATTTGGATTCCTCATTTGACATGGAGCAAGTATATTATGAGAGTGATCGATGGAGTGTCATCCATTATTTGATGGAGAAAGATGCGTTATTTGAGTTTCCACTCTATGGATTCTCATTTGTATTCAATCGTTCAGGACGTATTCGTCATAAAGGTAGCATTGATGCAGGCAGTCCGTTCTTTATTGTGAAGGATGCGGCCTTTGGCGCTCCTTATATTTGTATCATTGACAAAGATGTGGCTGTCAGAGATTTCTTCTTGGATCGATTATTTGTATTACTATCTAAAGGAGAGATTGAGAAGGCTATTCAAGTCATTAACATGCATTGTGAGATCCATCATATGTATTTATTTAATCCTGATTTGAAGATCTGGTCATTTGGAATGCAGGAATTTATCTATAATATTCCGAATGATGGATTATATATTAGTGACAAAGTGTTTTGGAGGGATTCAGATGATTGAAAACATCATGGCATTTTTTGAAAAGCATGACCGAGTAGATATTCATAAAGAGGAAAGTAAAATTCTCTATAATGCATTTCGAAAGTCTTATCATTACAAACCAATCCTAGAAAACCAATCCCGAAATTTCCTCGGGGGAGGTTTTTTAACTGGATTTCGGTATGGGCCTAACGTAAGTATCTATATCCCTGAACCGTATGATTTGCTTGAGGGAACTGAGGGATATCTACATCCGTATATTATTCTATCGGAAAGACCGATGGATCTTCGGGTATTGGTATTTCCATCAACGGATATGTTACTCAGGGTTATATCCGAACTATGTAATACTGGATTGAAGTATGATGAGTATATGGCAGACGCTCTTGTGAAATACCAATTCAAGATGATTCGGTTGAAACTGGAATCTGGACGGGTGTATATTTCGAGAGATATGCCGGAGTTCATGCTATCCGCAGAGTCTATGATAGCAAAAGTCTTATTTGATGGTGCTGAGAAAAACTATTCTAGAAGTGTTCATTATATCCATAGTAATCAAGACATAATTCTAGCTGACCGATATGGAGTCGGTCTAAGAGGAAACCGTTCGAACTTTGGGAAATCTAAGGTCGTTCAAGAAAACGAAGAGAAACTTTTAAAAGAAGTAGAGAAGAATTTAGAAAGTAGGAAAGAAAATGAGCGTTAACGTAAACAACCAAAAATACCCAATTAACCGTGTGCCTATTATTAAGGCAGAACACTTTGAAAATCAAGCAAAACAACTAACTGAGATGGGAATTGCGGTTACAGCCGAGGACCAATTAGCCATGTGGCTAGACTCTATGATTAATATTCTCCGTAGCGGGGGTATTATTACAGTAGCGGACTTGCGTAAAGCAGCTGGTTTATCAGTACGTCCTGAGGATTATTTCTTTGGATGGAACAACATTGCTATGAGTTCGTTACAAATCCGTGACAACATGATCCAATTCCCGCTTGTATATTTGTATCGTGTGTTTGTACAATCAGCCGAGCAATTTGATTTTCATCATTTATCAGAGTGGAACTCTAAGGAAAACAAAGGTGAAGGCCGTCCGGATGCGCACCGAGACTATCTAAATGAGTTCGTAGAGACATGTTATGAATTGGGATTGATTGCTCGATATTATGCAGATGATATTTTGAACTAGGAGTTAACCATGGGTAAGTATGTTGTGAGCTCTGATGAGTACTATTATATTCATAAAGTTGTATTGTTATGTAACGAATTTTATGATGATTTAATATCAACTCGTCATGAGGATGTAAATAAAGAAGATTTCCACAACTTAGCAGGTCATTTAATAGCATACTCAGAACTTCATGGTATTAGTCATGAGGGATTGTGTAATGTTCTTAAGGATATTACAGGAATTCAATATGAGGATGTTATTAATATTCTGCTGGAAGTACTAAACGAAAACCAATTTGTGAAACGACTATAGGAGAGACTGATGGAACAAAATGTAAAGAAACTCAAAACTGTGGATGTTGATTATTATGACAAACATTCTAATGAAGACAATATATTTTTCGATGTGATTGACCATCGTTTCGAAGATGACTTCTTGGTTATTTCTCGATACCGTGAATACTCTGATGGAGTGCCACGTAAGGTGGATGAGTATATTCCAAAATCATCTATCGCTAGAATCACCGTATATCAAGAAAAGAATGACTATCTGAAATATATTGATGACTTGTTATCACCATTTAACAAATCATCTGAAAAACCTAAAAGTAATATCATAGACTGTCATATTGTATGGTATGACAAAGGTACTGGTGGTATTATGGATAAGGTTATTCGCTATGTTGAAAGTGTTACATTTGAAAAGCGTATTGACGGATATGCTGTTATCAACTACAAAGAACATCCCGAAGACACAGTAATGAAATTATTCCGTGTACCTCAGGGTGATATTATACAATTGAGTAGATTGGTGAATGGAGAACAGGAAGGTAGCTGGTATGAGCAAGAAAGATAATGGTGTTTTATATATTAAGTACAAAGACGATAAAGAGGCTAAAAACGGGAGAGGTATTGCGGTTCATCTTTATCAAGACGTCAAACACTATGGTTTCCTAGCCGAAGGAATCAATCTACTTAAAATTGAGTTAGATGATATTAACAGAGAAGCAGTTTATATCCCAATGTCAAATATGTCAAAGAAAATGCTAAACGCGTTAATGAACTTGTAAGAAAACTAACCGGAGGTAAGAAATGGCTAAATTAAACCCAACAACAATGAAAACACAATACGACGGACAGTACGATACATTCTGTCGTAAAAATCACGACTATGGCAACTCATTTGAGGAGTCATTGGACCAATTCGGAATCATCGCTAGTTTGGTCCGTATGCAAGACAAAATGCTCCGCTTACAATCCCTCACGGACGAGTCTAAAACGCAGCAGGTGGGATCTGAGAGCCTCCTAGACACCCTTGAGGACCTATCTAACTATGCTGCGATGACTGCATGCTGGTTGAAAGGTGTACAGGCGGAAGATGATGTGGTAAACAAAAGCTTCCATGCCGTGAAGGATTTGATTGAAACATGTGACGATTCTGATGTAAAATATAATTCATTATATGGAATGCACATATTCAGAACTCCAGGTGAAAATTGGCAAATGACCCAATGTAATAATAGGTTTAAACCTTTGGGGGCTGAAATAGAAACTGAGCTGCCTGAGGAGACTATTGGTATGTATATTGATAGAATGCTAAGCGAGCTATATTCTCGAATTGATGTATGGGGATATAATGACCAGGAGCAATATCATGAGTTTGTGAATTTTGCGGAAACTACCGTCAAAGAAATTATCAAGAACAATGTGCCAATATCAGAACTTCAGAAACATATTGATGTGTTTCCTAACTTCTCACAAGCTTATAAGAATTCATTGAAATCTCAATGTATGAAAGAATACAATAAGGTTGAACAGGTGCACCCTAACAAAGAAGACGAGGTATACGATTTTCTTGAAGAACGTATAGATAGAGCGGTTGGTTATATAACACATGTAAGAGCGCATGGTAAAGTTCCACAACGATTAGACGTTTGCGATTATGCCTACGATATTGCTAGATTTGCTGTGGAACATTATGAAGATCCGTTTGTGATTATTCAACATATGAATCGAATAAATTCTATTAGCGTACTTGACGATGATGACATAATGTTATTACATACAAGTATCACTAATTATATTCAAGAGATAATGAAAAAAGGGCCAACTTTTGATAAACCAATTAAACTAACAGATCATCTTAAGAAGTTTGTCGAAGAAGTTACCGATGATATTATTAGTGTTGTATTGATGAAGCAACGAGACGAAGAAATGTTGGTACCAGCAGATCTTGATGACGATACTTCACGTATTATAAAAATGCATTACTGACAATGAATTTGATCCTAATTATGTCGTTTCTTATATGGAAGCTTTAATGGGTAATGCTGGTATCCCACCATATTTACGTGAATGGATTCGTGGAATTATCTTGCGAGGGGTATATTATCGTAACAAAGGCCGTAGTATGACCAAAGCAAAAGATAAAGCTCGTGGAGTAGTTATGAAAGGTTCGCGCGGCAATAGCAATGTTATCGTGATGGCTTCACGTGGTTCTGGGAAAGGTCTTATGAAAACTAAGTCACTGCTGGAAGAATTAGGCGTTCCGAAAGAAGATATTAAAGAGATCTTCGAGGGATTGGAGGATGAAGATGACGAGTAGATATGTAGATACGCTTAAGATAGAATGCAATTTGAAATATTTATTATGGTTTCTCGTGATCTTTTGAGATATGCAGGATCTACTGAAGAAACTATTAAAGATGTATTTGAGAAACGAGGAGGACGATATGAGTAAATCTATTGTTATTGTGACCTGTCGATCTACTTTACAAGAAATCACTTACTATGATATCAAAGATATTGAGATTATATATGGTGAAGTGCATCCGGTTGAGTTCATCGTAACGGAACAAAGTGGCGTGCGACATCATTATCCAGCTACAGAGTATTTATACGAATTGTACAAGCAAATCGATGAAAAACTAAATACTAAAATTCGAATTCCAGACGAAAAATCATCAATGTTTAGGAATTATAATCCAAAATTTGACTTAAGTAAGGGTGATGTACATGAGTAATGATGGATATACTGGTGAAATTCGATTAGGGCCTACATCTCGTAAAGAATGGAAATCCTATTCATTACGTTGAAACAGGTACCTGGAATGAAATCTGTGAACAATTAAAAATTTCAAAAGAAACTACAGAAAAACTATTAAAAGGAGAAACTAAATGACAATTAATACAGAAACTGCTATCGCATGGATGAGTGCTCGTAAAGGGCAAGTAAGCTACAGTATGGAATACCGTGACGGTGAAGATAGCTACGACTGTTCATCTTCTATTTATTACGCTCTACGTTCTGGCGGAGCTTCATCTGCTGGTTGGGCTGTTAATACCGAATATGAACACCAATGGTTGATGGATAATGGATATACATTGATTGCTGAGAACACGCCATGGGACGCTCAACGTGGGGATATCTTCATCTGGGGACGTCGTGGATATTCTAGTGGTGCTGGTGGACATACGGGTATCTTTATTGATGAGAACAATATCATCCACTGTAACTACCGCTTCGATGGAATCACTGTGAATGACCATGATGATATTTGGTTGTATGCAGGTCGTCCATATTTCTATGTATACCGTTTGACCAATCCCGATGCTAAACCTGTAGCAGTGAAGACTGGTTGGAACAGCGACTCTAAAGGATATTGGTTTGTACGCGATAATGGATCTTATCCAACAAGTGAATTCGAATATATTGAAGAAAACAAAGCTTGGTTCTACTTCGATGAAGATGGATATATGGTAGCTAATGATTGGGTCAAACATACAGATGGTAAATGGTATTGGTTTGACAAAGATGGATACATGGCTACTAGCTGGAAGAAAATTGATGGTAAATGGTACTACTTCGACCGTAGTGGAGCGATGGTTACCGGTTGGGTTAAATACTATGACAACTGGTATTACTTGGAAGCTACAAATGGCGATATGAAGTCAGACGCATTTATTCGTTACAACGATGGTTGGTATTTGCTGCTTCCTGATGGACGTCTTGAAGAGAAACCTGCATTTACGGTTGAACCAGATGGCAAAATCACAACGACTGTAGGTAAGGACACGAAGGAGAAGGTTGTCAATGAGTAAAAAGCCTATGGTATTGGACTATCATGATGCGGTTAGTTTGAAGAATCCAGACGGAACGCTTCGTGGATGGCATATGGATTTGGACCGAAATCCGGTTCTTATGGGGTTGTTTGGGACTGTTGGAGAGGCGATTATCCATGGATTTACCTACCAAATTCGGGTGGCAGAGCACGGATTTAAGGGTAAAAACGGGCATTATTTTGTTGAAATCCTTTGGTTAACGGACAAAAAGTAGGGTCGAATCGGGTGTTTTGTGGGGTGAAATCGGGAGAAAATCCTATAATATTGTGGTAAATGTCGTTGATTTTGGTGAGAAATTACTAAAATATTGATGGAAATTGCCTGGATATTTTAGGAAAACTGCTGGTTTTGCCTCATTTTGCTGCCCGAAAAATCGGCGTCAACACATGAAAAATTTTTGTGCAGGTACTTAGAGTGCTATAATATTTGAGGTAAATTGGGTGAAACTGCACGAAAAAACATGGGGAAAACTTAAAAAACCCGAAATCGCACAGGAAAATCTCCCATTTTCTATTGTTATTAGGGATGAGTTGAAAAGTGAACTGTATATAATAACAATAGGGAATCGAGGGCAAAAACTGTGTGCAGCACAAGGAGGTAGAATTTAGTGGATTTTTTAGATGTGTCTGTGAAAAAGTTCACTTCCAATAATCGAGCGCTCGATTATGAGGTTTCTCCTGACTTTATATTTGGCGACGCGAAAGACTTGGTAGTTAAAGGTTCTAAGTTTTACGCATATTGGAATGGAAGTTTCTGGGACACGAAACAGAAGAACCTATTTTATGATATTGACTCTTTGCTTTGGCGTAGAGCAAGAGAATTAGAAGATGGTCGTCCTGGATTACGAATAGATGTAAAAAGAGATTCGTAAAGCATCTGCTGGTAAGTTTCGTTTATTTGCAGATTTCTGTAAGGCTTGTGAAGCAAGTGATATTTCTTTCAACCAGAAAGTGTTATTCGCAGATCACAAGATGCAGAGAAGGGATTACGCGACAACACAATTGACCTATTCACCTCAAGAAGGAGAAGCGGTTGCGTTTAAGGAATTGATTGGAACATTATATCTTCCAAAAGAGCTAGACAAAATCCTCTGGTTCATGGGAGCGTTATTTACGAACAAGATGTACAAGATTGAGAAGTTCATGTATTTGTATGGTTCGAAAGGTAGCGGTAAAGGAACGGTCCTAAAGATATTCCGAATGCTGTTTGAAGATTATTGTGGAACGATTGATTTGAAATTGCTGACGAGTGCAGACCAATTTGCAACAGGACAAATTCAAGAGGTTCCATTATTGATTGACGAGGATACGGACATCAGTCATATTTATAACGATACTCCGTTATTGAAACTGACAAGTCATGAAACGATATCTGTCAACAAGAAATTCAAGAGCCTTATGATGTTAAATTTATTGGGTTGTTAATTACAGCCTCAAACCAACGATATAAAGTTCGTAACGTAGACTCGGGTATTACTCGAAGAGCTATTGTTGTGAACCCAAGTGGACAGAAGGTTAGTCATACAAGGTATAATCAGCTGATGAGTCAGATTAAGTATGAGCTGCCTTATATTGCTCATATGGCGATTAGTAGGTTTGAAGAATTAGGATTTGATTATTATGACGATTATTTCGATGTGGACATGGCAGAACAGACTGACCATATCTTTGACTTCATCCGAAGCAATGCTATCCATATGCAAAACGGTATTACACTGAAACAAATCAGTGAGTTATATCGTGAGTATCTGGAAGACATGGGATGGAAGACAGACGGATACAAAGCAACGATCAAACGAGAAGCACTTCGATATTTTGATACAATGCTGAAGGACAGTCATGTTGATGGCACCCGTGTCAATAATTATTTTAAAGGGTTTAGATGGAACATCGCATTTCCTGAGGGAGTCGTTGGTACAACGAAAGCGGATGATACGGTTGTTCCTGATAATTGGTTGGAGTTCGACCACCACAATGAGGTCTTTAATAAACTCGCAGCAGATTATCCAGCACAAGCAGCTTTGCGAAATGGCAACCCATCGGAGAAATGGGATAATGTTGTGACCAAGCTGTCGGATATTCAGACAAACAAATTACACTGGGTCAAGGTTCCACTCAATCATGTTATTCTTGATTTTGATTTGAAGGATGAGAATGGTAAAAAGAATTTGGAGTTGAACAAAGAGGCAGCTTCTAAATTTCCGCCAACTTATGCTGAGGTTTCGAAATCTGGACAAGGGATTCACTTGCATTATATTTATGACGGTAACGTGAATGAGTTGGATAATTTGGTCGAAAAGAATATTGAAATCAAAGTGTATCGAGGTAAGTCCTCTTTACGACGAATTGATAAAGCATCTAACAACCTCCAGCTATCTCATATTTCGTCGGGCTTACCGTTGAAGGAGAAGAAGGATAGAGAGATGTACGACCAGATCAAAGAAATCACATATACGGAAAAAGACGCTCCGTAATTTTTGTAAAGCGTCAACTAGGAATGATTGAAGGTAAAGAACCAAGTCATCCGAATACCAAACCAACAATTGATTTTTATTGCACACGAAATTCAGAAAGCAGCTGACATGGGACTCGAGTATGATATTACAGACTTGCGTCATGCTGTATTTATGAGAGCTATTCGATCTACGAACAACAAGGATTACTGTCTTGCCGTGTTTCAACAAATTCCATGGTCGACCATGCGAGACGATGAAGGGAAGACGGAAGCGAAGCTCACAAACTTCACAAAGATATATCCGAAAGAAGAATTAGTGTTCTTCGATATCGAGGTGTATCCAAATTTATTTGTTGTGGTTGGAAGAAGTATCATGAAGATGAGTTCACTCGCTGGATCAACCCAACTCCAGATCAGATTGAATATTTAATGACATTCCCTCTGGTTGGATTTAACAACCGACGATACGATAACCATATTCTTTATGCACGTTTGCTCGGTTCAAACAATATGGAGTTATTTACTCAGTCACATCGCATCATCAACGAGAAGAATGCGAAGAGTGGAATGTATGCGGCAGCTTACGAATTAAGCTACACGGATATTTATGAATACTCTCAAAAGAAACAATCGTTGAAACGTTGGGAAGTTGATCTAGGTATCAAACACGTCGAGATGGAAATCCCTTGGGATAAACCAGTACCTGACGAATTAATTGATACGGTTGTGGAGTACTGCGTCAATGACGTGGACGCAACTGAGAAATTATTCGATGCGATATATGCGGACTATGTTGCTCGAGAAATCTTGGCTACAATTGCCAAAGGCTCAATGAATGCAACGAACAACCAACTCACTGCCAAGTTTATATTTGGTGATGACCCTCGTCCGCAAGACAAGTTCAACTATGTACACCTTAATAAATTATTCCCTGGTTACGAATACAGCTTCGGTAAATCAACGTACCGTGGATTCGAAACTGGTGAAGGTGGATTTGTATATGCTGAGCCTGGAGTATATTCTGACATCGCTTTGCTCGACGTTGAGTCTATGCATCCAAACTCACTGGTTAACATGAACTATTTCGGACCGTATACCCAAAGGTATGCCGACCTATTGAAGGTCCGTGTTTTATTGAAACATAATAAGATTGATGAAGTAAAACAAATGTTCGATGGTGTCTTGGCTCCGTTCCTTGACAACCCAGAATATTTGAAACCGTTGGTTACTGCATTGAAGATTGTTATTAACTCTGTTTACGGAATGACATCTGCTAAGTTTGATAATAAATTTAAACACCCAGACAATGTGGATAATATTGTCGCAAAACGTGGTGCGTTATTTATGGTCGACTTGAAATTCGCAATCGAAGAACAAGGATACAAAGTCTGTCATATTAAGACGGACTCGGTTAAAGTTCCAAATGCCGATGAGACGATTATTCAATTCGTTGAAGACTTCGGCGCACAAGAGAAATACAATTATAAATTTGTTCATGAGCATACTTACAAACGTATGGCGTTAATCAACAACGCGGTTTATATTGCTCAACTTGAAGATGACGAATGGTCACCAACTGGCGCCGAGTATGCTAATACATATTTGCTTAAACGGGTTTGGACCAAAGAAGAATTAGTTGATAGAGATTTCTTCATCACTAAACAATCCAAAGGCCATATTTATCTTGGTGATGAGTTCGTTGGTAAGGTCGGTTCTATTTATGCATCCAAGTCTGGAGCAGAATGTATGTGGACCGAAGATGATGAGAACTTTAAATCTGTCACTGGAACAAAAGGATATTTGTTTAAACAGACAGATCAGTTTGATATCGAGGACGTCGACTTCGCTTACTATGATAAAGTAGCAATCGATGGATTGAAAAAAATAATGAAGGTTGGAGATATTGCGAAGATTGTCGACGATATGCCTAAAGATTATATTGACGCTCTTGAATTGCAAGAGTCATATTCTCCAACAGCCATTAGTATTAATCACGGAACTCTGAAAATTAAGACGCCAGAGTCCGTATAATCTCATGTTAGAAAACCTCACGCAGGAATTCCATGGCACATAATAGAGAGGAAGAACAAAATTCTTGAAATTTTGCGCCTCTCTTTATTTTTTGTGAAAAAGTCAGACACACGTCAGAATAGAAAGGACAACACTATGACACAGATCACACAAATTTCAAACTCGCAAATCATCCTTGAGGATGTTCAATTCGTATTCGCTCGAAACTTTTCTGGACGACAAGAAAAGTACAACCGAGCTGGTGACCGTTATTTTAACGTTGCTGTAAAACCAGAAGATGTAGAATTGCTTCAACAGTATGGTATCAATGTGAAACTATATGAACCAAAAGCATCTACACCAGAACAAGAATTGAAAATGCAAGAAAACCCAGATATGTACACACCAACATATTTCTTCAAAGTCCGTGTTTACATACAATTCAGTATGCCATCAGTCGCAATCATTTATGATGACGGTGCTCTTGGAACTGATGACCTTGTTGAATCTCATGAACGTACATATTTGACAAACGAAGACCAACTGTCAATGTTGGATGACATGGAAATTGCATCTTGTGATATGACGATTGCTCGTCGTGACCCAAGCCCAGATGGACAATACGCTCGTCTTAACCTTAAGAATGCATATATTCATGTAGTGGATAATCCACTACGACGTAAATATGGTTTCTAATAACGGGTATGAGATAGAGCTTTATGATTACCAGCGTAAAGCCATAAATAGATTACATAATGGATCCGTGCTATGTGGAAAGGTTGGGTCAGGTAAATCCCTGACTGGCCTTTTTCTATTATTTGGAGAATCATAGAGACTTGCCTTTGTATATTATCACAGTAGCTAAAAAAAGCGAAATGATAAAGAATGGCACCGAGACTTAGAGATGCTCGGTATTGAAGGTGTTGTTGATTCATGGAATAATATTACAAAGTATCTTGATGTTAAAGACGCTTTCTTTTTATTTGATGAACAACGAGCAATTGGTTATGGTTCATGGGGCACATCTTTTATTAAGATTGCTCGAAGAAACAAATGGATCATGCTAACAGCAACACCAGGCGATGTGTGGATGGATTGGATGTGTATATTCTTAGCGAACAACTTCTACCGAAATAAAACTGATTTCGTTGATAGACACGTTGAGTACAATCCATATTCTAAGTTCCCTCAGATCAAACGATATCATGAGACAGATCGTCTTGAACGATTGAGACAACATATTGCTGTCCCAATGCAAGACTTTAGAACTACTAGAACACACAGACAATATATTAATGCTTCATTCGATAAGGATTTGTATAAACAAGTGACTGATACTCGGTTCAATCCATTTACGGAAGAACCTATCATGAACGCTTCTGAATTTACACAAGTCTTACGTCGTATTGTTAATACAAGCGACCGTCGACGCGAGAATGTTAAACAACAAATCATGACTCGTGATAGAATCATTATATTTTACAACTACACCTATGAACTTGATATTCTCAAAGAGATTTGTCAAGAATTAAATAGGGCATTTTATCAGTGGAACGGTCAAAAGCACGAAACAATTCCAGATGCTGAAACGTGGGTATATTTAGTGCAATACACCGCAGGCGCCGAGGGATGGAACTGTATTACGACAGATACAATCTTATTTTATTCATTGAACTACTCCTACCGAATCATGGAACAATCCGAAGGTCGCATAAACCGAGTGAATACCTCCTTTAAAGATCTGTATTACATATATTTGAAATCCCCGGCATCCATTGATGATGCTATCGCTAGATCTATATCTAGCAAAAAGAAATTTAACGAAAGGAATTGGGTAGAACAAACATGTCCAAACTTGAAAGAGATTTCAACGAACATTGATTCAGGATATTTATGGACGTTTTCCTGATGCAATCGTTAAAAAGAATGACTCCGGTCATATTCAAGGTATCCCTGACTTGTCTGTAGACATTGGGGCATATTCTTACCACTTGGAAGTTAAGAGAAGTGCGAACGCACCATATCGACCAAACCAAGAATTTTATTTGGAAAAGTATAACAAAGCTGGTGGATGGGCTCGAACCATATATCCTGAGAACAAGGAGTTAGTATTAGATGAAATGGAACAGACACATCGAGTACGAAGGTAAGCATTCATTTCTTAGCGCTAGCCAATGTCATTGGTTACACTACACACCAGAGAAATTGGTAGAGCGATTTGAGAATGAAAAAGCTAAGCAAAGAGGTACTGAGTTACACGAATTTGCAAGTCACGCGATTAATCATAGAATTCGCTTATTGCCAGGACACACACATCCTGCAGTCGCGAATTTTGTTAATGATGCAATCGGCTATCATATGGATAGTGAAGTATTGTTATTTTACAGTCCGTATGCTTTTGGTACAGCTGATGCTATTCGTTATGACCCTCCTAAGAAAGATAATCCGAGAGGATTTCTGAGGATTCATGATTTAAAAACTGGCGTCACTAAACCAAAGATGGAACAACTTCTCGTATACGCAGCATATTTCTGTTTAGAGTACGGTGTCAAACCTGAGAAGACTGACTTTGAGTTACGTATTTATCAAGGTGAGAACATTGAAACTTATATTCCTGATGCAGAAGATGTATACGACGCATATCATACCATTCAAGAATTTTCAGGTATTCTTGAGAACAAACCTAAATAGAAAGGACCATATTTGTAATGGATTTACAAGAAGCTTATGAGGATATTCTCTTACACCGAGGAACTCCTCACCAAGGTAATGTTCCACACAGTGGACGATATACATGGGGTTCTGGTGAGAATGCATATCAACGGGCTACTTCATGGTCCGATAAGGTTGCAAAATATCGGAAGGATGGTTTAAGTGATACTCAAATTTCAATGAAACTTGGTATTACCACAACTGAATTCCGTTCTCGTAATAATATTGCTAAACAAGAAATTCGTTTACACAATATTTCCAGAATTCAAGAGTTAGCAGATCAGGGATTAGGTTCTATTGAGATATCTCGTAGAACTGGTATTCCTGAATCTACAGTTCGTATGAACATGGATGCTTCTGTCAAACAGAAAGTCAATCGTATGGAACAAGTTAAATCTGATCTGAAAGATTTAATTAAAGAGAATCCATATTTGGACGTAGGTTTGGGAGCTGCACAACAACTTGGAATCAATGAGAACATGCTTAAACGTGCAGTTCAACAATTAGAGTCCGATGGATATCACATGCATAAAGTTTATGTTAAGAATGCTACCAACGATGATCACTGGGTTGAGATGAAAGTCTTGACCAAAGAATCAAATCCGGATATTGTTCGTGAACATAAGCATGAAATCAAACCTCCGAATATTTATAAGACTGAAGATGGTCATACTAAATTGGGTTTGAAACCAATTGAACATATTGATTGGAAGCGTGTTGATATTCGCTATGCTGAACAAGGTGGTACCGATAAAGATGGTGTTATGGAAATTCGTCCAGGAGCAAAAGATCTAGACCTAGATGGCTCTCGCTATGCTCAAGTTCGTATTGGTGTAGGCGGAACACATTATCTTAAAGGTATGGCAGTTTATGGTGACCCTAAGGATTTCCCTAAAGGCGTCGACATCATATTCAACACCAATAAACATCAAGGAACTACCAAACAAGATGTTCTCAAGAAACTTAAAGATGACCCTGATAATCCATTTGGCGCTCAAATCAAACCGAATGGACAGAAAGGTGCTATCAATAAAGTTAATGAGGAAGGTGACTGGGGAACTTGGTCTAAGACCTTATCTTCTCAGTTTGTTTCTAAACAACCACCAGCTCTTGTTAAGGGAAGAATCCAAGCCACTTATGACAAACTACAAAAAGAGTTTAATGAAATTAATAATCTCACAAACCCTGTAGTTAAACGAGTAATGATGCAAGACTTTGCTGATGGACTTACAACCAAACGTCATAATTTGAAACTCGTTGGTTTCGATAGAATGAAAGGTCAAGTCTTATTACCTTTGTCAGGTATTAAAGCAAATGAAATCTACGCACCAAACTTTAAGAATGGTGAGAAGGTTGTTCTTGTTCGTTATCCTCATGGTGGTATTTTCGAATTGCCAGAACTAACTGTTAATAATAAACTTGGTAATGGCGCAGCTAAATTTATGAAGGGCGCAAAAGATGCAGTCGGTATTGATTCATCTGTTGCAAGTAAATTATCTGGTGCCGACTTTGATGGTGACACAGTTATGGTTATTCCTAATAATAAAAACGGAATTAAAACTAGTCGCTCATTAAAAGAATTGAAGAACTTTGATACAAAAAGAATATTGGTCTCCTAATGAAAAGTTATTACCTCGTGATTCAAAAGGTAACTGGACAGTAAAACAAAAGACGATGGGTGAAGTCTCGAATCTTATTACTGACATGACTTTAAAAGGCGCTACTCAATCCGAAATTGCTAGAGCAGTTCGACATTCAATGGTTGTTATCGATGCAGAAAAAAACATAATTTGGATGTTGCTCGTTCAGAAAGAGAACATAATATTAAAGACCTCAAGAAAAAAATATCAAGAACATTATGATGTTATTTCTGGAAATATAAAAAGCGGTGCTTCAACTCTTATTTCTAGATCGAAGACAGAACACCGTACCCTAGAAACCTGGTATAAGGACAGGTCTCCTGAGGAACTAGCTGCCAATCCTAGATTAAAGCCTACTATTAAGAAGACTAAAACTATCTCTACAGATCATGTTGTAGAACTAGTTAAAGATGCTAAGAAACTAGGTTCTGGTACCCCTATTGAAAACATGTATGGTGACTATATCAATGCCCTTGGTAAGATGCGTGACAAGGCGAACACTGTTGTACAGACATCGCCTAATCTAGTCGTTAACAAAGAGGCTAAAGTCAAGTACAAGACACAAGTCGAGTCTCTACAACACAAGCTAAACCTAGCTTTTAGCTAACTCTCCTAGAGAAAGACAAGCACAACTAATAGCTAACAAAGTGATTGCTGAAAAGAGGGATCCTGACATGCAGAAGGACCAGCTCAAGAAGCTTAAACAACAGGCTATTGCAGCAGCCCGTCTTAAGACTGGTGCTGATGGTGCTAAGACTAGGATCCAGATAGAGAACGATGAATGGGAAGCTATACAGTCTGGTGCTGTTAGTACTAAGATGCTTACTGATGTACTACGCTTTGCAGATAGTGATAGAGTTAAACAACTGGCTACTCCTAAGCAAGAGACTGCTATGTCTCTAGCCAATGCGTCTAGAGCTAGGTCTATGCTTAAGAAGGGACACACCTATGCTGAAGTAGCTGAGGCTCTTGGTGTTGGTGTCTCTACCATACAGAACCTAGTCTAGTAGGAAGGAGTGAAGGCATGGAAGACTATCAAAACTGAACACTATTTATTATTCTTTGGTCTCATCTATACTCAGCCTTGACAGTGGTGCAGCAATGGGACAAGGTTAATGACCCTAGCCTCCAGCTTTCCAAAAATCATTGTCATGGGTTGACTGGTGGGATCTGGATACTGTTGAACTCATTGTTTGCGATGAACTGGATCACTGGATGATCCCTCGGACGACTGGACTGTCAAATAAAACTGAGACTCAATCGTCTCAGGTGGTGGTGAGAATAGTTCAAAACCGTTTCCTGGGAGGGTCACGGTTCGACCACGCCTCCCTCTGGGGAAATTCTCAGGAGGGTCTCAAAGATCTAGTAGGTCTACAAAACTTCCAGTCAATGTCACCAGGAGAACCACTGCCACCAAAATAGTATGCCCCTCAAAGCAACTACTATATCGGTTGTATCTCCTATAATGAAGTATTGACTCAGTCTGAATATCAAAATCTTCAACGTGGTGACAGTAAAGCCAAAGGGATTGAGGTTACTCAAACTATTAATGGACTTAAAAGTGATATTGCAAGTAAAGCAGTCACTCTTGGAGATTATACAATCCAGCCATCAACGGTTGCTAAAACACCAAAAACGGGTGATAAAAGTAATAGTGTTGCTTCGGCAAAAGATGTGGTTGTTCAAATTCCGCATGATGCTGGTTTAGCTTATGTTCGCTTAAATGGGAATCAGGATATTTCTCTTCAAAAACAACCAAATGGAACATGGAATGTAGCAGGAGTTTTCGCAGGGAAAGTTACGGCTGTTGAGACAGCGGTAGCTGGAGATCCAACTAAGAAAGAATTGACCATTAGCATCAATGACCCAGCTAATCCACCGTACCGTATTCAGAAAGGTGCGGATAAGGTTCAGTTGTTAGTTAAATATGCAGATGGAAGACAAGAGCCAGCTGCAGCTAAGAATTGGGTGAAAGCAGATGCTATCAATGAAAAACCTGCTATTACTGCAAATACAGGTTCAGAAAACAAGGTGTATGTTGCAGGTACGACTGTAACACAGGACGATTTAAAGAATCTTGTTACGGTTAGTGACCAAGAAGACTTGAATACAATAGTTCCAGGTGCGACGGTTGGTAAAAAAGCAAATGAAAACCTTACAGTAGAAGTTGTCAAAAAAGGATCAACTACTAAAATTACAGGCAACTTAACCGATCCTGGTGTTTATACTGTTACTTATAAGACCAGTGATGCCGCAGGGGATGTAGCTGAAGATAAGACTTTTGATATTGTCATTAAACCGCAGGCGCCACAAATCGCAGGTGATCAATTGACTGAAAAAGGTGGTTTGCCAAATCGTAGTATTGAGGTAACTAATGTTATACCAGGTGCGACAGTAACCTTGACAATTTCTAATAAAACAATCGGTACTAAAACATTTACTAAGGTAGCTGGACCTAACGATACAAGCCTGACCTTCACGCCAAGAGATCTTGCAGAAGGTTACAATGCTAATAACGGTTTGCTTCCAACAGGAGACGTAACAGTTAGACAAGCTCTTCCAAATCCGACGGCGAGCCAAACTAACCCGTTAGAATCAGCAACAACGACTAAAAAAATTACTGAAGAAAAAGAATTGCCAAATGTTACGGTTAAGGTAGAAGTTTATAATTCTAAGACTGATACATGGGTAGAAGCACCTAAGTATTCAGACGGTAAGAGAAAAATCTATGCTGGAGATACATTCCGTGTGATGGTAATTACTACGGATAATAGCGGTAAGGTTAAAAATATTGAGGCTTGGAATGATGACAATGGTAACAGAAATCCAACAACGACTTCCCTTTTAGGGTCAGATGTTCATAGTGATGGTGGTGCTGTACCAGGTGGTACTGGTGGAAATTTCCCTGCAAGTGCTGAAAATCCTCACCGTCGCCAAGTAATTGCGAATGCTACTTATAATCGAAATAAACAATACAGACCAGATGGGGATGGTAGCAAGGAAACTGCTAATGAATGGACACGTTATGTTCGTGTGAAAGATTTCTCTGAGAATGAAACACGAGTGGAGTATGGCATCCGTCAAGCTCCATTGAGTGAAAAGTATGATCCAGCCAAACCTGACACGATTCAGGTAACAAATAAAACGAATCCTTCTCCAGAAGATCAAAAAAGGATTCGAGAAGAAGTAAGTACGAAGAACGCAGGTCTGCCAATTAGTAGAGTTGATGTTGCGGCGGATGGCTCAGTGACTGTTGTGTATACGGATGGTACGAAAGAGTCTCTAAAAGTTGACTTATCAAATGAGAAGTATAGTACATCCTTATCAACAAGTATTGTATCATCTACATCAATTTCAACAAGTGTTATAACGTCCAGATCAACCTCTGAAAGTGTGGTAACATCACGATCTACCTCTGAGAGTGTTGTAGCATCCAGATCAACCTCTGAAAGTGCTAGCACATCGTTCTCGACTTCGGCAAGTTCATCCCAATCATTGTCAGAATCCCAATCAGCGTCTGAGTCGATGTCGGCTTCAGAATCAGCAAGTCAATCAGCATCTGAGTCGGCTTCAACAAGCACGTCAGCTTCAACAAGCACGTCGGCATCGACAAGCACGTCGGCATCGACAAGCACGTCGGCTTCAACAAGTACGTCAGCATCGACAAGCACGTCGGCTTCAACAAGCACGTCAGCATCGACAAGTACATCAGCTTCAACAAGCACGTCAGCATCGACAAGTACATCAGCTTCAACAAGCACGTCAGCTTCAACAAGTACGTCGGCATCGACAAGTACATCAGCTTCAACAAGCACAAGCACGTCGGCTTCAACAAGTACGTCAGCATCGACAAGCACGTCAGCTTCAACAAGCACGTCAGCTTCAACAAGTACGTCGGCTTCAACAAGCACGTCAGCTTCAACAAGCACGTCAGCTTCAACAAGTACGTCGGCTTCAACAAGCACAAGCACGTCAGCTTCAACAAGCACAAGCACGTCAGCATCGACAAGCACGTCGGCATCGACAAGTACATCAGCTTCAACAAGCACGTCAGCATCGACAAGCACGTCGGCATCGACAAGTACATCAGCTTCAACAAGCACGTCAGCATCGACAAGCACGTCAGCATCGACAAGTACATCGGCTTCAACAAGCACGTCGGCATCGACAAGTACATCAGCTTCAACAAGCACGTCAGCATCGACAAGTACATCAGCTTCAACAAGCACAAGTACATCAGCTTCAACAAGCACGTCGGCTTCAACAAGCACGTCGGCTTCAGCATCGACAAGCACGTCGGCTTCAACAAGCACGTCAGCATCGACAAGCACGTCGGCTTCAACAAGTACGTCAGCATCGACAAGTACGTCGGCTTCAACAAGTACGTCGGCTTCAACAAGCACGTCGGCTTCAACAAGCACGTCAGCATCGACAAGCACGTCAGCATCGACAAGTACATCAGCTTCAACAAGCACGTCAGCTTCAACAAGCACGTCAGCATCGACAAGCACGTCGGCTTCAACAAGCACGTCGGCTTCAACAAGCACAAGCACGTCAGCTTCAACAAGCACGTCGGCTTCAACAAGCACAAGCACGTCAGCTTCAACAAGCACGTCGGCATCGACAAGTACATCAGCTTCAACAAGTACGTCAGCATCGACAAGTACATCAGCTTCAACAAGCACGTCAGCATCGACAAGCACGTCGGCTTCAACAAGCACGTCAGCATCGACAAGTACATCAGCTTCAACAAGCACGTCAGCATCGACAAGTACATCAGCTTCAACAAGCACGTCAGCATCGACAAGTACATCAGCTTCAACAAGCACGTCGGCATCGACAAGTACATCAGCTTCAACAAGCACGTCGGCTTCAACAAGCACGTCAGCATCGACAAGCACGTCGGCTTCAACAAGTACGTCAGCATCAACAAGTACGTCAGCTTCAACAAGTACGTCGGCATCAACAAGTACGTCGGCTTCAACAAGTACGTCGGCTTCAACAAGCACGTCGGCTTCAACAAGCACGTCAGCTTCAACAAGCACAAGCACGTCAGCTTCAACAAGCACGTCGGCATCGACAAGTACATCAGCTTCAACAAGTACGTCAGCATCGACAAGTACATCAGCTTCAACAAGCACGTCAGCATCGACAAGTACATCAGCTTCAACAAGCACGTCAGCATCGACAAGTACATCAGCTTCAACAAGCACGTCAGCATCGACAAGTACATCAGCTTCAACAAGCACGTCAGCATCAACAAGTACGTCAGCATCAACAAGTACGTCGGCATCAACAAGCACGTCAGCATCGACAAGTACGTCAGCTTCAACAAGTACGTCAGCTTCAACTAGTACGTCAGCATCGACAAGCACGTCGGCATCAACAAGCACGTCAGCTTCAACAAGCACGTCAGCTTCAACAAGCACGTCAGCATCGACAAGCACGTCGGCTTCAACAAGCACGTCAGCTTCAACAAGTACGTCAGCATCGACAAGCACAAGCACGTCGGCTTCAACAAGTACGTCAGCATCAACAAGTACGTCGGCATCAACAAGTACGTCGGCTTCAACAAGCACGTCGGCTTCAACAAGCACGTCGGCATCGACAAGTACATCAGCTTCAACAAGCACGTCAGCATCGACAAGTACATCAGCTTCAACAAGTACGTCAGCATCGACAAGTACATCAGCTTCAACAAGCACAAGTACATCAGCTTCAACAAGCACGTCGGCATCGACAAGCACGTCGGCTTCAACAAGCACGTCAGCATCGACAAGCACGTCAGCATCGACAAGTACATCGGCTTCAACAAGCACGTCGGCTTCAACAAGCACGTCAGCATCGACAAGCACGTCGGCTTCAACAAGCACAAGCACGTCGGCTTCAACAAGCACGTCAGCATCGACAAGCACGTCAGCATCAACAAGTACGTCGGCATCAACAAGCACGTCAGCTTCAACAAGTACGTCGGCATCGACAAGTACGTCAGCTTCAACAAGCACAAGTACATCAGCTTCAACAAGCACGTCAGCTTCAACAAGCACGTCAGCATCGACAAGTACATCAGCTTCAGCATCGACAAGCACGTCGGCTTCAACAAGCACGTCAGCATCGACAAGCACGTCAGCATCAACAAGTACGTCGGCATCAACAAGCACGTCAGCTTCAACAAGTACGTCGGCATCGACAAGTACGTCAGCTTCAACAAGCACAAGTACATCAGCATCGACAAGCACGTCAGCTTCAACAAGCACGTCAGCATCGACAAGCACGTCGGCTTCAACAAGCACAAGCACGTCGGCTTCAACAAGCACGTCAGCATCAACAAGCACAAGCACGTCGGCTTCAACAAGCACGTCAGCATCAACAAGCACGTCAGCTTCAACTAGTACGTCGGCATCGACAAGTACATCAGCTTCAACAAGCACGTCAGCATCGACAAGCACAAGCACGTCAGCATCAACAAGCACGTCGGCATCGACAAGCACGTCGGCTTCAACAAGCACGTCAGCATCGACAAGTACATCAGCTTCAGCATCGACAAGCACGTCGGCTTCAACAAGCACGTCAGCATCGACAAGCACGTCAGCATCAACAAGTACGTCAGCATCAACAAGTACGTCGGCATCAACAAGCACGTCAGCTTCAACAAGCACGTCAGCATCGACAAGCACGTCAGCATCGACAAGCACGTCAGCATCGACAAGCACGTCAGCTTCAACAAGCACGTCAGCATCGACAAGTACGTCGGCTTCAACAAGTACGTCGGCTTCAACAAGCACGTCGGCTTCAGCATCGACAAGTACATCAGCTTCAACAAGCACAAGTACATCAGCTTCAACAAGCACGTCGGCTTCAACAAGCACGTCGGCTTCAGCATCGACAAGCACGTCGGCTTCAACAAGCACGTCAGCATCGACAAGCACGTCGGCTTCAACAAGTACGTCAGCATCGACAAGTACGTCGGCTTCAACAAGTACGTCGGCTTCAACAAGCACGTCGGCTTCAACAAGCACGTCAGCATCGACAAGCACGTCAGCATCGACAAGTACATCAGCTTCAACAAGCACGTCAGCTTCAACAAGCACGTCAGCATCGACAAGCACGTCGGCTTCAACAAGCACGTCGGCTTCAACAAGCACAAGCACGTCAGCTTCAACAAGCACGTCGGCTTCAACAAGCACAAGCACGTCAGCTTCAACAAGCACGTCGGCATCGACAAGTACATCAGCTTCAACAAGTACGTCAGCATCGACAAGTACATCAGCTTCAACAAGCACGTCAGCATCGACAAGCACGTCGGCTTCAACAAGCACGTCAGCATCGACAAGTACATCAGCTTCAACAAGCACGTCAGCATCGACAAGTACATCAGCTTCAACAAGCACGTCAGCATCGACAAGTACATCAGCTTCAACAAGCACGTCGGCATCGACAAGTACATCAGCTTCAACAAGCACGTCGGCTTCAACAAGCACGTCAGCATCGACAAGCACGTCGGCTTCAACAAGTACGTCAGCATCAACAAGTACGTCAGCTTCAACAAGTACGTCGGCATCAACAAGTACGTCGGCTTCAACAAGTACGTCGGCTTCAACAAGCACGTCGGCTTCAACAAGCACGTCAGCTTCAACAAGCACAAGCACGTCAGCTTCAACAAGCACGTCGGCATCGACAAGTACATCAGCTTCAACAAGTACGTCAGCATCGACAAGTACATCAGCTTCAACAAGCACGTCAGCATCGACAAGTACATCAGCTTCAACAAGCACGTCAGCATCGACAAGTACATCAGCTTCAACAAGCACGTCAGCATCGACAAGTACATCAGCTTCAACAAGCACGTCAGCATCAACAAGTACGTCAGCATCAACAAGTACGTCGGCATCAACAAGCACGTCAGCATCGACAAGTACGTCAGCTTCAACAAGTACGTCGGCTTCAACAAGCACGTCGGCTTCAACAAGCACGTCGGCATCGACAAGTACATCAGCTTCAACAAGCACGTCAGCATCGACAAGTACATCAGCTTCAACAAGCACGTCAGCTTCAACAAGCACGTCAGCATCGACAAGCACGTCGGCTTCAACAAGCACGTCAGCTTCAACAAGTACGTCAGCATCGACAAGCACAAGCACGTCGGCTTCAACAAGTACGTCAGCATCAACAAGTACGTCGGCATCAACAAGTACGTCGGCTTCAACAAGCACGTCGGCTTCAACAAGCACGTCGGCATCGACAAGTACATCAGCTTCAACAAGCACGTCAGCATCGACAAGTACATCAGCTTCAACAAGTACGTCAGCATCGACAAGTACATCAGCTTCAACAAGCACAAGTACATCAGCTTCAACAAGCACGTCGGCATCGACAAGCACGTCGGCTTCAACAAGCACGTCAGCATCGACAAGCACGTCAGCATCGACAAGTACATCGGCTTCAACAAGCACGTCGGCATCGACAAGTACATCAGCTTCAACAAGCACGTCAGCATCGACAAGTACATCAGCTTCAACAAGTACGTCAGCATCGACAAGTACATCAGCTTCAACAAGTACGTCAGCATCGACAAGTACATCAGCTTCAACAAGCACAAGTACATCAGCTTCAACAAGCACGTCGGCATCGACAAGCACGTCGGCTTCAACAAGCACGTCAGCATCGACAAGCACGTCGGCTTCAACAAGCACAAGCACGTCGGCTTCAACAAGCACGTCAGCATCAACAAGCACGTCGGCATCGACAAGCACGTCGGCTTCAACAAGCACAAGCACGTCGGCTTCAACAAGCACGTCAGCATCAACAAGCACGTCAGCTTCAACTAGTACGTCGGCATCGACAAGTACATCAGCTTCAACAAGCACGTCGGCTTCAACAAGCACGTCAGCATCGACAAGTACATCAGCTTCAGCATCGACAAGCACGTCGGCTTCAACAAGCACGTCAGCATCGACAAGCACGTCAGCATCAACAAGTACGTCGGCATCAACAAGCACGTCAGCTTCAACAAGTACGTCGGCATCGACAAGTACGTCAGCTTCAACAAGCACAAGTACATCAGCATCGACAAGCACGTCAGCTTCAACAAGCACGTCAGCATCGACAAGCACGTCGGCTTCAACAAGCACAAGCACGTCGGCTTCAACAAGCACGTCAGCATCAACAAGCACAAGCACGTCGGCTTCAACAAGCACGTCAGCATCAACAAGCACGTCAGCTTCAACTAGTACGTCGGCATCGACAAGTACATCAGCTTCAACAAGCACGTCAGCATCGACAAGCACAAGCACGTCAGCATCAACAAGCACGTCGGCATCGACAAGCACGTCGGCTTCAACAAGCACGTCAGCATCGACAAGTACATCAGCTTCAGCATCGACAAGCACGTCGGCTTCAACAAGCACGTCAGCATCGACAAGCACGTCAGCATCAACAAGTACGTCAGCATCAACAAGTACGTCGGCATCAACAAGCACGTCAGCTTCAACAAGCACGTCAGCATCGACAAGCACGTCAGCATCGACAAGCACGTCAGCATCGACAAGCACGTCAGCTTCAACAAGCACGTCAGCATCGACAAGTACGTCGGCTTCAACAAGTACGTCGGCTTCAACAAGCACGTCGGCATCGACAAGTACATCAGCTTCAACAAGCACGTCAGCATCGACAAGTACATCAGCTTCAACAAGCACAAGTACATCAGCTTCAACAAGCACGTCGGCATCGACAAGCACGTCGGCTTCAACAAGCACGTCAGCTTCAACTAGTACGTCAGCATCGACAAGTACATCAGCTTCAACAAGCACAAGCACGTCAGCTTCAACAAGCACGTCGGCTTCAACAAGCACGTCGGCTTCAGCATCGACAAGTACATCAGCTTCAACAAGTACGTCAGCATCGACAAGTACATCAGCTTCAACAAGCACGTCAGCATCGACAAGCACGTCGGCTTCAACAAGCACGTCAGCATCGACAAGTACATCAGCTTCAACAAGCACGTCAGCATCGACAAGTACATCAGCTTCAACAAGCACGTCAGCATCGACAAGTACATCAGCTTCAACAAGCACGTCGGCATCGACAAGTACATCAGCTTCAACAAGCACGTCGGCTTCAACAAGCACGTCAGCATCGACAAGCACGTCGGCTTCAACAAGTACGTCAGCATCAACAAGTACGTCAGCTTCAACAAGTACGTCGGCATCAACAAGTACGTCGGCTTCAACAAGTACGTCGGCTTCAACAAGCACGTCGGCTTCAACAAGCACGTCAGCTTCAACAAGCACAAGCACGTCAGCTTCAACAAGCACGTCGGCATCGACAAGTACATCAGCTTCAACAAGTACGTCAGCATCGACAAGTACATCAGCTTCAACAAGCACGTCAGCATCGACAAGTACATCAGCTTCAACAAGTACGTCAGCATCGACAAGTACATCAGCTTCAACAAGCACGTCAGCATCGACAAGTACATCAGCTTCAACAAGCACGTCAGCATCGACAAGTACATCAGCTTCAACAAGCACGTCGGCATCGACAAGTACATCAGCTTCAACAAGCACGTCGGCTTCAACAAGCACGTCGGCTTCAACAAGCACAAGCACGTCAGCTTCAACAAGTACGTCAGCATCGACAAGCACGTCAGCTTCAACAAGCACGTCAGCTTCAACAAGCACGTCAGCTTCAACAAGCACAAGCACGTCGGCTTCAACAAGCACGTCAGCATCGACAAGCACGTCAGCATCGACAAGCACGTCAGCATCGACAAGCACAAGCACGTCAGCATCGACAAGCACAAGTACGTCAGCATCGACAAGCACAAGTACGTCGGCTTCAACAAGTACGTCGGCTTCAACAAGCACGTCAGCATCGACAAGCACGTCAGCATCGACAAGCACGTCAGCTTCAACAAGCACGTCGGCATCGACAAGTACATCAGCTTCAACAAGCACGTCGGCTTCAACAAGCACGTCGGCTTCAACAAGCACAAGCACGTCAGCTTCAACAAGCACGTCGGCTTCAACAAGCACGTCAGCTTCAACAAGTACGTCAGCATCGACAAGCACGTCAGCTTCAACAAGTACGTCAGCATCGACAAGCACGTCAGCTTCAACAAGCACGTCGGCTTCAACAAGCACAAGCACGTCAGCTTCAACAAGTACGTCGGCATCGACAAGCACAAGTACGTCAGCTTCAACAAGCACGTCAGCTTCAACAAGTACGTCGGCATCGACAAGCACGTCGGCATCGACAAGTACATCAGCTTCAACAAGCACGTCGGCTTCAACAAGCACGTCAGCTTCAACAAGTACGTCAGCATCGACAAGCACGTCAGCTTCAACAAGTACGTCAGCATCGACAAGCACGTCAGCATCGACAAGCACGTCAGCATCGACAAGCACGTCAGCTTCAACAAGCACGTCAGCATCAACAAGTACGTCGGCATCGACAAGTACGTCGGCTTCAACAAGCACGTCGGCTTCAACAAGCACGTCAGCATCGACAAGCACGTCAGCTTCAACAAGCACGTCGGCTTCAACAAGCACGTCAGCATCGACAAGCACGTCAGCTTCAACAAGCACAAGTACATCAGCATCGACAAGCACAAGCACGTCGGCTTCAACAAGCACGTCAGCATCGACAAGCACGTCAGCTTCAACAAGCACAAGTACATCAGCATCGACAAGCACGTCAGCATCGACAAGCACGTCAGCATCGACAAGCACGTCGGCTTCAACAAGTACGTCAGCATCGACAAGTGCCTCAACAAGTGCAAGTAATTCTGTTGTTACAAGTCAGGGAATGGCAGAAATTCTCCCACCACTCCCTAGCTTAGATATTGATAGTATTATTAAATCGGATTCTATTAGTATGTCTGTGAGCGTATCAATTTCAACGAGCGCAAGTGTTTCAGCATCAATAAGTGCTAGCGCCTATGCTTCTACAAGTACAGGTGATTCAGATACAATGAGCACAAGTGGATCAGTAAGTACATCTCTGTCAACAAGTACAAGTGGATCAGTAAGTACATCTCTGTCAACAAGTACAAGTGGATCAACTAATTCTCGACCACAAGAGACAACAACCAAATCAAGACAGGAATTACCAAATACAGGAGAGAAACAGTCTGTGAAATCAGGACTTCTTGGATTGATACTTGGTTTAACAGGTTTAGGATTGGTTGCCAAACGTCGTAAAAGAGATGATGAAGACTAACATTGACTTTCATAGTTAAAAGAGCTTTCCTAGACCAAATAGAAAAGATACTGGGAAAAAGTCTCTATACTCAATGAAAATCAAAGAGAAAACTAGGAAACTAGCCGCAGGCTGTACTTGAGTACGGCAAGGCGACGTTGACGCAGTTTGAATTTGATTTTCGAAGAGTATTAAAATCAGAAAAACGCATATTATCAGGTATTGAACCCCTCGATAATATGCGTTTTATTATGGAAAAATGTCCTAAATGTTTTCCTCGAATGGAGATGTTTCCTAACCCCTAATTGGTTGGAAAATATAGGATGATTATGACTGTATCATTTGGAAAATAGCTCTTTTTTTGGTATGATACATATAGTATAAAATATGTTTGAAGTAACTTTTTTTTATTTTTTTATTTTGAATAAAATCAGATTTATGAGGGGGTATTATGAGTAAGAAAGTAATTGTTCTTGCAGCAAATCAAGCTTATGTGAGTTATTTAGAAACAACAATTAAATCTATATGTAGCCATATGAAGCAGATTAAGTTTTATATCCTAAATGAAGATATTCCAACTGATTGGTTCCAGTTAGTAGAGAATCATCTTGAAAAAATAGATTCAGAGATTGTAAATGTTAGATGTTCTTCAGCTATGTTTCAGGATTATAAACTTCCAACAGCGCATTTAAACTATGCTACTTATTTTCGTTATTTAATTCCAAATCATGTCGTAGAAGATAGAGCCTTGTACTTGGATAGTGATATGATTGTAACACAGGATTTATCAGATCTATTTGAACTGGATATGCAAGGTTATCCTGTTGCTGCAGTTGAGGACTTACCGACAACTTCGGATAAGTTTAACGCTGGATTATTATTGATAGATAACAAAAAATGGAGAGAGGAAGATGTTGTGAAACAGTTATTTGATTTGACTGCTCAACATCATCATGAGGTCTATGGGGATCAAGGAATCTTGAATCTCGCTTTTCAGGATAATTGGTATCGTCTTCCTCTGACCTATAATCTTCAAGTGGGGTCAGATAGTCAGCAATTTACACTAGGGGATATGGCTTGGTATGATCTTTTTAAAGGAAAACCAGCAGTTATTCACTATACTACAGGTTTGAAGCCGTGGCATCAACATCACTTTAATCGATTCAGAGAAGAATGGTGGTTTTATTATGGATTGTCATGGGAGGATGTTCTTCTTAGAAAATATCCTGCAAAAGAAGGATGGAGCGCTCTTGTTTCAAAACCACCTTATCAAACAGCTATTTACACGAATACCGTAAATCTGCATGAAGCGGAGAATCTGATCAAAGCTCTTCCACAAGTGAATTTTAATATTTTGGCCCATTGCTATTTTGCACCAGGAATTTTAATGTTAGAAAAGTATAAAAATGTTACTCTGTATCCGTGCTTTGATCCTTTGACGCATGAAAAAGTTTTCAATCAGTTAGATTTTTATCTAGATATTAACTATGAGGGCGAAATTTATAATATTATTCAAAAAGTAGTAGATAAGGGAATTCCTTTTTATTCTTTCCAAGCAACAAATCATGCACAAGAAATATCTCACGATGTTTTTGAAAATCAGGATGTTCAAGGGATGATTCAGCATATTGGAAATTATTTACTGACTTTGGGAGAATAATAGAGAATATTAAGTCAATTTTAAAATATTTTAATATGGATAATTGAGAAGGTGAATGATGTTTTTTGTTGCAACAAAAGCAAATCCAAAAATAAAAAAATTAAAGAATTTATATCGAGAACTAGACCTTCCGTTTGCAATCTTGTATGTAGATTGCTTTGAAGACTTTGATTGTCTTACTGATGGGGAGCTTAGTCCCTTAACCTATTTTGTTAGTGAGAAGAAAAAACAACCTCTTTTTTTGAATCAACTTTCAATCCCAACTTATTGGGAAATTACGACGGATGGCGTTGAAGGTTCAGTTTATGATAGAGGAATCAAAAAGGCTACTATTTATTTCCATCATCCAATAGCAGAACGGTGGATTTCCAAAGTTTGCTGGTACGACGATGCAGGGCATATTACGTATGTGGACTATTATGGAGTGAATGGATGGAAGTTTTGTAGAGAATTGGTAGATGATGAAGGTGTAGTTCGTTTACGTACAATCTATAATTCTGATGGAGACGAAGTGATAGTGGAATGGGTACAGCAAAATAAGATATCTTGTGTTACTCCAAGAAATAATCCCCTTATTTATCCAAGTCGTATGACATTTGTGAAACAAATGCTAACAAATTTATTGGAACAAGAAAATATTTGTATCATGGAGGAGGAAATCCTTGATCTTATTTCTTCTAATGAAAAATACGATATTTTTTATTGGGCAAGTAGTTTAGAAGAGGCAGATAAGGTAAAGGAAAAAGTCAATCAAGTTATTTTAACAACTCCGAAAGGGATAAAAGATTCTCCGTATCTCCATCTATATGGATGTGCTAGAGAAAGGAAGTTGCAGGATAAGCCTCAAGCGGTTATTATGACAAATTCAGAATGGATAGAGGGCTTGGAGGAACTCTTACTTCAGTTTCCAGAAATTGATTTTCATGTGGGTGCAGTCACAGAGATGGGAAGTAGAATTACAAATCTATCTATCTATTCTAATCTACATATCTATCCCGGAATTAGCTATGATTTTTTCCAAGAATTGTTAGATAAAAGTACATTTTATTTAGATATTCAGTATGATATTGAAATTTTTGAATCCTCATCCTGTGCAGTGGAAAAAGGTGTGCTACTTTATACTTTTAACCATCTAACTCACCATGAAGAATATAAGAAACTTGAAACTTGTTGTGATACAGTTGATGCTCTTGTTCAACACTTACGTCAAATTTTAAACAGCCCAGAATTGTATGGTCAGCTGGTAGTAAGACAAGCTGAACAATTAGGAGTGGCTAGTGTAGAGGATTATTTCCAATTATTTAATGAATGTGAGAGAGAATGTGACTGTTTATAATTTTAATCTATTGTTAGGGTTTGAACCAAATGGAGTTGATGTTGCTCAAGCTCATCGTCTTAAAATATTTCGTAAGTTAGGAGTAGAGACATATTTTGTGTTTACTCATTGGCCAAGTATTGATCAGTTAAATTATTTTTTATCAAAAGGTTATCGATACAATGAACTTCTTTTTGCTCAACTTCTGTTCACAGATCACTTGGTAACAGAGCCTGTACTTTCTTCCAATGATATGGAGATGCTTCTAGGATTGGAGGAATCGCAACAAATTGATAGCTCTGATCAAGGTAAAACTTATAAGCTGGATAATGGAGAAATAGTCGTTTTTCGATATAGTAAAGATTTTTTAAATAAAGTTCAATATGTGGATTATTTTTCAGAAGGATATTTACTGAAAAGGGAAATTTATTCTACGCGGAAATTGGTAACCGATTATTTTGTATTGAACTATCAAAATAATCAAATTTTAGCTGAACTAGGAAGACGTGTTTATCATAACCAAGACGGGAGTATAGCATTAGAGGAAATTTCTCTGAAAAAGAAACTCTATTATCTATTAAAAGATAGTAAATTAATAACCCATGAAGAACTGATGAAACTTGCTATAAACAAGTTCCACCTAAAAGATAGTGATATTGTGTTGATGGATAGGGCTTCTAATATTGATTTTGCTCGTCCGCTACTGGAACAATCTTCAGGTGCAAAACTAGGATTGGTGTTTCATTCGGAGCATACTTTTGGAGAACATCCCTTTAGCTATGAGTATTACTACCCTGTGAAGTATGCTCATCGTTTGGACTTCATGATTACATCTACTAACTTACAGGCAGAAATTTTGAAGGAGTCTTTTCAAAAAGAAGGGCAGCAAGCTCCCAAAATTTATACTATTCCAGTAGGGAGTTTGAAGTCTTTACAATATCCAGACAAAGTTAGGCAACCACAAAAAATTATGACTGCGTCAAGATTGATTTACTCAAAGCGAGTCGATTTAGCTATTAGAGCAGTTGTTTTAGCGCATCAGAAGGGTGCAAATATTGATTTTTCTATCTTTGGTCAAGGTATGGAATATAATGGGTTAAAAGAACTGATTTGTGAATATTCGGCAGAGGATTATATCCATCTAAAAGGATATGCGAGACTAGATGACGAGTACATAAAACATAGTATTTATCTAACAGCTTCTACAACTGAGACTTTTGGTTTGACTTTGATGGAAGCGGTTGGAGCAGGATTGGCTATTGTTGGATTTGATGTAAGATATGGTAATCCTACCTTTATACTAGATGGGGAAAATGGCTATTTAGTTCCTTTTGAAGGTAGAAGTGATCAGGAGTTGGTAGAGGATATGGCTCAGAGATTGGTTGAACTGTCTTCTAAAGATATGGAGGATTTTCATAGCAATTCTTATCAGTTGGCGCGTGATTACCTAGAGGAACGAATCTTAGAACTCTGGAATTGTTTTCTTGGAGAACAATCTTCAAGAATAATTATTAATTAGAGAATTTGATATTTTGTTAAAGAGACAGAGGAGTATTAGAATGGAAATGGAAATGAAAGCAATTGTTTTAGGAGCTGATAATAATTATCGTGATAAGTTGGAAACAACTATTAAATCTATTTGTTACCATAATAGAGATTTGAAATTTTATATTTTTAATGAAGATATTCCAAAAGAGTGGTTTTTCTCTGATGGAGAGGAAACTGGAGAAAATAAACTGTGAGATTTTTAAATATAAAAAAATTGATGCAGAAAAAGTAAAGCATTTTTCTACTCCAAATGAACACATCAAATACATGACATATTTTCGCTATTTTATTGCAGAATTTGTTAAGGAAGATAGAGCTTTATATTTAGATTGTGATATGGTTGTTAATGGAGATATAGATTCATTATTTAAAAAAGATTTTGAAGAAAATTATATCATAGCTGTTCAAGATAGTTGGGGGGAACACTTTAATGCAGGAATGATGATGGTAAATGTTCATAAGTGGAAAACTGATAATATTTGTCAAAATCTTTTAGAGTTGACTGCAGAAAAACATCAAGAAGTCTATGGTGACCAAGGAGCCTTAAATCTATTATTTGAACACAAGTGGAAGAAAGTATCTCCTCATTATAATTTTATGGTTGGACTTGATACGGTTGCTTATTTGGTTCAAAGGCCAGAGTGGTTTTTAAATAGTTGGGATGAAAACTATAAACCTGCTATTATTCACTATGAAGGCAAAGATAAACCGTGGAAGAAATCACCAAAAACAAGATATAGAGAATTGTGGTGGTTTTACAATGGTTTGGATTGGGAAACTATCTTATCACAAATGGATAGAAAGCCGACAACATTTAGTGACATTGCAACAGTGAGTTTATTTCATACAGCCATTTTTACAGATACGCAAGAGTTGGAGCATATAGAGTATCTGGTAGAGGCACTTCCGAGTGTTCATTTTCATATACTAGCGTATACTGACTTTGGACCGAGAATAATGGCTCTAGAATCTTTCAAAAATATATCGCTCTATCCTCATCATAATCCTTATCAAAATCAGGAAATAATGAGTAAGTTAGATTTTTATTTAGATATCAATCATGAGGGAGAAATTGCGAATATTATTCAAACAGTACATAGTATAGATATTCCTATTTATAGTTTTGATAATACATGTCATAACAGAGAGAAGGTTTCCTTTATTTGTGATCATTCTCATCCTGAAGATATGGTTTCTAAAATAGGTGATTTGATAGATAATAAGGAGTTGAATTAGAATGAAAGAGGAGTTAATAAGTGTAGTTGTTCCTATTTATAATGTGGAAAAATATCTTCGTCTTTGTTTAGATAGTTTATTAGTGCAAACATATACTAATTTCGAAGTGTTAATGATTAACGACGGATCTCCAGATGATTCAGCAAATATTTGTAAGGAATATTTGACTAAGGATAGACGCTTTCAGTACTTTGAAAAGGAAAATGGTGGTTTGTCTGATGCGAGAAATTATGGGATAGAACATTCTAAAGGAGAATATATTACCTTCGTTGATTCAGATGATTGGTTAAAGGAAACATTTCTAGCAGATTTATATGAAGCTATTACTAGGACAGGAGCAGATATAGCTCTATCAACCTATGTAAAATATGATGATTCGCAATCTGTTTATAATATTCCGATTATAGGGGAATATTACGAGCGTATCTGGATGTCCGATGAGTTTATTAGAGAATTACCCAAGTTAGAAATGGAAGACAATTCGTACTCAAATACATGGGCAAAACTATTTAAAAGGGAATTGTTCTGTACGATTCGCTTTCCAAAAGGTAAGTTAATTGAGGATACCAGAACAAATATTAAATTGTTTTTAGAATCCTCCAGACTTGTTTATATTAATAAATGTTTATACTTTTATCGGATAAGAGGCGGATCGATTATCCAGACTATTACAGAAAAATTATTAGAAGATGTACTGGATACTTTAGTAGAACGATTGTGTCTCGTTACAATGAAAGGACTGTACTCAAATATTTATAAAGAGACTCTTTTGGAATCACTTGGATTTAGAAGTTATCAAGCCTATACTTGTGGTTTGGAAAATACGGAAATTTATCGAAGATATCAAGAAATGATCTACTTAATCGAAAAGATGGATAAAAAATGATAAAATAGTTGATTTTCAAGTGAAGTTTGTTCGTAATTTGCTTGTTATGAACTGAAAATATGAATAGTCGAAAAATAAGAAATGAAAGGTTTTGGCCTCAGCTAATAAGACTGAAGCTAGAGTAGAAAATCAGAAGTTATGAGCAGATTTTTTCTGCTTTTTTTGATATAATTATTATATTTGAGAATTATTTTTAAATTTTTCTCTTTTCTTCTATTATTTAACTCTTGTTTTTAGATAAAAGTATTTAGTTTTAAAACAGTGTTTGCTGATAATAAATATTCAAAAAATATAAGAAAAACAACGTGGTCTTTAACGGTCATTTTCTGCTTTCGTAGATAGTTAGACAAGGTCACCTCTACTTACATCAGGATTAAACCAATTCATTAGAGGGGTAAATAGTAACATTGTAATCATGTGTAGAAAGGGTCATTTATGAAAAATATATTTTCATCCATCATTTTAAAAAAACTGAATATTAGTTTTTTTCTGTTATTTATATATGTATTGGGTAGTAGAATTAGTTTACCTTTTGTTGATTTGAATAGTAGAGATTTTCTAGGGGGAACGACTGCTTATTTAGCATTCTCAACCGCTCTTACAGGTGGGAATTTAAGAACTCTCTCCCTTTTTTCTATTGGGCTTTCACCATGGATGTCTGCTATGATATTATGGACTATGCTCTCCCTTTTTAAGGGACTTACTGGAGGTGGAAAGGAAGCACAAGATAGACGACAGATGTACTTAACTTTGGTGATTGCTCTTATTCAGTCAACAGCTGTAGTTCTAAGTTTACCTATCCAATCATCCTATTCAACTGTACTCGTTTATATCTTAAATATCAGCCTCTTATGTGCAGGTAGTTTTTTCTTGATATGGCTGTCAGATATTAATGCTAGTAATGGTGTTGGAGGGGCGATGTTAATTATGCTTACTTCTATGATTATTAATATGCCTCAAGATATTATTAATTCTATTCAGATATTAACTCCTCCTGCCTGGGTTGTCATTTTAATGGTTTTATTTGCACTTGTTTCTACCTACATAAATGTCATTTTATATCGTGCTCGTTACCGTGTAGCAGTCAATAAAATTGGTTTACATAGCCGCTTTAAACGCTATTCTTATTTTGAAATGTCCTTGACACCTGCGGGAGGGATGCCCTATATGTATGTCATGACCTTTATGACCCTGCCAATTTATATTTTAATGTTACTTAGAATGTTTGATTCTCATAATCCTCTCTATACAAAAATAATAGAGGATTTGAACATTGGAAAACCTTTGTGGATTTATACCTATCTTTTTATCTTATTTGCTTTCAACTTTTTATTTGCTTTTGTTAATATGAGTGGAGAACAGATAGCTGATTCTATGAAAAAATCAGGTGAGTATATTTATGGGATTTATCCAGGGGAAGAGACAAGTCAATTTATCAATAAATTAATTTTTCGATTTGCCTTTATCGGAGCTGTGTATAGTATTGTGATTGCAGGGCTACCTATGCTTTTTGTTTTATATGATGAGCGCTTTTTACGTTTGACGATGATTCCAGGTCTTTTATTTATGCTACTTGGAATGATTTTTATGGTAAGAGAAGAACTGATAGCTTTGAGACTGAATGAGACTTATAAACCGCTAATTTAGGAGGACAGCATGTATTATTTTATTCCAGCTTGGTATGGTTCAGGGCGACAGTGGCATGCGGATATTACACCGTGGTATCGTAGCTTCTTTAAACTAGAATTTGACGATACTTTTAATCAAATTCGTTTATTCCAGCGACAAGAAATCACCTCTTACCTAATGATATTAGCTTATCAGCCTCATCTACGTTATTTTTTACATCGCCATGGTGTCTTAGAAGCATCTGTTTATTCTGTATTTGATGACATGCAGGATTTGCATGATGTACATGTCCAAGTGTTGAATATGTGGGATATTGAATGGGATAGAGAGTGTGAATTTCTATATAGTCCATTTGCAATTACTGTTTACAAACAAGGTAAACGGTATGCTCAAGTAGAACAAGGCGAGGAAGGTTTTATAAGTGATATACAATATTTTCATGAAAATGGTCAATTACTTGAACATTATATAATGGATGATCGTGGCTTTGTGTCGAGTGTCATTTATTTTAAAGATGGGGCTCCATCTTATCAGGAATATTTGAATTTGAATGGAATTTGGCAATTTAGGGAGTATCTGCAAGAAGATGGCAGAGTTGAAATAAATCCTATTTTTTCCTATCAATATAAAAATATAAGCTATAAAAATATAGGGGAATTGATTGCGGAATTCTTTGAAAGAAGACTCTTGCAACAATATAAGGAGGATGATATTTATATCCTACCTTCTCACGACAAACATAATGAATTTGTTTTATCACGTTTACCAGAGAATAGTACTAAAATTTTGAGTCTTTTCATTGGTCGTAACCCTCAAGAAAGTTTAAGCGAATTGAGTATGATTTGTGAAAAGGTTGATTTAGTTTTAGTAGATAGAGAGGATAGCCTTCAACAGTTACAGAGTCTCTATCCTGAAAAAGTCGCTAAATTTAAACATCTGTCTCCTTTTGATACTCGTTTAAGACTTGGAAGAAGTCAAAGAAAGAAAGAATCAATTATTTATTACCATCTTAATTTTGAAGAGGGACTTGATGAAGAAGGGATTTATGAAGTTCTATCATTTATTGCTAAGACAGACGATACAGAATTAGTTTTTGGTACTTTTGCTGCAAATCAGGAACAGATGAATCAAGTTGAAGAGATGGTACAAGATATGATTTCCCAACGTATCCAGATAGCTAATTTTGAAAAAGAATCAGATTATGGAGAAGCTGAGAATCCATTAGAAGAAAATGAGAATCAGAACTTACGTTATCAATTTATAAATATGTATGATGAGTCGGACTTGATTAAAAATTTAGAATATGTACGTTTGCTTATTGACCTTAGCCTTCAGCCTCATCTTTATACACAGATAGCTGCCATAAGTGCGGGGATTCCTCAAATCAATAGAGTCAAGACCGTTTATGTAGAACATTTAAAGAATGGCTATCTTCTTTCGGAAGTATCAGAACTTCACAAGGCTATGTCTCATTATTTAGATACACTCAAGGAATGGAATCAGTCGCTAATTTATACAATTGACAAAATTAAAGAGCATACAGGAAAACGTTTCTTAGAAAAATTGCATCATTGGATTGGAGAAGTAACAAATGGTGAGGGAACTTAAAATTTTACAAATTGGAATTGATAATTGGAAACACCATTATGATATTCCTGAAAATATGGATTGGTACTATTTTTGTCCAGATTCACCTCTTGCTATTCGCAAAATGATGGAGATAGATAAGATTTCAAGTTTTCATGCTGTTTTGATAGAAGATGGGCGTTATCTAAGTGATTTGTTGCCTTTTTCGAAAAAATTAGATCCTTATACAGTTTTTTATCCTCAGGATTTTCAGTCAAGTGATTCTGATGTTTTAGATTTACTAAAAAAACGTTGTGCAAGAGCTATTGATTTCTCTGAACCAGAAAGATTGCTAAAAGATTTATCGACTTCTCTATTTGGAGGAGGATATGGCGATAAAATGAAACCTTCTACAATACAGGTTCACCATTCGTTTCAAGGAAGTGTCTCTTATCAAGGACATGAATATGTAGAATTAGAGGGAGATTTTGGTGAGGAGTTTTCTCAGCTAGCATATTGGAGTTATAATATTGCTGTAACACGCAGCCTACCAATTGAATTATGGCTTGAATATGAAAAAAGTTCAGGAGTTGAGTTTAGATTTCGTATCAAAAAGATTTTTGAAGGATCGATTGCTGATATTACAGAGGATCTTGTTTTTGAAGAGTCGGATTTGGCTTCTACTATTCTGATTGAGCAAACATATAATGTCTATTTGGCACTTTCTATTGAAGCCAGAGGAAAGGGGAAACTGAAAATAGGGAATCTTCATCAACGTTGGAGTAGAAAACAATTCGGTAAATTCGTTTTAGGTGGAAATACTCTTCATGATAACAAAAGAGATGAAATTAATTATTTCTTTCATCCAGGAGATTTCAAACCGCCTTTAGCTATTTATTTTTCAGGATATCGACCTGCGGAAGGCTTTGAAGGTTACTGGATGATGAAAAATCTGGGCTGTCCTTTTCTTCTGTTTTCAGACCCTCGTATAGAAGGTGGAGCTTTTTATATAGGAAGTGAAGAGTTAGAAAGTAAGGTTAGAAAAACCATCCAGTATTACCTGGATTATTTAGGTCTAACCTCTAGTGATTTAATTTTATCGGGACTTTCTATGGGGACCTTTCCATCGCTTTATTATGGCTCTTTTTTTGAGCCATATGCCGTTGTTGTTGGGAAACCTTTGACGAATATTGGAACGATTGCAAGACGTGGTCGCTTGGATGCACCGGGAGTGTTTAATACAGGATTTGATATTTTAAGACATCAAACAGGTGGAGTGGATTCTAGACATATGATTGAATTGGATCAATATTTTTGGAAATCCTTCAAAAAAGCAGATTTTTCGAATACGACCTTTGGTCTATCCTATATGAAAGATGAAGATATGGATCCTCAGGCATATGAAGAGTTGGTAGAATATTTGTGTAGAACAGGTGCTAAGATACTTTCCAGAGGCACAGCTGGTCGACATAATGATGATACTGGGGAGAATGTTGCCTGGTTTTTGCATTTCTACCATATGGTTTTAAAAACAGGATTTGGACGAGGTGAGGTATGATTATCAGACAAAGACCAGATATCAAATGGGGAGACAGGCTAAATATGTATATTTACGGTACGAAGGTGACTTATCATTCAGACTCTCATGTAAGTATATATAATCCATTAGTTCCCTCAGGGACTAAAATTCAAGGTTGGGTTTCGCATACGAATTATCAAGCTGCTCGAAAACAGCCAAGCCTTCCATTATTGAAACGAAAACAAGAATACCAAATGATAATGAAATTTGACTGTCTGCCTAAAAAAGGGGTGTACACATCGATTACATTTTTTGATCGATATGGTGATGTGATTGAAGAAAAAATTGAAAAAAATAAAAGATTTACTTTTATTTATCCGGAGGAAGCACACACCTATCAAGTCCATCTCTTAAGTGCTGGTTTTGAATCTTTGGATTTTTATTCTTTTTCTATTGAGGAGATGAATCGTGATTAAAGAGGTTTATCAGAGTTTTCAACTTAGAAAAGTTACAAAAATTCTAAAAAAAATCAATGCATTAAAGAGGACGATGGAATCTTTGTCGGATCAAGAATTAGCTGCAAAAACAGTAGAGTTTCGCCAACGTCTTGCTGAGGGAGCCACTCTCGATGACCTATTGGTCGAATCTTTTGCAGTTGTTCGTGAAGCGGATAGGCGTGTACTGGGGATGTTTCCTTATGATGTCCAGGTAATGGGAGGGATCGTTATCCATGAGGGGAATGTCGCTGAAATGAGTACTGGAGAAGGAAAAACCTTGACAGCTACTATGCCTGTTTACCTCAATGCTTTAACAGGAAAAGGGACAATGGTGATTACCCCGAATGCCTATCTTGCCAAGCGAGATGCTGAGGAGATGGGAGTAGTTTACCGTTTTCTAGGCTTAACAATAGGAGTTCCTTTTGTAGAGAGTGGTGAAGAATTGTCTGTTGAGGAAAAGAGGGAGATGTATGACTCTGATATTGTGTATACAACAAATGCTAACCTGGGTTTTGATTATTTAAATGATAATTTAGCATCAAACGAGGAAGGTAAATTTTTACGTCCTTTTGATTATGCGATTATTGATGAGATAGATGATATTTTATTAGACAGTGCCCAAACTCCTTTAATTATCGCTGGAGCTCCCAGAGTTCAGTCTAATCATTATGGTATTGTTAATATTCTTATGACCACACTAGTAGAAGGTAAGGATTTTGTTTTTAAAGAGGAGAAGGGGGAAGTTTGGTTAACGAAACAGGGAGCTAAGGAAGCGGAAAGTTTCTTTGGAATTGACCATCTATATAATGAAAAAAATGCAGTCTTTGCTCGTCATATAGCATATGCAATGAGGGCTCATAAGCTTTATACAAAAGATAAAGATTATGTTATTAGAGACAATGAGATGCTTCTTGTAGATAAAGGTTCTGGACGTTTATTAGAACAAACTAAACTGCAGGGAGGGCTTCATCAGGCGATTGAGGCTAAAGAACAAGTCAAACTATCTCCAGAAACGAGGGCTATGGCTTCTATTACTTATCAGAGTCTCTTTAAGATGTTCAATAAGCTGTCTGGTATGACAGGTACAGGTAAGGTTGCAGAAAAAGAATTTCGAGAGACTTATAATATGGCTGTTGTACGGATTCCTACTAACCGCCCTAAACAACGAATTGACTATCCAGATAATCTATATGTGACATTACCTGAAAAGGTATATGCTTCTTTGGAGTATATCAAAAAATACCATGCTAAGGGAAATCCTTTATTGGTCTTTGTTGGCTCTGTTGAGATGTCTCATTTATACTCATCGCTTTTGTTACGAGAAGGGATTGCTCATAATGTTCTGAATGCTCACAATGTGGCGCGTGAAGCTCAGATTATCTCCGAGTCAGGTCAGATGGGGGCTGTGACAGTGGCTACTTCCATGGCAGGACGGGGTACGGATATCAAACTCGGTAAGGGAGTTGCAGAACTGGGTGGCTTGATTGTCATAGGAACGGAACGGATGGAAAGTCAACGGATTGATCTGCAAATTCGTGGACGTTCTGGTCGTCAGGGAGATCCTGGTATGAGTAAGTTTTTTGTATCCTTAGAAGACGATGTTATCAAAAAATTTGGCCCATCTTGGGTTCATAAAAAGTATAAAGATTATCAAGTTCAAGATATGACTCAGCCAGAAGTATTGAAAGGTCGTAAATACCGAAGGCTAGTCGAAAAGGCTCAGCATGCCAGTGATAGTGCTGGACGTTCGGCACGTCGTCAGACTCTAGAATATGCTGAAAGTATGAATATACAACGGGATATAGTCTATAAAGAGAGAAATCGTCTAATAGATGGTTCTCGTGCTTTAGAAGATGTGGTGGAGGAAATCATTGCCAGTTATATAGATCAAGTGACCGCTTCAAATTATGAAAGTCGAGAGTTGCTCTTCCACTTTATCGTGACCAATATTAGTTTTCATATTAAAGAGGTTCCAGACTATGTAAATGTGACTGACAAGACAGCAGTTCGCAGCTTTATGAAGCAGGTGATTGATAGAGAACTTTCTGAAAAGAAAGAATTACTTGAGCAACATGGTTTGTATGAACAGTTTTTACGACTTTCTATGCTCAAGGCTATTGATGATAACTGGGTAGAGCAGGTAGATTATCTTCAGCAATTAACAATGGCTATAGGTGGTCAATCCAATAGTCAGAAAAATCCAATCGTAGAGTACTATCAAGAAGCCTATGCAGGCTTTGAAACCATGAAAGAACAAATTCGTGCGGATATGGTGCGTAATCTCCTGATGGGCTTGGTTGAAGTCACTCCTAAGGGTGAGATTATGACTCATTTCCCATAAAAAGAGGAATATATGACAATTTACAATATAAATTTAGGAATTGGCTGGGCTAGTAGTGGTGTTGAATACGCTCAGGCCTATCGTGCTAGTGTTTTTCGGAAATTAAATCTGTCCTCTAAGTTTATCTTTACAGATATGATTTTAGCCGATAATATTCAGCACTTAACAGCCAATATTGGTTTTGATGATGATCAAGTGATCTGGCTTTATAATCATTTTACAGACATCAAGATTGCACCTACTAGCGTGACAGTGGATGATGTCCTGGCTATTTTCGGCGGTGTGGGAAGCCGTAGAGAAAAGAATGGTAAGGTTTTGCGTGTCTTCTTTTCTGACCAAGATAAGTTTGTAACCTGTTATTTGGTGGATGAGGACAAGGACTTGGTTCAACATGCCGAGTATGTCTTTAAAGGAAAACTGATTCGTAAGGATTACTTTTCTTATACGCGTTATTGTAGCGAATACTTTGCTCCCAAGGACAATGTTGCAGTCCTATATCAACGAACTTTCTATAATGAAGACGGAACTCCAGCCTATGATATCTTGATGAATCAAGGGAAGGAAGAAGTTTATCGTTTCAAGGATAAGATTTTCTATGGGAAACAAGCCTTTATGCGTGCCTTTATGAAATCCTTGAATTTGAACAAGTCTGATTTGGTCATTCTCGATAGGGAGACAGGCATTGGACAGGTTGTTTTTGAGGAAGCACAAGCAGCGCATTTAGCGGTAGTTGTTCATGCGGAGCATTATAGTGAAAATGCTACAAATGAGGACTATATCCTTTGGAACAACTATTATGACTACCAGTTTACCAATGCAGATAAGGTTGATTTCTTTATCGTATCAACTGACAGACAGAATGAAGTGTTGCAAGAGCAATTTGCCAAATATACCCCGCATCAACCAAAGATTGTTACCATTCCTGTAGGAAGTATTGATACATTAACTGAGTCAAGTCAAGGGCGTAAGTCCTTTTCATTGATTACGGCTTCACGTCTTGCCAAAGAAAAACACATTGACTGGTTGGTCAAGGCTGTGATTGAGGCTCGTAAGGAAATACCTGAATTAACCTTCGATATTTATGGTAGTGGTGGAGAAGATTCTCTGCTTAGAGACATTATTGCGAATCATCAGGCTGAGGATTATATCCAGCTCAAGGGGCATGCGGATCTTGCGCAGATTTATAGCCAGTATGAGGTCTACTTGACGGCTTCTACCAGCGAAGGCTTTGGTTTGACCTTGATGGAAGCTGTTGGTTCAGGCCTACCACTAATTGGTTTTGATGTACCTTATGGTAATCAGACCTTTATAGAAGATGGGCAAAATGGTTATTTGATTCCAAGTTCATCTGACCATGTAGAAGACCAAATCAAGCAAGCTTACGCAACTAAGATTTGCCAACTATATCAAGAAAATCGTTTGTCGGATATGCGTACCCATTCTTACCAGATTGCAGAAGGCTTCTTAACCAAAGAAATTTTAGAAAAGTGGAAGAAAACAGTAGAGGAGGTGCTCCATGATTGAACTTTATGATCGTTATAGTCAGGAAAGTCGAGATTTACATGAAAGTCTAGTCGCTACTGGTCTTTCCCAACTTGGAGTGGTCATTGATGCAGACGGTTTTCTGCCTGATGGTCTGGTATCTCCTTTTACTTATTATCTAGGCTATGAAAAGGGAAAACCTCTCTATTTCAACCAAGTCCCTGTTCCGGTTTTTTGGGAAATTTCAGGAAATAATCAGTCTGCTCGTATTGAAGATATGACACAGGAGAGAGCCGTTATTCATTATGCTGATGGAATGCAGGCTCGCTTGGTTAAACAGGTAGATTGGAAAGATTTAGAAGGTCGAGTACGCCAGGTTGACCATTACAATCGCTTCGGGGCTTGCTTTGCTACAACGACCTATAGCGCAGATAGTGAGCCAATTATGACGATTTACCAAGATGTCAATGGCCAAGAGGTGTTACTTGAAAACCATGTGACGGGTGATATCTTATTGACTTTGCCTGGTCAGTCCATGCGTTACTTTGCCAATAAGGTTGAATTTATCACCTTCTTTTTGCAAGATTTGGAAATAGATACAAGTCAGCTTATCTTTAATACCTTAGCGACTCCTTTCTTGGTTTCCTTCCATCATCCAGATAAATCTGGCTCAGATGTTTTGGTTTGGCAGGAACCTCTCTATGATGCTATTCCAGGTAATATGCAGTTGATCTTGGAAAATGATGATGTGCGTACTAAGAAAATCATCATTCCAAATAAGGCGACTTATGAGCGTGCTTTAGAATTGACTGATGAGAAATACCATGATCAGTTTGTGCATTTGGGTTACCATTATCAGTTCAAACGCGATAATTTCCTAAGACGAGATGCCTTAATCTTGACTAATTCTGATCAGATTGAGCAAGTAGAAGCAATCGTAGAAGCCCTGCCTGATGTCACTTTCCGTATCGCAGCGGTGACAGAGATGTCTTCTAAGTTATTAGATATGCTTCGTTATCCTAATGTGGTCCTTTACCAGAACGCTAGTCCACAGAAGATTCAGGAGCTCTATCAATTGTCGGATATTTACTTGGATATAAATCACAGCAATGAGTTGTTGCAGGCGGTGCGTCAGGCCTTTGAGCACAATCTCTTGATTCTTGGATTTAACCAAACGGTACACAATAGACTCTATATCGCTCCTGATCATCTATTTGAAAGTAGTGATATTTCTGCTTTGGTTGAGACCATTAAACTGGCCCTTTCAGATGTTACCCAAATGCGTCAGGCGCTTGGAAAGCAAGGCCAACATGCAAATTATGTTGACTTGGTGCGATATCAGGAAACCATGCAAACTATTTAGGAGGCTAACATGTCAGACGAAGATTTATTTTACAAAGACGTTGAAGGTCGCATGGAAGAGTTGAAACAAAAACCCATCAAGAAAGAAAAAGAAACCCGAGGGGAAAAGATTAGTAAGACTTTTTCACTTTTACTGGGCTTGATGATTCTGATTGGTTTGCTCTTTACTTTGCTGGGAATTTTGAGGTAGATCTATGATTGAAATACTAATTGTTTTAGCTATTATCCTATCTCTTGCTTTGATTGTATTGGTAACTATACAACCCCGTCAAAATCAACTATTTTCCATGGATGCCACTAGTAATATTGGTAAACCAAGTTACTGGCAGAGCAACACCTTGGTAAAGGTGCTCACTTTATTGGTGAGTTTGGCTTTATTTGTTCTACTATTAACCTTTATGGTGATTACTTATAAATAAAAGAAAACTTCAGATATTCACCTTTTGTGATTGGTCTGAAGCTTTCTTTTTTATACTCAATGAAAATCAAAGAACAAACTAGGAAACTAGCTGCAGGTTGCTCAAAGCACAGCTTTGAGGTTGCAGATAAAACTGACGAAGTCAGCTCAAAACATGTTTTTGAGGTTGTGGATAGAACTGACGAAGTCAGCTCAAAACACTGTTTTGAGGTTGTGGATAGAACTGACGAAGTCAGTAACCATACCTACGGCAAGGCGACGTTGACGTGGTTTGAAGAGATTTTCGAAGAGTATTAGCTTTTAATAAACTGATAACAATAATAGCTGCTGGAGTTCCTTCGCAATTCTGGAAAATATCATTCCAGTCTTTTCTATCTATCTGTATCTTATAAACTGTAGATTATGAACCTATTTACTAGTTTTATTTTTTTATTTTTTATTAAGAATATGATATAATGTATAAAGGAATATATGTTTACTTACAGTGCATATATATATATATATATATAAGGTGGAAAGCTATGTTTAAATTATCTAGACAGCAAAAAGATCATCGTTATTTTTGCGGGAATAAATATGAGAAATATTCTATCAAAAAGTTAAAAGTTGGTGCAGCAAGTGTATTGGTTGGTACAGGGTTTTTATTTGGTTACAATTTGGATCAGGTAAATGCTGAGGAACAAAAGACTGAGGCGACGACCACGGTAATACCCAAGGCTGGAGATACGCCTCAATCTGCGAATAAGGTAGAGGATGCGACTGAACCAAAACAAGAAAAGGCTCCAGAAGTAGGTACAGAAACACCAAAATCTGGAACGAAAGAAGAAACCGTTCCAGCAACAAGCCCTCAAGTGGCCGAAACTAATGAAACTTCTAGCACTAAGGAAATTCCTGCAATTAAGGAAACTCCTGCAACTAAGGAAGTACCAGAGAATAAAGCAAACAAAGTAGACAAAGAAATTGTCAACTCATCTACGTTGAGAGAAAAATTAGCTGATTTGGAAGCTCAAATCGAGCGTATCCGAGGGAATAAAAAACAAGCCTCTCAAATCCAAAATGCTGAAAAACTTGTTGCTGATGCTAAACAATACCTAGAAGCTTTAGATACTACTCAAAAAGAAGTAGATGCGAAAGCAAAAGAAATTAGTTCATTAACAAAAATCCTAAAATCAATTAAAGCAGAAGAAACGCCTAAAATAAATAAAAACCAAGACCGCCGTAGTGGTAAAATGCTGAGAAATGGAACTGGCTTTAGAATAGGTACTGAAACAGCAGGGGGTGCTACAACTTCAACAACGCCAGGGGTTGGAGCAGATGTAAAAGATGCGACAGAAAAACCTGCAGTTAAAAGACCTCCTTATACAGATAGAAAAGTAGCAGAAAGTATAGCAAGACAAGTTACATGGTTAGATTTTGGAGATGAAAAGCACTGGCATGAGATTGATAAAGAAAACGGCAAAATTTATTTAAAAGAAGGTTCTTATTACGAGAATGATGTTTACCCAGGTTATCGTATTAAGATAAAGGTGAAATCATTAAAACCATTCCAAGCAACAGAAATATATAGAAAGAGAATGGAAGCAGGAGGAGCAACGGAAGAGGAAAAAGCTACATTTGATCCTAATGCGACGAATAAATATCTTACTGGAAGTAGTAGATCAGGAGCAGATGCTCACGTAACTGCGTCTGCTCAAGATCAGTGGTCTGAAATTAGAGAGAATGGTATTAATACTGGTGAGAAAAAAACTAGAATAGCAGTAGATGGTGACGGCGGAAACTGGGGCGTACAATTTGATGTAACTGCAACTTATAATGAAAAAACTGTACGTCCGGCAGTATTAATGGCCGATGCAGAAAGTGCAAACCCAGGTGAAAATATTCTTTTTACAACGAATGGTGATGGTTGGAAACAAGTCATTGAATTGAAAAAGAATAGAGAAGATGCTAAACAATATACACCAACCAATCTGGAGAATATTCATCAAGATCTTCCAGACGGTACATATCCTGGTGCAAGTAGCGGTAACTGGAACAGTATGAAAGGATTGATGGGTGGAACAAAACTTTTGCCGGTTGGGAAAGATGGTAAGAAAATAGTACCGAAATACTTTGGAAATCCTGATCAAGAAACTGGAGGACTAGGTACGGGAGTGTTTGGACCTGGTGTAACATCTGGCCCTTATAGTGTACCTGTTGTAATGACGAAAGGTGCAACTGAAGTTGGTATGTATATATTATCTCAAGGGATGCAATCAGCTATGATGGGGGTTATTCCGTTAGATGAAGGGGATGCTCCTGAAAGCTATGGTGAAGCATACCATACCATGAATACCAAAGATGGAATGAGTGGAGCTGAAGTAAAACAACCTTACTTAGGTAGTCAAAGACCTGACCCAGATACTCATAACCGTAAAGATTGGAATGGGGATGATGATGGTACTGATACCTCAGATGAAGGAATTAACCAATTACTTCCTGATAGTTTAAAAGGTAGGGAAGGAAATATTATCAAAGCGAATATTTCAAATGCTGGTTATTATACCTTAAATATTCAGGCGCACACAGGTGGCGCTGAAAAGGCATATATTCGTTCATGGATTGATTTTAATAATAATGGACATTTCGATTCAGATGAAGCTTCTGATATTGCAGAAATTACACAAGATGGCGATGTAAAATTACATTTTAAAAATAAAACACAAAAAGACGCAGGACAGTTGCTTCAAGCTGGTACTAGGGTACGTATTGCAACAAATAAAGATGAAATAATGAATCCCACAGGACTAGCATTCTCAGGGGAAGTAGAAGACTTTAATGCGAAGATTACACACCCACCTAAAGGAGAGAAGAAAACTACAACTCGTGGGATGAACGAAAAACAAACTGAAACTGTTCATTTCACTCCAAAAGGTAAAAATATCTATAAAGAAGGTGATGTAGATGCGGAAATTGACACTACTGTACCACCAGTATATATTGACAACAAAACTGGTAAAATAATCACCTTATCAGATGAGAATACTTATACTGTAAAAGGTCAAGGAACGTATAAATTTACACCAAATGCAACAAATCCAAAAGATATCGATGTAGAATTTACTCCGGAAAAAGGCTTTGTAGGAGAAGCGCACGGGATTACAATTCGTCGTCAAGACACGAACAGAACAACAACAGACTGGGGAACAAATGATGAGGCTGTTGAAAAGAATGTGAATAATGTCTTAAATACAATGGATGGGTTATACATTCCAAAAGTAACAATGCCAATAGTTACTCCTCGTCCAAATAATGCGGAAAGTAGGAATATCCAAGGGTTCGCACAAAAAGGCAAACCTACATTTAATGTTGAAACTTCGGATACTCCGGTTACTGCATCAGTAAAACACCCCGCAAGACTGATTGATCCAAAAACGAATGCTCTTGCAGATTCTGCGATTGTAGATGCCTTAGATCCAAATAATAATAAAGTCGGTACTTATAAGATAGCTCCGGAAACAGGAGAAGTAACATTTACACCTAATATTGAATATAAAGGTGAAGTGCAACCTGTTAAAGTGTCTGTTCCAGTTGTGGTGGCGCATGATAAAGATGATAAGGATATTACAGTTGATACAGTAGCTACGTATACTCCAAAAATTACTCCAGTAACACCAACTGCAGAAGAAGGAAAAACAAGGGATGTTCAAGGGAAAGCACAAGTATCAAGAGTTGTATTAGATACAGTAGAAGAGAATGCCGATAAAAATCAAACAGTTAACTTTGATAAAAGTCCGGAAGTGAGCAACGCTGGAGAACATGTTGACTTAGATAAAGAAACATTAACATTACTAGACGCTTCAGGAGCTGAAACAAATACTGTCACAACAGACCAAGGTAAGTATGTATTAGATAAAGTAAGTAAAACTATTACATTTACACCGAAGAAAACATTTGTTGGACAAGCAACTCCTGTAAGAGTACAAATCAAAGATGCCAATGGAACAAAAGTTGAAACAATGTATACGCCAACAGTGCTTGAAGTAACACCAACAGGTAAAGATTCCGCAACTTCAGGACCACAAGGACTGACACAAAAATCTCCAATCTTATTTAACCAAAGAGAGGAAACAGACGGAAAAACTCTAAACTTTGATACAGGTCACGAAAGAGTAGCGTTAAAACCAGAAACTCTTACATTACTAAATGGTTCAGATAAAGTGAAGTCAATTACTGTACCGAAAGTAGGGACTTATGAATTAGTGGACAATGCGATTACATTTACACCTGCGCCAGCCTATCATGGAACAGCAGAAGGAGTAAATGTTCAAGTTGAAGACGAAAATGGAAAAGTTGTTACGAAAAAATATGTTCCAACAGTAAAAGAGTTGACAGTAACTCCAGAAGGTAAAACAACGAAAAATATCCAAGGGGAAACTCAAGAAGGTACACCAACCTTCACGATTCCCGCTGAATCAACGAATGCAACTGTAACAAGTCGTAAACTAGTGGATCCAGCTGATCCAACTAACACACCAAAAGATACAGTAACATTAGATGGTAAAGGAACATTTACCATTGATGGAAATGGTAAAGTAACATTCGTACCAGTTCCAACCTATAAAGAAGATGTTCCTCCAATTACAGTAAAAGCAACTGTAACCATTACAAACGGTAAAAACGAAAGTACAACAATTACATCAACAGCTTCTTACAAACCAATTATTGTACCAGCTGAAATTGATAAAGCACCAGCAACATCAACTAACTTACAAGGTTTAGAACAAACAGGAAGACCAACATTTACACCGAAAACAATTGAAGTAGATGGAGTACAAAAAACAATTACGGTTCAACCAAATAGCTACAAACTTGTAAAAGATGGCTTGGAAAAAGATACACTTCCAGCTTATAAAGCAGGAACAACTGTAGAAATTGGTACGTATACAATCAATTCAGCGACAGGACAAGTGACATTTACACCAACAGATAAAACTTATACAGGAGCTGTACAACCAGTAGATGTACAAGCAACTGGATCAAATGGAGTAAAAGTTCAAACAACGTATACACCAATTATCACTCCAGTAACACCAACAGCTGAAAAATCAGCTACAAGTGGATTACAAGGTAAGCCACAAACATCATCAATTGTTCTAGATACAAAAGAAACTGGAGATGATAAAGGTACGACTGTTAACTTCAATAAAGGAACTGAAGAAGGACCAAATGGAGAACGAGTAAACTTAGATCTAGCGACTCTAACATTATTAGATAGTTCAAACACACCTGTTGATAGTGTGACAACTCCTCAAGGTAAGTATGAGTTAAACAAAACTAACAAGACAATTACGTTCACTCCAAATAAAAACTTTGTAGGGACAGCACCAGCAGTTAAAGTTCAAATCAAAGACGTGAATGGAACAAAAGTTGAAACAACTTATACACCAACAGTTACAGATGTAACGATGGAAAGTGTTGATAAGACATCAGAAAAACCACAAGGACAAACACAAACTGGAACACCAACGTTCACTATTTCAACTCCAGATGTTCATATTACAGAATATAAATTAATTGATCCAACGAATAATACGCCTGTAGAGAAAGTTGAAGTAGAAAATCAAGGAACATACAGTATTGATAAAGCAACTGGAGAAGTAACATTTGTTCCAAAACCTGGATTTACAGGACCAACAACAGGAATTACGGTACGTGCAACAGATGAAAATGGCGAAACAAAAGATGCGACTTATACACCAAGTGTAACTCCACTAGAAGTAACACCTGAAAATAAATCAACAATGAATATTCAAGGGTTACCACAAGAAGAAACGCCAACATTTAATCTTCCAAAAGGAGTAAAAAATGCTGTAGTTACAGAACGTAAATTGATAGTTCCAGGGACTAAAACTCTAACAGATTCTGTAACATTAGATGGAAAAGGAACATTTACTATTAATGCAAATGGAAAAGTAACATTTACGCCAGTACCGTCATATGTAGGTGATGTACCTGCGATTGAAGTACAAGGAACGATAACTGTCCTAAATAAAAATAATGATAGTACGACAATAACTTCAAAAGCTTCGTACAAACCAATTATTGTTCCAATCGAGTTAGAAAAAAAACCAGCAGAATCTACAAGTGTTCAAGGATTAGTTCAAAAAGGAACTCCAAAATTTACTTCACCAGAAAGCGTAGAGATAAATGGAGTTAAAAAAACAGTTACTGTTAAACCAAATAGTTATAAACTTGTAAAAGATGGAAAAGAAGCTGATTCAATTCCAGCATACAAAAAGGATACTCAAGAAGTCATTGGTAAATATACAATTGATTCGCAAACAGGAGAGGTAACATTTACACCTACGGATAAAACTTATACAGGTGAAGTAGAGCCGGCAACTGTACAAGCAACTGGGTCAAACAATGTAAAAGTACAAACAACGTATACTCCAATTATTAAGCCTGTAAAACCAGTTGGAACAAATGCAGGTTCAGAAGGAATCCAAGGTGCTACGCAAGAAGGAACACCAACGTTCACAGCAGGTAAAGCAAATATTGGTACAACAGAAAATCCAGTAGAAAAAACAGTTCCGATAACAATTAGTGCAACAAATCCAGCGAAATTCGTAGTAGATGGACAACCTGTAGAAGAAACAACAATCCCAGCAAAAGAAGGGGATAAACAAGTAGGAACATACACAATTGAACCTACGACAGGTAAAGTAACATTCACACCGAATAAAGACTACCATGGAATACCAACTCCAGTAACTGTACAAGCGAAAGATGATAATGGAACACCAGCAACAGCAACTTATTCACCAGTTGTAAAAGCAGCTGTACCATCAGGTGATAACCAAGTAAAAAGTGATATTCAAGGTGCAAAACAAACAGTAACACCAGTATTCACACCAGGTAAGAACACTGTAAATAACAAAGAAGTAGAAGTGCCATTTGAATCAACAAGCAAAGCAAAACTAGTTGATCCAAGTAAGACTGGAGAAGCAGCAGAAGTAACAACATTAGAGGTTCCAAAACAAGGAACATACACAATTGATGACAATGGTGTTGTAACATTCACTCCACTTCCAACATTTACAGGAGAAGCAACAGCAGTATCTATCGTTCGTAAAGATAAGAATGGAACACCAGCAACAGCTACGTTCAAACCAAGTGTAGTAGGAGTAACACCAACAAGTGAAAATGCAAACTCTGAAGGAATCCAAGGTGCTACGCAAGAAGGAACACCAACATTCACAGCAGGTAAAGCAAATATTGGAACAGAAGAAAATCCAGTAGAAAAAACAGTTCCGATAACAATTAGTGCAACAAATCCAGCGAAATTCGTAGTAGATGGACAACCTGTAGAAGAAACAACAATCCCAGCAAAAGAAGGGGATAAACAAGTAGGAACATACACAATTGAACCTGCGACAGGTAAAGTAACATTCACACCGAATAAAGACTACCATGGAACACCAACTCCAGTAACTGTACAAGCGAAAGATGATAATGGAACACCAGCAACAGCAACTTATTCACCAGTTGTAAAAGCAGCTGTACCATCAGGTGATAACCAAGTAAAAAGTGATATTCAAGGTGCAAAACAAACAGTAACACCAGTATTCACACCAGGTAAGAACACTGTGAATAATCAAGAAGTATCTGTACCATTTGAAGCAACAAGCAAAGCGAAACTAATCGATCCAAGTAAGACTGGAGAAGCAGCAGAAGTAACAACATTAGAAGTTCCAAAACAAGGAACATACACAATTGATGACAATGGTGTTGTAACATTCACTCCACTTCCAACATTTACAGGAGAAGCAACAGCAGTATCTATCGTTCGTAAAGATAAGAATGGAACACCAGCAACAGCTACGTTCAAACCAAGTGTAGTAGGAGTAACACCAACAAGTGAAAATGCAAACTCTGAAGGAATCCAAGGTGCTACGCAAGAAGGAACACCAACATTCACAGCAGGTAAAGCAAATATTGGAACAGAAGAAAATCCAGTAGAAAAAACAGTTCCGATAACAATTAGTGCAACAAATCCAGCGAAATTCGTAGTAGATGGACAACCTGTAGAAGAAACAACAATCCCAGCAAAAGAAGGGGATAAACAAGTAGGAACATACACAATTGAACCTGCGACAGGTAAAGTAACATTCACACCGAATAAAGACTACCATGGAACACCAACTCCAGTAACTGTACAAGCGAAAGATGATAATGGAACACCAGCAACAGCAACTTATTCACCAGTTGTAAAAGCAGCTGTACCATCAGGTGATAACCAAGTAAAAAGTGATATTCAAGGTGCAAAACAAACAGTAACACCAGTATTCACACCAGGTAAGAACACTGTGAATAATCAAGAAGTATCTGTACCATTTGAAGCAACAAGCAAAGCGAAACTAATCGATCCAAGTAAGACTGGAGAAGCAGCAGAAGTAACAACATTAGAAGTTCCAAAACAAGGAACATACACAATTGATGACAATGGTGTTGTAACATTCACTCCACTTCCAACATTTACAGGAGAAGCAACAGCAGTATCTATCGTTCGTAAAGATAAGAATGGAACACCAGCAACAGCTACGTTCAAACCAAGTGTAGTAGGAGTAACACCAACAAGTGAAAATGCAAACTCTGAAGGAATCCAAGGTGCTACGCAAGAAGGAACACCAACATTCACAGCAGGTAAAGCAACGATTGGAACTACAGAAAAATCAGTCCCAATGGATCCAACAGCTTACAAACTATTAGGTGGACAAGATGGTAAAACACCATTAGATACAGTTCCAGCAATGTCAGAAGATGGAACAAAAGAAGTAGGTACTTATACAATTAAAGTAGTAGAAGGAAAACCAGTTGTAACATTTACACCAACAGATAAAACATATGCCGGAAAACTAAAACCAGTAACCGTTCAAGGTAAAGATACAAACGGAACAGAAGCGACTACAACGTATACACCAGTAATTACACCAATCGTACCAACATCAGAAAATGGAAAATCAGAAGGACCACAAGGTGTTGAACAAACAGGAAGTGTAACATTCAATCCAGGTAAAGAACCAGGAACAGAAAATACACCTGTAGCGATTGACAAAACTAAGATGACACTACTAGGCGGAACAGATGGAACAACACCAGTAGAATCATTAACAGTAAGTAAAGACGGTAAAGAGATTGGTACTTACACACTAGTTAAAGACTCAAGTGGTGTACCAACTGGAAAAGTGACGTTCACTCCAACTGACAAATCATTTGTAGGAGAAGTTCCAGCGGCAACTGTACAAGTAAAAGATGCGAATGGAACACCAGTAACAGCGACTTACACGCCAATATTAAAAAAAGTGATACCAAATGGTGAAAGCTCAGAAACACAAGGCGCAAAAGGAAAACCACAAACGTCAGCAGTTGTCTTCGATAAGAAAGATGAAGATAAATCAACAGTAAACTTCAATAAAGGTGATGAAAAAGTAGCATTAAATCCATCGACATTAACATTAGTGGATAAAAATGGAAATCCTTCTACAGAAGTAAAAGTTCCAGGTGAAGGAACATATACATTAGCGAATAATGTTATTACATTCACACCAGAATCAAACTTCGCAGGAAAAACTACTGGAGTAACAGTACAAGTTAAAGATATTAATGGTACATCTATTGAGAAAACTTATACACCAACTGTTCATGCTGTTACAACATTTGTAGACTCTACAGGTAACCCAATTACAGTTGATAAGAACAATAAACCAGTTGAATCTGAAGTAGATGGCTCTAATCAACCAACGAAAGATATCTATGGATATAAATTTGTTCGTACAGAAACAGACAATAAAGGCAATACGAAACATATTTATGAACAAGCTGAAGGACAATCTGTTAAAGTAACTTATGTATCAACTACTGGTGAGACATTAAGTGATTCACAAACAGTAGAAACAAAAGATAAGTTTATTGGAACAGACTACGATGCATCAATTGAAGCGTTGAAACTTGAACGTATCGAAAAAGATGGCAAAGTATATCTATTGAAAGAAAGAAAAGCTGATTCAGCTTCTGAAAATGGTAAACTAAGTGACCAAGAACAAACTGTTACTTATGTATACAAAGAAGTAGAAGAACCACCTTCAAATCAAAAATATGGTAGTGTAGTGGTTGTTTATAGAGACAAATTTGGTCGTCCAATTTCTGGTATCACTGATACAGGAAAAGAAGTGGGAAGCACAGTAGTAGATACACCAAATGCACCACTAAATACGGAATACGATACTTGGGACAATAAACCACAAACGATTACTGCTAAAGATGGTAAGAAATATAAACTAATAAAAGTATTAAAAACATCTGATGCAGAAAAATCACGGGTTAAAGCTAGAACTTCAGTGATTACGTATGTTTATGAAATGTTAGATAATACAACGGAATATCCAGAAGCACATATCGGATTAGTTTTGGTAAACTATTTAGATGAAGAAGGTAACCCAATTTCTGGTAAAACACCAGAAGGTAAAGTTGTACCAAATATGGTAGTTGATACTGAAGCAGACTTAGTTGGTAAAGACTACGATACAACTGATCATAAAGTTTCAACTATTATTGTTGAAAACGGTGATGTCTATGAACTACTAAAAGTATCAGAAACATCCGTTGAAAAAGGTAAACTTACAGAAGGTGAAACAAATGTTAATTACATTTACCATAAAGTAGTGACAAAATTTGTTGACGAAAATGGTAAAGAAATTAAATCACCAGAAAAAGGAAGAACAGATAAGAAAGATATTCCAGAATATACTTTCAAAGAAACGAAGAAAGACGTAAATGGTAATACAGTACATGTATATACTAGGAAATCTTCTTCAACACCTGTTACACCAACTCCAACACCATCAACTCCAAGTACGGAAAAAGAAACGTTATACGTAGATGCAAACGGTAAGCCTCTTCAACCAGCTAAGAAGGGTCAACATCCGCAAGATAAGATTCCAGGCTATGAATTTGTTGGTACAGAAACAGATGCAAATGGCAATGTACGTCATCTATATCGCAAGATTCAGTCTACAATTCCAGTTGAGCCAGTTCAACCAACTGCTCCAACTATGCCTGAACAACCAGCACAACCAGAAGTGCCAACTAGTCCAGCGCAACCAGTTCAACCAACAGAAGTGAAAGAAGTTGAAGCTAAACGTGAATTGCCAAATACTGGTACAGAAGATCATGCTAGCCTTGCAGCACTTGGACTTCTTGGTGCCTTGAGTGGATTTGGACTTCTTGCTAGTAAGAAGAAAGAGGACTAATCAATAGCATTGATGTTCATTGTTTGTAGTGAACAAGAAATCCTTAAAACTGATGAATCATTTGATTCATCAGTTTTTTGGGAACTTAGAGAAATGCATAGTAAGAGAGTCATAACAAGGTATATTGAAAAATCTCCAGACTAGAGAACTCAACGATAGTTCCTAATCTGGAGATTTCTTATTTGCACTTTGTTTGTATTGATTCGATCTATGGTAATTGAACTTCTTAAATATTTTCACTTTTCTGTCTGGTTTAGTATGACTGATTTCCCTTTACTGTCTATATTTTTGGTAAAAGTCAACTTTTACTTGTATGAAAGTTTTTGCTTCACGTAGGAGTTGAAGAAGGGTGGCGCGAGCT